>Ga0209542_10000095_pt1 | contig 219353 bp, 252 predicted proteins | sample RifCSPhighO2_01_FD_184028 | JGI IMG/M metagenome (GOLD analysis project Ga0209542, IMG submission 184028) | Soil microbial communities from Rifle, Colorado - Rifle CSP2_plank highO2_0.1 (SPAdes) (version 2) | ecosystem: Environmental > Terrestrial > Deep subsurface > Rock core/Sediment ...
GAAACTGTTGGTGGTGGAGGGATGAGTGGAAGCTGAGCAGGGTATGAGGCATAGTTTGCGGTGGCATGGCAGCCTGCAAGCATTGCGCTAAGAGCTATGACAGAAGCCTTAACATTATTCATAAGAGAAGTAAATATGTGAGAATTAAAAAATGTTGCGGTTTGTTAAACCTTTACTGCAAAATAGGCAAAATAGGTATCAGCCACTCAGTTTCATCTTCACGAATTTCCTGAACAGCGACATATTTTCCATTTTCCAGCTTACATTTCCACTCTACCTGGCTGGGTCCTCTTTTCTCAACGATATTACGTAAAGAATAATTGTCTGGATCCCTCAAGGATTGATAGGTCTGTCTTGTACAGGTTTCCTGAAATTCTTTCCATAATCCTGGTTCGTCCAAGGCTCGTTGTATCACTGGCTGAACCACATAGTTCTCTTCGCATCCGTTTACTGCCAATGCAATTCCAGTCATTACTGCTAGTTTTCTGATTTTCATAAGTCAAACCTCCCTTTTGATGCCAGTCGCAGATCTTTTGCAGCCACATCCCTTTTCCAAGTCTGGGAGCGTACAGAGAAATACTTTGTTGGATTAACATCAACAAAACGGACAACTTCTTCCGTAACATTACCAGATAGATCATATTCTCGTTTTACAGATTTTGTGGAAAGTGTATCTGGTAGGCCATTAAAATCAGTATCCTTAAGGCAAGTATAACTGTTGATATCGCCGGTACACATTTCCGGGGATTCGTACCTAGCTAAGTCAGCAGCTAGTCCACTGCCTACAGTAAGCCCGGTCACGAGTCCTGATACTTTCAATGCTTGTTTTAGATTCATTTTTATGACCTCTTTGAGAATAAACAAGCTTATTTCTTTATAAACTTTTCCATATTTTTGTAACTTAGAAGTGATAAAATTAAGTATGTCCTTTTTCGAGAATTTTTTTCAACTCGCTAGAGATAAACTGTCCCGAAGCCTTCCCAGCTAACCTCTTCATGGCCTGGCCCATCAAAGCAGAAAAAGGTGCTCCTTTATTCTCAGCCACAATAATCAACAGTTCCTTATGTATCTCTTCCGTTCCTAGAGCAGCGTATCTCTTGAGATCAAACTTATCAGTGAGCATGTCAATCAACACATCTAAAACAATATCCTTATGGATCTTGCCATCAGCTAAGTACCTAAATAAATCTCTAAAATTGTCTTCAGTCAGCTGTTCAGGATCATGATGGTATTGCCGTTTAATGTCTAAAGGCACAGAAATCAAGGTTTCGGCAATAAAAGCAGGCTTGACGCTGGGATATTTTCCAACCAGTTCTTCAAATAAGTGCACTAATTCTGATTTCGCGGCAAACTCAGCTAAATCCTTGCTTAATCCCAGCTCTTTCTGATAGCGGGCTATTTTTTCTTCCAACAGCTCTGGTAATTCGACTTTTGGATCAGGCCTGATTAAAGGCACATCTGTTTCAGGATACATCCGTGCAGCTCCTGGCATGGGGCGTAGATAGCTGGTCGTTCCGTCTGCGTTGGCTTTGCGAACTTCTGCTGGAATGCCTTGTAATGCTTCCTGCGCTCGGGCGTGAACTGCTTCTAAGGCCAGATGTGCTTTTTTCTCGGTATCAGAAACTAACACAAAAGCATCGTTGTTCTTACAGCCAAGTTTTTTTCGGATGCTTTCAACTTCTTGTTCAGAAATTCCATAGCGTGGTAACTCATCAGAATGAAAGATGCCGCCAACACCTGCGCGTACCTTTGCCCGGTCAGAGAATTCTGTCCCTAACCTTCTGCCAGGTTGTAGTTCCCTGCCAATAAAGGCGGCAAAGCCAGGTAATTTTACAGCCAAAACAAGACCTTTTTTTGCCAGGGTATTTTTTATCAAGTTTGCTCCCGTAGCAGCAAACAAAGGCGTTACATCAACTATATTTAGTCCAGATAGTTTTACGCTCTTCAACTCATCTCGTATTTTCAGCAACTCCTGCTGCCGCTTAGCTTCTAATTCTACTAACAGCGGCAATAAGCGTAGATCCTGTGCACCCTTGATCTCGATGCGCTGCCCTCCTGCAATAGAGACATTGACATCCTGTCGGATAGTTCCTAACCCTCGCTTAACTCCAGGCAAGGAGCGCAGCAGCATACCTATCTTTTTGGCTGCTTCTTGGCATTGTTCAGGTGTCTTGATATCAGGTGCTGTGCCGATTTCAATAAGCGGAATTCCCAATCTATCTAAGGAGTACGATTTATCCTCTGCTGTCTCTGAAATGATCTTGCAGGAATCTTCTTCCAGCGAGATGTTAATGATGCCAACTTCTCCCTGACTGGTTGTAAGCATCCCATTTCTGGCAATCAAGGCTGTTCTCTGAAATCCAGAAGTATTTGAGCCATCTACGACTGTCTTCCTCATCACCTGCACAACCGGCGAAACTGTTGCGCCAGCAATCTGTGAAAACTGCAAGGCTGTCAATAACGCCTCTTTGTTTAGATCATGCGGCGGCTCTGAATCAGTTTCTACTAAGCAGGTTGTGTCATTATACCCATGATAGATGAAGGTCTTGCCGCGGGTTTGTTCCTGTGCTGCGGCTACATCTATTTCTCCAGATTCACCGGCAGTAGCACGTAATTTCCGCGTGATCGTAAAGTCTGGCGGATCATCACGAAGCGTGGTAGGGCAGCTGCAGAACAGCTTTTTTCCTTCCAGCTGCTGGTGAATTTCAATCCCGCATTTCAAGCCTGATTCTTTGTACGACATTAGGAAGAGGAAAGAAGGGGGTGTTTAAAAAATATACGATTGTGGAGTTTTGTGGCGATACATTAAAAGGACGGATAGCTCCGTACTTTAGTACGGAGTATCCAGCCCTTTTATGTCACAAAGTGCGGGGATAAGAAAGCGTCTCTTTTCAAGCCTCGCCTTTTAAGGCGAGGTGAGACGTTTTCCCGCACTTTCATGACATTAAAAGGGCTGATGCCTCTGCCTAAAGCTTTATATACATGTCATATATTTAATGTATAGGTGATATATATGGTACAAGCAATGATACAAATCTCCGATGAGGCCAATCAAATATTAAATATCGTCAAAGCTAGATATAGCCTTAAAGACAAATCAGATGCAATAGAGAAAGTAGTTCTTGAATTTGGTGAGGATCTCCTTGAACCACAATTACGGCCTGAATTCATCCAAAAGATGAAAGAACGACAAAAAGAAAGAACCATTAAAGTAAAAGACTTCAGGAAGCATTTTGGTCTTAAATAAGATTCTGGGGGATGTATTAGAAAAGCATAAGCATTTTAAATAAGAAATTTAATAGTTAACAAATATTATATGAAAAAATCAAATCTACTTATTTTATTATTGGTTCTAGGGTTATTATTCATAATAATTGCAACAGTAAATTTTTCAATGAAGATTCCTAATATTGATGATTCAATGGATGCAAATCAAGAAAAAATAGACCAATTTTATTTAAATTATCAAAAATATGAAAATAACGAACAGACTGCATTTTTAGCTTGGAGATTACTAACTTTATTAAGGAAGATGGGTTATGATGAAACAGATCCGGACTATAAAAGCTTATACGAGGATGTTTTGACTCTTAAAAGAATAACAATAATAGAGTTAGACCTATTAAAAACAAATCAAGTCAACTACCCAGAAACGGAAAAATTATCTAAGATGAATCATATGGAATTAGAAAATGAAAAACTAAAATATTTAGATATAGACAAAAGATTGGGAGAATTATATTCTAAAAGAAATGAATTGACAGAAAAGAAAGAAAATCTCTTATTCAGGACGGTTCTTTTTCAGATATTAGGTCTGATCCTTACTCAAGTAGGAATTGTGTTACAACTTAAATGGAAATTATGATATTTCGGCTAATCACCTTAATTGACATGAGAAAATTATCTTCCTCTCAAAAAATACGCTACCGGATCAGCTACTCTTCGTTCTGAAACAAGCTGAATCCCCCGATCAGGATGCCTTTGGTATTGTCGGTGCACACCTATGATGCTGTGCTCTTGATTGAGGAAAGGGCCGTCATAGTTTGGATCGCAAAGGAAGAAGAATTCTTCAGCCAATCCTTTCGAACCAGGACCAAAGTGTGTGACTTTTCCTATGCTTGTATTTCCATACGGCGTAGCCTTGATCTGGTGTGTTTCCGTGTTTGGATATGCCAAGGGGAGCTTTAAAGCTAATCTGGTTTTGTTGCCGATTTCATCAAGGGGAACGCTCCCATCAGCAGAAACAAAGTCTGCAGGTAACATTTCTTCCAGCGTTTCTTCCATTTGCACGCCAATTTCTTGGAGAGAGTGAGGATTATTATTGAATTCACGTACTTTTCTAAAGGTTCGGTGTACACCGTCATAGACATAGCCACCATCACGGTTCTGCTGCGCTGCGAGATAGCTGAAAAAATCAGTAGATGAAGGAACGTAAGTCGGCTCTGGCAGGTGCCTGTCTAGAATGACTTTATCAGTTTTAAGCCTGCTGGCAAGCTGGTCACCGTTAGCAACAATAATCAAGCCGCGGTAATCCTCTGGCACTTGTATCTCATCATAGCCCTCCACAAGAGGCTGGCCACGCAGTTTAAGTAATCTGCCGTCTGTCATGTAGGGCAGACAATGCTGTAAATTAACATCGCAATGGTACTGTACTAACCATGCAAAAAGATCTGCTTTTTTCTCCCCAGCTGCCATACTGGACTAGTATACATTTCCCTATATTTATAGTTTGTGTAACTATTTCTTTTATTTTTGGGTATATTTTCAGTTAAATTTATTAATAAGTAAAAGAATAAACGGGTATGAACACTATTGACCACTCCCTAGTATTTCTCCGCACTGAGAATGCCAGGATGGGCTTAAAGGAGATTTCCCGTCTTGTAAGAAAGAGTCCGCAGCTGGTAAAATACAGTGTTTCAGCACTGGAAAAAGAAGGTGTCATTCACGATCCTTTTTATGTCTTCGACTACTCTTACTTTGGCCTGATTTTGTTTCGTGTTTACTTCAAAGCGATCTATATCAGCGAGCAGGATAAACTGCGGGTCATCAAGGAGCTGAAAGAAAACAACTACGTCCTGGCTGTATATGAATTAGTTGGCGAATTCGATCTGGCCGTGGAATTTGCTTCTCCAAATCCATCCAAGTTCAACAAGGAGTTTAAGAAAGTCATTACCGCTAATTCTTTGCTGAAAGAGTATAAGATTGTCCTTAATATTGTCACCCATATCTATCCCCGCCAGTATCTCATCAAGAGTTCGGAATTACTGAGCTTATACAGCCAGAAAATTGTCGGCGGAGACCGTGAAAAAGATGAATTTACCGCTGAGGAAATGAATATTCTCAGAATTCTTCTTCATAATCCGACCATTCGCTATACAAAATTAGCGAAAGAAGCTGGCCTGAACATAAAGACAGCAAAGTCCATCCTTAATCATCTCATCCAGCGGAATATTGTCCGTGGCTGCAAGTATCTGATTGACAAAGATAAATTAGGAGTCAGCAAAATCCGGCTGTTCCTGAAATTGCATAATATGGATTTGGAACATGAAGCACGGCTGCTGGATTATCTGCGCAACCTGACAGAGATTATACAAGTTAACAAGACCGTGGGCGACTGGGATATGGAAATTGATCTGGAATCACTTGACAAGAGCAGGATTCGCTACATCATCAGCAAATTGCGAGAAGAGTTTAGCACAGTAATTAGCAATTTCAACCTCATAGAGGTATATGATTATTATAAAAGGACGTATCTGCCGGAATATTTGTTTAGGAAGGAGTGATTCTTGCAAACATTCTATTAAACACAATTAGAACTTAATTACTTAGGAACATTTTTATATTTCTAAGTAAAACACACTAGAATGCGTCACCAAAAGGAGTTTAATAAATAAAATAAAAGATTTCTTTAGAAACGTATTCAAAAAATCACTAAACAAGTATCTTAAATTCATTCCAATAATCGGAGTAATAATACTAATAACCCTTTCCTATGGCTTAAGAAAGGAAGATTTATCCCAAAACCAGATTGGTGAAAAACTTTCAGCTAAAGATAAAATTTTTGATGTGATGAATCAATTTGGGAACTCATTTAATTTTTCTGATGGCTTGGAATTCTTCATAACAATCGTTTTGTTAACAACAATATGGACTGGATATAAGTATTGGCTTTCAAGATGGAGATATATTAGACGAAATTCTAGATTACTTGAAAAATTAATTATTGTTGTCATGGTCATTATTTTTGTTAATAGACATATTCAAATGAATTCATTAATAGGAACTTATGTTGATTGGGCATTATTCTTAATGTTGTTATATCTGACCGTTGCAGGATCTTGGTTTTTAGCAAAAACAATAGATGGAATTGACTTAAGTTCAGACCTTTACTGTTGGGGATTAAGATTACTCGGTGGAATTGTTGCTTTTTTTGGATTAATGCTACTAATGTCAAGTACATTTGTTTTGACACTTTCACATTCAACATTAGTTTTTAACAATATTTACTGGATTGCAAGTATTTGTATTATTCTACTTGGTGCATTTATGGGATATAGATCATTCAGAAGACATCCAGCAATTCATGTTTGGTAAGAAATTTTAAGCTTCAAGACATTTGCGACCAGAGGTGTGTTGATGATCTATGCTATTTCAGTTGCCCATCAATCAATGTTTCGCAATCAATCCCTTCTTTCGTGCAGTTTTGATGGAAAGATAAAAGACCCCGTAACATACTAAAAAATAAAACACCGACAACCCTAAAGCCCAGAGAAAATGGCCTAGAGAAAACGTTCCTGCATACGCCAATCTATATCCTTCAAAGACGTACATGAGCGGCGTGGCCTGGGCAATTTTCTGCAACACCAGCGGCAAGGTTTCGATAGGATAGTATACTGCTGATGTCGGCTGGAGTAGATAGCTTATCCCCCAGGCAAAGATCTGGACGCGCATGCCGTAACGGAAGATCAGACCGGCAACAAGAAGTCCTAATGACCAGCCAAAGATAACTAAAGGGATCAGAAAGACTGTAGAGCTCAGTCCGCCAGTAAATATATTGAATTGATAGGCAACAAGAGCAATGACAAACACTATGGCAAAACTAACCACTGCCCGTATCAGGCCTATGATAGCAACAGAGACAAAGATCTCTGATTCAGTAATGGGTGTTATGAAACTATTGGCGATATTGCCGCTCCAGAAATCTTCAAGAATATATACCGCAATGTCTTGCTGGACTCTCTCCATAAGTATCCAGAGCATCATTCCTCCTAGAAGAAAAATGAAGATGTCTGGAAAGTTAGAAATATCATTGATGTAGGCAGTGGTGAAGCCGAAGACAACAATACCGATCACTGGCCAATAGAAGACATCAAAGAACCGTTCTACAGTGTTTAGTGATATGTACCAATATTTCAGCAGCAAGCCAGCAATGCGGTGCAGTCTCATAATTCACCTCTGGCCACTTTTATGAACACTTCTTCCAATGTCGGCCGCCTGATGTGGAAATCCCGTATCTCAAACCCTGAGGTGATAAGGGCATGGATCACTGTATGCACTTCCTTGCCGTTTTTAAAGGTGATGAAAACTTTATTTTTAGATTTTACCGTGGCCTTGAATTTTTCTAAGATGCTGGCGCTATTCTCTGGCATGGAAAAGAATTCAAAGACCATGGTATTGCTTTTGACCAGTTTCTTGATTCCTTGAGGCGTATCTATTTTTAGGATCTTTCCCTTGCTGAGGAAGACTATTCTATCACAGATGTTCTCCACTTCAGACATGATGTGGGAGGTAAAGATAACAGTCGTTTTCAGGTGTTTTATCTCCTCCCTGACTTTGGAAGCGATATCAGGATCAAGCCCGGCTGTAGCTTCATCAAGAAAGACGATCTCAGGGGAATTGATAAGCCCTTTGCAGATGTTGACTCTCGTGATCTGCCCGGAGGATAAATGGTACATCTTTCTGTCCTTGATATCAGCAATGTCAAATTTAGCGAGAAGTTCTTTGATCTTTTCATTGGCATTCTTGACGTTGTAGATTTTAGCATAGACTTTCAGATTCTGCCAGACCGTGATATTGCGGTTTAAGGAGTTGTAGGCGGTTGCGGCATTAATCCGGTTCTGTGTTTCTTCACAGGGCTCTTTGCCAAAGAAGGATACTTTACCGCTGTCAGCAGTGACGATGCCGGTCAGGATGTTGATAAGAGTGGTCTTCCCTGCGCCGTTTGGTCCCAGTAAACCGAGAATTTCTCCCTTGCGGACACTGAACGAAACTCCTTTTAGGACGTGTAGCTTCTTGCCATTGAGAGTATACGATTTTGTAAGCCGTGAAATAACTAAGGGATCCATCTTCTGCCTCTTTTAGTAATTATTAAAGGTTATACCTACTAAGATTTAAAAATCTATGCTCTTCATTCAACCATAAGTTTTATGTATATTACAAGAATCTTTTCCTCATGAAACCAATCTGCCCTAAATGTAAATCAACTAACGTAACTCTTTACGAAGATGATGGCATTTCGTTCCTGGCCTGCAATGTTTGCGGCTATGACGAATTGGATGAGCTTTACCCTGCCGAAGATGTAGGAGAAAAGACCAGCCAGCGGGAGAAAGGCAGATATACTCCCTATAAAAGCGGTGGAAAGGGAAGGACGAGGAAATAACCACTCTCTATCTACAGTAGAACTCCAATGTTAATGGTTTTTCTTGATTAAGAGTAGGGTTTGCGGGATGGCAGTGACTTGCCTTTGCCCTGATTGTGATATAAGCAGCGTTAACAATAACTTCGTAATGCCCAGGAGCTATAGACTCAAGCTCGTAATATGTTACAGTTGAACCTTGAGTTGGTTTAATTCGTACTTTATCTTTGTTCCCGCTAATGATTAAGTGTGTTCCTTCCCCATTGCCAACGGCTCTCAAAGGAAGATCATCGAGTATTTTATCTACTAAAACGGCAATGTTTAAAGGTATAGGGCCAATTCCCAAATGAACTTTTTCAAACTGCATAATTTTGTCTTATGGCTTAAACTCTTATATAAATCTTATTAATTATAGGTTGATTCAGAAACATTAAAATATAATCCAACCTTTCTAACCAAAATGCCCAAACCAACCCCAGACCGACATGCCGAGTACTTCGAAGCAATCCTGCAATTACGTGACATTTCAGACGAGGTTCTTCGCTTTGTGGAAGATGAAATAGAGAGAAACAAAATCCCTGTAGCTAAGGTCCAGGAAGTCAAGAACGGGCATGATTTTTATCTTGGCAACGGCAATCTCACCAAGAATCTGGGGAAAAAATTACAGGAACGGTTTGGCGGGGAACATACCGTTACATCCTCGCTGTTCAGCAGAAAAGACAGCAAAGCTGTTTATCGCCTGACCGTGCTGTTTCGCGGGATACCTTTTATCAAAGGGGATCTGGTCGAGTACCAAGGGGAACAATACACTATTAAAATTCTGGGCAAGGACATGCTGCTGCAAAACGTGAAAACCAGCAAGAAAGTGCATGTCAAGTATAAAGAGATGGATCAGATAAAGAAAACACATTAAGCGCTGGCCAGTGTTTTTGAGACGATTTCATAGGTCATCTTGGACGGCTTGGCATCCATGATCCGTTGAAGCTGTTCACGCATCTGTTCCTTTCTTCCTTCATCCATGCGGGCGTATCTTTCAAATCCTGTTGCTAGTCCTGAGGCCAGTTTGGGATTAAATTGGTCAATTCCCATTATCCTATCTGCCATGAAGGCATACCCTCTACCGGAAGAATCATGGAACTGTACATGGTTTCCTATGAAATTCTGAAGGAGTGCTCGAATTCTGTTTGGGTTCTTTGCATCATAGACTGGATCTGACTCTAATCTGATAACATCATCCAGAACGCCTTCTCGGCTCGATGCAGCTTGAACAGCCAGCCATTTATCCATCACTAACGGTTCATGTTTCCAGGCATCATAAAATCGTTGCAAGGCTTCTTCACGATGGTTGTTGTCAGTATCTGCTAAAAGGCTTAAGGCAGCCTGGCTGTCAGTCATATTGTCTGTTGCTGTAAACTGCGAGAAAGCTGCTTCAATATGCTCATCTCTGCCAGAAGCGACGAGGTATGAAAGGACGACATTCTTCAGTCTTCGTCGGGCAATGGACTGGAGATCTTTAGAGTAAGGCAGTCCGTCATTGAGCTGATCATGTAAGTTCTTAAGTTCTCTTTCATATCGTGTTGCGATTTCTCGTTCCAGTGTTTTTCTTGCTTTAGTAGCAGAAGCAAAATCGCAGACTGCCATCTCTTCCACCAGTTCTGAAACAGTAGGAAGTGCTAGCAGCCGTGCCGTAAAGCCGGGGTCAAGTTTTCCTTCTAAAACTGTGCCAACTGCAGCCAGATATGTTTCACTCACCTTCATCTCTGTTCCTGCTTGTAAGGAGCTAATCATGTTCTGCAACTGTCGCGTTGCCAACCGGTATCCAGCTTCGTACCTATTGAAACCATCGCTGTCATGGGAGAGCAAAAAAGCAAGTTGTTCTTCACTATAATTATATTTTACTTTTACCGGAGCTGAAAATCCTCGCAACAGAGATGGAACTGGCTCCCTATCTACCTCTTCGAAGACAAAGGTTTCTTCTCGTTCCGTTAATCCCAGCAATGTTGAGATAAGTTCCTTTCCATCTTGTCCAATAAGGCCTACTCTGAAGGGAATATGCAGGGGCTCTTGTTCAGTACCATCTTTTTTGGGATTCTGTTGCCGGATAGTGAGCGAGTAAGCTCTGGAATCCTGATCATATTTGGTTTCTACTTCACAGACAGGCGTGCCAGCTTGATGATACCATCTCTTAAACTGGGTCAAGTCTCGTCCTGATCCTAATTCCATGGCCTGGACAAAATCCTCTGTGGTAACAGCATTTCCATCAAATAATTCAACATACGTATCCATGCCACGCCGGAAGTTATCTCTTCCAATGAGCGTGGCGATCATTCTAATGACTTCAGCTCCTTTCAAATATACCGTGTCAGTATAGAAGTTCTCGACGTCCATCACTTCTGCTGGCTTGATCGGATGAGCATTTGGTCCACTGTCTTCGCTGAACTGGGAATTCCTGAGCTTCCACACGTCGCCAATTCTCTTTAGTGTTTTAGAAGTAAGATCAGCAGTAAAGGATTGATCTCTATATACTGTCAGCCCTTCTTTCAAAGTCAGCTGGAACCAATCGCGGAGCGTGATTCTATTTCCGGTCCAGTTGTGGAAATACTCATGCGCTATCACGGCCATGATATTCACAAAATCAGCATCTGTTGCTGTTGCCGGATCGGCAAGGACATATTTGGAATTAAAGATGTTCAATCCTTTATTCTCCATGGCGCCAAAATTAAATGAGTTTACTGCAACAACCATATATCTATTCAAGTCACATTCCAAGCCGAAAGTATCTTCATCCCATTTCATCGCTTGTTTTAGAGATTCTATTGCATGCGCAGCTCTCACTTCATTCCCGCGGTCAACATAAAACCGTATATCAATATTCCTTCCACTCATTGTTGTATAGCTGTCCACCACTTCACCAAGGTCGCCTGCAACTAAGGCAAACAGATAGGATGGTTTCGGAAATGGATCTTCCCAGACTGTAAAATGGCGGCCATTAGGAAGGTCGCCTTGTTCCAATAAATTTCCATTTGACAGAAGCACCGGAAATTTGTCTTTATCGGCTTCCACTCTGGTTGTATACTTGCTCATGACATCCGGCCTGTCGGGATGGAAGGTAATCTTCCTGAAACCTTCAGGCTCGCATTGCGTGGTAAGGATAGTATCGGATTTATAGAGCCCGGAGAGCGCTTTATTTTCTGCAGGATTGATTTCACTTTCAATCTCCAGGATGAATTTGTCTGGCACGTCTTTTATAGTCAATTGTTCATCAGTCAGAACAAATTCGAGAGCACTTAATTCCCGGCCGTTAATCTTTACAGAAGTAAGTTTCTGTTTTTCTCCACGGAGTTCCAGTGGTTTACTGGACTCAGAATCTGAAAATGCTCTCTCAACGACCATCCGCGATTTTACAGTCGCATGATCGAATGAATGGATAATAAAATCAAGATCTATCTGCGGGATCTGATATGCTGGCTTCTGGTAATCAGCTTCCCTCAACTTTTGTGGTATTATTAACATGCGTTGTATCTCCCGTAGTGCTCTTCTTTGTTGGTTTATATTTAAATATTATGGTTGTTTGGCTTTGCCTTGTTCACAGCTCGGGTCAACAAGGCTTGTCCAGAATGGTAGAAAAGCCGCCCTGGCCGAGCGCTCGACCTATCCTTGTTATTAAAACTCGAAGGGATAGGAATTAATTTTTGATTAAAATGAACATTTTCTCGCGCTCTTCTTGGCCAGGCGGGCGGCTTTCTAGACAGAGCAGGTCAACAGCAACCTTTATAAGAATAAAATGAATCCTATCTCTGATGAAAAAGAGATGGTGGTCTATAGTAGTTTTGATAGTATTGATACTTTTATCAGAAGTAGTCCTATCTCAAGAGCCATACCACCTCAAACTTCTGGCTGTCCAGGAAGATCAACATACCTATAAAGGAAGTGATGCTGATCTGTATCTTGAATTGAAGGAAGGTTCAGGGCGAGTTTTCTTAGATACCTTCCCGGCAACAAAAATTGACACCCAGATTTCCACACGCTTCTCCAAGGAGATCGCTTGCAACCATTTCAAGCTTAATTGCAATAAATATGATTTCATCTACACTATCAAAGCAAAGTCAAACATCATCGGCGGGCCTAGCGCGGGAGCGGCTATCGCGGCTCTTACCACAATCGCTGTTCTCGACCTTGCTTATGATGAAGGTGTTGCTGTTACTGGCACGATCAACTCTGGCGGGGTTGTCGGTCCAGTAGGAGGGGTAAAGGAAAAACTCCAGGCAGCATCAGCTGTCGGCTTGAAAAAAGTCCTGATTCCTAAAGGAACTGAAGAGATCGGTTTGAGCAGCGCCGCATCGGTATCGGAAAATGAAACCGGAAATCAAACCATGCCTGTAGCGAATGAATCTGCACTGCCTCTCAATCTTGTTACCTATGCCCGTGAGAATCTCAGCTTAGAAACAATCGAAGTCACAAATCTTGATGAAGTTGTCTATCACCTTACTGGCATTGATCTGAATCATAAGACTATTGTGATCGAAGAAGAACCCCAGTATAAGAAAATCATGGGTACCTTGCAGAACGTGCTCTGCCAGCGGGTAGAAAAAATTGAGCAGGAACTAAAGCAGGTAGGAATCGTCCTTAATGAATCAATCCTAGAGCCGATTGACAGTAAAAAACGAAGCGCTGACAATGCTACTAAGCAGGAGGATTTCTATTCAGCCGCCAGTTATTGTTTCGGCATCAATATCCAACTCAAATTGCAGTTTTACAGGGAAGAAGCGCCGTCTTATGCAGTCATGCAGGAACTCTTCAACTCCTTGGGCGGGAAAGTTGCAGCGCTGGAAACAAAACTTTCCCAGCAGAAGGTGGAAACAATCTCTGATCTGCAGACTGTGATGATAGTCAAAGAGCGGCTGAATGATGTCAAGGAACAACTAACTAAGTTTGTGGAAATGCCGCCGGAAAACCTGGAAGAGATGTATGCTCTTCTTAGCTATTCAGAAGAACGGTATTTCTCCGCCGTGGCCTGGATGGAGTTTTTTGCCATGGATGGCAGGAAGGTGCCTATTGATAGAGATGTGCTGAAGAATTCATGCCTGCAGAAAATATCAGAAGCGGAAGAACGCTACCAATACCTCTCGCTGTTCCTGGGCGGACAGATGGCAACAACGATCCAGGAGAAGATTAACAGTGCCAAGGCCGCTTCAGGACAGGACGAGAGTGAACTTTGCCTGATGAAAGCTATCCAGGCGAAAGGGGATTCCAATGCTGTCCTTAGTTCGATGGGCGTGCGTGAGGATGCTCTTGCTGAATATCTTGACAGTAAGATCAAGGCAGTACAAATAGTCATTGCCGATAACAGCGCGCAGGGAACCTTTCCTATCCTCGGTTATTCCTATTACCAATATGCGAATTCCCTCCGGGAGAAGGAGAAATATACTGCTCTAATCTACTTGGAGTATGCCTTGGAAATGAGCGATTTAGGTATCTACTTCCCTGCTGAGAAGGTGTTTTTAGAACGAGTTGAGCAGAAACTGGATGTTGACGAGCTGATCATTTTTGCTGAAGGGCTGGCTGTCGGTATTTTCGTGGTGCTATTCTTCCGGTGGATGAAGCCGGCGTTGTTTCCGAAGAAAAGGAAGAGACGTAGAAAATGATGCGCTAACTTTTATGCAGCAACTTCCTGCTCTTTTTCCCCTTTCTCAGCATGCTCCCAACATAAGAAATGGTTTAACTCTATTAATTTTTTAACGACAGGGTTGTTAGTGTTTATTTTGTATAAAATTGTTCCACCTAACTTTCTGGTTGATACAATAATCCTGTCTTGTTCTAATTTTGGCCATAATTTCTTTAAAGTCTGGAAGTTTACGTTGGAGTTACTGGCTATCTCAGTTAGGGGGTAGTCAAAGTCCCTGGAGTAGATGAGAAAGTCCATTATCCTTATCAAAGGGTAGTCGCCAAATGTCCTGATAAATATTGATTTTTCTTCCATCTTTACTCTCAAAAAGTAATGCTTATATTTATATTTTTCGTTGCCAGTAGTTACATTTTTTGTAATAAGCATATTTTTATATTTTATCTATTATGGGACATTTGATGGAAAAAGAGCAGGCGAAAGGCTTTATCGTAAAGAAGTTGTTTCAGCATGGTTATATTGGTGGAAGGCATACAGACATTGAAAATCTAAAGAAGGGTTTGCCAGGTCATTTCAAAGGCGTGATAAAGGATGTTGCTAAGGAATTGATTAAAGAAGATATTTTGATTTCTAAACATACTTCATATGGCCATCATGTTTCTTTAAATCCTCGTAAGAGAGAAGAGATAGAAATGTATCTGAAGTTATAATTCTGTTTTGAAAAGAAGACTCTCATTTTATTATAAAAAACCCCTGGCCAACCCCGAAAGGTTGGCTGGGGAAAAAGAGGTGATAGATGTTTACTACTCAAAAATAGACACTTGTATATAAATGTTTTGGTAGGTTTAGTATTTGAAAGTAGTGAACTAATCTGTAAACGAATATTTTTATAAACCCCGGCACTATTTACTGCCTATGAACAAGAAAGGGTTTGGTGTTGTAGGGATCATCTTCTTCCTCTTTATATTGTCTTCTGTCGCTCAAAATACGCCCAAAACAGAGCTTATTGAGAGCCTTTCCAAGGACTTGGAGGGGCAGGAACTGCCGGGTGCCTTGGGAATGTTATTTGGCGACAATCAGATCAATGTCCACCTTACAACAGCTGAAGGCGTTGTCGTGGTCGGTGTCGTGACTGAGGATAATACAGTAAAAAGCCTCTCCCCGGGAGAAGTGGAAGACCCTTCTCTCAACTTTTATCTTGATGAAGCGGCTCTTATGCAGATTCAAAAGTCTGAAGAGCCTTTAGCTTCATTGCAAAAAGCCCTGGACGGCGGACAAATAAAGTACAAACCTGTGGGCTTGCTCAACAAGATTAAATTTGCTTTCCTGTCAGTGTTTTCCAACATCACTTCCCTATTTATCTCTGATGAAAAGGATAGTGATGCAGAAGAACTACATAAAGAAGAGATTGTAGAAGCGGCAAAGGCAGATGAAGTCACCGCTCCAGTGGTTGAGGAGGAAGAAGATACGAATGCTGAGCAGGAAACAAGTGAAACGGAAGCACAGGAAACTAGTAAAAACCAATTGACCGGTGAAGTTGTCTCTGAAATTGCTGAAAAAGTAACTGAAACTGAAAAGGCAGAACACACCGTTTTTCTTACCGAAAAGGGCTTCGAACCGGCGGAGATAACTATCGCTGTCGGTGACACAGTCACTTGGGAAAATCTTCGCGAGGGCAAGATCAACCAAGGCATGGTTATCGGCGTGCGTCAATGCCGGGACGTTAAAAGCGGTCTTCTGAAGTCTGGACAGTCTTATTCTTTCACGTTTACAGAGAAGGGCACCTGTGTTATCGTTGATGGGATCTTGACCACGACACAAAGCGAGATTGTTGTTGAGTAAAAATAATTTCTGGAAGCAATATTTATATAATTCAACCTCTGTAATCTTGTATGCCTTTAGAATTGCCAGGGTATGAACTTCTTACAGACGGCGTGTATGGACAGGAATATACTATTCCTGCAAGAGGGAGTATTATCAGGCTGAAACGTATTGTCCTGCTCAGTAAATATGATAATGTTACAGCAGATATGATTGCTGAGTATCTTCAGGATGCTGCTCTTGAAGTCAGCGCCAAGAAGATTACGGATCAATCAAGTATAGAGTGGAAGATTTTATTATCCCATCCCCACACCCGCGCAGTTCTGAGAAATGGAGGACAGCCTGCTGTTGACCTGATTGCGCCTGCTCTTTCAAAAATAAAAACGGATGATTCCCCCTATTTTGTTTTTATAGGTTATGGCATTGTACCTGCTCATGATCTCGAGACCGCTCAGCAGCAGGGCTTAATCGATGGTGCAGAATGGTACTACAACCTTTTTTCATCCTCTGAAAATGATTGGCTCTCCTGGAACTACTCTCTCCCTTCCAACACTTTTGCAGAAGAGCTGGAAAACCTCAAAAAAAAGCTCCGCAAAGATTCTGCCAGATTACGGAGATTGGGAGATGACTTGCAGCATTCTTTAGAGCTGGTTGATCAAGTCAGTGCAGTAGTAACAGCTCAAGGTGTTTCTCAGCTGTATGACCAGACGTTTCCTGCACTAGATCATGCTGCAGGATATCTTCTTCTTATGAGATTGGGAGAAGTTGAATCTGAAATAAGTACAGCACTTAATGGACGATGGCCTTGCAGAGGGTCTTCAACAGACAGTAATAATTGAAATACTAGCAAAGATTTATATCGTTTTAATCCTTTCTAAGGAATAATGGGCGGCATCGACTTAGACCGGGGCCGGTTCCGAGATCGAGTTCTCGGAAAGATTAAAAACAACCTGCGCAGGCATATTTCTAATACGAAGCTCATCAATGAAGGGAAGTTCTCAATACCAGTGGAAGAGATTCCCCGCTTCCGCTTTAAGCCTCTCGGCGGTGTGGCACAGGGAAATGGGGATCTTGGTGATCGGGTTTCACCAGGACAGGATTCTGAAGATAGGGAGAGAATTCTAGAGACAGACATCAATCTTGAAGATGTTGCAAAACTTCTGGCGGAAGAGTTAGAATTACCGTTCTTGACACGACGTGCTGGAGATTTATATGCTTCCCAAAAGACAGCCACCACTAAGATTAGCAAGAGAGGAACAGTGCGCCGGAAAAAACGCTCTTATATTAATGCCCTGTCCAGAGTGATGGCTTCTGGCATGTGGGATCCAGACAATCCTATTGTAATTCCAGAAGGGAGGGAATGGGATTACATCCATTCAGTGCCAATTCCACATCCAACAGGGAAAGCAGTTATTTTTCTGATCATGGACGTTTCAGGTTCAATGGGGGAAAAACAGAAACAGATAGCGCGGACGCAGTTTACTTATTATGAGATGATGCTTAGACAGCAGTATCGCCGCGATCTCGAGGTACGTTATCTCATCCATTCCGGTTATGCTGAAGAAACCAGCAGGGAGAGGTTTTACCGCATTTCTAATAAGGGAGGCACAGTGATCTCTTCGGCATATGAGCTGTGTGACGCAATTATTGACCGAGAGTATCCTCCTTCAGAGTGGGATATCTATCCGGTCCATATTACTGATGGGGACAATATGGACTTTGATAATATGAATGCTCTCTCCTGGCTGAGACAACGAATTATACCTAAGTCTAAAGTGGTGTGTTACGGACAGTGTCCTTCGGCATTTATCACTACTGACAAGCTCTTTTTAGAATACATCCTCGGGAATTTCGGCTTGCTGGAAGATTGTGTCCTGCCCAAGCTGCGCCTGGCAAAGATCAATAATGATCTGGACCATCTTCCTGTATTGCGAACCTTTCTTACCGAGAAGGCCCATCCGTTGTATAATGTGGAGTGAGAGGAGTAATCTTCTGAATTTCTTTGAAAAACTTTATATATATTCATAACGAATAAAGTTTAATGATTGAATATAATGTTTGGGGTCAACCACTTGGTGGGAAGAAAAGGAAAAAACAAATTACTTCTGTCGGGGGTCTTACTTTTGGTTTAGCCCATCCTAAAAGACAAAAACAGCTGTTAAATGTTGGATTTGGTTTTGATAACAAAAACACAAATATTACTAAAAGAGAACCTGTTCCAATGATTTGGCGGGACAAAATTTTGATGAAGCAAAAAAATAAGTGTGCTGGAAATAACTGTGCAAAATTACACAACGGGAAGAAACTTATGGTGAATAATCGAAGCGATTTTGATCACATTACTCCTTTGGCTTTGGACGGAAAACACACCCTTTCTAATCTTCAAGCACTATGTCCTGGTTGTCATAGACTAAAAACTAGAGAAGATAAATATAAGATTTCGCAAAGAAAGAAGAAAAAGAACAAGGCCGATAATGAACCCTTTAGTAGCTTATTTCCACCACCGCCAAAACATCCTAAAGAATATTCTCTTGGAGTCTAATTTTCAGGGTTATATGACATTTCTGTCCCACTTCTACAACAACCTTTAAATCTGGCGAAAACATCCCTTTTCTACTATGTACCAAATGTCCCACTGTGGGTATTCTGGCCTTGAACAGGCAGTAGCACCAGTGTTTTACTCCGCTGCTGCTCCAATACAGCGGTCCTACGAAACCTTTGTTCCCTCATTCCTTCCTCAGAGGGTTGTGTATTCTCTTGGAACTCCTTCGGAACAGCCGCAGCAGTATGCAGCCTTGCAGCCGTCTTATTCACTCCTTTTTACGCCCCAGGCAGAATACCACTTCCAGCCAGACCATTTTCTTATACCGGGGAAAGGAAACAGGTTTGTGGGCCAGGCAGAGGAAATTCAGGAGGAGATTGAAGAAGCCTTCCAGAGAATCTTCTCCCAGATGCTTCCTAACGACATCAAGATAAGCATACTGGATGAAGCTGAGTTTAGGAAAATTGCTCCCTCGCCGGGCGTGGTGGGCCTTTCCATCAACAGAAGCATGCAAGAACTGCTCTCTGAAATATTTATCCTTAATGACTCTCTGGGAAGAGTGATGCTTACTATTGGGCATGAGCTGGGGCATGTCTTGTCTCCTACTCTTGAAAGCGCCCATGATGAGGAAGCCAAGGCCTATGCTTTCTCATTGCTGTGGATGAAGGTAATCAAGGAACATAACATTGCCAATCTTGGCGATGCCATTATTCTTGAAAATCCAGCTGCTAACGGCCTGCATGATCTCTCGTTTGGTTTTGTCCATCAGCTGCTGAAAGAAAAATCAGCCGAAGAGATTTATCGAGAATTAGTGAATGGCGACATGTCATTCCGGGCCTGGGTAGTGTAATCGTTTCTGCTCTTGCAGACGGCTTGTTTTTTCCATTTCGCACTCGACCAGTGAAGTGCAGACTCTCTCTATCCCTCCTAGTGCTTCTCCAAGCCTTTGATTAAGCTCTTCCAGTCCCTCCAGTGAAGGATAACGCCTGAAGGTTTCCTCATAGCGGTCCTGTAATAAGCCGTCTTCTCCTCTCACTAATATTCTTCCAAAAAACTGTTTGCCATAGATGGCTGCCTGTTTTAACAGCCTGGCCTTAACTAAGTCTTTTTCCCCAGCCCTGATTCTGCTGTCCAAGTCTCTTTCGTCGCTGACGTGCCTGAAAAAAAGTGATGACAACAGAGTTGGACGGCAGGTGCTGTTTTCCCTTGCCGATTCGAGGTGAAGAGCATCAAGACGGCCAGCATATCGCTTATGTTTCTGTGCTTGGTCTTCAAGATACTGTTGCGGCTCATTCTGGAATAAGGGAATGCTGTAGGTTACTGCAATTCCTCCCAAAGTGATGCAAATACCGTTGTCATCAATACTGACTTTTAGTTTTTTTTCAAGTCTCTTCTCGGGTTCCAGCTTTTCAAATTCTGCAAGAGCTTGCATAAACCATCTTTCTTGGTATTCCATACCTGAGCAAAAAGTCCATACTATAAAAATATTTATAACAATAGTGCCTTTTTGAGGTAGAATGATCGCACCGCTGTCTTCCATCTTTGGCTCTAAAACAAAAGCCCAGGAAGTGATGTTTCTTCTGCATGATCTGAAAGACGTGGTCAGGCAGGGATTTTACGAACAGGAACTTCCCGCTGTCGAAATGTTTTGCAGGAATAATAAGCTCTTTTTGGTGAAGTCCAGATTTAAGGTATTGTTAGCAGATCAGTCGGCAGACATACATTATTCCAACAAAGGTTTACGGATTCCCGAACAGGATACAAGACCGGGAATGTGTTTTATCTATCTCTCCAAAGACGAACGAAAAGCCTGGTTGGCGTCGTATTATGAGATGATGCGGAATGACAAGGACCTTGGCTTGCTCTTGGGATACCCTCCCTGCTGCGTTGATTTTTTTTGCCAGAATTTTAATGCCCAAAAGACAAACCTGCAAGCCGCTCCTGCAAACATGTGGACTAACTTGACCAAAAGAGATCAGGACGCAGTGCTCCTGTCACATTTTCCCTGTACTTCCAACTGTCAGGAAAGCATCAGTATGGCAATGAGATATTTAGATCTTCTAGCAACAGCAGAACCACAACGCGCCAGGGAATTAACTACCCTGCTTAAAGTGTCATAACATTACACGTTCCATCATAGCGCGCTGTAAAGCCTTTAGCCCTGAGGATTTCTCCGCAAGCTTGTCCCAACACTTCATCAGGCAGTTCAACTTTTTCAACATGTGCATATAACGTCTTGCCCATCTCCCTTCCCAGAACAACTTTCCATAACTGTCTGGTTATGTCCCGTGCTCTGCCATAAGGAGCAACAATCTGTAATTTGCCTTCCACTTCCCTTGCTCCCGGTGCTGGTTTAGGATTCAGCAAGCCGAGGTTAAAATTGGCTTCTTCATAACTGGCAAGATAGATTCCAAGAGGCTGTGGGAGTCCCAACTCTTTCCAATCCTTTCCGTCCACTTTGATGTTACCGTCAAGCCTTTGCGAAAAAAGATACTGCTCCCATGAATGTGGTTGATTAACTCCTCTATAAATCTCATAGATTGTTCTAAAGGTAGAATGGTTTCCAATCTTTGTAACAGGTTCTTGTTCCACCGTCCTAGCCTGTCTCAATTTCCGCTGCTCAGCCAGATAAGCTTCTGCGCTATGTCCGTATTCATGCCAGAGAATCTTAGGAGCCACACCAAAGCCAACGTTAAATGACTTATAGCCATTGAGATCGATTGAAGCTAGTGTCGTGAAACGAACATTGCCCTCTGCCAGAGCCTGTGACATTTTAATGATGGTCTTTCTTCCTTTTTTCAATCCTACTGCTCGCTGAACATTATTTCCTGTTCCGTTTGGGAAAAGGACATAGCTAGGCCTGGCTGTCCAGATATTTTCAACACGGGTGCGGGTCTGCAGAACTGTTCCATCCCCACCCATCATTCCAACTAAGGGTGCATCTTTGTATTCCCTGAGTTTTTGTTCAAGTTTTGAATAATCATGAGTGACATGGACTTTATTCCCGGTGATCTCTTCTACTATCCCAACTTCTTCTGCGTTGAAACTTCCGGCATTGCCATTGGCAAAGATAGGCATTTCCACTTTCATCTGGTCTGAAATTCAGGGTTATTTTATAAGAATATCGGACTATTTTATGGGGCAGTTGATGATACATAAAAATATGGCTACTACCAGTATTCCTTAAAATCCTGCGTTGCTTGTACCAATTCACTTCTAATTGCAGGTTCTAATGCTGAATGACCAGCAGTTACAACACGGAATTCTTGATCAGATAAGTTCAGTGCCTTCTTTACTTTCCATGCTGTTCCAATCGGGCACACCATATCATACCTACCTTGTACAATTCTTGTCGGAAGTCCTTGTAACTTTACAATTTCTCTAAGTAAATAATCATCAGATGGTAAAAATATCCCATTTCTGAAATAATGATTTTCAATCCGAGCAAAAGACAAAGCCAGATGGGGATCCTCAAAATTACTTGTTAAGCTTCCGTCATCTTCTAGTTTTGATGTTGCAGCTTCCCACCTACTCCATGCTAAAGCAGCAGTTAACTGCACATCTTGATCATTACTTGTCAATAATCTGTGATATGCTTCAACCATATTTCCGGGCTCAACCCCAGGTATCTGTGCTTTGTATCTTTCCCATTCTTCAGGGAAGATCATATCTGCACCACCCTCTTCATAATACCATGCAATTTCTTTTTTTCCGCAAAGAAAAATACCACGAAGAATGAGCCCTTTTACTCTATCAGTATGAGAAGTTGCATAAGATAATGCTAATGTACTACCCCAACTCCCACCAAAAATCATCCATTCATCAAGTCCGAGATGGGCTCGTAACTTTTCCATATCAGAAACTAGATCTTGCGTCGTGTTTTCACTGATGTCTGCATGTGGAGTGCTTTTTCCAGCTCCCCGTTGATCAAATAAAATAATCCTATAAAATTCAGGATCAAAAAATCTACGATATGTTGGCTTCGTTCCGCTGCCAGGTCCCCCATGAAGGAACACTATCGGCTTCCCTTCTGGATTTCCACTTTGCTCGTAATAAAGTTCGTGAAAATCTGATACTCTTAATCTTCCTTCATCGAAGGTCTCCATTTTTGGAAAAAGTTCATTGAGTGTCATTTGTTGGGAGTATTGTCCTTTATTTAAATAATTTATCCAGTTACTACCCTATATCCTCGTTCATGGTCTTGCAATTGACGATAGACTTTCTCAATCTCGCAACCTAGCTGAAATTTAATGCTCCGATCATTATATCTCTCGACCCTTCCTTTGAATTGATCTGTGAATACAAGCTGTCCTTCTCCTACAAGAACGATATCTTCCGGGTTACAGTTGATGCCAAAGGGAAAATATCCTGCTCTGAAGGAAGGAGTGAAGCCATCGGTGTTGGAGCCAATAAAATTAAAGAGTGCCATCTGCGCTCTCACACTAGGGTTGATAACACCCACACGACCTCTTGCTGTTCCATTGAGGTCTACTTCCCATTCTGGATCAACACTGCCTAAGAAACGTTTAGGCGTTGAGGGCTGGCCTTTCAGCGTGAAAAGACCGGTTTCTGTATCCAGCTGATATATTCCTCGTCCGGTTGCAAAGATATTTTCGAGCATTTTTTGTTTTACCCAGAGAAGAGTTATAAATTTTTTGTATTTTGAACACTCTCACCCGCTCTCATCACTGCCAGGAATTTCAGCTTCACCAATCACCAGAATATTCTTCTGTTCTTTCTTCTCGCGGAATGATCTGGGTACATACACCGGTTCCTTGCTGAAAGTATCCTCGCCGCTGTAGTATGCTGCAGTAGATGCAGTGCCAGGAGTTGGTGTGAAGACCTGGGTTAGATTAACATAAAGGTCTTTTTCTTCGCAGAATTTTCGCAGTAGTTTCATATCATCCATCGTGCTTCCGGGATGTGCTGCCACAAAGTACGGCACTAAATTTTTATTGGTGCCCTGTTCCTGGTTTACTTTTTTGTATTCTTCTAAAAACTGTTCAAAAGCTGTTCTGGTACTTTTATTCATCTGCTGCAGCACCCGATCGGAAATATGCTCCGGCGCAATTTTCAGGCGGGAGACAAACTGCATGATCTTGCGGAACAACTCTTTTTGCTCTAAGATGATATCATGCCTGATAGCGCTGCGCAGTTCTAGGGACGTTCCTTGATATTTTTGCTGCAGCTTTTCTACTTCTAGCAGCAAGGGATAGAGATCATCGCGTAAAACCCGCTGCGGACAGCCTGCACATTGCTGGTTGCAATATTTAGTCTTATTGTATACGGTAATATCCTCGTCAATGATGGGAGAATAGATTGTTTCCGGTTCATTGTAAAGATTACAGTACGATCCATACATGTTAAGTGTTGGCAAGGTTAAATCATTGATTTTGGTTACACCTTGCTGGTATAAAGTTTCAATCTCTTGGAGAATACTCTCCTTGCTGCGTCTGGCCACTTCTTTTCCCTGCACCAGAGGAATGACACAGAAATTGCAGCTTCCCCAACAACCGCGGCCGATGACCACGGATGTTTCTAGTTTTGCTACCATCTGTTCGTTCAGCATTTTATTCTTCGAGTTTGGATGAAGCTGTCTCGTGAATGGCGCTTGGTATACAACGTCCATCTCCTGTTCTGTAAGTGGATGTATAGGCCGGTTATGCTGAATAAAACCCTTACCGCAAGGCTCAAGAAAGGCGCTGTCAGGAAGAAGGTAATGAATCCTGGTGAGAAGGCTAAAATTCTTCTTATCTGCGCAGCACTCTTCGTAGCTGGGCAGGCGCCTGATTGCAGGGGAAATTTCTTTTTCTTTAATCCTAAAGGAAGCACCGTCAAGGCTGGCTAAGTCCAGTTGATCCCTGATCTGGGAAAACTCAATCTCTGCAAGGTTTTGTTCTTTTTCCAGACCTTGCAACCGTTTCAGGAGTGCCAGCAGTGAGCGCTCAGCATTTCCATGGAGCAGAAGATCTGCTTTACTGTCGTTTAAAATTCCGCAGCGCAGTGTATTTTCCTTGTAATCAAAATGAGTAAATCGCCGGATAGTAGCTTCCACTCCACCGATGACAGTGATTGCTCCTTTGAAGAGCTCTTTAATCTTTTGGGTATAGACAATGGAAGCATGTTCCGGCACCAGGATATTTTCCCGCTGGCGCAGCATAGGAGTATAGTTTGCAACCATGGAATCTAACAAACCAGAAGTGATACAGAAGAAATATCTTGCTTTGCCGCAGGCTTGATACTCCTCATTGGTTTGCGGCTGGGGGATAATGCCGACCTTGTATCCTTTCCTCTCCAGAAGGCGTGCTAATAGAGCAGTTCCACTTAAAGGATGGTCATAGTAGGGATCTCCTGTTACAAAAATGACATCAAACTGGTTGAAACTAGGATAATGCTGCTTTGCTTCTTCAACTGTGGTGGGAATAAATGTTCCAGTTGTGCTGGCCATGAAACTGGCTAGAAGATGGTTACTTTAAATAGTTATTGTAAAGAATATATGGTATAAAATTATTACTGTTTGGTCATGAATTTACTACCCACCCAGATGCGCCCATTTTACTGAAGCATAGAAGATCAGAGCTGCTTCGATCATCCGCATGTTGATGTCATAAGCGTTGAGGATTCCCTTCTGCAGGGTTTGAATATCTTTAAAAATATCATCTGCTTCTGCTAGCTTCTCGGCAGGAATGCGGTCCCTGATCCGGCTGAAGGGAAGTTTCTTAATCTCTTCTTCCAAGGTGATATGGAATAAATAGCCGTTGTTGAAGCTTTCTACCAAGCCGTTGATCATCTTAACCGAGTCTTCCTGGACTAGATCATCACTCCTGAAGCGGAAGTCATTACTGCGCGTCAGTGTTTGGAACAGCTTGGCGATCTCACCATTTACCTGCGTTTTTTCGTCCATCGAGCGCAGTAAGGGTATTTTGTTGAGCAATAGCGGCACTTGCTGTAAGAACATGGGCTGCCATGCTTCTATCGCTGCTGCAAATTCAAGGTTATTGGCTAAATCCTGCGGGATCGGCTGGAGTGATTGTAAAACCCGTGCTACATTGATAGCTTCATGAAGCGCATCGCGCTGCTGGTAGAGATTCTGGACTTTTTGCAGCAGCGGCTCAAAACAGGCCAATGCTGCTTTCATATTCGCGATTTCCGTTTTGGAAACCATGCAGCTAGCGAAGCATTCCTCAATCTTGGCTGCGGGAATAGGAAGCTTCATTTTCTGCTTGAACTCACGGATAAGAAAAATACTTTCTGCTTCCGCTATTTTGCGATTTAAATCAGCCAGTTTATGGATGTAAAGCATCTAATCACCGCTACAAGAATTATTTGATAGGAGTGAGCCTATCATCTTTGCTGCAGTAGGGACAGGCAAGCCGGTACTGTAACCCTGCTTTCTCTCTATTGGCTTTAAAATTGTAATTGCACCTCGTGCAGAGATACGCCTTCAAGGGGGAATACACCGCCGGTTTGACCGATACTGGCGCATCCTTAGGCCGGAATGGTTTTAAGGGTTCTTTGGGCCGGTAGATATTGGTAACCAGCGCTTTTTGTTTTGAAGCAGGCTCGTTGCTTACCGGTACCTGCTTTTGCTTTATGATCTCACTGCATTCTATGCAGACAAGAATATTTTGATCCTTATTTTTAGGTAATAAACGTACTTTGTCAAGGGTTACTTGCGCCTTGCACCGTTCGCAGGTCCTGGTTTTGCGGATATCCATCTTTTTCCTCTTTTCTGCAGTTTTTATCCTCTAAACTGCGATTAATCTGAGGAATATTAAAACCTAAACTTATTTATAAGAATTTCTCTTCTGTGGTGTAATCAAGGTGGTGTAGGAATTCTGGAAATGGTACAAGGATTAAAGCTTTCTGTTGAGGTTCTGGTGGGGGATAAATCTTATAAATAACACCACTATTTGATGGTGAAATGGTTGAAACTGCTAGGGTTTATGCGGTACGAAGCGATGTTCATGGTTGCATTGATTTAAGTAGAGAGCAGTTTCAACAAGCAAGGCAATATGCTGGTTTATTCGATCTTGGAGATGTTGAAGCGAAATCTATAGATAGAGATCATCCATTACGATGTGGGCAATCTGCAGAAGAACAAACTATGGATGCCATTATCAGAAATTCTGTTAAAAGTGGTGATACCTTCAAATGCATTACTGAAGATACTATACGAGATACATTAGCATCAGTACAGTCCATGAGTTGCCATCTAAAAGAAGCTTTGAAAGCAGGATTTTTTTACAGGGGAATTGCAGGGAATGCTGCGGAGTCTTGGACAAGAATATTTGAAGCAATTGCGGATTATGATCAACAGCGCAGGTTACAGGACTTAATGGATGGATTTGATTTAATACGAGAGTGTTCATTGGAAAAAGTGAATAAATCAGTAGTGATTTATTTACCATGGAAAGCTCACCTTAAAACGCTTACGACCACGCTTTCCCAATTGGATGAACTCGATCCAGCAAGGATTGTTGTATTATCCCATGATTATCTGACAAAAGCATCAATAAGACCTGAATGGCAGGCTAAAATTAGGCCGATGCAAAATGAGGAGCAAGCAGTTATAACTTTAGACTTCCTTTCTCAAAGAGATTGTAAGATCGTTATTTGTTATGGACATCTTGGTTTTGAATATGAACCTGCTGAAGTGCACTTCACATATTTAGGAAAGGAAATGACTGCTAACCACCTTGATGAAAAAGGAGGAGCTTTACTACTCTTAGAGCTGTAAAATGGAAAAAGTGAACTGGTTTTGGGCTCATAGACGGAATTCTTCATTACACCACATGAGTTTAATTGCCAGAGGATTTCATAGCCGAGGTTTCTTGCCGGTGGTTGAATTTTCTTTTCATAATCAAATTTTTGTTGGAAAGCCAGGCAAAGGGATATACATTTTTTATGATCGTGATGAACTAAACCAAAAATATAATGATATTCAGAGGAGTATTGAAAAAAATGGAAATTTTGCTAAGGATTTTAAGGTGATAAGTAATAACACATTCAATGAGTTGTTTAATATCTGTAAAAAGATAAAAGAAACAAATCTCAATGAAGTCACAAATGAAGATCTATTTCAACTTCTTGTCGAATTTAAGGAAAAGATCACCGTCGGACCACTTATTACTATTCAACTATGGGGCATAGAAGCATGTTGGGATGAAAATTATTCTTTATCAAAAGAGCTACGTTCCAAAGCTTCTGATCGAGAATTCCCTATCCTGAAGGGAAAGTTATCTCGAAGTACTGGGAAAAGTGTCGCTCTTTCCGAAAAAGAGTCCTTCCTAACAGTTTGTGTAGAAATTCAGAAGATACCTGAGTTGCAAAACAAATTCAAAATAGGGACTCTTAAGGAGATTTGTAAGAGCCTAGAGGATTTCCCAAATATCAAATCATCTATTTTAGAACATATCACCAATTTTGAATGGGTAAATACTGAGTATGTCAGTGAGAAATGGAACTTCCAGAAGTGGATTCAACTTTTCCAGAGTGAGTTAAACACTGATGCACATTTCTCTCTAAGCAGTCTACATGAACAACATGATCTTGCGCTTAGTGAAAAACAAAAAATAATAGACCAGCTCGAACTAAGCGATGCTTCAAAACACGTTCTCAATGCTCTTAATGAATTTGTCTCAGAAAGAGATTGGGCAAAAGGAAAGTTCTGTTATGCCTTATCTATTTATGATCTACTGTTGCAAGAAATTGCCAACAGGCTTCTGGTTTCTAAAGAAGATCTTCTTTACATGGAATCTGAAGAGTTGGTACGTATGATGAAAACGAGTGTTTCAGCAAATGTTTCAGTAAATAATAGAAAAGATGGTTTTGCTCTAGTATCTAAACAGGGAAGAATTACCATAATAGAAAAAGAGGGACTAGAGGAATTTCTTTCTAGAGAAGGGATTGAGAAACACTTTTCTCCAATCACCCGAGTAAAGTCATTTGGGGGCGTCATAGCCAGTCAAGGTAAGGTGAGGGGAAGAGTCCGGGTTATCGAGAAACCAGAGCTAATGTCTGAGTTTAAAGATGGAGAGATTCTCGTTACGTATATGACAACAATGGAGTTTACACCTATATTTGGGAAAGCAGCGGGAATTATCACAGATGAAGGTGGATTAAGTTCACATGCAGCAATTATTTCAAGAGAATTTGGGGTACCATGTATTGTTGGTACTACTATAGCTACCAGAAATCTTAAGACCGGGGATATAGTTGAGCTAAACGCTAGTGAGGGGAAGATAACCATTCTCCATGATGAAGATGTGTCTGAACTTTGAATCTCCTTACCCCTTTATCTCCACACCCACAGGGCAATGGTCTGATCCCATCACTGAGGGAAGAATGAAGGCGGTTTTGAGCTTTCCTTTTAATTCTTTTGAGATCAGAAAATAATCAATCCGCCAGCCGATGTTCTTCTTGCGGGCGTTGAACATATAACTCCAGTAGGTATACTTTCCAGGCTCTTTATTGAATTCCCGGAAGGTGTCTATAAAGCCTGCTTTAAGATAGCGTTCAAAGCCATCAATTTCCTGCTGCGTGTATCCGGCGGTTTTGTTGTAATTGCTTTTAGGATTGGCTAAATCAAGGTCAGTATGAGCCACATTGAGGTCGCCGCAAATAATTACAGGCTTTTTCTTCTCCAAGTCTTTAAGGTACTGTAAGAATTTTATATCCCATTCCTGCCGGAACTCCAGCCGGGTTAGGCCACGTCCGGAATTTGGGGTGTAGACAGTAACTAAAAAATATTCTGTAAATTCTAAAGTGATGATCCTTCCTTCGCCTAGATGGTTTTCTTTATCCCGGCCGTACATGACTGAAAGCGGCTTGATCTTGCTGAATACAGCCGTGCCAGAGTATCCTTTTTTTTCTGCAGAATTCCAGAAATGATGCTCATACTGTTTTAGCATCATGTCAACCTGATCAGGATGGGCTTTGGTTTCTTGCAGGCATACAATATCAGGGTTTTCTTTCTGTACAAAATCCAAGAAGCCTTTGTTAAGTACTGCCCTGATTCCATTGACATTCCAGGAGATGATCTTTATTGTTTTCATAGTTTTCTCTTAGGTTATTCCTTACCATACCTCTTCATCCGGATCTTTTTCATCCAGAGCTTCCTCATCTGGAGTTTCTCCATCTTCTTCAGGACAGGTGTAGCACCGTCCTTTCGGCGTGAGGTATGACCGGCAGCAGGAAATATTGTATTTTTTCTCTTTTACGATCTCAATATCATCATCCATCTTATTCTCCAACAGACATCAGGTCCTCTTTGGGAACGCCTTGGTCATAGCCTTCAAGTTCTTCTAAGACCTCGTCCAGCTGATTCTTTTTCTTTTTTTTCTTATTGCCTTCTTTAGTCTTGCTGTCTGGCATGGTGTTGTTAGGTTTTCTTTGTACTTAAATAATTTATCGGCTTGACAAAACTTGCCCTATCTCCCTCCAAGAGTACACTCTAGTGATATTTGGATGCAATGCTGCTGCCTGATTCCAGGGGCGGTCAAATAGCTTTACCTGTATTCCCTGTTCTGCACAGTCCAGGGCATGTTTAAGGCTGTCATCGACAAGCATTTCTGCTCCGATCTCGTTGCAAACGCTGGATTTCGTTCGTGCTTCTCCCTCACCATGCCATTGGTTGGTGAGATATACTTCTGAAAATTGGCCTGGAAAAAGGAGATCAAGGCATTTCTCTGTCTGGTAACGGGCAAAAATCGGCCTGGCTGTAACAACATAAAGCATATCTCTTTTTGCCAGGTGTGCTACTCCTTCCTGTGCTCCTTCAACCGGATGGATGTCGATGCAGTAACCGCTGTTAAAAAAAACTTTGAGCCTTCGCGTCATTTCCTCTTGTGTTGTACCAAACACTCGTTCAAAATCATAGGTTTGACACTGGTCTCTTGCAACAGTCGTGCCAAAGGTATCATTGTGGAACTCCCTAAAGCGTTCCGTCAGCTCAACAAGAACATCATCCATATCCAGAGCAATGGCCATGATTGCCGCTAAATAGAGGCTTATTTAAATAGGTTTTTGTAAAGCTTGTACTCAACCAAAAAGTAGCAAATTATTTAAATTGGTCCAGCTTTAAAGCATAAAGGGTACAAAAATGGCTCAAGCAGATGTATTACATAAAATCCATGAAGACTTGGAATTGCTCAAGCGTGATATGGCAGAAATCAAGGAAGTGATCAGGCTAGAACCTGAACTGCGTGACGAAGTTATTGAACAAGTCCAAGAAGCACGAGAACGCATTGCAAAAGGACGATTTGTCAGCAATGAGGAGATTCTTAAAGAGTTTGATTTAGAATGAGTTATGTAGTCCTTTGGGACGATAGAGCCCGTGATTTCTTGCGGAAAATTCACAAAGATGATGCTAAGAGAATCATTAAGAAAGCTAATAGTATTGTAGATGATCCAAAGCATTATCTAGAAACTCTTGTTGAGATAAAAGCATACAAGTTACGAATTGGAGATTTTAGGGCTTTGGTTGATATAAATGAGAATAAGAAAACTCTTTCTGTCATTCTGGTAGGTCATAGAAAAGATATCTACAAATATGTTCAAAGAAGTGGTTTCAGCAGGAAATAAAATAAAAATCCTAAGACGGATTTTCAATCATTCCTCGCTAATCGTTGCAGAGCAGCGGGGTATTTATATCCCAGCGAGGAATAAAAAAAGAAAAAAAATCTAAAAACTAAAACCCAACACTAAAAGGCCAGGGCGTAGCTACTGCCAGCCACATCAAAGCTGAGCCGAGCAAGGCCATGTTCTTCATGAAGTTGACCATCTCTGGCATCTTCTGCTCTTTCGGGACTGCCCAGAAATTGTGCATCTTAAAGGTCACTCCCAGGAAGAAGGCTGCCAGACAAAGCACTCCTAGCTGTGGGTATAGTCCGGTAAGCACGCTTACTCCGCCCAGCAGCAACAGCAAGCCTGAAAAGAGCACTGCCACTTTTGCCAGGGGAACGTTCTTGGACTTTGCGTAGCCAGTCATCATTTCCAACTTCATAAAATGGTTGGCTCCGCTCATGACGTAATATCCGCCTGCAACTAATCTGCCGATTAAAAACAATATTTCATATGCCATTATACCTCACCTCATTGTATTAGTATGAGTTAATACTAACTTATTCTTAAACCTTAGCCATAATGGAAATAATTTATATGTCTTAACATGCTCCTATCTTATAACAATTTAATACAGACGATGCAGCAGCTCTCATTGTCTTTGTATTCTCTATGCATTCCTGCTTCCTCTCGGTCTTACAATATTTTGGACTCGGAAAATAAAGCTCAGACATACTGTCTTCGTTTCCGAAATAAGCCGGAGCAAATTCGATGCTGTCTATCACGCCTTTTTTCAAAAGGTCTGCTTGGGTTCTGATTGAGTCTTCAAAATAACTAAGTTCTTCCTCCAAAGTACAGTGATCCTCGCTTGACTGAGAGCAGGGAACGTAATCGATCCGGTCATAGGCATAAGAGCCCGCTATTATTTTTGCATTCGGGAACATGGATTTTGCTTTGTCAACATAACTTTCATAGTTCTCGGCGTTTTTCCTGTAACCAAGGTAAAGATGAACGTAATCAACCTTATCTTTGATCGTTTTTGGTAGATTCTCATCTTTGAGATCATTCGCATCCAACTGATATTCGTACAAGGTAATCCCGAATTTTAGATTTGGGTTACTGGACTTCAGATCGTTGATGAACTCGTTCAGCAGGTCTTCATCCCAATGATTCCACTTATTCCACCAAGCGCTCACAAAATCATCGATTCCTACCTCCTCTAGTTCAGGGAAAGACAAGCTCTCTTGGCTGAAGATTTCAGCGTCGTCTCGCGGCCCATAAATAGTGATAAATACACTCTTAAGGTTGTTATCTTTTACAAAAGTGCGGGCGTTGGCGATGGGTTCAGCTGCTGGTGTCGAATCGCTGCTGCCCATCCTGAGGCCGGTGATAGGCAGATTGTCTTTCCATTCCTGGGTATTTTGAAGTCCAAAAGTAGTTATTTTCCAGCAATCCGCCGGGCAGCTTGAAGGAGTTTCACTGGCTTCACAAATACCGTTGCTGCAAACTGTAGGGGTACATTTATAATTTGTGCAGACGTAATTCAGAGGGCATTCCTGATCACTGCCGCATTGTGGTTCAGGAGATGGCAATGGTATATTTCTCATGACCCTCCGAACTTTTGCCGGAGATGTTCTTGCTGCCTTCAAGGGTATGTTATACCTTTTGGCGATTTTACTTACTTGTCCTGCTAGTGCACTCTTTTCTTCAAGTTCTAGATCCTTAAGCAAGGCTTCCCGTTCTTCTGGAGTTAGCTTTGCCAGTTCTGCTTCTAATTCCTTATCAGAAATTTTTGATTCAGCACAGCTAGGCAGGAGTAGGATAATTAATACTGCAAGAACAATTATCACGCCTCGTTTCATGTCAAGGCAAGAGAGTTTACATTTTTAAAGCTTCCTAAAATCAGCAACCGCAGGATCTTGGCTTGTATGATTCAAGAATAAGTGTTTCTAGTTCTGGTCTTTATTGAGGCAGGGGCACAAAGGCAACCCTATACACTCGTGCATCTATACCAGTGAAAGAATCAGTAAAGCCTTTTGCTGTTTTTACTAATGATGGGCTGCTTCCTATAACTGGCTGCACCGCTAAGACTGGACCCTTGAGGTTTATAGCAAAATCAATATCCTGGTCGTAGGAATGAGAAACAATCAGATAACCAATATTTCCTATCTTGAACAAGCGTGCATTTACTGCTGGATAATCTGGAAGTACTAAATGAGGGTAATTAACCGGATCCCAAGGACCGTTTGTAGTGTAATCATTTCCAGGGATGATACTCATGCCGCCGGATACTGTAACTGGGGGAGAAGTTTTCACGCCACTAGTAAGGTATTGGCGTAGACCTCCTTTCTTAATGAGAGTAAGTCCTTCCTTGTATTCGTCCCACACCTCAGGATAATCATCAGCAAACGCATAGTTGTAAATAAGAACACCATTAGCATCTAGAACTCCAGACCAAAAATCATGCCTGGCATGTTCAGCAGTCATGAACGCTGGCCCATCCTGACTAAGATCAGGAGCATGAAAGACTTTATGCTCTGGCACTTTTTGCATATTGCCGGTAAGCAGGTTATTCTGTTGGTAAATCTTTTTGACGTATTCTATTGCTTTCAAGCCCTTCTGGATGGTATGATAACTTTCAATCCTATTGGTAGCTCCATACTCACCGAGAACAAGGCCGATGTAGTTGCTATGGACAATGTGCTGCTGAAGCTCTCGAAGTTTCTTTTGCTGGTCTAAAGCGAGGGTTACCTCAGTAGTTGGAGTTGTAGAGAATGTGGAATCATCTCCTAGTTCTAACAAGGTATAGGGAATAGTTACCTCCGGTTCCCAGTTGTGTTGAAGAGATCCCAGTAAGGCGCGTTTTTTAGGATCAATCTTATCAATCGTTTTCTTGAAGCCGACTTGAAGGCCATATTCTCCCAGGAGGGGCCTGTGTAAAAGAGTGTAGTAATATCGTATTTCTTCTGCACCATACCAGGCAGTAATCCTATTAGATGTATCATAATTGATCAGGTATTGGAGAAATTGCTCGTCTTGAGCTGCCCGATAGCTGATATATTCCGGGCTGATGTCATTGATATTAGTCGGCAGTTTAACTGTCTCGGTGGGATCATAAAAATCATATTTTATCAATTGTCCGTTTGCATCATACACCGCTTTTCTCACACCATCGCCGATGACGTCAGGGTAATAAGTCTTAAGATGTTGATCGGTGTAGGCTGGATCAGTCACATAAGGATGCGCGGTATCTCCAAGAGCTACTATTACCTTTATCCCGTTCGCTTTTGCAGCATCAATCATCTCTACAGCTCTTTTGACTCGTAAAGGATCAGTAGGATTAGTAAAGGGAGCGAATGTCGTATAATACATAGCTACATCAATATAATCCTTTACTGTAGGAAGGTCTTCCGGGTTAAGGTTGATCAGCAGCAGCGGAAAATTGTTAGGAAAGTTTTTTTGAGCAGTTCTTTTCTTCTGAAGAGATAAAGCCATTTCCTGCAGGCGCTGTAATTGGGCTTTAGAAATCACCCGTTTTTTAGAAGTAAAGGCCTTTCCGGCAATCGCAGCAGCATCGTCTTCCTTAATCACAGCATCTAATTCTTCGTCTGATAATTGTTCGAGCTGAGCTTCTAATTCTGCATCGGAAGGTTCTGCCTGGCTGCAGCCGGCCAGGAAAAGAATAGATACAATTAAGAGCGCTATAAGTCCCAACATCAACTCTTTTTTCATCTATTATAAGAAAGTTCCACGTTATTTAAAGTTATCGGGAATTGAAAACCGTAGTTGTTAGAGAAAAAAGAAAAGAAACGCCAACGCCCGGATTTGAACCGGGATATCCTTGCGGAAACAAGCTATGTGGTACTTTACTTGGAAAATAGTTCCAGGCTTACGCTTTCTTTTGGGAAATTTGCGCAGTACCGGGTTGTGCCACGTTGGCTTATTTTCTTTGTAATTGAGCTTTTTTATAAATCTAACGATTAATAAAACTTAAATACTTCTTCCTCTTATAAAAGTACATGATCACTCAAAACTTTATCAAGGAGTTTGAGGTCGCTTTATACCGTTCTTTTGGGAAAGCCAATAGTGCGATACAAAACAGAAGCCAGCATCTGCCTAACTTTGTCGGAGACACCACTTATAAAGAGGGAGTGGTCAGCGTTTTTACCAGCGTGCTGCAGGAACGTAAGCCCGTCTTGGAAAGCGAAATCCTCAAGGGCGGGCACAAGAATACCGCAGAACTGTTCAGCATGGTTACAGCCATGGTGGAAAACAAAGTCCGTACTACCATGACTAGATCTTCTCTATCTAACAAAGGTTTTGACCAGGCTATTTTTCAGAAAATGGTAAGAGATTTGAAAGTAGAAGTTCGGGATATTTTCTATAAAGGATATTTGGGAAGGTGATTTTACAGTTTCTTCATCCCCACAATTTAAACAATATTGATATCTATTTTTCTTGTATTCATAGAAATCGACAGGGCATGATTTACATTTAGAACAACAGTACTTGTCATCTTTTGTAGCTGTATGGACTATGTAGTAAAGAGTGGCGGTGGGGAGATTTGAGCTCCCGACCTCCAGATTACGCCCAGATATTTTGTCATAGGGATAAAACCCTCATCACTCATATCTATATGAGTCTGGCGCTATGAACCAGGTTAAGCTACACCGCCATCTAGCTCAAAATAATAAGGTTGTTATAAAAAGGTTTCTACACTTTAATCTTCCCAATCTTATCAACCGTAATCCAAGCAGCCATCATGCCATAGCCCTTTTTGTTGATCTCAAATGGTTCTATTGATTCAACTTTCTTCAAACGAAGAAGAATACAATACTTCCTCTGGCTGCACCATTGAATTAACTCTGGCCTAGGGCTGCTGAAGCAAATATCTTGAGCATATTTTTCTAAGAGATCGGGAATATCAGTCTGCGGCAGATAGAACTGCATCACTTCAGCAATTTCGGCTTTTGCTTTTACCGGATCACCGGATTCTTTAAAATAAATGGTTTCTCCGGCCTTGATATTTTCCCACGGAACAACTTTAGATTTATACCATCTGGATTCAATTGTTTTCTCTCCAGAAAGAATTTTAGTTAATAATCTACGTTTTCTGTCAAGAATAGCTAGATGTTCCATGTTAATGTCCTTTCTTAAATAATATATCAACTTCTGACATAATATTTCGAAATTCTCGTCTATCTCTAAGAAGGCTGCTTCTCACCTCTTCATGTCCTTGAACTAGCTGAATCGGCGTCTTTTTTTTATCTCTTTCAATTCGTAATTGCATCTTTAGTTCTGCAGGCTTATTTGCTGCTGTAAAATACAACGCCGCTTGTGCTGCTGGATGCAAAGGCAATGTCCAGCTAGTCAAGACTGCAAGATCATAATTATTTGTAAGTAATGCGTCGGTGGCTGCTTCTGTAACCCAATTCTCGAGTATTTTGTATGCTTCTTTGGATTCTTTAATTGCATAATTTCCCCTGGTTTGTTCTGGTTCTAACGGTTGATGCCAACTTTGGTCTATTGTTGGAAGGGATGGGGCTTTTAATTCAGTTGCTTTGGAATAAAACTGGCTGCCAATCCATACCGCTACAGGATTAACTAAATCTACCGGCAATGGTGATTGCACATTTAGTATATGGCCGCTTAATTGTTGATTAAGTTGGTAAGGAGTAACAACCATATTTTTGGAAGATAAGCCGGCAGTTTGATACATTTCATTAAAACTGTTAACTGTAACAATAAGTCCAACCATACCAAAACTTTCGGCAGAAGGTTTGTCCAAAAGAGCTACTATAGTAGGCTGATAATTTTTAGTCATTCTTTTCTCTTAAACAACTTCCCTACTTCTTCTACGCTCATTGTTCTCTGCTTCCTCAGGATCATACGTTTTTTCTTATTTTTACTGCAATAGTTTCCATTTCTTTCTGATCAAAATGTTCTATTGTTTTTAAATCAATTATTTCCGCATGTAAATCATTCTTATATCTTGGAATAACCCTGATGTGAGCATGGGGAACTTCCAATCCTAATGTCAGAAAGCAAATCCAGTCTGCGCCAAAGGCTTTCTGAGTTGATACCCCAACTTTCTTAGCAACTTCAAAATATGTTCCAAAATGAGGTACGTCATAAACCCAACGGAAATGCTTCTTTGGAATTATTAATGAATTTCCTTTGGTGAGGGGTCTGATATCCAAAAAACCAAGGAAATCATCATCTTCGTACGTTTTATAGCATGGAATTTCTCCTTTTACAATTTTACAGAAAATACAATCCATGGGAGCCTAAAATAAAGTTGACTTTATTTATTTTTCTAAACCAAGCTTGTCTAGAATAGAGGAGAAAGCCACCCTGGCCGCTCGGTGAGTGCTTTCTCGGTTATGTTTTGGTATAGAAAGCACCTACCAACATATGCGAGCTTATGGAATTTAAAATAAATTCCAAATCCTCGACTTCGTCTGCGGAATCTCTGTTCTCCCCTCGCCTTAAGGCCAGGCGGGCGGCTTTCTAGACAAACCACCCAAACCATAACCTTTATATAAATCAGAAAGTATTATTTCACCATGACTACTCTTGTCGTACGGACGCAGATCAAAGATATTTTGAAGGAATCAGGTTTGGGAGTGGAGAACCTTTCCGGCGACTTTATGGACCGCTTGGATCAGAAGGTCAAACAACTCGTCATTGATGCAGCCACCAGGGCTAAGGAGAACGGCCGACGGACGATAATGGGAAAAGATGTGTAAGTAAAGTATGGCTAAGTGAACGCATGCCATTGATTTTGATGAACCTTTTTTAAAAAGGTTCTGGGAAAAGATGTGTAACTCATTAATCAACTCAATTTATTCTTCAATCCGTGGCGGTGGTGGCAGTGGGAGTGCTCTTTCCAGCGCCATTTTCTCCTCTTCCGCTTTATCCCGCTGTGGGAACAGGAGCCTATGCTTTATTTCAGCCGGTTTGATATCAACTGGTTGAGCGTATTCAAGAACGTCAATTTTCGTTAATTGGGGATGTTTTGCATAAAATTCCCGCAGCTTCTGCTGGATCAAGGGAATCGTTTCTTCAATAGCTTTTATCTCTTCAGGATTCTTGGTCTGCAGTTCCTTGTGAAGCACTATTTCATGCTTGAGCGAATTTAACCTGCTTTGCATCTCTTCCGCTTTGGCTACCAGCGTAGGATTGAAGACAGGTTTTTGTTTTTCCTTTGTTTTTGTAGCGATTTCCAGCTCTTCCAGCATCTTCTTGCTCAAAGCGACCTGTTCTTTCGTTCCTTTGTGGGCCAGATAATCTCCAAGCAGATGGGAAAGCTTTGCTACTTTAGTGCTTAGTTCTTTATTCTCAGAAGCATGCAGCTTATTCTTAAGCACAGTTATTTGGTGTTTCAATGAGCGGACTTTTGCAGATTCTGTTGACTTCTGCTGCAGAATCTTTTTTTCCAATTCCAAAACCCCTTTGAGCTTATTTTCGAGATGGATAAGTTCCTTCCGCAGGGTCAGCTTGGGAACTTTTTTTTGTGCTGAGAGGTATTTTATCTCATTTATTTTAGCACTAATTTCCAGCCTAGAAAAGGTCTCACGCTCTTTCCGTAATCCATGGGCAACATGCAGGAGCAATTGCCTAGCAAGTAGTGAACTCATCCTTTCAGAGCCCCTATCCAAACAAGCCCGAGCGCATTTTTTTTCGCGGCGGAGGAGGAGGGAAATCATCGTCTCCTGACATCGCTGCTGGTGGCGCTTCAAATTCCGGGCGCGGCGCCATTCTCGCCATTTCTGTCGGCGGCATTCCCATGCTGTGCTGGACCGGAACTCGTGGCATTGGACTTCGCATTTGCGTTTGCATCTGTCCTTGCATCGGTGAAGTTTGTGAGGCCATGAAATCTTCTAACTTATCGGAGATAGCAATCATCCCTTTGGCAATTGTTTCGTTCTGCATCACGACAGTTTTTAGTTTTTCATTCAAGGAATGGATGGTCTTATCACCATCTTCTTCTTTTGTCTGTTCCAATGCTTTTTCAAATACCACATTCAACTCATGGATGGAATCTTTGAGGCTTTCAATCTCCAGGATTAATTCATTGGTTTTACTGTCTGGGCTGGTTAATTTTGTTTTAAGGGCTTCAACGTCATATTTCAAGTCAGAAAGCAACTTATGTGGAAGAATCTCATAATCTTCATCAGCCATGTACATCACCCATTTTATCCAGTTTCAGTTAACGTAATTTTGTTTATAAATGTTTCTAAAAGGGTGATGCTGTATACTCTCCGTTTTTAGTTTTGACTATAGGGGAAGATCAAAACCAGTTAATTATGGCGGGAGACGGCCATTTCTGGTGAAAATGGCCTATGCACCACCCCGGATGGGGCGACCCCCGTGCATCTCCGCCATAACTGGTTTTGACCAACAACAATTGACGCAGACGCGACGGGGATGCGCCCTACGGGCTGTCGCGTAGGACAAAGCTTTAGCTTTGGCCGTCTGCTGTCATTAATGTTGTTGGTCAATCCCTAAAATGTCATAAAACCATAAACCACAATCTTAATATTAGCTGAACGTTTATAATAAGCATGGCTCCTTTAGAGAAAACTAAGCCCATCATCCTGCAAACAGAATACGGCCCATTTACTGCCATTGCCTACCGTGATGAGTCTTTAAAAGAACATCTCGTCCTTATAAAAGGGGAGATGGGTGGAGGGATGACAGGTAACTCTTTTGTTCGTAATGATAATCTTCTCGTCAGGGTTCATTCCCAATGTCTCACCGGAGACACGTTAGGCTCATTACGCTGTGATTGCGGGCCGCAGCTGGATGCAGCCATGCAGCTGATAGCTAAGGAAGGAGGAATTCTTCTGTATCTTCAGCAGGAAGGAAGGGGCATAGGGTTGTTCAACAAGATTGCGGCATATTATCATCAAGATACAGGCGCGGATACGGTGGAAGCAAATAAACTGCTCGGTTTTGCTGATGACCTTCGCGAGTATGCTGTGGCTGCTGACATCCTTCATGATTTGAAAGTATGCTCAATCCGTCTGCTTACCAACAATCCACGAAAAGTCAGTGGGCTGCAAACTGCAGGACTTCAGGTTATCGAACGCGTTCCGTTGTGTATTCCTGCAACGAAACATAATTCTGCCTACCTGCATACAAAACAAGAGCGGCTAGGACATTTTCTGGATTTATAGCAAATAACTTTAATTTTCGTAGTTAGACGAAAAGCAATCCCAAAGTTATTTGCTATCTAGGAAATCGCTTTAGCTTTGGCAAATCTTACGATTATTAAAGTGATTTCCTATAAAATAGAAGAAATGTTGGATACTTATGTCAGATCAAAAGTCAGAAATAAATTGTAAAAAAAGTAATAAAATTAAATTTAATACTTCGGCACGTATATCTGCTTTACCGGCAGCTTGACAACTGTTGCGTTAGGTTTTGGTGTTATCACTTGCTGCACTGGAGTTGGAGCAGGCTGCACTATTGGTATTACTACCTTCTTGGTGATGGAATTAACAAGCGTATTCTTCTCCGTTTCCGTTACCGGCAGCTTTCCTATTTCAACAACTAAGCTGTCTTTTACGTCCGTTTTTTGCCCGCTTTCCGGCAGCACCTGAACTATTTTTGCCAAGTCAGTTACGATCGCCGTTTTAGTGCTGTCAGAAGGCAGCTTTTGCACTTCAGTTACCAGGTCTTGAACAATGCCTGTTTTGGTATCGTCTTCCGGCAGGGTTTGTACTGCCACGACTAGTTTTTGCACTACTTCTGTTTTTTGTTCGTTGGGAGGCAATTTCTGGACCTCGAAAACCAGATCTTGGACAATGTTTGTTTTCTGGTCATTCTCCGGTAATTTCGCTACTTCTTCTGTCAGTGCATCAACTATTTTTGTCTTATCCTTAGTATCAGCCAGCACTTGTACTACTTTGACGACGTCCTTGAGGTAGTTCGGCTTTTCTTCTTCCTGTAGCAGGGTGCCTATTTCTATAAGCTCCTGGGCCAGGCCAACTTTCTTGCTGCTTTGCGGCAGAATCTTGATTTGGCTGACAAATTCATTCACTGTCTTTGTTTTTTCTCCCGTCACGTCTAGCGGCACTATTTCTGTAATCCCGCCTTCTGCTTCCTCTGTTGATACTTTTTGCACTTCCATGACAATCTTCTTTATCACTTCTGCTTTGGTATCATCGGCAGGAAGCTTTTGTACTTCAGTCATGACTTCTTTGAGGAAGCTGCCTTTCTCTTCACCAGTCGGTTTTGTCTGGACCACTTTCATGATTTCATCCACGATGCTGGTTTTGTCTTCATTTGCCGGCAGTTTTTGCACTTCAGTAAAAACGTCCTTCAGGTAATCAGCTTTCTGGTTTCCTTCTGGCAGCTTTCCAACTTCTTCAATAACATCTTTTAAAAAGTCAGCTTTCTCCTCGCCTGGAGGCATTTGCTGGACTTCCGTAAGCAATTGCTCAATTAAATCCTTCTTTCCAGGTTTTTCTGTAGGGACTATCATGTCTGCTAATTTTCCCGGCTCCTGGTTTTCAAACTCTTCCTTGGCTTGTTCGTAGGCGTCTAGTAATTCCTGAGCTTCCTCGGCAATCTCTTCAAGCTCCTCAGCTTTTTCTTGAGCTTCTTCAGCCTGCTGTTGCGCTTCTTCTACTTTTTTCTGCAATTCTTCCACTTCTTCAGCTTGCTGCTGTTGTGCCTCTTCCAGCTCTTTTTTCAATTCATCTAAGTCTTTTTGCAGCTCATCCGCTTTTTCCTGCGCTTGATCTGATTTATCCTCAGCCTCTTTTGCGTCGTTCTTTACGACATTGTCAAGAGCATTCTGTAATCCTTTTTGCGCCGCTTCAGGCGCTTCGGCAAGAACTTTTTGTAAGGTTTCGGCTGCAACTTGTGTTCCTTTTTCTTTATTCAAAGCCTTCAATTCTTTAAATGACTCAGTCATTCCTTTAGCGCTTTTTTCCATCGCTTTTTCAATGGAAGGTTTGGCTACCTCAGAAACCTGCTCCAGAACCTTAGCAAGTGCTGTTAAGTGTTTGCTGACCTGTTCTACAACTTTAGCTGTTTTTTCTTCATCCAGGTAAGCTTTCTTTTTTTGTTTAAGAAGGGCTTTATCATATTTTTGGATTGCTTTTGCCAGGGCTTTTTCATTTCCCTTCTCAGCCATGGCTACAACTTCTGCAGCTTTCTCATCGGTCACTGCTTCTTCTGCTTGAAATAGATCAGAAACCTCATCTAAAAAATAGAGCGGATTGTCCGGAGTCATTCCCGGATCTGGCAATCCTTCCTGCGCAAGAACAGCTGCAGAAAGCAGTATCAATATAACAATAGGTAAGATCTGTGTTTTTTTCATCGTAAAGCCTCCCCTTGGGTATAGAAGGCTTTGAATAACCCCTATTTGCAAAACATTTTGAGTTTATTCGAAGCCTTCTAAGAAGGATTTTGAATAGTTTTTCAAAATCCTCTATAGTAAGTTAAAGTTGTAATTCGAAAATGGTTGTCTTTTTATATCTTTTGTTTTGCAGGACTAAAAACCTGAACATTAATATATTATTATGGTTTCAGCACCCCATGATTCATGAAGTTCTGCTTCCTATTCTAACCCTTGCTGTCCTAATAATAGCTTCCTATACTGATCTGCGAACGCGGGAAGTCCCTGATTGGCTCAGTTACGGCTTTTTGTTTGCTGTTCTTGGGATGAGAATCCTGTTTTCCATTGAAGCAGGCTGGAATATTTTGCTTGAAGGACTTCTGGGCTTTGCTGCCTTTTTCTTTCTGGCCCATCTTTTCTATTATACTAATCAATGGGGAGGGGGAGATAGTAAATTACTGATGGGCCTAGGCGCTTCGGTAGGCATCGCCCTGCCCTTTACACTTTCCAGTTTTAGGCTGTTATGGTATTTGCTGTCGGTATTATTCCTTGGCTCTCTTTACGGTTTAGGCTGGATGGTCTTTATTGCGGTCAAGAAAAGAAAATTATTTACAAAGGACTGGAATCAGCATTTCCATCAGCGCAGGAGCGTTCATGGTATTCTCCTTGCTGCTGCCTTGGTTGTAGTCTTGTTGAGCATTTTTATCAATCCAGCATTTCTGCTGCTGCTCTTCCCTGCTGCTGTCTATTACCTGCTGCTCTTTGTCAATACCGTAGAAAGGAGCTGTTTCATTACCAATCTTCCTATTCAAAAAGTCACTGAAGGAGATTGGCTGGCTGAGGATGTTTATGTTGATGGCACTAAAGTCATGAAGAAAAAAACGCTGCAGAAAAGCGATCTCCATGCCTTATCACTTCTTCAAAAACAACGGAAGATTGAGTATGTTCCGATAAAAGGAGGTGTTCCTTTTGTTCCTAGTTTCTTATTTGCTTACCTGGTGATTCTCTTTGGCAGCGATGTTTTTGGTTTTCTTCTCGCGCTACTGACCGGCTGAGGATACGACTGTTGCAGTTGCTCTTCCACTATTGAAATATTGCTGGCCAAGGTTCTATGGTCCCGGTATTGAAGTAAAAATTGTACAACTTCATGGTGCCCGATTTTCTTCCCTGCCTGCTGGAGTGCAATTTGCTGCTGCAGTATCCGGGCTACCAGCTCATTCGCGGTCAGATGCGGCTCTTCATCGTACTCTTCTACACCGGCCAGCCGTTCAGCTACGATTCCCTGTACTTCTCTAGTTTCTTCATCGTACTGTTCGTAGTCAAATGGCGCAATGCCCCGCTCGCATAAGCGGTGATGGAGCTCATGTCCCCATTCGTGCATTACCAAAAGTTCAATATCACTCCATTCATCTACCCGGATATAAGAGCCCTGCTGCACTTCTTTTCCTGCTACCTTACTAGTCTTGTGGTAGTAGTTTCCGCAGATTTTCGCTCTTGGTCGGTGCATCTCGGCAAAGAGATCAGCATCCTGAAAAAAGGTTGACTGACAGGCCATCTGCCTGAGAAGATCCTTCAGTTTTTGTTTGCCAAACAGCCGGTGATAATTCTCATACACTCTCCGAACAGCCCGGTCTATGATCTGCGGGAGGTTGGGAAGTTGGGCATCAATTTCCTTGGGAATGAATAAAACTCTTTCAAAGGCCAAGCCCGGCCCTGCACGCTGGTCTTGATGAACATACAGGACTGGGACTTGGTAATCCAGCATAGAATAAGTTAGGGTTCCGATGATTTTGTTTCCTTCACCCCTCATCAACGGCAGAAGGTAATTAGATTTTATAAAATGTCTGCAAGAACGAGTTTGTCCAGAAAGCCGCCCGCCTGGCCACTATGTGAGGTGAGAACAACAGTTGCTTGCAGATATTATTGGTGCTTCCTGCGAGAGGATACTTACCTAGAAGCACGAACTGAACGGCCAGGGTGGCTTTGTCCTCCACTCTGGGCAAGGCAGCAAGAACTCAGCCCATAAAACTCTGCAAACTTAAATTAACAATGTTTTCCTTGGCCTGCCGCTCCTTAAAGGCAGGATCAAGCTTGAGAAAAAACTGGGTGTCAAATAAGGAACGCTGGAGAGGGATGCCTTTCTGTATCAATGAGGAAATACTTTCAGGAATCAGGGCTGCAGTAAGATTAGCCTTTTCAGCGATCTCACGGTAAGAGAGAGGAACTTCTTCAGTGTACAGGACTAAAAAGACTTTTCGCTCCGTATTATCTAAGGGCAAGACTACTGGTTTTTGTGCTCCCTGCTGGTTTGTTAATTGGGTCTGCTCCAGCCGCTGTGAAAGCCGGTCAAGCTTGACGTCCAGCTCCTGCAAGTAATCAAAAAGCGCGTGGATCTCAGCCGTGTTATCATTTATGGAAGTCAAATGCTCTTCCAGAACTTTCCTGACTGCCCATAGATTATTCTTCATTGCCATCTCTGTTTACCGTCGATAAACTGTTACAGAAACTCTCTAGAGCTCCTGCTCTACCACTCCCCCAAGTGTAGGGAAAGGATAATCTTTCTCATTTAAATACCTTTCTGTTTTTGGTTACTATTCTTTTTGTGAGTGATGGCTAGGCCAAGAGGCGAACGAGGAACAATAGTTGCTTGCATGTATTGGTAGGTGCTTTCTATAGAATACACAGCTAAAAGTGGGCAATAGTATCTACGACAAAAGCACCGAGTGAGCGGCCCGCCATCACTCACATTTTGAACTGTGCCTGTTTTTGGCTTTTCATCTTCACTTATCGTAGTGAGCATTTCATAAAAATGTGACCGAAAGTTACATTAATAAATATCTTTTCCTCTAGTGTAAGTTATGTCAATACGCTCAAAGAAAGATTTAGAAAAAGTTCTCAGCACCTTGCAGGATTTTGAAAAACCTTCCTTCCAGCTGGAGCAGTACTCCACTCCTGCGCATATCTCCGCTGACTGGATCTGGGCCATGGCCATGAAAGGAGAGGTAGCTGGAAAGACTATTCTCGATGCCGGCTGCGGGCCAGGTATGCTGGGGATTGGCTTATTACTGATGGGTGCAAAGCACGTTTTTTTCCTTGATAAGGATGCCAAGATCATGCAGGTCTGCATCAATAATTATGAAAAGATCAAGACCGAATATGAAATAGGAACAGCCGAGTTTATCACTGAAGATGTCAGCTTATTTGACTACGAGGTTGACATAGTAGTGCAAAATCCGCCCTTTGGAACGAAGGAAAAACATGCTGACAAGAACTTTCTGGAAAAAGCTTTCTCCGTTGCGCCGGTAGTGTACAGCATGCATAAATGGTCTACCAAAGGGTTTGTAGAAGCTATTTGTAAGGATTTCTCGTTTAAGATAACAGAGGTCTGGCGTTATGAGTTTCCTCTTAAAGCACGATTTCATTTCCATACTAAGCCTGTTGCAAATGTGGATGTTGGATTGTGGAGAATGGAGAAGGGTAAAGAATAGAGAGTATATGCATTAAGATTAAGTACTAGTCTCTCGTCACTAGGGTTGTACGTATGGATGCTGCTCTACAAGAACTACAGCGGATGGCTCAAATATGCCAGTATGAAATTCTAAGATCATTTTTCACAGGAACCTTACAGCCCCAATTTGCAGCTGAGATAGACAGGGTTTTACAACAACAGTTCAAGGTAGATAACTTCCACGAAATTGGTGGTTCTATTTTTAAAAAAGAAGATAGGCTGGAGTTAAGAATAGTTAAATCCGAAATAACACGGGGATTAGATGGTGCACTAGCTCGTTTTGAGCATGACAATGATGATGATGCACGAGAAACATTATATCAGCATGCGTTGTGGGTGATAGGTGCTAATGGGGCATATGTTGATGAAAGTAACGATGATTTTAGGATCATGCTGGGTTTAGCAAAATATCTCCTTGAACGCAAAGATTCGACACCTGAAAAAAGGGCAGGAATACTCTCATTTTACAAGCATTACATGCTCCAAACAGCATACAGATTTTATGATACTGAACTAGGAATGAAAGAAGAAGGATTTTTAGGGATGTTCCATGTGCACAATGATGGCTCTGAACCATCCCCTGGAGATTTAAAGGCTTTACAACTAAATATGATTTCAGTGGTTATCTCAGCAGAACCTGATTACCATCAGAAAGGAATAGCCTTATACGTCATCCATTCCGGCGCCCCGCCTGACCAAGGCTATGAAACGCTCTATCAAGGCCCGTTGACTCCACAAAAATTATAAACTTCTTTTTATTTTCAGAAGAAGGTGATAGATGATGAAAGTTACGATTGACACTAAGGAAGATTCACATGAAGACATCCAGAAAGTCCTGCAAATCCTGACTTCTATTTTGGAAAAGAAAGAGCCAGTATCAGCTTTAAACGCCGACACAACTTCGATGATGAATATGTTTGATAGTCCTTCTTCTCAGAAGGAAGAAGATAAAGCTCCTGATTTCAGCTCCTTCCTGCATTTACAGCAGTCTGGAAACAAGAAGGAAGAGAAGACAGCTGTTCCTAAAATTGAATTTTTCTAACTCGGTTGGGAATCATCTCGTACAGGAATCAAACCCAAGCTGGAAAGAAGGGAAAAGTAATACGGGCTTCTGGTCTTTTCCCATTTTTCATATAACTCCACCATTTTCTTCTCGTTCATAGCAGGCAGCCATAAGTCGCCAATGACTAATACCAAGCCTTTGAAATGCTCTGCCAGCTCCAAAAACAGCGGTCCTTGCACTTCCCCTACTCTTCTGTATGCTCCAGATCCTATCTCGCAATAAAACTGTGTTGAGCCACGCTCTTTTGCAGCATCGTAGAAAAAACCTGTCGTGAATAAACAAGCATCAGCCACTTCTTTGAAAATCCGTATCTTCTCTCCTTCCGAGGTGCCATGAGGGACACATAATTTAGAGATGATGGATTCTTCCAGTGACGAAGTGCCCTTCTGTAACGCATGAAACTGCTCAGCGCTAAAATAGTGGCGTAATAGGCCTTCAACATAGCCTTCTGTCTCTGGTGAAACAGCAAGGCCATGCCGCTGCAATGCAACAGCCAGCATTTCTGTCAATGCTGCTGATGTTGTTAAACTTATTTCTGTCATCTTTATTCAATCATAAGAGCAGGGTTACTAAGCCTATACCTATCAAGGCCAGGAAAAAGCTCAGCACCAGCCTGCCGAATTGTTTGCCTCCAAAAAAGAGGGCGATGCCGCCTTTGACTGCAATGTTAGTTACAGCAGCTATAATTATGCCATTTCTGGCCAGGCTTTGTTCTAGGCCGTTATTAGCCAGCTGCGCTAAAGATACAGTAAGCACATCCACATCAGCAAGTCCTGAAAGGAAACTAACTATATAGATCCCGTTAGATGACAAATAAAGCTCTGCCATCTTGACAACAGCCAGAATCACAGCAAACAAAACACCAAATTTAAGGGCTGGAGCGAGTGTAAATGGGGACTTTAACTCAATCTTTGCTTCCACGTTTTGTGCTTTCTTCCAGAGAGCATAGGAAAAAACAGCGGTGACAGCAGCAAGAATAGCCATCGGCAGCAATACCTGTACAAACAAAGCTTGGTTCAGGACAAACACTTCCAGAAGGATTTTAATAAAGATCATGCCATTAGCAAGAATCACTCCCAAAGCTAGGGCTCTATAACCTTTTTTTTCTTTCCTGCTTCGTTCGGCAAAACTTGATGTCGCTGCCGTACTGCTGGCCAGCCCGCCAAGGATGGCAGTCAATACGATCCCCTTCTGGCCAAACCACTTCATGAGAATATAGCCGGCAAAACTTATCCCGGAGATGAAGACGACCATCAGCCAGATCAGGAAGGGATTGAAGATCTCATAGGGGCCATAGCCTTTATTTGGTAGGAAAGGAAGGATGACAAAGGCAATGACCGCAAACTTTAGTGTGCCTGCCAACTCATGACGCTTAAGCCGTTCTGCAAAGCGGTGCAGTACTGATCGTGAATAGAGGATTATTGTAATGGTTACGGTCAGGGCTACGGCAAGTTTCAGTTCTCCATAGTAGGAGAGAATACCAATAAAGAAGGCCAAAAATCCAGCCACTTCAGACGTCGCTCCATGATATCTCCGTGATTTAGCATTTACCAAGAAATAAGAAATAACGATCAGCCCGCCCATAAGCAGGGTGCTTGCCACCAGAATCAGCGGCAGGAGAGTTTCAGCTAGATATGCTGACAGGGCGCCGAATAAGGCTATAAGTGGGAAGGTTCTGATTCCGGCATAATCATGCCCTCGCTTCCTGTAGCGGGCATATTCACGTTCCAGGCCGATCAAAGCTCCTAAGGCAATAGCTACTAAAAAGCGCTGCAAGAGAGAAATGTATTCCATCTATACACCTATAGCAGGGAATATCTTTTATCTTATATATTTAGTGGTTGGAAGACAATAATCCTTATTAGATTTGTAATTTTCCAAGAACAGAATGCCTGATAATCTCAAAAAAGTAAGAGGATTTAGTTTTGAGGAGATGGTGGCTTTTTTAGAAGGAAAAGAAGCACATATTACCTATAAAAAACCACCTGCAAGAACTGATAAATATTCGCCTGTTAAATATTTCAGAGATTCGACCATCTATGTAGCTGAAAATAATCTGATCATTACCAGTCTTGAGATTTATAAAACATTAAAGAGACTCGGTTTTGAAGTAAATCCTTCCTTTGGCTGTGTTTCGTATAAACCGGAAAATAGAGTCAACATACGTGCATTTTATGAGATACAGGATGGTTTTGATGTATCACAGCTGGATGGACCGACATGGTTTAGGGATGGCTTGTTAGTTGAAAGAGTTTTGGTTGAGAAAGCGGGTAAGCTTTAGATTTTACCGATTAATACAATTCGCTCTTTACCTTTTCCATAATGATTAAGATACTGTATAAACCTGTTCATTCCCGTCTTCCGTTGTACAATGGCTAGCGAGTTTTCCATTGCGGGAATCTCAACATAATTGCCTGAACCGTCCGCATAGGTCACAAGACCTCCCCATTTGCCATTCCAGTTTGCTGTTAAATCTATAATGACATCTCTGCCTGGTTTTTCAATAAATGCATCGTTGAGGATGCTGTAATCCTTCCAGGTTAATTTCAGGACTGTGCATTGCAGGTTTCTTATTTTTTTGTTAGTTATCCCAGATAGAAAAGCGAGCAGTTCTTTAGAATTTACATTTACTTCTGCCATATGATAAGAATGATGCAGCAGTTCAAACTCTTTCTTCCATTTCAATTTTGTAACTCTATTCTTCAGATGTTCTAGAAATCCTTCAGAAAAAAATGTATGCAGGACTACTACTCCTTCTTTAGAAAAACTGTCTTTGATTCTACTGTTAAAGGTGTATTCAATCTCCATAAAACCACCCGCTGAGCGTGTATCGTTTTTTCTTTGTCACAACTTCTTCAACGCCATGGAGTGATTTTGGACTTACTTCGAAGAAGACAAAGGTGTTGAATCTGGGAATAATTCTTGTTACAACCTTCTCTTTATCAAACAATAAAAATGCGCCTCCGTCGTTGTTTGTCAAATCAGATACATACAGCATGAAGGCTATTTTTCTTCCCGGCAGCTGATCATCATGGGGAAGGAGGAAGTCTGTATCCTGGTACAGAGAGGCGAATAAATCTATTTTTCCATTCAGTTCTATACCAGTGGATTTTTCAAGGTAAGTTATAAACGTCTTTGAAGTAAGATGGCTGATTATTCCCTTAAAATCTTCCTCATGCAGAAGGTCAGAAGTTTGTGAAAACTGAAAAAGGTCTGATTTTTTGCGATGGAATTGTTGTTTCTGTACTTTTTTCAATAAAGATCGTGCTTTTTCTGCTGGCAGAAAATTTGTAATCACTTGGTGTAGGAATGGTTTTTGGATCATGTTGTCTTACCCGTTCCGTACAGCCTTTTCCAGAGCGCTGATCATCTCTGGTACACTTTGGAATCTCCTGGCTGGATTTAAGTCTGCACCCTTTCGTAGGACTGGCAAGACCGGCTCAGGAATCCTCTCGTCGGGAGGGATCTGCTCAAACCATCTCCGCCGGGCCACATCTTCCCACTTAACATCATCATACAATTGAATACCGGTAAGCATTTCATACACAACTAACGTCAAGGAATAAATATCCATCAGCGGCGTCGGCCGGGAAAGCTCAGGATCCTTAGCTAATGCTTCTGGTGCTGCATATGCAGGTGTCCCATTGCCGTGAATTGGCTCTAAATAAGGAAGCTCAATCCCTTCCCTACTGCAGCTCAGACCTAAGTCTGATAGTTTTGCTATAAGTGTTTCAGATGGCGCTGTCAGAGCAGAGTCTTGTAAAGCATCAGTAAGCGGCTGCGCGTCAGGACTGGTAAGAAGAATATTTGCTGATTTGATATCGTTATGCACAAGACCAGCTGTGTGGATCTGTTCTAAAGCCTTCCCTGCCTGAGAAATAATCGCTACTGTTTCCTCAGGGCTAAGGCCTCTTCTAGCATTCCATAAATTCCAGACAGTTCCTCTATTCATCTGGGGCATAACAATGTAACGCTCATCTAAAAAACAGGCTAAGATTGGTACAACATAATCCATGCTGTCCTTCGATGAAAGCCTCACTATCGCGGCAATCTGCCGTTGAAATTCATCTTCATGATTACATTTCTTGACGATGATGTTAGTGTTTGTATCCCGCTCAAAACCCTTATAGATGCTTGAATATCCGCCTTTGGGCAACTGTTCTGTGATGCAATATTTCCGCGGCAAGCCTTGTAACTCAATCTCTTCAATCAAATATTGTACTGCTTTAGGTTCTGTTCTGTAAATAGGCAGAGGTAATATCGTTAATCCAGGTCGAGGACTTTTTTCAGGATCCATCTTATAGCTTCCTCGCTACTTGTAATACATCTTCTTTCAGTTCTGCAGCGGACTGGTGCCTGTCTTCTGGATCCTTTGCACAGGCTTTTTCCAGCACCGGCATAAATGGCTTGGGAATAGCAGGATGTTTTGGCAGTGGTGTTAATTGATGATGAGTGAGAATAACGATCTCGTCACCATTAAAAGGAATATCCCCCGTAAGCATTTCATAGATAGAAATCCCTGCAGAGTAAATATCTAGGGTAGGTTTCAGTTCTACATTATCATCGTGAGCTTCCGGAGCTTGGTAGACTGTCGTTCCTGGAGCATATCCTACCTGTTCCAATTGCTCCGTCCTTTCGCAGAGGGATGCATCATAATCAAAGAGCAGGGCTTCTTCTTTTTCCCGGTTTCTGCGCAGAAGAATATTTGCCGGCTTGACATCCCGGTGCAGCACTCCCGCAGCATGGGTAGCAGCAAGCGCATCGCAGAGATCTGAAGCTATAACAGCGGTCTTAGCCGGACTGAGCCTCACCCGCCGACGTATTCTCATTCCCAGAGTGCCAATATGGGAATAAGGTGTTACTAAAGCCAGTTCCTGCTGAATTGCCTCAATGACGGGAAGAATGTTCTTCGCTCCTTCATGGTTATATTTAGCTATGTTTGTTACTGCCTCAACCGCCCTTAAGTATCCTTTGAGATGGTCAAGATATTTGTCATTGATCTTTACGGCGACATCCAAACCACTGTTGATCTCCTGTCCGCGATAGACTATACCGAATGGGCCGCCTTCGCTAAGCTGCTCTTGCAGCAAGTAGCTTCCATTCGTACCATGCACAATGTCTCCTTGCTCCTTTGCAGGTGTTTTCCGTACTTCTGAAAGAATACCCTCCAGATCGAAAGGCGTCACTTCCTGTTGATGCCCAGCCTTTCTTCCCCAATTCCAAGGCTCAGCTATCTTTGGGCTGGAAGGGATTTGTATGCCTGTGGATTGTTGCCGAGTAAAAAAACTATACCCAGCTGCAGCAGAACCGACAAGGAAAAGAGGAACGTACAAATGGTAGTCTCCTTCCCCCTTTATCATCTTGTACGAAGCTCCCGCTGCCATAATTACCCCTGCAGCTCCGAGTAATCTGTGTTCATAGCCAGCCATACCTTCAAAATAGCGGAAGGAACTTATAAATATTTCTTTATTTATAACTAAAAAGTAATAACTTTTCTCACCACAATAACATTTATATAACGACTCTGCTCTTTTGACTGCATGGACTTCCAGAAACTAGTTGATGTTTATGAAGAGCTGGAAAAAACCTCTTCCGGCAATGCCATGAGGGAAATCCTCTCTGAATTCTTTAAGAAAGTTCCATCAGAAGAGATTGCAGTAATCTCCTATCTTACTCTGGGCCGGATTGCTTCTGAATATGAAGGTGTAGTTCTCGGTCTAGCAGAAAAGTCTGTCCTTAAAGCAGTTGCCAAAGCTGCCGGGGTTGATGAAGCGAAAGCCAAGAAAACCATGCAGGAAAGCGGGGATGCCGGCCTGACAGCAGAAAAGCTGCTGCAGAAGAAACCGCACACCTTAGTTCCATTAGGCGCATTAACAGTCAAGGAATTATTTGAAAAATTACGCAAGATTGCTGCAACGTCAGGAGCCGGCTCGCAGGAAGAAAAGATCAATATTGTGGTCAATCTTCTTCAAAAAGCCTCGCCAAAAGGAGCAAAGTATGTCATTAGAATTACTTTAGGCACATTACGCATGGGTGCAGGTGATATGACTGTGCTTGATGCTTTAGCAATTGCCTATACTGGGGACAAGAAAAACAAGGAAGTGTTGGAAAAGGCCTACAATATCTGTCCTGATGTGGGCGTTATCGCTGAAACGCTGGCCAAGAAAGGATTGAAAGGACTGGAAAAGATCGACATCCATGTCGGCAGGCCGATCAAGATGATGCTGGCGCAGCGGGTGGATTCTTTAGAAGAAATTTCTGAAAAAATTCCCGGCAAACTAAGCGTAGAAGCCAAGTATGATGGCGAGCGGATGCAGGTGCATAAGAACAAGGATAACATCAGTATCTTTTCCCGAAGGATGGAAAACATCACTGAGCAATATCCAGACGTGGTGAAATACTTGCAGGAGCATGTCTCCGGAAAAGAATATGTCATCGAAGGAGAGATTCTGGCTATCGATAAAGACGGAAAACCATTGCACTTCCAGGTGTTGATGCAGCGCAAGCGGAAAACTGATATAGAAGAGTATGTCAAAAAGGTGCCAGTACAATTAAAATTATTTGACTTGCTGTATTACAATGGAAAATCATTCCTGCATGAATCCTATGAAAAACGGACCGAGCAATTAGCAAAGATGGTCAGCAAAGGAAAGCACATTACGCTAGCCGATAGAATCTTCACTGATGAACTGAAAGAAGTAGAAGCCTTCTTCCAGAAGATGCTCAAGGAGAAACAAGAAGGAGTCATGATCAAAGGTATGGATTCAGAATACCAAGCCGGCACCAGAGGCTGGAACTGGATCAAATGGAAAAAAGAATATCATGCTGAAATGATTGATACCTTTGATCTAGTCATTGTCGGTGCCTTTCACGGCAAAGGAAAACGTTCCGGAACCTATGGAGCCTTGCTCTGCGCCTGTTATAATGAGAAAGATGATACCTTTGAAACTGTGACTCGGCTAGGGACTGGATTGACTGATGAAATGTTAGCTGAGCTGCCCAAGAAACTGAAGAGATATCAGGTCGATCATAAACCTGCCCGAGTAGTTGTCAGTGACATAAAGCCAGAAGTGTGGTTTGAACCAGCTATAGTAGTCGAAGTATTAGCTGCAGAAATAACCAAAAGTCCCAGCCATGCTTTAGGATTAGCATTACGCTTCCCGCGCTTCATCAAATTACGAGAAGATAAGAAAGCTGAACAGGCGACTACCTCGAAAGAGATCAAGCAGATGTTCAAAAAAAATCAATAACTGATTTTTTTGACGCAAAAATTCTTTTTGCATATAAGAAGAGTAATTAATATTGAGGTGATTCTTTTTGCGGTTCTAGCTTTCGTAGTTGCCTTTTTATGTCTTTCATTACACAAGTATCTATGCCATCAGTAGTTTTAGTAGTTTCGTGCTTTTCGGTATCTACTTCAATGTGATCTATAGAACCGTTTTCATCATAATCCACAGCACAATCTCTTCTCGAAAAAGCGTGATCAACACACATACCTTCAAAGCCATGTTCTAGGTAATTAAATGTTTTTATTTCCGGCTGGGCCAGAGAGTAACCCGAATACAACCCTGCACTGCCGCAGGTTGCACCGCCAATAGCAAAACTGCCCAGAGCTACCATCCAGTATCCGAAGGTACGTGACATGGCTTATGATTTCTATTTTTGAGTATATAATACTTGCCTACATAGGGTATATGTTTTTCGTGTTTAGTGGCTCTGTCCTGCATCTCGTTTCACTCGGGTTAGCGTGGACTCACTTTTGGTATGTTGGAAGAAGAATTTACTACCTTGTTTATGAAGATCTCAAATTAGTCTTACTTGTTGCAACTAGCAATAAAAAGACCAGCAGACAACTATTAACCATATCAGAGAGAATCTTAAAGACTTTAGAAACGCTGCAGAAGACGTTTCTAAGCAAGTTTCTTAAACCGGCGTTCTTTTAAATCGTGCAAGCTGCTCGCAAATTGCCGGATTAAATCAAAATCTAAGCTTTCTAACTCCTTCAGATGCTCGTACTCTTCTTTTGAAATAGTTACTGTTCTCATTGCATCCCTATAAGATTCTATAAACTATATAAAATTTACGCTTAAAATTTGTTGTGGACCTCATCTCACCATCGCTTTCACTTTCTCAACCAATTCCGGCTGTACATAGTGATGCACAGTTACGGTATAATTCTCCTTCCACTGCTTTTCTTTTACAACAAAACGCTTATGCCCCAGATCAGCGGCGATGGAAAGATAGAGTTGATCCACTTCTTCCTTGTTGGCTTTCTTCCTGCCTTTGAGAAATTCTTTTACTTTTGAGGTAGCGTAATGGGATCGTACAATATGGGGGTAAAATTCCTTCCCGCAATATTTTTGGAAGGCTTTTTTAAATTCCCGTTCTTGTAAAGGGTGCCCGTTTTTGCAGGAGGTAAAGACAAAATCGTTCTGTTTGCAGCGCTGTAACTGCTGCTGCAGCCGCTTGATGTAAGCAGGGGGAAAGGAATGTTCCATCTGCACCGGAACGCCGTCTTTAGCGATATAATTAAACAAAACTCGGTTTCCGGTTATGGTAATGTCTTTTTTCTTTAATGTGGTCAGCCCTTTATGTCCATGCGCCCGATAATAAATTTCATTGCCAACCCGCATGCGGGTCATCAGCAAGGTGTACATGGGAACGGCAAGATGATCGTTGTTATTGTTAAGAGCACGGGAAACATTCCTGAATAAGGTATCATACACCCGTTCAAATTCCTGCACGGCTTGATATTTCTTCTGTGTGCTTTTCTGCTTCTTCTCCAGCGTGTAGCAGTAGGCATAGGTTCCTCCTTTATTTTGGTAGAGGACATCCCAGTGCTGGTCAGAATCCTGATCGTGAACCTGCAGATCATGCGCAAATAAGGAATAAGCCTTATCCAGAATTTTTCCATTTGGCAGCTGATTTATTCTCGCTCCCTGCGGCTGTCCTTGTGGAGATAATTGTCCTTTCAGAAATTGCGGATTTTTTGCATCAATAAGAATTTTGAAATTTCCCTGCGCTCTAAAGAGCTTGACGATGTTTTTTAGTTCTGGAAATTGTTGTTTGGCTTTCTTCCATCCAGTTGAAGTTTTTTCATAGGCCTGAAGACTTTTAGCTGCAATCCGTATTGTTCCTTTTTGCACATCTGTAACCATGTATGGTTAGAATAAAGTTATTCTTTATAAATTTTCATTGTATAACTGTATAAAATGGAAACAAGAGAGGAGCTGGAACAGCGCTGCGAGAGATTGCTTACTGAAGTTGCCAGCAAACTGGATGGCAAAATGAACTACGGGCTTCCGGAATGGATTTCGCAACTGCGAGATCTCGAACATGAAGATGATCTTAATGCCCAGATTGCTTATGACTTGGTACTTTATCCACAACACGTCTCTCTAAAATTGCTCAAAGCTGCCAGATTACGTAATATGGAGAGGAAGGAACAGTTTTATTATGTGGGGCGACTAAATGCTGCACTGAAGAAATTATTAGAATTTTATCCCACTATAGATGATGCAGCCAGAAGATTGGAGGAGTGAGAAATAGTTTGTTATAGACAAAAACATTTTTAAAACCACACTCAAATATACCCTTCCCATGCTAACACCTGAAGCGAAAGCAGAACTTGAAAAGCAGCAATACAGGATTGTGGGCAGCCACAGCGCTGTCAAGACCTGCGGCTGGACCAAGAATATGATCAACGGAGAAGGCGGCTGTTACAAGCTCAAATTTTATGGCATCATGAGCAACCAGTGCATGCAGATGACAACCAGCATCAGCTGCGCCAATAGGTGCACCTTCTGCTGGAGAGGGTATAAAGCTCCGGTCAGCAAGGAATGGAAATGGGGTGTTGACGAGCCAGAGATGATTCTGGAAGAGAGCAAGAAAGCACATCATAAACTCTTAATAGGATTCGGCGGTTCAGAGAAAGCCAATAAGGCAGCCTATGAAAAATCAAAAGAAATCAGGCATGTCGCATTATCGTTGACTGGAGAACCAATTACTTATCCCAGAATAAATGAATTGATTGACGGCTTCCATAAAGATCATATTTCAACATTTTTAGTGACTAATTCCCAGTATCCTGAACAGATTAAGAATCTGAAACCGATCACTCAATTATATTGCAGCGTAGACGCGCCTACGAAAGAGATGCTTAAAGACGTGGACAAACCTTTATTTCCTGATTTCTGGGAACGGATGCTGCAAAGTTTAGATTTTCTGGCAGAGAAGAAACAGCGCACCTGCATCAGGCTGACCATGATCAAAGGCGTGAACATGAGCCTACTTGATAAGTATGCAGAACTGATCAGCAGAGGAAACCCGGATTTCATCGAAGTGAAAGCCTACATGTTTGTAGGGCCGTCAATGCAGAGGTTAAGTAAAGAGAACATGCCCCTGCATGAGGAAGTGGTGGTTTTTTCCAAGGAGCTGGAGAGATACCTGTCCGATCACGAGATCGTCTCTGAACACATCCCCTCCAGAGTGGTCATGTTTGCGAAAAAGAAATACAAAGTTGACGGCGTCTGGAAAACCTGGATTGATTTCCCAAAGTTCCATCAGTTGTATGAGCAGTTCCTGAAAGATGGAAAAGAATTCACTTCTGACGATTATATGCAGCGCACTCCGCAGGTAGGATTAAGCGGAAAGGGGACACTGGCAAATATGCCTGAACTGGTAAGGGAAAAATACCTTAAAGAGCACCCCGAAGCCCATGTCTTTGTTGATGAGAAAACACAGGAATTGGATTTCTACGAGCGTTGATTCTTCCAAGCTTTACAAAATTTCCCGTTCAGGTAATTTCAATCTGTGCCCGTGGGGAACGTCTACTTTCAGAAAGTCATGATCCCTTATGTACTCTGGTGTAAGGATAGCATTAGGGTCTTCGCCGCGCTCAACAGCCCTGGCAGCTTCGGCCATCATAAAATTGATCCAGATCATCTGCGTCTTGTTGTAGATCGGCCCGGTATTGTTGTATCCCCGTGGATCGGCATTGGTGATCACGATGTGATCTATTGCTGGGGTGGTGAGAATTTTTGTCGAGGCGCCGGCAAAATTAGTCCTGGTTGCGTACACTACTACTTTCGCCGGTTTCCCTCTGATTTTTGGATCGCGGACAATCCCGTCAATATTCATGCCGCTTAAAGCCTGGATGTTCCGTTCCATGGTCATTCCCGAGCGGATGCAGTCATCGGTAAGGAAAATATACATACCATCTATACCCCGCTCATCTGATAAATTATCAGAATGTGTCAGCCCCAGCATCTTGATATTGGCGTTATCTGCTGATTTCTGTTTGTCCATCACCGCCAGTGCTGAATTTTCCAATCCGGAACAGAGCCGTGCCTGTCGCGTAAAATCTTCAGCGCCAACATCGGGAGCCATGAATAAGACATTCCTTCCTCCATCAGAAAGGTCAAACTCTAAATTCCGTTTTCCGAAATCAGAAACAAACAAGCCTACCATAGGAGCAAGATCCACTTCCACAAACCTGATCTGGTACCGCATCGTTGAACCAGGATTGCTATCTCGAAGGGGGGCAAGCTTTTCGTTCACTTCTGCACACATCCGTTCCAAATCGCGTGGAGCATGACAGTGAGGAGTGATGATTGTATCTACTCCTGCCATGGCATACTGCTGTAATAGCAAACCGGCCATAGGAGCCTGCCCATCAGCTTTGAACAGCGCTGTCTGGGACTGCATCCTTGGATGATCTGTATCATGGACGCCCCTCTCCTGAGCGCTGTAATTAAGCGTGTAGGCAAGAAGAACAACCGCTTCGGCACCGTTATACTTAGCTGTAGCAGCGATCATCTGATTCATCATGGCTAAAGCTTGGGGATCAAACTGCTTGCTGTAGGTATGTACTAGATAGACAACTCTTCCTTTCAAACCAGAGCCAAACTGCGTTTGTCCGTCTGGACTACGATAATTAAGTAAATAACGAGAATATTGTTCCTGCGCCAAGGCATTTCGAGTTTGGAAGGTAGGTGTGTATTCCTCATCAGAATGAAGGCTATGCCCGATCAGCAGTTCCGGCTGGTTTGCTGAAACACCTAAATGTCCTGCAATTCTCTGTGGTTCCTTTGGACCGGACCTGGTAGTGACAACAACTCTTTCTTCAGGATTAAGAAGCCTGTCCCCGAGCTTATAACTGGCTTTATGGAAAGGGTATAACATGCGTGCAATTCTTTCATTTTCCTTTTTATCTTTTTCTGGGCTGGAGTAGTTAGTTTCAGGTGGCTGTGAAACATAAATTATTTAAATAATAATCATTAGTTGAATGTAAAATGAGATTTACAGATGAACTGAAATATGCTGGAAAGATAGCAAAACATTTCGTAACTGTCGTTGGCAGTGATGATGATGGAATGAGACAACAAGCCCGGCAAATGGTTGTTGCAGAAGTTGCGAAGCATGTGTGCGACAGGGACGAAAATAAAAGATTTGATCCAGTGTATCAAGATCTTTGGCGTGTTGCTGAGAAATGTGGGTACACTGAGCGTGGAAGTACTACCCCTCATGGTGAATTCGCGAGGTTAGCTGGTTTGGAGAACCTTTTACCAGACTAATTTTGTATTAGACAAAAATCGTTTCAGGCAAAAACTATCAGAAAACTGTTGGTTTTCTGGAAGTTTCCGGAAATCAATGGATTTCCGATAACCTTATAAAAACCTCTCATTATTTCTGTCCATGACCTTAACAACAGAAGATAAGCTGGTGCTCAAGGCGCTGGTAGAGAAAGAGCTGGCAGATATCCGAAAGGATGAGAAAAACTTCAAGGTTGTCAACTCCCCAGTATTAAGCAGCATTGTCCGCACCAGGGAGAATGATTTTCCCTTTCTGAAAAGCGCTAAGCTCTACGAGAAGTACCTGGAAGCCTTGCAGAAAAAACTCTAACCATGGAAAAAGAAGAACGATTGAAAGAGAAGTACTTGCAGTTCCAGATGATCCAGCAGCAGATTGAGCAGATAACCCAGCATGTTGAAGCGCTCAACCAGAGAAATGCTGAAGTGGATGTTTCTATCGAAGCGATTACAGAGCTTGGAAAAACGAAGAAGGATACTGAGATCCTCTCGCCAATTGCTAACGGCATTTTTGTCAAGGCCGAACTGAAAGATAATGCTGCTCTGATTGTCAATGTCGGCGCAGATACTGCTGTGGAGAAGACAATATCAGAAATAGTTGAAATCCTGAAACAGCAGCAGCAGGAAATTGCAGAAAATATTGTCGAAGCGGAAAAAGTATTCGCGATGCTGCAAGAGCAGGCCATGAATATCTATAAAGAAGTGGAAGAGGAGTAGAATGTTTGGCAAGCTTAAAGAGAAATTAAAGAGCACCTTATCCATCTTCTCAAAGAAAGCTGAAGAAGAAGCTGAAGTCAAAGAAGAGGTTATTGAGAAGATAGAAGAGGAAGTACAACAAAAAGAAGTTGTTAAGCCTAGGGAAGTCAAAAAAGAGCCGAAAGCTGAGAAGGAAAAAAAGGAGCCGATAAAGGAGCCAAAAGAGCCGCGACAAAGAAGTGTACTTTTATTCCACGGCTGGGAAGATAATTCTGAATCAGGCTTCATACCTTCTCTGCGGGAGTATTTGAATAAGCATGGCTATAAAGCCAAGTCATTTGACCAGCCTAACACTGAAGCGCCGGAATTTGAACAGTGGTTTTCGTTTGCGGAAGAGAAGATTCACGATTCAAACAAAGAAGATCTCAGTCTCATCGGGCACAGTATGGGCGGATTGCTGGCTTTAAAAGTAGCGGAAAAATACAACATTAAAAAACTCATTCTCATCGCTCCAGTCGGTTCGAGACCATCAGAGAAGTATTTTACAGAGATGGGGAAGAGATTAAACCGGGAAGATCTGGATATTTTCAAAAAATATCAGAACCAGTCTTTGAATAGTGCAGCAATAAAGAAGAATGCAGTGGAAATTGCCTTTGTCTTTGGACTGAAAGATCCCTGGATAACTGAGGAGATCAGGAATTTCTACATCGAATCGTTCAAAGATGTTGCAGAGATCCATGTTTTTGACCGCTACCTGCATATGAGCGAGAGCGAAGGTGTTACAGACCTGCCTATTGTACGAGAACTGTTTGCAAGGAAAATAAAACCTAGTGTGGTTGAGCACAAGGATCAGAAGAAAGAAAAAGTTGTTGAAGAAAAGCCTGAGGAAAAAGAAGGAGTTAAGGAAAAATCTAAAGAAAAGAAAGTTAAGGAAGAACCAACTGAAGAAAAACCTGAAAAAAAATCATTCTTACACAAATTATTCAGCAAAAAAGAAGAAAAGGAAGAAGCTGTTGAAGAGAAGAAAGAGACAAAACCTGAGATAAAAAAAGTAGAGGAAAGAGCAGAGCCTCAGGAAGCACCAAAAATAAAGATCCAAGAGGAAAAAGGAAAAGAGGTACCAGAAAGAGAAGAAGCAGAAGAGCCCGAAGAAAAAAGATCATTTTTCAGCAAAGTAAAACAATCACTAACCACAAAAACGATCTCAGCAGAGAAATTTGAAGAATTATTCTGGGATTTGGAGATAGTGCTTCTGGAAAATAATGTCTCTGTGGAAGTCATTGAAAAGATCAAAGAAGACCTGAAAGAGGAGTTAGTAGAAAAACCTCTTCCCAGAGATGTGCCGCGGAAGATTGAAGAGACGCTCAAACAGACGCTGAAAGAGATTCTAACCTATGAACCCATTGACTTGCTGAAAAAAGCAAACAGCAAGAAAGGGCCGTTTGTGATTGCCGTGTTTGGCATTAATGGGACTGGCAAGACCACCTCCATCGCCAAGCTGGCGCACTATTTCCAGAAAAACAATATCTCGGTTGTTCTGGCTGCCTGCGATACCTTCAGAGCTGCAGCAATCCAGCAGTTAGAAGAACATGCTGACAAGCTGGGAGTGAAGATGATCAAGCATGATTACGGCTCGGATGCTGCTGCTGTAGCCTTTGACGCGATCAAGTATGCAGAGAAAAACAATATCAAAGTGGTGATGATCGATACTGCTGGAAGGCTGCATTCCAACACCAACCTCATGGCTGAACTGGAAAAAATCATCCGGGTGGCTAAGCCTGACTTTAAGATTTTTGTCGGCGAGAGCATCACCGGTAATGATTGTATTGAACAGGCTAAGACTTTCAACAAGCTTGTGGAGATGGACGGTGCTATCTTAACCAAAGCAGATGTGGATGAGAAAGGAGGAGCACCGTTGTCTATCTCTTATACAATTAAGAAACCAATCCTGTTTCTAGGCATCGGACAGCGCTACCAGGATTTAGAAGAATTTAATGCTGAAGTAATTCTGAAAAGATTAGGGTTTTGATTGATTCAGATTCCATCACCCTTTCGACCTAAAACTCTGTCAAGATGAGCTAAAACTATCGCAAGTTCCTCTTTTGAGAGGAATAGGCCAGGATTAGAATAAAAGTCTTGAGGTGATGGCATATCTGTAGAAGGGCGCCTGCGCTTTGCAACATGAGGCTTCGCAATCTCCACTCCAATAGTGTCTATGATCTCAGGAGAAACTGCTTGAGGCTGTACGGCCCTAGTCCACCTCTTGCCATAGGAAGTAGTCTTTAAACCAGGCACTTGAGAAAATTGAATTAAAAGATTGTCAATAGCTTCATATTCGGTATTTACTTTTCTGGCAGGCACATTGGAAAATGCAACTTGGTTGTCTGGAAAAGAATGATCAGGAGATTGTAATGAATACCAGTGAATATGCGGCGCTCCTAAATATCCTTTCGGAAGACCTACAATATCCCCAGCCCTGACAACATCTCCTACTTCATAAACAGGATCAAGATGCTCAATACGCACGGCGGAACCATCCTCATGCTCAATAACGATAAGATTAGTTGCATGAGCATCAGAGTAAAGACCATCTCTCCGCACTGTATAAACTACCCCATCTCGGGATGCAGTGATCGGAGTCTGTGGAGTAACCCGGAAAAAGAAAGCGCTTCCAGGAATGAGTAAATCATTTACTACCGCTGAAAGGGATGGATTAGACCCTACATTAAGGTCAGTCGGATGGGGCACTCTGATGCGATCATATAAAGCAGCTACATCTTCTTCCAAAAACGGTAATCTGTATTCAGCCATAATGAGAGAAAATGAAGGGATGATTTATAAAATTTTCTTTTTTACTTACTTGAGAGGAGTTAAAGTTGATGGGAGAAACTACTATCGCCCACAACTCACAAAACTCCACCGATATCTTTATAAATCAACCTCATCCTCAGAGGGTCATGGATGTCGTTGAGGAAACACGAAAGCAGAAGGTAAAAAGGTTTATAAAGGAAACTATCAGGGTATTACGTATCACCAAAAAGCCAAGTAAGGAAGAATATATCAGCATTGTCAAAGTTACTGGTGTGGGCATCGCCGTCCTTGGGACTCTCGGCTTGGTAGTGTTCCTGGGAAAACAGCTCTTATTTTAGGGAAAACATGGAAAGCAAAATATTCGGATTAAGGACAGCTGCAAACAGGGAAGATCAGGTTGTAGACTATCTTATCTCCAAGCTGCAGAAGAAGCCGCAAGGGGTTTTAGCTGTCATCAGGCCCCATGGCATGAGAGGATACATCTTTATTGAAGCATCGTCTAAACAGGATGCCGAAGCAACATTACAGGGTGTTCCTTATGCAAGAGGACTTCTTCCACACGAAATTCCCTATCCTGAAATTGAACACATGCTTGAGCAGGTCAAGGTAGAGATGAATATCAGGAAGAAAGATATCGTTGAAATCATTTCCGGTCCATTCAAGCGCGAGAATGCAAAGGTCATCAGAATTAACAAGCAGAAGGAAGAAATTGTTGTAGAATTGCTTGAAGCGGCCGTGCCTATTCCCATCACCGTAAAGATGGATGCTGTCAAAGTCGTCAGGCGGGAAAGTTCTGAAGACGATGAAGACAAAGAGTGATTCTTCATATAATTTTTAAACGCCTCATTTTTCTGCATTATTATGACTTCACTACCAGACTATCTTCGGCAATTGCGCCGCTCCAGAGGACTAAGTGCAGAAAGCTTAAGCTTGATCATACAGGATGCTGTTCCTGCAGATGTGGGAAAAAGATCCGCATCAACTATCTGCAGTTATATCTGGGAATTTGAAAAAGGCTTGGGAAGCTTCAATAGAGCGCTGGCAGGGGATGATCCATATAAAACTGTCCTTCTTCTGTATGTCGGCGCGCTGAATCCTTCGGAAGAGGAACAAGAGGCACTATCCCAGATGCTTTCTCCTTATGCAGACAGGAAGATGCAACAGAGCTTCTTCAGAGAAGTTTCACGCTTACAACCAGATCCAGCGCTGCTGCTGACACCTGGAAAGATGTTAGATAAACTTCCTGATGGAGATGATAAAGATCAACTGGTACGAAAAGTGGAGAGGTTATATCAAAGGTATTCAGGTGTAAAAAAGAGATGATTGTTTAAGGACTGATCTTTATGATTTATTTCACTCCCGCATCAAACGGGAATCCTCCCGGTAATCCTTATATACATCAATAATGTTCAACTGCAGCATCAAGGCAATTTCATCTAACACAGCCTGATCCAAAAATGTCCCTATTCTCAGGGATTTTCTATCACCCAGGGCTGGCAAGGGCATCTCGGCTGTTACCTTAATAAGATCATCCAATGCAAGGAGATCTTTGCCATCAGCAGTTTCAAGATACAGTTTACCCAGCAAGCGCTCTGCGATTTTAACGTTATTTTTAGTTGCCCTTGGAACCTTGAAATTAGAACGCCGTAAAGTTCCATCTACTGCGTTTACAAAACTACATCCTAAATCAAGATACAAAATATTTCCCGTTTCAGCAACATAGCGAAAGTTCTGAGCCTTATTAGAAACATCTGACACCAGCAGAAGGTCACGGTATAATTTATCCCTTTCCAAGGCGCGCTGTCTTCCTTCAGAATCCTGTACGGGAGGCACTTCCATGATCTCAGAGACGAAGTAGAGAGGCATGCGTTCATTAATTCTGGGAATATCACGCGAATCATAACTTACTTTAAGGCTTCCATCATTCACCAAGACATAGAAGTTCGGCGCATGCAATCCTGCCCGTTGAGCAAGGTGAAGTGTGATCGCTTCATAAATCGGCTGTTCGATGTGATCAAAAGGAAGTTCATCCCCGGTTACAGAAACGCCATTAGCAAATGAAGAACTATGGCAATATTTGAGATAGGCGTGAAATTCACGATTGCCCACTCTCACAATAGCTTTCCCGCCTGGATTAGAGCCTTTTCTACCAGTATAAAAATGGATGTCTACGGTCATATTAAAAACCTGCTGATTAAAAATCAACCTCGTTTAAGCGTGTCTTTAAGTTCTCTAAGATAACGTCCACTCGGTCCGAGATCTATCCGTTTTCCATTCTCGGAAAGAACGTATCTTTTTGCTAATTCGTATAATTTCGCCTTTTGCTCTCTATCAAGTTCGTAGGCAAGCACTCCTGGTCCAATCTTTCTATGTTCTAAAACTCCAACCATATGGAGCACATCTAAAAAATGGCTCTCCTCATGCTCAGCAGGTTCTAGTTTACCCTTTATTAGTCTGGAAGGTGTAGCCACTCGGACAGGGATTCCTAATACATAAATCGTTTCAACATCAGCTTCAGAGAAAGTATCCCCATCTTTCATAAGAGTATAATCTATTTTACATTCAGCGGTATCAACATTGCCTTTTGGTCCTAATTTAAGGGTTATTTTATTCTCTAAATTAGGGCTTTCCCGATCATTTGTTACATCATAAGTAGACCTCAGGGCATTTAAAACTCCTCTTGATCCCTGCATGTCGATATCATCAGATCCACGCCAAACAGGGATGATTCTATCGCCAAATCTACTAACAAGTTGGGATAGTACCCCATATCCACCAAAAAGATGCTGTTGCTTATCTAAGTCGTATAGGATGGTTAAAGCAGAGATGTCACCAATATACCCTAAGACTGTTTTGGTAGGCTCTGGAGTTCTATCTACTATTCTAAAAATCTCCTCCAGGTCAGCTTCGGTAAGATCACCCTGTAATCTATTAGCTAAGTAATCATCCCTTATTTTAAATGTCATAAAGGTAAAAGAAGTTACGTATTTATAAATTTTTCCTTATTTTATTACTAAACAGTAGTTACAAAACAAGTAGTCATACCCTAAGCATAATTTCAGGTATCATCAGTCATAGAAGGGGTAATTAGAACTCAAATCTCAACCATCTCAATCTCAATATTGAGGTTTTCAGGGATGGGGACTCTCATCACCAGGCGTAAGGTCCGCTCATCAGCATTAAGATCGATCAGCCGCTTGTGGACCCGCATTTCGTAGCGTTCCCAGCTGGCTTTCCCCTCACCGGAGGGCGACTTACGCGTGGTAACCTTTAATTTTTTTGTGGGAAGAGGAATAGGGCCGTGAAGCTTGACGCCAGTTTTTTCAGCTATCTCTCTAATATCTCTGCAAATCTGATTGATTTTGTCAATCTCGATACTGGCTAATTTTATTCTCGCTCTTTGCACCATTTTTCATTCCTACACAATAAATGCACGTCTTTGCTTATTGTGCCTTTTTAACTTAGTTGAGTGTAAATATTAATAATAAATAAAACAAGCGTAATTACACCAATTACAATTGTTTCTTAACTACATCCATACACATGCCAGCTGCGACAGTTACACCGGAATCCCGGATTGCAAACCTGGACATCTGTGGAATCTCGCTGTTCTTCTCGATGACCACTGCCTGCATCGGCTTTAACCTGACTACAGCTGCATCGCCGTTTCGCAGGATATCTTTGTTTTCCGTAACTTCTGCACCTGTTGCTGGGTTTATCTTCTTCAGGATCTCAACAAACTGGCAGGCAACTTGAGCAGTGTGGATGTGGAATACAGGTGTGTATCCGACAGTCACAACGCTGGGATGCTGCATGATCACGACTTGCGCCGTAAATTCAGTAGCAACAGTAGGCACATGACTAGCATGTCCTAAGACATCTCCTCTGGCAATATCCTTCTTGCCGAGGCCGCGCACGTTAAATCCGACGTTAGCGCCAGGCCCAGCTTCATTAACATTCTCGTGATGCATCTCAATAGACTTGACTTCACCGGGAACACCTTTTCCTTCTCTTCCAGGAACAATCATGACTTTGTCGCCTACTTTCATGACGCCGGTTTCAACCCGTCCAACTGGAACTACGCCGATACCAGTGATATTATAAACATCCTGGATTGGCAGCCGTAATGGCAGGTCAGTAGGTTTTTGAGGAACATCAAACTTGTTGATGGCCTCTAGTAAAGTATCGCCAGTCCACCAAGGCATTTTGTCAGGCTTCTTCAAGACGTTCTGGCCAGGTAATGAAGCAAGTGGTATGAATCGTACATCAGCAACCTTCCACCCCGCTTGGGTAGCGTGCTTCTTGACTTCCTCAACGACTTCCTTATACCTTTTTTCAGCATAATCAACACCTGAAATGTCCATCTTGTTTACTGCTACTATAAGTTGTCCAACACCAAAGATCTTGCTTAAGCGCAGATGCTCGATGGTCTGTGCATTGACACCGTCATTGGCAGCAACGACAAGAACAGCGCAGTCTGCCTGAGAAGCGCCAGTGATCATGTTCTTGATAAAGTCCCTGTGCCCAGGTGCGTCAATGATAGTAAAGTAATATTTGTCAGTATGGAACTGCTTGTGCGACAGGTCGATGGTAACCCCACGTTCCTGTTCTTCTTTCAGATTGTCCATAACGAAGGCAAACTCGAACCCTCTTTTACCAAGCTGTTCGGCCTTCTCTTTCAATTTTCTCATCGCCTGTTCGTCGATGTTTCCTGAATCGAAGAGCAATCGTCCGACAGTCGTCGATTTACCATGGTCTACGTGACCGATGAATACCAAGTTGATGTGTTCTTTTGCTTTTGCCATGTTGTATATTGTTCCTCCGTCTTTTTCTCGTGTTTCTCGATTATGAATAAGGTAAGCCTTCTTTTTTAGGGTTATTTATAAAGATTTCGGTTAGAATAGGAAAACAAAGCCAAAGTCGTCGTCATGGCCTTAAGGTTTGCGAGAAAATGTTCACTTTAGTCAAAAATTAAGTCCTATCCTTTCAAATCTTTACGACGAGGATAGGTCGAGCAAACGGCCAAGACGACTTTGGCAAATATCAACTATTTTTTTTCAAATCCAGATCTTTTCTGACTTTATCATAATATTTATGATCTCCCAAATGAAATTCAATATAGATTGAATTCTTCACTTTTACAAACAGAATTCTATACTCGGTATTTTCAATGCTAAACGGATAGCGAAAAGTGAGGAGCTCATTAGCAGACCATCCTTTATATTGCCTTTTTGAACCAACAACTATTGGCTGAATTTTCTTCTGAATAACCTCTTCCAGCCAAGCATAAATCTTCTCAGCTTTCGTCTCTGTTAATAAATTTACAATTTGATCGAAATTCCTTCCCAGAAATCCTACTTCATAATCTTGAGAGATAATTGCTTCTACTTTCTTTCTAAAGTTTTTTGGATTAACCATGAGCTGCTTTCACAGCCTCATGAGCCAATTCGTATAAAAAGCTTTGGGCATCATATTCTCGTAAATCTTTATAATATCCTGCTTGAGTATAAAAGAATCGTTTTGCATACGAAAATTTCATTTCTTTTCTAATAATTTCAATGAGTTCATTTTTGAGGTAATCAAGAACCTCCTGATAATCTTTAAAAGAATTAATTTTCTGTGTCAGTTGAAAAGTATCTAACACTTCGCCAGTTCTAAAGTACTCTGTGTACAAAATCAAGAAACGCACATTTTTGTGGAATTTATCCTTCTCATTCATCAGGGTAGGAATCGCTTCATTAATGACATTCCAATAATCAGAGAAAGTTACTTTGAGCTGTTTCGTGGTAAGAATATTTTTAGCAATACAGCTTTTAGAGCTGGAATGGTAAAATAAAGAGTACAAATCATTAAAGTCTATTACCGTAATTTTAACTTTTTTATTTGATATTTTAAACTCCTTTTTGCTTCTGGAAATCACAAAAACATCAATATCGTTATATTTATCCTTGTAGAGGAAAGACCCGGTGATGAAACAGTATTTAGCTGGAATTTGCTTTAAGAGTTCTTCTGCTAACTTGATTCTTTCTTTGACGAGAGGTCTGTTTTGGGGATTGTAGATGATCATTTGTTACTTAAAATATACAATCTTTATAAATTTTGCTTAAAAAATATAAAAATATATTAAAAAAGTAAACATACCGCCAGAATAATTTTTATGACTGCCTGATTACTAAAGCAGAGAAGCTAATCAACGAGGTTGATCAGTAATCATTTCCGTCTATAATAACTCCCCTTTCCACTACCGTCCGTTCAGGCATTCCATTATATCCAGGTTTGCCATCAAAAGATTTATGCAAGGCATGGAGCAATTCAGGATGCCCAGGGCCGACTTCATTTACTACAAGAACTCGGCTGCTGCCAAGACAATCAGCCTCCACCATAACATATGAAGACTGATTCCTGCTAATGGGAGCAACATAATAAGTTTTAGCCATTACCAGGCCGCTAGTTGTGCTAAGACAATTTATGCCTCCTAAGCTATCTAGGATTCCTTCTAAGTTGCGCATTACACCATGCTGAGGCATCCCTTCTACAGGAAGATGGTGAAAGATTCTTTGTTCATACCTAACTACTCTTCTTACCATCTTTAAGCTCCCAATTCTCCCTGGCTCAATCCTTTTCTCTGGACGATCTGGTTGCGCACTTTTTCCTGCAATTCCATCGGCAGTTTCTCAAACATCTGGTCTACTAACGATGAATTTCCCCGGCCTTCTGTACCAGAACGTAAGTCGCTGCTCCAGCCAATCAACTCGGCAACAGGTAATTTTGCAACTACAATCACTTGATCCTCTTCTTGGTTCATCTCTAGAAGCTGGCCTCTCTTTGAAGCGACTAGCTTAGAGATTTCTCCCGTATATTCAGTGGGTGCTTCAATTCTTTGGATCTGTAATGGTTCAAACAAGACTGGGCCAGCCTGCATCATCGCGCCTCGGATACCTTCTCTAACTGCGGGATACATCTGCGCTGGACCGCGGTGGATAGCATCTTCGTGCAAGGTGCAATCGGTCAAAATAACTTTAACATTCGTACATGGTTCTCTTGCTAATGGCCCTTGTTTCATGACATCATCAAACATATCTAAGACTAACTCTAAGATCTCGTGAATGTAGACAATACCTCTGGTCTGGTCCATGAACATATTACTGCCGTAAATAGCTTTGACCATACCTGCAGTCTTGGCATCCCAGCCTGCTTCATCACGCAGGAAAGTAACCACTTCATCATCTCTTTTTTTGAATCGTCCCTGTGGCAGTTTGCTCTCTTTGATTCCTTGTGCAATTACTGGCTCAAGCGGTTCAACTTTGAAGTATAATTTGTTGTGCTTGTTTGGAGACTTTCCTTCCACTTCCGGGCTGGGTTTGGAGATGGTCTCACGGTATACGACGATAGGCGGTGAAGTCTTGATTTCCACTCCCTTCTCGGTGATAATCCTATTTTCAATGATTTCCAGGTGCAATTCTCCCATCCCGTGCATTAAATTTTGGCCGGTCTCTTCGTTGATCTCGATCTTGACCGAAGGATCTTCCCTACTTACTTTCCGTAAAACTTCAATCAGCTTTGGCAAGTCAGAGGATTTCTTCGGTTCAATCGCTTTGGTGATGACCGGTTCGAAGATGTGCTTCAATTCTTCGAAAGTCTGTTCCGGTTCCAAAGTTATAGTCTCTCCGGCAAATCCTAAGACTCCGGAAATTGCCAGTACGTTACCAGCCGGAAGTGATTCCATAATCTCAGGTTTAATGCCATTATAGATATAGACGTTCTGGATCCGCTGTTTCTGCTTGGCGTTGTTAAGGTATACTTCCATGCCGCTGCGGAGAGTGCCAGAAAACAATCTTCCTGCAGAGATATCTTTTCCTGAACGGGGATCGATAACAATTCTTGTGATGACAAAGGCTACTTTTCCATTAGGGTTGCAGGTGATCAAGTCCTTTCCGAACTGTGATTCTGGATCCCCATGCCAGATCTTAGGGATCCTGTAGATCTGTGCATCGACTGGATTGGGAAGATGTTTGATGACCATGTCTAAAATTACTTCATGCAATGGCGCATTATTCCAGACCCATTCTTTGCGTTCCGCTTCTTCCATCTCATAGATCCTAAGAATATCTGAAAATTTTACATTTTTCTTGTGCATGTAAGGGAATGACAAGGCCCAGTTCTCACGGGCGCTTCCAAAAGCTACGCCGCCATCCTGAACATTAACTTTCCATTGCTCTTTGTATTGTGTTTCTGCGATTCGCCCGACCAAATTATTAAATTCAACTACCAAGGCCATGATTCTTTCAGCGATCTTTTCCGGACTCAGTTTTAATTCTTTTACTAAGCGATCGACTTTATTGATGAACAGGACTGGCTTAACTCGTTCTCGCAGCGCTTGACGGACCACGGTTTCTGTCTGCGGCATGATTCCTTCTACTGCACAGATCAGGACAACGGTTCCATCGATAGCTCTCATCGCCCTAGTGACGTTACCGCCAAAGTCAACGTGTCCAGGAGTGTCGATCAGATTGATCAAAAATTCTTGGTTATTATATTCGTGTACCATGGAAACGTTCGCTGCATCTACGGTCATCAATCGTTCCTGCTCATCAGCATGCTGCCAGGTAGCCATGCCTCCTTCAAGTTGGCCAGCGAATTTAGCTGACATCATCCCTGCTGCAGCCATAAGATTATCAGTCATCGCCGTCTTGCCGTGGTGGATGTGAGCACTCGTCGCGATGTTCCGAATGTATTTCGGTGTCTGCGCGATCTTCATTACTTTATCAGCAAATTTTTCTCCTGCCATGTTAATTATACCTCGTCAAACTATTATTTTCTCTTTCTTGGATAAGCCTATCTGCAAATCGGTCTTGAATAGCATAAGCATGTCCGCCAAATCTCCTGCGATCAAGGACGTTTATCTCCATCGGATCTCTTGAAAAAAGAAACTCTCCGACCTTCTTTCCATCGGCGTAGCATTCCATCATCGGTTCGCTAACCTGTTCATCAGGAGAATCATGTGTTTCAATATTTGCAAGAGTGAAGCAGATGCTTCCTTCACTGGCTAATTCTTGAAGTACTTGTGCAACTAATGTAACTTTATCCATAGTCTAAAACACATGCATCTCATGCACACTCTTATACTTATGAAGCTCCGCTGGCGTGAACCATAAGGCAATTTCTTCTTGCGCCTCTGCGGCAGTGCCGGAAGCATGAACTAGATTTTTGATAGCCTTACCCTTAGCATCGGCTGAGGTATAGGAATGATGTGCAAAATCTCCTCGTATCGTTCCTGGAGGCGCGGTTTTTGGTTCAGTGCTTCCAACCATCTTGCGCACCACTTCAACTGCATGCACTCCTTCCAAGGCGATGGCGATGACCGGTCCTTCGGTGATCATCTCCTCCAGTCCGGCATAAAACTTTTTACCGACATGGGCATGGTAATGCTTTTTTGCAAATGCTGTATCAACCAGTTTCATCTTGATGCCGATGATCTTAAGGCCAGCATCTTCAAATCTGGCTAGGATTCTGCCGGAAAGTCCTCGCTGCACTCCGTCGGGTTTCAGTAAGACCAGAGTTCGTTCAATCATGTTGCGGTTCTCCTCTCCAAATCTCATAACCAACACCTAATAAAAATCCAACTCCCAATCCCGCTAATCCAGCTACGCTATAATCGGCAACAGACTCCGGAAAAGGTGTTACTTCATTCCTGACCGTCCTTCCCAAATAGAGACTTGCCTCGCCAAGAACTACGCCCAAATAAAGAAATTTCCCAAATCTAGCATTAGACTCCACTGTCATTTCAACGGGTACGTCGTACATAAAACCAAGTTCTTCATCACTTGACAGAGGAAGTTGAGAATCCAGCGACATGCTTACTCTCCTCTCCCTTTCTTCCGTTCTGCTCTGGATGCTTCAGTCCAGCGCGTCGTTCCTGGCTTCCTCTTCAGCTTGAGAAGATTCTTCTCGCATTTTGTAGAACAGAAATAGGCAATCTTGCCGCTAGTGTAAACATACATTTTCCCTGTTCCTTTTTCAATCTGAGTTCCGCAAAAAGTGCATTTTGGCATTGTAAAACCTCCTTATCGTCGTCCGCGCCGCGCGCCGCCGAGACGCTGTGCTTCAATTTCTGTCTCTAGCAGCATGAGGATATCGCCAACCCGGACTGGTCCTTTGACATTCCGCCGGATGACTTTATTCTGATCTCTTCCTTCTAAGATCTGGCACATTACTTGAGTCAATTCTCCTCTGCTTCCAGTCCTACCGACTAACTCCTTAACTTCGGAAGGGATTCCCTGGGTGAATTTAATTTCTCCTTCTACCTTAACTTCTTCCTCCTTTTTTTCTGCTCCAAACGGTTTCTTTGCCATGATCCTCACCTACGGGATTTAGCCAGCGCTTCAATAGCAGATTTAGCTTCCCCTTCCCTGACCACGGCAACGGCAGCAGTAGCGACAGCAAGACCAGCAGCTGCACCAAGATCATCTTTTTTAGAAACTCCAAAACAGGGCACGCCTTTCTCCTTGCTTAACAAGGGCAGGTGCATGACAATCTCTTTAGGACTGACATCTTCAGCATAGACTACGAGCTTGGCATTCCCTTTTTCTAATGCCTTTGTCGCTTCATTTGCCCCTTTACTTATCTTTCCTGTAGTTCGGGCAACTTCTACAGCTTCCAGTATTTTTGCTTCATCAGCCATTTTCAAGACCTCGACTTAGTTTTTTAATATTATGCGAGAATAACAAATATGTTACCTCGTTGTCCGCTAGCTTGCTAGTGGATGCCGAAGGACTTGTCCTTCGAGCAATTTACCAACTCATTGGCGTAACTCTTGGAAATGTGGCTTATTTATAAAAGTTTCCAGAGGAATGGCCCTATTCAATCATGCCGTAATGCTAAAAAAGACTTGACAGTAATCTTTTGTGCCTGACTTATCTTTGACCATAAGCATTACGGACCCACGTTCATCTTCTTCTTCAAAGGAATGAGCAACTAAGATTTCATCCGGCCCAGTTATTTCAGAACTAATAACTCCATCACCAAATTCAAGCTCATAATAAATTATATCTCCTTGACTCTTTGTTCCGTCAAAAGTGAATGGTACATTTACTTGAGGATTGTATGGCCCGCCGCAATCTGCTTTAACAACGGTCTCTTGATCGTTTTCTCGCACACAACGTCCTTCGTGGCAAACATACCCTTCACCAACAAACTCAGAGCAGAATAGTCTTAATGTCAGGGCATATTTCTGGTCTTGACAAGAATACTCTATTAAGAATGGTTCTTGCTCCGGCGCTTCTTCAAGAGTTTCACAGAAATCTGTTTTTGTTCCAAACTTGTGTGTAACGCCACGATACATATCATATGCGGCAGTTACAGTCCCTCTTTCCAGGAAGTCTTCGTTATGTGCACTGTACCCTTCTTGAATTTCAGCAGTGTCTGTATCAATACAAAGTTCTTCTATATCAGGTGTTGCTGCATTAGTTTCTGGCTCTGTTGGCGTTGCACATCCCGCTACTAGAAAGACAAGTAAGATGAACAATATTTCTTTCATAAAAACATAAATAAGTCCAAATATATATAATTTTCTTGTAATGTCAAAATAGGACTGGCGGACTACCGGTCAATAGACCGGTAGCATGTTCGCTCCGCTCACCGCCAGCCTAATTTTGAGCACGCCAGTATACCACAAATAAGTATGTGGTTTGCTTTGCAAACCACCATTCAATAGAATGGTGGTATACTCAGCGTATCAAAGGCCCGAGGTTTAGAAGGATTTGATTTTTCAAGGAATCAAAAAGCCGCAGCAAGCCTGTGTAATATAAAATCATAAATGATATAAAGATATAGGCAATATCCCAATTTATGAAATTAAATGCATATAGGATCAATCGAGAATCGAATCCTTGTGGTGTTTATTACTTTGCAAAAGATGAAGAAACCGCTGAATCTTTCGCTCGAAGTCATACCTATTTTGGGGGGAGGGATATTAAACTTGAAATCCAACCACTTGGAGAAGTAGACCTTCCAGATGGATTAGTTGCGAAAATCATTGAAACAATGCCATCATTCGAGTGTGAAAGAAAAAAAACAGAGCCTATTACTTTACACTTAGTTGTAAAAAAGTGAGGTTTATCTAACAAAAACATTAAACAAGATCTGGAAGGAACATTTATTAAGTTATTTTCAATTTAATATCTTATGAAAAAAGCTCTTTTTCTTTATGGACCATCTGGAGTCGGTAAAACCACTGTAGCCAGAATTTATTCCAGAAAACATGACTATAAACACTGCGATGTAGACCAATTTGAACTAGTATATTCACCACATCGAAGCCCGACAAGAAGCGCTATTGCACAAAAATTATGTTATACCTATGCAAAAGAGCTGGTTAAGTATAAGCACAATATTCTTGTAGAAGCCCTCAAGCCTCAGTATAAAAAAAATCTAAAAAGAATATTGAGTAAAAATAATTATAGCATTCAGGAAGTTTCCCTCTGCGCCAGTATAGAACATTGTATCCAACGGGATTCTACTCGCACAGACCGTAAGTTCGGAGAAGAAGTGATTCGGGAAGTATATCTAAAATATTTTTCCAAGAAGGGGCATGTGATTGACGTTTCTGACAAAACTCCAAAGGAAGTCTTACAGGCTATTGAGCAAGTGTTAAAAGATTAATTCCAGAGATGAAGATATTTGTGTCTAGGACCACACGCATAATCATTTGGTGCGCACTCTTTTAATTGCTTCATCTACATCACTTGGATTCAATCCTTTCTTCCTAGCGAAGTCCCTTGTTTTTTTGAGCAATTTGCCAAAGCCTTTAAAAGATGGCACTTCCAACTTTTTTAATATGATAGTATCATCTTCTCCAATAACGACGAACTTCTCCCCAGAGTGGAGATGCAGTCTATTCCTGACCTCTTGAGGAATTACAACCTGTCCTCGTGAACTAAGGCTGGTAACTTCAAGCTTTTCCATTTTTACATGCCTCCAGATAAGTATATCTTACTAATAAGAACATCTTATATTTAAATCTTTGCTCCTAAAAATTACACCAAAACTATTATAAAACAACCATTAAATTGTACAACAATGATACGTCTTTACCACCATCAGCGGACAAATGACATCGGAACAACAACTGCACACGGTTTTGCACTACTGGATGTTAAACCGCTGGAAGCTCCGAGACCTATTGTACTGCGCAGAAACCCGACGAATAAGGGTAATGAACTAGAGCGGAAAGCAGAAGAAGCCGCCAGGCGTTATGAAACAAGTGAGGTACAGGTTGGCTACACATTAAGCCCAGCCGGCATGCCAGCCAGAGATGCGGCTAGAGAGGTAAGGCTCGATGTCTATGCCCTGCAGATATACCAGATTCTAGACGTGAGAGGATATATAGAAGTACAATGACCGAACCACATTACGGAATGATTGGACAAAGCGAAGCGATGCTGAGAGTGTTTAAGGATATTGATAAAATTACGGAAAAAGGAGTTGGCGCACCTCTTTTCATCGTCGGCGAGACCGGAACTGGAAAGGAATTAGTGGCAAAAGCGATTCACGATTACGGAGCGCGGCAGAAAGGTAGATTTTTCCCTGTTGACTCTTCATGCATCAACGGCGAGATTGCAGAATCCCTGCTCTTTGGCCATACACGGGGTTCATTTACTGGAGCAATGGCTAACCAAGAAGGATACTTTCAAGCTGCAAGACGAGGAACATTATTTTTAGATGAAATAGGCAACCTTCCTTTATCCATCCAGGCCAAACTACTACGAGCCTTGGAATATGGATACACTGCTGTCGGGAGCCATACTGAGGAAAAAGCTGATTTCCAGCTGATCACGGCATCAAACAGATCTCTCACGGAACTAGTCAGAACAGGAGAGTTTAGAGAAGATCTCTATTACAGGATAGCGGGGCACACCATCTCTCTTCCGCCGCTCCGGGAACGGCGAGGTGATGTTGAAGTGCTGGCCGACTATTTCCTGGAACAGTACAACACCGGGATGGAAATAAGTCCGGCAGCAATGAATCTCCTTAACTCCTACTACTGGCCGGGAAACGTGCGACAGCTTCGTAATGTCATGGAAATTGCCGTGATAAAAGCGGAAGGCACTGTTATAGAAGCTGGAGATATAGAATCACAATTAGAAAAAACAGAGGGCCTAGAAGGAATCGAAGAAGAAATTACCCTTACGGCAATAATAGAGAGAGCGTTTCCGAGCAGTGATCCCTCAAAACTTCCTACCCTAGATCAAATTGAGCGTTGTTATACTGATCGTGTATTAAAAGCAACTGGATACAGCAAAACAGATGCTGCAAAAATTCTGAAGATATCTATACGCACTCTGCAGCACTGGGCCAAGTGCCGCTCAGAGTAAGATGACAGCAAATCATTTTTTTCAACTTCATAGAGAAAAATAATATAAATAAACAACCCTATTCCCATAAATGTTAAACCGCATCAAACAAAAACTGGAAGCAGCCTTTCCGGGAGCAAAAGTGCAGATAGCTGACACCAGCGCTGGGCATGAAACTCACAACTCTTCAGGAGCGCATCTTGCGGTAGTAGTTACATACAAAGGCTTCGCCGGAAAAAGTTTGGTCGAACAGCACCAGATGGTCTATAATGCCTTGAAAGAAGAGATGAAAGAGCAAGTACATGCCTTGAAAATCAAGACCGGGACACCCTAAAATGAACCCAGAAACAAAAAAAATAATTGAAGAAAAGATCAACTCCGTCAACGTATTTTTATTTATGAAAGGCACGCCTGAAGATCCGCAGTGCGGCTTCTCTGCGCAGGTAGTAAGCATTCTCGAAGACTTAGGAATAGAATTCGGATCATTTGACGTACTTTCAGACGAAAACATCAGACAAGGAGTTAAAGAATACGCCAATTGGCCGACCATTCCTCAGCTATATATCAATGGCAAATTCATCGGCGGCTGTGATATTGTGCGAGAATTAGCTGCTTCTGGAGAATTGCAGGGATTGGTCGTGAAATGAAATTTAACAAAGACGATTATATGCTCAGTTTTTCAGTTGAAGGAGTTAGTGTTTTTGTTACAGATGTACACAGAGAAGCTTATGCAGAATTAGAAGTGCTATACATTATTGACCGTGGTTTGTTTAAACAATACTTCACTAAAAAAGCATTTCAACGCGCTCTTGATAACGGCTTAAAATTTTATAGTAATAAGTCTACTTTTGACAGTTTTCAAAAAGAATTGAATGATCATTGCAAAAAATTTAAACTATTCTTTGAATCAGATATAAAAAGAAAAGATACCATCTCTTCAGAAACACTGCAAAAATTCTTTGATTATACCACTAAATTATGTAAAGAATATGCTAAAATGAATTTTGAATATATCGATAAGGCATTCACCTTTAAAGACAAAAACATGGTTATTGAAGAGAATCTCAAAACAATCACCACATTAAAAGATGAAATCCGCGCTTTTATGAATACCGTCCTTTTTGAGGAAGAAGGATACGCACTTCACGTTTTTAAAATTTTAAGTGATCAGTTTTCTATAGAGAAACAACTGCCAGAGAATCTGACCCAAAAAGAATTACTAGATTTATTTGAAGGAAAAAATCCTAACAACGAAGCTGCCCTAAAAAGACAAGAGGCATTTATTTCCACCTACGATAATCCCTTGCCATATGAAGGAGATACCGCAAGAGTGATTGCTAAACAGTTTGAAGAGAGAGCAATGAATACAAATCAAATAATTGGACAAACTGCCAGCCAAGGAAAGATTTCTGGAAGAGTCAAAATTATTCCTGTTAATTATGGAGATCTGGCCGGAATGAATAAGGAAATTGGGAAAATGCAACAGGGGGATATTTTGGTAGCAAAAACAACAGCTCCTGAGTTAATCGTAGCTTGTAGAAAGGCTGGTGCTATCGTAACAGACATGGGTGGATTACTTTCTCATGCTGCCATTGTTAGTCGTGAGTTTGGCATCCCTTGCATCGTTGGAACAGGTAATGCTACCTCAATTCTCAAGGACGGAGATCAAGTAGAAGTAGATGCTACTAACGGAATTGTTAAAATAACTAAGAAAGCAGAATAAAGGATATAACAAAAAAAACTTTTCTTCCCTACTCAGAATTCACAAGCTTCTTAAAGGAAAATTGCCCATATTAACGTAAGATGTGCGGCATTATAGGCTATATTGGTGAAAAAGAGGCTAATGATATTCTAATCCAAGGCTTGGAACGTTTAGAATACCGGGGATATGATTCTGACTTAATATCCTCTGAGAACCGATTTTCTTATAAAAGGACAGGATCAAATCAAAATATGAATTATGATGTTCAAAAATTGAAGGATATTCAACCATCAGAAGAGGGCATGAATATCTTAAATTTTATGAATCCAGAAGATTATTATTGTCGGATTTCTCTATCATTTCAAAAAATTTTAGAACAGAAAATCACTAATTATACAAAAATCGGAAAAACAGTAAATGTATCACGTGCAACCATAGCAAGAATATCTACTGTCGAAAATTATTGGATGAATTTTGAAACATTATTAGTATTAGCTAGTTTTCTAAATATCACTAAAAATGAGATTTTTGATAATATTACTTCAATTAAAACCCATAATTCTTTCCCGGTTTATTTCAATCTTAAGAATCTCAAATCCCCAGCTTTGTTTAGAATAATAGGCCATATTTTAGGCGATGGAGGGATTCATGTTGCTGAAAAAGCAGGCAGATTTAAAGCGTTTTACACAAACAATAAAAAGGAACTGATAGATTCTTTTTCTCAAGACGTGAAAGAAATATTTGGAGAATTTAAATTATATCATAGAATAAGAGCATCTCAGGTGAATGAGATCTGGTTACCAACGACGATCGGGACTATCTTTTACAACATTATGAATTATGAAGTTCTCAATAAGAAAAAAAGAATTCCTAAGTTTATATTTGAAACTCATGATAAATATTTATTAGGGACATTTCTCCAAGCTTTATACGATGATGAAGGCTATCTCTACCCAGAAAAAAGAATGATAGTGATTGCTCAAAAAAGCAGAGATCTGATTGATGATATTCGACAAGTAGTAATAAAATTAGGGATTAGACCTAATCAAATATTAATACATCGATCAAAAAATAGAACAACAATGTATTATTTTTCTATAACTCACAGAGACAATTTTAAAATTTTTAATGAGTATATTGGATTCAAGCATCCAGTAAAGATAAAGAAACTAGAAATGTTAATGAAAAAATATGAGGAACAGTAAATATGTGTGGAATAATAGGATACATTGGAGATAAGAATAGCGTTGAGATAATAATAGATGGACTAAAAAAACTTGAATATAGAGGATACGATTCTTGGGGTATTGTAGTCCAAAATGAAAAGAAACTCTTAATAAAAAAGGAAGCAGGAAAAATAAGTGATATTAACTCCTCAACTACAAAACTTCCAGATAGTGGAATCGCAATAGGGCATACAAGATGGGCAACGACAGGAAAAGTTACTAACGAAAACGCCCATCCCTTCACCGACCAATCCAAGCAATTTGCAGTTGTGCATAATGGCATCATCGAGAATTATCTGGAACTGAAAGAAGAGCTTAGAAAAGAAGGAGTGGAATTCTCATCAGATACTGATTCTGAAGTGATTGTTCATCTGGTCGCAAAAAATTTTGCTGGAAATCTCAAGGAAGCAGTGCTGAAAACTATCAAAAAATTACAAGGGGCGTATGCCTTCTGCATTCTCAAAAATGATTCACAAGAGATCATCGGCGCCAGAAATGGAAGTCCTTTAGTCATCGGCATGGGCAAAAAAGAAAATTTCTTTGCCTCTGATGTTTCTGCTATTATCGAACATACTAGAGATGTTATTTACCTTAATGATTTTCAGGTTGCCAGAATAACAAAAGACAATGTTGAAGTGTATAATTTCCAAGGCGAAGAGGAACCTCTCGATGTTCGCGAGGTTAACTGGACTTTAGAAAAAGCGCAGAAACAAGGCTACAAGCATTTCATGCTCAAAGAGATCTTTGAACAGCCAGAAGTGGTGCGGGAAACGCTGAAAGTTCCTCTGAATGTCACTATCAATTTCTCACGGATTATTGTGGTAGCCTGCGGAACGGCCAGTTATGCTGGATTGGTGGGAAAATATATCATTGAAGAAGTAGCTAAAATTCCTGTTGTCTATGAAATTGCTTCAGAATTCAGGTATAAAGAGCCTCTTCTGGACAATAAGGATCTGGTCGTAGTCATTTCCCAAAGCGGGGAAACTGCTGATACCCTTGCTGCCGTGAGATTAGCGAAAGAAAAAGGCGCAAAAACGTTGGGCATCATTAACGTTGTTGACAGCACTATCGCCAGAGAAGTTAATGAAAGGATCTACACCAGGGCTGGGCCGGAAATTGGCGTGGCCTCAACCAAAGCCTTCATCTCCCAATTGATAATCATGTATAAATTAGCTTTCCATCTAGCCGGAAAAGAATTTAATAGCGCAGTGATTGAGCCAAAAATAAAAGAAGTCCTCGCCAAACACGAAGAGATCAAGCAACTGGCGCAGAAATACTGCTTATACCAAAACTTCCTCTACATCGGCAGAAACAGGAATTTCCCCTTAGCCTTGGAAGGAGCCTTAAAGTTAAAAGAAATTTCCTATATCCATGCCGAAGCCTACCCTGCTGGAGAATTGAAACACGGCCCTATCGCTTTGGTTTCAGAAGAGATGCCTACGCTTGCGATCTGCCCTCGCGATTCCGTCTATGCCAAAACCTTCAGCAACATTGAGGAGATCAAAGCCCGGGAAGGGAAAGTGATTACTATCGCTACGGAAGGGGATCAAGAAATCAGAAAAGTAAGTAATGATGTTATTTACATCCCTAAAGTTGATGAAATATTGTATCCTTTGCTGTGCACGATTCCACTGCAATTGTTTGCGTATTATATTGCGGACATGAAGGAATGCGATGTTGACAAGCCGAGGAATCTGGCTAAGTCTGTAACAGTAGAATAAATCTTCCAAGGTAAGTTTTTTAAAACACCATCATCTTCTGTCCCTTATGGATCTAGAAGAAAGGGCTATGTACAGTACGTTGGGAGTTATTGCTCCTATAGCCATGTTTGCGATATTAAATGCCGCTGCATACAAACAAACGATGCAGATATTAGAAAGTGGGACGCACCCCGCTGTACATCGGATAACGTGGGAGCACTGGAGAGACTTATCCCCTGGATATACTTTCATGTACTATGCAACGATGCCTGGCAGGGAGCTGGCTTTTAGACAATACGAATGAGACCGAAAAAATGAAAAGAACTGATCGCATTGATCTCGGTAAATCTGTACGGAGGATAAAAGAAGATCTTCAGGCACAAGGTACAGGACGGCTAGCCTGTGACATCGATGACACGATAGCAAAAACATCAGATGCATATCATGACTTGCTGTCAAGACAATTTCCTCCTCCGGAAGCGCTCACCAAAGACAGCCTGAGAAAACATTACGCCTTAACCGGAAGGATTCTTCATTGGGGAGATATTCCAGAAGCTAACGCCTTTGCCTATGAGTTCATTGATGATCCTCACTTTCATGCCCAAATGGACCCGCTGGACGGAGCAATCGCAGGAACGCAGGAATTATGGCTGCAACAGCGCCTTGCCTGTTATCTTACGGTAAGATCAGAAGCGATGAGAAGTGAAACAGAATGCTGGTTTTCAAGATATGACTTACCCACCTTACCGCTGGCTATGCGAGATGCTGCGCATTCAGCAAGCAATGCCCAATGGAAGGCTGCTGCTCTGGAATATCTTTTTCCTGAAGTGCAGGGAATCATTGATAATGACGCGCGTATTGCACGGTTGTTAGAAGAACAGGGATACCGGGGAAAGGTGTTCTTATTAGGGTTAAATGAACATGAATATGCTCCTTCAAACATCGTAACTCCGATAGAAGATTGGGCGGAATTGACACGGGTAATTCTGGATATGTTCCCAGAATAATGTACTCCTTTGCGAATGAATGATGGCGGGCCGTAGTGGTTTTCTCTGTTTTTTGTATATAAGAGATGGTATAAAGGTTGGGGGGAAGCAAGTATTAATATTTCAAATTTATAGAAATAATAATTACTCAGATAATTTTATATATTACCTAAAGAGAAATAACATTATGCTGAATAGTAGGAAACGAAAAAAAACAAGTCCAACAAAAATAGATAAGTATCAGATTAAAAAATCAAAGTATGGTCCTGTTGGATTGATACGTGAGAATAAAGGACTAACATCAACCTCCAAAAACTTTAATAGATGGTTTCTTAAAAAATTTCCAACAGAAAGGGATGCTCATTTTTTCAGCCACGTTTATCATTCACGGTTTGGCCAGTTTGGAAGATTGTTTCAATTTTATATTGAACTTTATGAATATCTTGACATATCATCAAGTGATGTCTCCCATTTAAAACAACTCTACTATTCCTTAGAAAATAGTGATGCTAATAGAAAAAAAGAAGATTTCAAAAGGAATTTTCTTTTTCTTTTACGAAAATTAGAAGAAACTGATGAGAACATTTATTCTCGACTAAAAGATTTTTATAATATTGAATGTTATAGAATCAGTGAAGGGATGAACTGTTTAAGTAGCCGATGTAATCTTGCTGCTGTTGTAATGATTGTTTCTGCTGTAGAGAATAGATTACATAAAGTAATAGAAAAAAAAGAAAAGTCCTTGTACGAAAAGGAATTTAAAAAAGCAACTTTAGGTAGCATAATAGAGTTGTGGCGAAAAGATACTCGCTATAAAGATCCTAAATATGATCGATTAAAAAATATCCTTCCTGAAAAACACAACCACTTAATCGAAGTTCTAAATACATATAGAATATTTTCTGCACATGCAAAAGAAGAGTTTATTTCTTCACAAATGGCAAAAGCAATAATTCTACTCTCCTTTTTATTACTGATGGACAAAAGCCTAAGAATTTAATCAGGAAAATTTCTACTTTTCGATGCCAGGGTCTAACACAACTCTCTCTTCAGCATCTTATGAGCATTATTGATTTCTTTGAACTTCTCCAAGTCCCCGCCCATATCGGGATGCGCTTGTTTAGCCAATTGTTTATAGCTCTTGTTAATGACTTCGATGTCCAGGCAAGTATCTTCCACGCCCAGAATCTTCCGCGCTTCTTGCCGTTGAATCTCCACATCCCGGTCTTCCATGAAGTCGCGGGCAAATTCTTCTACGGTCTTTTCTTCTTTCAATAAGGCTGCAACTTCCGCTTCAACCACTTTCAAAACCACATGCAAGTTCTGTACAAAAGTAGCTCCGCTTCTATAACTAAAATACATGTTTCGACCATCAAAATACCAAGAAGCAGAAGCAGCTCTTTTCATTCTGGCAATTTTTGGCAAGACTACTTCTACATCATTTTCGGGAATACCTATTTTCTGCAAAGCAGCAATGATACTGTTCTTAAACTGCAACGCCCGCCGATCATACGAATCTTTAATCACCAGTTCATTAAATTCATGTCCGCGCAACAGTATCCTGGCCATCAGCGCCTCCGTCCTCTTCGAGGGCCACGCCAACTTCTGTCGAAACTGGGCCGACGCTCATGACGTTCATTTCGATGCTCTTGCTGTACTTTCTGGATCTCGGCATAACTGTCCCGTTCGCTGGACTGGAATAGCTGTTTAAGCAAAGCAGCAACTACAGGTACTGGCGTATTGCTGATCAGAATCTCTTTGGCCAGAGCAGTATATTTTCCTGAAACGTCTGATTTTAAAATAGTATCGAGCTCTAACTTTAGGTTTTCTATCTTCCTGGCCTTTACTTCTTCAATGGAAGGAACTTCCTGGCGTTGTAATTGACCATGGACTCTTTTTTCCATAGAACGGAACTTTCCTTTCTCTGATGGGATCACAAAGGTGATAGCGATCCCTTTTTTTCCAGCTCGGCCGGTTCTTCCAATCCGATGCACATACGATTCTGAACTTTGCGGCAAGGAATAATTCACAACATGAGTCAGATCATTCACGTCAATACCTCTGGCAGCTACATCTGTAGCTACTAAGATAGTGATCTTCCTGATCCGGAAAGACTGCAGAATCCTTTCCCGCTGATCCTGGGAGATATCCCCATGGATAGCCGCAGCGCTATATCCAGCGTGCATTAATTTACGGCTCAGCTCATCTACTTCAGTTCTGGTTCTGCAGAAAACAATTCCATAGAAATCTTTAGTCAGATCCAGAACTCTGCGCAGGCACTCAAAGCGGTCGCCCGGCCGGACTTCATAATATAATTGTTCTGTCAAGGAGGGAGCATGCTGTTGCCGTTCAATTTCCAGCATCACGGGGTCATGCATGAATTTTCTGGCGATGCCAATGATCAGCTTAGGCATCGTTGCTGAAAATAAAAGCATCCTTTTTTTTGCATTAGTGTTCTTTAAGATAAGCTCAATATCCTCCAAAAATCCCATGTTCAGCATCTCATCGGCTTCATCTAAGACCGCAAAAGAAACCATCGATAAATTCAAGCTTTTTCTCTGCAGCTGATCAATCACGCGCCCAGGTGTTCCTACTACGATGTCAATTCCCTGGCGTAATTTATCGCGCTGTTCTGAACCAGATGCACCACCATAGACAGCTAACACCCGCAATCGCTTTTTACCCATCAACGATTCAAATTCCTTAGCCACTTGTAATGCCAGTTCTCGGGTAGGAGTAAGAATGACAGCTTGCACATGCCCGGCATTTTCTTTGATTTTTTCAATTATCGGCAAAGCGAAACCGGCAGTCTTGCCAGTACCAGTCTGCGATTGAGCGATGATATCGCGCTTGCCTTCCAATAACAGGGGGATGGCTTTTCGCTGAATTTCCGTAGGAGCAGTATATCCTTTCCTTTGTAAGGCTTGCAGAGCATTCTCCGACAACCCCAATTTTCTAAATTGTTCCATAAGCATATTTTCTATCATTCTTTTATAAACCTTTGTAAGATTATAACCAGTAGGTGGTGAAATCTATCGTATCAGGCATTACCACAATCCATAAAAACAGCTCTGCACCCCTCGATCAGATGAAATATGCTCATCTCGCGGATCTTCATCTTGGCTCCTGGAGGGACCAGAAGATGCGGGATCTTTCAACAACAGCATTCCTCACTGCCATCGACCAGTGCATCCAAAATCAGGTGGATTTTATTCTCTTCGCTGGAGATATCTTCAATACCTCTCTGCCTTCTCTGGATACGCTTAAAATCGTTGCCAAAAAACTGAAAGAACTGCAGGACCGGAATATCCCACTTTATGTCATCGCCGGATCACATGACTTCTCGCCTAGCGGAAAGACCATGGTCGATGTTCTGGAAAATGCAGGCCTGCTTAAGAATGTCTGTAAAGGTGTTGTCGACCAAGAGACAAAGGAACTGCATCTGCACTTTACCACCGATCCAAAAACAGGGGCTAGGCTTACAGGAATCTTAGGCCGAAAAGGGCTGTTGGACAAGACCTACTACCAAAACCTGCATCGCTCCAACCTGGAACAAGAGCCTGGTTATAAAATCTTCATGTTCCATACTACGGTAAGCGAACTGAAACCAAAACATCTGGAAATGCTTGAATCCCATCCGGTATCATTCCTGCCTAAGAATTTCAACTACTATGCTGGTGGCCATATCCATCATCCCAGCAGGATTGAACTTCCTGAGTATGGGACACTTACCTATCCCGGCGCATTATTCCCCAATAATTTTGCGGAAGTGGAGAAATACAGCCACGGAGGATATTACATCATCACTGTCGAGAACGGCATCCAGCAAATTCAATGGGAACCTTTAGAAATCATACGGCATGAGCACTATTTCCTGGACTGCAGCTATAAAGTGCCGGCAGTGGTTACAAACGAAGTCATTACTTTTTTTCAGAGTAAAGACCTTACCAACACCTTAGTAACGATCCGCCTTTCCGGCTTGCTGCAGAATGGAAATGCTTCTGACATCGATTTCAAGCGTATTTTTGAGACACTATACCAGCAAGGGGCATATTTTGTGATGAGAAATACCAGCAAGCTTGCCTCAGAAGAGTTTGAGGAAATTAAGATCTCCACCTCCAACCCAGAGACGATGGAAGAGGAGATCATCAAAGAACACCTGCAGCAGGTTACTCTGTTCGACGCTGAAACGGAATTGCAGTTGACAAAATCATTGCTGACCTCACTAAATACCAGCAGGAAGGAAGGGGAAACGATCACCGATTTCCAGAACCGGATCGAGAGCGATGTTGCGAAGTTGTTGAATATTGAGTTGTAAAACAGTACAAAAATATTTAAATGATAATCAAAATTCTTTTACCTACGGACCCGTAGCCTAACCTGGATAGGGCGACAGGACTATAGTCTCGCCAAAGCCTCCTAAGCTGTAGGTTGTGAGTTCAAATCTCATCGGGTCCGCTTTCATAATCCAGCCTCAAGATCTTATGATGAGCTCAAAAGTAATCCTTCTATAGGATGAAGAGAGTTAACTGAAGATGAGCAAGCTGTAGGTTGTGAGTTCAAATGCCTGCTACACTAGGCGAACGTACTCAAGTGGATCTCTTGCAGAGACCCACGACATAGCTGTATAATGTAGCAGTTTGAAAGTCTCATCGGGTCCGCTTTTTCTGAATCAAATAAATACTCTAAAACGTCAATCAACATCAATCACGACAGACCCGGTTTCATCAACTTCAGCCACCCCGTTCCCACCCTTATAGAGGCGGACAAAAAGATCACTAGTTAGAAGACTCCTAACAGGATCAGTCCTGACACTCGCATAGCCAAAGCGTCCAAGACCAAATCGAGTATCCAATTCCAATTTTGCCAGAAGGCCCTGCGATTGCAGGTCTTCTATTGCATCGGCAAGATGATCTTCACAGGACTGAGCATATTCAGCTTTATGTCCAGATCCAACTACACTGCACGAGTTAGCTGTTCTAGATATCATTCCCGGGTCAGTAAAATCCCTACCTAGTTGATACACCACAGGCTGTTTCCCGTCAGCAGTACAATAGTCGCATAGACTTCTCATTTTCAATGTCTCTGATAACTTTCAATAATCTTCAGCTGAAAGAGGGTTACTTTTTAAATGTTAACACCATTTCAGGACAAAATAATAGAAGACAGAACTAGAAAACAAAAGATTTAAATTGTACTTAACAGCTAAAACTATAAAATGGAACCATCAGCTAACATCCCTCAGGAAAAGCAGTGTAGAGTTTTACAAGTTCCCACTCTTGATATTGAAGTATTACACCTACTCCGGTCTGCTAAAACTCTCGCAGGAGAACGGGGATATCATCCCATCAGTGCAGCCGAACCAGGGATTAATGATCTTACCAAAGCGACATATCTATTTGCAACAGTTGATGCTGCAAGTGAATTCGGCCGAACTCTTTCTGGGTTAGGAGTTCCATATTCTGTGTTTCCAGCAAGTGAATACAGACGTCTTTCTACTGAGGAAATGAACCCAGTTATAGGTGCTATATTTTCTGCATTTGCACCTGATACTGATGAATAAATTCTCACCTGTTTCTACAATAAACTAGTTCAAAACAATTCATACCACAAATCTTTTTATACTTAAACATCTCCTACGTAACAATGGCCAGTCCTCTTGATTATATGACCCAGGGATCTAGAATATTTCTCACCAGCTGGAAGAATCGCCTTGCCCCTAAAAAATACAAGGGAACAGCGCAAGAGATCTGCGAAAAAATTGTCAAAGACTGCTGGAACGGACGTTATTTACGCACCTCTACTTCCAATTTCCCGCAATTCTGGACCCGCGATTTTGGCTGGTGCACCCATTCGTTGTTACAGTTGAAATACGGGGCGGAGGTGCAGCAGACACTACGCTATGCCCTGAACAGATTCAGGAAATATAAGAAAATCACCACTACCATAACTCCTCTGGGGAAACCCTTTGACTTTCCAACACCGGCCGTTGATTCGCTGCCCTGGCTGATCCATAGCCTCAGACTGGCTAAATTCCCTTACCACTCCTACAAGCCTTTTCTGAACTGGGAAATACAAAAATTCTTCACCAGATTCATTGACCTGAAGACAGGATTGGTAAAACCAGACTTGCACGTCTCTTCCCTGAAAGATTTTGCGATCAGGAAAAGCTCCTGCTATGACAACTGCATGGTTGCATTGCTAGCTAGGGATCTTGCAGCGATGAAATTAGACAACCCTTTCAGTAAGTACGACTACCAAGGCTTGTTGCTGCACCATTTCTGGAACGGGGAATATTTTTATGATGACCTTACCAAGAAAGAGTATGTTGCAGGAGATGCAAATATCTTTCCCTTCCTGCTGGGAATAGTTACAGATACGAAGATGAGGGAATCAGCCCTGGCTAAAATCCACCAGGAAGGATTAGATGAACCCTTTCCCTTGAAATACACATCTGGAAGAAGCAAGGTGAAGTTCATCTGGCAGGAGATCTTTCTGCATAATTATGAAGGCAATGCCATCTGGATGCACATGGGGCCGTTATACGTCAAACTCCTGCAGCAGGTTGACAATAAACGTGCAGAAGAGTATAAACAACGCTACAAGGACCTTATCGAGAAGTACGGTAATTTTCTGGAAGTCTTTGACGCAAATGGCAAACCGTTCAGCACGCCCTTCTACCGCTGCGACAGAGGGATGCTCTGGGCTGCCAATTATCTGACGTTATGACTGAAACAGAAGGGAGAAGTATTGAAAGGGTTGATTAACCCTTTACAAACATATTGTTTATGAATAATCAAACCTTTCAAAGAAGTGTTTTGAATAGTTTTTCAAAACCCTCTCTTGAATTCTTTGCTGATGATGATCTTTGTGTCAGAATAAACCAAATAGAATTAGCACTTAAAGTAAGTATATTATTTGATGCCGTTAGAGATTACATTCAAGGCCGATCCTCTGATGAGTCTGATGTGAGTACGAGAACAACAGAATTATATAAAGAATTACGCTGGTTGGTACATAATTATGTTTCTCCTTCTTGGGAAAATCGCAGTATGGAAGCTCTGAAGGAACGCTGGAATTTATACCAAAGGACATAAATTTTCGAAGAAAATTTAAGCCCTTTGTATATATAAAGGAGGGAAATTTTGTTCGAAAATTTCAATCCTTTAGTATAACGCAAAAAAGATGGTATGAAAATGATTAATGAAACTGAGCTAGCTCGCAAAGGATAAAAACCGCTAACCTATAACTATTGTGAATATATATCCTCCAGTATACAAATTATTTAAAACCATTGCCTTTCTTTAAAGCCTAATGGCCCCTTTATTCTCTATAGTCATCCCTGCCTATAATGAAGAAAAATACATCCGGAAAACACTGCAGAGCATTAAATCGCAGACCTTCCGGGATTTTGAAATTATTGTTGTCGCCAATGGATGCACTGATAAGACGGAAGAGATTGTCAAAAAAAGAGCCAACAGTGATTTGCGGCTGCTTTCCCTGCCAAAAGCCAATGTTTCCGTAGCAAGAAATGCCGGTGCGCTGAATGCAAATGGAAACGTTCTTGTTTTTGTTGATGCAGATACAACCTTGGAAGCAGATTCGCTGAAAAAGATCAAAGATGAGTTTACTCCCGAGTATGCTGTTGCCACAACTCTGGTTAAGCCGGATCTGGAGAAGATCAAATACAGAGCTGCACTGTCATTCAAGAATTTCTACAACAAGACGAAACTGTATCAGGGATGCAGCGGTGTGTTAATCTGCAGGAAAGATGACTTTAAAGCCGTCCAGGGCTACGATCCCAGTATCGTTGTAAAAGAACATAAAAAATTAATAACTAAATTACACCAGCGGGGAAAATACCGATGCGTCAATACGGAAGCAACAAACTCCATGCGCAGGTTTGAACAATGGGGGCTGGGAAAAGCCACATCATTCTGGATTTCCCAATGGCTTAAAGATAAATTCAGCAACGTTAAGAACAGCGAGTATGAGACCATACGATGATCATAACCATTTCCGGAACGCCGGGAAGCGGGAAAAGCACCATCGCGCAAATTCTGGCTAAGAAACTTCATGCAGAACGAATATATGTAGGTGGCATACGAAGAGAACTAGCGCGGGAGAAGGGTATGACCCTGCTGGAGCTGAATGAGTATGCCAAGACGCATCCTGAAACTGACGTTGATGTGGATAAAAAGGCTGCCGAACAGGCGCGAAAGCTCCACACAAAGGCAAAGGACGTCATTGTCGAAGGCAGGGTGCAGTTTCATTTCCTGCCAGAATCGGTAAAACTGTTTATCAAAGTCAGTCCGGAAGAAGGTGCACGAAGAATATGGAAAGAACTGCAGGATGCAGCGGCACAACAACAGCGTAATGAAGGGAAGATTGAATCATTTGAAGCCATGAAAAAACGAATTTACCAACGGGAGGAGGAAGATGCTGCTAGATACCAGCAATATTACGGGTTTGACCACCGTGATGAATCGCGGTATGATTTTGTTCTGGACACGACAACAATCAGCGCAGAGAATGCTGCTGAAACAATCCTTAAATATCTCAAAAAGAGGGAGTAGAATGAATAAACTACTCCTAGCCCTTTCCGGTCTTCTCGGTTTACAGGCTTTGCCCGGCTGCGCTCCGGAATACCCGCAATATTCTGGAAAATACCAGTTAAACAATGAAGCTACCTACAGCGATCCGTCCTTTGCCGGTGAGAAGCGGCTGCCCTGGGATCTGACCATTACCCACCGCATGAAATACATCGCCAACACCTGGGACGACCGGCTGCGTTTTGAGTTTACTCCTCAAAATCCTGAAACTGAAATTACCGGAGCAGTAGTGTTTGATCTGGAAAATCTCACCCGTGCAGAAGAAAGTTCATTTCCCCACGAATATTTCAAAGGAGAGCTCATTTATGCAGAAAAAAAGTATTACGGTGGCGCTTTCTGTAATTCCCAATACCAGTACCATGCCTTTGCAGTATTGATTCCAGGAGGAGATGAACTGGCCAAGGTCTATCCGGAACGCGGGGAGCATCTCTACACCGAAAACGGCCTGCCTGTCCATGAAACCTTTAATCCTGATGAATTTGAGCCTGATAAAGATGCTATTTGCGGCTGGTATGATGCCATCGAACAAAATGGAGGCGTAATCACACTCGATTTTTTAATATCCAGGAACATCAAGGATACTCGCACTGGCTGTGACGAAGACAGCTATCTCCCTATGACGATAGAGGGAGGGAATCGCTGAGAGCAACCTACCACTCCACGGAACTTCATGATGAGGAAGATCCACGCGTAGGATATGAGTCCCTGCCTGATAATACTATTCCCTCAATTGATTTGTTTAAGGAAGTTATATCCGGAGTTAGGGATTTATGAGATGATGGTGAGGTTTAAGAAACTAGCATAATAAAACTTATAAAGTTCTCTTTAAATAACACTATTTTATGGCAGAAAAAGTCAAAGAACACGATTTTGTGAAAGTAAACTACACCGGAAAGCTTGCCGATGGGACTGTTTTTGACACCACTGAAGAAAAAATCGCCAAGGAAAACAAGCTCTTCTCTCCCAAGATGAATTATTCTCCTGCAACAGTCTGTGTCGGGGAAAAGCAAGTCCTTCCCGGCCTTGATGAGCAATTCAATGGCAAGGAAATCGGCAAAGAATACGCTATTACGCTTCCTCCAGAAAAAGCCTTTGGGAAAAGGGACATTAAAAAAATGAAGATTGTGCCCATGGGCACTTTCCGTGAGCATAAGATCAATCCCCAGCCTGGATTACAGGTTGATATTGATGGGGAGATGGGATTAATAACCAGAGTCTCCGGAGGAAGAGTCATCGTTAACTTTAATCATCCCCTGGCCGGAAAGGAAGTTATCTATACATTCAAGATCCTAAGCACAGTCACAGATACAGGCGAGAAAGTCCGTTCCTTTCTCTCAACAATGCTGAGAATGCCGGAAGAGAATATTGAAGTAATTGTGAGTGGTGAAACAGCAACAGTCACCCTGCCGGTAGAATTTCCGGTGCAGATCTCCAGCATACTAGCACAGAAATTGATGCAGGTAACGGGATTGAAAGACGTTCTTCTGCAAAAGAGAGGCAGTGAGGCTAAGAGCCTGGCAAAATAGATGAAGAGTAGATAGATTTCAGTGCAATAATCTTTATATACCCGTTTTCTCATCTGATCTTCATTAAAAAGAGTGAGGGTAGTTTTTACCATGAATTCCTATGATACTGAACGGGAAGATATGCATAAAGTAAACTATGTTGCGGATCTCCATGCTGAGCGTATTTCCCACAAGAAAGCAAATATTGATATTGACCAGGAATTAGAACGCCTTATTTCCAGCCAGAAAACCCGCATCCGGGTCATTGGCTGCGGCGGAGCTGGCAATAACACCATTAACCGCATCTCTGAAGTAGGCATCAAGGGCATCCAGACGACAGCTATCAATACCGATGCTCAAGATTTGCTATACACTACGGCAGACCATAAAATTCTCATCGGCAGGGAGCTGACACAAGGATTAGGCGCAGGCTCTAACCCAAAAATTGGCGAGGAAGCAGCAAAAGAGAGCGAGCATGAGATTAAAAAAAACCTTATGGGAGCAGACATGGTTTTTATCACCTGCGGCTTAGGAGGCGGAACTGGAACTGGCAGTGCGCCTTTCGTGGCCGGCGTGGCGAAAAAAATGGGGATATTAAGTGTCGGAGTAGTGACTATGCCTTTCAGCATGGAAGGATCGCACCGCTTTGAGAACGCCATGATCGGCCTGGAAAAACTGGAACAAAACGTCAACACCTTAATAGTCATTCCTAATGATAAATTATTAGAGCTTGCACCACGTCTGCCCTTGCAGACGGCATTCAAGGTAGCGGATGAGATTCTTACCAATTCCGTCAAAGGAATTGCCGAGCTTGTTACTAGAACAGGGTTGGTAAATCTTGATTTTGCTGATGTGAAAGCAATCATGCGGGAAGGCGGCGTAGCTTTGATCGGCGTCGGAGAATCGGACTCAGATAACAGCGCTGAGGAGTCGGTGCAGAAAGCCCTTGACAACCCTTTGATTGATGTGGACATTTCTGATGCGACAGGCGCATTGATTAATATTTCAGGCGGAGAGAACTTGACTCTGGAAGATTCTAGAAAGATTGTGGAAACTGTTGCCGAACGTCTGGATCCGAAGGCAAAAATAATCTGGGGAGCGCAGATTTACAAGGATTTAGAGAAGACCATCAGGACCATGCTGATCATCACTGGCGTAAGTTCAGATCAGATCTTTGGCGAAGGAGATACGTTCACCGGCAAGAGACAGCGGGAGATCCAGTCTGAATTGGGGATTGAATTTGTGAATTAGAACGAAGTGACCTTTAATTTAAACGCGGAGAATTTTTATGGTTATATGGAATTTTATTAACGGTCTAGATAAGAAGCCAATTGATTCTGTCAATCCAATATGGATATCAGCTTTAGAGGCTGCTTTGCAATCTCAAGCAACTCCTTTTCAATCAGGATACCATGTAAATACAGGAGGCGCTACAAGAGATGGAAAGATTGTATCTGGTGCCAATCATGAAATGGCGATTACGGATTCAATCACTCATGGTGAAGAGGCAGTTATTGCAGCTGCTCTAGATCAGTATGGAAAAGATGATCCCCTGCAAGTGATCGCTTTTATTGCAAGTGAGGGAGGAAAGATAGCAAGCCCCTGCGGTAACTGTAGGGATGCGATAAAACAGTATACTGATTTAGACAATCTAGTTATCATTAATGCTCCTAGAGATGAAGGAGTAGCGGTAGTTGTTCCGGGAAGAGCATTTTTTAAAGATAGCTTTGATGAAATTACTGGCGATGGAAAGAAGGGCTTGTTGAGCTCTGCTGGATTCTCTGAGGCAGTAAAGGCAGAGAAAAATGCATATGGAATTTATCTTTCAGAAGCTAGTCCCAGAGTATATGGAGCAGCTATTGAATGCGTAAATGGAGCAGTTTTTAGAGGAAGTTTCAGAGGAAATGTAGCCTATCATCCGGACTTGCCAATTTCTGCAGCGATAGCAAATTTTAGGGATGGAAGTGATGATCCAACCAGAATAAAGGTCAGATCAATCATTGTTGCTGCTGCAGCAAGGCCTGAGGTGCTGTATAAAGATAGACAAGACGCATTAGAATTTGCAGAAGCAGTTCAATCATTGAGTGGAAAGTCAGGACAGGCATTGCCGGTATATTTAATTGATGCTGGTAACAACAGAGTGTTCAGGACTGATACTAGCGAATGGCTGCCATTCAGCTTCTCTCCTCAGCATCTAGGATTGGCGAATGCTGTTGCAGATGGATACAGAAGGATACTTCAGTTGTAATTTTATTGCTCCTTGGGGTTCCAGGTGTATTTTTTGAATTTAATACGTTATCACTCACGAAGCTTTGCTGAGACTAATTGTCGTCAAGCTCTGGGGTTACTAGCTTTCTGAGAGCATTTAAATAATAGTTAGTGTTTCTTTTTTTTAATGTCGTACCAATTTAAAAAAACAGATGAGTTTGGAGTGGAATTTAATAAGTTGCCAGTAGATATTCGGAAAAGATTTGAAAATCAGTTTCGCAAAGTTGAAGAAAACCCATTTAGTTTAGGCAAACCGTTAGGATATACATGGTTTAGAGAATTGAAAAATGGGGGACATAGAGTTTACTATCTTATTTATGAAAACAAAATAATTGTTTTATTTGTTGGAGTTTCAGGAAAAAAAGACCAACAGTCATCAATAAATATAATTAAAAGCAACCTGCCTTTTTTCAAGGAATTTATAGAAAAAGAGTAGAAAATATTATAAATAAGGGGATGATATAATCATCATGGATAAAGGAATTCAAAAGTTAATTGATGAACGACAATTGCTCATAAATGAATTGTGTATAGAGATGGTTAAAATAGATAAAAATATGGTTAAGAATAAACAAAATGAGCAAAGAAATTAAAAATATTAAAGAAGAACTAAAAGAGCAAAATAAGTTTCTTAAGTCACTTTTAAGATCATTTGATGATATAAAAAAAGGCAAAATATCTGATTTTAAGTTTTCTAGTTAATTATTCTAAAAGGTATTAAAGAGGTATATGGTATGATTACCAAGACGAGGTTACTTCTAAACTCAGCCAAGTCATAAGTCAAACAACTTCTTACATACCTCCTCAAACGCTTCCCTCTGTTCGGGATACAGGGTAAGAAGACTGCGAGCTTCATCATAAGAACACCATTTACTGTCAGTATGCCCTTCATCTTCTGAAAGATGTATTTCTAGGTCCGGACCAGTATAACGAACGGCAACGGCAGTCAAATCAACATGAATATCCCTTCCCAGTCTTACAGCATTATAACTAGTTGAATGGGCAGCCTGGCACATGACTTCTAAATTTGATTTTGGCAGGTCGGTCTCTTCATGTGTTTCCCGTTTTGCCGCGGCCGAAAGGTCTTCATCATCTTCCAATCCACCCTGCGGATTCTGCCAGTACTGTTTCCGCGCTGCAAACAGCAGCAAGAATTGGTATTCTTGATCTATCTTGCGATAGACGATTGCCCGGACATTCTTTCTGGTATCCATAGAAACAATGAATATATTCATTTTTTTTAAAAAGATTGTTGTAGAAGTAGAGAACCCCCTCATAAAGAGTAGAATAGATTACAGATATCTATAAAAGGGATTAAATTTTACGTTATAATATGAACCTAGTAGTCCTCGATTTTGATGGAACGATCACCAATGTTGATGAAGAAGCTAGACCCTATGTAGAAGGATACAAAAATGATGTAAAAGATCTGGTCGGTCTTTCCCAAGCTGACTTTGATCGCGCTTGGGAAAGTGCTGCACAAGAAATCAGGAGCAATCCTTCCCGTTATGGATGGGAAAACGCTGGCAGAATCATTGCCCCTGCCTATGGAGACCCAATTCTGTTTTCGCAAACTGTTGTCCCCCTTTTATTTGACCAGGTAGGAATTTTGAAAGATGAACAAGAACGCACAGCGACAATAGAGCAGTTATACGAGCAGAATTATCCAAAAACAAAAACGGTGTTCCGGGAAGGCGCTGATGAGTTCTTAACAGCTCTTCTCCAGAATACGGCTGCCTGTGTCGTAACCAATGCCCGGACTCAGAAAGTAGAAGCAAAATTAGCCCAGCTGCCGACACGGCATGCTCTACCCGTGTACGGACATGCCAGAAAGAACGTCCTTGATCTTTCTTGGACGGATGTTCCGGAGAGTATTGATGCTGGCCTTGGCAGGCCGGTGTTCTTACAGAGAAAGATGTATGCTGACGTACTGGCAGGGATAATGGAAGAAAAACAATGTACTTCTAAGGATGTCACGGTATTCGGGGACATTTTTGAAATGGATCTGGCCTTGCCGCAAGCTTTGGGAATGAATATCGCTCTAGCAGTAGGCAGCAACACGCTGCAATGCGAACGTGAAGCAGTCAGAAGGGTAGGAGGAGTTTGTATCTACAGCCTTGAGGAAGCAAGCAGGTATCTCTGCAACAGATAAACCACACCTTCAGAATGTTTTTAAAGTCATTTTCTAAACAGGCTAGGTATGACTAACGTTCACGTTATTACTCAAGACAGTCCTGTGATCCAGGCAGATTCGGAACGTATGAAAGGGCTGCTGAAACAGGCTACGTTTGAAATAACAGAAAACCTGGAAGAAGGAGATATTGTCATTTTCAACACCTGTTCTGCTAGGACGTCCAGTGAAACAGACTTCTTTACAGAGCTTGAGGAATTGAAAAAAGAGTACCCTTATAAGATTTTTATCGTAGCAGGGTGCTTGGCGCTCTCTAACTCCTCAAGACTGAAACCATTTTCTGCAGTAGGGCCGGAACAATTTCACAGGATCGTGGAGGCAGTTGAGGAATCACTGAATGACAATGTTGTCAAAATGCTGAAAAGTGAAGAGACACCGCCTTTGATGCTGCCTACACTACGAGGAAGTTCCATCGTGGAAATAATTCCTGTCAACAGGGGCTGTCTCCCTTCTTGTACTTACTGCAAACCAAAACCTGACCGGAACATGAAGTCATATCCTCTTGAAGACATTGTTGCAACGGCGCGGAAGGCCCTGCAGGAAGGTGTTAAAGAAATCTGGCTAACCTCCTGGGATACCTTGTGCTATGGATTTGATACGGGAACAAATATCGCCAAGCTTCTCCAAGAGCTGGTAAATCTTCCAGGGGCATTCAAGATACGGCTGGACATGGGCAATCCTGCGCACCTGCTGAAAATGAAAGACCAACTCTTTCCGCTGTTAGGACATGAAAAAATGTTTAAGTTCCTTCACTTACCAGCCCAGAGTGGAAGCAATAAATTACTCAAGGCCATGCACAAAGAACATACCAAAGAAGACTTTCTGGAACTGGTGAGCGAACTTAAAATAGCTGTTCCCAATATTACCCTGGCTACTGATTTCGTGGTTGGCTTCCCTTCTGAAACAGATGATGACCACTGGCAGACGCTAGAATTAGTGCGGAAAACCATGCCGGATCTGATCAGCATCTGGCAATACCGGCTGCGCGATAGTCCCTCAGCTGAGCCAGGGCAGGAAGAGATCATTAAGCGCAGGGCCTCTGTGCTTACCGATATTTTTCATAATATTTCCAAGCTTCAAAATGAAAGATGGCGGGGCTGGGAAGGAGAGATACTTATCGAACAGAAAGGCAGGGAGGAGCAGCAATGGATAGGCCGGAATGAATACTATAAGCCAGTCATTGTAGAAGGTAACTTTACTCTCGGTGCAATGGTTAAGGTGCGGATCATGAAAACTGATACCTCCGGCCTGAAAGGGGAAGTTGTAGAAATAAAACAATGAGACTACCCTTCTGGAAACATCCCTTGTTCGATCTCTTTGGTGATTTCCTTCTTCATTTCTTCCAGAACTTCTTCTTCCGTTTTTAGAGGAGGCCTTTCCCCGGCATAGGATTGCAGCAGGTGTTTCACTTGAGCATAAATGTGTACGGTATCTTCTACCAACTCTGACGTGGCGCCGCTTTCTACAGGAAAGGTATAGATATATTTGTTAAACACGCCTTTGAGAAAATACACTAAGGGCTTCATACCCCATCGGCCTTCATAATTGGTGATCGACCAGGCGTCGAAAGCAACATGCACATCTCCTTTGTCAAACTTGCGCGGAACACCGTTCTTTTTCTCGGTATGTTCCGTAACATTATCCAGAGTGATCCTGATCTTGATCATCAGATTGATGTAGTTAGTGACAATCTTATACGGCCGCAGTTCCAGGTACAATTTGCGTCCAGTAGGAGTGACTTTCTCTTCCGCTCTTTTTTCCTGCTTGGTGTATCCTTTCTCTTCCAAAGCAGCATTCACCTGGGAGAAGATCTCATCAGCCAGGAAGATTCCGCTGTACCTGAATTCCTTGTTGTTGACAACTAAATTCTTTTCAACAGTAAATGAGATATCTGCCATGATTAGCTTCCCTGCTTGCTGTAAGAGTAGTGGAATGAATTGAGATAGGTCTTAACCTGCCGATGTACATCTTCAATATCTCCCCTGATCCATGTTTCCGCTTTCGCGAAATGGTCCCGGAAAAAGTATTTCTCAAAAACAATGCTCATAAACCAGTGGAGAGGCTTACTACTCCATTGGTTATCTCTGTCACTGATGACAAAACCATCAAAGGTGATATTGATCTTGCCATTACTAACATTCAGTTTCTGCTGGTCCTTTTCAAGATCAGCAGGAGTAACGTTGGAAATGAGGATCTTGATCTTGACCGCAATCTTGTAGTAATCGCTGATATTCTTCCAAGGCTCGAAGATCATGCGGATCTGCTTCCCTGCCGGTGTAACCTGAAGCTCATTCATCTTCTCATACCAATCCCAGCCTTTTTCAAAGAAAAATGAGGCCACGACGTTATATAATTCATCTGGGTTAAAGACACCATCGTACTCTAGTTTGAGGTGGTCAACCACCAGGGTTCGTTCTACCATCGGTTAGTTTCTCTAAAGGCTAAAGCTATCATATCTGGATTAAAGGTTTTTTACTTATAAAGATTGTGGGGAAGAGAGCAGGGGATGGTTTTTTTCCATTAATTTTAAAAAGAGATGCCCCTCCTGAATCTAAAATGGAAAGCAGAACTATTGGAAGATTGGCGGGAATCCGCAGATATCCAGTTAAGAGTATGGCGGGAGAAGATGTTAATGCTGTTTATGTTCATGAAACCGGCCTCAATGGAGATAGAGTATTTGCTTTTTACGATCACAATTCTAGGAGGGATGAGCTGCCTTATTTTACCGGTCGGGAGAAAAAAGGATTACTATTAGCAAAACCTGAAATAATTAATGAACCTGATAGAACTCAGCCCTATCCCGAGGGATATAAACCAATAGTTGATGTGGTCTTGCCAAATGGAAAGGGAATCTATGAAGTATCGGATCCTGCAATTATTGCCTATATCACAGAATTATGTGTCCCAAGAGAAGTTTCAGTAACAGTGGACTACCGCAGAGCTGGTATCCAAGACAGTAAGCCGATTTCTATTATGGGATTACAGACAGTAGATCAACTAGCTCGAGAATCAGGAGTTAGTGGATTAGACCCAAGAAGATTTAGAGAGAATTTTTATGTTTCCTGGGATAATAATCAACCATTTTTTGAAGATAGCTTAGTAGGAAGATGCTTGCAGGTTGGAGATGAATTAGTGATACATGTCGTGAAAAAAAATGAGCGGTGCCCGATGATTTGTGTTGATCCGGATACAGCAGAATATGATAAAAGGGTGCTAGGTACAGTGGCAAGAGAGCATGGGATGAACGCGGGAGTATATGCGATGGTGAGAACACCAGGTGCAGTACGCCGGAATGATTCAATAGTTCTGCTGTGATACTGATGCAAAAAGAAAAATGTATTCTTTTCACCACCACAAACTTTAATAACCATCACGGAATTCTGGAATAGCAAGAGGGGTGTAGCATAACGCATGGCGAGGTCATTTTTACGAAATTTATTCAAGAAATTATCGTTTAACCCGTTCGGTAGAAAAAGCCATTTCAAGCTAGGTCTTTACGGGCCTCCCAATGGCGGGAAATCAACGCTAGCCAACCGGATCTGCCAGGACTGGCTGGGCGAGGAAATGTCTTCTGTTTCGCATATCGCCCACGAAACAAGGGAAATCAATATTAAGGAGCAGGTCAATATTAAGAACAAAAAAGGAAAAGAACTGACCTTCTCACTTGTCGACACGCCAGGAATTTCTACCAGGATTGATTATGAAGACTTTATCAGGAAGGGCATGAAGAAAGCTGATGCCAAAAAACGGGCTAAGGAAGCAACAAAAGGAGTCATCGATTCTATCAAATGGCTTGACGACATGGATTCAGTTGTAGTGGTCTTAGATGCTACTCAGGATCCGTACTCCCAAGTGAATATCACCATCATTGGTAATCTGCAGGCTCGTAATATCCCAGTCCTGATAGCAGCTAATAAAGTAGATCTGAAAAAAGCAAATATGGATTCAATTAAAGCTGCCTTCCCCCAATATGAAGTGGTAGGCATTTCCGCTAAATACGGGAAAAACGTAGAAGATTTCTACGAGCAGCTCTTTAAGCTGGTACGGTAAGCATGTATCCGAACAGGCAAGGAATACATTTAAAAACCCTAAAAATTTACTACAATACTGAAAAGAGGACATAATGGTAACATTTCAATTCGTTCCCTTCCATGAAGTGGAGAATCTCTCAGCAGCAAAGAGAGTTAACAAGCTTCTAAAAATAGTGAAGGAAGACAAGATTGTCATCATGGAAGGAAGGCTGAGGAAGCAGGAAGAAGCTGATCTTATTGAGATCACTATGGAGGAGATTTCGCCCAAATTTAAGGGCATCGAGCTCAGCGTCATTTACCCGGACAAGAACAGCCAGGATGCGATGCAGAGAGTAAAGGGGGCATTTGCCAATATGCTCTTAGGCGACCGCCAGGGGTTGACCATCATCGGGCCGGCTTCTATCGTGAAGCGGATCGAAAAAAATCCGGATAAAATAGAGTTGTTTACCAACGAAAGCCCAGGCGGCAGGTACCGGGGCAAAAAGAGAAAAAGAAAGTAGGGATGTATATACTCTTTAATAGAAACCTATAAATAGGCTCAAGCCAGAGTAATATCATGCCACACCAATGTGTCCGTTGCAGCGCTCTCTATCAAGATGGCGCGGAAGAAATCCTCAAGGGCTGTAGTTGTGGTGCCAGGCTTTTTTTCTATATCAAGAAGAAGGATATCGATCACGGCAAGGAACTTCTGACCAATCTGTCGGACGATGACAAGAAGAATATTGAAAAAGATATTACTGAAATACTGAATATCAAGCTGGATGTAAATGCTCCTGTTGTGCTTGACATTGAAGCCATCAGGGTCATCAAACCGGGAAAATACGAGCTGGATCTGGTGCACTTGTTTAAGAAGGATCCGTTAATAATCAAATTAGAAGAAGGAAAATACATCATCGATCTGCCCCAGGCCTTTAAGAAGGAGAAATAAATCTTATTGCAAGAGACAACAAGGAGGATTAAGACCGCGCTCATTCTCAAAAACAGTAGGTCTATGACAGGTGTCCAATGATGAAATTAACGCCAACGGAACTGAAATTGCTCAAGGAAGCGGCTATCGCTGAATATAAGCTCAAGCAAGAAGCAGCAAGTGAACGAAAGAAGTTTATGTTCGCCACTTTTGTACACCGGCTTAGAAAAGCGCTTCCCTTCAACATAGCTGTTGGATTAGCGGCATCAGGAATCCTTGTGTATGTTAACGGCTTGAAATCTCTGGCTGCCCTGCTGCTGTCAGGGATCATCTGGCTGACTCTCATCTCTACGGTGTTATCAACATTTTTGAAAGAGAATAATAAATAAGCTCCTTTGTTGAGAACGGCACAGTTCAAAAAGTGAGTGATGGCGGGCCGTTCGCCTCGTGCACACAAAGTGACAACGATCACTTTGGTGCCCCAATAAAGTCGTTGCTTTATTGCGGGCTTCTTGGTATGTTTATTCTTGCAGGAAGCACCTACCAATACTTGCATAGCTTATGGAATTTAAAATAAATTCCAAATCCTCGACTTCGTCTGCGGAATCGTTGTTCTCGGTTCACATAGTGGCCTTGCCATCACTCACAAAACGGATTGTGCCTCCCGAACAAAATGTTTTTAAACAGAGTTCCTTTTTGAGATAGTATGTCGGAATTAAAAAACCAGCTCTGCAATTTTTGCGGGGAACAGAAACTTACTTTAAAGGAAGAGGAGATAGAGATCCCTTACTTTGGCAGGGTTTACATTTTTTCCATGGAATGCGGTTCCTGCCATTACCGGAAGTCCGATGTCGAGCCGGCAGAACAAAAAGAGCCCTGCAAATACACCCTCGAAGTTTCTTCCGAAGACGATCTTAACATCAAGATTGTCAAATCCGGTGAAGCGACAGTGAAGATACCCCATATCATCACCATGGAGGCCGGACCGGCTTCTAACGGCTACGTCACAAATGTAGAAGGGCTGCTGGAAAGGGTCAAGAAAAACATCGAATCTGCCGCTGATGCGGAGGACGATGCTGCAGCCAAAAAAAAGGCTAAGAATCTGATCAAGAAATTAAACAAAGTTCTGGTAGGCAGGGAGAGCCTTAAGATCATCATTGAAGATCCTACCGGGCATAGCGTAATTATCTCTGACAAAGCGCAGCGAAGCAAGCTTTAGACAGTGTCTTCTAAAAGCAAATTTTATAAAGGAGAGGCATAATGATCGTGTGATGCACCGGTAGTATAACGGCTAGTATCCCGGCCTTCCACTTCGTAAGAAGAAGAGAGCCGGTTGTCCGGGTGATCTTGAAGCTTCTGTTTCAGGTCCGGAAATTCGAATCCCGGCCGGTGCATTTTTCTAATATCCTAAAACCGACCTTTTTTGTTTTATACAAGTGGTAAGAAAAGATTATATAGTATCCTACTTCCGTCCAGAGGGGGAGAAGGCGAAAACTGGTGGGAGTTTAGCTTAGAAAAGCCAGCTGGTTGATCTAATTGATTGTAAAACTTCCTTTGTTCGCAAGATTCTCCCTAATCTTCTTTAAGGTATCCTTTATATGCGTATTTCTGGTTCTGCATTTCAAGGTACTTCTTCATCACAGCATGTAAGTTCCACATACGATAATAGAGCTGGTCCCAATAAGTTGATTCCAGGTCTTTTTTAATAAAAATGCCGGTATACCACGAACCTAATCTTTCGGCAAACTTGCTGCCGCCAAAAATGTCCTGCCAGTCAGGGATGAGGGAACCGTCCATCGTCACTTGTATCCGCGCACTGGACAGGCGCTTCTTCTTGCCGTTCTCTTCAACCATAACTTCCTTCAAATCCCAGATGTGAAGATGCACACCTATTTTATATTGGATAAAAGACGTTACTTTTTTAGACAATTCCCATTTGATCTCCTGCTCCGCACCTGCAGGGATGGGTACTTTATGCTTGTAATCCACCTCATGCCACAAAAATCCATAATTTTTACCCCAATCTGTAACAGCTACATAAAGGCCGTCCAGATCAAACACGCCGGCAAAGCGCAGCATGATCGGCTTCATAGCTATGGGTTTCATTATCGCCTGTTATTATTTTACGTTATATAAAGATTTCTGAGGATATTCTAGAGAAAATAAGTCTTTATTAATAACAGGTTAAGCAAATCTTGCAGTGGCAGCAAAACGATATTATGTTGACAGTTGCGTCTGGTTGAATCTTTTCAAAAAAGAAGGTGATGCTGTTAAAGGAGAACCGTATTGGAGATCAGCAGAATCATTTTTGGAGCGAGTAATGTTCTCCGATGATGAGATTTTATATTCCGGCTTTGTATTGAAAGAGTTGCGGCATGTCTTAGATAATGAAACAGAATTCGCGGAAAGATTGGAATTCTTACGACAAGAACCGACATTTACATTTGCAAAAGCGACAGAAGAAGATTACGATTTTGCAAGGGCATTAGAATCTGGATTCAATTTTGACTTAAGCTTCTTTGACTGCATGCATATTGCAATGTCAAAACGCTTAGGCTGTATACTTGTAACTAGGGAGAAGCTCTTGATAGAAAAAGCGAAGAACTATATAGCTGTAGACAAACCCGAAAACTTATCTCCCTAAAGCATTAATTTCATTTAAATCCTTAAGGGTGAAACCTTTTGATAATCTCTTCCTGATTTCTCTGATCTCCTTAACTGAATCCCCGGTATTTGGTACGGAACTAACTTGTTTTTCCAGAACTAATTTTCTGAGAGCATCTCTTATGACATCGGACTTGTTCGTGTAGAAACCTTTTGTTACTAGTTTTTCAACTTCGTCCATTAAGCCTTCCGGCAATCGTACTTGAGCAACAGTCATTGTCATACGCTAGTAATACAGACGTAGTATAAAAATGTTTGTGTTTTTGTGGGAGAGAATTAGGTTAAGAGAGGAGAAGAAAATCACACCTTCTCAAAATAAGCCGTAAACTCCTCTTCCTTTACCTTGAAAGAATCAATTAGTTTATATTTCTTCTTAGGCTCAGACACGGCAACATCAAAACTTTGAGCGCCAACCTTAGCTTGTATTTCATTCTTTAAAGGCCCCAGCATCTTTTGCATGCCTGTACTTGTTTTCAAAGATAAGATTATTTTATCCGTCTTCTGCAGGCCAGCTTTCTTCCGCAGCTCCTGGACATTCCTGGCTAATTCCCGCGCAAATCCTTCCGCTTCCAATTCATCAGTGCGTTCAGTATTGACCAAGATAACAGCATCCTTAAACTCAGAAAGCTGATAATTACGCGGCGCTTCACGTTCCAGCAGCAGCATCTCTGCAGTAATCTCGACCTGCTTCCCATCAATAGCGAAAGTATATTTTCCGTCTTTCTGCAGATGCTGAAGAATAGTTTGCGGACTGTCTAAAGCTAACTTTGCAATTATCTGCGGGGACAACTTTCCATAAGCCGGGCCGATCTTGGCATAGTTTGGCTTGACCTTAGTTTGGATTTCTGCACCATCTTTTACAGCGACAATTGCTTTTGCATTAAGTAGGGAGCATAACACGCCCTGTAATTGTGAAACAACACCCTGTATGGATGGATTTTCGCTGATTACCCGAACTTCTTTTACCGGCCATCTAACTCCTAGCTTCGCTTTTTCGCGGGCATGCAAACCTGCTTGGATAATTCCTTGAGCTGCAGCTATTTGCTCTTCTAATTTTTTGTTTATTTTCTTACCATCCGCTTCGGGCCAGGAATAGTGCATGATACTTTCTTCCTTCATGCCAAATTCTTCTTTAAGATTCAAGTACATTGCCTCGCAGATGAATGGTGCGATCAGGCTGAACATCTTTATGGTTTCCAAGAAAACGTTCCCGATAGTATATAGACAAGCTTCTTTTTCCTCATCGCTGCCGGAAGCGCTCTTCTCCCTAACCATCTGGATATAGGTTCTCGATAATTCCAGAAACAGGTTTTCTAAAGGAGCGATAGATTCATCCAAGCGGTATTCTTCCAATAGTGCGGTAACCTCTTTGATGGTTGAATGTAATCTGGAGAGAAGGTATTTCTCTTCGTTGTCTAAGACTACTTTTTTCAGTGTGAAGGGGTTACAGTCATTCTCCCTAGACATGGTCAGCAGAAACTTATGGGTATTCCACAGCACCAGCAGCAGCCTGGACTTGGCAGCACACTCTTCCCAGCTGAAATTGATATCCTCCCCTGCATTGGTCTGGAACATATAATATCGCAGCACATCAGCGCCATGTTTTTGGACAAGCTCATCCGGAGAAATAATATTCCCTAATGATTTGGACATCTTCACCCCGGAAACATCAGTCACAAAGCCATTCATGTAGACATTTTTAAAGGCCGGCTTGCCGAAAGCCAGGAATGAAGCGACCATCAATAAATTAAACCAGCCGCGGATCTGGTCCTTTCCTTCAAGGATAAAATCTGCTGGAAAAAACTGATCAAATAATTTTTTCTCCTGCGGATAATTAAGGCAATTCCAGGAGACTGTACCGGCATCAATCCAGACGTCCAGAACGTCAGGAATTCTGGTATATACTTTTCCCTTTTTGGTGATAGTGATAGTGTCAATTTCCGGGATGTGCATCCCTTTCATTTTCTGTCCAGACAGTTTTTCCAGTTCAGCGATGCTGCCGACAACAAGATAGTCTCCATCCTTGGCCTGCCAGATCGGTACTGGCGTTCCCCAGTAGCGCTGTTTGGTGATGGAATTGTCACGTAAATTATCCAGCCAGGAATCAAAGGCATTCTTGGCAGCAGCAGGATTCCAGTAAATCTTTTTATTTGCCGCCAGCATTTTTTTCTTAAGATCCTCGACTTTGAAGAACCATTGTTTTGTAGTCCTGAAAATGACCGGCTGATGGCTTCGCTCACCATGCGGATAGTCATGGACGTACGGTTCCTTTGCCAGTAAAGAATGCGCTTCATCTAAAGCCTGGATGAATTTGCGGTCATCTGTCTTTGCTTTCCAGCCGCTAAACTGGCCGAAATGTTCAAACAAGCCTTCCTCATTAACACAGTTAAAGGGCGGTATGCCGTGGTGATGCCCGACTTCATAGTCCTCCGGGCCGCAGCCAGGAGCCATGTGCACTAAACCTGTACCGGAAGAATCATCGACATATTCGCTGCTGAGAACGACTGTGAACAGTTTAGGATTTTGCTGCAGCTCTTTAGGAAGATATTCCTTAATCCCCAGAGGATGCTTGTAGGATTGGCCTTCCAACTCCTTTCCCGGATATTTTTTCTTGATGGAATACTTTTTCACACCGGCCTTTTGCAGCACCTGAGCAGATAATTTTTCTGCAACTATCCATACTTCACTATCAACAGCAACCTCAACATAGGCCATATCGGGATTGACCATCACGCCTAAATTTAAGGGAATCGTCCAGGGTGTAGTAGTCCAGACGATAAAGAATTTCGCTGGATTTTTGGCATGCTGAAATTTAACGTAAATTGAAGTGTCGGTAAGTTTTTTATATTCCAATTCGTGTTTGGCAACAGCAGTCTGCGTTGCCGCATCCCAATGCATGGTTCGTAATCCCTGATATAACCTTCCTTTCTTCTGCGCTTGTTTGATCAGCCACCATTCTGATTCCATGAATTGTTTCGTAATCGGCTGATACGGATCGGAGAAATCCATAGTAAGACCCAGGCGGATAAAATCTTCATTCATCCTTTGCATCATTTCGGTGCAAAAGATTTCACATTCCTTCATGAATTTGGCAATACCAAATTTTTCAATATCTTCCTTATTCTTCAGGCCCAGCTTAGCCATGGTCTTCTGCTCCGTAGGCAGGCCATGCATGTCATAGCCCATCCTGTCCCAGACATTATAGCCCTGCATGCGCTTATAGCGAAGAACGATATCTTTCATAGAAGTCTGCCAGGCAGTGCCCAGATGAACTCTTCCCGAGGTATAGGGCGGCCCTTCCAGGAAGTAGAACTTCTTGCCATTCTGATTCTGTTTACGGAGATGCTCCACAGCCTTAATCTTCTGCCAGAATTGAAGTATTTGCGGTTCTAATTGCTGGGGATGGTAGTCAGGAAAGTGCATAGAAAGTTGATAGTTAAAGGTTTTTTATAAACATTATGCTCTCAGCAGCAATGTAGAAAAAGTCGCCGCCTAGGCCATGATGCGAATGAGGAACTGCTTTTCGTAAGACTTATTGGTAGTTCAATTCTTTCGAAAGATTGTGCCTTTTGCAAAAAAAAGACGAAGCGAGAATTGACCGAATGAGCGGCCAAGGCGACTTTTTTGAAATTTTCTACAAAGCGGCTCTGCTTTACTTCCCAGCTAGACGGTAATATACGCCAGCCCCTTTCAGTTTTTTTTCTTTTGTTAATGTACCTTCTTTGCTTAAAGAGCTCATGAAAAGCCTAGTGACTTCATCATTCCACCCTAATAGGCGGGCAACCTCTACAGGTCTTGCTCCCCGGCCATGCTCGTCCATGTACATTGTAATTGCGGTAGTAATGTCAGATACTCTTTCTTCATGACTTACTGCATTAAGGTGAGGAGAAACCTGGCGATATAATTCAATGCCGGCATCTAGATAAGCAGTAAATCGTTGCGCATCCCTCCTGAATTCAGTAAGAAGTTCCCGCGCTTGCTGTAATTCATCACCCTGCTGAAGAGCTTTTCGTAGAAAGGTCACATAGCCTAAGAATGCCTGTGCAGAGTCATGTATGCTTACAGAACTAGAAGCTTTTTGACCATCTTTATTAGGTCCAGTTGACTGATAGTTAATCAGCCCTAATTTAGCTAATTGCGCAATCTGTTTAGAAATAACACTTCCAAGATTTTTCAGCCGTAAGCCTGTCCCTGCAATTTCTGGTATTGTAGAAGCCCCATCTCTGACTGCCTCAAGAACTCTGACTCTATTATACGGAGCTCTGCTATCACCCTTGGAATGAGTAGAGGACAATACTGAATAAAGAGAGATATTGTTATCAACTGCAAATTTAAGGGAGTACGCTGCTAAAGGCTGTCCATACTTGCTGCCTGCTTCTGAGATGACAAACTGTTTTCTTGCAAGTCCTGGGATTAATAAGCGGTTGTACTCCTCGCTGGCAACAAGCCCAATATTCACCAACGATTGATTACAGTATTCTCCCATTACATGAATACCTGGTAACTGAACTGTGGTTTGTCTTTCAATACGTCTCCAGATATCAGTAGGACTGGCAGGAAACCCATTAAGAGCAAGAACAACTGCCTGTTTCAATTCAGAATTGACAGAATTGAGTACCGCTTCCAGGCGCACTTCCTCATTTTCTGGAAAGTCATGGACGGTCCTGTCAACAAGAAGATCAGCAAATTCTTCAACTGTAATAATTCCAGCAACTCTGGCCTGCTGTAAATGCCTGAATAAAGCCTTGCTGCCTAATTGGTATCTATCTCTCAGATCTGAAAAAGAGGTCCCGCTGGTAAAATCTGCTGCTATCCCTAAAATAAGATCCTGCGTATCCATAGCCTTATTTTCTTTCATCTGTTTATAAAGATTTTGTTAAATTATCCCTTAGAAGTAGTGACTTAAAGTAACCCATTACACTTTGAGAATCAGCACATTCCCACGTCCCTTCTTGATCTTCTCGATCATGCCTTTGTGTTCAAGTTCAGTTACAATAAGGCTTACCTTAGCTTCAGAAAGGTACAGCATTTCCTTGCGCAGTTCCTTCTGATTGATCCGGCCATCGTGTTTTTTGATGATTTCCAAAGCCTGATCGAGATACCCAGGCTCTTTGGCAAGCTCTTCTTTATGCTGTTCTAAGGTTTTTTGGTTTTCCTGCTTGATTCTTCTTCTAAAGATGCGTAAAGAGCCGTATTTTTTTCTGGTGTAGATGATCCTTGCCAGAAGAAGGGCAAAAATGACACCGGCAATGATCCAGGACCATAAAGGAGTAGATTTTTCATCCGTATCAATGGGCAATTCCTCCTGCGTTTCCTGCCATAATTCGTCTTCTTCGACAAAATCAGGGAGCAAGAATAAATCAAGGACATATTCTCCGGTAGGAGAGAGGATTTCCACATTTTCGGTAATAGTGTAGCGGTCATTTTTTGCGGTGAGAAGATATTTTCCGATTGGCAGATCAAAGGAATAGGTCCCTGTCTTAGCTAAGAATTTCTGCTGGGGAACGGTATTGACTTCTACTAAGACGTCCTGGGCTTGATCTAAATTCTCATCATAAATGCTTCCTTTCAGGGTAGCTGCTGAAACTAAGGGGATGATAAGTAAAAGAAATAGAAATAAGGGTAATTTGTGCTTCATGATCTTATATACTCTAGAATAATATAAAAAGATATCGGGGATTGGCTCTAATCCTGTTTGAATAACCATTCACATAAAGTAGCATTATGGTAAACTCTTGCCCTAAACCCCTCGGCACGTAAAGCTTCAAGCACCCAATCAACACATTGCTTATCCAAACTCCTCCCTTCTGAAACTCCTTCATAATTGCATCCACAAACAGCAACTGGTTCTAGAGGATCTAATCTCGTTGGAATTTCTAGACTCCCCTCGGGCACATAAAACCGCCTATTTTTTGGCACCTCTTTCTGTATTCTAGCTGACTCAGCTCGAACAGAATCGCCATTAATAAAATTTCGAAAACTTAACATTACAGATCTCTTATGTACTATTACATATTGTTCTTGATACATTACGAAGACCATTTAAACACTCATAATAAAAAACTTACGTTTATTTTTCCCTTTTTTCTAAAAATTCTCTTTTTTTCCTACACTAAAACCTTATCTAACCTCCATAAACCTTCCTAAAGCTTCGTAAAGTATTCTGTAAAGTGTTTCCAAAAGTATCTTTAAAAAGAAGGCTGGTCGCTAGATCCACAGTGACAATTCAAACGGAGGTCAGAACATGACATCAATGAAACAAAAAATAAGCGCGACGCTGGTGCTGCTGCTGTTTGTATTTAGCATCATACCGGCAGGATTAGCGGAAGAAGGAAGCAGTAATTTAGTAGATGTAGAAGTAGATGCAGAGGCTGACGTTGAGTCTGATGCAGCTGACGCGGAAGTAAAGACGGAGTCAAAGACGAAAGTAAAAACCGAAGATGAAGATTCTGAAGTAGAAGAGGAAACAGAAGTAAAAACAGAGGAGAAAGATGGGGAAGTCAAGGAAGAAGTAAAGATTAAAACGAGAGTAAGAAACGGCTTGATCAAAAAAGAGATTAAGCGAGAAGTAAAAATACTTCAAAATGCCCGCGAACGGCTTGAAGAAGCTAAAGAGCGTTTTAAGGAAGCCAGAGACGATCAACGTGAACACCGCCTGAAAGTTCTGGATTTGAATAAAGTCCTGAAGCGGTGCAATCCGGAAAGGCAGGATTGTTCTACGTTAAAAGTAGAATTACGCCTTGGAGTAAAGAATCATCTGCTGAAATCAGCACAGGTAGTGGAACGCTCCCTGGAAAAGCTGACTAAAACAATAGAAAAGATGGAAGACTTGTCTGAAGAAGAAAAAGAACATGCTCTTTCCCTGGCTGCTGAATTAGAAGCAGAATTAGATGCACAGAAAGCAAAGATCGACAGCTTTACTGCTGAAACTCCGCAGGAAGAGATCAGAGCTGCCATTAAAGACCTGAAGGAATTAAACCAAAAGGTGCACAAATTACAGCGGCGATTGGTCGGCTTGCTGGTAAATGCAAAGCTTCATGTCTTAGTGGAGAAACATGCTGAACTTCATGCGGGCATGCAGGCGCGCATCGATGCCTTGGCAGAAACTGGCGCAGATGTAACTGAGCTGGAAGCGATCCTAGCTGAATTCGATGCTAAAGTGGAAGAGCTGAAGCAGGATTATGAAACTGCCAAGCAGAAGTGGATGGAAGCTAAGGATGCAGAAGATTTTGACCTGTTCAACCGAGCCTTGCGGGCAGCTCAGCATGAGGTACGGAAAGACCTGCAGGAAACCAAGAAAATATTGCGGGAATTCCTTCACACCTACAAGGAGATACAGCAAGATCTGAAAGAAGAAACTGAAGACAGCACTGAAGATGCGGAAGAAACCAACGCTGAAGCTAGCGCTGAGGCAGAAGTTTCGGCAGAAGCACAGGCATAGGTGGTGGCCAAAAATGATGAAACGAACCATTGCCTTTGTCTGCTTCGCTATCTTCGTCAGCATGGTTGCAGTCAGCTGTACGCAACAATTGCCCAGCGCTGAAGATCAAGCCGTAACAACTGGATTGAAAGAAAGTGCTGAAGAAAAGGATCTCTCCACTGGATTGAATGATCTTGAAGAGATCGAAGCGCTTGAAACTGATCTTGATGACCTCGGCCTTGAGGAGCTGGAGAAAATTGATCTTGAATAGATTTTATTTTATTTTTTTACTTTTCTTTACCAAGATTTTATAAAATACCTCTTTTTCCAGTTCCAGATGAGAGAATTGATCTATCTTCCGGTCATCCACGAAGTGCCTGAATGCCATTATCTTGAACTGAATGAACAGGAACGGGAAGATGTTGATGCTTTTGAACGGGATGTCCTCCCTGGGTTCTGGATAATGATTAACAGATTGGTTAGAGATATTCATGCTAAAACACCAATCCATAAAGTGTACGGAGAAGGGTTTTTTCCTGATGTCAATCTAGAGGATGTTATAGCAGAAGGGGTGCAGCAGGGGCGCTGCATGGCACAGCCAGCCCATTACCTGATTTCACATGGAGCAGCTGCTATGCCTACTGAACATCGGGCCTTAGCATATCTTAGCCATAAAGTAGAAGAGATCCGCCTTCAACTAAATCCCATCCCCATGCCGGACGAACTGGCAGAAAGATTTGACATCAATCAGGGTCTGGAATTGGCAAGGCTATATTTGGCTGATAATGATTATCGAGTAGTTGGAGACCTCTGCCGCGGCGAGACAAAGTTTGACGTGAACCGGCTGCGAGATAAACATATTGCACAAAGGATTAATGAAACACTGCTGGATGACGAGTATGGAATGCTATTCCTGGGAGCCGGCCATAAAGCACATGAAGTTCTTGCCTACGAGGTTGGGGAAGGGATTATTGTTAGAAGAGAAGGAAATGGCTTCACGGAAGATATATTGAAGATGATTAGAGAATAGAATAAGCTGAACCAGATTATGTTACTATTTATGTTTTGCAACAACTCTGGCATTATCAACAAAGCCGATTGGCGTCCAAAATCCTTTCAGGAAAGTTTCATCGATCGTACTTCTACCATTTTCATCATATCTGATTCCCTGCCGTTCAAAATCCTGCAATGCCCTCTGGACTGGTTGCGCAGCATATCTCAATTCACTGACTAATTGAAAGTTTAGATTGCCCTGCAAATCAAAACCATAGCGGTTCTGTTCTACAAAATGTAGTGGATAGGTTGGCTCCAGAGTTACTTCCGATAACAGTTCAATTTTTTTCTTCACGACTGCAGGATCATCATGATCGCCTAGGGATTTATCTCCCAATACAGAGATTGCATACTGAAAAAGCTTCAGATTGTATTCTTCTAACAGTGTAGTATCCTTTGCTTCCTGATAGATTTCATCGAAAATGCGCTTGATTCCCAATGCTTTCTGCGTTTCAGGAGAGTTTTTCAGATCATCAAATATAACTTGTTGATAAAATTGCGCCACTGACTCCATCGTAGCTTCCGTAAGTGTCGAGGCCTTCGTTAAAAAGTAGGGCAGATCAGTGGTGCTAGTCACAACATGGTTCAGCGCATGCCCCATCCCTTCATGGCCGTATAATTTTATCAACTCCCTTTCCCTCAGATGTAAACTGCCATCTTCAGAGGAATAAACAATAGCAGGGATGGCAATCGCTAAGGCCATGGTTGATGGATTGAAATAAGAACGATCATTGGTTGTAGGGACAGCATCGATGTTCTGTAAAGACTCGCCAACCCTTGACAAGTCCTGCAATAATGTTCCTAGTATTTTATGATATTTTTGTATTCGGACAGAACCAAACTTCTCAGCCTTCCTTTTCACGGTCGGCACATCAACCTGCAAGCCTAGTTCATAATTTTCAACCTCAGTTGATTGGAAGAGCCTATCAATAGAATCCAAGGTCCTTTCCCTGTTCGCTTCCAACCATCCTCGCAATTGGGTTATGTCAGAAAGAGGAATTCCATACCTGGCTATAATAGTGTCAAAATCACAGGCCTTTCCACTTAAATAATGATCTAACAAGGCCACTTCCCCTTGTAACCGTCTTTTTAATTCCGCTCGATGAACGCCATAATCAGATGGTGGATTTTCAACATCTGGAATGCTTTCAGCTAAGGCAGCAAGTTCTCCAGCAACTCTTCCCGCCTCCCTGGACGGATAGACCTGGAATTTACTGTTAAATTTTGAAGCTTTTTCTAGCCGTTTCAATAATCCCTCTGCCTGTTCGAATAATTGGGTCATTTTAAAGGCTAAGATAAACAGTAGTATTTAAAGGTTTCTGTTTTGTAACTACTGCTTGATGACAACTTTTTATAATGTAGAAGTAGGTTTCAGGCCTAGTCAGCTCTATGCCTATCAATACCCCCTATTACCCTGGTTGAGATTAGGCAATGGTATCGTCGGTCCAGGCAAGCCAGTATTCTCCCAGCTAGGCCTGGCAGTAGGCAAATTAAGAGGAACGTCTAAATCAAGGTTGTTTCCTGCCAGCCGTTGCTGGAATTCTTCCATGGCTCGTCGCTGTTCTTTCTGCTGTTCCAACGGCAATTGCCACGGACGCAATACTGTATACTCGTCAGGGTTGATACCCTCCAGTTCAAGATTTATAGGAAAAAGATTCCTGCCCTGATTGACGAAATAGGCATCATCCTTAGCAACAAGTTTTGCCCTATTTTCATGGAATAAATCTGAGATCCGTACTGGTTGGTAATTCAAGTTTGCAGCCAGTTCCGGTGATAAATATTGATTCCCGCTCTGTGTTAAGAGATAATCACCTTTATTGTTTCTAAAGATAGGCATCGCGCCGCTGTCAATGCCACGCTGTATTTCCTCAGCCTTATCAACTGATAAGTCAGGCAGCTGTTCTGGGAGTTCGTCATCGACAGTATATGAAATGCCAAACATCTCATCAATCTGTTCATCCGTTTTTGTGTTAGCTTTGAAACCCGGAACCTTACGGTACGCTCCAGTAGCTTGCAGCTCTTCCTCCGTTAAAATGCCATTATTTATACCACTAATGTACAGACCTTTGGCTTCCTCTAGTGTAAGACTTCTGGTTCGTTCCATGCTTAAGGGCTTGTAAACTTCATCAACCATGGCCGTCCACATTTCCGGCTTGATGCCTGGAAGGAAATAAGATTGCCCCTGCCCGGATATTGTTCTAGCTGCTTTAACAAGAAGCTCTTTACCCCAATCAGAAGGAATATCTTGATACTTTTTCCCATCAATTTTAGTGGCTTCCTGAAGATCGGCGATATGTTCAGCAGCCTGTCCGTACAAATCTCTGTTCACCCCAAACATAATTCTTATCAATCTGTTCTTGTAAAACCCAAGATCAAATCCAGAAAAACCAAGCTCATCTATATTGATAGAAAATATTTTTGCAGCTTCCCGTGCCAGAAGATCAGCCACCTCATGCTGAACTTTTAAAACATCGCTGTCAGTAAACGTATCTTCTAAAGACTTGCCTTCCAGCCATCGTTCCTTTACTGTATCAAGAGCTGCTTTAACAATATCCCTAGCCTGCTCACCATAACGTCCGGAAACAGCGAGATTATGTTTAATTGCTTGATCTAAGGCTTTGCCATTTAATCCTTCGTATTGAAGGTTAAAACTAGTGCCTTCCAAAGCATAATTTCTATCCAGAGCTGTGCTCTTCTGGAACATCTCCTTCCAAGGTTCAGCAAGTACTGGCCTGTTAATAGCTGTAAAGGTTACTTTTTCACTTTCGTGGTCAATATCATGCTCTCCATGAAGGTTTACCTTCATAGTGCCATCAATGGTTTTATGAATATGATACTCGTCAACTTTAACTAATTGTTTTGTTCCTTCATCAAAATGAGCAACACAAAATGCTCCATGCGAGGAATCATTGTATTCTAATGCCAGTATTCCCGGTGTGAAGGTAAGGATCTTGACGGACTTCCCAGAAACTTTGTCCATGTAGGTCTTAAATTCTACTTCAGCATCACTGAGATGGTGATGTCCATTGACAATTAACTTAGGCGTGGGCAGGCCAAGACTATTTCGCTGCAGCAGATATTCCTGAAAGTGCTGCGCGTAATTATCAACATGCTGCCCTTCAATCGGCGGCGGGATGTGAGTTACGATCATATCAATCTCATTCCCTTCCTGTGTTTCTGCTCGAGGCTTGAGGAGAAGCTTGCCAAGATCATGGGAATGGCTAATGCCTTTGTCCGGATAGTCGCTAAAAAATCCCTGGGAAAAGACACCGGCTTTGGTAGGTGGAGCTCCACCGCCGCCAGCGTAGAGAACAGTCATGCCGTCTTCAACAGCAAATTCATTGTGATGCACTTTTTCTCCAAGAACCTCCAGCATCGGTTCCTCAACGTCCCAGTTTCCAGGTACATATTCCAAAGTAGGGTCTATGTCGTAGAGTAACTGATACGTATGTCGTCCGTGGTTAAGAAGCGATTCCAGTCCAGCTCCTCTCGGCTGGGAAAACATAGCTAAAGTTTCGTCGCTGTACAAGCCTTTCTGGATATTCTTACGAAGTGAGCTGCCTGTCAGTTTGCCATCATGACCTATTGCCGGCAGTAATTGAGCGCGAAATTGTTCTGCGCGAAGAGCAGCATCTTTGGTCTCGCTAGCAGATAGTTCATGAGTTAGATCCCCTAACGAAGTCCGCCTGGCTATCCCCCGTTCATCAGCGATTCTTCTAGCTATGTCAAAACCTTGAAAATTACCGTGTCCATCTCCGATAAAAACTCGGTGTAGTGTACCAGCCATTTTTACAGTAAAATATAAGAAATACTTTATAAATCTTTCCGTTTTATCACTCTAGAGTGACAATCAAGCTGCTTTTTTCTTTTCCTTCTCTTTACTCTTGTCCTTTACGCCCTTGAATCTGCCCCTCAATATTTGCCTAGCGGCATCTTCGTCAACGGTGTCTGTTTCATAATCCCAAGCAGCTAGCAAGCGCTTAGCTTCTTCCACGCTTGGTTTTCCTTCCATCTTGATCGGCAGAGCCTTGACAATCTCATCAATATGAGTTTCTTTAATATGCCCAGTGGTTTCTGCTTGTAAATCTTGCTTCATCTGATTTGCAAGACCCGGAATGATACGTTGCCCGTAAATGTCCCATTTCAGCTTTCCACCATACAGCTCCTGCTGCTGCTGCACCAGTTGATCATTATACCCGGTAAATACTTCCAGAAATTTGTCTTTGTGGTAGCCCTTCAACTCTTCCCACGTTTTCCGCAGTTTGTCGTCAAGAACGTTTTTTGCATACCAATCCTTCATCTCCTTACGAAGGCCATCCTTCACTTCTTGAGCACTTTTAACTTGTTTTCCTTCCTCATCCAAGATTCCATCATCAAGCCGTTTATATTCTATCCGGCCTGTTTTTTTATTTTTAAGAACCTTTTCCACGGCATGGTGAAACGCGCCATGATGATGTTGCTGCCAGGTGTCAGACAATTCTTCAGAGTGCTCAGAAGCTTTCTTGTACTTTGCGATAGGACTTTCTTCCTTGCCAGCCATGCTACAACTAAAAGTTCAGCCTTTAAATAGTTTTCTAAAGGGAAAAATATATAAAAATGAGGAGAAATAGAGTTTGAAAGTTATGACCAAAATGTCCCACCAAGGACAAGAAACAATTATAAATATTTAAAGTATATATTACAAAGCATAATCAAAACGTCTCACACCGGAGGGCTCTATGGCAAAAAAAACGTCTAAAACACTTCAACCTAAACAGATCAAAACCGTTACTGATACTCTTCCGCAGCTTCCTAATCTTCCGCCTGAAGTGGAGAAGAAAATGAAAGCTTTAAAGGAGAAGCTGGATACGCTCAAAAGCAAGGTTCTGGATAAGTTTGGCGATTATATTGTGGGCATAACGCTGCTGCCGCCTGAAAAGAAAATGCCTAAAGATGGGGAGAAGGCTGAAGAGAAGAAAGAAGAGGATGAGAAAAAGATCAACATTCTTGTTGTCGTTGACGACACCACCTCAAAAAAGATGTCTAAAGATGAATTATACCAAAAATTTTCCTCTATTATCAAGAAGCTGGCAGAAGATGTTGATAAAGACATCGTCACTCAAAGTGTCCTCCTGACTGATATCTGGCAGAATTGTTATGATGCCAAGTACGACTTAAATAAAATGATCTCGCTGGGCGTGCCTATCCATGACACCGGCATGCTGGCAGCAATCAAGATTGCAGAAATTCATAAAAGCATGGTGCTGAAGAAGTTTGAGAAATACATCCTCAGCTACGTCCTGGCAGGTTCCCTGACTCAGGGAAGAGCCACGCCAACTTCAGACATTGATGTCTGGATTGTCATTGATGATACTGACGTTAAAAAAATGACCCGCGTGGAATTGAAGGATAAATTAAGAGCAATCATCATCGGCATGGGCATCGAAGCTGGAGAGATGACTGGCATCAAGAATAAACTTAACATTCAGGTTTACATCCTGACCGATTTCTGGGAGTCCTTGAAAGAAGCTAACCCGATCATCTTTACCCTGCTTAGGGATGGCGTGCCTTTCTACGACAGAGGAATTTTCATGCCTTGGAAACAATTGTTGCGCATGGGACGGATCAAGCCCAGCCGGGAAGCTATCGATTTGTTCATGAGTACCGGTGAGCAGAGCATCAAGCGCGTACAGGCGCGGCTGAAGGAGATGGGCATGGAAGACACCTTTTACGCCATCCTCACGCCATCGCAGGCAGCGATCATGCTGTACGGCCTGCCTCCGCCTACGCCGAGGGAAACACCCGACGTTCTGGAAGAGATTTTTGTCAAGAAAGAGAAGATGCTGGAAAAAAAATATGTTGACATGCTGCGCAAGAATGTAGATCTACGGAAAAAGATCGAACATGGGGAGAAGAAAGAATTGACCGGAACAGAATTGGACGAATATGTCAGCAATGCTGAAAGTTATCTTAAACGGATCCGCGAGCTGTTCAAGGAGATTGAAGCCAGGCATGATGAAAAAAGTATCCTCTACTTGTATGATGAAATCATAACCATCATCAGGGATGTCCTTAAGATGGAAGGGATTGAACGTGCGCAGGATGTAGAGCTGATCAAATTGTTTGAAGATGAATTGATTTCCACAGGAAAAATTCCGGCCCGCTATCTGCGTGATCTGAATGAGATCATTGATGCCAAGCACAAGCATGACAAGAAAACATTGACCAAGAATGACATTGAAAAAGCGCGCAAGGGAAGTTCAGGTTTAGTGCGGTTTATGGTCGAATACATGCAGCGCAAGCGCGGCAAGGAATTGGAGCGGGCTAAGATCAGGGTCAAGCACGGGGAGAAGTATGGCGAAATCATCCTCTTCGATACGGTAGCCTTCGTCATCCATGACATCGATGCTAAGGATCAGCGCATCGAGAAAGGAGTTATCAAAGCTGATGGATCTCTGGGTCCTTTAACAGAAAGCACCATGGAAGAATTCGAGAAAGAACTAGCCAAGATGAAATTCCCGAAGAGAGTCTTTGTCAAAGAGCCGCTCTTTGAGGATCTCAAAAACATCTTCGGTCGGGACGTGGAAGTGCTGCTGCAGTATTGAGATAGAAGTTAAAATTGTTTTTTGTTTATTTATGGTTATTAGTTTTTAGTTATTTTTCCTACGAACCAATTTCACGTTTGAACTAATCTCGTAAGCCAAAATTTCTTCCTGATTATAATGAGTTAAAGTAAATGCAATTATTTTGTCTATACTCATCTCATCACAATAAATTCTGACGGGAATCATGGTGTCGATGAACGTTCTGCCATCAGGGTTAATCCATTGTCCTTTAACAGTTCTTAAGAGGGTAAGGCCCCCACTCAGCTCTCGTACTTTCTCGTCCCAGGCTTTGTGGTGCTCTAAAGAGTAGGCAGCACCAGTATTTGAGTTTTGAGGAACAAGGATTTCCCATAATTTCTGAATGCCCATGCCCTTCTTAAAACGGCGTCGTTTAAAAAAGTTGACTAAATGTTGTTTAACCACCAACAACAAAACCTATATAAATAAGGCCTAATAATAACTACAAAATGACTATTGCAAGACCCTATGGCCTGGAACAGGAAGATGACAATACTAGTCCAGGATATCCTGAAGTTGAAGAAGAGGATTATAGTCCAGACGAGACTATTAGAGATGTCATCTGCCTTGATCCGATGAATAAAAAGGAATTATCCGGTTTGGATATTGACACTATCGTTACTGATGCTTCAGGAGTAATAAACGCCTCCAAAGCTTTGGTTCCTTTTATCCAAAACGGCGGAAATCTGTTTATCGCCGAGAGCGCACTTGCAGAAGCTCAGGAAGAACTTCCAACCCTACCAAAAGAAACTAATCGAGCTACAGTTATGGAGTATTTAACAACCAGCAGCCATGTCCTCGACATACAGGAGCAGCGACGAGTGCCAGAGATCAACCGAGAGTATGGTTTGATGGAGAAGCTCTTGTCAATGACACGAAGGAATGGCACTTATCGATGCATCGTTGATCAGATTGATGAGATTGCAGGATTATGGAGCCAACTGATTCAACAGCATGGCATCAGCAGAAAAGGAAGCAAAGTAGCAGAGGATTTCTTTAACGGTAGAGAACTAAAAATTACCGCTGGCAGGGAATCTGCTGCCTATGATAGATTAGAAGAAATGTATGAAGGACTGCCGGCTGCATTCGGCGAAGACGTAGGCCGCCTCCTGGAATCGTTAAAAGACAGACTTGTAGTTGAAAGGAGAGCTTTGGAAAAATATACCCCTTCTGCTACAGCAAAGAGGATGGTCACTGCAGAAATTATTGATGCAGTACAAACAGGCCTGACGCCAAGACAGGTTGCAGGAATGATGAAAGCCCAATACAGGCAGCCACAGAATGAAAGTGCGGTAGATACAATACTATGCGTGTATGCCCATCCGATCCATCTTTCAGGAGAAAGTGTAGTGAGCCTAAAAGGAGGGACAGCAGTACTATCATCTCAGTCAGATGTGAAGGATTTAGTTTTACTAAGAAGAAGTATGTATTTTAAATAAACAATTGAATAAATACCATTTCTTCTTTTATGTCTTTTTCTCAATAACATAAAATATTTCGTTACTAAATGTAAGAATGGTAAACAGATATCCGAGACGTTTGCACATCAACTCAATCCATTTCCGCCGTGGAGCGTTCATCCTCTTGCCGCTCATAGTAAGAGTGGGAAAACTCACTACAACATAGCGCGCCGGAACTCCGGTTATGACTGCTTCGCTAGCCTTGTGTCCCTTTCCCCGGTCAAGGACATCAGTCATCTTGAAAAGAAAACAGACATCTGCCAGAGGGAGTTTCCGCAACTTCAGCCATTGTAAAATATTCAAAACGTGTGCTGTACCGGTAAAGAGTTTGTTCTCAGTATGAAGAAGGTGAAAATATTCATTCAAAGATTCAATCTCTTCATTGCTGATATCATACGCATAATATGCGGCCTTCTTTAGTTTCAGGTAGGGAAAAGAAAACGGATTGATGCCGCAGCCTAGATCGATGATACTGGTAGGCTTGCCAGTGATGGAAAATATTTTAGTGTACAACTGATCATAAAATGATATTCTTTCCCTGGTAGAGGAGTGGGTAGCAAGGATCTGATCCAGAAGTTCTTTCCGATCCTTACTTTCAGGTTTGCTTCCAGTTGTTACTAGTTTATCCACCAGTTGCCGGCGTTTCTTCAGCTCTTCTTCAAGCCGGAAAAGGCCATACACTCTCCGCAGCCTGGCGCGGACATCTTTGATGAGTTTTTTATATACCGCAGATCGCGGGTTAAATTGCTGCAGCAGCATGCTGGCTGCTTTGTGCTCCTGCTCCAAAAATTCAAGAACATGTTCCCGGACGAATTCCTCGCTCAGCTCAGTAAGTTCTTTCTTTCGCCGGATATCAGCGATAAGAACCGCGACTTTCTCTTCGTCCAGCCTTTTCGTTCCGATAAGCATACTGCTTAGTACGATCGGGAAGTATAAAAAGGTTTTTAAACAGCCAAAAAACCTTCCAGGTATGGATAAATTCGGCAGGATCCGCTATCACTCCCGACGGGCGTGGGACTTTTTTTGGAATGACGATTCGATCTGGAGCTGGCTGGCCAATATTGCGGTTGCCTTTTTGGTGATCCGCTTTGTGATCTACCCGCTGTTAGGCATAGTTCTTGGAACGAGCTTCCCCATTGTTGCGGTAGTCAGTGAAAGCATGGAACACGGGCTGCATAATCAGGAACTCTGCGGCCAGAAATTGGATGAATTCAAGGAATCGTTTGCCAATTACTGGGATGTCTGCGGGAGATGGTATGAAAATAATGATATCACCAAAGAGAAATTTGAAAAATTTCCATTCCGCGACGGTTTCAATAAAGGAGATGTCATTATCCTCTGGCGGGCCACGGAGAGGAATGTACGTCCTGGAGATATACTTGTCTTTGAGGGCAACAGGGTGCAGCCAATCATCCATAGGGTTGTGGCTGCTTATGAAGAAAATGGGGAAAAATATTACCACACCAAAGGGGACCATAATGAAGAGAGCCTTCCCGGCCCTTTAGAAGAAACTAAGATCAGTGAGGACCGTGTGCTGGGCAAGGGATTGGTGAGGATCCCCTATCTTGGATGGTTAAAGATCCTGTTTGTGGATGCAGTAAGGCCTTTTGGGTGGGTTATTGAACGATGATCATTGCTTCCAGAACCTTTTTTAGACTATAATCCCCATTTCAATAAAGTATATAAATAGGAAGCGAAATCCTGCCTATCATGTTCTGTCCAAAATGCGGTTCGATATTACGGCCTAAAGAGAAGGCAGGGAAAAAAGTTCTTTTTTGCAGCTGCGGGTTCACGAAAGCGCTGGAAGATGAACCTTCCACTGAATTGAGAGAAACCGTGGGAGTAGCAAAGAAGATCGAAGTTCTGGAGCAAGTGGAAGTACACCCTAAAATCCGTATCAAGTGCGAGAAATGCAAGAATGACATCGCTTATTACTGGACCCAGCAAACCAGGGGAGCAGACGAGCCGGAAACGCGCTTTTTCAAGTGCGCAAAATGCGGTTACACTTGGAGAGAATATGCGTGATGGAACCAGCAGACGTACAAGCCACATTCACAAATATAACTAAACATAAACTCTTCCAGGACTGGAAAAAAATTCATTCAGATTCCTTCCTTTCCCATTTTTTTTGTCCTTTAGATAATGCCTGCCAGGCAAAAGGGCCCTGGGAAATCGGTTTTTACGATAAAGGAAAAAACAAGATTACCATTTTTGTTGCTGCAGACAACAGCCCGGAAATAAAGCAGGAAGACGATATTTTCAAGAAAGAAGAAGAAATAGTGGAAGAATTGCCATTGAAAGAAGTTGCCGTCCCCTTCACCAAAGCAGCAGAGATACTGCGGCTGAAAAGTAAACCTGAACTTTCTCATCAGCAGTTAGGTGATGGTTTTATTGTCCTGCAACAGATATCTGGAAAAACGTTATGGAATTTTACTTTTATCACAAAAACGTTACAGTTTGCCAACAGCAAGGTAAACGCTTCATCTGGTGAATTGGAATCGCAGCAACTCATAAATGTTGTTGAGAGTAGCGGAAAGTAGTATCCGGCTTAAAGAATATATTTTCAACGTTAATAGTCTTTATATATCCCTTCTCGTTATTACACTACGATAGGTGTTTACCGGAAAAAGAGGTGGTAGATTTCTTGCCAATAAACAGAACTAGGCAAGATGCTGACCATAAAAGTCCCGTGCCTGCTGCTGGGAATGTTCAATGCTCACGCCGGCATCAAAATACAGCACTTTCACTCCGAGTGACGTAAATAAGTTTCTGAATTCATCACTCTCATATTGTTTTTTAAGCTTTAATTGAAAATCAAGATTCTCAAAGACGCAATTATCATCCTTCTCCCGCCGCTGAAGCCGTTTCATGATCTCATCAACATCAGGGATGGTGGGGATAATTAAAAAATCCATTGGATGTCTAGAGCAGAATGCATTTCCAGGCAATGATAAGATTTCTGCAGCACTAAACTCGTCACTGGTATCAAGGGCGCTTTGCCGTTGGTAAACAATCGAAGTTGAGAAAGACCTACTTTGAAGAACCGTAATTCCTGCCGCGAGAAGGGGAACAATGAGCTGTTCATACAAAATGTGCCGATCCAGGGCATAAGCCTGCGCTACCACCTGCGGGGAATACTTCCTTCCATTTTTCACAACCAACTCCTGCCGGATGGTGCTGCCGATGCCGACAAATGTCGGTTCAGATGTTACAACAAGATCATATTCACCAATAATATCGTGAGGAGATGGATGAAAGTTGTTCTGCTTCCAGAAAGTGTGGACATCAAACACGCGCTTCCCAGCTTTCTTTGCTTCCTGGACAAGAACATCAAGAAAAACTCCTTTGCCGATCCCGTCCAAGCCATCAACAACAATAAAGAGGCCTTTTTTCATTCGTTGCACCTATTTGAGGGTTTCATAATAACAACCAGATTGTAGTTATTTAAAACCATTTATCACTTCCTAAATATAAGTTTTATTGTTGTTGTTCAATCATCATAATCATTTTAAAGCAGTTCAATCTCAGTTTTAGGATGATTATCGGCGTCATGGGCATGTATGCATCAGGAAAAGACAGTGTTGCAGCCTATTTACAGCAGAAAGGCTTTGACCATTACTCGCTTTCTGATGAAATACGTGAAGAAGCGCGGCGGCGGAAAATCAAGCTCACCCGTGAGAACCTTATCGATCTGGCTAATCATCTGCGTGAAAAGTATGGGCCGAGCATCCTGGCAGAAAGGGTAGCGGCAAAGCTTCATGCCAATCCCGGCAGAGATTACGTTGTAACTTCTATCAGGAATCCTGAAGAGCTGAAATGGCTGCAGAAGGAACAACAATTCGTGCTGGTTGCTGTTGATGCTGATGTGCGGCAGCGCTTTGAATGGCTGCGCAAACGCTCCAGGGAGGAAGATCCAAAGACTTTCAAGGAATTACTGCAGAAAGAAAAATTGGAGCAAAGTTCTGATCCCAACAAGCAGCAATTGCACAAAGTCATCAAGAAAGCGAAGATCATCATCAAGAATGATGGAACCATGCAGGACTTGCACAATAAAGTAGAAAAACTTCTCACCGACCTGCATAAAGAATATTATAAACGGCCCAGCTGGGATGATTATTTCCTGGGCATCATGAAAGCAGTAGCTGAACGTGGAACCTGCGACCGGGGCAGGACTGCAGCAATTATCGTCAAGCAGAAGCGTATCCTTACAACAGGCTATGCCGGCTCACCGATTGGCTTGCCGCACTGCGACGAAGTAGGCCATCAGATGAAAACAGTAACGCATGAAGATGGCAGAATTACAAAACATTGCCTGAGAACAACCCATGCAGAAGTAAATGCCATCGCCCAGGCAGCAAGATATGGAATTGCCATCGACGGATCAACGCTCTACTGTAAAATGACACCTTGCCAGAGCTGTGTGAAGATGATCATCAATTCAGGTATCCAGAGAGTGGTCTGCCAGCTGCGCTACCATGGAGATGCAGAGACTGCAGAAATGTTGAAAACGGCAGGGATTGCCTACGAAGTTCTGGACAAGAATTTTGAGAAATATTCTAATCAGTGAACAAATTTTTCTCCTTTTAGTTCAAGGTATTCTCTCCGTGATAACTGTGTCGCAGATTTGAGCACCGAGTTAATGAGAACATTCTGCTGTCTGCTCCACTCAGTATCGGAGATAGTCTTCATGTGTCTAACCCAATAGTCTATAAACCATTCTCGTTGCTGCTGGTTAGATTCGTCCATATTGCTTAAAGAGAGATTTGTAGTTTTTAATTGTTTCGTCTTTGACATCAAATAATCCTTGCAGATGGCGCGCATCTTCTAAATCTTTAGAAGTCTGCAACACATATTTTTTATAGGCAATCTGCATAGGGATAGAGGATATCCATAGTTCCCCTTTGGAGGTAATTGCCTTTATTTTTTCAGACAAGGCAATAACATCAAGAAGGTCTTTCACAAATTTTACTTCCAGGTTTGGTACAGCTTTTCCTCTTTCTGCAAATCTGATCGCAAGTTTATCATCATGGAGCATTGAGAACAATTCTTCCTCACTATCAGCATTAATAGCCCAAAAGCCGTTGGCTTGCAAATCTTTGTACAGTGCTGAAAATGTTTCCTTAGAGATTTTTTCAATGAACATATCGACATCCTCAGTAGTTCTGGTCCTGCCGAAAAAAATGGCAACATAACCTGAGATGAGAACGTAGTTGCAATGCTTTTCGATGATTGAGCATATTTTCAAAACAAAAAAATCTAACTCGCTTAATTCCCGATCCATTTTAATAGTTTTTTTATCAATCCACTGCATAATCATTCCAGAACACCAATACTATTAAAATTTATCTGATCTGCAAAACTTTCTCCCTGCTTTTCTTGCCTGAAACAATCTCCACATTAAGGCCAAATCTCTTCTTAAAAAATTTCACCAGCCCGGTATTAGCTTTATTCTTTTCAGGGACAGAAGTGAGGTGAATTTTAAGGATGCCATTCTCTTCTTTAATTTCCTCTTTCTTAGAATTAGGAATAACTTTTACTTTTAATGTGCCTGCAGCAGAAATCAATTTAGTGATGATGGTCATGAACAATGCCCTTTAACACATACAATCTCAGCCAGGCCAGAAAGGCTGATGCTAAGGCAAGATTAAAAAACAGCAATACGTTTGGCGAGTAGATTGACCGTTTCACAACGATGCCGACCAGGGAAAGCGCCAAGGCGATGACAGTGGCAAAAAGGAGCGCCGCTCGCAACGTTTTCCAGTTCTTTCTAAAGAGGCTAAATCCTTTTCCTACAGAATCCCATACTTTATACTGTTGTGAAAAAGCATAATAAACCATGAAAACCAGCACCAAGAATGATAATGTTAAATAGAAACTGACCGCCCCATTAAGTATGACTTTAAAATTCTCTGCAAATGTCGAATGAAGGGCAAAAAAAACAGGAGCGAGAGAAAAGGCAAGATTAACGATCAAAGCCACGAAGATCTTGACAATAAATAAAACAAGGCCAAACAGAACTAACGGAATCAGTAAAGATAGGTTCAAGAGATTCCATCGCCAGTAGGTCCTTTTGGTAACCTGTTGATGATGGACATGATTCCAGATGACTGCGCGTGAAAGCGAGTACAAGAAGAATGAAAACACGGCCAGTAAAACAATCCCCACCACAGCCCAGATGAGAAAATAACGCAAACCGCTCAGAAAGGGCAGGACCTGTTCAGGACTGGAAGAGGAAAGTAGTTGTTGCAATTCTTCTATTGACTTTCCTTGCATCACTTCAACGGATTTCCGCTGCAGATAGGCAGCAAACCAGGAGAAGGAAATAAAAATCAGGGAAAAGGTGATCAGATCAGCAAGGAAAAAGTAGAGAAAATCTTTCTTCAAGGTAAAAGAGTCCATGAAATGTTGCAGGTGCGTGTTCATTCTGTTCCCTCTATAGATGAAGTTATATAAACATTTCTACTGCTCTGTGCGCTACTATTTTTTACCTCACACATTTTCTGTAGTCAATTTATCCATTCGAAAACAACAATAATGACAGCTGACGGTCTTGCTTCGCAAGTCCTATGCGACACCCCGAATGGGGCAACCCCCGCCGCATCAGCGTCATTGTTGTTTTCTCATTCTTTTTGATTAAATTTGACAGATAGATTTCACAGAGCCTACCAATCAGTATTCCTAGTAATGTCCCCCTTTCCGGCAGAAACGCTGGCTCCACTTTGTCCAGCGCGTTCCCAGTTGACCTGACCGACAGAGGAGGTAACGGCAGGGAAGCAAACATGAGGTATCGGCACGGCACCAGAAAATTGTCCTTTCGTGGTTGTCGGGGCCTTGTCCCAGACGATACAGGCTTCTAGATATTCATTTGGTGAATACTTGATGATAGCATCCCGGTCAGATTCGCCATTTTTCAGCTCGATAGGTGACCTAATATTTCCCAGACGGTTATATAACGGTTTGGACTGGCCTTCAAATGGCGTCCCTGCTCCAAGCTGCCCTCTGGTTACATACGAATACAGATAAATATTAAATGACACAGCCACGCCATTCTCATCCACAAACGGAGTATAGGTTTCATCGCTAGGTGAGGAAACGGCCCAGGTTATTTTGTAGAAGTACCCCGGCAATGGCTCTTCGCTGTCAGCTTCACCATCGTCATCCTCATCCTCATAACAGAAGCTGTCATCAACACAGACCTGCCCTCGCTCGCAGATGTACTGCTGCTCTGCTTCCTGATCGGGATTGCGCTGGCAGAGGATCGGTGACTTTCGCTCGGACTTTTCCATCTGGATGCTGGCAACGGCCTGATAGGTTCCTGAAACGGTCTTGATCACTGCTGTTCCTGTCGGTTCAACATCTGTCCATTTTTCCAGGGATTCACACCAGGAAGGGAACCAGTTTGAACCTAAGGCTGGCGCAAAGGTCCTGTCGGCCCAGGCCAGATGATCTGAATACCAGCTGGTTTCACCAAAAAATAATTTGCTTAAAGCAGGATATGATTGAATCTTTTCAGTCACGGCATAAATAGACTCGATCACCGTTGCTGCTGTCTTTAATCCTCCGGTGGTAGCGAACTGTACTTCATCTGCTTTCTTTTGGTGTTTTGGAATGATAGCTCTTGCCGCCGCTCCCGCTTCGTTCTCCGCAGCAGCTTTTTCTTGTTCTGCTGTTGTTAACTGGGCTTGAAGGTTTTGGAGTATCTCATCATTAGCCTGGCCTGCCTCATTCAATTCAGCCTCTCTCTGTTGTAGAACTTGATTCGCTGCCACAGACTCTGCTCCCAACCCTTCGGCCTCTTTCTCTAACAGGGCTACGATTACTACTGCATTCTCAGCAGCTTCCTTGCTTGGAAAGGTTTTTTGAAGGGCACTTTTAGCGGCAGATACTTCGTTCAATTTATTCTGAAGCGCTGTTTGCGCAGCGAGAGCATTATTATAAGCTTCACCATACGCCATTGTAGCTGGTCCAGTTGCAGAAGCTTTTGCTGTGTTGACGTCTTGAATATTTTGCTGTAACTTCTCCACTTTGGCAGTAGCTGCATCAACCTTTGGGCTGCCTGTATATACCCAGTTGCCCGCTACTTTTTTTGCTCTGATTGTTGTATCACCTTCCTTAATCTCCACCTCATCAGTATATTTCCCTTTCTTATCCTGTTTAGCGATGATCCTCGCTCCTCCTTCCTCCACGCCGCATCGTCTTCCATCAGCACAGAACAATTCTTTCCGCTCCAATTTTCTCTCTGCGAAAAAGGGCGTGTTCCAGTCATATTCAATAGAGTACTTTCTTCCGCCTACTGTAATTGTTCCACCATCGGCAAAATAACAGCCGTCACCACCCTGGCAGCCAGCTTCACCCTGAATATAATGATCACCGGAGGTTTCCTCAACCTCCCCTGTTTCAGTATTCTGTACGGTCCTGGTCTCGTCATCATAATTAAAAACTACCACTTCACCGGTCGGCTTTCCCTCTGAATCTGTAACAACGCTAACTTTCCCGCCCTCTTTTTCATCAGTTTTGCCAAAAAAGAAGGCTTCTGTTTTGAGGCTGTCGATAGTTTTCCCTTTGGGAAGTTTTACGGTCTGCCCAGCAACGACTATTTCGCCGCTTCGCGTTTCCCTGGCAATCTCCTGACCGTTCAGGCTGAGAGTGTTGAAAATGGTATCTGCACCTTTTGCATTTTTAGCGGTAACTCGTACGGTCCTGAAATTATTCTCTTCCGGGGATAGCGTGATTGTTGCTGTTCCATCTTTTTTTACCAGTACTCCCTCTTTGAAATCATAATTCTTAAAAAATTCCCCATTTTCTCCCAGATACCTGTTGTAGATCGTTTCGCCTAATGCGTTTTTCAGTGCCGCTTGCGTTTCTGGCGAGAGAGAGGCTGGTGGCGCTCCTGGAGCGGCTGCTGTTCCTGGTGCGGTGGGTGTAGGGACTGGTGCAGCAGTCAGTTTTGCTGGTGCGCCTTTTAGGAAAATATTAGCACCCTCTTCCAGTTGTTCTGCGGTGAGTGGTGTAGGTGGTTGCGCTGCAGGCGGCGGAACCCCACCAGGATAGGCTTTGTTTAATGCATCAATTGTTGCTGAGAATTTTTTTGGATCCACCTCAATCCACTTTGCTTGCTTATTATTTGTGTTTAAAGACTGCCATTTACCGTCCACATAGCTATAGGTATAACCAGAATTTTTATTTGTTGGATCTGCAAGAACTGTTGGCTGTTGTGCCCCAGGTACTCCTTCTGCTGGAGTTATGGTGTAAGTATTTTTAAGCTGTTCAATAGGAGCTACTGGTACCCAATTACCATCACCAAATATCTCCGTTTTCCCATTTGTTTCACGCAAGTAAAAGATATTTCCTTCACTATCAACTGCAGTATGCGTTGCATCTTTTAGTACCTTCCCATCCTCAAAAAGTCCTGGGAACAAAACCTGCCCCACCAACGCTTTCCTAGCCGGATCGCCGAACAAGATGCAGCTCACCTTGCCCCAGAAGCCGACGCAGGTCTGTTCATCAGAATCATCCACAATCTCCTGACTGGCAGCAAATGAGCTAAGCAAAAGGAACAGTACAAACACAGATAAGATCTTTCTCATTTTCATAACACGCTGTCGCAGTACTGCAGCCCTCCTTGATCAAATTCGGCAATAAGTGTGGTAACAAACCCGGCGATGCTTTCAATATATCCTATTACATCCCAGAAATAATAGGCATAATTACAAAATGATGTCGTTGTACCGGCGATCGTACAGCCAACCCCGCAGCCTAAGATAGTAAGAGCGTGCAAGGTTGCAAGAGGGTCGCGCAAGGCATTATATAAGGCCCGCACTACTTGATCATAAAATTGTGCAAAGGGTATCAAGTACCATAATTCTCCCAGCACATATTTACAGGTCAGCAAACTTTCCAGAGCCTGGCAGGATTCAACTGTTGCCAATCCAGCTGCCACTTCCTGTTCCAGACAGACAATCTTCCGGCATTTGATCTGTCGGTACTCGTCAATGTTCTTGATAATTCCCGGCAGGCATAATCCAGCGATGGATAAAAACAAGTTCTGCTTGATATCCGAGGCAGGCAAATAACGACCTTTTCCTGCCAATACTTCCTGCGCAGCGAGGTTATAGAAATCCCTCACATAACTCTGCCATTGCCCATACCAACCTAACTTGTCCGGCGTGGCCCGGCAGGAAAGAACTTGGATGATAGTATCAATAGCAGAACCAACCCCACTATCAGTCCAGCCCGACATACTGCCCTGGACACTCGCTGTTGCACTAGTCATGCCAAAACAGGCAGCTACTCCCGCTGGTTCTCCGGGAGTGCCATACACCCTATCGAGGCCATTGATAGCATTAAGCACAAGATTAATCGCTCCCAAGACAAGCTGATATACCTGCACAATATAATCAATCCATTTCAAGATTTCAGCAAGAACCCCTATTACTTCCAGAATAGTGATCTCTGCCTCTTCCCGTGCTTTAGTGATCTCTTCCGCTAAATTTTCATCCAGAGCACCCAAGGCTGAGAAGCCAAAGGGAACAAGTATTCTCACTTCCTGTATCTCAGCATTCTGGATGGCATTCTTGCCGAACTTGGAGAAGATGGCTAACTGGCAGACATACTCCACTTCGTGTTTGAATTCCGAACCTTTAGGAACTTCCTTTAAGGCCGGGAAAACACTCCTGCCATCAAAGGGTTCAAACTCAAGGATAATATTAGGCATAGGGTCATTATCGCCCTGCGAACTGATGCCGCCATACAATAAACTCCTGCTGATGGCTGGACTCGCCGATGCTGGCGGCGGTGCCTGCTCCACTGCTCCTTGCTCCGGAGTTCCTTGAACTGCAGCGGTCTGCGCTTCTTCCTTGCTGATGCAGCTAGCTAACTCGATGTTCAGAGCAGTCACAGCAGGGTCGGATGGTTCCAGAACTACTCTGAACGGCAGCCGTGCGAACGTAAGCGGCGTTGTATCCAGATCAATAAAAGCGCTGCTTCCGCCGACCGGCACGACGGTCCGGACTTCCCAGTAATCAGGATTGTCTTCGGTACGCAAGCCTAGGATATTGACTCTATACTCGCCGTCATCAACAACACGTTCAATATTTTGTGGCTGGGCTTCCCAGGAGATGGCATCATTCCCGGCTGTATCTTGGATCTTGATTTCTAAAAGTTCATTACTGGCAGGACCACTCTTGATAGGAGCAGTTTCAATGGAACATTCCCATTTCCCCTGCACGCGCTCGCAGCTGCTTTCATCAAACACTTGCCAGCCGTCCCCAAATCCTTCGGTAAACCTGTTTTCAGGGAATTTTGTCTCTGCATCCAATACTAAATCATTGACATCAACAAGGATGGTTAACCCGCTGCTTTCAGATGCAGTAAAGGTTATCTTCAGAATATCATTGCTTTGTAAATAATCCTTATCACCTACTTCAGAAAGGCCAAATATTTCAATCTCTTCAACTTTAGGGCCGATGTTATCAACAAAAAATTCAAATTCAGGCATGTCGCCATCATTACCAACATTATCTTCAAAGACGGAAAGGCCGAAGGTAAGCACGCCTTCTTCCAGATTCTCATCAACCTCCCAGAAACACACTAATGAATCGCCTTCCTCAGTGCACTCAGTCGGCCGTTCGGCATTGCTATCGCCGAAGGCGCCTAGATTAGCCCGGATGCCTTCAATAGTAATACCAGCACCGGAATCTTCTGCTTCCAGGACAATTCTATTTGAAACTACGTTCTGGCCATTGATATAACTCTGGTCATCAAAAAGCCGTTCCGTGCCAAAGAATTTTATTTTTGGAGGTGAGGTATCAGGGATCAATGTTTTGGAAACAGTTTTTTCAACCTTGTTGCCGGCTGCATCCTTAACTACAACTAACACGGAAATAGTACTTTCTGGCTTGACTTCAATATCATTCCAATAACAATGCCAGAGATTATCAATAGTCTCATCAGAATCACATTCTGCTATATTGCCGTTGAGAGCTGCTTGATCTGAATAGCCAAGAACGCTGGGCTCACTAGTTTCAATCACCTCAATACGGATGTCAGTCTTGCTGGTAGACTGGCCGATAAATTCGCCAAATTTAGTTAGGTTAAGCTCGCCGGCAATCTGCGGCGCGACAAAATCGGCGTCAAAGCGGACAAAGGGACTTGTTGCAAGATGTCCTAAGCGGTCTTCCGCGCGGATCTTGATCCTTTTCTTGCCTTCACCGCTCAGCTGGGCCTGAAGAAGACCCTCAAACTGGGTGTCTTGACGGTAATTGAAGTGCTGCTGCCCAAGTGTAAAATCAGTAACGGTTTGCAGAATCTCTCCTGTATCTGCATCAAGGATATCAATTTTTTTCAAGCCAACTGCCGGTACGCCTGTTTTGGTGTCGTCAACATCAAAATCTATTTCCACCTTTCCCTGGGCATTCTGTTTCACATCTCCGGTAAAAAATTTGATCGAAGGCGGAGATCCATCAGCCTTGATCACGCCGCCGTTGGAAACAGAATCCTGCTGGCCGACAGCATTGATGAAATTATAAATCACCTGGAAGGCATGTTCAGCTTCCTTAACGCCATCTGTTAATGGACTGATATATTCACAAAGCATCCCTAACGAACTGCTGGAACAGCTGCTGAAGGCTGCATCATTACTGCCGATCTTCAGCCGAACACTTTCAGGATCAATCGTTTCAGACGCGCCGGTGCCAGTAATCAAAGCTTCAACAGTCCAGACATCACCCTGCGCATCAATAAATGTTTCAAGATTTTCTTCACCCTGATTCTTAGTTATTTGCACAGAAGCAGCCAGCGCATCTGCGGAATAGAAGGGCATACTTAGGACTAACATGATGATAAACAGCCCAGCTGCGCTCCACGCTTGTTTTTGCTTCTTTTGGTTCATGGTAATTTTAGTTTGGATTATGATTTATTCTCAGGTATGATTTATTTTCATTTGTAACTTGATTTTCATTTGTAGTTTGGCAGCAAGGATGCCTGTAGTTTTTGCGAGAGACTTCCTAATTCTCCCAGCACTTGCAGATCCTCCATGATTCGGCGATGTTCCTCAGCAGGAACGGCATGTTCATTGTAATTTAAAATGTAAAAGGTGATCTCATCAGCATTATATAATTGCTCAGCAGTGATAGTAAGATAGCTGGAAGCAGCATCCCATTGAACTTGTCCGGTCAGCAGCCTGTCAAAGTTCTGCTGGCCAAAATTATAACAGGTGCTGAACAAGCCTCCAGTACATCGTTCTTCCTCAGGTATCAGCACGGCTCGGCTATCGGTGAGCAAGCCAGAAACTTCATACACGCCAGGAACCAGCTGTATTTCAATTTTGTCCGTGCCAGAGATGGAAGCAGCAGCAGTAAATTCGTCACTGAACGCTCCAGGGTTGAGATCGGCTTTCTTAGTGAGGACAATGGTGCCAGTTTCAGCTTCATCGAGAGACTGGGCGGTATTGACAAAATGCCATGTATGCGTCTCCCCAAGATTTTCAGGAGAGTATGAATATTGAGGATCTGCTGTAGAGGCAAACAAGCTCTGGCCGAAACAAATTGCAGACTCATCCTCAGGAGTGATGCATTTCTGCAAACTTTTCTTTTTGATCGTTACATTTACCTTTTCCCGTGGATACAGCTCAATAACATTTTGCGCTGAACCGGCTGCTGCATAGCCTATTATGCCGGGATTCTCGCGGAACTCATAAGTGTCAATGGGATAAAAATTAGTTAGGTACTCCGCTTTCATGAAACTTGCCACTCCGCCATAGACTGGAGGGTAGCGGCTTTCAAACTCCCCTTCTAAATTCGTTTCCCCTAGGATGCAGTCGTCTTGCTCGGGAATGGAAAACCCGATCTGCACCGCTTCCAGAGGTTCTTGCGTGGCGCCATCTAGAACTACGGTCTTGATCAGCTCGGTAGTCCGTTTATCCTCATCGCAGACCATGCTCTTTTCTTCAGCAGCTAGATACGGAGGCTGAGTATACCCTTCCTCAATGATCTGATTATTACGGATGTTTGCTTCGAGTGCAAAGATAAGCCTGAACCCCTTGCCCAGCAAGGCATCGGGATCACTCAATGTAACAAGGACAGGATAGCTGAGGTCATAGGTTGAATAGTAATGGTTGGTATGAAACTGCAGCAAGAAATAGCTGGCTCCCGCCCTGCTGGCTTCGACCTGCCCTCCCCGGTCATTGATATCAAAATACGGATCCCAGCCAAAATAATCAAAGGAAATGTCAACGTTTTCAGCATTTTCGAGAGGGATGATAGTGTTATCATAATTTTTCTGGAAGAGCTCATGCAAGCCCAGGACACCTCCTTGCTCTTCTGCGTATTCATAGCGGTAGAAATTCCTGCTTTCTAGATAGCGCAGCATAGGAATGTTTGAAGTCAGCATTCCAGTCACCCTGTTCTTGACCTCGCTCTCCGCCCAGAAAGCAGTAGGAACAGCATCAAAAGTGATGGCTTCTATCGGTGGAAGCTTGGCCAGATCAACACCAGAATAAGTATTGATCAGGTCCAGGGCATGACGTTCCAGGAAGCGATGTTCAGTCTGAGAAGCAGCAATCTTGCTGGCAATCTCATAATGCTGTTTCAATCGTACCGGAACTTTAACATAAAACTGAGTCAGCCTGTGGGTAGCCTCTCCTTTTTCGGCATCTACTTCCATTTTTAACCAGAAATTGACCGTCTGATCGGCAACAGAGGTAATAACTTCCTTGCTTTCCCCAGCATCTTCATCCAGTGCGGGAGCGGCGATCACAAATCCCTGTTCCTCAAACCCAGCATAATTATCCAGGCATTCGTTAAGGTTTTCTTCCACAAAGCTGGAAAGCTGGGCTTCAATGCTTAATACAGGATCATCGGCAGCATACAATTTGGGCTGGAGTGATGTGAATGAAACTTCATTTTGCGCGTTGCTGATCTTGTTATAATGCCAATAAGGAACTTTAAGCGGCTCCAAATCCACGCCATCAGTATCGGCAGGGTCGGTAGTTGAATATTTCCCAACCAACTCTGGCGAAATATAGCCGCCCTGCTGGCCAAGAATAAGCAAGCCTCGTTCCGCAACCTGGGTAAGACAATTTTCAGTGTAGCTCCGAATAGGCTGGAAGGCCTGCGGAACTGACTCGATAACTGGCTCGCCAGCAGTAGTAACCCGTTCAGTAGTTACTGTTTTAGTCAGGTACAAAAAGCCGGCAAAGGCAAAGAGAATAAGGGTGCCGATGATGATAAAAACGGTAATCTGGCCTCTCTTCTGAGACCCAGCTCGGCAGGGAGTGTAAGACCTACTGGTAACACTATCAGAAACACCTCCCTTTTTCATCATTGTTCTGGGTGATAGGAAAGATTCAGGCTTTATAAAAGTTTGGATTACTGTACGTCTATTTTAAAGAGATAAAATGTCGTACAGATGTTAAGAAGTATGGAGAAGTATTTGAACAATAGAAACTGGGAGAATTTAGCGGACTCTGGCAAGATCCTTCACGCCAGTTACAGTCACCGCTTCGCTGCCGCTGACCAGCTTTTTTCCCTCGTAAACAACATTACCCTTGATGATTTCCATCTTGATCTTGGTAAATTCATCAAAAGATATTTCCTTGGAAGAATTTTTCAATCCTTCAAAATGCACCTCCTCACCTACGTTGGTTTTTACGACATCCAGCACATTGGCAATGCTGCCGTCATCTGCTGCAAGGACCATGGCCTCGCTCTTTTCACCCCGTATCGTTGCGGGTATGATATTAACACAGAAAACCACTTTCCTTCCTTCGAGTTTTTTCTTGGGCAGGTATTTTTTCAGTCCGGCAACAACTTGCTTCTGGCCATATTTTTTTCCTAAATCAACAGTCAGGAGGTATAAGGAATCGGCATTAGGATGATCTTTAACACTCTTAATCTCTCCGACTACAAGTTTCAAGGGGAAGGCTTTTTCTTGCGGCAGCTCTTCAATTTTTTCCACCAATTTGACAATTTTCTGGAGTTTCCCTTTCCAGGTGAAACCTATATCGGTCCAACGCACCTCTGTTTGCCTGCCATTCTCGCCGAAAGCGGCAAAAACTTTAGCGCTAAACTCCGGCAGGATCGGATTAACTATGATAGCAAGATTTCTTGCCACATTCACACACCAGGCAACTTGCTGTTCATGTTTAGCTGGATCTTTCCAGGGCTCAGCTTGCTGGAAATAACTATTGCCAATATCTGAGAGAGTAAGAATGCTCTTTACGGCTGACTTAAAATCCTGGCTGCGATAAGCAGTATGAATTTTGCCAGTCAAGGCAGTCATGGTTCTCTCCAATTTTTCTTCTGCAGCAAGGGTTTTAATTGTTCCGTAATTTTTCTCAGCAAAGGTTAAGGCTCGGTAGCAAAAATTTCCCAGGTTGCCTACGAGAACATTATTAATGACCGCCTTGAAGTCAGCAAAATTCAGGTCGACATCAACGACCTTTCTGTCCAGATGGCTGGCATAATAGAAACGCAAAGCCTCTGCGCCATATAATTTATGAAAATCTTTAGCCGTGAAGAATGTTCCTCTAGACTTGCTCATCTTCTGCCCATCAACAGTTATGAATCCATGGACGGTCAGTTTTGGCAGAGGGATGTTCATGGCCATGAGCATCGCCGGCCAGAACAGGAAATGGAAATAAGAAATATCCTTGCCGATGAAGTGCTGAACACTTCCTTTCTTCCAGTACTCCTCCCATTTACAGTTTTTAGTTTTATTATTCTTTTTATCGCAGTAGTTTTTAGTCGAAGAGATATATCCGATAGGCGCATCCAACCAGACGTAGAAGTATTTCACTTCGCCGCATTCTTTCTTGCTGTCAGGAATTTCAAAGCCAAAATAAGGAGCGTCGCGAGAGATGCACCAGTCTTCTAAGCCTTTGTCTAACCATTCCTTCAGCCAGTTCTTCACTTCCGGCTGTAGATCAGCTTCCTTGGAATTAATCCAGGTTTTTAACCTGCTGGCAAAGGCGCTTAGTTTAAAAAAATAGTGGGTACTCTGCTTTACGATAGGAATATTCCCACACTCTGAACATTTCGGATTCAGCAGATCAGTTCCTTTCAACACCACACCGCAGCCTTCACAGACATCCCCATACTGATCAGCAATGCCGCATAAAGGACAAGTTCCCCGCACAAAACGGTCAGGAAGGGAGCGCTGGCAATGATTACAGTAAATCACATCCATCGCTTTTGTATAAATCAATCTTTGTTTTTTCAGTTCAGCAAAGAAATGCTCAGCCAGCTCCTTATTTTCAGGAGAATGAGTTTTGTAATAATTATCAAACTTGATCAGGAAGGAGGCAAAATCTTGCTGATGCTCTTTCCAATATTTCTCGACGAATGTTTCTGGTTTCACCCCTGCTTTCTTGGCGTTAACCTCAATAGGTGTTCCATGCATATCAGAAGCACAGATGTATAAAACATCTTTATCATTTAATTTTAAAAATCGTGCATAGATGTCTGCTTGAATATATTCTAGCAGGTGACCAATATGTATTGGCCCATTAGCATATGGCAGCGCTGCGGTGATGACTATTTTCTGAGAGTCTGTGGTTTTAATTTTAGTCTTTTTATCTTTACTTTTAGTCTTACTAATATTTATTTTACTCTTCGTTTCTTTCTTTATCGTACTTTTCTTCATCGGAAAAAGAAATGAAAGTTGGTTATATAAAGGTTGCTGTGAAAAGATATTGTTCTCCTTAACGAATGAATGACGGCGGGCCGTTTGCTCGGCGGAAAATTCTTTGTGGAAATAGCTGAAATCAGTTATATTTTAATCGAGAATTTTCCGTTCCTTAACTATGTGCGAGCAAGTGATTAGCCTCGCAAACCCATTGGCCTAGCCGTCATTCATTTAGTTGATAGTATCCTATGAAAATTAAAGAGGCAGAGCTGAATAATTCACGCTCGCTTCTTCTTGCTTTTCATGCCCATCAAAACGCACTTCTCCCCAGGTCCGGAGAAGAGCAGCGTCAGACAGCCGAAGAACAGCAGCAGCACCATCTCATACCCGCCATTTTGCACAGCAAAGCCGTTGGGAAGATGTACCAGAAAAAATGCTGTCAGCATATCTAAAGATAATAACAAAGCTGCTTCCCTTGTAAACAATCCAAATAAAATTGCAAGACCGCCAAATGTTTCCGCCAAGGTTACAATCCATGCAGCTAACAAAGGTAAAGGAACACCTAAACTAGCAAGGTATCCGGAAAAATTCTGCACGCCGATAGCTGTAGGTCCAACATTCAGCAATTTCCCTAAGCCATGCACTAAGAAGACAACACCAATGGCAACACGTAAAAACAGCATGCTCCAGGCTGAATATTTTTTGAGATATTTTTCTAACATCTTCCAAACCTCACCTCTTATTCAACCTGATCCAAGTCCTGCAGCGCTTCATCCAGAGAATCTGGATACTGTGCAAGAAGCTGGTCATCTGTAAGTGGTGCTTCAACTTGCTGTTGTGCTGTATCTGCAGGTGTTTCTCCAGCAGGCTGCGAACAGCCGACGATAAGCAGCAAAGCAAAGACTAGCATCAGGATACAAAAGAGGTTATACATTTTAATTTTCATCATATCCGTTTCCTCATCAGTTCCAGCCAATATTTTCTGGCCTGCAGGATCACATCCTGGCGTTCTTTCTTGCTTTGCGCAGTGTTGAAAGCAAGTTTGCTTTCTTCCATCTTAACAACGAAATCAACTAGATCATCTTCGCTGATTTCTCCTTTTTCCTGCAGCTCTTCTGCTTCTTCTTCAAGATTATATAATCGCAATTTTATCAGCGTGTAGACATCATCTTTCAGTTTGTCAAGGCATTGCTGATCACCCTTGCATTCACGGCGTTGTGAAGCGACGCTGCTGATGCCCACTTTTCCTCGCAAACAGGCAATCCTGGAAACGCTGGAGCCTTGGTCCCAGCAATTTTGCACTGCCCGATAAAGAGCCACGCAGCTGCCCTGATTTTCCCAAGACCTGCATTCCTCAGGAAAGAAATTTTCATACTCATCTTTCTGCTCTCCCCGCAAATCAATCCTGCATTTGACCCGATCTTTAATGTCAAGATATCCACCGCATTTCAAGGCTTTGCCATTCTCTTCCGCGGCTTGCTGATCCTTTTTGCCTGCATCTGCTGCATCCACTTCCTTATCTACGCAATTAATCTTAGAATAAACATAATACTGCCCTACACATTGGGGGATGGAAACCTGAAATGTTTTAACCTTGGCAACACCTTCGGCAGTCACAGTAAATGCGGAACCGGCATTTTCCAGCACTAAATTTTTCAAAAAGGAAGACTGGGAATTTTTTTCATATTTTAGGATTGTTGAAGAGTCCGACAAAACAAACTCTAATTTAAGAACATCAGCATCAGCATTTTCCAAGTCAAATCTAGCCGTGATGCCATTATCATTGACACATTCCTGAAGATTAAGACTGACTAATGAACAGCTGAATTTGAACCCAGGGCATTTTACAGTTTTGTCGCCGTAAAGCGGATCTTGAACAACATAGGTTCCTGCTTCTCTCAGCAAACCTTCGTCGGAGGTAAATTTCCCGCCGCTCCATGTGCCTGGAATAGTAAGAAGAGTACCATCATCTTTCTTCATCACCTTGACTGGATCCCACTTCGTCCCTCTGGTGAAGCTCAAGGCTCCGGCATCATTGCATTTCAGATCTGTGTACCGTGCAGCGCTTCCACCACCACCGCCTCCACCACCACCTCCGGCAGCAAGAGCAAGTGAAGCAGATAGAGATAAGGTTAAAGAAAGTATGATCAGCAACTGCAAGAGTTTGAATTTCACATCATCACCAGTTAGAAGGTGGGTGCCTGTTCTATTTATATATTTCGTTTTAGGAGTATTATCCCAAATGAAGAAAAGCCAATTTTAGAATTACTTAAAACTCTGCCCACAGCCGCAGGTCTTCTTGGCGTTAGGATTGGAAATCTTAAACCCAGCTCCGGTTAGTGAGTCAACGTAATCAATCTTCGAACCTTTCAGCATCTCCTTGCTTTTAGTATCGACAAGGAAGCGTGTGCCTTCCACTTCAACCACATGATCATCGTCGTTCTTTTCAAGTTCAAATGAAAAATGATATTCATTTCCAGCGCATCCACCAGGGGAAACTTCGATGCGAAGAGCTTCATTTTTTCCCCTCTTCTCGACCAGTTCTTTCGCTTTTCTGGCCGCATTTTCGGTGATGACTAGATTTTCATCTCCAGATTCTCGTGGAATAGCAGCATTGAGTTTTGCGATTACTGCATCGACTTCTTCATCAGTCCGGCCGTGTCCTGCTAATCCCTGCTCGATGGTTTCAAAGTAGGCAGCGCCGCAGCCGACACAATGCACCCCTTCAGCCATCAAGATTTCAGCTGCTGAAGGGTATTGCTGTACCATTTCCCCGATAGTCATGTCTTTCGTAATCATGATTAACGATTGTTAATACTGTTTTATAAATGTTTCGGAGAATATTAATAGAGGCAACTCGATAGACTGTTTCTCAGAAAAAGAACACTAACGCACAGCTTTAAAACACCGCTGTGGAAATGAATAAATTTATAAGTTTTGATCCGTAAGCGTGAAAAATGATCCAATATAGTTTTAAAAATGATTACAGCGAAGGAGCGCACCCTAGAATTTTAGATGCTCTTGGCAAAACAAATCTTGTTCAAGAAGAGGGGTATGGAAAAGACGGCTATTGCAAAAAAGCTGTTGAATTAATTTGTAAGAAGATTAAGAATACTAATGCGGAAGTCCATTTTGTTTCTGGAGGAACACAAGCAAATCTGATCGTAATTTCTTCTATCTTAAAACCGTATGAATCTGTTATTGCTGCCAACACAGCACACATTGCTGTTCATGAAGCAGGAGCGATTGAAGCGACAGGCCATAAGATCAATGTAATTGAAACAAGAAATGGAAAATTAGCTCCTCAAGACATAAAATTAGTTCTGGATCTCCATACGGACGAACACATGGTAAAACCAAAATTGGTTTTCATTTCTAACTCAACTGAACTTGGAAGCATCTATAGCAAAAAGGAATTAGAAGAATTGTCATCATTCTGCAAGCGAAACGATTTATTCCTCTATCTTGACGGGGCCCGTCTTGGTTCCGCCTTAACATCTGAACAAAATGATCTTACATTAGCACAATTATCGAAACTTGTTGATGTGTTTTATATTGGCGGCACAAAAAATGGGGCTTTGCTTGGCGAAGCAATAGTAATAAATAATGATAAGGTAAAAGAGAATTTTAGATTTCATTTGAAGCAAAAAGGAGCTTTGCTGGCGAAAGGGAGAGTTGTGGGAATTCAATTTTTAGAGCTCTTTAAGGATGATTTGTTTTTCGACCTAGGGAAACACGCAAATTCAATGGCTTTAAAATTAGCGAAAGGTATTGAAAAAGCAGGGTATAGGTTTTTGACTAGACCAGTCTCAAATCAAATATTTCCAATTCTCCCAAATGCTCTCATTGGGAAGTTGAGTAAGAAATATGGTTTCTATGTTTGGACAAAAACGGATGATAAAAACTCAGCAATCAGGCTGGTAACTTCATGGGCAACGAAAGAAGAAGGTATTGATAAGTTTATATCAGACTTAAACGATTGAACATGGACCATCATTTCCGGAAATCTAAATCCTCTATATTCACTACACAAGAAAACCATATAAATGCTTCCTTATTGGATTCTGAAAACTATCGAGGTGGGAAATATGAAGGTAATCGCAGAATATATTTGGTTGGATGGAAATAATTTGGTTAAGGATGAAGCAGGGAATGTTAAATTAGATCCTAACAAGAATCCAGATATTAGAAGTAAAACAAAGATTCTTGAGATGCCCAAAAACTCATTGGTTACATATGAGGAAGATGTTGCTAAATTAGATTTTTCCAAGAGACGACAGGCAGTCGAAGAAGTAGGCCAGAGTCTCCCTATCTGGGGCTTTGACGGTAGTAGTACAGGCCAAGCAGAAGGACATTTTTCTGATTGCGTCTTAAAGCCTGTAAGAGTGTATTTAGATCCATTAAGAACCAGAGAAAGACCTGAATATCTTTCTGTTCTAGTATTAAACGAAGTATTCGACGTACCCGGTGATAATCCACATCTATCTAATACCAGAGCTTTATTACGCAGCCCTGCTAAGAAATACAAAGACCAGGAATTCTGGTTCGGCATCGAACAGGAATATACTTTTATGCGTGTTGATGATGATGATTTCTCCAAGATAGTTAGGCCGTTAGGCTTTCCAAAAGATGGAAGATTATTTCCAGATGCACAAGGAAAATATTACTGCGGTAACGGAGCTGATAAAATAGTTGGCGATGAAATAGTAGATGAACATCTATGTGCGTGTCTTGACGCAGATTTGTTAATAGCAGGAACCAATGCAGAAGTCATGCCCGGCCAATGGGAATTCCAGATGGGAAATGGAACAGATAAAAGCAGTCCTCTGCGCGTTGCTGATGATTTAGTGATTGCCAGATTTTTACTAGGCAAAATCGGGAAAAAGCATCGAGTTGTCGCTTCATTAGAGCCAAAACCGGCAACAGGAGATTGGAATGGTACTGGCGCGCACACTAATTTCTCTACTAAAGAGATGAGAGAGAGTTCAGAATGCTTCAAGAGAATTATTGAAAAATTCCGATCACGCCAGCAAGAGCATATCGCAGTTTACGGTGAAAGAATTGAGAAACGTCTCACTGGAAAGCATGAAACCTGCCCTTACACTGAATTCAGAGCCGGTGTTTCTGACCGCGGCGCAAGCATCCGCATCCCTTGGCAAGTTGATGTCGAGAAAAAAGGATACATGGAAGATCGAAGACCATGCGCAAACATTGATCCACACGTGGTCATGGCCAAAATCATGGAGACCTATAACTCTTAAAATTCAGTCAATTTCTTTCCTTTTTTCTTTTCTTTAATCATACCCGCAATTACTGTAAAATCGTTCTTCATCTGCGTAAACATCTCTGGATTCCTGCCAGAATACAGGTAATTTGCTGGGTGAATTACCGGAACAATCTTCCTTCCATGATGTTCAAACACTTTTCCACGCAAAGAAGTGATGCCCTTTTTTCCAAGAATTCTCTCCGTGGCAAAATTACCGATAGTGACAATCACTTTTGGCTGCATTATTGCAATCAGCCGATCTAGCCGATCCCGGCAATTCTCTACTTCTTCCTTGGCTGGATTGCGATTATTTTCCGGCCGGCATAGAATAGTATTGGTAATGAAAATATCTTCCCGCGACAAAGCAACTGAATGCAGCAATTCGTTCAGCACTTGCCCGGACATCCCACAGAAGGGAATTCCCTGCTGATCTTCATTCGCTCCTGGAGCTTCACCGATAAACAGAACTTCTGCCTTGGGATTCCCTGAACCAAAGACAACCTGTGAGCGTGATTGGCACAAAGCTGGGCATTTGGTGCAGGAAGAATATTGCTGTTTTAATTGTTGGAAAGGCATTTAATAAAAAAGAAAGAACTAATTTATTAATTAATCTGTGACTTGATATTCAAATCCCAAATCCTTTTTGGCATACTCTTCTCTAGCCTTCTCTAAAGATTCTACAAATATCTTCCATCCCTTCGGGCATTTTTCCCGATATGGTGTTGTGTTCGTCAATTCTAATCTCAAGGGAAAAGCAAAGCCGTGTTTCTCCAGAGAAGAAATAGTTTTTCCCAATACTTCTAGATTAGTCCCATACAAAGGCATAAGCTTCAAGGCCCTGACAACAGTATCTAGGAATTGCAGAACAGTACGGCAATCAGCAAGATCTATTTTCATGTTCTACATATTCTTAGAATAAAAGATGGAGCTTAAAAAAGACAAAAATTTATTCGCTTTTAGTATATTCAGTATACCCTGTTTTTCCGCAGACTAACCTTCCTTTGTGCTTGGCCATAAAGTCGCCGGGAGATTTTGGTGAGAACGGATTTTTGCGAACCAGCGTATCGCCTTGAACCTGATATAATTTCCATAATTGAGTTGGCTTCTTGCCCTTTGGTTTCTTTCCTTTTTCTTCTTTCTTAGCCATAAGTATTCCTCTCTACTCTCATCATGCAGCAGCTTCTGCAGCTTTTTTCTCTTCCGCTTCCTTTTTACTGGCTTCTTCCATCTTCTTGCGCAGGTGTTTAGTCATCTTCTCATATTTCCTGCGGGAATTCTCGTCAGCATAAACATAGGCGAAGAAAGCAGCGTCGCTCCTGCTGAAATTAGTATGTATCGTTTTAACAACAACATTGCTGGAAGGAGCCTTCAATTGCTTCGCCAGCGACTCCACTAATTGGAGATTATCAGGCGTAGCCCCTGTAAACTGCACTAGACCATGAACTTCAACTCTTCCTAACAAGGTATTGTCCTTTTTCTGATTGATTGTAACTTCCATGTTTATCTTACCTTAATAGCATATTCTCCTTTTACTTTTACACCCAATTTTTGGGCGATGTCTGACTGCACATCAGTGATATATAATCTTCCCTGCCAGCTGGTGGCAAAGCTTCCTGATCCGCAACTGGGACAAGTATCGCCTTCAACAAATAATCTGCAACGCTTGCACGCTTTCTTTTTTGCCATGTGTCTCTTGTAGTTTAATTGTGATTATGATTTATATCTTTTACTTATTCCTTGCTCTCGGCTGCCGGCTTCGGCTCTTCCTTCTGCTGTCCGGGTAATTCTATTTTTCCCTCTATCTTTCCCAACCCTTCCTGTCGCATGGTCAGGCCGATCTTGGGATTATGAAGATCCTTATAACTTACCGCAATGATGCGGGCTTTGCATTTATCGCCTACTTTCAGAGACTGATTCGATTTCTTTCCCTGCAGGACTTTTTCCTTACTGAAGGAGACATAATCATCCATGCTCTGTGAGATATGGACCATTCCTTCCACGCCGCCCATGTCAACGAAGGCGCCGAAATCGGTGATGTCCCGTATTTTCCCGAACACCAGCTCGTTCAATTCAGGCCTGAAGGTCAGCAGTTCAAATTCTGTTTCATAATACCCTGCGCCATCACCTGGCACGATTATGCCTTCCTTGACACCACTTACATCCACAACATTGATCACAAAGCCTAGTTCCTTAGAGACAAAATTCTCATAGGTAGTTTTGACATTCTTCAGCACTGCCTCTCTCTTAGGCAGGTTAAACATCACCGGCGGTACCCTGATGTAGTCCTTGACTTTGACGTTGTAGAACATGGGATGTACTTTTTGACTTGTATTTATAAAGATTTCGGAAAGTCAGGATGAATTTATGAAAACCGTGAAAAATCGCTGTTTTTCGTTGGATTTTGGTTGGTAAAGGGAAAGGTGGGATAAACATAAATAATTGGGAGATCTATTTCTTACATGAAAAGTAAATACACACTTCCCAACGCCTTGACAACGCTACGGTTGCTATTAACCGTCCCACTTGTTATTCTTATTCTTCAAGAAAAAAACGTTCTGGCCCTGATCGTCTTTGTCATAGCCATAACCACCGAAATTGATGGAACTGTGGCTAGGAAACTCAACCAAGCTACTGCCTTTGGAGCAGTCTATGATCCTATCGTTGATGGAATCTTTGCCGGCGGAGGAATCATTGCGCTGCTGGCAATAAACAAACTACCTCTCCTTTTGATAGCCTTACTGGTAGCAGCAAACATTCCTCGACTTATTTTTATGTATTTGTTTCATAAGAAATGGGGAAAATTTGGTTCAACGATCTGGACTAAATTATCCGGGCTTCTTGGAACACTTATCATCCCACTGGCAATACTTGATTTTCCATATCTTTATGAGTATATCATTGGAGTGATTATCTTAACAACAATATTAATGATCGGTGTTGGAAAAGAATACTTTAGAAAATAACCTCAACACAATCTTTATATATACCAAAAGACACAAAAACCAATTCAAGAATATGGACAATGACAGCCTGCGTGAACTGAAAAAGGAGATCCATGCCCTGGACGATGTCTCTAAGATCGCTGACAAGTTCCACGAAAACTGGATCAAGCCGCTGCGGACGAACAAGCAGATGCCCTTTCTGGCAAAACTGCCTGAAGATTCTAAAAACAAAATCAAGGATAAGATCTCCGGAGTGCAGAAAAATATCGCTGAAATTAAGCACAGCCAGGTCATCAACCATAAATTGCAGCATTATGCACGCTCTCTAATTGATCTGAAACTGACAACGCTTAATGGAGATTCCAAAAAAGCGGAAATGATCACCAAGATGCTGCTGGAAGATGATTTTCTGCGCATGAAAAACACTATAGTTGATATCCAGTCCTTTGAAACCAATCTTCAAGAATTGTCAGATGCTTATCATGATATTAACACGCTGCTGGAAAAGAACCTGTCCTTGGATGAAGCCCTGTTCCTGATGGAGCTGCCGCATAAGATGTACCTGCACAACCTGCTAAAAACATCACAGAAACAGAAGCAGATCGTACGGGATTTAGGCAGGCATTTTATCTCCTTAGCAAAAAAGACGACGCTGAAAAACAATGGACGGTAACCTACTTCTCGGGATTGCAGGAATGTGCCTCATTCTAGCTGCATTCATACTTGACGAATTTTATAAGAAATGGAACCAGAATACGATCCGCTATAATCTCTGCAATCTTCTTGGCTCCGGCCTTTTACTTTATTATGCAGTGACTCTCAATAGCTGGCCGTTCATTATTTTGAACGGGGTGTGGCTGATTACTGCCGGGATAAAACTTGTTAAAATCAGCCAGTGAATCCGTAGAAACAGCAATTTCCAGGTTCCGGAAAAAATGATGCGCTTCCGGCGTGTTCGCGTCCAGGCTTTGCCGCGACTGCGGAGAATGGTAGTACTGTGCAAAGGCTTCTGCAAAAAACTCGTCCCGGTAATTATAGCTATAGTCAGAAATAATACGTGAACCATCTGACTTAGTACGTCTCTTGGATACTTCATGGACTGATATGAAGTATGGAGAAGATGATAGCGACGGCAAGGAGACCGCACTGCCTAATGCAAAATCCATCAAATGCCCATATTCATGCAGTTCCAGGCTGACGCTACCGTGGGAATCTGGTGTGTAACCACGTTTGATCAGCGCTTCCTTAAAGGTAATAGAATAAGCGCCAGGCAGAATATCATAAACCTTGCCTTCGCTCCATTTGGGGATCTGCTGCCCTTTAAAACTGTGCATGCTTTCATTATCGGTGATGGTGCCATCAAAAATAACAACAATCCCGCCATATTCATTGGCAGCCTGTTGAAGAGGATCTGGAACGCGCTCGATGACTGCTAAAATGTTCTGTATCCCCTGTGCATCAGGCTGTCTAACATTAAGCCTGTAGGCAGGATGCACGACGTTGGTTATGTCTGCAAGTTGCCTCTCCTGCACTGTAGGTGAATACCGTTTCATTTCGGTCGTGCCAGAACAGGCGGAAAATGCCAGTAGTATAGCGCCTAAGCCCTCTGAGATCCGGACCATACAGACAGAAAATATGAACAACTATATAGTTGTTTCATATATGTTATATAATCTATATAGTGTTTTGAAAAACTATTCAAAACACTTCTTAGAAAGGTTTGGTTACTCTTGAAACACAATGTTTGTAAAGAGTTAATCAAACCTTTCTATATATTCTCCTTGCTTCTTCCAAAAAGGCAATATTGCCGTACTGGACAGATTGAACAGCGCGGCTTTACCGGCAGGCAGACCGTCTGTCCATGCCCAACGAGAAGCCGATTGACATCAATCCACATCGCTTTAGGAAGCAGTATCTTCAAAGCTTCTTCCGTCTCTTCAGGCATCTTGGTTTTCACCCATCCTAACCGATTGGAGACTCGATGCACGTGTATGTCAACAGCGATGGCCGGCTTCTTGAAGGTGTAAGCAAGGACACAATTCGCCGTCTTTCTTCCCACGCCAGGAAGAGAAGTTAGTTCTTCAAACGTATCAGGAACCTTACCCTTGTACTTCTCGACAATGATCCTGCTTAATTGCTGAACGTGCCTGGCTTTGACCTTATAGAACCCTATGCCGAACAATTCTTTTTCTAATTTTGTAAGATCCAATTTGAGAAAATCTTCAGGAAGAGAGTATCTTTTGAACAAGCGCTTGACAATGGGAATGGTGGTTGAATCCCTAGTCCTGGAACTGAGCAGTGTCATCACCACCATCTGGAAGGGAGTATAGTGTCCCAACTCTTCCAGCATAGTTAAGGGATGGTCTTTCTCCAATAACGAGAAGACTTTTCGTATTTCTACTGTAGAGACCATCTGTTACGGAGAGATTAATTCGGTATTTATAGGTTTTGATGGCTTTTATGAAACCCTCTCGTTCGCACCCTCTCGAGTAGTATAATCGCCATGTATATCAACTATCTTTCTGATAGAGAGGGCATGCCTTGTCTTGCGAGTAGCAAAGTGCTCACTGGCCACATTGGCGAGGGTTTCATAAAAGCCGGTTTTGATGGAAAATATATAAAGGTAATTCCTTTCAATTTAATCAATGCAACAATACCTCATGCCCAGGGAATTGGATTACCAAAATGTACGGAAATGCTTAGATAATTATGTCCCTACGAAAATATACCTACGCCTCATGGCTTCGATGGGAGGAACAGTAAAAGTTGATGAAACCCTTGAGGGAAGAACACTGGATATACTCGAAGTGGACGATAATTGGTCTTTCTTAATAGATGGTTCTGAAGTTATCCGCCTCTCTCCGAGGGAAACAAGATGGGGCGTTTCCATGGCCTATGAGGTTACTGATGGAAATGGCTGCAAAGTGTACTCAACCACAATAGCGCCAGACGATCCTGCATTCCCGGAAGCACAGGAATCTGTCTTGCGATATGATTTAGAGTGGCATCTGTTGGAAATAACCTTCAAGGGCAGGATACCTTTACAATTCCATTCTGAACGAGAAGGTTTCAAGTCATGAAAGTGCGGGAAAGCGCCTGACCACGGACTAAAGTCCGTGGCTTGAACGGCGCTTTCTAATCCCCGCACTTTGTGACATAAAAGGGCTGATACTCCGCACTAAAGTGCGGAGCTATCGTCCTTTTAATGTATTGGTGCGTTGACGTTACAAAAGATACAAAAAAGCGAAAAGGAAAACGGGACAAAAAGGAACCTTAAAGATAATTTTGCATAATTAATCTTTTCTTGGCAAAATTATCTAAGAGACTTTGAAATAGGCGTAATTTTCGCACAGGATGTAGGATTTATTTCGCGAAAATTCCTTTGTTCAAAGTTCTCTAGACAAAAATCAAAATCAAGCCAACTGCCAGAAGCACCATCCTCAGCACAAAATCCAAAAGCCTGGTATAATGTTTTTTCCAAGCAGCTCGTTTCATGTCCGAGGAATTTTCCCGGCTGGCAACAGCTATCTCCAGCTTCTCCTCAGCAGCATTAAACAGGAGCAGAAGAGCTACCAGAAGCAGTACCATCACAACAAGATAATACAGGATCAAGGGCAGCACTAAGGCAGGCATGAAGCGATCTGCAAAGATGCCGCGCATCAAAAAGAAACTGCTGCTGACACTGGCAAATGTACATAAGCTAAGCAGCAATCCGGTAAGGTAAAAACCCGGTGCTGTATGCAGGAAGGCCATTGCTTTCTTCCAATAGCGCTGTATGTCAGCAGGGATGGTGTTGATAACCGCATCCCAGGTTCCGAAGAAGCTATTCGCACCTGCCAGGCCGGCAATCACAGCAATAACGCCAATGGTCTTATAGAACAGGAAGTTTAGCCCAGGCTTGTAGAGCCAGGAGAGGAATCCTAAGCCAAAAAAGAGATAACTGGTATAAACTCCGGCAACATACAATAGTCCTTTGCGTACTTCTATTGTAGTGCCGGAAAGGAGCGCTAAAAGCACTAAGGCAAGCGCAAGCATGCCCGGATGGAACATATTCTGAATCGCTGCGCTGGTAACACGGGAAAAGGTAAGCGTGCTCAGGACATTGCTGGGCTCACCTCGGCCGATAATTCCCGCTGTTTTCTTCCCATTGAGGGCAGGGCAGGACGAACCGCGGCTGTCTTCGACACGCTTCTCAACGAAGGAAACAATGGCCTCGGCACCGACAAAATAACTGTCGCCGATAAAGACGACTGGAATAACCTGTGATTGCTCTTGAATATTATAGGACTTGAAATACTCCTGCAGCAGCTGAAAATTCTGATAATTATGGTAGACCTCAAACTTCTGCAGATTCAAGCTAGGGTGTTCTTTCAGCAGGGAGGAAAAATATACTTCCAGGGAAGCGCAGCCAAGGCATTCCTGGGAATAAAAATAATAGACGCAGTCCGTTTGAGGCGCCGCAGCGACGGAGAAAGAAAATACGCTCAGTAGAAGCAACAGCAGGGAAAATATACGTTTTGTAAACATCGTCACCACGGACGCTAAAAGGAAGAAAGTCTATATAAAGGTTTTTGTTGGAGAGGCTCTGAGTTATCTCTCCATAAAATATAAATAGTATATCCAATGACTGGAGAGTATGAAATTGTATCAATTGGCCCTGCCTGTTGTTCTTGCCGGGTGCTCTGGAGCTGCTCCCAGTATCCCTTCTTCCAGAAAAGCGACGGTGGAGGAGAAAGCAGCAGAAATCATGGCCAAACTGCCGGAAGAAGGCCTGCATTACCATTACGGCACTCTTGCATATTCGGTCGTGGTTTCCGTTGAGAAGAATACAATCCCAGCGGTGATGTACGATCTGTTCCATAAAGATCACTCGACAACTGCGGTACGATTAGTAGATGAACAACCTGCAGGAACGCTGGATGAAGCACTACGCTGCGATGTTGACTATAGCGGCGAGAAGGCAGAATACAACAACTGCAAGCCGCTCCGGGTGAATCCTGAATTACTCCAAAGAACTTATGAAAGCGTGGTGAAATTAACCAGCGATGATTTGCATAATATTGAGTATGTTGATGTACCGTTAATACTAGGCCTTATGGAAAAACATAATCAGATACGGAAAGAGGCTGGATTGTAATAATGAGACAAACGGAGGGATATCAATGGTTCTCGAACTGACTGAACAAAATTTTGAAAAAGAAGTGCTGCAATCAAAGCTGCCAGTTATAGTCGATTTCTGGGCTTCCTGGTGCGGGCCCTGCAAGATGCTGGCTCCGGTCTTTGAAGAGACCAGCAAAGAGTATGCCGGAAAATTGAAGTTTGCGAAAATCTCTACAGAAGATTATCCTGACGTTGCCGGAAACAATATGGTTACAGGAATCCCCTGTTTGATTATATTTCACAACGGCGAGGAAGCAGGACGGATTGTCGGCTTCATGCCGAAGCCGATGCTGAAGCAGAAGATTGATGCTATTCTGAGTAAAGTATAAAAACTAGTGTTCTTTCCTACCACAAGTGAAAATGATAGCGCAAGGGGCAGAGGCAAAATTGTACAAGGATAATGCAACTATTATCAAAGAACGGGTAGCAAAGGCGTACCGGCATCCTGAACTGGATGGAGCGTTACGCCAATTCAGGACTCGTAGAGAAGCAAAAGTTCTGCAAAAATTAGAAGACCTGCAGTTCCCTGCACCTCACTTGAGAGAATTTTCCGACAAAAGAATGTCTATCGTGATGGATTTTGTTCCCGGAGAGACCATCAAAGACATCCTCAGGCAGAACGCTGAACAAACCGAGCACCTGGCTAAGGAGATCGGCCAGCGAATCGGGCAATTGCACCAAGCTGATATTATCCACAGCGATTTAACGACCTCTAACATGATCAAGCATCAGGAAACAGGAGAAGTGAACTTCATCGATTTCGGGCTGTCTTTCTTTTCTGAAAAAGTGGAAGATAAGGCAGTGGATTTATTTCTGCTGGATAGAGCTTTGGAAACAACCCATCTTGATGTCTACCCTGAAATATTTGAAAATGTCCTGGAAGGATATCAAGAAGAATACGACGACGCGGATAAAGTTCTTTCAAGATTACAATTGGTTGAGAAAAGGGGAAGGAACAAGAAGAGATAAATCTCTTTTTGAGTGTATATTTTTTCAAAACAAGAAGAAGTTAGTTAATACTCTGGAAGCCAAATTCCTTTTACATTAGCACAGATTGGTTCAGATAACTTACAATCAAATAATTCTTTGTTTGCCTTGTGTAAACTAATTTTGTAACCGATGATCGCGCCTTCTCTCTGGGTAAATTCAAGACAAGCTTCGTTTTGTTCCATCTGTGGACTGGCCACTAAAGGATGAAAGACCATCTCGAAATAATTAACTTGGTAAGGATCGTTAGTAGCTAGTTCAGCAATATGGTCAATATCCCTCGATCCGTCAATACCACTTTTCCGATACCTTCTCCAGTCCCGGCCGTCTCGGACGTTTATTCTCCGTGCCTGCGGGTGTTCAAGAAATTTATGCACTAGTTGCTGGTAGCTTCTTCCGATCAAAGGATTAAAGATGCGGCAGTAAGTTCGAGGAAACCTTTTAGGCATGTCCTCACGCCATTCTGCCTCGATAGCTTCGAATTGTTCTATGGTGATTTTCTCCAGCCGAATTTCCCGGGTCCAGACAGTATTTGCCATGCCTCTCTAAATATACCATCTATTTAAAAAATTACCTCTAAATCCACTTTGTAGCAATGGTCCCAGGACCCCTTCTACCTAAAATCGGCCCATCATCATACATCAATCCGGCTTTGCTCATATTATCCCGAGCCATTCTGGCGCAACTGTAGGTAGCTAGAATCGCCGAATGTTTCATCACTCTGTACATTTCCGCAAAGAAATGCTCCTGCCACATCTCCGGCGCAGTCTTCGGAGAGAAAGGATCAAAGAAGATGGCATCAAAATAATTTTCCTGAAGGGTTTTTGAAGTTTCACGCGCATCGCCAAGGAGGACTTTTACAGAAACTTTTCCTTCTTTAAGTTCTAAAGCTTGCGGAGTTAACTTCTTGTAATGGACAAAAAAAGAGATAGGAGGATTGACTTCCTGGATTTTAGAAATAATGGCTGGATCATATTCCAGGCCTACAACTTCTATCTCACAATCGGGATTTTCTTCCAAAGCGACGCTGATAGCCATGGCAGAATTGTATCCCATCCCAAAACAAACATCTAGAATCCTGATCTTTCCGCTTTTGGCTAGCTCCTTGATGTTGCAGGGGATAGCATATTTTTTGAGGGCTTCTTCTACTCCGCCAGTATGAGAATGATAGCTTTCGCCCACTTCTTCATTCATGAAGGATTCGCTGTTATCTGCAGTGATTATTTTTGTAAACATTTTCAGTATCGTTGACAATTTCAGGTTATGATTACAAATTCCTAATGTTTTTAAATAGTTTTTCTTCTTTTCATAACAATAATGATTAAAGCAGTTATCTTTGACCTGGATGGAGTGATCATCAACTCCGAAGAAGCACATGTTACAGCAGAGAAGACGGTGCTGGCAAAATATGATCTGGTTATTGAGGATCATGACTGGAGCACTTTTAAAGGAAAAACTGCAGCAGGGATGTTCCAGGGGATCGTTGAAAAATATGGTGTACAGCATGTTTCTGCTGAGGAATTGGTTGCCGAGAAAGAAAAACTCCTCTCCCTTATCGTCTCGGAAGCAGCTCTCTTTACAGGTTTTCAGGAATTGATCGCAGCTCTTCGTTCCATATACAAGATCGGCCTCACGACGTCTAGTTCTGAACCGTTACAGGAAGCAATTTTTAACAAATTTGCCCTTCATCCCTGGTTTGATGCAGTGGTACATGCCGGAATGGTTACAAAAGGCAAGCCCCATCCTGAGCCGTATCTGTTGACCATGCATAAATTAGGAGTTCAACCAGCTGACTGCATCGTCATCGAAGATGCTGATAATGGCGTGACCTCGGCAAAAAAAGCAGGCGCAACAGTCATTGCCGTGACCCATTCCCTGCCTAAAGAGGCATTAGCTCATGCAGATTACGTTGTTGATTCGCTGCAGGAAGTAGGGGAGTGTGTAGAAAGAATACGGCAGGACTATTGATAACAAATTATTCTAGATATATCATACCGGAGCGGCTTTTTCTGAGGATCTTTCGGCCGTTCCTCTGGAAGCAAGGGAAATTGAAATGGATCTATCTCCGGCTTATGCGGCTTGGACGGATCTGGCCACCTTGGCGGCACGTACTTGGGGGGAATATGCGGATCGCCTGGATCGGGAATAGGGCCTAGAATGGCAGAAATATCACTTTTCGTTGTATAATCACTTTTCGGTGTATAACGGCTGCTCTGCATAACTATCACTAATTTACCACTACTTAAGTACGGAAGTATATAAAAATGATTGTTCACTCGGCTGTACTCACGCGTTAAGAATTTCAGCCCGGCCTTTCCGCACCAACAATTCAGCCACTTCCGGGAAAATAGAAATCGTCTCTCCCGGGTCATATGGGCCGTACACTTTCATGTCTTTCCAGACAAAACTGGGCATGGGGTGGATGAATTTTATTTTTGTCATCTTCTGCTTTTGTTCCGGGAACAGGGCAGAGGATTTCTGTTCTAATTCTGCTTTAATTTGTTCCTTCCGCTCTTCCAAAGGCGCCTTCCCAACTGGTGCTGGCTTCACAAGAGCTTCAGAGAAGACGTCAGGAAGATCTCCTTTAAACAGATTTGACAAGACCCCGCGCCGGAACAGATCCATGGTAGCAAGAATCTGCTGGTAGAATTGTTTTTCCTCCCGCAGCATAGAGCTGATGTCAATGATGTCAGAAGCGGTCCTGCTTTTGTTGAGGGCAATATCGATGATCTTTTTTTCCCGCTTTTCGTAGAGCTGCTTCAGGATGCGCTTGATGCTGCGCAGTTCGTATTCGATCTTCTCCTTCTCGCCGGCAGCGAACAGTTCATCTGCAACATTCTCCATCCCCAGCAGGGATTTCTTCTCGTTGAGATACTGCACAACATCCTGAAAGAAAGCAGACTCTAATTTCTGTAAATCTTCCTTCTTCTTCTCGTTGCGAAGGATATCGTACAGTGTTTCCAGCGTGATTTTAATATTTTCCATCTTTATCTGAGCATTATATCTAGGACAACATCACCACCCTTCTACCTGAGAACTTTCCGCTTTTAAAATGTTATTGTTGCTGCACACTTCAGATAGGGACACTTCCTGTAAAGAATTCACCACTTTTTGAGTACGATTCTCAATAAATTTATAAATAGGCAGCGTTCTGGAATCTTATGGTACAAGAAACCTTTGCATGGCTCTTAGGAGGGAATGAACTCCGGTTCACAGAGCAAACTCTAGAGTGGAAGGACTACCTGATAAATGAAGCTGATTTCGATCCTGCCAGAGTACGAGTTTATTGCAATCCTTTTTGGAACATAGAAGTATTAGATCAGACTGATGATTTTTTTGATTATGTCAGAGCCGAAGATCCACAACAGGATGTGGTTGTAATGTACAATGGACATGGGCTTGAAGGGAGTTTCTGTCCCACTTCCGGAAACTATCCCATTGCCTATGAGGAATTGGCTGTGCGAATAAACCATCCAGGAAGAACCCTGTTCATTAACGAGACCTGTCATGCCGGCAGTGCTATTCCTATCTTTAGAAGACATGGCCTGATCCCAAAAGGATCTGTGTTGGCCTCCTGTAAGGGAAATGAAAAAAGCTATGGCACAGCATACTTTAGAACATTGCTTGATTCTTTGACAAACCATGAGCCGTATAGGAGAAGTAAGGTTGAATCTGAAGTAGTAGAAACAGTAGGTGTTAACGAAGATCCAAAAGATAAAAAGTTCAGACCCACGACTAAGCTGATAGAAAAAAGGATAAAGCACGTACAGCATCCAAGACGGATGGGCGCATGCTTGGATTATCTCCTCTTCCCACAATAACATGGCAACACTCCACTACAGCACCCTCTCCTTTCAGGATAAAGGCGAGCATCTGCAAGTCAATCTGCTTAGATTGTTCCAGGCTGAAATTCCCAAAGAGGAAGTGGAAAAGATTGCTACATTCACTCTTACCGATCCAAATACTATTGAATTTGCTAAAATAAGCCAGGAAAAAGCCGAGACAAAATTTTCCTTCCTTCTTGCAAAATATTTTGATCATCTGAAAAACAAGCTGACTGGCAACCCAGTGACGTATATTCACCGAAATTCCGGTATCCCTCTGATCGGCAATGTTGCCTTCGGCATCGTCTATCGAAATTCATCTATTATTGAAATAAAACCAGTGACATCATGTAATCTTGACTGTGTCTATTGTTCCATCTCAGAAGGATTGTCCAGCAAGAAGCATGATTTTGTAGTGGAAAAGGATTATTTAGTGGAAGAGCTGCAAAAAGTTATTGACTTTGCAGCTGAACCTGTCGAGGTGCACATCGGCGTGCAGGGAGAACCATTCCTCTATGCAGACATGGAAAACCTGTTTGCTGATTTACAAGCTATGGAAAATGTGCATACTATCTCCATCGATACCAATGGAACCTTGCTCCACAAAGAGATGATTGACCGAATTGCAAAGTACGACAAACTGCAATTGAACCTCTCCTTAGATGCCATTGATGAAGAAAAAGCAAAACTGATTGCCGGAACAAAAAATTACAATGTAAAACATGTCAAAGAAGTTATTGCCTATGCTTCTAAGAAACTGAAAGTTATTGTCGCGCCAGTTTTGACGCAAGGATACAATGAGGAGGAGATGGAAAAAATTATCCTGTTCATCAAATCTCTGGAAGTGCAGCCGATCCTGGGGATACAGAATTTTCTACGGTACAAAACCGGCAGAAATCCGGCTGAAGAAATCTCTTGGGAAAAATTTTATGCCCTGCTTAATGCCTGGGAACAAAAATACGACATCAAATTAAAATTAGATAAAGAAGATTTCAAGATCCGCAAAACAAAAGACTTGCCCAAACCATTTACAGAAGGCGAGGTTGTGTCCGTTGTGCTGAAATGCCCAGACAGATTCCCAAACTCTTCTATCGGCGCAGCTAAAGGGAGGAATATCTCCATTCCCGGATGCCCATTTAAGGAAGGGAAGGTTGTGAACGTGAAAATAGTCAGAGACAAGCATAATATTTTTGTGGGGAAAGTGATATAAGTTAACTACTTAATAGTTACAACTAGGCGGAAGATTTATAAAGCGTCCTGGTTATATTTCTCAGATGAAGCATGGATTAAGTCATAGAATAGGACTATCGCTGTCGCGGAATTATACTTACATTAGTCCTATTTTGGGACTTTCGCCGCTGGAATTAGAGCTATTGTTAGACCAAAGTTTAGAGCAAGTTGAAACTTTTCATGAAGAAAATCCCGAATGGAGAGATGAAACCGCTCCTGAAGAAAGAGGAAATTATTTTCAGCATAAACAGTTTTCAGATGATTGTAAATCAACCAGCGGAAAAATTCCTTTAGAAAAGTATTTAGAAAATCCCCAAATCTTTGTTGAAAGGAACGAAGGAGGGTATTCTATAAGATACGATTTGCAAATTGATGCAAGAATTGCAGAAAAATTAGCGCAATTCAAAAGAATTGGTGAAGAAGGAACGGTTTCTGCTGATAAAATATTTTCAAAGCAGTTTGCAAAAGAAAGAGCTTGGATTGTTGAACAACAACTTGTCATCATAAAATATGCATGTAAAATGCAAGACCAGTATTTGCTAACAGGTAACCCTTTAGATTTAAAGCCCCTCACCCAACTGAATGTAGCCCAAAATATAGGGCTTTCTAAAACCAGTGTTAATAAATTGATCCAAAATCTGACCATCCAACTTCCAGATGGAAAAGTAATCTTTGCAAACGAATTAATTCCTGGACTAAAAGCAGCTGCCAAAGTAACCTACGCTCTAAGACTACTTCAGCAAGAACCTCGTCTATATGAAAATGAAAGATGGAGAGTTTCAGATACAGCATTAGTACCTATTTTGAAAGAAAGATTCGGAATTCAAGTAGCAACAGAAACAGTTTCTAAATATAAAGGGATGTTAAGCCAATCATGACAAAAAGAGAAGTTAAGACAGTGATCGAAAAAGCAGGAAATCCTTGCACTATTACGGTGGAATAAAAATGAGAAGAAGCAACCCCATGACCACGTATCAAGCGGATATTATTCTAAGTAGATACGAGAGTGTTCCTAAACAGAGAGCTGAGATGGAGGAATTAATTAATTTACGCTACCAGGGAAAATTACATGATAAGCCACTTCGTTCCTATGATGATCGGCAAATATACAGAGTTAGTGAACGTGTTCTAAATGAAGCAAGAGAAGTTAAAAGCTCTCAGCAGGATAGAACAAGACCAGAAGTAAAAGGAACTAAACAGAGAAGAATAGACCAAGCAAATAAGCACACTGAGACGTTAGTTGACAAGCTTGCCAAATCGCCAGCCGTTCTCTGGGGAGAACACCAACGTCTTTGTGACTACCATAACATTCCACCAGCAGAACGACCACGATATACTATAAGCCAATTAGAAGCTCTTGAACAATAATCAAATCGCAGCCATCTTTCCCAGCACAAAATCTCCTAACTCCTTGGGCCAGCCCTGTTCTATTTCCCCTTTATACTTCTTGCAGTCATCAAAGACATCTTTTCTCATCGAGCCATTGTCGATCAGCTTGATCAGCTCTTCCTTGACATATACCGGGATATGTTTCAAGGTCCAGACCTGTAATTTCAATTTTTCCTTATACCAATCCTTTTCGTCATCCTGCTTCTTCTGTAGATCTTCCCAAAAAGAGGAGTAGGAGAACTCTTCCTTCTTATCCTTCAGGATTTTCTTCCCTTCCTTTAAGGCAATCTTGGCCATGACCATCTCGTGCATGCGCTTGAGGAATTCCTGCTTGTCCTCAATCCTGATCACATCGCTATAGCCGCCGGCAATCAAATTGAAGGCAAAGGGACTGGGAAGGTCAGCCGGCACTTCTATAATGCAAGTCTTTCCGGCAATGATAGAATCGATCATTTTCTGAGCATTAGGATAATCCATCAGATCTTCCAACACCTCCCGCCGGGCTTCTTTAAGGATGGGAAAATCATTGCTGATCCGTTTGACTGCGTTAAATAAAATCTTGCTGCCGACCTGCATCCTGCCGGCACCCTTTGATTTGCCCATATATTGGCGCAGGATCATCAATGATCTGGCTGCGCAATGCCTAAATCTTCTGGACAGCACTTCGCTTTTCTCAATGGCATTTTCTAAAATCACGCGGAAATCTTCCTGCTTGAGAGCTTCGAAAGCCCTTACTGCATTGAACTGTTTTTCCGCAGACAAGTAAAATCCATTATCGGTCACGCCGATCTCTACATCGCGATGTTGAGATTTCCCGATCACATAGGCTAAAGCCCGGGAAAGACAATCGTTCACTCTCCGTCCAAATAAAGTTTGGAAAATGACATAGGTCCTTCCTCTGTCGGTATAGGTCTCAACAACAATCTTTTTATCAGAAGGGATCTGGCTGTACTGATACTGCTCATAGAAATAACGGTAAATACTGTAAGCAGCTTTCTCATCAACGTAGAGGTGCTTATTCACAAAGTCCAGGATTTCCTGCTCTGTTTTCTTGCTTTGGAATTGCTCTTCCATCAATCTACGGAAACGGTTGATTTCCATAGCCAGATCGAACGATAACGGCAGCATTTCCGAGAACCAGCTGGGAACTGTCGGCGGCCTGTTTACAGAAGTACTTACCTGCGCGGTCATTCCTCGAGAGAACTTAAACATGTAGACATTTCCTCCAAGAACAAAGACATCACCCGGCCGTAACCGCTCCAGAAAGCCTTCATCAATCTTTCCCACGATCTGCTCGCCTATTTTAACAGTGATGTAGCTTTCTTCAGGAATCGTGCCGATATTAGTCATGTAGATGATCCTAGCCATTTTTCCTTTCTTGCCGATCTGCCCGGTTTCTGGATCATACCAGATCCTGGCATAAACATGACGCTCTTCCAGGCTGACATATTCCCCGGAAAGATACTTAATGACTTCAAAGAAATCCTTCCAGGCCAGATCCTTGTAGCAGTAGCTCTTGGTGATGAGGTGATACATTTCATTGATATTAGTCACTTCATTGATGGCGATGCCATACACCTGCTGGGCCAGGACGTCCAGCGCGTTGGAAGGGATGTGTACCCGGTCGATCTTCTTCTCAATAGCAGATTTGAGCAGCAGGGAACATTCCACTAAATCATCCCGGTCCATGACGATAATTCTGGCCTTCACCGTGGAATGAAGCTGATGTCCTGCACGACCTGCCCGCTGCAGGAACCTGGCGACTGATTTAGGACTTCCCAGGCAGATAACTAAGTCAACATAACCGATGTCGATGCCTAACTCTAATGAGGTTGAGGAAACAACTACTTTAAGATCCCCATCGCGCAAGGCTTGTTCTGTAGAAAAGCGCACTTCCTTCCCTAAACTGCTGTGATGGGCAGCAATGTTATCCTGATACTGGGAAGGAAACATTTCCTTGAGCGTGTGCACCACCCGTTCAGTTGCAGAACGTGTATTAGTGAAGATGAGGGTAGTTTTATGTCCCTGAATAAGCTCATGCATCAGATCATACATTTTCCGGTGCTTGAGCATGTAATCCGTTTCCACTAAACTTTTCACCGGACTGAGTACTTTCAGATCCATCTCTTTGAGGAAGCGGATATCAACGATGCCACAATCGCGGTCTTTCCCGACTAAATAACCAGCGATCTCTTCCAGGGGAGCGATAGTTGCGCTCAAACCAACCCTGGTTAGGCCCGGCGAGAGTTTTTGCAGGCACTCCATGATCAAGCTCAAATGCACGCCTCTCTTGTTTTCCGCGAGAGCGTGGATTTCATCAACGATCAGCCACTGTGTTTGCACCAGTTTCTCCTTGAATTTAGGCGAGTTGAGCATGATAGCGAGAGATTCAGGAGTGGTGATGAGAATATGTGGAGTCTTCTTCAGCATCTTCGCTTTTTCTGCAGCAGTAGTGTCGCCAGTCCTGACACCGATGCGGATCCCTAAATCTTTTCCAGCCAAGTCATTTATTTCCTGCAGTGGAGTGAGAAGGTTGACCTTAATGTCGTTGCCGAGAGCCTTTAACGGAGAAACATAAATACAATAAACCTTGTCTTCCAGGATTTTCTTTTCCGAAGAATCAACCAGTTCGTTGATAATGGATAGGAAAGCGGTAAGGGTCTTTCCTGAACCGGTAGGAGCTGAGATAAGCACATTTTTTCTGCTGTGGATTTCCATCACACCGTATAATTGCGGCAGTGAGAATTCTTGGAATTTGCCGAAGAACCATCTATTCAGAAGAGGATGGAATACGGATTTGATATGTACAGGCTTGTAGGGTTCAGTAATAATGGTTATCATAGCAAGAACATCTATCTGGTGCAATATATCTATTCCAATGATTATTTATAAGGGTTGTGGGCATTTGATTCTTTTATTTTCTAGAGTGTCAAATGGGCTTTCCACGCTGATCATGCGAGAGGAAGCAAGATGCACGTAGGTCATTGTCGTCTCAGGGCTGCTATGTCCAAGGAGCGGCTGTACATCGGTGACAGCATACTCATTTTCAATTAAATGTGTAGCAAAGGAATGCCGCAACGTGTGTGGATGAACATTTTTGCCAATCTTTGCTTTTTTCATCATATCTTTGACAATAGCCTGGATTGTCCTTGTTGTTATGTGCGTAGTTCCCCTGCCCTTAAATAACCAATCATCCGCTGAAAGTCCATTAGATTCGATCCATTGTTGTAAATCATTTTTTATTTTCTTAGCGATGATAAAAAGGCGATCTTTTCCTCCTTTTCCATTTCTTACCCAGCCATAATTTTTATCAAGCTGTAGATCCCGCACCTTAAGATGCACCAATTCATTTACCCGCAGACCAGCAGAATATAATAATGAAATCATTAAAAGGTGCTTCTCATTGGAAATGACTGAAAATAAGTGCTGTGTTTCTTCTTTGGTAAGCACTTCCGGCAATTTTCTTGGTGTCTTGGCATAGCGAATATTAACAGTTAACCGTTTCCGCAGCACTTCTTCGTACAGGAATTTAATGGCATTCAGATGAACATTAATAGTATTCCCCGGGGCATCCCTCTCCACAAACAGATCCAAATATTTTTGTACGTCCTGCTTTTTGATAGCTCTTGGATCAACATCGCGGTACGTTCGGAGGAATTTCTGTAAGCAATAACAATATACGCTTATAGTTTTGGAGCTATATCTTCTTCTCAATGCTTCCTTTTTCACAAGTTCGATAACATCCATTTTAGGTTATAACCTCCCCAGTAAATTTAATGCATCTTTGTCAAATCTTGAGAAAGCAAACCACTTTTTCCCTAAATCCTTCAATGAAGCACCAAAGTGGTATACCTCTTTATTGTCTATTATCATAAACCTATCATGTGATTTCGTAAATTCTTTGATTTCAATTGGTTCATATTGAGCATTGAACTTTTCCAGGTCAAGAGATGATTGTTGGTTTAGTTTTGTATAAATTATAACCTTTACTTCTTTTCTTCTCTTGCTAAATAATACAAAAATAGATTCATCGATAAAATTATCTATCAAGATGATGGAATTGTTAGCACTTCTAACCAAATCGGAAACAAATCTGTAGGCATCAAATATCTGGCCTTCAAAAAAGATTCCCTTTTCCGGTTTCAAATTTTTATCTTCGATCAGTCTGAATACTTGCTCAAACTTGTTATCATGCTCCAATAGTCTTTGTTCAGACTTACCTAACCTCTGAAAGACTTCTGCATTTTGAGTAACAACTCTCCGCAATGAAACGAAAGCTCTCATTACTTTAATATTAACTTCTATTGCTCTTTTGCTCTTTAAAACACCAGATAAAGCAGCAACACCTTGTTCCGTAAATACAAAAGGTAAATGTCCGCCCAAATTCTTCCTGGAAGGTATCGCATTTTGCGATACCATGGCATCAACTTCCTTTTCAGTTAAAGCAAACATAAAATCTGAAGGGAATCTCTCAATATTTCTTTTAACCTGTTCTCTTAATCTAATCGGTTTTACTTCATAAAGATCTGCCAGATCCTTATCAAGCATTACTTTCAATCCTCTAAGATTATATATCTTGTTTTTTATGTTTTCTTCATTCAAGAAGGCAATTTCTTTCTTTTTCATCACGGCAGCTTAAAAATTACTTTCTTTATAACCATAACCCAAGGTTGTCCAGTGCGGGAGTGGATGCCTAAAATTCACTTATTAAGCTCCACGTCATCAAAATTAGCAGGTTATAGCTTCTCTCTGATCTTGTCCAGTGGCTTGTCCAGTGGTTTCTGTTCCTTCTCAGTTTTTGATGCAGGTTTTTGACATCCTTTTGGTTTGGAGATAGGACTTGAGGAACATCTGGTTGTTTTTGCCCCTAGCAGGAAACCACCTAAGTCCATCTTCGCCATATTTTAGGGAAAAACCAAAAAGGTGAAAAACATGCACAACGAAAAACCAATTGAACAGATAATAAGGACAAATCAGCAGATTCTTGAGAATCTTTGTAAAGAGATGAGAATAATAGCCGCTTACGGCAATATTTCTCCCGCGCTAAAGAAAAGACTGTATTCAGCCGAATACTGGGCTAAATACTTTATGGGCATCAACAACGCCCTTATTCAAGAACATTTGAAGAAATAACTCCTCATTAGAAGTATCTCTTTTTGGAGTTATGTGCCCCTAAATTTCAAAGTTTCAGCCCCTCTCAGCTAAAAATATCGCTAAGTTCGCTAATGGGCAGTTATACGTAATTTTTTATTTGCCTTGTCATCGGTACTGACTCCAACTTTTCCGATGATGTCACGCTTTTTCCATCAAAGAAAAAAGCTAACAATCACTATGTTCTCTACCTCTTCGGAAAAGCTTCGGGCTACGTCGGGAATGTTTAACGTTGGTACTTTCGTTTAGTCGGATAAAAAAAAGAGAATTCAATTAAAACTGAATATAACATTGACTAAACGGCTCCGCTTCGCTACGACCCAAATTTTTTTAATGAATCTAAACGGGGGGAATCGGGCTAGATATAAAACTATAATTCAATAAACTTTAAATAGTTATTAGCTAAAATATCTCTTATGGCTACACTTAAAGTCTTTAAAAAACCAGCAGAATTCAATTTACCAGATACTTATACTAAAAAACAATTAGCTGAAGAAACGACTACAACTGCATTTATCAAAAAATTAGATCCTGAAACAGAGGGATTTAATAAATACATTGTAGGAAGACATTTTGAGAAAAAATATAAAATTCTAAAACCTACGGACGATGGAATTGAAGAGGAAGAGATAACCAGACCTACAACATTTTATTGCCATCTTTATATCCCTACAAATGGCACTGATAATGTAATTTATGTTGTTGGATCTAATTCAGAGTTATTATTTCCAGAGATTTTAGCTTTTGCAAATCTAAAAAAATTAAATGCTAGAACTATTGATATGGCTAAGTTGGAAGAAAAAAGTTTGACTTCTGGAATTATTAACCTTATAGGTCACAAATATAATCAAGCTAATGATACTATAAGTTATACTGTAAGAAAAATAGATGGAGTCCCTTTTAATAACCAAGACCCCGACTTTGTTTCTTGTGAAGAAATTGATAAAGAGGTTCTAGAAGTTAAATTAAATCTAAATGGAACCTTTGCCACATTCTATGTTTATTCAGATGGTAAAATAACACGAAGAGGACCAGATGAATCTGGAGCAAGTCCATTTAATTTACTGAAAACTGTTTATGATATAATCATAGAAGAAACAGAATCACAGCAGTGAAGTTAACCAATCATAAAATACTTCTTTAATATTCTTTTTAAGATATGCAGTTCCTTTATTGACGATTTTTATATTTGTAGTATTAAATGTTGTTGTAAAATTTCTTTCAGAATAATTAATGGACGTCTTATCCTCTTTCAAAAATTTCCATCTAGGAGTTACGTTAATAAAAATGGAGATTTTGTCTTTATCTTTTCTAAAATTAAAATTATCCAATAATTCTTGTAGTTCATCAGTAAAACTATCTATTGATTTAATCCCACCAAATATACCTATCTTAACTGCATTAAAACATTTAATATTAACAAAGTTCTTATTTATCCCTTCATCACGAGTTGAAGACAGTTCATAAGATGTTCCAGTATTATTTGATTTAAAAGTATAATTATTTTGTAGATTAGGATCAGTTATTCTTTTCTTATCAAAAAACGTTTTCAATTTATTACGTATATCTTTAATCGCTATGTATTCATCAGTTTCCACAGAAATTTCCAGCTTTCCAACAACATTTTTAACCTTGAGGGAAAAATTCAGTCTTTTTTGGAATTGATATCTCGGGGGTAATAGCCCTAAAAACCAAATTACAAATGCACCTACTATGGCGGCTAGTATTTGTGTCCACCAATCACTTACTAGTTGGAGTAACAAATCTTTTAAGTATCCAAAAAAAACGAAAGTCATTTTATAACTCCTTTATCTCATTCAAAACTTCTTCTTGATTATCAACATGAACTAAAAAGAAATGTAATCTTTTATCTAACTTTGTCCATTCTTCTGCAAGTTTAACTTTATACTGCGTATCTTCATTACTTACTCTATCTTTGCCTTTCCATTCAAGAGTAATTATATTGCCTTTCTTTGTTACAGCAACGAAGTCGGGATAAAATTTATTTTTCTGCCAACCTTGAAGATAAAATGGATCTTTCTTCTCTCTACTTCTTACCCAGAATTTAATATTTGGTAAAGCTTCAGAATCAAGTCTTTGAATAAAAGCCAGTTCTTCTTTATTTAATTTATCTATACCTTCGTAAAAGTTCTTTTTGAACGTTTCTCCTATTTTATCAGATAAAGTTATTTTATCGTCAAACTTTTCAAATGGCTTAATAGTGATAGCTTTTGTTTTAATGAATTTATCAAATCTTGCTTTAGCGTAATTTACTAAGATTTCATTTATAACCTCATTTAATTTATCTTTCAATACAAATCTATTAACTGAAAGTTCTGATAAAGAATGTTTGTTTAATTGATACTCAACTACGTTTTCAATAAACTTCATTTTATCAGATTTATCTAACATAATAAATCTTAATTTTTTATCTAACCATAAAACAAGCTCCTCTTTTGAGAAATTTTTATCTTTGTAAACAATATGGAGTGTAGTCTGCCTTTCTCTTGCCCACTTATCCCCTTCTGTAATATCAATTTTAATTCTCCCATCATTATCATAATGGGTTTCAAATTCAAAATGAGCATTTTGTTTTGATAATTTGAAATCTTCTCCAATTAAATCCGCAAATTCAAGCTTATCACTCTCATAAGCCATCATTGGAACAGCTAAATCCTCTTTAACAACTTTGGAAACGTCAAAATCATATTTTTTCTGTTTATCAGTTACATTAATAACATCCGATTTACTATAACCATTATCTTCTAATCCTTTAATAATTTGATCTGCTGCTTCATTGAAATTTTTTGCAGAAGCGAACACATAAGAATAGTTTAAATCCTCTTGTTTCTTCTCTTTTACATTAGGCAATCTCATAATTCTACCAATTATTTGTTCTACTGCAACTTTTGCCCCAATATTAGCCACTGAAATTAATATATAAGCGAAAGAACAATCCCATCCCTCAGCCAAAGCACTTACTGTGATAATATACCTAATCTTACACTTTTGACTGAAAAGATTAACTCCTTCCAAATCATTATTTTTTGAAGTTTTAATCGCAATTTCTTCCTCGGGAACTTTTAACTCTTTCATCAAGAAACTCTTAATATTACCAACAGTAACTTTATTTTCATCTTCTTTTTCTTGTTCTGCTTGAAGCAAAGCTATTGGTCTAATATATTCCTCTTTATTTTTTTTAGCAATAACTTCTAAATCTTTTCTCTTAAGATACCCATTATTAACTGCCTGTTGCCATTGGGAAACACTTTCTAAAATGATTGGAATTTTAACCATATGCTCCGCTTTTAACTCAGCAGATGTTACAGAAATCAAAATATTACTTTCTGGTCTTGGAGTTGCTGTATATTCTATAATAAAACTAGGATTTAAGTCTTTAATAAAGTAAATTGATAATTGAGTTTTTGTCTTATGACCTTCATCAATAACCACTAATGGATTATTTATTCTAATTACATTAGCAAGAGAATTAATAACGGTTCCTTCTTCATCTCTTTCTAAATCATTATGTTCATCTAAATGCTCAAAATGACTTAATAACTCGCCATTCTCTTGATAGACTTTATACTTATTTTGGAGAGTTTTTTCCTTTCTGAAAGCATCCAAACTTGAGACTACAATACATAAATTATTTTCAATATCTGTTTTTCTAATCTTTAATGCTTCTTCATTTGAGAAAATTCTGATATTGTTTTCAAAATATTCTTCTAATGACTTCCTAAGAAGATCATTTCTATCTTTTAAGCCTCTTAAAGTTTGAGTTTTTATTGCTTCCGATGGAACAAACCACATAACAATACCTTTCCCCATTTTATCTTTAAGATGAATATCAAAGATTTCTCTAACTGAATGGCAACCTACGAGAGTTTTACCCCCTCCTGTTGGAAACTTTACACACACAAACGGAACATTTCCAAAAAATTGGTCTTTGTAAGCTTGTTTGGTAGTTGAAATAAAAGCGTGTTCTGGACCAAATTGATTAACCAGTTTAAGATAATCTCTTAATTTTTCAATTGCATTTTCTTGATATGTTTTTAGTGGCATTTTAGTAAACCTTCACTTCATAGGGTATTTGTTTAAATTGAATATTATACTTTTCTAAAGTTTCCTCATCAATCATACATCTGTCAGCGTAAATGACTTTTTTATTGTCATTCTTCTTAATCTTCTTTATAAAAGCCTTATTTAAAACGTTTTTGTCTTTTTCTTTGAAAATTAGATAATAATCAATTTCGTTATGTTCACTTATAAAGTTCTTATCAATATGTTGTTTATCTAAATTAGTTTGTGTTTCAGTAAAATAAATATAAGTTGCAAATTGATTAAATGTGCATTCATCCTCAATTTGACCATTTTCATCAAAAAGTGGTTTGTCAAGTTCGCAATATTCAAAACCATCATCATAATCATATTTTTTTACTGCTCTTTTTATTCTTTCTGCAGTAATATCTTTGGCAACATCATCTTCCATCTCAATTAGAATAAACTTTCGTTTAGAAGACTTTTCTTCTTTATTGAAATCTAAAACCGCGTGTCCAGTTGTACCACTACCAGAAAAAGAATCCAATACTACATCTTCTTCATCTGTAGATATTTGGATTAATCTTTTGATTAATTCAATAGGTTTGGGTGTCTCAAATGGAGCATCACCAAACAGTTCTTTTAATTCAGATGAAGCTTTTCTTGTTGTACCAACTTCTTCACCGAAGAATATTGTCTCAGCAGCCCTTCCTCCTGCATTTTCAAGATAAATTTTACGAATAATTCTACTCTCATCCTTATTAAAAATAATTTCTCCGGTGCTTATTTTCTCATCAACTGTTTCTTTACTCCAACGCCATCCTTTTTTTGGAGGTTTGATGATCTTTCCAGATGGTGTAACAATATCATAAATTAAATTAGGCCTATACAATGCATTTCTAGTATCTCCTGGTCGCCAACGCCCATTAGGATCATTATCAGGATTAGAATAATTCAGATTATGAGATTCGTTTCTCTTTATAGACTTTAAGTTAAATAAATCTGATTTTTGGTAACACAAAATATAATTGTGATGAACCGAGAATTTTTGAGAATAACCTTTTGGTTGTATACTATGTTGCCATATAATATTAGCTACAAAATTATTGGCACCAAAAATCTCATCTAAAACTAATTTTAGATTTGGCTGTTCGTTATCATCAATTGCAATAAAAATGACGCCATCCTCAGATAACAAGTCTTTCAATAATTTTAATCTTGGATAAATCATACATAACCATTTATCATGCCTACATAAATCTTCAGACTCTCTTCCAACTACTTTCCCTAACCATTTTTTTATTTTTGGTGAATTTACCTTATCATTGTATACCCAATGGTCATTTCCAGTATTATATGGAGGATCAATAAAAACAAGTTTAACTTTACTATGATAATAGGGCATAAGTGCTTTTAATGCGTGTAGATTATCTCCGTGAATAATAAGATTTTGAGAATTCTCTCCAACAGAATGAGCCTTTACCTTCTTTAATAGTCTAAATGGCACTTCTTTATCATGATTTGCCACCGCTTCTTTTCCAATCCAATTTAACACAGGCATATATAAACAAATAAATTAGACTATATAAAAAGATTGCTAATTTAAAAACCCGATTCCCCCCTGTCCTACGGACTTTTACTCTGCTTCGCAGTTAATTGATAACGATTCATTAAAAAAACTACAGTACCAACTACATTCCCGACAAATAAAAAACTCCGCAGACCATCAAAGGTCTGCTACGTATAACAGCAATTAAGTCTAATTTTTGAATTGCCTAATGACCTCAAAATCTTTTTGGATAATTTCTTCTCTAAAACGGTGCTGTCCACTGTTAAAGCTGAAAATATTTATTCAAAGAAAAACTAATTATGGGGGGTGGGGCGAACGTTTTTATCACTTAAATAAAATTCATTGTTTGATTTGGTTGACCAGCCTTTGTTCATGTATATTATGTTCGACATTGTTCTACTACTAATGTTGCTACAGTCCATTGTTCTTGTTGAACCCTCAAAAGCGCCTTCAAAACCAAGGTTAATTTCTTCTTCCGTTTTCTGGTCTAGTTCATAATAACCATCAGACCATTCTAAACACCTTCTGTCAACAGTACCATCATTATCCAAATCTTCCCAGCGTTCATAACTTTCCTTTACTTTATCCTTTTCATTCTTACAGAATTGTCTTCCGACCACTTGAGAGATAACTCCTTTTGGGGTTACATACATGAACACTGATCTTGTACACTCATCTCCATTCTCTGCAGTAAAACTTAAAGAGGACTCCAATTCTAAAGGCGAATACTCATTTGTAGATGGTAGTGATTCTGCACAAGGATTAATGAGTGGTAAACTTGTGCTTTTTACACATCCAGAAAGTAATCCCACCAAACCTATAGTTGCTAATCTTTTTGCAATTTTTTTCCTTATCATTTTTATATTCCAACCAATGAAATATTCTATCCTTTTTATAAGCCTTTCGCCTTTTTTTAGTAGTAACCCGAAATCTTAACAAATTTTATAAACTACTACTTCTACTACTACTAAAATGCAAGAAACCATAAATGTTAATAAAATCGGACAAGAAGTTCTTCATCAATTAGAAGATTTTAATAAGAGGATGTGGGACGCAGTTTCTTTTAGGATGGTTCATGCTATGATGAGCCAAGAGCCAATATTAAAAGATTCCTACAAAAAGACTCAATCGTATAGAAAACAGAGATGGGAAAAAGCATTAAAGCAAGCTCACGGAAATAAAGGAAAAGCCTACCAACTTCTTGCATCAGAAGAGTTTAACTAAAACTAGGCCATCTGATTGCGTTAATATTTAATTCTTTACAGGTATTCTCAAAAGCATTGTCTCTCACAACAATTATATTCACTTTCAACTTCCAAAAACCATAAATTATTGGAACGTCTTCATCATTCAACCTATGCTTCTGTCCAATTTCTTCAATGACTTCAATATCATCTTCAATCACAACATTTGGAAGTTTTTCAATCATAAACTCTTCAAGAATTCTATCAATTTCTTTGCTTGCTTTTTCTTCTGAAGAACCATATCTGTTAATTAGAACGCCTTTACATTCTCCAATACATTGACGAAGTGTGCAGAGAAATTTGCCAGGAAAAGAGTATCCCCTCTTCTTGAAGTAATCCACTGCTTTTGGATAAAGAATTAAATCAACAAGAACATTAGCGTCTAATCCATACTTGGTGAAGAGATCTCCGATTACGCCACTTGTACTTAACACCATCCTCTTTCTTACCATAACAAACTAATCAACAACATTTCTATATAAAACTTTAGTCGCCCCACCCCTAAGAACTGTAAAACTAACAAAACTCCGACAGCACCTGAGAAGCACGGCAATTCAAAAACTCTACGCTTCACTACGTTACGCTTGTCGGGGCGTAAAGCCCCGAAAACTTAACATCGTTATATTCAATTTTACATTTAAGAACAAGGAAAAGCCCACCAAAACTTTATATATATTTGAAATTCTACAATTATTATGCAAGAAAATAAAATCATAATCACAATAAATAAGCCAATTGAAGAAGTATTTGAATTTACAACAAATCCAAAGAATACTCATTTATGGATTCCTTCAATTGTGGAAGAAGTTGCAGATGAATTTCCGCCAAAAATTGGGACTCGATACAAGAATCGTGGCGAAAATTCTGATTGGGATTTCTATAAAGTTGTAGAATTTCAAAATAACAAAATATTTACACTTTCTGATTTAGAAGAGAATTATCATGTTAAATATACTTATCGAAAGACAAATGATAATCAAACAGAAATGGAATATTTTGAGTGGATGGAAAACGGAGAATTAAGTAATCCATTTACTGATAATATAATCCAAAAATTGAAGTCCATTATGGAATCTAATTAATCGTTTTGGTGGGCTTTTCTAATTATTGACTCCCTTCGGTCGATATTTGATATATGTTCTTAAATGTAAAACTCTGAAATTTCCCTTCGGGACGTTGCACTAAATTTCAGCCCTGCGGGGAATATAACATTGATTTAACGACTACACTTCGTTTCGTCCAAATTTTCTATTACTTTAAATTGGGGGGATTTCAGTCTTTCAGACATACAGCCTTTTTCTGCGAAAAAGAAATTTATAATTTTGTAGATGGGCGAGAAACTAACTTAAACTATCTATATTCTTTTTAGCTAATTTAAAGACATATTTATTTTTAACTTTAATCTTTTTTATGTATCCCAAGTTTTCTAGATGAAACAAGTCATTACGAGAAGTGTCGTAAGCCACACCATATGTTGACATGATTTCGCTGATTACAAAATTCTTTTCTGGATTCTTTATGAATTCTTTCAAAATACTTGCTTGTCTTAAATTAATATCTTTCATACCTTGTACTAATTTCATTGCTTCTATTTGTTCCTTCTGTTTTCTGGAGATATATTTTTCCATTTCGTGCAATGATTCCTCTATTGCTGAAAGATTAAAGTTGATAAAGTATGTTAAATCATTATCATCTGTTTCCGTGTATAAGTAAGCCAAACCATAATTGGTTTTGGATCGTAAAAGTATTCTTGAAACAGACATAAACTCAAATAACCAATATCCTCTAGTAAGCACGTACCAATAAAAAATAGTTCTTGCAGTTCTTCCATTTCCATCATTAAATGGATGAATATAACCCATTAAAAAATGAAGTATGATTCCTTTGATTACTGGATGAATAAATTCATGATTATCATCACTTGCAAATTTGCAAAATTCATCTATAAGCGTTTGAATCTTTTTATAATCGGGGGGACTATGATAAATATTTTCAGCAATAACTGGATCACCAACGACAATTTCATTATTATCTCTGAATAATCCCTCATCTTTTTTATCTTTTAATGTATCTTGAGTTATCTCTTTATGCAACTCCAAAATAATTTCAGGAGTTATTTTTTTATCTTTCATCTTTACTATTTTTTGCATGGTGCTATAGCCATTAAGAATCATTTTCTCAGAATAATCCCTTGGCTTTTTTCTTAGTTTTAACATCTCTTTTGCAAGTTTTCTTGTTGTCGCAGCCCCCTCCAATTGACTTGAAGCAATAGCCTCTTCCATCAAAGAACTAATTATATATCTATCACGTCCTTCTGTATTTAGTGATTCCAAACCGGTCTCTAGATGTCCAGCAGCACCTTTATCAAAAAGATGTAATTTTCTTAAACTATCATCTAATAAAATTAGTGGGAAATTCCACCCATTAAATTTCAACATTTTATATTGTTGATTTCTAAAAACTTTTAAAAGAGCCCAAATGTATTCTGGTTTTTCATCATTTGGGATTTTCTTATATCTCAATTGATCCCAATGAACATATTCCTTATTGTATTTGGTAATAATATCCCTTATTTGTTCATTTTCTAACAAAGAAAATACTTTAGAATGATGCTTATCTAATATTTCTTTAATTTTGGGAGGATTTTTTGGAATTTTCATTTTCTACCAATTGATTTAATATTGGTAAATTTATTCATTTATATATTTTTCTACCAATTTGGTAGTTTTTGGTAGATTATAGGTAGATTATTGGTAGTTTTAGAAGTTCTACCAATTTGGTAGTTTTTGGTAGATCATTGGTAGTTTTAGAAGTTCTACCAATTTGGTAGTTTTTGGTAGATTATTGGTAGAAGTTAGGATTACCACCAACCAGTTCGCAGTTTATCTCTCCTATGTGTTTTATCATGTTGTTTTTGATTTTTAAAGACCCAGAGATTACCCCCACTATTATCTGATTTATCCCTATTTTTATGATGAACGACGTCTCCACTTTTTAGAGTGCGACCAAGCTTACTTTCCGCCACCCATCTATGAGCAGTTTTTCCACTATCTGAAAACCTTCGATATCCTTTTTCATCAATAAACCATCTTGCCATTTACAATTACCTCCTCATTCTTTCATTGAAAAAAATGGTTTTTCTTGAAATCCAAATAATTTAGCAACTATATTTTTTGGAAAAACTTGAATTTGCCCATTATACCAACCAACTCTTTTATTGTAAACTTTTCTTTCATGTACTAATTCTCTCTCAACATAACCAATACTTTTTTGTAGATTCATAAAACTACGATCTGCTTTAAGTTGGGGATATCTCTCCTGAATAATCAACAGTTTTGAAAGAGCTGATTCTAGCATATTTGCTGTTTTTATCTTGTCTTCCTGGCTTGTAGTCTTTCCCCATTGTGACCTTAATCTTGTAACTTCTTCTAAAGTACCCTTTTCATGTTTTGCATACCCTTTAACTGCCTCTACTATTGCAGGAATCAGGTCAAACTTTTTCTTTAGGTGAACTTCAACATGACTTGCTTGTTTTTCAACATTAATTCTTTTTATGATTAAATCATTATATGATCTCCAAACAGATCTAACAAGACCAATAATGACTAGTGCCCCTCCAATTCCAAAACCAAGTGCCCAGTAATTCATTTTTTTGCCTCCTAAAACTTTAATGATTTTTTGTAATAATCTTCATCTTTCTTTAGATTTTTAGGTGTTATATTAACTTCAAAATACCTCACTATGTGCTTTATCGCTTCTTGTTTTGTTTTCAAACCATTAACTAATTTGTAAACTTCCACAATCTTATCTTCCTGTTCCGATAAATCAACTAATATTTTGGTCATCTATTACGCCTTGTTATACTAGATAACATGAGGTTATATATAACTCTTTTGGTTATTTTTGGTGTTTTCTCGCCCTTTCTTCTTGTTTTCAAAGTAACGCTTCGCTCAAAAGATAAAACTGAAATCCCCTCTGTGCTACGTACCTATAGTCTGCTTCGCAGTAATTGATTAGAATTAAAGTAATAAAAAACTACGTTAGCCCCTAAAGTCTCGGCAATGGAAAAACTCTCTTCGTTCCCTTCGGTCACTACGAGCCACGCTGCGCTCTCACTTCACTTCGTTACGTTCGGGTCACTTAACAAGAATTAAATCTCTTAATACGCTTATTTAACAGTGGAGTAAAATGATTTCTATAACGTTTTTGAAGGTCAGGCATTCGCCAATTTTTTCCAGTGATCTTTTTTCTACATAGAGGAGAACCGCAATTACAATCCCATTTTGCAACGTAATTTTCATCAGCTTCCCATAGAATATAATCTGCGGTGAGTTCTTCGCCTGGCAAAATGTCTCTACGCGCAACAAGTGTAAACGCATTCTTCATCCAGACATTTGGATCACAAGAGTGATTTATGAAATATGTCTGGTCGTCGCCGCGTTCTTCAACGGTGAATAAATCCTCATCAAGTTGCATGACCACTTTTCCCTCTTTGCTCTTAGCTTTCATCGCTTCTTCTTTTGAAACATAATCACTGCCCCAAATAATGACAATCTCTCCAGCTTTGATACGCTCTTTTGCAAACATTCCTCTACCCTGAAGCAGCGATGACAGTATTTCAACTTTTGAACTCAACGATGATTTCTCGGGATATTTATCTTTCAGGTTTCCTGTGCCCATACACTATTCTTCTTTCTTCCCTTTGTGCCCGTAACTTCTCACTTGGTCAATAATCAATCGCAACATTCGAGCGATATACTCCCTAAAATTTTCTTTATCGGCTTCCTCTAAGGTCATGTAGTATTCTTCTCGTTTCTCAAATGGAATAAAGAACATCGGATAACCGTTCTTCATCAAAATCCAGTTCATAACTGCACGAGAGCTTCTACCATTTCCATCCTCAAAGGGATGAATCCAGGTTAATTTAGCGTGAATCATTGTGGCTAACTCAAATGGCTGTAATTTATTCTTATTGGCACTATACCATTTATACATATTTAGCAAATGCTTCTTTACGTCTTCATTAGGAGGAGGAACATGTTTAGAACCTTCAATCTTAACATCAAAAAATCTTATTCTTCCCCCATAAACAACATCAGTATTTTTAGTTAAAATACCATTCACTTTCTCTAATAATCTGTTGTTTAATTCTCCTTTGTATTCTTTCAAAAATTCTAAACATTCTTTTCCATTCACGGCTTCGTGATAATCAGATGCTCGCACACCAGAGGGGATAACCTTATCTTTGAGAATAAGAGCGGTTTGCCGTAAAGTAAGCCGATTTCCCTCAATAGCATTGCTATGGTAGGTAAACCGAATAACAAAATCATCATATAACTTATTCTTGAGGCTTTCAGGAGTTTTCTTTAACCATTCTTTATAGCCTTCTTTTAGATCTTGGAGTGTTTCAGCATCTTTCTCACCAAGATAAGAATATTCAGATCTCTTCAGCCCTTCCCGTTCAACTTGCTTTTCAATCTGTCCAGCATATTTCTGAATTTCTGATTTTGTCGGTTTCTTATCTCCAATATAAATCCTAATCTTCTTCCATTTATTGATACCTACGCGAATATTTTTAGTGAGGTAATAATATTCTTTGTCTCCACGTTTTATTGTCTCAATGTACGCCATAAGATATGTATGGGCACACTACTATTTAAAACTTTCGTCAAGAAGTGCACTTACAACTGTGGCGGAATTTTCTTACTGAATTAATCGAAGTGTCGTTAGACCTTTGTCGCGTGGGAAAAACTTGCTTCGCACCTCCGCCTAAAGCGGAGGAACGTTAACATCGTTACATTCAACTATCACCACACCCAAACTCGCTCAGCTTCCGTTGTTCTTTCATGTTTTTCAATAGCTTACTCTCTTTCAGTAGAAGATCAACATCAAAGCCAAACTTTTTCTTTACTAATGCCTGCGCGTACTTGATCATCAACTCCTGATCTGAAAAGGTAATCGCTGCACTTTCAATCGATTTTCGAGTCGCTTCCCGGCACACCCAGACGCCAAGAGGAATAGTGTATTCAGAGGTGATAAACCGCAATGCCAGGCAACTTCCCTGCCGCTTCAGCTGCTTCATCTTTTCTAATACTCCTAGCCTGCAGGCATAATAGCCGCCGGCAGTTTCCTCCGCATAGGTTTTCCTGCCGGCAAAATCTTCGTAATCAGTAGAATACATATACCCATTCTGGCTCCAGGGATTGACAGGATTGTTGATGTAGGTTTCAAATAATTCATAACTCCATACCTCTGGAAAGAACAAGAGAAGGTAATAATTTCCCCACGAACCGCCGAAATAGGCCTGGTATTCTCCGACAGAAAAGTCTTTGATTTCAGGGATCAGGTCTTTACCGATGGTGTCATCAACAGCCGTGATGCTCCATCTGGTAGGAACTAATTTTCTGTTCTGGGCTAAGCCAACATTGCCGACCGAAAGCAAGCTGTTCAGGGAACTTTCTTCAAATCCTTTTCGGTATAAGCTAATGATAGCAGGAGCAGCTTTCAAGTCGGTATCGGAAACAACTCGTTCTACGCGCGAATCAACCTTGACATTCTCCGTGATCCGTGCTCTTTTTATTTCTGCCTGCGGTCCGAAGGGCGTGATTTCCCGTTCCGGTTTAAGCTGCAGCTGCGGTCTCTTTTGTAGGTTGATTTCCAACTCTGCTGCTTGTTTGGCCATTCCCACTTCCTTGACAATTTCCAGGAATTTTCCTTGCATATCATGGACATCAGCGTGGGATTTTGAATTGACCATACTGTGGCGCATGCTTGCAATTTTTCCAATAGCAAGATTGTCCTGGCTCCACAACCGCGGCGAGTTATACTCAGAAGTATCTCCGCTCAGTTGCGGGCTTAATACGCCGATGCTCACCTGCGGGTACCCATATCGGCCAATGAACGGTGCCGGAGAGGAGCCAAAGAAATCGCTTTTGAAATGATTATGCACCTTTAAGTGCGGTATTTGTTCAATGTCGCTGTATTTAACCCGCCGGATGTTCATATCTTCTTATGAGAGAAGGTGGTTTATATAATTTAGCTGGACTTGACCACTGGGTCATGCATGTTACCGTACTGGGAAATATTTAAAAAATTTAGCTTCACGCAAAAATCCAAGGAAAAGAGGTTTGCGTATGCCAACAACATAGGTATTTGGATATGTTTTCCCTCGGGTGATAGTATGTGATACAATATAGTCCTCATCGGTCGTCTCTATCTGTACGACACCGTGTCCTTTCAAGCGCTTATAACCCCGAAGGTCTTCGTAGATCATCCTATACAATGGTTCTGTCCGCAGCGCATCTAAACCCCCAGCTGTTTCGGCATTAATCTCAACCGCATGGAGGCTGCCAGCTTCTCCTACCCGCAATAAAAGCCGTTTAGCATCAAATTCTGTTAACAGTGTGGTGAGGCTCGTCTGCTGTATAGATATCCCTCTGAGCTTTATGACTTCGTCGTTGCTGTAGCTCATCTTAATTCACGGCTCTGTCAAATAATGGTTCAAGGCCATCAGTATTCATGCAACCATCGTCATCTGTTATCAGGATGTCCACTCCGGTCAGTGTAACGATCCTCTCTCGCGCACGTTCAAAGGGCAGCGGCGCCAATCGGGTGATGATCTCTTCTCCGTGTAGCCTGTATAATGTGTCTGCAAGCTGGATCTTTCTCCCCTTTCTCTGTATAAAGTTGTGCACGGCTTTCCATGCCTTCCGATCCGTCATGCGTCGCATGATCCTTTCATCTTTCTGCTCCTCTGCTTTCAGATGATCATACCCCGATACATCTCTTGCTGCGCAGTAGGCAAGTCCTGAACAGGTTTTAATGATGTGAAGCAAGGTCTGGTAGGCTTCATATTCCCTTTGTTCCAGTTCATCCATCTCCACACCTCTTCGATTTTCATCTGCGGCGTACTCTTGATATTTTTCTGTTACCTCTGGGTTTATGATTCCATACATCCCTAACGACAAAGACGAGGCCCGCTCAAAAAGTGAATGTGGATCATCGATGTCAAGATTTAAGTATTCATAATCCCTGTACCTGTCGGCAAAAAAGTAATTGATCCTCAGGTGTTTCCTGGCATCCAGTTCAAATTCAAACGAGAAGGTATCATTAAGCCGAAAGACAGGAGCAAGGTAGCTGGCGCAGTCGTGCAGTATTTCTTTTACGGCAGGAAGACCTAGTTTCTTCATACTTTGTTACTAAAGAGTGATAGTTTATAAATCTTATAGTTAGAAATCAATCCTAAATTCCTTTCCCCGATCCTTGAAGCCCAGCTTTTCATATAACTGATGGACATTTTCCCGCCCATATCTGCTGGTTCCTAAAAGCTTGTAGCAGCCTCGCTTCTTCGCTTCTTCCATGATCGCCTTTATGATCTTCGTCCCATATCCCTGTCCACGCAACTCTTCATCTACAAACACATCTTCCATCAAGCCGTAGGGCTGGGAATGCAGATCATTTCTAATAAGATACAAATATCCCCTGGCTACTTCCTTTCCTTCTTTGTTGATAAAGAATTTAATTCCTGTACTGTGTAATTCGGTCTGTTGTATTTTCATCTTACGCGGTTGTTCCATGCTCATGCTTCATGCCCGCCGCGGCCCGTCTGGCTCGCCAGGTTTGGAAAAAACGACAGCAGATACTTTTGATTCTTTTTTTGGTTCAGGTTTTTGCGGATCGACAGCATACCGCACAATAGTTCCTAAATTCTCAGGACCATAACTGAATCCCCAGACTTCCTGGGTGAAATGCGTACTGGGTATGAAGATTGTCCGCGCAACTCTTTTCCAGTCATAATCGTCCTGTCGGAGGAGAAAGGAGTTTATCTGCTCTCGTCTTAAAATAGGTTGTGGATCCCGCATAAGCAAGCTGCCCATGCCCTTGTAGATAACAAGGCTATCCTCTGGACCTTTGTCTTCTGTCCAAGCTACCTGTTCATCTTGAGCGAGGACAACACCATACACTAAATCTCTTTCTGCAAACTGCTGGGAAACATGTCGCAAGGCTTCTAGATTTGATACCTTGCGCACCTGCTCGCTCATGCCAGCGCCATGCCGCACCGCTTCGGCATAACCATCAATAGTCGCGCCAAAAAAATCTCTATTCCCTTCGATACCCCAAGCTAAAGCATAGGCTAATGACGATACTGCCGGGTTAGATGCATCCAAACCGAGGTTTCGGACATAATCGTGCTGTTTACTGCCGTGCGTCTTGATATCAACATTCACGTCAGGAAATTGAACGATCATTGCCAGCCTTTCTTGAATTTTAGGTGCTCATTGGGAATAGCGTTTAGCTACATCATCCCAGTTGATCAGCTTCATGAAATTATCAACCCATTCTGCTCTTCTGTTCTGGTATTTCAAGTAATAGGCATGTTCCCAGACATCGCATACTAAAAGAGGTGTCAATCCCGGAACCCAGACTTTTTGATGATTTTCCACGGCAAAGACGTGCAATCTTCCGGTATGATCTTTAGCAAGCACGCCCCAGCCTGAACCTTCCACTGCAGTAGTTGCGGCTTTGAATTGCCCTACAAATCTATCCCAGGAGCCGAATGATTTTTCCAGCGCTGCCAGCAGTTTTCCCTGCGCCTTGTTATTTTCTGTTCCAGGGTGCATGTTTTCCCAGAACATGGTGTGGAACCAATGTCCAGCTCCATGAAAAGCCATCTCCCGCTCCCAATGCTTGATGAGCGAGTAATCTCCTGATTCACGCGCCTCTTCCAGCTTTTTGAAAGCCAGGTTCAATCCTTTCACATACCCTGCGTGATGCATGTCGTGATGGATCTTGACTGTCTGTTGGTCGTAATACGGTTCCAATGCGTTTGCCGGATAGGGTAAATCTGGTAATGTGAATTCCGTAAATTGTTTCATTTCTTCTTTCATTTCCTTCATAGTGTCACCTTCCATAAATTTCAGTCAACTAAATCTTTCCTACCAAGTCCAGGCCTGGCTTCAATGTTTTCTTTCCAGGCTCCCAGCTGGCCGGGCAGACTTCCCCGCCGTGTTCCCTGACAAATTGCGCTGCTTTTATTTTCCGAAGCAATTCCTTGCTGCTTCTGCCGATGCTGTTGTCATGCAGTTCAAAGGCTTTCAACACTCCGTCAGGATCGATGATAAACGTTCCCCGCAGGCTAAGGCCTTCCTCAGCGATATAGGTTCCATAGTTTCTGCAGATCTGTCCATTTGGATCAGCAAGCATCGGAAATTTTATTTTTTTGATGGTTGCAGAATTATCCCACCAGGCTTTATGGGTAAAGACCGTGTCAGTGCTGACACTCATCACTTCAACGCCTAGCTTCTTGAATTCCTCATCGTTGTCAGCAAGCTCTCCCAATTCTGTGGGGCAGATAAATGTAAAATCCGCAGGATAGAACACTAAGACTACCCATTTGCCTTTGTGCTTTTCTAATTTCACCGTCTTTATCTCATTGTTGTGAAATGCCTTGGCTTCAAATCTTGGTGCTTGTTTATTGATTTCTAATTTGTTTTCTTCCATGTTATGTGCCTCCTTTCAATTAAAACTTGATCGTAACCGTTCCCTCTTTTATCCTGGCCTGGCAGGCTAATCTATGCTTTCTGTCCCTGCCCATATCTTCTTCCTCAAAAGTAAGCTCGGTAAGATTCTCCTCCCCTTGCTCGATGTCAATCATGCAGGTTCCGCATAATCCTGATCGGCAGCCGAAAGGAACGCCTAATTGTTCAGCGGCATCCCTGATAGGTTCTCCATCTTGTACTTCAACTGTAGAGCCGTCTGTTTTGAGCGTAGCCATGGCCTCTTTTTCTGGAGCAGATTATATAAAGATTGTGATTTTAAATAGGTCTTGCTTCATCTTTTTCTTCCTTCCTAGTTGATAAATAATTTTATAAATGGGTAATTATTCAATACAGATGGTGATGTGATGTCAGTTATTCGTTATATCTGTGCAGGGAACTGCAAAACCATGATTACAGTTGAAGAGTTCAGGAAGGGCAATGACACCTGCTGTACAGAAACCTGCAAATCATATGGCGACCAATTAGAACGAGGGGAGTATTGTCCAGGGTGCAATACCCATTTTGACGAAGGCGAGGATCATATCTGTTTTTGACCATGAAATACAATCTTTCTGCCTGGGACCTGTCTGAAATCCGGCCAAGCAATGTTGACACGCTGTTCAAGGAGATTGAGCGAAGGACGGCTGCTCTTGAAACAAAAAGACGCCATCTCACGGCAACTATCTCCTCGCAGAGCTTCATGCTGCTCCTTAAAGAGTTAGAAGAACTGCGCAGAATCACTACCACTCTCGGCGTCTTTGCACAGCTGCAGTTTGCAGAAAATTCCGCCGACCAGGAAGCAGCAGCCTTTCTTTCCAGAACAGAAACGTTCCTCACCAAGATCGGCAATAGGCTGATCTATTTCAGTCTCTGGTTTAAATCCCTGCCAGAGAAAAAAGCACAACAGCTCATCAGCACTAGTGGTAAGTACACTTATTATTTCGAAAGCCTGCGCCGGACCAAGCCTTACACCTTGAAAGAGAATGAAGAGAAGATCATCAACATAAAAGATGTAACTGGTGCTTCAGCGCTGAATAGCGTTTACAATATCCTAACATCCCAGTATCTGTTTCAATTTGGAACAAAAAAATTGACCCAGAACGAACTGCTAGTGCATGTACGCGACACTTCCCCTAAAGTACGGGAGAAAACCTACAGAACTCTCCTTGAAAAATATAAAGACCATAAAGATGTCATTGGTGAAATCTATAAGAATCTCCTCAATGACTGGCGGGAAGAATCAATCAATCTACGAGGGTATAAAAATCCAATCAGCGTCCGCAATGTCGCTAACGATATCCCTGACCAAGCCATTGAAGCGCTACTGAAAGTGTGTGAAAGAAATCAGCATCTGTTCCAGCGCTTCTTTGAGCTGAAACGGAAAAAATTAGGCTTGAAGACCCTGCGCAGGTTTGACCTCTACGCGCCGATAGAAGCAAAAAAAGAAAAAAAAATTCCATACCCTGACGCAGTCGCCCTTGTTCTAGAAACATTTAAACAATTCTCGCCGCGCTTCTATCAGGAAGCCTTGCAGATTCTCAACACCAATCATGTCCATTCCCAACTGCAGAAAAACAAAGACACCGGTGCTTTCTGCTGCAGCGTGACGTCTACATTAAACCCGTACGTCCTGCTCAACTATACAGGAACATTACGTGATGTTTCCACACTTGCCCATGAGCTGGGGCATGGAATACATCATAACCTGTCGCGGGAGCAGAGCGAATTTACCTTCCAATCGGCGCTGCCCCTGGCAGAAACGGCTTCCATCTTTTCGGAGATGTTATTATCCGAACGGCTGCAGAAGATCTATCCGGAAAGGACAAAAGAGCTGTTATTCACCAAGCTTGATGAGATCTACGCTTCCATCATCAGGCAGGCCGGATTTGTCCAATTTGAAATACAAGCTCACCGTATGATGGAAGAAGGAAAAACCATCGAAGAGATGAGCGCTGTGTATCTGCAGGGCCTGAAAAAGCAATTAGGAAAGAAGATTGACGTCGATCCAATCTTTGCCTATGAATGGACCTATATTCCGCACATCTTCCACACGCCGTTCTACTGCTACGCCTATGCCTTTGGGAATTTATTGACACTCGCGCTGTACGAGATGTATAAAGAAAGAGGCAAAACCTTCATCCCGAAAATTATAGAAATGCTTTCCAAAGGCGGCAGCGAATCACCTCTGGAGATTACCAAAGCGGTTGGCGTTGACATCACCTCTGAAACATTCTGGCAGAAAGGCTTTGATGTGATTAAAGAGATGATTGAGAGTGTGGAGAAATAATAGTTGTTACGCAAAGGAAGAGCCTACTCCGTTCTGTAATTAAACACAGTCTCACTTAGTCGTCTCCACATTTTTTGCTGATGACTATAAATAAAGTCGAAAGCTTCTCTAACTGTTGTTGGATCTCTACTCCATATTTCTGGCAGTTCACCACTTGTTTTTTCGAAGTGGTCGGCTTGTTTATGGACTACAAAGAATTCTAATGCTCTCTCTGCAACATTAAGGCTTCCTACAAGGTCATACATAAAGCCGTAATCAACATTGTCAAGCCGTTCGTAGGCGGAAAACCCGACTACTCCACTTTCCCAATCGTGCGTTCTAAACCACCTGACTAATCCATTATTGAATTCTCTTGCAAATGGTAAATAGCCGTCTTCTTCAGTTAGTTCAGGAGTAAGTTCCACACCAAGACTTTCCGCAAAGCGGCTAAATAATATTTCATGCGAGTTAAGATTTTGATCCCCATATAAATCGGGAAGACCTGCTTCTTCCGCCATATATTGGAGTAATCGTTTTTTTGCTTCAGCGCTTGGAGCATGAACTAGTCTTGTCCAAAGAAGCCTATCAAAATGCCCTCTCGTATGATAAAAGACCTTGACAAAGTGCTGTCTCTGTTCTTTGGTCCATTGACAAGTTTGGGCAGTATCGAAAAGAGGAATGTGTTTATATACCATGACTTGCAGGTCATTTACTTCTTGGAGGAATTCATCTAGTGACATACTGTTGTCTGGCCGTAATCTAAATATAAAATTTCTTCACCTACTAAGGGGGTAAAATATTTAAAGAAACACCCATTCTTGTATTTAAGATGAATACTCAATTATTGGAGGAAATAGGACTAACCAAAACAGAGATTAAAATCTATCTTGCTTTGCTCAAACTGGGTGAATCTACAACTACAAAGATAGTACGAGAGGCAAAAATTCATGCTTCTAAAGTTTATGAATTTCTTGACAAATTAGTTCAAAAAGGATTGGTAACATATGTCATTAAGGCAAATAAAAAGCATTTTACTGCTGCTAATCCTACTTATCTGAAAGAATTCTTGAGAGAAAAACAAAGATTAATTGAGGAACAGAAGAAGCAGGTTGATAATTTAATTCCAGAATTAGGTAGATTACGAAAGCAGAAAGAAGATCAATTTGAATTTCAGGTTTATGAAGGACTGAGGGGAATTAAATCATTTTATGAGAAGATGCTTTCCAATTTGAAAAAGGGAGATACTTCTTATCTTCTTGGCGCTCCAAAAATAGGGAATGAGAAACTAGAAGGGTACTTACTTGATTGGCATGAGCGACGACAGAAAAAAGCTGTAAAGTTAAAAGCCATTTATGATACAGATAATAGGGAGTATGGGGAAGTGAGAGCAAAAATGAAACATTCCCAAGTACGATACTTCCCAAAATACATCTCTTCACCTATGTGGATTGAAATTTCAAAAGATTATGTCGGGATAGGGCATATTAAAGGTAATAATGCTGTTCTGTTTTCGATAAAGGACACTACTATTGCAAGAGGATATTTGGATTATTTTGAAATCATCTGGAAAGCGTCAACGAAATAGTTTCTCGCACCTTAATTAGCTTTCCAGTAGACTTTTCAGAAACCAGAGTGGATAAACTTTCCCCACCCTAACCTTTAAAAAGCTCCTGCTTATTCCCTTCCTCGATGCTGACCCCTAAACAAGTCCAATTACTGCAGGATGAACTAGCCACAGCCCAAAATCCGCTTTTCCTCTACGATTCTGACGGAGACGGGCTTTCTGCGTTCCTTCTTCTCTACCGGATACGGCACGAGGGAAGAGGTGTAAGAGTGTCAACAACATCAAAAATCGGCCTCGAATTCCTGCGTAAAGTGGAGGAACTTAACCCGGACAAGATTTTTATCCTGGACATCCCCATGCTCGATCAGGAGTTTGTCGATGCAGTTAAAAGACCGATCTTCTGGATTGACCACCACCAGCCTCAGCAAATCAGGAATGTCCATTATTTCAATCCCAGGATCAAGGATCCTGATGCCTACATCCCGACAACACGCATGGCCTGGCAGGTTTCAGAAAATCAGGATGATATCTGGATCGCTGTTGCCGGCTGCTTAGCAGATTGGCACATGCCTGACTTCATCGAGCAGTTTATTGAGAAATATCCGTATCTGCTTCCGGAAAAAAAAGATCTGGCAGAGACTATTTTTGACAATCCCGTCGGCCAGCTAGTCAAGCTCTTTTTCTTCCTCCAGAAAGGCCCCAGTTCTGAAGTTAAAAAATCAATAAAGATCCTTATGAAAATCAAATCCCCTGATGAAATATTCAGGCAGGAAACAGCGGCAGGAAAATTTCTCTACAAGAGATTTGAGAAGATCAATAAGAAGTATGAAGAGATTCTGCAGCAAGCTAAGAAGAGCATCACCCGCAGCAGGTTTATCATTTTTCGCTATCCATCTGCCTACTGGTCCTTTACAACCAATGTAGCCAATGAACTGGCTGCGGCATACCCTCAGAAAGTGGTGATCATTGCTAGAGAAAAATCAGGAGAGATGAAATGCAGCTTGCGGGCCCAGGTTCCCATCCTTGGAGCGCTGACTGCAGCACTGCAGGGAATAGAAGGAAGAGGAGGCGGGCATCCTAATGCCTGCGGCGCGGTGATCAAGGAACAAGATTGGGACCGTTTCCTGGATAATTTTAAACAGGAATTGAAAACTATGGAGAATGCCCCGGGAAAAGCCAAGCAAGGTGCCGAAAACAGTGCTGAGGATACACCACAAACAAGGATGGTGGAGCATGGCTGAAATATTTCTTCCATTATTTTCTCTCACAGGGATATTTTTTGGCCTCATTTTGTCCTTCATTGCTCCTGAGGAACTTTCACCAGGGAGAAAATATTTTATCTTCCTGCGAAGAAGCTTATTTGTACTGGCAGTTCTGTTGATCCTCTTCATGTTTCATAAACAATTATATCTTATCTCGGCCTTCTTGGTCCTGTCAGCAGTCCTGTTAGTGCTGGATGTTACAATAAAGAAACATTTTGTCTCCTTCCTTCCCTATTTATTATTCTTGCCGGTATTTTTTCTGAATACAAAACCACCTTTTCATCTTGTTTTAGCAACACTTATTTTCCTCTACGGATTTCCTCTGGGTACGTTATTGCGGGTAAAAGATGAAGAACAAAAACAATCTTGAAGAAACATTGAAGGAGAAAGTGTCCGGCCTATTAGAGAAAACCATGGCCAAGAGCTGGGGCATCTCCATTCCTAAAGTTGAATCCGATATCACCGACAAGCTCAAGAATCCCCAGCTTAATATTTACATTGATACAGCATCAACATTCCAGGAAGCGAAACATAAATTCAAAGTTGAATTTCTTAAAAACGAATTACGGCTGCATAAGGGCAATGTTTCACAATTAGCCAGAATGATGGGCTTGGACAGGCGGAGCATCCATCGGGTCATGAAAGATTCAGGAATCAAGCGTGAAGCGCTTCAGCAGGATCGATCTGAAGAGGATTACACGGAAACAATCATCGATCAGACCATCAGGTCAACGCTTGATGAATACAAGGAGATCATCCAGCCGCAAAAGATGGAAAAAATGTATGAAGAGGTTCCAGAACTGTCGCGGAATATTGCAAAAATGCTGCCCCACCAGCATCTTACTTGGAAACTGGCGGAGACGGAATTTGAAAAACAATTTCTGGCTGAAGCTTTGAAAGAGAACAGCTGGAAGATCAGCCAAACGGCCAAGCAGATAGACTTACGCCCAGAAACGCTGCATCGGAAAGTGACAAAGCTGGGGCTGAGGAAGCAATAAAAAGTAATACTTAAGCTTTCTGAAGAAAAAAAATAGGGGCTTGGCCTACAATGTTGCCAAATCTGCTAAACCATTCGTCAGAAATAGTTAAGGTGCGAAAATCTTTGATAAGAAGATCAACTTTACTGCTATAATAACAAACAATTTTCGCCAGATTTGGCTGGCCTGCCCCTATTTTTCTCATTGAGAAGTTAAAGTCGTCTTGGCCAGTAAAATCTACCGAGCCTAGATGTTAAAGCAGAATTTGATAGGCTCGGAACTTAACTTTGACTAAAGTATACATAGTAGATTTTACAAAGCGAGGCCTAGACGACGACTTTAACTTCAAGAAGATAAAGTATTACAATAAAAAGATAAGTATAAAAAGAATAAATTCTTCTTCCCTTGGATGAAAAGAGGCAGGACTAGAAGAAAAGAGTCAAAACTAAAAAAATTCTTCAGGAAATTAGGGCCTGGTTTCATCACTGGCGCATCCGATGATGATCCTTCAGGGATAGGAACATATTCCCAGACCGGAGCCCAATTTGGGTACAACCAGCTTTGGATGCCGCTCTTTTCCCTTCCCTTCATGGCCACAATCCAGGAAATGTGCGGACGGATCGGCATTGTCACCGGAAAAGGCCTGGCGGGAGTAATTAAAAAGCATTACTCAAAAAAAATTTTATATTTTTGCGTACTGATCTTGTTGATCGCCAACACCATCAACATCGGAGCAGACTTAGGAGCCATGGCCTACTCTGGGCAATTAATCTTTGGCATACGCTTCGGTTATTGGCTCCTGGGAATAACCTTCATAACTCTCCTTCTTGAAGTCTTTGTCTCTTACCGGCTCTATGCAAGAATACTCAAATATTTCACCTTTTCCTTGTTGTCATATATAGGGGTAGCCTTTCTGGTAAAACAAGATTGGCCTACTATTTTAGTATCAACCTTCATTCCTCATTTTTCTTTTACCAGAGAGTATCTGTTCAATATCGTCGCCATACTAGGAACAACTATATCGCCATATCTGTTTTTTTGGCAGGCCAGTGAAGAAGTGGAAGAAGAAGTTGAAGCAAAGGAATTAAGGAATATGGGAAGAGGAGTTCCAAAATTTGCTCCTTCCAGAATAAAAGATATGAAAACAGATACCATCCTAGGAATGTCTTTTTCAAATTTAATCTTCTTTTTTATAGTTGTTACGACCGCATCAACCTTAGGTGCGCAGGGGATTACTGATATCCAAACTGCAGACCAGGCTGCGCAGGCTTTAAGGCCGCTTGCAGGTGATCTGGCCTATCTATTGTTTGCTCTAGGCATCATCGGCACCGGGTTGCTGGCCGTGCCGGTTTTAGCTGGTTCAGCTTCATATGCCTTGGCTGAAACCTTCTCCCTAAAAGAAGGGCTCTATCGTAAATTTAAGCAAGCTCATGGATTTTATGGGATCATAACTCTGGCAACTACTATCGGACTGATTATTAATTTCACTAACATTCCACCATTTAAGATTCTCTATTACACCGCCATCCTGAACGGCCTGGTCGCTCCACCGCTGATGGTAATGATAATGCTCATCTCAAACAATAAAAAAATTCTTGGAGATTATACCAATAAAAAATATTCAAATATTTTTGGCTGGAGCATCACCGGGATAATGGGCCTTTGCGCAATTGCTTTAGTAACTAGTTTATTTTTTTAGATTCAATCTGTCAAAGTCCTTATAGTAATAAAAATAATAATTCTCTAAATTTAAAACAGATTGAATCCATAAGCTACTAATACTGGTGCAAAGACAATGGCAAATGTATTCATGACTTTGATCAAAGCGTTTAAAGCCGGTCCAGCGGTGTCTTTGAACGGATCTCCGACCGTGTCGCCGACAACTGCTGCTTTGTGAGCTTCAGAACCTTTTCCTGAGCCTTTCTCGATCAATTTCTTAGCATTATCCCAAGCTGCTCCAGTATTGGACATGAACAAAGCCATCATTAAGCCGCTTAAGATAACCCCCATCAACAATCCGCCCAAGGCTTGTATTCCCAAGAATAGTCCAACTAAAAGCGGAGCAGCAATAGCTAACACCGCGGGAAGAATCATATGCTTCAAAGCAGCTTTGGTTACGATATCGACGCATTTGCCGTATTCTGGTTTAGCTTTTCCTTCCATTAATCCTTTGATCTCTTTAAATTGTCTGCGTACTTCAATCACTATTTTATGAGCTGAACTTCCAACCGCAGTCATACATAAAGATGAAAAGATAAACGGCAACAAAGCTCCGATAAATAATCCCACCAAAACTGCGGGATTAGTCAATAAAAAGCTAACCGGTGTTCCGGTGATTGCAGTAATTTCATGGGAAAAAGCGGCAAATAAAGCTAATGCAGCTAAAGCGGCAGAGCCAATGGCGTAACCTTTAGTAACAGCTTTTGTGGTGTTTCCAACTGCATCTAAAGCATCGGTGATGGTTCTGACTTTTTTATCTAAGCCTGCCATTTCAGCGATACCGCCGGCGTTATCGGTAATTGGCCCGTAACTGTCTAAAGCAATAACCACTCCGGTTAAGGATAACATTGCAACAGCAGCGATGGCAACACCGTAAATTCCAGCTAACAGATAAGCAGCAATGATTCCGCCACAGATAACTAACACTGGAAGCAAAGTTGATTCCAAACCCATAGCTAAACCAGTAATTAAATTTGTTCCCGCTCCGGTATTAGAAGCTTCAGCGATCTTTTTAACCGGCCGATATTTTGTGCTGGTATAATATTCAGTAATGACATTGATTAATAAAGTGACCACTAAGCCGACGATTGCGGCTAAAAACAACTTAATCGGATTTTGAGTGTAATAATTTACGGCGTAAAAGCCAACCGCGGAAAAAATACCGGCTGCAATCAATCCTTTGTACAAAGCCATCATGATATTTTCTGATTTTCCTAATTTAACAAAGAATGTTCCTAAAATAGAAGCGATAATCGCAACACAACCTAACATCAAAGGATATTCTACCGCTTGATTAAAGCCGGCAGAGACACTAGGAATGATCCCTAACAACATTGCCGCTAATAAAGTAACGACGTACGTTTCGTATAAATCAGCACCCATGCCGGCGCAATCTCCAACATTATCCCCAACATTGTCGGCAATTGTGGCCGGATTTCGCGGATCATCTTCAGGAATTCCAGCTTCAATTTTTCCCACTAAATCTGCTCCGACATCTGCTGCTTTGGTATAAATTCCTCCCCCAACTCTGGCAAATAAAGAGATTAATGAAGCGCCAAACCCTAACCCGACTAACATGCCAGGATTAGGATAAAAATGATAAAATGTGCTTACAGCAAGCAAAGCAAGTCCGACTACGGCCATTCCAGTAACTGAACCGCCCTTAAAAGCAACGTCTAAAGCTTCTTTCAAACCCGTTTTAGCGGTTTCCGCGGTTCGGGAATTAGCTCTGACTGAGATGCTCATCCCGATATAACCGGAAAGTCCAGAAAGAACGGCCCCTAATAAAAATCCTAAAGCTATCGGAGTTTCAAATAACTTTAATAAAACAAGGAAAATAATCAACGCAAATACGGCAATGGTCTTATATTGGCGGGCCATATACGCCATCGCTCCTTCTTTGATGGCGTTGGAAATCTCTTTCATCTTTTCATTTCCAGGATTAATCTTCATAACCCTAAAAGAAAGATATCCAGCATAAGCTAAAGCTACAAAACTAATTATAATCGCTAATAAACTAACTTCAATCATTTGAGTTGCGCCCTCTGATTTTAAATTAATATTTAATTATTGAAGGCTTTGAATAACCAGCTTTCATCGCTGGCTTTAAGCTTACCAAAGCCTTCAAAGAAGGATTTTGAATAGGTTTTTCAAAATCCTCTATTGGTTTTGAAGCTTGGGGAGAGCTTTAATTTAAATACTTTACGTTTATTTTGCTCTGTCCTGATTCACGCTAAAGCCCAGGGGACAGCAATAATTATAAACTTGGAAAATAATTCTCTCAAAAGTATGAATGTTAAGGCAACATTGGCATCCATAGTTCTAGCATCGTCTATTAGTGTTTCTGGCTGCAGCGACTCGGAAAAGACGGGTGTAAATCCTGTAACTCACAGTGATTCCGAATCAATCTATCAGAGTCCGCAGGTTGCTTTTGCTGAATGGATGGCAGCAAATGACATTACCTATTTTGGCTCCCCTGACTGGTGTCAGCCCTGCCAGATGTTTGAGTATGATCTTACACCGCAAGGATTTGCTGTCCTGGAAGAAAACGGAAATTTTGTGAAATGTTCTACCTATTACGGTGAAGGTCTTTCACAAGCCTGTGCTGACGCGGGAGTAAAGGCTGTTCCCTCATTCAGCGCTCCCTGGCTAAATGGATTGATGGAAGGATATCCGGGCCTAGAAACACTAGCACGGAACTTGGGCTACCCTGGCAGCCCCATTGGTGATGATCCCCATAACTATAACGGTGGTTTGTAGGAGAATGACGCTCTTTAATGTTGTTTCCTCTTCTTTATCTGCTTTATACGCGAGAAGATCATTGTCTGCAATAGTCTTCTACTCTACTCTCGCTAGCGGATGCATCAATTTTATCGATGGGGAAGACCCGCCCGAAGAGCCGCAGTATACTGATGCAAAAATTGCCTTAGCCCATTGCTTAGTTGAAAGCGATGCCGTGCGTGGGTATGGCGATGGCGGCGAAAAAGACCAGGAGCAGCGTGATCTTTTTGGCGAGGAGGCTTGGAAAATCATGGAAGAGATACATACTCCTTGTTTTGCACCCAATAGCTACTATCTTCTGCCGGAATGCTCAAACTTTGATCCAAATACTACTAAAGCACTTTTTCCGGTCTGGACGATGCTTACAGGACATGGCAGCGTGGGGCTTTCCGGTGTGCTTAGCCTGGAATCTTTTGCTGCCTTAACAAAAGATTTTGAATGCACCTATACCCCTGAACAATCACCTGATCTGTAGTTGCCGTGAAAAAGAGCGACTCCCTTTAGGCAACCATCATAATTCTTTTTTTCTGTCGGATAGTGAGATAGGGCTTCTGCAATCGCCGTTTCAGCGCCACATCTTGGGTTAAAACTAAGGAGCCATTTTGAGAGTACTTAACCAGTACATCATCGACATTCCCCGTATCTGGCAGGATCTTCACCTTCTTAGCTTTTACGAGCTGCAAGGCCAAGGCTGCCGCTTCTCTGAATTTGCCCCTCTGCTCGATCTTAATTTTCTCCAGCTCTTTGAGCGTCCCTTCCAGAACATGAATGCTGTAGGAGAAGGAACAGGCCTCTTGCAGAGCAGCAAACAGATCCAGCTTAAATTCAGCGATAGCCATGAGTGCATTAGTGTCAATGATGATCTGCTTACTGGTTGCTGGGTTTGCCGGGGTCATAGTTCGTTCAGCGCTTCGATCCAGAATAGCCTGGTCATTACGACACTGACGATAAAGAAGAAGCTTGTCAGTGCTAAGACGATGAAGGCCTGATCATTGTTGACAGAATAATATACCAAATATCCAGCTGCCAGCAGTACTGAGATGACCAGCAGCAAAACTGGAAGTGTTTTTCTGAGGTTCTTGATTGAAATGTCGTAGATTTTCCTTACAAACCCTTTCCAGGAATGCTGGTGCGATACAGCCAAGGCAGCGAGAAGGAAATAATAGATCACTACTAGCGAATATTGAAGGATTGTCGCTGTGCGTGCAAAAAGTTCTGTATCTTCTGCACGGATGGTGTTAAGGAGTAGAAAATAAGAGATGATAAAGAATGAACCTCCCAGCACAAGAGTAGACACAGCATTCTTTACCCACATTTTCCCTACATCTTTCCACTTTTTCCAATCAAGGTTGCCAAGCAGGGAATGGCTTAAGATCCAGATTCCTGAATTGAGGCACAGGAACAAAGCCAGGAGCCAGGCCAGCAGCACCATGACGTTATGTTTCAGCGAGGCATAACTCTGGTAGATGGAAAGCATCTCTTCGGTGAAGGGAGTGCCTTCCTCAATGCTGTTGGCATCATAGTTAGCGTTCTGCAACGGCTCGATGATGCCCTTGGCATCTTCAAAGATCTTAAGCTGGAAATAAATTGCTACTGCTATTATGGATATAACGAAGATAACCTGCAGCGCCAGAAGGAGGATAAACAGTCCTTTCCGCTTCCGTATTGAGTGCAGTGTGTGGGTGAGAGCTCTTTTAAAGTAATTCATGGAAAAGATAAACTAAAATGAGTTTAAAGATTTTTTGGTTTGAACTAACATTTTTGTCAACTTATCTACTCAACTCTTTCAGAACCTTCTGCGCGACATTATTTGGAATCCTAGCCAGATCGCGATTGTCTCCTGATCTGAAGGTGACGGTTTCATAATAAACAATATTTACTAAATTACAGTACAATGTTCGTTCTTTGATTCCTTCAAAATCTCTTTCCACTGCAAAACATTCATCTGAAGTGTCGAGTTTCTTGACTTCTTTGTCAGCTTTCTCACTCCGCACTAAGCTGTTGTATAACTCTGTACATTCCTCTCCTTCACAAGCGTATAACGTAATTCCAAGATGTCTGGCCTCAGAACCGCCGCTGTGGTATCCTTCTGCACATGTGCTGTCAGTCTCTCTCCGATCAACTTCCAGCCTGAACTCCAGCGGGATGGTCTTTCGATCCGGCATATAGCGGCAGGGAGATTCTTTCTTCTTGACCACAGCTCCCCAATTAATCCTGTATCCAAGAGATACAGAGGGATCAACACAGCTTTGGAAATTATCGCAATTTTCCAGATACACGCGTGTATCGAGCTGGATTGGAAAAGCTGCATAATCAGGGCCCAGCACCACTTCCAGCTTTTGGTTTACAAAACCCCTAAACTCATTCACCGGATTGACATTAGGCACCTGCGTCGGGTGACTGTCGCCAATCTTTACTGTTGATGTGGAATTAGTCACATTAATCTGCATTCCCCCTCCCAGAAGGACTGCAAATTGGTACCAGCTGCTGGGCTTAACCTGCCAAACCTGCCGTTCCGCCATAAAGAATATATCAATGCTGTCTGTCTTGCCGCTTGTTTCTTGCACTTCCTCATCGATAAACTTACCAACAATAAATGGATGTGTTTCCGGCGGCGCGGCTGGCAGCTGGCCATAACGGACACCGACACTTAAGCGGTGAGAAAAAATACCTTCCGAGATTCCTTCGGAGATCACTCCGCCTACTTTGGGGATTTTTCCTGTTTTCTCTGTATATTCTCCTAGACTGAATTGTCCTGCAAAATCAGTATGAAGATCCAGGCCAGCGCAGCCGGCTGAAGCTGTGCCCGCTGCAAGGGCAATGATTTTTATAGGCAAACTTCCCAGCCTATTTGTTTTCTTTTTCATTTTGTTTATTCTGTTCTGATTGTTTCTGCTTCCAGCAGGCTATAGCTGGTGAATCTTTCAGGAAATCAACTGCCCCTTCCAGTTTTGAAATTATCGCTTGCCCTTCTTGATTTTCGTACACTCCCAGCGCGATACTGATGAAACGTGATTTTCCGTTTACATAATTTACGACTAATCCGCCTGAATCCCCCGGGGCAATATGGGTGTCTATGTCCAGAGTTGATGACGGAGTTTGGGTTTCTACGTCTCTTCCTGAGACATGTCCTTTGAATAATCTAACAGTTCCACCTAAGGGGAAACCCGCACCGGCAACAAAGTCCCCTACTTCGACTGTTTCTGCAAATCCTCCCATGTAGGGAGTCAAACATCCCTTGCAGTCAACGCTGAGCAAAGCCAGATCGGATTCATTTTCCCGTTTCACAACCACGGCTGGGTATTCATTATTTATGGCAACGATGAGGTTGCTGACTTTCATCTCATTATATGTTTGAGGGACATTGTGCTCTGCAGTCAGGACATAATTATTGCACAAGGCAACTCCCGAACCAGTGCCCGTCAATTTTTTTGAAAGTTTAATATCAAGGCCGCCGTCCGTTTCTCCTATCTTCTGCGTCAGCTCAATCTCTGTATATATTTGCACCGTTGACTGCAGGATTTCATCAATATTCTCCTGACTAAAATGATTATCATTCTTATCGTTATGCTGGGCTGCTTTAACTTTTTGTCCGGCTCCGTCGTAGACAACGCCAACATGCTGGGAGAGGTTAGGCTGCTGGCCAGCACAAGCGGAGGCCGTAGCCATAGCAAGAATAGGAAGAAGACGGCTGTAATCCATCGTTTTTATCAGAGAGACCCTGAGATATTTAAAGGATTATATCTTGTAACCTATATTTACTACAACGAATCTCACAAACATTTAAATACGTGCAGGTACATACCCCATAATATCTTATATAGCAAGGTATATGCCAACGTCTAAAACCATATATAAGTTGGGGTGTATGATGGAACATCGAAAACTCATTTCTTTCGGCAAGAGCAGTTATGTAGTTTCTATTCCAAAAGCCTGGGTCAGCCAGAACAAGCTCAACAAAGGGGATCTGCTGTATCTGGAAGAGAATGGCCCCAATTTAGTGCTCAGCAAAAAAAATACTGACAAGAGCAATGAACGGCGCGAGAAACTGATCTACATCGACGGGAAGACTGACGTTGCTATCAGCAGGGAAGTCTATTCTACCTATATCCAGAATTATTCCAGTATCATCTTCCGCGGGCAGGAAGTTAAAAATAAAGTCAAGGAATTGCAGCGCATCGTCCAGTCGCTCATAGCTTTGGAAATCATGGAGCAGCGTCCTGATTCCATCGTCGCCAAGGATTTCTTGAACATGGATACTGTTTCCGCTGAAGAGCTGATCAGGAAGATGGATGTCGTCACTCGAACGATGATGAAAGAGACCTGTGCTATTTTCAGCGAAGATAATTATGAAAGCCTCAATGAGCGCGACCGCGATGTCAATAGATTGTATTTTCTCTTTTACAGGACAGTGCTCTACAACCTTGAAAATCCTCTTAAATCTCTGAAGAATTTTAATCTGTCCGGGCTGGACCTGCTGCGGCTGAAATATATCGGCTTTTACATTGAAGCCATTGCCGATGAGACGAGAAGAACAGCCCGCTATGCCCGTCTGCTGAAAGTTTCCAAGAAAAAACAGCAGGAGATCATCAGTTTCCTGGAAAAGATGAATCAGTTCTACAGCCAGACCATGAAAGCTGCTTATACTAAAGATGTCGAGCTTGCTTTTCAGTTGTCAGACTGCAAGAAGGAGTTTGATGACGTTTTAGAAAAGCTGGAAAAGGACATTGCTACTGTTCCGCATCTCAACAGAGTGGTGAACAGATTGCAGCGGATGACCAGCCTCGTCCACAATTTGGGAAGAGTGTTATATACGATGGGAACTGGAGTGGCATGATCTTGAACAAGGTTTATAAATAAATTCTATCTTCCCATCGTAACCTACTAAACTGAGGGCACTGCGTGACCAGGCATGTGGGGGTAGCAAAGTCTGGTCAAATGCGCAGGACTTAAGATACAACATAAGCTATCCTGTCCCTTAGTGGGTTCGAGGGTTCAAATATCCTTTAGGGAGACTGCAAATCTCCTTGGAGATTTGAGAGTCCCTTCCCCCACACTTTTTTATCTAAAATGATCAAGAGGCATACTAATGAGTGATGTCGTAGAAGTGCTGCAGTCTGCGGAAAGCGCTCTTGCTCTGGGAGAGAAAGAGCAGGCTAAACTGATTCTGGAACGATATGAGTCTATCAAGCACAAATTCCAAAGCCACGGCGTTTTTGACAAGGAGAGCTGGAAGAAGTTCGATCATAAATATGAAGAATTGATGAAAAAGATAGGGCCTTTCTGACAGCAATATTTAAATAAAAAACCTGAATTTAGAGTATTTATCATGGCCCTGTGGCCGAGCGGCAAATGTCACGCCACGTGAAAACTGAAGAATATCAGTTTTCTGTGCAGAAATGTGATAGTTTTCACATTTCTTGCATTTGCGAGGCGTGGCGACTGCGCTGCGCTTAGTCACCTCAAAAGTTACAATCATGCCCCTGTGGCCTAGCGGTAAGATTTTACCTCGCTAAATGGCGTTAGAACAATAGTTCCGCTACACCTTGGTAAGGTAAAGGTCGCGTGTTCAAATCACGCCAGGGGCTTATTTTCTATAAAATCGTTCCCAGATTGCATTCTCTCTAAGAAAACTTTCCTTGGAATCAGAGGCATGGACGACATTCCTTAACGCCCTGTCCTCAGCCGCTGCTCTTTCATATGTATCATCGCTCCATCTTCGTCGCAGTTGTTGAGGCAAGCCTTGCACTGGTTCTGTCGGCCCGATTGCATCGCGTATTCTTTGGACGATATTTTCTCCTTCATAGACAATTACGGCAATCGGTCGTCCTGCAAATTGGCGTATGAGCCGCCCATAGATAACCGGCCTATCTCTATGAGGAGCGTAATGTTCTGCAACTACAGCTCTTGGAACGGCCAAAACAGCAGCCCTTTCGACAACTGTCCCATATTGGGCAAGTTCTTCTACAATGAGATCGGTTAAACCAAGATGTTCCGGTTTTACGATAACAAGAGTCCGTTCGACCATGGAAGGCAACAGGTAGGAGATATATTTATTTTTTTTCCTTCTTTTATATTCATATTAAAGAACAACAAACATTAATAACGTAAGTCTTCCCGCATACCTCATGCTCCGGCAAGTTGCAGAACACCTTAGGAAAATGCTCACAAGTTTCTCAGAGCAGGATTCCTTGCTTTTTAACAATAAAATGATTAAACTGCAGAAAGAAAATTTTGCACCGATTCAGGAAACTAGTACTGACAAAAGTGTCGCTTTCATTGACGGCGGGCAGGCGGAGATCGTGTCGGCAGGAAATTTTTGTCTAAGTTTCATTCGCGTTGCCGCGCTGGTATTTGTGAATAACAAAAAAATAAAAGACTATAAACATGAATTCTATCTCCTGACAACAGCAAGATACAATAATCAGGATCTCTTGTATGAATCAAAAATTTTTGGTGATAGGTTGTTTGACGAACAGGACTTGCTGATCTCATCACAGGACTCTTCTATCAAGACCGGGATAGAGCGGGCGCCGATAAGCAGGGTAAGCGGCGCGGCCAGGAGGTTTGCTGAATTAGCCTTAGCAAAAAAAAGTGATGCGGACATTATCGTCCTGGACGGAACGTTAGAAGCAACCTTCAGGAATGAAGAAAAATATCTTGATCTGCCTGGCCAGGTCTGCTCAGTAGCGAAATCATCTTCTCTTTTCACTACCTCAGGCAATTCCCCAGTTGTAGTGCTCAATAGAATGGGACTGCCGGGCTGCTGGAGTTATTTCATTGAAGATGATTCTTATTTTGTCAAGCTCCATCCTTGGTCTAAACACGTATTTAGGTTCATGGGGCATAAAGAGGTTCTTTCTTTGCTGATCGGCAATAGTAAAGATGCTTTGTTTCTGGGCTATCCCTACGGTTTGATTGCCGCGGACAGATTTGCCAGGGTTAGCAATTCAGAAAGAAATAACCTCCGGATCAGTTTTCTGCTGCGGAAAGAGAATAAAGAGATTTCAGAATATCTCTCAGCCATGAATGCCCATGAGATTTTAGACAGCATGGGCTGAAGAATCTGTAACGTAGCCTGCAGAGTGAAAAACTTTATAACCTAGTACCTTCGTTCTCCCATTTAAAAGGAGGTATAGATCATAATGAGAACTATTTGTGTTATAAACCAGAAAGGCGGTGTCGGAAAGACCACTACTGCCGTAAATCTTGCTGCAGGATTGTCGCGGCGTGACAAAAGAGTATTGCTGATCGACCTTGATCCGCAGGGTAATGTCTTCTCGTCTTTAAAAGTGGAAGCGGAGTACGACATCTATGATGCTCTGACCGGCAAACAGGATATCCTCAACTGTATATCGACTGTTGCCAAGAATTTTGACGTCATCACCTCTAAGGAAACGCTGGCTAAGGCAGAGTATTACCTTGCCACGCAGCAGGAATCACGGCTGCTGCTGAAACGGATCTTAGAAAAAATCAATAATTACGACTACATCCTTGTCGATTGCCCTCCTTCGCTAGGGCTGCTGAACCAGAATGCCCTGGCCTTCTGCCGGGAAGCGTTCATTCCCGCTTCGACAGATCCGCTAGGCTATGAAGCACTGAAAAAAATGCGGCTCATCGTCAGCCAGATCAACGAAAAGTACGGACATGACATCAAGATAACCAAAGTAATCCCTACTTTGTATGACCAAAGGATTAAGATCTGCAGCGAGATGCTCAGGGAAATGAAAAATCAGTTTGGCACTACAGTATCGATGCCTATCCGTGCTAATTCAAAACTGAAGGAAGCACCTAAGTATGGGAAATCCATCTTTGCCTATGCCAAATCCAGTCCCGGCGCGAAGGATTACGGAAAATTAGTTGAAGACGTGCTGGAGATGGGTTCTTTAAGAGTGGTGCAGGAAGTTGTAGCGTAGGGATTTATTTTTTATTATTTTCTTCTGCTTCACCATAGACCCTCTCAAACTCTTCCAAGAAGAGCCTTGCAATGGTCTCATCTTCAATGATGATTATATTCTCATCATTGCGCTGATCTCCATTGGCAGTTGGATTGAAGGAACCGGTAACGACTGTCTTGCTATCGATGATAAAGACCTTATGATGCATATTCTTCTTATTCTGATCCTTGACTACATCAATGCCATTATTCTTCAGCCGTTCGAATTGCGAATATTTGCTCACCTGCGTCGTCTCCATCACTCCGCGTACCGAAACGCCGTCCACATTTTTAAGAAGGAGAATATTGGCAATCCCTTCATTGGTGAAGGAGAAAGTCATGAAATGAATGCTTTCCTGCGCTTTTTTCAACTCTTCCTTAACATGGTAGGCGCAGGAATCATCAGGGCAGAAATAGTTGCGAACCGGAATATTGCTGAGCACCAGTTCTGGATGTCTTACTTTTTCTCCACCTTTAAATCTTCCATCCCACAGCTCTGAAAACTCATCCTCATAATTTTGCGCCATCACGGACGAAGCGATGAGCAGCAAATTATTATTGTTTTTATGCGCATCATTGTCAGTTGGATTCATGGAGCCGGTAGAAACTTTTATTCCATCAATAATGCAGAACTTATTGTGCATCAACCCATATGAATCAGCCTTGACAAAAGGGTAGTTAAACTTCTTCAAATACTCATCATCGGTAACTACCTTAACTTCCATCGTTTTTGATTTTTCCAGCAATGTTTGCTGCACTGACTTCAAGCCGATGTCGTATAACGCACAATGGATCGATTGTCCTGCTGAATCTAAAAATGAAACTAAAGCTTGTTCGCAATCGTCCTGGGGACAGAAATAAACCTCAATCTTTCCATCGTCTGTTATAACTCCTGAAATTGCAGCCCCGTTCGGTTCAGCAGGAGTGTGTAGATAAGAATACGCTCCAGTAAGCGCTACCACAAGCAGTAATGCAAATAACGGGAGTTTCTTCATATCCAGCGTTTTTAGAAGGAGTATTATAAAATTTACCTATGAAACTTGTTTTCCACCAGTAGACCTGCCGGTAGCAGTTTTCTGTGACAATCCTTATTTTACTTTTCCCGTGGATCGTGTAGGCCTTTATCCGCCGCCTTATATGTTCCAGAACGGATCTGCTGCACCCGGTGCGCTAAGGTTAAAGCTGCATTTTCAATTTCCGTAAACAATTGCTGATCTTTATCTAAGTCTTGGTGGCTTGTCGCATATGGCTGGTACCAGCCAATCCATGTGTCTATCTCCGCCGTCCTGCCTGCGGGAATCATCTCCATATCAGTCAGCCAATCAGTAAGCATGCGGCGGACATTTTCCGGACCAGCAGCATCGCCATGCACCACTACTGAGAAAGCTCTGCCAGCAAGATGCTTAGGGTAATTCCAGCCTTTAAGTTCTAATTTTTTGGCTTTAACCGGATCCTTGCCATCAGTGGTGGTTGGATCAGGGTTGCCTCCATCAGCGCAGACTAAGCGATCAATCATCAGCTTAAGGCTGGCTGGCACCTGATACCAATGTACGGGACATAAAATCATAACACCATGCGCAGCGACCCAGCGCGGAAAAATTTCATTCATCCAATCATTTACTTGTCCGACTGCATGATTAGGATAGCATGAACACGGCCAATGACAGAGGGGCTGGGCTGTGGAGACACAGGCTTTGCAGGGATAAATCACTTTGTAAGGCTCATCGGCAAGGGTTGAGATGTCTAAAAAATCAACTTCAAAGCCAGGCAGGGATGCAATTGTTTTCTGTGCGTGCTGGGCCAGCCTTCTGGTTTTCGAGATTTCACCTGGACAACTATGTTCGCTTCTAGTAGATCCGTTGATAATTAATATTCTTGACTTTGAGGCGTGGTCTTTCTGGCGTTTTTCGGCAGCGCGAATATTTGTCCGAGTATCCAGCCATTCAATAGGGATCTGGAATTTGGGGTTGGCAAAACCCTTCCCGGCAGCTTTTTTACGCGGCGACTTGCGGTAGGTGATATAGCCTTCCCAGGCGATTTCAAATACTTTTTCCAATTCAGGACGGACTTTATCAAAAGCTGGATCGTAATGGCGCGCAAAGAAGCGTTCACGGAATTGGTCTTTGGTTAGCGGTTGCCATTCTTCTTGTCGTCGTACTTCCGGATCGTGTATTTTTTTTGTGGCCATAACTATATCCCTCCTTAGCTGACAGTATACTCCACCGCTTTCATTCCGCCTGGATAGGACTGGAAAAAGATGCTTTCCACGATAATTCTTACCCCGCTAGAATGAGTGAAATTTGAACCCTCCCCCAGCCAGTCGCTCTTTTGCTGGTCTATTTCCAATCGTACTCTTCCATCTTCGATCAGGTAAATGCGCAATTGATGATCAACTCCGCTGAATTCAAGAGTCTGAGTCTCATCAGCGTTGATCTTCAGCAGATCCTTGGGAGGCGCGGCTTCTTCTTTCACTTCAACCTGTTCAGGCTCAGCCGTCTGGTTGATGGTGCCATTTCCTGGCGGCAGATTGCATTTTCCATCTTCGCATCCCCATTCGCATTCCTTTTCATTGTTCCATCTGCAAGTTTCGGTCTGGTATGCTTTGGTAGAAGGATCTTTACAGCGGAAACCGGGAGTGCAGGTATTTCCTGCCTTGCAGGCTCCCTCTACGCAGCCCAGCGGGCATTCTTTCCGCTCCACCCAGGAGCAGTCTTCCTGTTGATACGCTTTGATGTCTGAGCTGATGCAGCCCCAGTGAGGAGTGCATCCTCCCAGCGGAAGTTCTGGAAGCTCTTCTATAACCTCAGCACTTTCAGAGATAGTATCAGTATCGGCTGCGGTATCCTGGACTTCCGGTATTGGTGTTGTTTCTGTCGGTGCAGCATCATCCTGCGGAGAGCAGGACAGCAGTACTACGAGAATTGCTGCCAAAATAAAAATAATCTTTTTCATCTATCCTCTTGAGCTAGGAATATCAATGCATATATAAAAATGTTGTTGGGGTGGTTTCTTCATTTTGTGTTTTCACTGGCAACGGAAAACAAAAATTATTTAAATGATTAATAAATCAACGCAGAAGATAAAAGCGGAGGATCCAAGAAAGAAAAATGGAATCAGATCAGAATCAAAGTCAAGTTGAAGTTCAACCTAGAGCAGATACTCAACCTGCTTCTTTGGTAGAATTAGTTCGGGGCAAGATGACCCACCGACTCTATCGGCGAGGGCAGGAAAGTCATACCAGTGAATTAAATGGCATGGAACTTTCTCTCCCTGAAGCTTCAGGCCCGAAGCTTGTTCATGTCTATGAGAGAAGGACAAGGACGGAGGAAACATTTGAAAGGTACAAACTCAGATTTATTGGCGAGCGCAATCCCAAACCAGGCTACTTTGATGCTTACGTGCGTGGGGATGAGGAGAACAGCAGAGGAAGTATGACCCTGGTTTCAGTAGAGTATTACAGATTGCCTCCGGGTAATGAAGCTGCTCACCAGTAAATTGTTACGGAACAAGAGCGACCGTTAACAACAACCTTTATATTTCATTACTCTTTACTTGATCCATGGCTCTTGCGGTTACCCATATCATTCTCACTATCGCTCTTCTGGATATTTTTCGCCACTATGTCTTTGGATTGAAAAAATTTCCGCGATACTTGCTGGTTGTCGGCGGGATAGCCGGCCTGGCACCGGATTTAGATGTTCCACTGGGCTGGGTGCTTAGTCTGCTTACCGGAACTTCCGTAAATATTCACGGCCTTTTCACTCACAGCCTTTTCTTTGCCGTCTTGTTTGTAATTATCGGCGCTGTGCTGCAGTATTACAAAAATCTGAAATGGGCGAGAATCTTTTATGTGATAGCAGTAGGCTGGACATTCCATATTTTCCTCGATTGCCTTTACGGCGCAGATTATGGGCTAGGCTCTTTGAAATTATTTCTCTGGCCGTTGCAGATCCTGCCTGCCTTTTGCCCGAGCTGGAATCTCTATCCTTATGCGCATAGCACTGAGGCAATCATTTTAGTTCTCTGGCTTGTCCATGAAGAGATCCACCAGAAGATCAAATGCTATTTTTAGGAAATATGTGAGCATTCATCAGGCACAATTCTAAAAGTGAGTGATAATCATCTTGGCCGTTCGCCTCGCAAAACCTCGTTGTTATGATTGTAGGAAAAATAGTTATGTTTTTTGTATTGGTTTTGACCTCAATTACCTCTTACGAAAAGCTTAGCTCGGCTCACCTTAAGGCCTAGACGATGATTATCACTCAGAAATTGTACTGTGCCATCCATCAGGAATGTTTATATACTTTTTTACTTTCCCTTTTTTGATGTTTGGTTTTACAAAAGAGGAATTAGCGGTATTCAAGAAGCTCAATACCCCTAAAAAAATTCAGGATTTTTTGAATAACATCCCTGCTAATTTTGAGCGTGATGGAGAAACTTCTCTCTCGCCAAGAAGAGTGTTGAGAGAAAACAAAGCACATTGCATGGAAGGAGCGATGTTTGCGGCAGCAGCACTGCGTTTCCACGGATTTCCACCGTTAGTGGTTGATCTTACCGCCGTGAAAGACGACGATGATCATGTCATCACTGTCTTCAAGCACAACAACCATTGGGGAGCGATTTCCAAGACAAATCATGCCGTTCTGCGCTATCGGGAGCCTGTCTACAAGACCATCAGGGAATTGGTGATGTCCTATTTCCATGAATACTTCACCAATCATGACGGAAAGAAAACACTGCGCTCGTATTCCCTGCCAGTGGATTTATCCCGCTTTGATGGGAAGGGCTGGATGACCTCTGAGGAAGATGTCTGGTTTGTTCCTGAATATCTGCTTGACGTTCCGCACAAGGCTATTTTGTCGCGTTCTCAGATCGCATTTCTACGTAAAGCTGATACGATTGAAGTGAAGGCGGGAAGTATTGTGGAATGGAAGAAAAAGTAATGGGGCCGCGAATAGGTTATCTATGTTCGCTAGTTTTATAAACCAAAAACCATTCTTATCCTTAAAGAGGTGTATCACGATCATTATCACTAGCTGCGGGAATTCTGTAAAAATAGCCAAAGCCTTGGCGCAAAAACTGAAAGCTCAATACTCGCCTTTAACCATTTCTGCCTTTCCCGATGGAGATACCTATCTAAAATACAATACTAATGTCAAAGGAAAAAATGTAGTTATAGTACAATCATTCCAACCCCGGCCAGAGATGTCTTTGTTTGATATCGTCTTTGCTGCAGAAACAGCCAAAGATTTAGGCGCCAAGAGAGTCATTCTGGTCGCTCCGTATCTTGCTTATATGCGGCAAGACAAGCGCTTTCATCCCGGTGAAGCAGTCTCATCGTGTATCATGGCTAAGCTGCTGAATAATTCAGTAGATAAGGTCATTACCATCGATCCGCATCTGCATCGCTATAAATCGATGAAAGAAGTGTTTACCATCCCTGCAAAGAATCTGACTGCCAATGTCCTTATCGCTGATTTTGTCAAGAAAAAATACAAAAATGCTGTCATCCTCGGACCGGACTGGGAATCCTACCAATGGGCGGAGGCGATTGCCAAGCATATCGGCGTGGAGTCTACTGTTTTGGAGAAGACACGATACAGTTCTCGACATGTTTCAGTCAAGATGAAGAAACCTATTGAGATCAAGGGGAAAACTGTAGTCATTGTTGATGACATCATTTCTACCGGGCATACTATCGCTGAAGCGGCTAAGAAAGCCAAGGCAGCAGGAGCGAAAAAAGTTGTTGCTATCGGTGTGCATGGCTTGTTTGTAGAGAATGCTCTTTCTACCTTACGTAGAGCTGGAGTTAGTGAGATTGTAACCACTAATTGCATTGAGCATAAAACAAACAAGATTGATGTGACTGGATTGTTGGTGGATGAGTTGAAGAGAGAAAGATAATTTTGTCAAAGGCTATCATAAGGACTTTTTGTAGCGGAATTGATTAAAAAGTTAAATCTGAAAAACTACGGTGTCAATGGAATTTTCGACGACAAAAAACTCACTCCGCTACGCTTCGTGGCACGTTGCACTCTCGCTATCGCTCGGCTCACTTAACAGCGATTATATTCAATTTGGACTGGTTCTCATTCGAAAATTATATAAATGATCGGTGCTCCATTTCAATAATGCCTGCTGAAAAGATAAGCACCGACCATGCAAAACAAGATAAATTATTTTACTTCGTGGCTAATGTTGTAGTTTTCAGAGAATCTGACAAGAGGTGTTTAATTCTAAAAAGAGATTCTAGAGAAAAAGTACATCCCGGAAAATTTGCAGTTCCAGGAGGTAAACTAGAATGGAGAGATATGGATCTTAATAAACCTACGAGAATGAATGGAGAAGTTTTCGACTTTGAAAATGCCATTGAGAATCTATTAAAAAGAGAGGTTTTTGAAGAAGCTGGAATAGAAATAGAAAATAATCTTACCTACATCAATAGCATTGCATTTGTAAGACCTGATGGAATTCCTGTTATACTTGTAAAATTCGCAGCAAAATATAAGTCAGGACAAATTAGATTAGAAAAGGCAGCATTCACAGACTTTGCTTGGGTAAACCAAGAAGAAGTAGAGAAATATGACTGTATCCGAGGCATTCCTGAAGAAATTTCTAAAACAATTCAACTTTTCTCATCAAAAATTTAAATTATGCCTTATTGAGAACCAGCCCAAACTTCCTCGGCTTCGTCTCAAACTTTTTACTTCAGAAAAAGGAATATAACACTGATTATACTCAATTTTCTTACACCCTACCCTTAACCACTTTCAACGCAGCTACCACTTCTTTTGCCTTACTATACCTCTCCTGCGGATCCTTCGCCAGCATCTTCAACAGGATTGGTGCAATTGCAGCTGGAACTGCTTCAAGCAGGAGAGGAGCATAGAGAATCCTATCTTTAATTCCAGTAACAGTCTCATCATCAAACGGCAGGACTCCTGTAACAGCCCTATAGAGAACCACACCGAACGAGAAAATATCAACGCGATGATCAGCAGGCAAACTCTGCCACCGTTCAGGAGCGGTATAACAGGCAGTGCCTGCGTTGGCAAGTTCCTTTGATGGTTCTGTTTCAAGAATAACAGAGATGTCGTAATCAAAAATAACCGAACTGCCATTATGGATCATGATATTGTCTGGTTTAATGTCACGGTGAATAACTCCAAGAGCATGGCTGTACACCAGTCCTTTGCCGATGCCAAGAGCCATGTCTATCACAGCTTCTGGACACAAACGTCTCTCTCTCATTAAAACAGTTTCAAGAGATTCACCATCAAGGAAGGGAAAGATGATGTAACGCTCAGTATTGAGAGCCTCACGCATCAGGAGGACATTCCTATGACTGCCTCGTGTTAGTCTTTCCTGAGCCCTGCATTCGCTCTTGAACCGTTCACCTCCACACTGTTCGAGATAGGCTTTGATGATAACATCACTATCACTGGCAAGACCTCGCCCGCGATAGACACCATGTTCGCTAAGGCGGTGACGCAGTAAATATGGCTCACTACCACCTCGTATAACACAGCCGCTGGAAGGGTTTGATACCGGCACGGAGCTTGGTGGATCAGGCTCAGAATCCGCCAATTCAGTCTGTTCCATCCAGGGATGTTGGGGCTCTGTATTGCTGGTAGAAATATCAGTGTGGCGCATACTCCAGCAGGAGGTAAAAGATTATTTAAATGTTTGTGTGATGACTACTAGGAAATGGGTTCTCGCGCTCTGAAAGTCAGAGAAAAAGTGAAACAAACATTAAAGTTCTACAAATTCTGTCTTCAATTGCTTAAAGGAAACCAGAGATTTTATTTTTACAATTCCTTTCCGCGAAATAACATTTTTCACAAAATTGTAATACTCATCCTGATCTTTCACTCTGACTTTTAATACCAACTCCCAGTCGCCGGTACATATGTCAACACTTTCAATTTCTGCATGCTTGCTTAGGTCCTTGCCGATTCTCTCGGGGTTGCCATATTCGTCTGGCGACAAACTGATGAGAACATAAGTACAAAATCCCTCCTCAATTTTCTTGTAATCAAAAACAGCTTTGTAAGCGGCTATGGCTCCTTCTTTTTCTAATTTTTTGATATTGTAATGGATGGTGGTTGATGGTTGTTTTATGTTCTTGGCAATTCTGGCTATTTGAGGCGTACAGTAGCCTTTCTTGAATAATTCAATGAGTTTGCGGGTTATATCTTTCATATTTTGAATAATATTCAATATTTTATAAATATTTCGCTTATTATTTGAACATTCTACAATCAAATTAATATAACTAGGCTTTTCTGTAGACTTGTGCTTAAAATAAACACGGAGAAACGAAAATGAGCCTAGACAAAATAGTAAATGTAAAATTACCTGAAACGGGGAGGTACAAGTTTGTTTTAGTTGATATAACAGATGGAGAAAGAACCAAACCAGTTCTTGTTGCAGGCCCAGGTTCTGATCATAAAGACATCGCTAGAGACTTTGAGAATAGTCTTCCTAGTGAAATCTGGCTGTCTGAAATAAGGGGCGGCGGAAGAGTAGAGCTAGAAACTGGTTCAATCTACGCCTTCGGAGAGAGCAGATGGTACGGTATGGCTCCACAGGATCAAGTAGAAAGTTTACTAAGAACTTATGTAAGCGAAGAGAAACCTGGAACCAGTATAAAAGTAGAAATGGGTGTTGGTTACTAAGGTAGCACAAAAAAGGGGTGGCGAGATGTTTATACAAATGGAGAAAACAAAAATGCAACAGATAATTGAGGCTAAGGTACCAGAAAGTGCTGATTGCCGGTATCAACGATGAAGTATGGAACACATTGTGTACAAGACAGAGCAAACTCTGCGAAGGAAAATCCTCCCAAGAATTTGTTAAAGGGCTGAAAGCAATAGGCTTTGATCCACAAAAGATTCCAAAGTTTAAGGACATTAACAACAGGCTCGCTACCGGCTGGAAGGTTTCTGCAGTTCCGGGACTTATTCCGGTCAAAGATTTTTTCGAGATGATTGCCAGACGTGAGTTCCCGACCACAGTATGGATCAGAAGTAAGGACAGTCTGGACTACATAGAAGAACCGGATCTATTTCATGATGTATTTGGCCATGTTCCCATGCTGACAAATCAATCCTTCTGCGATTTTATGGAAGGGATAGGAAAAATTGCATTAAAATGGATTGACAATCAGCAAGCGATTGAGAGATTAGGCAGGTTGTGGTGGTTTACCGTAGAATTTGGTATGATTGAAGAGGCGGGCGAACTAAAGGCATTTGGAGGAGGAATTCTCTCTTCCAGAGCAGAAGTTCTCCATTCGTTGAGCGATAAACCAGCACATCGCCCATTTGAAGTGCAAGAGATTTTCCGCACCCCATTTCAGATAGATAGAATTCAAGATAAGTACTTTGTTATTGAGTCTTTTGGCCAGTTGTTTGACTGTTTGAAGGACGTGGAAGCGTTGCTGGAGGAAGTAGCGACGGAAAAAATACCAATTATCAAGGATTAAACGGAGAGAAAAATGCAAAAGACAATACTAGCACCATGGGATTGTGAAAAACTAATCCCGAATTGGCACAAATTAGATGAAACTAAATTACAAAAACTAGAAGGATTTACACTTCGGGGAGCCAGAGAGGGCTACGGCGGAAATGATTATTGGGTTATATCGGTACCGCCCATCTTAATTACAGAAGACAACTTTGTATTAAATGGGAAACATAGAGCTTTTGTTGCAGCTGCTTCTGGTTGCAATTTAGAAGCCTGTGTTATCAGAAATGAGGTCGATCTAAGATACCATACCCCCAGAGAAGCAATAAAGGATACTCAAGTAGACAGCATGGTAGATATGTTAGATAGAACAAGCACATACACGAATGTTCTAGATGCAAATGGAATCCACTCTATAAGAGATTTAGTCAAAAAGTATGACCCTAAAAGCAGTGCCTTACAAAGACATTACGAAGCTTTAATCTGGCAAAAGCTAGAAATTAAGCGACGACAAAAAGAAGAAAAAGTGGAGCGGCTGCGAAGAACCGAAGAAGAGGTTTATGTGGCATTACTAGTTGTACGGAGGACACCATGATAACAACAATATTGATTACGTTAGCAGTAACAGTAGTTATTGCTTCCATGTATTGGCAGCCTAGTTTTGGATCTGGTAGTTATCATGAACCAGAACCGCGTCGTACGCCACTGGAGAGATACATAGATAAGGTAACAGATTTACTCTGGAAAGCACAATATGATGCAGCAAGAACTTTGTTAGAAAAACCGGAGTATCCCCTGGCAGAATTGCCTTTGGCAAGTTGGATAAAAATGTTAAATAGAAACAAAAACATTATTGTCGCTGACCTGCAATCCTCTGAGAAGGCAATAGAAGAAGCTAGAAAAAGTACTAAACAGCAATTGAGAGCTATTGAAGGTCTAGAAATAATTTTGGGTTCTTCTTGAATTTTTATTTCTCTTTTTACGACGAATGATATTGAGCATAAGACCAATAAGATTGATGTGACTAAATTGTTGGCTGATGAGTTGAAGAAGTAAATAATTATTTAGAAGATCCATGAATTTCCTTTTTTACTTTTTGAACAACTTTCTGATAAAGACTTTCTCCTTCATCAGTAAGTTTAATCTGTGCTCTGATTGGTTCATACTCTGCTAAACCCCTCTCAACCAAATATTGACAGGTAGTTACATCTCTAGTTACGGGGAGCCATCCTTCCCGATGCGCTTCTACGATTACTTCTAATACGTCTTCACTAAAAGGTTTTAAGGTCATCCATATCTAAAGGAAAAAAAGACTATATTAAACTTATGGTGGTTAATTTCCCATTTCACAACACAAAATACAAAATCACCGGCAAGATCAAGCAGCCCATCAGATGGTTCTTTCCCACGCCAAATGAAGAAGTCACTAAGCCTATTGCCGTTGCCGTCAATAAAATGATCAGACCGATCAAACCGTCAAAGTACAAGGCTAACAAGGTAATAAAGATGATGATTCCCAATAGTAATTTAGTGTAATCTATTTTAACTATGTATTTGGCAAAGATCTTAGACAAATATATTGTCAACAAAGCAGCTGCACCTCCAGCAACTAACGCAACGCCCATAAACAAGATCATCTCCTTGAATCCAACATTGCCCATTAATTCATTGACTGCAACAATGGCGCCATTCCGAGCTTTTTGCAGCACATAGGCAGCAGCGATGGAGATTGCCATGCTGGCGGTATTTAATCCGCCGACTAACGTAAGGAATCCTTCATCACCGATGTCTCCTACAACATTTGTAGCGACAATAGCTGCTTGAGCAGAGCCAAATCCTGGCAGGAATGCAGCAACAAAGCCCATGCCGGAAGCGGCGGAAACTGATTTCACTAAATTCTTTTTTGAGAGGTTTAAAGGGGCAGTTTTCTGCTTTGGAATGGCTGATTTCTGCCGCAAACTTTCAATAAGGATGGAAAAACCAAACAGTCCTGATAATAAAGAAAATAAAGGCTGCTTCAGATTGGGAATGTTAAACACCAGCAATCCCAATACTCCTGACAGCAGAAAAACTACCAAGGCTTTCAACTGCTTGCCTTTGTCTTTTAAGATCATATAGGCCATGATTCCTATCAGCAGATAGCCGACAATGACGCTAACTATTGGAGATAGTTTCCCCATGCTGAAGATGAATAAAGGGAATAAAATCATACTTAAGAGTAAACTACCTAGAGCGCCGATGACAGTATACATTATCGCATTATGCCCTAATCCTTTCAGCAGTAATCTATGGCCGGGAAGGACATTCAAAGCCTGCGCTTCGTTGGGCGCACCTAGATAAATGCTGGGGATGGCATCGAGAAAGGTATGGGTGATGGCTAAAGAGATGATGAAGACGGCTAAGACCAGTGGCGAAGTATAGGTAAGCAAGACTGCTGAGAACGAAACCAGCAGGACAGCGACAAGATTGACGTGGATGCCGGGGATGAGGCCGGTGATGATACCGCACAAAACGCCTAAGAAGAGAGCAAGAAATATTTCCAGGATCATACCAAGCCAGTTAAGGAATGCTTTTTATGGATTGTGGTGATGGAGGAAATAGATCTTGTTTTTTGGAAAGTTATTTAAATAAGTCATCCTTACAGTAAGAAAGTAAGAATGTCGAGGACTAAAAAATGAACGTCGAAACAATAAAAATGAGCTCAAAAGGGCAGATTGTAATTCCTTTAGATATCAGAGAAGAACTGCATGCCCATACTGGAACAGTATTTGCAGTAGTCGGAAGTAACGACACCATTGTACTAAAGAAAATTGCCACACCCAGTAAGGAAGACCTTATTAAGGACTTAGGATTCTTTGCCAAAAAAGCGAAGAAAAAACTGCAAAGTAAAGGTTTTACTGAAAAAGATTTACGGGCAAAATAAGGATGGCTGTTACATTAGATACAAACGTGCTACTTTCAGCTACGCTGTGGGATGGAAGTGTTGCCCAGAAATTATTGTTTGACTTAATTAGGCAGAATGTTAAGATTTATTCTTCAACAGAGATCATTTTGGAGTATCGAAAAGTGTTGAAGAGGGATTTTGATTTTTCTGACCAAGAGATAGCAGAAGCTGTGGAAAAAATTCTTTCATTTTTGACTTTAGTAAAACCCACCATAAAAGTTAATGTGGTTAATGCCGATGTTGACGATAATAAAATCATTGAGTGTGCGCTTGAATCAAGATCTAGGTTTATTATTACATATGATCTTCATTTATTGAGATTGAAAGGATACAAAAACATCCAGATTATTAAACCAGAAATGGCAAGAGCAATTTTTTGACATGAGAAAAGAAAAGATAATCAATCTATAATATAAAAAATATTTTGCTGCAGTTATACCCTTTGCCTACGTCTGCTCCCTTCTCTTCAAATGCTCCATATGCTTGGCTTTCTCCTTAAAGAAATTCTTAAAGCTCAGGCCATGTTTCTCAATGAGCATCGAAGCGTGGTAGCCGCCTAAGAACTGGGGCAGGATAACGTAGCTTGCCCCTTCGTTGTAAAAATGCAGTGCTTCTTCAATGTTCTGTGAAACTACAACTATGATCGCCTTTTTATTAACTTCCCGCACTTTATGGATCAGGGTGGTGCTGACATCATAATCAGGAATGGTGGAAACAACCATCTTTACGGTAGAGAGATTAAGCTCGTTCAATAATTCCAAATCAGAAGCATCCCCATAAATACAGCTGATCCCCTGTTTTGTCAAGCTCATGATCCGTTCAGGGTTATAGTCTATCACTAAGAATTTCTTTTTCGTTTTTTTGAAGATCCCAGCCAAGTCATGCCCGGCGCGGTCGCAGCCAAATAATATAATATCAAACTGTCGTCCAACAGTCTGTTTTTTTTCATCCGCTTTTTTTCCTCTTCGTTCAAAAACAGACAGAACTCCAGCCAGAGGATTGTATAGTTTTTCACCGTACATGACCATATAACTTGAACCGGCAATAGTTATCAAACCGACCGCAGTAACGATAGACAAAATATCCTGATTAAGATGCCCGACAGTTATGCCTAAAGCTATGAGGATGTGGGATAATTCGCTGACTTGAGCAGTAGTCAGTCCAGCCAGGAAGCTATTTCTTTTCGTGTATCCCAGCCAGCCCATCAAGGACATCACCAGGAGAGGATTTCCGATCAATACCAAGGCAGAAAAGGCTACGACTGGGAAAGCGTACTGGGTAACATGGTCAAATCCTACCTGATAGCCCAGTAATACAAAAAAGAGCACTAAGAAAAAATCGCGCACCGGCTTCATCTTGGAACTGATCTCATAACGGTACGGTGAAAAAGACAATGTCACTCCAGCTAAAAGAGCGCCAATCTCTATGGAAAATCCCATGTATTTAAAGAGCAAGGAAAGAGTAAAGGCCCAGCTGACAGAAAACAACAGCAATAACTCTTGGCTTCGGGCAATGATTCTGGTCAACCAAGGAAGAATGTAAAACCCGAAGACGAACAGCACCCCTAAAAGGCCAAGGCCTTTCAATACGGTAGCAAGAATGGAGTTGCCGAAATTTGCTCCAGTACCTAGGGAAGAAACTACCATCAGAATAAAAATGGCAATAAGATCTTGAACAATCAGGAAGCCTATAGATATCTTTCCATATAATTTCTCTGTATCGTTTTTGTCAGAAAGTAATTTCATAATAATGATGGTGCTGCTAAAAGAGAGGGCCAGCCCTATGTACAGGGAGGAGAGCAAAGAAAAGCCAAACAGTGTTGCTATTGCAAAACCAAGAAGAGTGGTAAAGATAACTTGTCCTATCCCCGTAATCAAAGAAACTACTCCCACTTCCTTGATCACTTTTGGGCTAAGGCCGAGGCCGACTAAAAACAGAAGCAGGGCGATGCCCATATGGGAAAAAAGAGCAATAGTATCGGTGGAACCGATCAGATTAAGAAGTGACGGTCCGACAATGATCCCAGTAAGGATGTATCCTATAATGAGCGGCTGTTTCAGAAAGCGCACTAAGAATGATACCAAGGTGGCCAATCCTATAACCAAACCTACTTCTAAAAAAGTGCCGTCCATAATTTACCTCTTTGCAGATAAAAGAGAATTTAGTGTTATATAAATGTTGTGCTGAAGACTATTTTCTGTTCTAACAGCTAAACTCAGGAAAACCATCAGCCGGGCAGGAAACTTTAATAACAGCGCATCTCTTTCCAGGTGCATGAACTTTGAAAAACTCCTCCCAGTTGAGACTGATAAAAGCCTGCTTGACTTAGCATTCAGAAAGGCCCGCGAAAGAGGCAGGATGAAAAATCTCACCGGCAACTGGCTGCAGATCATCAGACAGAAAGAAGCACTCAAGCTCGATATTGTCAAAGACACCATCGTTCCGCGTTTGCAAAAAACTCTATCCGACTTCCCAGACACCAAGGTCCTTCCTCCGTTTTATCTTAGATTGATGGAATTAACTGTGGACTATCAGGAATTTAAAAAATCCTTAGGAGCGCTGAATTGGGCAGTTAAACGGATCCAGAAGCTGCATAGAGAGTACGTCAGCAAGATCTATAAGACTAAGGAAAAGGAGATGATAAAAGACCTTTCCAAGCAATGTTACGGCCGGATCTCTTCTACCCTAAAACAAATAAATCCCAATCTTATCCATCTTGAACAGTGCAGGAAAACGATGAGGACTTACCCTGACATCAAGGAGATGTTTACTGTCTGCCTCTACGGTTTTCCTAACGTGGGAAAAACAACCTTGCTCAACAAACTGACGCAGACCAGGGCTAAGACGGCAGAATATGCCTTCACCACCAAATCTATCAATGCCGGTTACTTTACCGTTGATAGTGTGATCATACAAGTCTTAGACGTTCCTGGAACTCTGGCCAGGACAGGAAAAATGAATCCGATTGAACTGCAGGCTGATTTGGTGATGAAAGAGCTTGCTGACGTGATTATCTACGTTTTTGACCTCAGTGAATACTGCGGCTACTCGGTAAAGAAGCAGGAGCAATTATTACAGAACCTTGGCCAAAAGAAAACAGTGTTGATCTACCTCAGCAAAACAGACACACCAGAAGGCAAGCCGGGAGATGATTTCGAACATGAATATTATACTCTTGATGAAATAAAACAGAAGCTGGTGATTATTGCTAAGGCAAGTACACCAGAAAGGGAGCAGTAGCGATGGGACGAAAAACCTCACAGCATCGTGAATTAGCTAGGGAGCGACTTTTACTTTTTGGAGCAATACTGCTATCGCTCGTCTTTCTTATCGAATCGCCGCAGAACCTCAATTCCATTACCGGAGCGCAGACTGCCATTGAATCATTTACAAATATAAATTATTCTCTTGTCGCGGTGCTAATCCTGCTTTCCTTGCTGTTTGCTGTTTATGTTGTAATTCTGTTACGGCAAAGAAAACCCCGGCCATGGCATCAGGGGCTGCGGCATGACGATGACCCTCCGCTAGAGACCTGGGAAGCCGGACCCCGATTGCTGGATGATAAGATTGACAGGATCAATAAAGAGTTGTGGAAACTTACTAAGGATATGCCGCACTCTTCAAGAAAAATGACGCAAACAAAACGCGCAAAAATTCCTAACCCGTCTGAGAATAAGACAAAGAAAGAACTGAAGGTTGACAAAAAGATGCAGGGATCGGCAAGACCATTGGTACTTAAAGTGCCGAAACAGCGCAAACAGCTGGAACAGGATCTCCAGGTCATTAAAGACCAGCTGGAGAATCTGGAGGCAATGAATATTACTAAGGTAAAAATACGGGAAGAGCTGCCCTCCAGCTTAGCTCTTAGCGGCCTTGCCGAGAGCAGAAAAGCTCTGGATGATGAACGTCGTGCTCAACGGCAGACCTCGTCTGAAGTGAACCGCTATCTTTCTGACAGCACGGAATTTTCAGATTCGGCAAGAACTAAAAGGATGAGGAGCGGCAAAGCACATACGTCTAGATCGCTAAGGAATCTGCAGCAGGATGAGCTCGAGGAGATTGAGAAAAAACTTCTACAATTAGGATGAATACGGAGCTGATTATGCTGATAGTGCCGCTGCTGGTAGAGGAGTGCTTGGTTCGTGAACTACAACCTTGCAGGAGCATGGTAATTTTTTAGCTGAGCGCGCCAAGGCTTCTTTTCCAACTTTAAGATGCTCTTTGTCAATGCGCAGTTCCAGCACCGTCTGCCCTTCCTTAACTCTGGCAGCTGAACCGATCGGCTTACCATAGGCTAATTTCATACCAGTGCTCATCCGGTCAGCTCCAGCTCCGCTAGCCAGAGGATTTTCCCGCAGGACGTGGAATGGATATACTTTTAACCGCAGATGGAAGTTGTTTCCCAGAGATTTTTCCAGAAACCGGTTTGAAATAAGCCGCGCTGACTCCAAGGAATTATGGCGGAGATGCATGCTTTTACAGACATTGAGCTTGACTGTCGCGCTATATGTTTTCTTAGCATCTCCCATATCAAACTTGATGATCTTCAGCTGTGGAAAGCCGCCCCGGACATAGTTCTTTTTGGTATATTTACTAATTCGGGTATAAGGTCGTTCCAGCTTCTGGTATGCAGCGTTTTTACGTAGTCGGGCCATAGGTCAGCAAAATTAGGGCTTCTTTATAAAGATTTCCACTGCCGAGAATTACACTTTCGTGGTTCCAATTTAATTGTAACATATACCAGTTGGCTCTTTTCTATTTGCCATAATGCTAGCATTTTCCTATCTCCGGTATGGTCCGGCTCTTGATCATATAAACGATCTTCTTTAATACTGTCAGTCTCACGCTGTCTAAAGCTAGCCAGTCGCTGATAGTCTTGCTGTTCAACAATTTCGCCTAATTCAACCAGCCGCGGGACATAGCTTCTAAAATGATCTACATCTTTTTTGATGATGTTGTTTCGCCGTTGTGCAGGCGTTTGCCATTGAAGTGCGCCTGGGATGAGAATATTTATCTGCGCTGCATAATTTAAAGCCCAATCAGACCTAGGCCTAGTTTCATCATCATCCTCTACCTGTGCAGGAAAAAATCCTAATTCATACAGTAGATGTATCTTTTCATCACCCATATGCCGGTCTGCAATTTCCCAGAATGAAGAAAGCATCTGATCTAGTGAGTGCTTGAATCTTACCCGCTTAGATTGCGTTCCCAGTTCAAACCTACGGTTGTGGACATCCAAACGGCTAGCTTTTTTCATAGTCGCATAACTCCAAATGCTTTCAATACTCAATCCAAAGAAGGAACTCTCAATTCTTCTCCCACCCCAATTTTATCAGGACTCTTTAACTGAGGGTTTTCTGCTTTTACTTCGTTAAGAAATTGATTAAAAGAAAGAGACCCATCATAGCTGTTCTTCCATAGTCCAGATAACGTGCTTCCCCTAGTTACAGTATATTTTCGGTAATGATCTGCCTGTTCGTAGAACGCATCGCTTTCTGCTGTTGTAGCCTCACGTGTTGTAGGCGCTGTATAATCAAGCCAGGCATAATCATCATCTTCGAAAGTGTAATTATCACTTCTGGGAGCAGCTT
>Ga0209542_10000096_pt1 | contig 217930 bp, 269 predicted proteins | sample RifCSPhighO2_01_FD_184028 | JGI IMG/M metagenome (GOLD analysis project Ga0209542, IMG submission 184028) | Soil microbial communities from Rifle, Colorado - Rifle CSP2_plank highO2_0.1 (SPAdes) (version 2) | ecosystem: Environmental > Terrestrial > Deep subsurface > Rock core/Sediment ...
CCACATTCAATAACGATTTTTGCAATGGCCTCACTTTTAGTTTTTAAGTTGTACCTTGCTTTCACTATGTTTAATATTTGATTTGCTTCTTCAGGAATTTCAATCATTGCTTGTACCATTTTATTTGCTCTTTATGTTATATATACATAACATATATATTAAGTATATAAATCTTGTGTCATGGAAAATACCAAAAAAGCACCCATCCTAAAACAAACCAAAAAACCACAACTTTCCAAGCTTTAAAAAATAAAATTAATCTAACACATTAAAATTTATTAAGCTGTTTTTTCTTAATGTTATATGTATAATCCAAAAATAGGAATTGGTAATAAATATTTTAATAATAGCCGAGATAATTTAACTATTAACAACAAAAACTCCGCTATATTATCTTTAAAATTATTTTTACTATTAGCAATCTTTTTTGTTTCTTTGTCTCTCATTTCAGCCGCAGAAATAAACTTTATAAGAGCAGAAAATTCCTCTGGTTTCAGCCAAGGCGAAGCTTTGATAGCAAAGCTTTCTGGAAATTTTATTGACAAGCCAACAAGCAATAATGTCTTTTTTTATCGCGGGCATGTGCGAATTCCTATGGTTTACGAAATTTCAGAGATGAATGATGATTTTTACATTTATGCATTACTCATTGGAAAAAGCCAAGGAAATTACTCTTTAGCTTTAGAAAATGTAAGATACATGACTGGAGCACAGGAAAGTGAAGAAGATATCGTAAAAAACTTCACAATCAATGAAAATATTTCTGATTTCTCTATAGAACCTGGATTTGTAATTAATGACACTGATTTTTCGATTGAAGTTCAGAATTTGCAAAATAATCAAATTACAATAAATATCGATACCAGTGACAACCTTTTAGTTCAAGATTCTGTAAATGTCAATTCAGGCGAGATAAAAGAAATAAGCTTTCAGCTAAAAAATCAAGAGAAATCGTTTTCAGAACAAATAAAACTGAGCTCTGAAAAAACATCTTACACAATCCCTATTTTTATAACTTCAAATTTAACTAGTGGAGAAGAAATAAATAATTCTGGAACAACTAATGGCGGAACAAACAATTCTGGAACAACTAACGGGGAAACAACCCCTGGATCAGAACCAGGCACTAGCTTCAAATTCGAGCCAGGTATTGTTAGAGTTTCAATGGCTACAGACTCAAAATCCAAGAGAATTATTTACATTATGAATACCGGAGAAACAGAAATAAAAGATATGGTTTTTTTCGTCCCATTAACGCTAAGCCCTTATGTCACCATAACTTCTTCTAAGAACATCAAAGTAAATTCTTCAGAGAAGGTTGAAATAACAATAGAGTCAGACACAGAAGAAAAGCTTGTCGAGGGAGAGATAAGTGCAGAATCAGAGAATTTCACGTCTGATTTCAAACTCATTCTAAATTTTACCAAAGATTACACGCCACCAGAAGACGAACAAGGCAAAGAGGTGGTGATTGTGACAACATGTGTTCAGTTGAAAGGAACAGTTTGCACTGAAAACTATAAATGCAGCGGAGAAACTGCAGACACAAAAGATGGCGTTTGCTGTATTCAACCAGCAACGTGTCAAGAAGTTAAAAAAAGCTCAACAGGAAAAATAATAGGATGGTTATTAGTGGTCTTTGTGGTTTTGCTTTTATTCTGGTTCTTTAAAAGATATAAAAAAGTAAAACCCCAAATTAAATTCCCTAAGTAGAGGTAAGATACTTTTAACCTCATAAATACTTATAAATAATTTTTGTCTATTTCTTAAATGGGAATTGAAAGATTCTTAAGATTAAGCAAAAAAGAAATAGAAAGACGCATTGAAGAAGAAAGAAGGAAAATCCCAAAAACTCTTGGAACAGAATATTTAGAGCAAAGACTTATGAGATTTAAAAGCCCGGAATGGCAATTTTTAGATTATCATGCTCATTACAACCCAGATTTATTAGCCCAAGCTTTAGAACAATATTCTTGTTATGATGGTAATGAAGTTAAGGCAGCAATAATTGAAAGTTTAAGAGAAAAATATATCTTAGCAGAATTATTAACAGAACAAAAAATCCTTAAAGCAAATAGAATTATCGCTTCTTCTTAGCCTTTCCCTTTGCTTTCTTTTTCACTGGTTTTTCTTCTTGCATTGGCACTTGAGGTCTCGGCATCAAATCCTGAATGTTTCCGCCAAGTTCTTCAATTTTTTTCAATAATATGATTTTTTCGTTCTGCATGATTCTCGCAATCTCGTCATACGCGTGTAAACGCCTAGTAAGTTCATTTAGTATGTCATTCCAGCTGTTATTCGAAATTGCAATAATCTCAGGAGAAATAATCTCGAGATGTGCCGGCATATACTTGAAAAGAAGTATAGCTAGATTCAAAACCTCGTCAATCTCTACTTCAACCTCTGCAAAAGTTGTGTAAAAATCTTTCTGGTCTTTCATAAAAGTCGGCTCTTTTATGTCTTTCATTTTTACCTTAACACCCTTTTCCTTGTCTATTTCTTCTATCAGTTTTTCCAGGCTTTCTATAAGATGTTTTGGAGGCCTGCCTATTACGTCAAAAATCATAATTACCCTTATTTTTGTATCATCTGTCATTTGAACACCTTTATTTTTGCTTACCTAAACTCGTTTTTATACCTCTTTCTTTTTATTATAAACAAAACAGCAATCAAAACACAAAAAACCGCAAATCCCCAGAGAGCGATGTTTTTCTGTAAACCTTTGGCTTCATCTGTTTTTATAACTTTTGGATTCAATGGATTTAATACTATTGTTTCTTTTTCTACTTCCTGATTAGATGATAAATTGTTAATAGTTGGCTCTTCTATTTCAGATCTATTTTCATTATTGGTGCTGTTATTTGCATCATCTTTATTTTTTTCTTTCAAATCTTTTTCTGTACCACTATCTTCATTTTCTTCGTCTTCAACACAAGCCAATCCTTGAGTTTTTATGTTACTAAGAGTTACTTCTCCTATTCCTTTAACTTTTATTAAATCGTCAACAGAACTAAATGGCCTTGAATTTATTATTTCTTGTGCTTTTGCAGGACCTATTCCAGTTAGTTTATCAAGTTCTTCCAAAGAAGCAGAATTTATGTCGACTTGCCCTTCTTCACAAATAGCAGAGATAAATTGGACAAAAGAGATAATAGCCAATATCAATAACAAAACCTTTCTCTCCATAAATTACTTATACAAAATAAGATTATAAGATTTATTGCTTCAGAATATAGCAATTAAACCTACTCTTTGTCTTTGAATTCTATAAATTCAATTTCTCCGCGTTTTTTCCCTTTTTTTGCTACTAAAATCCTTGAAAAAATCCTATTTTCAATTAGCCAATGACACATCCCTCTTTCAACTTTATCCAGATAGCCGTTTCCTTTTGCCTCTAAGCCAATGACCTCATAATTTCCATTTGCAACTTTTTTAAAGCAAATAAAATCAGGAAATCCTACTCCGATTCCAAGAACTTTTAGAAAAGGATTGTATTTTCTTTTAGCAGGAACCAGCTTTCCAGTTTTACCTTTAGCTTCATAGTCAACAGTATTCATCCATTTGCTTACTGTCCAGCCCATTTTTTCAATTTCAGATCTTACCTTAGCTTCAAACCTCGTTCCCGCAGCCCTATTCTTCCTGCCCTGTTCTCTCTTTTTTCTAGTTGGCATGACTTGTAAAATAAGAAGCAGTTTTTATATTTTAAGATTAGCCTTCTTTTATTAATTCCTCTAAATGGCTATTTGGGACATTATCTCCCTCTGATATTGGAATCTTAGAATCATCCAGCTCCTTTTTTCCATTTGCCCAGTAATACCAATTTTGTAGCTCGTGTACATGTTTTATCCAAGAAGGAAATTCAAAATTTACATTTAATAGCTCTTTCCACTTTCTGTTTAATGGAATTGGTGTTAAATCCTCTAAACTAGCATACTCTTCCTCCAATGATTCAGAATCAGGATAGTCTACTAAATAAGAGATTTGTCCAGAGCCTAAAGCTTTAACTTTTATTATAGCAATATCAAATTCCCTACATCCTACTTGTAATTGGGTTAGAATATAGTTATTAGGTCTTAACTCATCGTGACTAATCATAAAAAATCTTGATTTTCTTTGTTTAAAACTTTTTATATACTCTGTTTTATCCTTAATAAGTTACTTTCTTTTTTTCATAACAAAAATAGCTAAAAAAGCCCCGATTGCGTTTGCTATTAAATCAAGAGCAGTATTGTAATATCCTCCGACGTTGACTTCTGTAATGCTTACTGTTGCAATGAATTCAACAATTTCATTAACTGCTCCAAGTCCCATGCTAATCAAGGCAGAGAGAATGTAAACTAAAGTCCAATTAGGTTTTGTTTTTATCTGCCCTTGGATTAAATGAAAAGCAACTAAAGCCGTAACAAAGAAGCCGAACACATGGACTAATTGGTCAAATTTCAAAACAAAAGTGTCTCCAATATCAAATAAGTGAATAATTTGGAAATTATATAGAACATTTCCATTGACAATTAAACCGCCGCCTGACATATGCAACAATCCCCAGATAGACAATCCCCATAAAATCAGATAATCGAATTTGCTTCTTTCAAGTGTGAAAAATATCAAAGCAAAAAAGAAAAGCAAAACAAGAATATACCACAAAAACTCATAATTCTTTATGCTAATATAATAAATTGAGTAAATTAGAACATAAGCAAGTGTGAATAATAAAATCAACCAATGCCCTCTTTTTAGTTTCATGATATCAGAAACAAAATATTATTTATAAATCCCGTGCTTGTAGCGTCTTGCGCCCGTTTTCCTTGGCTCTTTTTATCCCATCAAGCAAAATCTCTTCAACCTTTCTTTCCAGCGCCAAGGCAACTTCATCTGCAATGCTGGAAATTGCGCCTTCTTTATCCAAGTCCTTGACAGTTTTTCTTATGTTTGATTTAACGATGAGGGGCATTACTTATCATAGAAAAAATCCTTTAAATTTCTTTTCCTCTTTCGATAGCTTTTTTCAGTTTTGGACTGGAGTTATAAATCCAAAGTATTCCCCTATGCCCCTCCATTATCTTTCCCTGTTTCTTAAAATAATCAAGAATAATATTAAGTGTTTTATAAGTAATTTTTTTAGACGTTTTTGCTTTAAGTTCTTCCTTAGTCATTACTATTTCGGCATTCTTCAACATTCTTTCTACCATTAAAAATGTTTTAAGACTTGGGTAATCTATTATATTATTCATTTTGTATACTATTAACTCAACCCAACTTCGTCTTTTATATTTTTAATTCCTTCTATTGCAATTGAAAAAAATTCGTCAAGTGTTAAACCAAGAGCCTCAGCTTCCATTATAATATTTCTTTCAATTTTCGCTGCAAAAGTTTTGTCTTTAAATTTCTTTTTCAATCCAGAAGCTTCCATATCACTAATTCTACTGTCGCGCATTAAAGCATACGCGTGAACTAATCCCGTAATTGTTTCAGAAGAAGCTAAAGCGTATTCAATCTTTTGTGTTCGTGTTTTATCCGCTAAATGAGGCAGTTCATGAAATCCATAACCATGGCTTAAAATGGTTTCAATAAATTCGTCGTCAAAACCAGCTTCTTTTAAAATTTCAGGAGCTTTTGTTAAATGCGTTTCAACATTATCTTTTGTGATCCCCCAGTCTACATCATGCAACAAACCAAGCATTGCCCAATAATCTTCGTCTTCTCCTAGTTTTTTTGCCAGCTGCCTCATGACTGCTTCGCTTTCTAGATAGTGAATTAGGTCTTGGGGATGAGAATTATATTTCTTAATAAGTTCTAATGCTTGTTCGCGTGTTATTGGAAGAGAAGTCATTTTAATTTAAAATTATTTTTCTAATCTCATCTATTTGAGAAAAATGATTATCTTTAGTTATTAAAAGATGATTCCCTTCATAAACTTGAGCCGCAATTAATAAATCAGTTAAGGACAAGGATATCCCCCTTTTATCATACTTTGCTTTTAATTCTGCCAATATCTCTGCTGTTCTTCTTGTAGTATTTAAGTACGCAAATTCTTTTAAAAAATTTATAGTCTCTTCTTTATTTTTTGGGCTTCTCTTTAACGCGCCGATTATCACTTCAAAATAAGTTATAAATGTTATTCCTGCGGGCCCATAATGTTTTTTCTTTATCTTTTCCAGTTCTTCTATTATCTTTTTATTTCTTCTTTCTAATTCAATTACTATAGAAGTGTCAAGAATGTTTGTCATATCCTAAATCCATATTCTTTTCTTATTTTACTAACCACTTTTAACATGTCTTCAGCTTCTTCGTCAGTTAATATTTTTTTACCACTTAAGATTTTCTTCCAGCTTTCTTCGGTTTTTCTTTTGTATTCTTCTAACATCATTCTAAATAAATTACCCAATCTTATGTTATTTTTAGCCGCTAAACTCTTAAATTCCGCCCATGTTTCTTCATCTACTCCTTTAATTGTTTTTATTTCCATAAAGTAATACAGTAATACTAGTATTTAAATATTACTATTTCATTTTTCAGGTTTCATCAAAGGGAAAATAACTGTTTCCCTAATCGGTTTGTTTTCTAAGAACGAAAAGAGCCTTTCAGAAACTCCAAAACCAAAAGCAGGAGGCATTCCATGCTTTAAAGCTTCAACATAATCCTTATCCATTCTTTGCGCTTCTTCATCACCTTGTTCTCTTAATTTTTTTTGGTATTCAAACCTGTTCATTTGATCTAAAGGATCGTTCAATTCACTGAATCCTTTGCCTATTTCAGAGCCAGCTAAAATAATTTGGAACCTTTCGACAACCCTTGGGTTTTTTTCTGATTTTTTTGCAAGAGGCTCTAATTCAACAGGCACATTAATCAAAAATCCAGGTCCAGAAATCTTTTTTCTGCAGTATTTCCAAAGGTTGTCCATTGCCCTGTTGCGGTTTAAGCCCTTTTTATCATAATCAACTTTCAACTCTTTAAGTTTTTTTTCCATCTGGTTCAAATCCGCTTTTAAAACATCTATTCCCGTCATTTTTTTTATTATTGCAACATAATCATAGATTTCCCACTTTTTTGAAAAATCAACAGTAAACTCCCTTATCTTAAATTTTAAAGTTCCAAAAACATCTTTGGCAATTTTTTTATACATTTCCTCAACAAGCTTCATGCCATCATTGTAATCCGCATATGCCCAATAAAATTCAACTTGTGTATAATCTTGCAAATGTTCTGCATCCATTCCTTCGTTTCTAAAAATCCTTCCTATTTCGAAAACTTTTGGATATCCAGCAACAACGAGTCTTTTCAGCCACAATTCATCTGAAATTCGCAAATAAACATCAGTATTCAACGCGTTATGATGTGTGATGAATGGTTTTGCTTCTGCTCCCCCAGGAACATTCTCCAAAACAGGAGTATCTACTTCCAAAAACCCTTTATCAAGCAAAAATTCCCTGGTTGTTTGCCAGAACTTAGATTTTCTAACAAACATTTCTCTAATTTCAGGATTCATTGCTATGTCAAGATATCTTTTTCTTAGCCGATCATCTTCATCTTGCAAACCATGAAATTTTTCAGGCAAAGGCAAAACGCTTTTGCTTAGCATTTCAACCTTATCCACAAGAATTGAAATTTCTCCTGTTTTTGTCTTTATTACTTTGCCAAAAATACCAATTATATCCCCAGAATCAAAAAACTTATCAAAGAATTCAAAAGTTTTTTTGGGCGTTTCTCCAGCCTGGAAAACAATTTGTATGTCGGAAGTTTCATCTCTAAGAACACAAAATGTAATCTTCCCCAAATTTCTTTTCCTTATCAGCCTGCCTGCAGTTATAACTTTTGCACCCAGCTTTGACTTTAAAGCCTGAAGGCAAGTATGCTTTTTATCGAATCTTGTCGGATAAGGATTTATTTCTGCTTTTCTTAGCTGTTCAAGTTTCCTCTTTCTTTCATCGGTTATCTGTTCTTCGCGCCCCATTTTATAGATTAAATATGCAATACTTTGAAGCTTTTAAAATCTTGGAACTTCTCATCTTTAACTTCAACATTTTTTATTTGAGAATGCTTTGGCCCCTTTTTTGCAAGTCCTATCATTTTATCAACGTCTTCTGGCTTTCCCTCAAGAAAAATTTCAATGCGTCCGTCTTCAAGATTTCTGACAAAACCTTTTACATCATATCTTTCTGCATTTTCTTTGATAAAAGCCCTGAAAAATACGCCTTGAACAACGCCGCCAATGTAAAGCCTCACCGATTTTTTCATAAAACAGGAAAAGAATTCAGGATTTATTAAGTTTTATCTGGCTCTGATCTAGTTTGCTCTTCTAATTTACTTATACTTCTTTTGACTTTTCCCCTAACAAACTCTGTGGTTCCAACCATTAAAGTAGTTACCAATCCTGCTGCAAGCCATTCTGGTTTCTCTGTCCAAAATCCATAAACAGAAATGCCCCCTGTTAATGTTAAACCCCCATAAGTTAAATATTTCATCTTTTCAATAGGCTTATTATTAAATTTTTTAGCCATATTTCTAATTGGATTTGGTGTATGTCTGTCTACAAATCTAGCAAAGGAATCAAATGCCCTGTACCCAAAACCATAATTTTCTTCCATATTTTTATTTGAACTTACCCATTTAAAAACCTTCTTATAACCCAAACGTCTTCTCAAATTCCCTCATTCTATGATATTGCAACAGAAAATCCCTACCTTGTTTTGTTATAATTATCCTATTGCCTTTTTTTCCCATTTCTTTATCAACAAGTTTTTTACTCGTTAACTCCTCAAGATATGATTTCATCTGGTTATGCGATAAATTTGCCTTGTACATCAGATGCGTTGGTTTAATGCTTCCGTTTTTCTCTTGTATTATTGCCAGCATATCTGATATTATATCCATGCGGCCCCTTTTTCTTTCCATGTTTCAGTATTTTTATGACTAAAAACAACAAACCAACATAACTTATGAGTTCTATAGCGCTTGCCAAAACAAACAAAGCATCAATAGTGGAAAGAACAAATATAAGCTGGCTTAAGGCAAGCATTGAAAAAGCAATGATAAGTATTTTTGTATTAACAAACCTATTCTCCTTATAAATTTCATAGTAATTTCCGATGATTAATATCAGAAGAATTAAAGAGGTTAGGTAATAAAGATAATAAAAGCTAGAACCAACAATTGCTGAAAGTAGAATAAAGTACAGCACAAGGAAGTAATCTCCAACAGATTTATGTTTTCTAGGAAGGCGATATATGATATAAAGTCCGCAAAGTGTTAAAAATCTCTGGAAGAAAAAACCAGCATAGTAAAAAATGTCCACAGAATTGAGAATTTGGCTCGTGATTATTGCATTCCCTATTGCTTGAGTCGGTCCGATGTCATAGTATAAGACAAGTTTTGTAATAACTGCTGCTAATTGCGCAAGCGCAATCAGTCCGAAACCCCAACCAAGATAAAGGAAATTTCTATTTTTATTCATCTTATAGCTTCTAATGGCAAGAATGGAAAATATGATTAAAACTATAAAACTAAAGAATTCTATAAAAACATCTTTCCCCAAAAACCAATCAGGAGTGAGAACTATTTTCACCATTTTAAGCTTATTCTTCCTTTAAAAAGCTTTTCGTTTAAAAAGCTTGTGGAGGCTTACTCTTTATAAGCCCTCTTTATCATTTTTTCACAACCGATTTATAAAGTGATTTCCTTGTTATTTCACCTAAAAACCTCAACTCTCTTTTCAACAATTCCCTTCAAGGAGGGAATTCGCATTCAGCCCCTTAATGGGGAACATTCACAACAAAAAAAGAGCAAATGTAAAATTTGCTACGCTTTCCCATAAAAAGAATATGGTAAAAGAGCAAATGTAAAATTTGCTACGCTTTTCCATTTAAAAAATGAAAAAAGAGCATGAAAAAAATTTACCTTGAAGAAATTCCAACAAATACAAAAGAGGAAATCTCAATGCTTTACAATTTGGGCGTTGGATTGGAAGAACTTGAATATTTGATAGATGTTAAGTTTAATAAAGCTCTTTCAGAGTCCTCTTAAATCAAGTTCATTATTTATCAAAGTCGCTACCTGACTGGCGAAATAAATTTTTGGCCCGACCGAGACTGTTTTCGCAATGCTTTTCAGTCTTTTCAGTTCTTTCTTTGGAAAGCCGTTATGATCTCCCACAATGAAGACACTTTCCTCAGGGATTTTTATTTTTCTTATGCTCTCGCCTTTCTTATCCAGAATAAATAGCTCTTTTCCCTCGGCAGAAAGATTTTCAATTACTTTCAAAAAACTCTTTTTCTCTATGAAACAACCAGGAAAAACCTCTGCCTTAATCCCAGGTTTGTATTTGTAGAGGATTCTCTTTAACAAACCAGCCACATCTTTTTTGCTGAGCTTTGTTTCTTCTTTGATTTCAATTTCAATGTGTTTTGGCGGATCAGGAGCCCCGTAAAAAACAAGATGTAATTTAACATCATCTCTCAAGCTATGAGATAAAAAAAACGCGTTTATTATAAAATGAACTGCAATATCCATTCTTCCTGCTTTCATCAGTTCATTTACATCAAAATTCCCAGAAGTTACGGCTTCGCCGGAAAAATAAACAAAGTGTCTCATCTCATATCAAATAAAGAATAGTTTTAAAATCTTCTTTTTAAGAATTGCCTTGCAAAAAAATATGCTGTTGACGCATGATCTCCAAAATTATGAGTCTGCGTAGTTACAGTTAAGTCTGTTCTAGATCTAGATTGCTCTTCTAAGCTTAGTGCTAACTCTCTTCCTAAATAATAAGGTATCATTCTATCATATTTTCCAAGATAAACCTCAACATGACCAGATATTTCAGAAACATATTCAATTGGATTAAAAGAAATTAGCTGCTCTTTAAAATCTTCCAGTTTAAAGCCCAGCCTTTTTGCTTCTTTTACTTGTTCCCGCGTAACATTGCTTTCCCATATGCTTTCTGATAATCTACTTCCCGGAACAACAGAGATTAGTCTTTTGGCTTGGGTTTGAGCTGCAAACCTGTATGCTGGACAATTTCCAAGACTTATTCCTAAAACAATTAAGTCTTCTGGATTTATATCATGAGAAGAAACTTTTAGTAGAGCATCTTCATAAACGTTTTCAAGTAGCTCTCTTGTATGAGAAGGATTTGGCCGCACAACTCGCCTTGGCGATAACATATATGCCAAAACATTTCTTGCAGAATCTAAAAATTTATTTCCTAGAATGCTTTCTCTTAACATTATTTCAGGAAGAAAACACACAAGAGTTTTCCCATTTTGAGATAAATTTGTTGAGACCAATTCTGTAGCTTTTTTAACAGAGCCATTATCTTTTCTACTTAAAGAAACCAACAAACTATCTAATAATCCAAACATGTTTTTATCAAACCCAGACTATATTTAATTTTTTCCTATCGGCTGCAAAACAAACTCTGGCTTTGCAAAAATCTTGCCTTCTGAAACAACCTTGTAAATGCCTAAAAATATATCTTTACTAAAAGCGCAAAACTTCCTATCCATTTCAATATTTTTATCTTTGGCACTTTCGATATACTCATGGTAAATCGGGCTGCCTCGTAAAATTCTGTCAGTAAACTCGTTTTTTACCAGAACAACAGGATACAATTCTGAAATCACCTCGCCAGGAATTATCATTTTTCTTAAAGGTTGTTCATTTCCTTTGACAAACTCGCCAACAGCGTTTTCAAAATCATATAAATTCACCGAAGGATATTCCTTACCATGTTCTTTAAAAATTCCAGCTCTTATTCTTCTAAGCTCAAGCATGTGTGCTCCAAAACCCAACGCCTCCCCTAAGTCATGAACCAATTTTCTTATGTATGTTCCTCCTTGAACTCCTGTTTTAAATAAAAAGCCTTTTTTATCTTCATCTTGCTCTAAAATCTCAAAAACTTTCACTTCGCGTTCTCGCAAAACCCTGGCAACTCTCGACTTAACAGGCGGCAGCTGTTTTATTTTTCCCAAGAACTTTTTATTAATCATTTCCTGCAAATCTTTTACTGAAATTTCTTCGTGAATCCTCATAATTCCAACATATTCTTTATCTTCTCCAAGAAAAAATCCTGTTAGTTTGCATGCCCTGTTTAAGGCTATTGGCAGAACGCCAGTTACTTGAGGATCTAAAGTTCCAAAATGACTCGTTTTCCTAAGCTGAAGCTTTTTTCTCACAAAATCAGAAATATCAAAGCTTGTTGGTCCCGATGGCTTGTCAATATTGATAATTCCGAATTCTAAAAGTTCTTTAATGTCTTTTTGCGACTTGATTTTTTCTATGTTTATTTTCATATTAGATATAATTTTTTGATAGATATAAAGATTTTTAATACTCTATAAATTTAACCTTATATGGATTTTAAAACAGCCCTTAAACAGCTGAAGGCCATGGAAAAAAACAGCAAAGGCATGAGACTTGCCGCAGAATCTTGGAGCTCTGATTTTCAAGTCCTCATTTCCACAATTCTTTCTGCAAGAACACGTGATGAAGTTACAATAGTTGTCGCAGAGAATTTATTTAAAAAATATCCAACGGCAAAAAGTTTGGCAAAGGCAAAGGTAAGCGATGTTGAGAAGATAATCAAGCCAGTAAATTTCTACAGGAACAAGACAAAAAACATAATTAACTGTTCAAATGAATTAGTAGAAAACTTCAATGGAACCGTGCCTCATGGCTTAGATGCTTTAATTTCTCTCTCCGGCGTCGGCAGAAAAACCGCAAATGTATTTTTGGCCGAACACGGAAAACACGCATTGCCTGTAGACACCCATGTTTTTTACTTATCAAGAAAACTTGGTTGGGCCAAAGATAAAAATCCGCATAAGGTTGAGGAAGAATTAAAAAAACTGTTTCCCAAAAAATACTGGAACAGAATAAATTCAACTCTTGTTAGATTCGGGAAAACACACACAAGCAGAAAACAAAAAGATAAACTGCTGGAAGAAATAAAAAAAATAAAATGAATGTGATAAATTTGATAGAAGAGCTTAGAAACTCTCCAATAAGAAGTACAATAGACTCAAGAATAAAAGAATTTGATGAATTAGGTAAAAAATCAGATCAAGAGATATTTAAAGAACTTTGTTTCTGCTTTTTAACAGCTAATTTTAGTGCCTCCGGCGGAATTAAAATACAAAATGACGTTAACGACGGATTTTTATATCTTTCAGAAGAAGAGCTGGCAGAAAAACTCTCTTCTTTAAGTCATAGATTTCCAAATGCAAGGGCAAAATTTATTGTTGAAGCAAGAAAGCATAAAGATACCATAAAACAAACCCTAAAAAATTTTTCTGATGAAAAGACTATGAGAAATTGGCTGGCAGAGAATATTAAAGGACTGGGAATGAAAGAATCCAGTCATTTTTTAAGAAATATTGGATACAACAATGTGGCAATAATTGACTTTCATATAATTGATTTCCTTTCAAATCATGGTCTAATCGAAAAACCAAAAAATCTGAACAGAAGAAAATATCTTGAAATTGAAAATATTCTTGAAGAGCTAGCAGAACAGACCGGTACTTCATTAGGAGAACTTGACCTTTATCTTTGGTATCATGAAACTGGAAAGGTTTTGAAGTAAAAAACGATTTCTTCAAATTAAACACAATTTTTTATAAAAAATTGCTAAAAATTGCATTTTTTCTCCAAAAACCACAGAAATATTTATAAAGTCTAAATTTAGAATAATATCTCGGAGAATTTTTTCACCAAATTATGAAAAAAACAACAAAAACTATCAAGTATGTACTGGCACTTTCCTTAGTTGGAAATCTTGCTCCATTAGAAAATAATTTTTCTTTACCAAATGAAAATTCTTTGGAAAAGAAAGTTTTAGAATGCTATTCTGAAATTCCTAACCCTGTTGGCCAAAATAGCACCGCCAAAAGAAATTACAGTGAAGACGAAATTCTTAAAACTATTAACAATGTCTATAACTGTTTGCCTTCTAAACCAGAATACTTTTCAGAAAAATTCATAAAGGAAATGGTGAAAAAGGAATCATCATATAACCCTAGATCAGTTAGTGAAAAAGGAGCTCTTGGTCTTATGCAAATAATGCCAGAAACATGGAAAGAGCAAACAAAAAGGCTTTACAGAAGAGAACTTTCTTTTGACCTCGCTTTCAATCCAAAAACCAATCTTGAAGTTGGCCTTAGCTATTTGCTGTGGATTGACGAATTCTCAAAAAATCGTTATCAAAATTGGGAAAGCCTAAGTGACAAAGAAAAAAGAGAAAAAGTTATGGCCGCATATCACGGCGGTATTTCAAGACTTTATTCATTGAATGGGAATATAAATGATATGCCTAGAGCAACTCGTGATTATATTAAGACGATAGAAGCAGGAATGGAAGTTAACGATTAATTACTTCTGTAGCGCCATTCTTCAGAATGACTTTTTAGGCGTTCGCGAATGGCTATTTCTGCAACGCCATTCTTCTTTGCCTTTTCGGCTGCTTTGATATCTTAGTTTGATGCTTCATTGTTTTCGCTGCAACCTTTTCCATTTCTTTGCCGGCTTCGACAACAGAGGCTTTCTTCGACTCGGCTTCGCTAAGACGAGTTTCTTCATCGGCTTCCTTTTTCTGCTGTTCTTTTTCTTCTGCGGTTTCTTCGGCTTTTTCAGGCGCTTTTTCTTCCTCAGCTTTCTTTTTGCTGACGACTTCAGAAGCTTTTTTATCTCTTTTTTCGAGTTTTGTCTTTTTGAATCCCAATTCTTTAGGAAGCTCAAAAAGTTCTACTTTTACTATGTCTCCTTCTTTCCTTGCTTTTACTTTAATCCTTGCAGGCGGTTTTCTTATTCCTCTAAACCATACAAATTCGTTCAGATATCTGTCAATTTTAACCTTATTCAAGTCTCCATCACGAATTTTCATATGTCTTACTAAAAACTCTTTTATTGTTCTTATCGCTTTATTCGCTCTTTTGTATCTTGGAACTTTATTCCAGTTTCTTCTAAGAGGAATTACATATTCTCTTTCCATACCACCGACGCTCGATGTTTTTTCTGTTTTGTCAGACATGTTCGTGGGTTTTTTTAGGATTTTTTATTTCTGTTAATTTAATACCTTTTCTTTTTAATTTTGATTCCAAACCCCTTACTTCACGAGTTCTCCTCGCTCCTATTAAAAATACACCTTTTCCATAGGCTACGCTTTCTCCAGTTCTTAATCTGAAAGCTTCAGCGTATGGGCTAATTAAACAAATTGTAGGATTGTGGATTTCTTCTCCTTTAGATTGCAAAAAAGGTCTTAATTTTTCTTTATATTCAAGTGCTAGTAAATAATAATATATCCCTACCATTTTAATTCAGGCTCCCTAATTTTAATCCAAGTTTACTTTCTAAATCAGATATAATTTCTTCAGCAAATATTTCGTTGACCTCTATCGTGACTATATCTCTTCTATCATGACCGAAATACAGTTCATTGCTTTCTAAATAAAAAAGATTAACGCCTCTCGGATTTTCTAATATCCGGCCGCCAGCATTTAATACCGCTTCTTTAAGTTTTTCTCTTTCTTCCCAACTAAAATAAAATCTTTTTTTTACCATTTTTTATCCGAAATGAGATTTTCTTTGTCTCCTTGGTTTAATATGTAACTTTGTGCGCCTCCATGAACGTTTGTGGCGCGTCATGCTTGAAGGATGTACTCTTTTTCCAACACCGTGTTTTTTCAATACAGCCCAAACAGGCGCCCACTTAGTCTGTCGTGCTTTTACAGCCAGTTTCGCCTTTTTCTGAGGATTTTTTATGCCCATTTTATTTAAATGTTTGAATCGAAGAGTTTATTTTATTATTAATGCAAAAACCATTGGAGTTAAATTTATCTAAGCTTAATCTCGTCTTTATTAACAACTTATTTCTTATTCCCTTTGGGCTAAATATCTTTACCATCATTTTACCTCCTCCAAAAACCTCTTTCCTTTATCTGTAAGCTGTCTTCCTGGTTTTTTTCCCTTGACGCCTTTAACTGTCTTTGCAATTTCTGTAAAACCAGCTTTATCAGACTGCTGTAAAATCACGCGAATTATCTTTCCGCCGGCTTTTCTGAATTCCTCTGGACGCACACCACGTTTTTTCTTGCTTCCGTAACGCGTCCTTAGCCGGCTAACACCAACAATTTTCTTTTTGTAAATCTGTCTCAGAATGCTCGCAGCCCTTTTATACCAGAAATCTTGATCATCTATTGGCCTGGATTTTCCTGGCCCGGATTTTACAAATTCAACCCAACCTGGTTTTTTAAACTCTGGAACATTTTTCAAAGCTTCTGCTAACTTTAAATTGTACTCTCCAGAACCTAATTCATAAACAGGATTTTTTTCCATTTCGTTCTTATAGCTACGCTTTTCAGCGTTAGAATCGTATTAAACGATTAAGCTAAATTCACACAGAAATGTTAGTTTATAAATCTTGTTGGATTTGTTTATGTTGTTTTAACATTTAGTTTTGTCACTCTTCTTGTATTTAACCTTGATTCAAGGAGGATAGATGTAATTGAGGACATCTCTCCTAGCACAGAAGAATCTCCAATAATTTTAAGGATGCCGGTTCCACTATCCAGGTTTGCAACTATGACTTCCCCAAAAACTTCTTTATTTATGTAATAATAATTTCCAATTTCAGAGAATCTCGTGGCCATTTTTCTAGAGCATAATCCTTCTAAATAACGCTTAACTGCTCGATATTCCCTCCTTCCTAGTTCGTATTCTCTAAGTTCCTCGTTTGCCATGGAAAAATCATCGTCCTACCATGTCCAGGTATGTAAAAATCAGGATGAGCATAAACTTCTAATTGTGATTTTATTTCTCTTAATTCATTTAGGGGGATTATTGTATCATTTCTGATAGCTCCAGGAGAAAGAACAAGATTATATGCATAAGTTCCATCTTCATTCTTGCCATACCTGTACTGCAAAGTTGTGCCTGTTTTTTTCATTAGTTCGTCTATCTCTGTTTTGATTTCCGAAATTGGGTCTTTTTCTTCAATAGGATTAATCTCCCTAACTACTTTATCTAAGCCAGCTAAACTTACCATCCAAAATGCTGAGCTTCTAAAAAATTCCCTTCTTTCCATAGCATTTCTCACAAGTATTTACTTTAAATTAATTTATGTTATATGAAATAACACACTATCTCATGTTTCTTCGCCACTTCTTCAGGAAAAGCGTGAATCCTAGTCTTTTTGCCGTGTAATTTTTTCCTAAACCTTCCAAGATTTCTTCTGTAATCTTTTTCATTTCAGCCTTGTCCCTTGTTGCGCTCTTTAAAATAGAAACTTTAACATCATCATGATTTTTGAAATGTCCTCTTAGAGTTTCAATAAATTTTTCAGTTACTTTATTTTTTCCAAGCTGAATTTGACTTTGTGTCATGATTATTTGGATTCATTTAGCCTTTTTAAAATCATTTCTAATGCAGAATCAATTCCTAGAAAATCATGATAAGGAATTTGTCTTCTTTTCAGTTCTTCTGTGATTAACCCGTCAATTTGTCTTTGAAATTCTCTATCCATGGCCCTTACGCCGTCATGTTTTAAATAATTCCCATTCAAAGGAACTCTAAAAATAAAATCATAAGACTTAGCATGTCTATTAACAATTGGATCAAGATCGGCATCATAACCAAATTTATTTACACGATATAGATAATTACAAAGGCCTATTCTATCACAAATTAATACTTCAACATCCGGCCTTAATTCTTTAATTTCAATTTCATCCCTAATCTGAGTATATAAAATCCAATCCTGCGCCCCTCTAGTTGTTTCTTCATTTAGTTTAAAACCTTTTTGCCTGGCCTCTCTTGCTACCTCACCAAGATATTCGGCATTAACATCTCTTTTTTTTAATCCAAAAATCAATTCATGGCAGACTGTTGTTTTCCCGGCTCCATGAGTCCCTGTTATTCCTACTTTTATCATTCTCTCAAAATTTAATGATATCTTCTTTTTTAACTTTTATTATGCTGAATTTTTTTACTCCAAAACTTCCTATTTTCATTTCTTTTGTTTTAAAGATGTCTTTTCCTTTAAATCTATGAACAATAACATCTCTTTTGTTTTTTTTCCAGTTTCTGCTGTACTTTGCACAAAAAATTGCGGCAATCTTAATATCTTCTTTTTTTGGCTTCCCTTTTATGTTAACAAACGGGCTTCCAGGTGCTTCTGTATGAAAAACTTCCTCGTTTTCTCCAGCCTCCTTTACTAATTCCTCATTACTTTCTTCATCTTTCCCTGCCAGAATCCTAATTCCAGATTTTGTAATAAACTCTCTAAAATTCATGCAAGAAAATACAAAGCTATCTTTTTATAATTTGCTAGAAACTTTTATTAATAAAGTTTCAGTGTTTAATACCATGATACACACAATCGGAAATTTCTTCGGCTTTTTTAAGAACCGAGAGCTTAATGAACTGTATGTTAGCATTTCGATAAGGGCTTTTGCAATTTCCCTTATCGGCGTTTTTGTTCCGGTATATTTTTATTTGATTGGTTACCCCCTAATTTCTATATTCTTTTTTTATATGCTTCACAGCCTGGCTCATATAGCATTTTCTGTACCAGTTGCAAAGATTTCATCAAGATTTGGAATAAAACATTCGATATTGTTTAGCATACCTTCTCTGATCATTTTCTTCTTTCTCCTCTACTCTATCGAGATTTTTAGCTGGCCTTTAGCTCTTCTTGCTATTTTCTCTGGATTAAGCACCTCGATGTTTTGGATACCTTACCATATTGAATTCGCCAAGTTCAGCGATAGAAAAAACAGGGGAAAAGAAATTGGTTTCTCTGCAGTAATTGCCTCTCTTTTCAGTATTCTTGGACCAGTTTTAGGGGGAATTTTCCTTACTATCTTTGGTTTCAAGATTTTATTCATGGTTGTCTCTGCTCTTTTGTTTTTATCTGTAATTCCTTTATTTTTTTCAAAAGAAGTTCATGAGCCTGTTCCCCTTTCATTAAGCAGATTTTTTAAAGGCCAGAAAATAACAGATATTTTAAGCTTTTTAGGGCACGGGATAGAAAACAAACTAGGTACTATTGTTTGGCCCCTCTTCATTTTCATATTTATTTTAGGTGAAAAATACACTTCCCTTGGAATTGTAGCTTCTTTGGCTGTTGGAATGGCATTTTTATCTACTATTTTTGTCAGCAGATTCTCAGATCTTTACAGAAAAACTGTTCTTAAAATAGGTTCTGTATTTAATGCGGTTATTTGGGTAGCAAAGTCATTTATCGTTACTCCACTTCAGGTTTTTGTGGCCGGAGCTTTCTACGGAGTCTCTCAAACGGCAATGCACATCTCTTTTGATGCAATAACCTACGACAAAGCCAAGAAAAATAACCTAGTTAAAATTATTCTAGAAAGAGAAATTTATCATCACATAGGTGTTCTTATACTATTCTTGATTTTGATATTTTTTACAGAATCTTTAACTGAAATTTTCAGATATGCTGGATCTCTATCAAGTCTTATGAGATTTTTCTTCTAACTGGCCACGCTTGGACAGTTGTTTTTAGCCAATCATTGACTATTTTCAGAGATTTTTTTTGATTTGGAAATTTTAACATTTTATATGCTTTAAAAAAACCAGTCCACTTAAAGCCAATGTGCTCTCTTTTATCTATTTTTACTTTTCCTTGCTTAACTTGGGCAGAATAAAGATAAAATTCCTGTCCATCAAAGCCAAACCTATCTGATAAGTTTTTTTTATAACGATAACTTCCAGAGAAATTAAATCTTTTGAGGCTTAATGGTTTCAAGCCTGTTTCTTCGAAAACTTCACGCTTCGCGGCGTTTTTTTCAATCTCGTTCTTCTCAATACCACCTTTAGGAAATTCCCAGCCTCTCCAATGAAGCCTTCTTTTCAGAAGAAGATACCTAACCTCCACATTTGTTTTGGCGTAGACAACGATAAATACTGATTTTCTATATCTCATTTTTATTTTTTAGTATCAAAGCTATAATAAACCAAATAACAAGAACAGTTACCAAAATATAGGGGGTTTCTGCGCCTTTCGTTAGTATTGGTTTTAATTGATAAAATAGGTATGCCAATAAAAATCCATAGGGGATAAGAATTAACGGGATAAAGATTACTTTCCAGGGGCTTTCTTTTTTTAATCCAAGATTAAAAAAATAAAATGCAAGAGAATTAGGATGCAATGCCGATAAAACAAGACCGCTAGAAATTTTTCTTTCTTTCTCAAGTTCTTTTTTCTCTCTTAAATTTTTTGATATGATGTATCTCCCTAAAACATAATTTACTAAAGAAACCAAAGATAGCGCTAAGGCAACAACAACGCTTATACTAAGAAAACTGATAAGTTTTCCGTCTGAGAATAACACAACGAAAAGAATTATGAAAGAACCAGCAAAGTAAAGCCCGACATATACTAATCCTTCAAAAAATGCAGCCACAAATAATCCAATAAGCCCATAACTAGTGTATAAATTCTCCAGTATTTTTATTGCTTCATCAGGCTGCGGAAATATTCCAATTTGGACAAATATTACTGCAAGAAAATAGAATACAATCGCGCTTAAAGGAAGTAATGGGATTTTAAATTTCATCATTTTCTTTGATCTCTTTGATTGGTTCTACCGCTTCTCTTGTTATTACCATAATTGCCAATACAGAAAGAATTGTGATAATTAGGGCACTGATAACTTTTCCTTCTACAGGACTTAAGCCGGTTATTTTACTCAGATATTCTTGGATAACATCTTTCCAAGCCAAGGCAACAATAAGACCAAAAGCTGCAACAATCGCAGAGCTAATAGACTTTTTGAATTCTAAATTAAATTTCTTTGCAGATTCTACTACTCTTTTCATTTTTTATTTTTACTTCGGCTTAAGTCTTCCCCATTTTTCAAGAGCTTCTCTCAACTCTTTATTTTTCTTTGCAAATTCCTCAAGAGATATTTTTTTCTTTGTCGCTTCTAACGCCTGCATTGTTGCTTTTGCTCCAGCACGCGTACCATGTGGATGTCCATGAATTCCTCCCGAAACCAAAAGAACAATATCTTTTCCATATATGTCCATTTCATCTGGAATTAAGCCTGGGTGAACACCCCCAGAAGAAACCGGAAACGCCGGTTTTGTGTTTCCCCAATTTTGTTCAAGTAAAAATCCTTTTTTTGGTGCAACCCGCGCCTCTCTTAAAGTATCGGCAATCGCGGTTACTTCTTCTCTTGAACCAACGAGTTTTCCTACTGCTGTTCCAGAATGAATTTGATCAACCCCAATCATTCTCATAGTCTTGGCCAAAAATTGCATTGAAATTCCATGGCGCGGATTCCTATCGAAAGAAGCATGCATTGCCCTATGTGCATGAATCGCCATTCCATAATCTCCCAATGTTTTTCTTAGGGTTTGCGTGGCTGCGGTTCCGCAAACAACCACATCAATCATAGCATATTTCCATCCATGTTCATGTAAAAACTTTGCGCGTTTTTCCATTTCTTTTGTTTCTGCGGTAATATTCAGCAAAGCATCCTTAACTTCTCCTGTTTCTTTTTCTGCTCTGTCTCTGAGTTTTGTCATAAGGGAAACACGTTTGTAAAAATTATTGAAACTCTGGCTTGTTAAATTTTCATCGTCTTTAACAAGGTCAAAACCACCGAGCCATGTTTCATAGCCAATTTTTGCATGCTCTTCTGCAGAAAATCCGACTTTTGGTTTTGGAACAGCTCCTGTTAAAGGTCTATCATAAACTTTAAAGTATTTTCTTAATCCTTGAATACCAAGATTAGGTCCCTGAAAGCCCTTTAGATACTCTTTTGGCAAAGAAACATCAACAAGTCTCAAATTTTTCAAAGCTTTCATTCCGAAAATGTTTCCCGCAATTCCGCTGAGAAGCTGTGGCATGTTTCCAGCTTCCCAAAGTCCAAGAGGATAAGCCACATAAACAAAGTTCCCTTCAATTTTGTATGCCGTCGCCATCAGACCTTTCATTCTCGATGGCAATGTGAAGAGTGTTGTCCACGTGCCTGTTGAACTTTCAGAAGCAATTCTTCCTATCGCCTCTTTAACAGACATTCCTTTTTCTGGCTCAAAATAAAACAAAACCTTTAAGTCTGTTTTCTTAGGCTTGTAACTTAAATCAACAAATTCATCATACCACTCTACTTTTTTTTCTGGCATTTTTATTTTTTAATAATTTTAATCAAGGATGTGATACCTATAAAAGTATGCAGTCCAAATAAACTCCATGCCATTATAGATATTTCATATACAACTAAAAATATTGCCGCCATTAAATTTAAATGTGGAAAAAATTTACCTATTTTTTTATGATTCCAAGTTCCAAAAGCTATGATAGTTATTGCAAACCCAATCCATCCAAAAATTTGATAGTTCATTTTTACCTCTTTTTTACAACAAATCCCTTTTCTTTGTCTTCAACAACAAATCCAAGTTTATTAATTTTCTCCCGAATTTTATCAGCTGTTTTGAAATCTTTTTTCAATCGGTGCTTTTCTCTTTCTGCGACGAGTTTTTTAACATCTCCTGGAATGTTAATTTTCTCTTCTTTGCCTAAATCAAGCCCAAAAATCCCGTCAAACCTTAAGGCAAGCTCATACTTTTCTGCTTGATTTAATCTATCTTCTCTTAATATATCCCATAAATAAGAAAGAGCCTTAGGCATGTTTAAATCATCGTTGACAATTTCCAAAAACTGGCGGTAGGCAGCGTCAATATTTTTTTTGTTTTTCTTTTCTCTTGATTTTTTAAACTCAGATAAAATATTCTTTAGTTTTTCATAAGCGTTTTTCGCAGCGTCAAGATTTTCTAATGTAAAATCTAGTGGTTTCCTATAATGTCCAAGGAGATAAAAATATCGTAGATGCATTGGTTTGTATCCCAATTCTTCTAACTCCAACAAGGTATAAAGTCCTCCCTTAGATTTGCTTACTTTTTCACCTTTAAACATCAAAAATGCACCATGAAGCCAGTATTTCACAAAGGGTTTTCCTGTTGATGCTTCGCTTTGTGCAATTTCATTTGTATGGTGAACAGAAATGTGATCTTCTCCGCCGGTATGAATATCAAAAGTTTCTCCGAGATATTTCATAGACATCGCAGAACATTCAATATGCCACCCTGGAAAACCAACCCCCCATGGAGATGCCCATTCTTGTTGTCTCTTTCCCGGTTCTTCTGAAAATTTCCACAAGGCAAAATCTGTTTTATTCCTTTTTTCTCCGAAAGAAACTCTTTTTCCAGCTTCTAGTCCCTTAATATTAAGTTTCGCAAGTTTTCCGTAATCTTTTAATTTGGAAGTATCAAAATAAATTCCATCAGAAGTTTTATATGTAAAACCTTTTTTCTCGAGCTTCTTTATTATTTCAATTTGTTCTTTTATATTCTCTGTTGCTTTTGGCCAGAAATCAGGCTCATAAATATTCATTTTTTTTAAATCCTGTAAAAAAACTTTAAGATAATGTTCAGAAATCTCCTTTGCTGTTTTCCCTTCCTGTTTTGCAGCCTTTTCAATCTTGTCCTCTCCAGTATCTGCATCAGAAGTCAAATGTCCAACATCTGTGACATTAATAACATGTTTGACTTTGTACCCATTAATTTTTAGAATTCTTTTTAAAATATCAGGAAAAACATAGCTTCTTAAGTTTCCTATATGCTGATACCAATATACTGTTGGTCCACAAGTATACATTCTTACTTCTTTGTCTTTCAGCGACTTGAAAACTTCTTTTTTTCTCGATAAGGTATTATAAAATCTTAACTTTTCCGGCATGATTACTCAAAGAAAAAGGAATTTAAAAATTTAAGTTATTGGCGCTTTACTTTATTGTGACAAAGACGTCTGCGCCCGTGTAAGATTCTGAACCCTTTCTAACATCCAGTTCATAAGTTATAGTGCATGGGGGAGCAGATTCTGGGACAACAAATTTAACCATTCTGGCTAATTCCAAAGAGTCTCCTGGCCCAAGGCTAAAACTTCCAGAGCCACCCAAAAGCATTTGATTGGCGTCTTCTTCTTTAAATGTACTTCCGCATCTTGAAGCGTCAGATGCTGTTACAGTATATGAAAATTGCGCGCTTTCTACCTCATTATTTCTCACTGAGAATGCAAATCCTTTAGGCGTATCCCCTTTCTTCAGAGTTATTTCCCGAGAAGTTGGGTAAACAGCTATTTTTCTTCCCTCTTGTGAAAAGAGTTTCTGTATTTGACTTTGAATCTCACTATCTACCGTGTCTATTGCACTTGTTCCACTGCTGAAAATCTTCTGTATGAAAAAAATCCCAAGGACAAGAACCATCATGAGTAAAACAATTGTTACAATAGTGCCAACAGACATCTCCATTGCTGCACGTTTCGCATATTTTGAACTTCTGAAAAGCGTTTTCATTTTATATTGAAGGGAAAAAATCAGTCAACCCGCTGTTTATGGAATAAATCAATGCGATAACAGAAATTATAAGGAAGACAATGCTTAGGATTATTCCGATAGTGTTAAGCTTTCTTGCCTTTGCTACACTGTATTTTCTGCTTTGAACCAAACCTATGATTCCAAGAATTAATCCTGCAAGCGGCGAGACAAATGCAAATACGATGCTTAAAATTCCGAGAGCATAACTCACTGATGCTATGTCTATTTTGTCAGTTTTACTAACCATTTAATCACCTTTTTATATCATGCTTAATAATTTCTATTTTATAAATGTTTTTGATGAATTTATAAAAATGGGACTACTGGGAGTCGAACCCAGGCATCGCGAGCTTCAGTCGCGTGTTCTCCCGTTGAACTATAGTCCCCCAAGTATGGGAGATTATTTTGCTTTTAAATCTTTTACTATCTCAAGTAAACAGAATCCCCCTCTTCAAAACCATAGGCATCTGAAAGTCCTGAGTTTATCTCAAATACATACATTATATCTCTGCTTGGATAAAAAACAGGACATTCTTTTCCTTCTTCACATGGTTGCATGTTCTTCTCAATTCCCACTATTTTCTTATTTTCATCAATCCATAATATGTCTATTGGAAATTTCATATCTTTCATCCAGAATCCTGGCAGCGTCTCTTCCTCAAAAATAAACAGCATCCCTTTATCATCACCAAGAGATTGTTTTCCGCTTAATCCTCTTTCTCTCTCGCCAAGAGTATCTGCAATCTCAGCATAAAAACATGTTTTGCCTTCTATGCAGATTTTATTTGATTTAGAAGAAGAATTTTTATACATAAAATAGCCAGCAATTATTATTATAACTGATAATACCAAGAACGCCAAAATAAATGCCTTCTTATTTAATACTATTTTCACCGCTGTTTTTTTAATCTTCATCTTTATATCAATAAATTAATACTAAAAAATGTTTGTAAATGTCGACTAACCAGAAACCAGTGCTTTAATCTTTTTAATATAATCTCTTCTATCAACGCTAACTACTGGAAAACCATACTTTTTCGCTTCTTTTTTGATAAATTCGTTAAATTCAATAACCCATTCAACTTCTTTTTCTTTCACACTATCTGGATATTTTCTCGCTTCATCCCACAAGCCCCGTGTAAAGACCGTTTTTCTTACTCTATCAATATTTTCATCAATAAGAAAAACCGCTTTTATTTTCTTTTTCTTAACTAAATTATGAATAAGGTTAGGAATTATTGCTATCCCTTCGATTATATAAGAACTCCAGACATAATCTGTTTCAATTAAAGCTTTCACCCCTTTCCAAACATCTTCTCCTTCTTTATTTACAATTTCTACAATTTTCTTTGCTGAATTTTTCTTTAGAAATTCAACACCCATTTCTGGAGTTGCTTTATGATGGTAAAATAATACAGGGTAATCTTTTTTTCTTACTAACTCTCTCATCTGTTCTCTTATTGTGTCTGTAGAAATCCAGGGCAACTTTAGTTCCTCTGCAATTTTTCTCGCAGCATAGCTTTTTCCAGCTGTTGGAGATCCTCCAATAAGAATTATTTTTCCCATAGAATAAAAAGTCGAGATAGCTATTTATTGTTTTCCTTTAAGATATTATTAAAATTTTATTCCACAAATTCAACATTTTCTTTATTTTTGAATTTTTCATCACCAGTTAGAAATTTTACACCCATTTCCTTAGCAGTTATATACCCAATACAATCAGCATATGATAAATTTTCCTTTTTATTCTTAAATCTTAATCTAGCGGCTTTAATTGCGGCATCAAATTTTATTATATTTACAAGTTTAAAATTGAGTTTCCTTATCCAATAATCGGCTGTTTGCTCATCGTGCTCCTTTAAAAAATAAAAATAAACTTCAGAAATATTAAGAGTTGTAGTAATTATTGGAAGATTTTTAAACCTCAAATAATTTTCAGCCCCTTCTATAAGATCTATAATTGCGCCGCTATCGAAGAAATATTCCATTATTCATCCTCTGGCCAAAATTCTCGGTCAATTTCATCCATAACCTCTTGAGTAGATTTTTTAGATTTTCTTTTTATTTTAAATTTTTTAGCTAATTCCATAATATCCCCTACAGTTGTGTATTTTTTTGGTTGCACAGTTACAAAAACTTCATTATCTTCTTTTAAACCCTCCCTACTAATTATTTCTTTAGGAATTATTATCCCAAACGAATTTCCCCATTTTTTTACTTTAGTTCTTATTTGTTCCATTAATTATACATGTATAACTTATTTATAAAACTTTCTATTTGAAGAAAAAATAGAAAATAACGTAAGTCGGGAATAGGCCAGCTTCTGTCAAACCCTGTAATCAGACGGTTTGTGTTAACATTCAACTAAGCGGCTTAAAGCCTTGCACCGGTTGAGACAGCCGTTTCATCAAATCTTTCACTTCGCAGTTCAACTCACGTTTCATAACTCTGTGAAAGCTGTGTCGTTTCTCTTCTGGAGCTTTCCTTCGCAGGAATCTTCCTTTCGAAAGACAACCTTAATGTGGTGGCCGGACCTTACCTCACGACGAGAACATTACTGTTCGCGAAGTCCCCGAAGGGCGAACTTAGAAATCATTTCTTTGATTTCTTGCTTAATTAAAAGCAAAGTCCCGAAGTTAACTACCCGACTTACAAAAACCTAGAGAAATAAGAGTTTTTAAGGTTGTTGGTATAAGAATTTTGAAATGTTAATCCAAAATAAGGCCTTCAAGGCCACCATCTAAAAAGAATTCATCCCCTTCTTCGTAACGGCATTTTAAATTATCATTCAGTTTCTTTATAACCTTCAATCCGACTTTTCTAATGGAATTAGATTCATCATAAGAAATAACTTCAACTCTTAGACTACAGTTTTCAGTAGCATAACCCCCCTTCATTCCAGCTTCAGGTTTCATTGCCATGAATTTCATTAGGTTGTTGCATTAAAAAACATTTATATTCAAACAAAAAACAGAATAAAATTAAAAAATAAAAATTATTGGACTTATTTAAAGGAGATATTAAAATCTTCTTCCTCGTCCGCCACCGCCACCAAAGTCCCTTCCTCTTCCGCCTCCACCGCCGAAATCTCTTCTTGGTGGTCTTGGTCTGTCAGGGTCCATTGGCTTTGCCTCATTGACCTTCAGATTTCTGCCTTCTGTTTCCTTATCATTCATTTTTGCGATGGCTTTTTCTGCGTCTTCTTTGTTGGCAAAGGTTACGAAACCAAATCCTTTCGATCTGCCTGAAAACTTATCTTTGATAACTTGGACTTCTTCTATGTCTCCAAAAGGAGCAAAAAGCTCTCTAAGTTTCTCATCGTCAACGCTAAAAGGCAGATTGCCTACATACACTTTCATACTCATGTTATATCCTCCTTACAGTTGTATCATCTTAGAACTAGTTCAAACCGAAAACCGAATCTCCCTATTTCTAACATCTGACTTTATGATAAAACAAGGCTATTTAAAGGTTTTTATGTGGGATTTTGGGTTTTTTGTGTTGGTGAATTATAGACAAATATTTAAACTTTGAATTTGAAGAATTTTTATGAGATTAATAGGAGCGGAAACAGAAGTTATATGGAAATTGTCCTCAGCTTATGAAGCATGCACCCTTTCTGCATGTGATCCTGTTTCTGTTCCAGTAGGAGGCACTTCAAGAAAGGGAGCTTTTTCTCATATGTTTTATGATTGCACAGATCCAGAGAAAGAGGGTATAGAAATAATGAGGCAGAGAATTAAAGATGGAAGAGATGATATTCTGGCTCACCTCAGGATTCACGATAATCTTCTTAGTGGTTTTTATTCTGTTGATGATGCATTAAAAACAGAAAATAGAGAAAGAATTGTTGAAGAAGGCAGGCGTATTTTTGAAAATTTGGAAAATTATGGAAAGCACGTTGGAGAACATTCTGTAAGATTCGCAGAAAAAGCATTCCTTTATTATCCGACATGTCTTTCAGGACATTACTTCGTTCCTAAAGGTGCAGGCGTAATAATGGAGAAAGTTTTTAATCCTCAACAAAATGAAGAGGGATTAAAAGAAGAGATAACAAATGGAATTATAGCTCTAGAAAATTTTCCATTATTCTCATTAAACGACGAACTTAGAGTACTAAGAATGTATGAAGGATATGATTCAGGTGAGGGATCTTTCGGAACCTCATTCAGGGGAAGACTTGAACTTACAAGATTGCTTTTGGAAAGAGCAGGCTTTTACCATCAAGAAGCTGTTTCCAGATAATTTTTTATGATTTCTGAAAGAGGGGGTTTTTATGGGTGTTTTTAGGAAGTTTTTACATGGCTTTAGATTCTTAACCCAATTTTTATAAAGCCCCCTTCTTTGAAATTTTTATGACAGAAGAAAGGTATGTTCGTGTTTTTGATTCTAGGGAATTAGGAATTCGCACGCCCTCAGATAGTTATTGCATAGAGCTAGTACTAGGAGGATATAGACACGTGATGCCAAAAATGACTAGACAACTCCAAACACCAATGTTAGTGCCCAAGGAAATAGCAAATGAAATAGCAAAAAGATGGGCTTCTAAGGTTGGAGTAGAGGCAAAGCTTAAGGATTAAAACTTATGAAACGAATTTTTTGCTTACACAACTTTTATAAACATCGCATTTAATTAAAAAACATGACTGAAGATAATTTAGAGAATTTGGCATTTGATGACGATGTTGAGTTAATTGTGGAGGGGGTTGACTTTGAAAGTTTCAAGAGATTAGCACGCGAGGAGCTTTCGCCTTTATCCCCCAATGAACTTGCCAAATATTTTATACAAGGATCAGAAGACCATAGAATTATTTATAGAGATTTTTTAAGCACACGGCCAAAAGAATATCAAAACGAGTTTAGGAGTCATTTAGAAGATTTATCTAAACATCCATCACAAAGTTTTAGTGGTTTAAGTGGCAAAACTCCTGTAGAAGTTGCAGAACGTTTTTTAGACATCCCCTTCAGTGTCTCTTCCGATTCTGCTCGAATGGCGATAAGAGAATATGTTGAAAGACAACCTCAAGAATTTGTAGACCAATTCAACTCTTACATTCTTTCTAAAACTCAACCAATTAGAGAAGAATTGGCTAGAACCTCAGGAGATTACGAGTTAGACTGCGCTTAGAAATTTTAAGGAAGAATTAATTACATTAAAAACTTAAATTACAGCGCGATAAAGCCGGTATTTAACTTTATTTGTTCCCATATCTCCAATTACAAAATGCGCTTTACCTTCGTCCACTAATTCTTCTAAAACAGCATGAAAAACCTTGTTTTTTAACCCGCCTATAGAGAAATTAATTTGCTGAGCTTCGCTGCCCATTATTTCTTGAGCCTTTTCTTCAGCATATCTAAAAATCCTTGGTGCAGAAAAGTATCTGTTAGGTTCTTCAGCTTTATTTGTTAAGTCTAATAATGCTTCATATACTAAATCCTTTTCTGCTTTTGATTGCATTATTTTGAAAAGGTTTTTTGCTTAATAAAATCTATGGCGATGTTTTACAAAAAAGATTAAGAAATAATTATTATAAAAAACAACAGATAAGCAAGAGAAGTTTTCCTGATGTGTTCTGAAACATACTAATAAGATTTTGTAAACAAAATCTCAATAAAGCTTTTAGTAGTTGTCTGCTGAAATTCTCGCCGAAGCTTGAATCTTACACAGCAACTCTATCAACGTCGTCTTCTACGACGGCCTTAGTTGTCTCGTTTTGCGTGTGGCTTCGAGCTTAGATGCATTCAGCTCTTATCCAGATGACGCGTAGCTATGCAGCCTGCCATTTGACAACTGCTCACCAGAGGCGTCCGAGCCTGGTTCCTCTCGTACTACAAGCTCGTTACACTCAGACAACAACACACCTAGTAGATATCATACAAACTGTCTCGCGACGTTCTTAACCCAGCTAACGATACCTTTTAATGCGTGAACTCCGACACCCTTGCACGCTTCTGCACGCGCAGGATAGGTAGAGCCGACAGCGATGTACCAAACCGCCCCGTCAATATGGACTATCGGGGGCGACAAGCCTGTTATCCTTGGGGTAACTTTTCTATCAGACACGGCTTCTATTAAAAAAGCACGTGGGTTCACTAGGCCAATCTTTCGATCATGCATTCCTTGCTAATCAGAATACATTCAGACAAGCTTTTGCCCTCGCACTCAACTCCGGGTTTCCAAGCCGGATGAGCTTGTCTTAGGGTCCTATCGATATTTTTTCGACAGGGCGCCGCCCCAGCCAAACTGCCCGCCTGTTACTGTTCTCATAAAGAGTAAGCAAAATTAAGAAAAACAAGTAGTATTACACTTTCGCTCCATCGCAACCTAAATTACGACTTCTACGCTCCTACTTATTCTATGTGTATCTCTTAAAATTACAACAACAAGTTGCAGTAAAGTTCCACAAGGTCTTCGCTTCCCACTAGGTGTCCGTGGCATTTTCGCCACGAAGTGTGTTCAGAAGGTCCCAACTAGGGACAGGGACAACCTCGTTAAACCATTCATGCACGTCGCCATTCAGACGACAAGGCATTACGCTTATATTTGTTGTTCAATAATTGATCACTCAATTATTTTGCTTTATGTCGCCATAAAGATCGCACTCTATCTTCACAACTTATTCTTCAGAAACAGATTTTGCACTTTCAATGACTTTTCGTGCTTCTCCACGAAATAGCTTGCTAGCATTTAATATCTCAATGGATGTCATTGAACCATCTTTTGCTATGTCTATAACTACTCCGTTTCCAATCTCAATGCTTTTCCAATAATCTTTATCATTTATTTCTACATTGAGCACGTCTGCTTCGTCATCATACCATATTTCTTTTGCTTTCATATTAATTTAACCAAAATGCCGTAATTATAAATACTTTTCCTTTTGATTTTTTATATACGACTTTTAAAGTTCTTCCAGATTGTGGAATTTTGGAAATTGCATTTAAAGCATCTTTCCACTCTTTATCTCTTAGTTCTTTTGAATTGCTAAGAGCATACTCTATCATATCATTGGTTATATCTTTTCTCTTCTTGAGTTTTTTCTTCAACCAATGCTTAGAATATTCTATTTCCACTAATTCTGAAATATGTTAGATTTTATATAAATTGTGTCGAGCGTATTAGTGTCTGAGGATTCTAGAATTAATTTTTTCTTAATTTATCTTCAAGCTTTTCAGTTCCTAATGAGATATCTAATAAAGAATCTTTTGATAAAACATTAGACTCTAAAAGAGGTCTAACATCAACTAACTCATGATCAGTATTTTCTCTAGGAAAAAAATTACCATATCTTTCTATTGTCTCCTTATCACCACATACAGGTATTCTATATCTTCCTCTAGATGTTAAAGATACTGATTCACTCTTATATACATCATTTGTATGAAGGATTCTAAGTGTTCCATCATCTGCTCTAGTAGCATACGCGTATAATTCATATGTCATGATTTTTTAATAGAAAAACACTTTATAAACCTTTCTCTTTGTTACCTTTTTAAAATAATAACTAATTCTAGTCTTTCCTGCATGGTTGTCCGCAATTTGAGATTTTTACCATCAATTTCTCGACGGTACTCAAATATTCTCGGACGTTCCAGCATATAGCTCGATTTTCTTCTTTGGTTTAACTCTTATTTTAATTCTGTAACTCTTAATTGCTCGCTGTTGCTCGATTAGTCTAAATTGCTAATAACAAAACCCCGCGAATTTTACATTAACATTTCTTATCAATCTTGCGAAGCACAATTTCATTTAACTATTTACTTTCTCTGACTCTTGAAGCGTTTTTCCCGTCGATAAAACGAGAAAACCGTAAGGCCACGTTTGTAACCACTTTCAAGTTACTGAAACCTTAAGAGAGTCATAGTTACTCCCGCCGTTTGATGGGGCTTAGCTCCTTTGAAAAAGAGTTTGACACACCACCACTGGGCAGGTCTCACCGAGCATACACATCCTTTCGGATTCGCGCTCGGCTACGTTTTTGGTAAACAGTCGGGCCATCTTTGTTACTGTGATCTACCAATGCTCCAATATTTCTAGAAGAACAAAGATAGACATCCCTTCAGCCGAAGCTACAGGACCAAATTGCCGAGTTCCCTTAGTTGGTTTCACCTTTCACGTCTTAGCCTTCTCAGCTAGGGCACCAGTGTCGGTTGTGGGTACAGCTGACTAAATCCGTTTAACAATATGGCTTTTCACTGGCTCCTGGAGTCAGCAATTTTGTCTGACAAATTAATAAAGATCTAAGCATTACGCTCCCAAAATTTCTTTATCAGAACACCCTCTCGAGTGCTTGCTTATCCGAAAGCATTTCATATCATGTAAAATTTAATCAGTACAGGAATATTAACCTGTTGTCCATCGTCGTACTCAGTTAAGATACGACTAAGGCGCTGACTAACCCTTGGCTAAAATATATTGCCAAGGAAACCTTACCCTTTCGACGTTTTCCATTCTCAGGAAAATCACATCCTACTACCACCAGGATTCTCATTGCTTTTCGTTCCACTCCTTCTCTCGAAGAAGCTTCTACACAAAAAGCACGCCTGCTTACTCGAACTCTCATACTGAGAGCCGCTAGAGTGTCGGTATTATGCTTAGCCCCGTCCATTTTCAGGGCCTCAGACCTCGGTAGGTGAGCTGTTACGCTTTCTTTAAATGATAGCTGCTTCTAAGCTTACATCCCTAGTGTCTCAGGTTTAAGACACCTTTTGATACACTTAGCATAAATTTTGGGACCTTAACTCTAGTCTGTGTTATTCCACTTTCGGAACAGTATCTTACATACTGCCCCTGTTTCCCGTCCTACGCAGTCAACAGATTCTGAGTTGGAAAAAATTCCGTAAGCATTTGCTCCTGCAAATTTTATCCGTACTTTACACCGTTGACAAGCTAGACGAGACTATACGAAGGCATATTTCAGCAGGAACCAGCCATCGCCAGGTTAGATAGGCTTTTCACTCCTATTCACAGATCATCCAAGCACATGTACATAGCACTAGTTCAGACCTCCATCCCCCTTTCGGGAGACTTCATCTTGCCCATGAATAGATCACCTGGCTTCGGGTCTTCTCCGCGTGACTGACGCTGTTTCCAACTTGCTTTCGCTTCGGTTACTCATCATAGATGATTAGCCTCGCCACACAAATAAACTCCCTGGCCCGTTCTTCGAAACGTATGTTACAACCCCACATCCTCCGAAGAGGAGAGAGCAGTAACAATCTGTAACTGTTAGATTTCAAATCTTTTCACACCCTGTTATGGGTTCTTTTCAGCTTTCCCTCGCGGTACTATTGCGCTATCGGACTTTGGTTATATTTAGGGTTAGCAGTTAATCCTGCCATATTCAGACCCCCAATCCAGGGAGCCCTACTCGTTGAACAACTTCATATCGACTTGATCTACGGGGCTATCACCCTCTACGGCCCTTCTTTCCAGAAGAGTTTAACTCGTCGACTTAGAAATTTATGCTCACCACATCTCTGCCTCGCTTTCGCAAGGAGATTCAGTTTGCCCTCTTCCCTTTTCGCTCTCTGCTAATAAGGGAATCATTATTTATTTTCTCTTTCTGCCGGTACTAAGATGTTTCAATTCCCGGCGAAGTTCCGCCTCTCGGCGTAATTCAGAAATCTCGGGATCAAAGTTTGCATGCAACTCCCCCGAGCTTATCGCAGCTTGCCACGTCTTTCATCAAAACCAAAACCAAGCTATCCATCTAACAGCGTTTTCGTAGTAGTATGTTTCCTGAACACATTTGTAAAATTTTACAATTTTACTAGTAGGTAAAACTTCTCTTGCTTATCTCATTGAACATGAAATCCCAGCATGAAATTTAGCTCGTCTTTCAGACTCGTATTGATATTATTTTTAACAAAAAACCCTCGCGGATTTTAAATTAACTTTTTATCAATGTGAGCACCTAAGTGCGAACGTAATTCCTTTTCTGAGTTTTTGCTTGTTCTCAAATTGATCCCAAAGTTTTTCATTCGGAACCAGTTTTTTCACTTTGAAGAGTGAATATGAATGCTAACTAAGTTCATCTCAGAAATTTAAAGTGGACCTGCCGCGAATCGAACGCGGAGCTCCTCGGTTTTTGACTTCCGCGAGCATTTTGTTGTTCTCGCGTCGTGTGCAAACGAGGTATTTTGCCACTAGACTACAGGCCCTAATTTGGCGCGTCAGCGACGAATTTTGACGAAAATCTTTTGATGATTTTCAGTCTTTAAGTCAGCGTCAAGCTGACGTTTACCTGTTCTAGCTTGCACTGCTTTAAATTTCTTTTTGAAATCTAAGATGAGTATGTAGAAACAATCGCTCGCTCGTAAACTCGCTCTCGAATGGCTATTCTTAGACATTCGTTTTCGATTAACTTAAATTATTAACGCATCTCTACATTAAAATTTTTATCAATTGTGAGCACTTTAGTTGCGAACGTATTTTTAATCTTGAATTCAATGCTTTGTCTTGTAAAAAATATTTTACAAAATATTTTAGGAGGTGATCCATCTGCAGGTTCCCCTACAGATACCTTGTGACGACTTAACCTACCTCACTATGCTAAGGTTCTCCTCGAAAGTTTCACCATAACATAACTTGGTTGGTTTGACGGGCAGTGAGTGCAAGAGACAGTGACGTATTCACCGTTCGTTGATAACAAACGATTACTACGGATTCCAGCGTCATGAGGCTGAGTTACAAACCTCAATCTGAACTAGGGCGGACTTTAGGAGATTAGCTTCTCTTTTCAGAGTTGCGTCCCATTGTATCCGCCATTGCCGCGCGCGTGTTGCCCAGGGGATTCGGGCTGTACTCACCTAACGTAGCCCACACTTTCATCCACGTTACCGAGGCAATCTGTATATTGTACGCATAGTAAATATACATGTGGGTCTCGCCTGTTACCTGATTTAACAGGTCATCTCACGACACAGGCTGACGTCGGCCATGCAACTCCTCTCAGCGTGTCAGGTAAGCCCTTCAGACTGACCTTCATTCTGCTGTCGCTCCTGGTGAGGTTCACGGTGTAGAATCTAATTGAACCGCACGCGTCACCCGTTGTAGTGTCTCCCCGCCTATTCCTTTAAGTTTCGGCCTTGCGGCTATACTTCCCAGGTAGCACACTTTTCGCCTTCGCTACAGCACCAATACCTCTCGAGGAGGTACTGATGTTTAGTGTGCAGTGTTTACTGCTAGGACTACATGGGTATCTAATCCACTTTGCGCCCCTAGCCTTCATCCCTTACTGTCAGAACCGTCCTCGTAGGATGCCTTCGCTATTGTGAGTCCACCTAAGATTAACACATTTTACCGCTACTTTGGATGTACTTCCTACGTCTTCCGGTCTCTAGCAAGGCAGTACTTTCTGCGCGCCCTAAGTTTAAGACTTAAGATTTCACAGAAAACTTACCAAGCAAGCTACGGATGTTTTAGACCCAATAAATATGGCTGCGACTTGGACCGCGGGTATTACCGCGGCGGCTGGCACCCGTCTTACCCAGTCCTTATTCGCCAAACTTTTTACATTTGGCAAAAGCTTCTCAATGAGAAGCACTCTGGCTCAAACTGTCACGCTTTCGCGCATTGCAGATGATTCCTAACTGCTGCACCCCGTAGGGCTGGGAATAGTGTCTCAGATTCCCTCTCAGGGCCTCTCCGCTAAGAGCCCTTACGGATCACAGGCTTGGTGGGCTATTACCCCGCCAACAACCTAATCCGCCGCAGCCCCATCCTTAGGCCCGAGTTTAAAAGATAAGTCATTCCAGGGCATATCTTCTATCAAGCATTAGCCTCAGTTTCCCGAGGTTATTCTTGACCTAAGGGCAGGTTAGCTACGTGTTACTGAGCAGTTCGCTTTTCCCCTATTTCTAAGAGAAAGAACTTGCATGTCTAAGCGCAAGCCAGAGAGCCGCAGCCGCCAGCAGGATCAACTGGATTTAAACTTCATCGATTTTATTTAATTGATATAAATATTGCTCGCTCATTTCATTCGCTCGAATTGATATCCCAAACCACCCCGCCGCCCACCTAATTTAATAGATAGATAACGTGATAATTTTATATAACAACTTCCGACGATAAAACGAACAAATAAAAATCTCCGCGCATTCGTTAATTGTAAGAACGAACACTTCACTCTAGAATTCTCCCGAATTCTTAATCCTCCTGTAAGCTTTGCTCAAGATTTAAAACAACATCGTGATAAATTTAAATTATTAAACTAAGATGATTAAAAAAAGAAATCTATCACTAAGTGACTGCTTCTACATACTTCATACCTTAATGCTTTTCGAAAACGAAATCATCGAATGAATTATGCACATTTTTAAGGCACTCATCTTAGTTAACAACAATTAAGATTTTTGAGAGTATTTAAAGGTTTCGCGGGTGTTTTATTAAAATATTAGAATAAGGGATTAAAATAAATTCGCATAGGACTCACTGAAGAAGAGATTATAACAGCCCCATCTTGCCATTTATCATATCTTGAAGAAATTTCATATTTAGAAAGTAATTGTTCAAAATCATTTACGGATAGAGGATTTTTAAATCTTACACAAAAAGCGCCAGCATTATAATAAACTTGACTAACCTTCTCGTCAGTCTTCATCCAAGCCAATTTTCCAATTAATGTTAGTTGTTCTTCTCCAATCCCAAGCTGCTCAAACAAAAATCTCTGCCCATCTGCAAGTATATTTGAGCCGCCGGCAATTTTTTGAGATAAATCTGACATATCTTTCTATAATTTAACGGTTTTTAAGAATTATTGTATCGCAGTTTTCTCAAGCTTCAAGAAAACTTTTCCCTGATATATTTTCTAAGATCTGTTGAGGACTTAACTTCTAATAATTTTCCTGGTGTTGTTCCAAGAGCATTTGCTATCTTTACTAATTTTTCTAAAGAAGGCGATTTTTGAGCATCTCCACTTTCTAAAGTAGCAATATATTGTGGAGTAATTCCTACTCTTCTTGCAAGTTCTGCTCTACTATATTTACGATGCTGACGCAATAAACGAAGATTATGCCTAAAATTTTCCAGGTAGTCCACTCTTTCTGTCATTAAATCACTTCATGTCGCTTATTTTTATTAATTTCTATCCTGAAGAATAATCAAAAATATTTTTAAATTGCCTTTCATTTAATTTTATCTATGGACGAGATACACCACAGACAAAAAGAGCAGGAAGAAATGCAAAGATCTGACGCGTTCGTCGATATTTTCTCAAAAGTTGTTTCTGGCGGAAAAGCAGGATATAAAACAGTTGTTCAGGTAAAGCCGATAACGACAAAATGCAAGAGCTGCGGCGCTGTTCTCGACGAAAAGCAAAAATTTTGCCATGAATGCGGCACCAAGAATGAGGCTCTTGAAAAAAAAGAAGAGAAAAAATAATTTTATTAAAATACTTTTATCAAAAATTTAAATGAGGTAAATAAAATATATGGACGTTACAGCCAGAATAAACGATGTCTATGGTGAAATCGCAAAGATAAACGGAAAATCCAGAAAAACTCATGTTTTTGATCATAATGGCTATCCTATTTATGCCTTTCAATACGGCAGAAATCCAGAAGTATTTGTTTCTTCTGGAATGCATTGCGATGAATGGACAGAAATTTACGCTCATTTATTTTTTCTTCATAATTTAGGAACAAGAAGAAATTTCCCCCCTTTTGTAAGTATACCATTTATCAACCCAGTAGGATTAACAAAATACCCAAAGAGAGATCGTTCAAACCGTCGTTGGGGGGGAAAAGCAAAAACAGAAGGCATATTGCAAAGAACAATAAGAAATTATCTTTCTCGTTTCAATTTTCAGGATAGTTTAGACATGCATGAAGACACAGATATGCGTAGAGCATATGTCTATGAAAGATTCAGAAACGGAAAAGCCAGTTTGGCGCGTAAAATTCTTGATAGCCTTCATTATCCTGTTTTAAAGGCAGAAGAAATTTATAAGGAGGAGTGTGTAGAAGGTGTTGTTCCAAGTAATCATATAGAAGAAAACACCTTGGAGAGTATGATGTTCCACGATTTCGAAACAAATCATTCCTTAACAAGCGAAGTTCCAGGAAAATTGTCCAGAGAACACAGAGTTAAATGCGGAACTCAAATCTTAACTCTTTTCATGAAACATTTGCATTAACAACATAAATTTAATAATTCTAAGTTCTTTACTTAACCAATGGAAAATTCATTAAAAACATACAAAACTAAAAGAAAATTCTCAGAAACACCAGAGCCAAAAGGTAAAGTTCTTAAGAAGAAAGAGAAAAAACTAATCTTCGTTGTTCACAAACATTTCGCGAGAAATTTACACTACGATTTAAGATTAGAAATGAACGGTACTCTTGCAAGCTGGGCTGTTCCAAAAGAACCGCCGATAACAAAAGAACATAAAAGATTGGCAATTCAAGTTGAAGATCATCCTCTAGCATACGCGAAATTCCGCGGAGTTATCCCAGAAGGAAATTACGGCGCAGGAAAAGTTGAAATCTTGGACAATGGCAATTACGAATTAAAATATGCAGATTCCAAGAAAATTGAATTTATTCTTCATGGAAAAAAACTCAAAGGCAATTATGTTTTAATAAAAACCAGCTATGTAAAAAACGGCTGGTTATGGTTTAAGGTTTAGAAATATAAATCTCCCTAGCAGGACTCGAACCTGCATACATCGGGCTACGGCCAATTGCTCTACCCTTGAGCTATAGGGAGAGAATTTTTTAATAGAATTCTGAGTTATAACTATAAAAATTGATTAATTCGCAAATATTTAGATTAGGTTTATTAGCCATACCTTACTAAGATTTATAACATATTTAAACTTGTTGCCTCTATGGACCATATTTTTGAAATAACTGATAAAACAGGGAGAAAAATAAGACTAACTAAAAAACAATGGACTCATATTACTTCCCCAACTTCTCCACATGCTTATATGACAAATTATTTAGAAGAGATTAAAGAAACTTTAATTAATCCAGATAAAATGGTTAATAGTTTAAGTGATGATCAAAAAGTAAATTATTATAAATATTACAAAAAAAGAGAAAGATACCTCAAAAACATAGTTAATTATTTAAATGGAAACGGCTTTGTTATTTCAGCATATTTTGTAAAAAGTATTAATTAAAATGGAAGGAAAAATGAGTATTTATTATGACGAAGAAGGAGATTATTTAGAAATCTTCATAGAAGGAAAAAGTCCAACATATGGGGAAGACCTTGGGGATGATGTAACATTATTCAAAAAAGAAGAAACTGATGAAGTTGTTGGTGTGGGGGTTCTTAATTTCAGAAAAAGAACAAAAAACCTAGATGAAATAAAGCTTAATTTACCCTTCAAAGTTAATTTTTCTTCGCTGAAAATTTAAAAACGGCTGGCTGTGGTTTAAGGTTTAGAATTTTCATTCATAAACAGCGGCTTTTTCTCTTTCTTCAGGATCATATATCGCTGCTTTTGTTTCTAAATCTATATCATATAATTCTAAAGCAGAAACCTTATCCTCATCTCTTTCGTAACGACTAGACAAAACATGACCTTTAAACGCTTCAGCAACAAATGGCGCCAAAGTCTTTTTTATTCCTTTTCTTTTATAATTTCTAAACTTTTCAAAAACAAAATTATCAATTTCTACATTTACTCGCTTATAGTCCACGCTAGCCACAGCTTCAGTTTGACGCATATCAATTACCCATTCTGAATCGGGAATATACAAACCAGGAGGCAAATCTCTTAGCTTTTTTACTCCAAATGACAAAACAACACCATTTGCATTTTCATACCATGTTTTTTCAATTGTCATATCACCACGATCAGATCTTAGAGTAATCATGTCTGTCTGAGGAATCCACCAGTCTATTCCATTTTCATAATTTTCAACGCCAAATTTTTCATCCAAGACTATTACATCAACGTCTTTATGTTCGTATAAATCGTCTCTGCGCCTGTCTTTATGCCAAACAGCTTCAGACAACCCTCCAATAAGTAACCCTGCAGACTCTTGTTGTTGTAATAATTGGTGTGCTACTAACATCCCCTCTAAACCTTGAGCTGCACCTGGAAATTCTGGGTCTTTAAGCTTGAGACTTAAAGAGAGCAGTAATTTTAACCCAAGTCTTTGACTATGATTTAAACCAAATTTTTGTTCTAGTCTTTGATAATTTACCAAACCCATTCCTAATTTCATTTTTTTAGAATAAATTATTCCTTTATAAATTTATTTTTCTTTTCCTAGCCCAGCTCTTTCAACCAAAGCCTCTAATTTTTCAGGATTTCTTAAAAGATGTCCTTCATAAGCCTGGATTCCTTCTGGTCCAGCTATTTCCTCAGGATGTTCTATATATCTATTTTGGAAATCTTTTATTCCTCTTCTCTGAATACGTCTTGCAAAATATCCAGGCCTTCCTCTACGACCCCAATAACTTCCAAGATACATTGCCATAGCAGAAGCCGTAACTAAAGATGCAGCAGCTACACCCAAAGTATAACCAATTTCGTCTGTAGCTAAATTGTCTGCAAAATTATGAAGTGCTTCGAAGAAAGGATTCATATCTACTTGCTTTAATGCTTCTATTGCAGGTCCAGCTGTTTCTGTAAATTGGTCTTTTCCAGCATTAATATTTGTAGCTGCAGCCTCCATTGTCCTTACACCATCTCCAAGAGAATGATAGGCACTTATGGGATCAAAAGGCTTATCTCCTCCAGGCCACAAGTAATCTCGAGCCTCTCTGAATATCTCCCACCCCCTTTTTACTTCAGTTGCTCCAGCTTGTAATAATCTTCCAGAACGTCCAAGTTCTTCAGCAACTTCTGGGCCTCTTTCCCTTAAATATTGAAAAGCAGCATCAGTTTTTCTTGCATACTCAGGAGCATGAATGTAATGATCAATAGAACTCACTATTCCTTTAGGTATTGCAGTGACAGCATCTCCTAACTTTTGAACTAAAGTTTCTCCATTTCCAACAAAAACACCAGCTATACCAGCCCCGCCAGCTAATTTTATTGATATAGAAGCTGCAATAGCAACAGGCCTTCTTCTACGAGGCTTTTCTAAGAATCTGTCTACGGCTTTAACAGCCTTGCTATTATGAACTTTTCCTACATATTTTCCAACAATTTTAAACGGACTTTTCATTTTTATCTCCATTATTTCTTACTTTTTAGTAGTTACAGTTGTATATAAACTTTTTGGTTTTATAAAAATCTTAAATTTTTTGAGAGAATCAAATCATTGCTTTTCTTCATCCATCATCCTTAAAATTCTTTCTCTGTAACCCTTGTGATCCTTCATATCTCTCTTTTTTGGAGGATTTTTAATCAGAAATTCTATTCCCCTATCAATGCTTTGATCAAGAATTGGTGCAACAATTTCATACCCAACTGCTGCGTAGCCATATTCATCTCTTGGATATCCTTCAAAATCACTGTGCCAAAGATTTCTTTTTGAGCTATCTCCAAAGGTTCTGTATTCAAAATAGGCTGCTATGCCCTCGGATATTACTTTTTCCCTCTTCTTTTTAAAAAATTTCCAAATCGATGGCCAACTTCCATTTCCCAAACTTTCGCTTAATTTATCAGCGTACCAATGTCCTAATTCGTGAGCTATCGTGATACTGTCTTCTTCTGACTCTCTAACCCAAACATTATCATAAAAAGTGCTGTATCTGCCTACTAAAGCGTCCTGTCTTGGTGCATCTAATGTTATTCTAGGTTCACCAAAATGTCTTATTCCCAATGTTTTTTCCTGTCTTCTAACCACATTTTCAATTTTTTTTCTTAGAAATACAGACTCAATAGGATCTGCCGTGCTTCTAGAAATAATTCCCAGAATGTTTAACCCAGCAATCCCCCATGCTACTCCAATTAAGGTCGGCATCACAGTTCTTCTAAAACCTCTGCTTATTCTTCCCATTTTCTTAATTATTTAGTAGTTACACTCCTATATAAGCTTTTCTACGAGCCAGTCTTAAAAGATAGTTATAGAATTTAATGCCCAATTTCCATCATTCTTAAAATTCTTTCTCTATACCTTACCAAATCTTTCAAATCTCTTCTTTTTGGAGGATTTTTAATGAGAGTTTCTATTCCTTCATTGATATTCTGATCAAGAATTGGAGCAACTACTTTCGGGCCAATTTCATAATAAACAAACTCCGCCTTTTCACCTTTATACCTATCTTCTTTAAAGTAATCTTCAAGGTCTCTATGATCTAATTCAGGGTTAATGTCAATACCTCTTGTTCTAAGCTCAAAATAATTAGCTATTCCTTCAGAAAGCAACAGAGTACCTTTATTATTTTCATTACCTGGCCAGCTGCCGTTCCCCATTCTTTCACTTAATCCATCAATATGACAATGGGCTGCTTCATGGGATAAGGTATTAATATCATATTTACCCTCATCAAGCAAGATTATATTGCTGTTATAAAGATACCATCCAATCTTAGGGATCTTGCTTTTTGTTCTTGGGCGTAAATTTTCATCAAATGATATGCTTACAGGATCACAAAGATTTTTTATTCCAAGTATTTTTTCCTGGGCTTCGACTGCTTCTCTGAACTCCCTTCTTACCTTAATTTCATTGCCTAAAACTCTGTCTCTTGCAATTAATGAGCCTAAAAGTAAAATTGCTCCTGTTGAAAATCTTCTAAAATTCATCATAAAAAAATATAATAGTGTATTATAAAGATTGTTATAACAGAGATTTATACCCCAAACTGCGCGCCAGGCTCTGCAAGAACTTGCATTGGTTTCTTTCTCTCTTCTCTTCTTTCTTCTTCGCCAACCCACCATTCTAAATCAGGAATATTTGCTTTAATCCCTCGCGCTTTGCAATATTCTCTTGCAAGAAGATAAAAAATAAGCCCAAGACTTCTGTCATGCTTGTTGTTTCCTATGATAACTACATCAGCGCCTTTAGAAAAATTATTTGTATCGCAAATCATCAGAACTTTTTTGCCGGCCTTTAAAGTATCATTTAAGGCATTTTTATCAACCCATTGGTCTGTAATTATTGTCAATTCATTTTCAAAAAAATCTGGCAGGATTTTGTTTGTTAGAATTCCAGCAGGGTATTTTTTTGTGAAGACTCTTATTCCAGTAATCTCAGAGAATTTTTCAGCAACCTTCCATCCAGCCGGTCTCTTACAAACTAAAATTACGTCTTCTGGAGCAAACTTTGAAAAAAATTCAATTCCTTCCTTTAGTTTTTCATCAATCAAATCTGTATTGAAAATAGCAAGCCCGTCAGCTCTTCTTCTGTAGACAAAAGGCTTCATGTTTGGCGTTACAACACGGGTTCCAAGGTAAATTCCTGCTTTGACATATTCGTCAAGAGGAACAAGCATGTCTGATTTTTTCTTAGCCCTTACTTTTTCTTTGAGCTCCTCTGACGTTATCTCGCCTGTTGAAACCTTTTCCTTAAGTTTCTTTACCTTTTCCAAAAGTGCCTTTTTCTTTTCCGCGATGCTTTTTTCGCCAGTTGTTGATTCGGCTTCTGCAGCTTTTTCTAAAGATTTTTTCAATTTCTTTCTAGTTTTCTCCTCAGTCTTTTCTGCTTCGTCTTTAACAACATCATTAATTTCATCAACCATTTCTGCCATAAGAAACCTTGTTGGATTTAGTTTAAAAAGGTTTTCAATTCTTAGAATTATTATCTTAAGCCAATACCATGCTCTTGAGCATACTGTTGAATTTCTGTAAAATGATAAAACTTGTCCATTTTATCTATAAAACTTTTTGGAGCAACTAAATCCGCAACAATTACACTTCCCATCAATGCTATGGTAATAAGAGTGCTAACCCTAAATTCTTTCCTTTCTTGTTTTACTTCCTCTTCAGTTTCATTTACACTGTTATATCTTATTTTCATAAAATTAGTAAATAAAAATAGTATTTAAGCATTATGCAAATTAAAAATATCTTTTCAATCCCTTTTTATGAAAACAACTGCTTTTTTTCCCGCAAACTCTTTTGGAAGTATTATGTGAGCAGCGTTCCCAAAAGGCTTAACATCTACATTTTTAACAGCATGAGGCACCATCATCTTCATAGAATCGTAAGCTTTGGAAACGTCTTTTTGCAGCTGTTCGAGATTTACTCTCAGTTCTTTAGAACTTATTTCTATTCTTTTTCCAGATTTTTCTTTCCCTTTTTTCATATATACAAATGTATATACATATTTATAAGCTTTTCTGTATAATAATCTTTAAAAGTAATAACAATTTAGAGTAATATGGTTGCAACTTCTAGAATTTATGATTCTACATCTTTAAGCTTATTGTGGATTATTGATAATAGGAGATTGAAGCTTGCTGAAAGAAGTCTTAAGCAGAGATATGGGGAATGTGACAAAAATGGGCACCGTATATTTAAAGAAAATATTTGCCAACACTGTTATAGGAGACGAGAATACACACCAGAATTGGTTGAATTGATTAAGAAAACAGAACCAATAGTCTTCCCCCCATTATCAATTAAACTAACTTCTGATTTAATTGACGAAATAAATGGTGATATAGAATCTTTGAAAAGAAGAGATTATGCAACTGGCTTAGCGAAAATTCTTATTCAATTGCAATAATTATTTTCTTAGCTTATTTTCAATCTCAATCAATCTTCTTATTTTTGCTTCACGCTCTTTACCAGTAATCCCACATTTGAAGAAGTCGGCGCCGAAACCAAAAGCCAAGTCAGCAAGAATATTTTCTTCTGTTTCTCCGCTTCTATGCGAGAAGACAATTTTTATGTTGTTTTTTCTTGCAAGTTCGCATAAACTCTTTACTTTAATTAAAGAGCCATTTTGATTAGGTTTCACAATTATTGCATTTATGCTCTTATTGTCAATGGCTTTTTGTAGTCTTTTGATATTTGTTGCTGTTAAGTCATCTCCAACAACCATCGCATTTGGATATTTTTTAAGAAGTTTTGCAAAACTCGCGAAGTCATCTTCATCAAAAGGATCTTCTATATAAAAAAGACCAAAATTTTTTATTAGGTTCCCCATATAAGAAAACTGCTCCTCTACTGTGCGTTCAAGTACAGGATTTTGATAATGGTACTTTTTTCTTTTGTAGAAACCAGAAGCAGCGACATCAACGCCTAAAGGTAATTTTAAACCATTTAAAATTTCTAAAACTTCTTTTTCATTTAATGAAGTCTTCCAAGCATCTTCATCATTTTTCTTATTTTCAAATTTTTCGTCTTTTCTTTTTAAAAAACCAGCTATTTCTTTTTTTGCTTTCTTGTTTATCTCAAAGGCTTCTTTAACAGAATCTGTCTTTGGTATAAGAAGAAATTCCTGAAAATCAGGTTTCTTTTTTGTATCAGGGCCAGAATGTTTTCCACCGCCGATGCAGTTTCCGACTAATCTTGGAAACTTTCTTGCATTTTGATTGATAATCTGCCAGACTTCTTTCTTTTTTTCTTTCGCGAGAGCTTTTAAAATTGCTGATTCAAGTGCAAAAAGAGAATTTGCCCCAATATGCCCTTCAACCGTGTCTTCAATTCTTCTTAAATCATTGAAATCATCTACCACATCATCAGAAAAATAATCCTTGAATTTTTTCAAAGTTTCAATATCTTTTTCAAGATCTTTTTTATAGGGGCTTGCTTCGTGCTTGCCGGTTGATTTTCCATTTGGCGCACTCGCAGAAAATTTTCCCGCGTTCGTATTGATAGAAACGAGAATTGTTTTTTCTCCGCGCGAATCAAGAAGATGTTTTGCCGACACACTCTTTACAACGACCATGAAAAGGAAAAGCGAAAATTAGTTTATATAGTTTTTTAAAAATTAATTATTAAATAAAAATTAATTATAATTCCTACTTAAATTAACAATCTTGCCAATATTGTGAACGAGTTTATGAGTGAACGTATTTTTAGAACTAAATTTATTCCCTTTCCCCTTCGTCTCCGCCAAGCTCATTTTCTTCCATTTCATCTTCTGGATTAACAAGTTCCATTATTTCCCCTTCCTTTGCAATCTCCTGCTCTTCTTCGGATTTTCTTTCATCGATTTTTTCATCGCTGATTTTTTCCTTTATTCTCTTCAGCTTCTCCTCTTTCTTACCTGGGAAAGGCTTTTTTACAGATATAGGCAAGACTCCGGATTCAAATTCAATTTCTGCTATTTTGAGAGCATCGTACTTTACTCTTTCCAAATCTTCTTTGCTTAATTTAATCAGCAATGGAGCGTTCATCGCGATTTGTAGGGCTCTTGCCCCAAGAATCCTCGCAGTTTCGTATTTGCTGAAATCTTCTGGTTTTGCCATTTTATTTTGTATAAAACAACGCTAGCCAAACAGTCCCTTGTTTAGTTTTAATTACACGATGTTTTAAATGTGCTGGTATATATGTATAGTCTCCATCTATCATCTTGACTTTATTCCATGCTCCCCTCTCATCTTCAAATTCTAATTCTGCATATCCTCTTGCTATCATAACGAACTCATCTTCATCTTGATCGTATATTCTACTAGGAGTTTCTGATTCTGGGGAAATCACCCCCTCTAGTCTAACAATATTGCCTGCTGAAATAAGAATATTAACTAACTCTTCTTTTAATCCTACTCCATCATTTGCAAAAATATTCTCTAATTGTACCATTTTATTCTAAAAACTTTTCAATCTTTAAAAAAACTTTCTTTCTTATTTTTTCAGTGAGATCAAGAATTTCATGAACTTCTTCTATGCTTAATTCAGCAGGACTGCCTTTTTGCATAGAGGAAATTACGCCATCTGGAGTCGCGCCTATCGTGATTTTCGCCTCGCTGACATCTTCCTCTTCCAGCGTAGGATCGACAATTATCGTACCGTCTATTTTATGTGCAGTTATGCAGATAGGAATATCTTTTGCAAGAGGTATTTTTTTGTCTGTAGGTTCATCATAGATAACTTTTCCTTCTTTTTCGTCATACTTTGGCATTTTAGTCCATTTTAATGCAGCAACTGCGGCGATTCCTGCGGCGTCCACGAGATTTCCATCGTCATTTATTGAATAAATATCTATGAAAACAGACCAGACTTTTTCTCCTTCTTTTATGCAAAGTTTCTCGAAATCTATAAACTTGCTTTCTCTTATTGCCCTATCAACAAGTCTCCCAAGTTCAACTGCAGGAAATCTAGGTGGGCCACTTTCAAATCTCGGCGAACTTAAAGGAAGCAGCTCTGCAGTTACCATTAAATTCCCTTTATTTGGAGAATCAGGGTAAGGTTCTGCAACACCCATTTTTATTCCGACAATAACTTCTGTTTTTCCTAATCTGACTCGAGCAGAGCCTTCTGCTTTGTTGGACACATTTCCTTCTATAGAAATCTCTCTAAAGTCTTCTGGCTTACGTCCGTCAAATCTTTTTCCCTGTGCCAGATATTCCCTTATTCTCTCTGCTGTTAGTCTTGGTGTTTCCATTTTAATGTATCATACTCCTATTTATTTGATAATAATGAGAACGAATATCTGCATAACTAAAATGTCTTTGAAAGCCCATTCTTCTTAAAGTATAGCCAAATCCAAGAAACCTTATAATTCTTTTATTCTTTAAGACTTTTAATCGTCTTTCATCTATTCCACTTATTCTCGTATACCATGTTCCATTATCTCTAAAGCCAAATCTTTGCGCAAAATCTCTAATAAAGTCTGAGTCTATATCTTCAGTCGGACTCTGATTTAAATCTTCTAAAGTTGTTTCCATTTTTGATGTCGATAAAATTTAATTTTTTGTGGAGTCAAAATCCAAAAATGCCATAAAAATTTACTAAATAACGATTGAGAGAACCCTACTGTTCTGGTAACACCAATTAAGTCTTCAATAGTATACAATGCGTCATTGCTAGTTAAGTCTCCCCTAACATCTCCATCATAAAATTCTTCATTATCCGAACCCATTAAACTAATTTTTTCATCAGAAGTTCTTAATTCTAAACTTTCTCCTTTATAATTTCTTAAACGATAAGCTACCACTTCTCTAAATCTTTCTCTTACTTCTGAATCTGGAGTATCATATCTTGTCATTTTATTCTTTTAGCGACTCTTTTAGCGCTTTTTTTTGAACTTCATAAATTTCTTTTGCGGCTTTTCTTGCAAGTTCAATTGCTTCTTTTAATTCTTTTGATGTGATTTTTCCGTCTAGCTGAAGATGTGTTATCATTCCATTCGGAGTCATGGTAATTGGAATGTCTGTTGCTCCTTCGCCTTCTTCCCAGTCTTCTTCGTCTTTATTTACATCGACAACAAGCTGCTTGTCGAGTTTTCCTATTGAAACGCTTGAAACCATTTCCCTCATAGGAATTCCCGCATGTGCAAGCGCAAGGGCAGCCGCATTTATTCCAGCACATCTTGTTGAAGCATTTGCCTGCAGAATATTGATGTGAACATCTATCACCATATTTGGATATCTCTTAATCATGAGAATTGGTTCTAAAGCCCATTCTGTTATCTTGCTGATTTCCATGCTTCTTCTGCTTGGCCCTGGCTTGATTCTGTCTGAAACAGAAAAACTAAGCATACTATAAGTGCATCTCAATGTTCCTTTCTCAGGATCTTGCTGATGCTGCGGGTGCATTTTTCTCGGGCCGTAAACAGCAGCAATTGCAATCGTGTCTCCAAAAGAAAACATCGCGCTTCCATCTGCATTTGGCACGATTCCCACTTTCGCTTCCATTTTTCTCATTTCGTCCACTTTTCTTCCGTCTGGTCGCTCAAAGCCTTTTTGTTTTGTCATTTTGTTCCCACCATTTGCACATATTCTTTATGTTCTTGAATCATTCCTTCTAAATTTCCAATTACCTCCAGATTTGTATCCAATAAAGTAACCTTGCATCCTCTGATTGTTATTTTTTCAACCTTTTTTCCTCTTGTTTCAGTGTAATAAACATGTGTTCCAAAAAACGTATACCTTTCATTCATGCCAAGGCCGCTTAAATAGGCTAATACTTTTGGCATCAAATGTGGATTAAATTCCAATTCTCTGTAGCTTTTCTGTGTCATTTTCCTTTCTCCCCTTCAAACCATTCTTTTACTTCTTCTGTTAAGCCGCTCGTGAAAGATTTTTCAGTTATGAACATGATCGCTTTTTTTACAAGCAATTCGTCTTCTATCTTATTTCCCTTTATCCAGATTAATCCATTTTGCCCGACAGTAACATTACACCCTGATTCTTCTTTTATAAGATTTATCATACTCCCTTCTTTTCCAATTACCCTTGGAACTTTGTTTGAGTTTATTTTTATAATCAATCCATCTTCTATTTTACCTAAACCCCGCAATTTTATAGTAAGATCTATTCCTCTCCCGCCTATTCCTATTATTTTTGCAGCAACCATATCTCCAATATCCATTATTTCAGCCAAACCATCTTTGCTTACAAAGCCAGGAACTTCTTGCAACGGCAAAAAAGCGCCCTCTGGAGAATCAATATCTATAACCCATCCATAAAAAGTTAAGTTCTCAACCTTTCCGATTACAACATTCCCCCTTCTTGGCTGATAAACACCAGACAATGAAATTACCTTTACAAGACCATTTGATTCTTCTGCCAAACCATATTTTATAGCAACTATCTCATCACCCCGTTTTTCTGTTCCTTCGCCAGGCAGATAATCTTCTCCCTTGAAAATAACTTCCCCAGGAATTACTACTTTTCTTTCTGAATGTTCGCTTTTTGCCATTTTATTCGCCATCCTCTTCTAGTTTTAATTTTTTTACCAATTGTGACAGTTTTTCTTCTGCTTCTCTATCTATTGGGTCGTCTAATAAATCCCTAGCATACTCTCTTAGCCGAGAATAATCATGACACACGCCCCTATTTTCCACATCCAAAGGAGCCTTTAAGTGTGCTAGTCTGTTTAAGTAATCCCTACTAAAATTCATTTTAACTTCCATTTTTAACCTCTTCTGACATAACAGAGCCATGAGTTGCCGAATTTAATTTATCATAAAAATCCATTACAAGTCCTGCAGGTATTTTTAATGTGGCTTCCAAGTCTCCGTTATTCATCCAATTTTCACTTTCTTTGTAAGGATTTAGTATTCCATAAGCTTTTCCAGTGTGGATTGCAGGAACAATCACCTTTATTTTTTTTGTTTCTAGTTTTACTGGCAGGATTGCACTTATTTTTTCAATAATGTCATTTATTTGGCTTTCTATCGGCGCATTTTTTATGTTAACTTGAGCCTGCTCCAATGCTGTTTTTATTCTTTCTGCAGTATGCGGGTTTCCTGTTTTAGGGTCAACAGCATTTCTCGAAAGGAAGTCAACAACCTGTTTTATTTTTTTATCTTGCTCCCCTTCCCTATAATCTTGCGTTGTAAGTATCTCGCCGCTTTTCACTATTTTACCGACGACAGAATTTAAATCAGTTGTTCCAAAAGCCTCTGTGAGCTCTTTTTCAGGAGCGGCAAGCCCCTTTTTTGAGTCAGTAAAAACCCTGTCTATTTCCAAGAAATCTATGTTTGAAGACTCGCCCTTTCTGAACTTCAAAGCCTTGTCAAGGTCCACAATAATTTCAAAATGTTTTCCATGCTGTTTAATTCTTGCTGTGGTCTGGGTCATTTTAAATCTTCCCAAAAAATTTTAAAGTCAAGGCCCTTAACCTTAGGATTAGTCAAAATTCTAATTTGATTTAAGCCGAGTCTATTTATTAACATTCTTAAATCTCTAGGAAGAACAGAACTAACCGGCTTGCCATTATAAATTAGTTCAGGTGAATATCCTCCATCCTGCCTTCTTTTAGCCAATAATCTGTACTCAGTCATTTTAATCACTTAATAAAATCCTTTAATCCGTCCCCAACAACTCGTTTGATTTTTCCTTCCTCACCTTTGATATATGCAAGTTCAAATTGGTCTAGATTAAAGTTTTTCTCCTGAATTTCTTTGAATATGTCTAAGGCAATCTTTACCCCTTTCTTTATGTTAAGTTCTGGACTATGCCTTTCCCGAAGTTTTTCTTTTATTTTCTCGTCGTTTTCCCCTATAGAATTTGCATGATAAGCAAAATAATTTCCGGTTATGTCGCTTGTGTAAAGCTCTGGTTTTTTGTCTTTGATTCCCGCAATCATCAAAGAAACACCGAAAGGACGCGCACCACCATATTGAGTAAATTGCTGCTTTATGTTGGAAATATCTTTGATTACAAGTTCAGGCTCTATTGGAGAATCATATGTTATTCTGTTCTGCTGGGCAATTAACTGCGCCCTTTCAATCAAGACACGTGCGTCAGAGACCATTCCTGCACTGCTTGCGATTATATGCGAATCAATTTCATAAATTTTGTTTGCAGAATTCTCGACAATTAACTTATCTTTTATTCTTTTATCAGCCAGAATAAACACGCCGTCAGAGCACGTCATTCCGATGCTCGCGCTTCCAAGTCTGACCATCTTTTCTGCATATTCCACCTGAAGCAAATGTCCCTCAGGAGAAAACATCGTTGCAGTTCTATCATAGCCCATGGCTTGATGCTGCATGTCTATTGGCATGTCCATTTTCTGTAATTTAGGAGAAGTGTATAATATATTTAATTTTCTGTCTTCTCAACCAGCAATTAAAAAATTTTGATATTTAAAAGGTTTTCGGCGAAGGCCTTTTTTGGTCTTTCGTGGTTAAACCTTACTTCCTCAACCCCTTCAGCGTCCCAGAAACCCTTTCTACAGTAATCTTTTCTGGCCAGATTGCGAAACAGGCACGAACAGAGTCCACAGCTTCCCGATTTACACCTATGATTGCAAAGTCTTTTCCTGTTTTTATTTTTGAAAACCCTAATTTTGACATTCCTAGAACACCAATTCCATCATAAATTGCTTTTTCGATATCGGAAACCGCACCACGTACAAGAAGATATCTTTTCTTTTCGCGCATTGTTGGCTTTAGGGATTTCATAAACCAAAGAGGATAAAAAGGTTTATTAATTTTTCAATTTGTGCTTGCAAATCTTTCAGGAGAGGCAGCAAATATATCTTTTAAAGAAGTACCGTCTTTTAGTTTTTTATCTAAGCCACTTTCTTCCAATCTTTCACCAAATTCCATATCTCTTATTTGTGCAGCCACAAAAGAACCCCTATCTCCATCGCCGCAAATAAAAGGAAGAGCCTCGGAATATAAAACCCATGTTGTTCGGATTAAATCTTGACCATGCCCACGATAAAATTCAGGCCACTTTTCTCTGAAAACTTCTCTTTCTTGTTGAGTTAAATTCGTAAGTCTTAAATATGTCAAAATTTTCAGACCATCTTCGGAAGTATAATCAACCATAAAAAACAAAGAATAATTTCTTATTTAAAGATTATTGTGATAATCTTCAATCAAGCGCCCCTTAACATTGCATCTAAGCCACTTTCTTTTAATTTCCTATCAAATTCTTCAGCCCTGCTTTTTGCAAGATCAATCGCCCCGCCGTTTCCGTCGCCGTGAGTAAGATGGAGATTAGAATAAATTTCTCTGGCTGACGCAACAGGATCTCCCTTTCTTCTATAAACAAGAGGCCAGCTTCCTAAAAAAGACACTCTTTCTTGTTCGCTTATTGGTAAGCCCATGTATTCTAAAATATCCAACCCTTGTTCTGCAGTATACTCGTTCATCTTTCTAAAATAAAGTAGTTTATTCAGAAGAATATATTTTTTAAATATTATGTTTTTTCGCGATTTCAAATGAAAATCCACAACAGCCGTATTTTTGAAAAATCTTTTGTCGACGTGGAAAACCATGTGGCTTAGTTTTTTATTTAAGCGTAAAAATTTTATTGGTAACCGCATCTTTTTAAGTAATTCATTACATTACTTACCAGAAATATATTTTCTTGATAATTTGGGTGCTGAGAAAAGACATCTTCTTCACTTGCCAGAAATATATTTTCTTGATAATTTGGGTGCTGAGAAAAGACATCTTCTTCAGGCTCAAGCGCAAAAACAAATTCTTTCCATTCTGGTGTATCTGGACGAGTTCTAAGCCATTCTTCATGAGATTTTTTATCTAATATTAAACCCTCAGCTGGCGTAATAATCTTCCCTTTATTTCTAATAATTTGTCGTCTTAAATCACCCACATCGTTAACTTCTATATCATTATTATTGTTTATTAGAACTAAATCTCCTGGCAAATTAAAAAACATTCTTCCAGGAACTTCTATTCTATAATATAATCTATTTCCTCCATCACCTCTTAAACCACTTGCTCTGTGACAAAAAAGAGCACTATCTTCAAAATGCCTTGCCTCCAAGATTTCTTCTATAGTCATAAATCTCGAATCAGCTAAAAAATAGCTTGTTGTCATAAGTCTATTTAAGAAAATTCTCTCTATTTAAATCTTTTTAAACTATATTTGCTTATTTTTTAGAAAATGGAAGTTTGCACAATAGGCGGATTCGAGGAAGTAGGAAAAAACATGACTGCGGTGAAAGTTGGAGAAGATGTTTTTATTTTTGACGCAGGGCTTTTTCTTCCTCCTGTCATAGAAATGCAGGAAACAGAACCGCAAACACCTGGTCAGGGTTATAGTGAGCAAAAACTGAGAAAAATAGGAGCAATCGCAGACGATCTTGTTCTTGATAAATTAGGCTGGAGAAATAAAGTCCGCGCGATAATCATAGGACACGCCCACCTAGACCATATTGGCGGTTTACCTTATATAACAAACAGATATCCCGACGCACAAATAATAGCGACACCATTCACAATGGCTTTTTTCAATGCGCTTCTGGAAGATAATAGAATGGCTTCAAAAAATAAACAAACCATTCTCAAAGGAAACTCTTCCATGAAAATAAAAGGACAAAGCGAAGAATACACCTTAGAATTTATTCACGTTACCCACTCAACCCTTCAATGCGTTCTATGTGCTTTGCATACAAAAGAAGGCGTGTTTTTTTATGCATTGGATTACAAGTTCGACAACTATCCTGTTATGGAACCTGTTACAAATTACAAAAGAATTAAAGAAATCGGAAGAAAAGGTGTTAAAGTTCTTGTCGTTGAAGCTTTATATTCGGGCGTTGAGCGTAGAACTCCTAGTGAAAGAATAGCAAGAAACATGGTAGAAGACGCATTCTCTAGGATAAAACATACAAATTCTGCAGTCTTTGTTGCAACCTTCTCTTCACATATTGCAAGGTTGAAAAGTATCGTGGATTTTGGAAAAAGAACAAACAGAAAAATTGTATTTTTAGGCAGAAGCCTTAACAAATATGTAACCTGCGCGGTAAAAGTTGGTGAATGCCCTTTCAAAAAAGACGTAATGCTGTTCAAATACAGAAAACAAGTTGATGGTTTTCTCAGAAAATTAGATAAAGAAAGAGGAAAATATCTTATTGTTTGTACAGGGCATCAAGCAGAACCAAACTCTATTCTCGACAGAATCGTTAACGACACAACTCCTTTCAAATTTAGGCCAAACGACAATGTTATTTTTGCCTCAAGTATCATTCCTACACCAGTAAATATACATGCTCGAGATAAAATGGATAAGAAACTCATGAGGAAAGGCGTCAGAATTCAAACAGATGTCCATGTTTCAGTTTTACCAAATACAGAAGTTGTTTTCAATGATAGCAAAGGAATTAAAATAAAAGAAATAGGAAGCATAGAAGACGAAAAAGAATTAAAAATTCCTGCCTTTGATCCAAAGGATTTGAAAATTAAATGGTACGATGCAGAGGTCATAAAGCATCCATACAAAGGAAAAATTTTCAATATTACAACAAAATCAGGTAGAAGCGTCTCAATAACTTCCGGGCATAGCTTGTTTAAGCTTGAAAAAGGCGAAATCGTAACTGAAAAAGGAGAGAATCTTAAGTTAGGAGATTATTTAGCCATTCCAAAAAAGTTTTCATGGTACAAAACTATTGATGAAATAAATGTACTTGATTATATTAATTTAAAAAGTTATTTCAAAATAAAAGAAGACCGTATTTATTATAATAATATACTTCTGTCTAATACAAAGATTAAATTAACAAAAGGTTTTGCAAAGTTATTAGGATATTATCTCGCAGAAGGATCTGCTCCAAGGCATATATCGCTGGTTATAAGCAAAAATGAAAAAGATTTGCTTGAAGATATTAAAAGTTCAGTATCAAAAGTTTTTCCTTCTAAAATTAATGTAAATGAAAGGGGAAATGCACTTGAAATAACATTTGGAGCAAGGATGTTAAAACATTTGTTTAAATCGTGGTTTGGTGAAAATGCTAAAACAAAGAAAATACCTAAGTTTGTGTTCTCTGCGTCAGATGAGTTTAAACTTAATTTTATTGGAGCTTATATTAATGGTGATGGTTGTATAGATAAAGGAACTAATCATTTTAGAATAAGGATAAAAACCGCCTCTAAAAAACTTGCATCAGACTTGCTTTATCTATTTTCTCAACTTGGGATATGCGCTAAATTTGATCATATTGAAATAGACGAGAGAAAAATAATTGCTAGCAATAAAAAAATAACTCCTATTACTTTCGCATATGTGATAAGAATACAAGATTATGAGCATTTGGCTAAACTAAAAGACTTCTTATCTGATAAGTTTAAGTCTCAAATTGATGAAAAATTATCTCAAGGAGCCAGTTCCATACACTTCCCTCCAGAAGCCTTGCCCATTAAAAAAATTAATTTAGATGAAATTGAACCCAAAAAAGGCACTTTACTTTATACTATAAAAAACTACAAAACTAAAAAAATAAGAAATCATGTTGGAAGAAATGTATTGCTTCAACAATCAAATTCTGTTACAGGATTTACAAATAAAATTTTAAATGGAGAATTATTATTTGATCCTATTAAAAAAATAACGATATCTGAATATGAAGGACCTGTTTTTGATTTTACTGTTCCAGGGCCAGAAAACTTCATAGGTGGTTTTGGGGGAATAATGTTGCATAATTCAGGTCATGCAGGACGCGAAGACTTAAGAGATATAATTGAAATGTTAAAACCAAAACATGTCATCCCCGCTCATGGAACTCTTCAGCAGGAAACTCCATTAATTGAACTCGCAAAAGAACTCGGCTATAAGTTCGGTGAAACCTCACACCTATCGCCTAATGGAAAGGTTTTGAAGTTCTAGGGTTTTTTTATAAATAAAAAATAGATTTTAATAAAGAGCTAACTTAATTTATACAATTTCTTATTAATTGACATTTATAACATTATTTAAGAAATGAAAATAACATAAAACAATTTTTAAATCTACTCTTCTTTATATAAGAATGATAAATAAAAGGGAAAATCGAAAAAAACCGCAGGTTGTTTTCAATGGCTAAAGAGGAGATTGTCGAGGGTTTGAAAGCAGCGATTGCACGGGGTGAGAGTTTGAACAAAGCCATGATGAGTTTTTATAATTCTGGTTATGCTAAACAAGATGTCGAAGATGCTGCTAAACTGTTAGACGCACCACAGCTTCAACAAAGCCAAACCTCACAACCGCAATCACAACCCCTTAAAACAACAATATCAAAACTCCCGCAACAAGCTCAAACACAAACTTCCCAACCTGAGATACACTCTGTGCCGCAGCCTTTAAATTCACAATCGCCACAAACTGAAACGCAAACTCAACAATTTCTGCCTTTGCAACAAACACAATCAATTCAAAAAGTCTCAAACTACGGCGGAAAACCAAATCCCTTAGGCGCAGTTGCGATTTTTGTCCTGGTTTTCTTCCTTTTGGTTTTAGTAGGAGTTTTAATCGCTGTTTTCCTTTTCAAGGACGAACTCGCAGGCTTATTTAACGGACTTTTATAGACCAAATCACAATCAATTTTATATACTTCTTCTATACTTGTAAAACTATAAAAAAATGGTGATTTAAATGAAATTAAAAAGTGGTTTAAAGTCTTCAAGGGAAAATCGAAAAAAACCGCAGGTTGTTTTCAATGGTTAAATTTGCTCATATTGCTGATGTTCATTTGGGAGGCTGGAAGCAACAGCCTCTTCAGGAACTGAACCTACAATCATTTAAAAAAGCGATAGAAACCTGCATAAAAGAAAAGGTTGAATTTGTCTTAATTGCCGGAGATTTATTTGATTCTGCGTTTCCGTCGATTGATATCTTGAAAGAGGCGTTTTCTGAATTCAGAAAACTAAAAGAATCAGGAATTCCTTGTTTTCTTATAGCAGGCTCACATGATTATTCTGTCTCTGGAAAAACATTTCTTGATGTGCTCGAAAAAGCAGGTTTTTGCAAAAATGTAGAGAGTTTTGAAGAAAGGGCAGGGAAACTGCTATTGAATCCAACTATTTACAAAGGCGTCGCAATCTATGGTTATCCTGGAAAAACTTCCAGCCTCGAGTTAAATGATTTAAAACGTGCAGAATTAAACGAGGCTCCAGGAATGTTCAAAATTTTCATGCTCCACACAACAATTGACAAGGCAAAAGGTGACCTTCCAATAGACGCTTTAGAAACATCAAAAGTTCCTTATGCAGATTATTATGCAATGGGGCACCTTCACATAGACTTCCAATACGAAAACTTTGTATACCCTGGCCCTATTTTCCCGAATAATTTTCAGGAACTCGAAGATCTAGAATATGGGAGGTTTATAATTGTAGATACAAATGCTAATCCCGAAAGACAACTAAAAAAAATCACACTGAAAATAAAAGAGGTTGTCTCATTTGACATAGAAGTAAAAAACGCCCCTTTGGCTACTGAAAAAATAATTTCTGAATTAGAAAAAAAAGACATAGAAGACAAGATAGTTCTTTTGAGAATTCGCGGCGTTTTAGAAAACGGCAAAAACTCTGACATAAAGTTTCTTCAGATAGAAGAGGCAGTAAGAAAGAAGAAAGCTTATTTCATGCTTAGAAACACGCACGAATTAATAACACAAGAAACCGAAATTGATTTCAAAATAGAGGAAACCGAGAATGTTGAAGAGGAAACAATAAAAGTCTTTTCCGAGCAAAACCTTTCTGATTTAAACAAGACAATTCCTCAGCTGATGAACTCATTTTCAACAGAAAAACAAGAAGGAGAAACAACAGAAAGTTTCACATCAAGACTCATGGATGAAGCAAAAAAAATCCTGAGCTTTTGAGCGAAATAAATTATAGCCAAAAATGAATAAGGAATATAGAAAAAACTTGAATGTAAGTTCATCAAAGTTAAGTGTTGCTCCCAATATTAACATTTCAAGATTAAATCACTGTTTTGATAAAAGAAAATGATCTTAAAAAAAATCACGTTGAACAACATAAGAAGCTACAACAACCAGACTATTGAGTTTCCAGAAGGCTCCACGCTTCTTTCAGGAGACATTGGTTCAGGAAAAACTTCTGTTCTTCTTGGAATAGAATTTGCCTTGTTTGGTTTGCAGCCCGGCCAGCGGGGAAGCGCGCTGCTGAAAAACGGAGAAAAAGAAGGAAGTGTTACAATGGAGTTTGAAGTCGATGACAAAAAAATCCTCGTCGAAAGAAAGCTTAAAAGAGGAAAAACAATCTCTCAAGAATATTGTTCAATAACCATTGATGGAGATAAGCGTGAATTTTCAGTTACAGAACTTAAAGACAAAGTACTGGAAATACTTAGCTATCCAAAAGAGTTCTCCAAAAGACAAAATCTTCTGTATAAGTTCACGATTTACACACCCCAGGAAGAAATGAAGCAAATAATCCTGGAAGATCCGGAAACAAGAACAAACACCTTAAGGTATGTTTTTGGAATAGACAAATACAAAAAGATTCTTGAGAATGTTTCAATTCTTGCTTCACGCTTAAGAGAAGAAAAAAGAATAAAGGAAGCAATGCTTGAAAACATGGAGCAGGACAAAGCAAATTTAATTTCTAAGGAAGAAGAAATAGAGGCGAAACATTACAACCTTGTTTCCGTGGAGAAAGAGCTTTTCATCAAAACAGAGGAGCGTAAAAAGGTACAAGAAGAAAAAGAACAGGTTTTATCTAAGATTGAGGAAAAGAAAAAGCTTCAGCAGGAAATCGAAAAGACAAAAATAATGGTTTTAAACAAAAAAGAATCCACAAACAATAATGTTAAAACCATTGAACAGCTTAGACTTCAAATAAACGAGCTTTCCACACTTAAGTTCGATGAAAATCAAATAAGCAGCGCTGAACAGCAAATAGCCCTTTTAAAAAAAGAAAAAGAAAAACTTAACGAAGAGAATTTAAAAATATACTCTCAAATTCATTCGCTTACTGGAAAAAATCAGGAAAGCCAGGCAATTAAAGAAAATATAAAGCATATTGAAATCTGTCCAACTTGCTTACAGGGTATTGGCCCGGTTTATAGAGGAAATGTCGTTAATAAGCTTGATTCAGATATCGCAGAAAACATGAAAAAGATAGAAGAATTTTCCATTGAGAAGAAAACCATAACCGAAAACATTAAAAAAACCGAGGAACAAATTTCATTAGCTGAAAAAATGGTTAACGACTTGAAAATATTAAAGATAAAACTTGAGGACGTTGAAGAAAAAAAGAAAAGAATGTCGGAAATTGAAAAAACAAACGCATTGACTCAAAAAGACCTGGAACTTTTGGATGGTCATATAAAAATCCTGAACAATTCTGTCTTTGAATTAAATAAATTTGACAGCATTTTTGACGCCAAGCAGCGGCAATTCGAAAATTCTTTGCGTGAGGAAAGGAACGCCGAAATAAAGGTTGCAGAATTAAGAAAGGAAATTGAAGTCTTTTCCAGGCAGATAGAAGAGTTTAGGGAAAGGATAAAAAAGACAGAAGAAATGAAAAAAAAGGTTGACCACTTGATTAAGATTGAAGCCTGGCTTTCAAAAGACTTTACTTCTCTTATATCTACAATTGAAAAAAACGTTATGATAAAACTTAAGGTAGAGTTCTCGAAATTATTTGCCAAATGGTTCTCAATGTTGGTTTCTGATGTTTTTGACGTGAGACTCGACGATGATTTCACGCCAATAATAGAACACCAAGATTATGAAATTGATTACTCGCATCTTTCTGGCGGAGAACGCACTGCAATTGCCCTCGCATACCGCCTTTCTTTAAATCAAGTTGTTCATTCTCTTCTCAGCAAGGTTAAAACAAGAGATTTAGTGATTCTTGACGAGCCTACAGATGGTTTTTCAGAGCAACAGCTTGATAAAATGAGGGATATCTTCCGCCAAATGGAAGTCAGACAGCTTATAATTGTCAGCCACGAACAAAAAATCGAGAGCTTTGTTGAAAACGTGATTCGTTTCAGGAAAGACAATGGCATTTCAAGGGTTGAAAGTGTGGCTGTGATGTGAATTTTAGGATTTCTGAGAATACCCCAAACAGTTTTTATTCGTACTTCTTAATAATTTTCAATGCTCTTTCTAAATCATCAAGTCCTTCCTTAAGATATTTATTGAGGAGTTTGTTTGGCCGCCCAAGTTCTTCTAAATGTTTTTTTATTTTGTTTAATAAATCATCTTCAACATAAATTCCTGGGAACAAACGCAGGAAAAAATGTTTTAAATAATCATTATCATGTTTTTCAAATAGGCTATTTATATCTTTTAAAAATAAGTCTATATACTCTCTTAAATTTTCTTTCTGATGCCTCCAATAAAAACCTCCCATGGCATCTTTTAAATAATCAGAACTCTTTTCTTTCCCAAATAAGAACATATCCCAAAATTCTTTCTTGTTTTTCAGGGAAGAAGCTTTTGCAACCGCGGCTTTTTTTTGACCCCTGTCACTTTTATCAACATCCATCTCTTTCTCCAAAATATCATTAGCATTTTCATGCCCAATAGAATTAAGAACAGCAATAGAATTCCATCTTTTGTCCTGATCAAACTCAAAATTCTTAAAATTAATTTCGCCATTTAAAATCATTAAAAGAGTATCTGCTTTTTTCCTATCTGAAACCCCCGTCACAGAAAAATTTAATAAACTAAACCAAACACTTTTTTTATCCATATCTATATCAGAGCCCATCATTTGCAAAGATAGTTCAAAAAGCCTTTCACAGTTATCTTTGAATGTTTTATCGTTAGCGTAATATGTTAAAATAGTCTTTATTTTTAAGGCCATTCTCTCTAGGAGAAGCAAATCCTTTTCACTAGGAGCGTTTTTTATGAGCAAATTGAAAAACTCTTTTGGGCTGAATTCAGCATCCTTTACAATTTCCCATAAACTTCCATAAATCACGTGCCTTGTGAGTGAATTATCTATGCTGTTTACATTTTCCAGGATATTCTTCATTGAATGGCTGTCAAACTTGCTTTTTGAATAATCCCAGTCTTCATGGTTCAATAAAACAAATTTAAAACCTTTTTCATGGGCATTTAAATTTTCAACCTTTGTTTCACTGCCACTATAATTGACTTCTTTTATTATTTCAGGATTCAGAACCCCGGGCTCACCACCATAAAAAAAAGCAATCTTTGTTTTATGATTCCTTAGCAAATTATTGTCTTTGGAAGGTTCTTGAATTATCTTAAAATTAATTATTTTTTCACCTGAAAAATCAAAGTTGGAAAGTGTGGAATTTACTCCCGTTGTTTTTATCCAGGCATCAAACCATTCTTTCAATTCTTGATTGCAAGCTTTCTCAAAACAACCCAGAAAATCTTTTAGCTCTGTATTTTGCCACTCGTACTTTTTGAAATAATCCCGAATCCCTTTCCTAAAATTTTCTTCACCAACATAAAATAAAAGTTGCTTCAAAACACTTGCGCCCTTTGCATAGCTTATTCCATCAAAATTGCTGAAAGCCACATCTGTATCTTCTGCATTAGCAGCAATTGGGTGTGTAGTCCTTAGTTGATCCTGATAATAGGCCCAAGATTTTCTAACATAAAAATCTCCCCAAGCATCTGTAAATTCTGTTGCTTTGACCATCACAAAATGAGCCATAAAATCAGCGAAACTTTCATTTAGCCATAAATCATCCCACCATTTCATTGTTACCAGGTCTCCAAACCACATATGAGCCATTTCATGAATTAATGTATTTGCGAGCGCAGCCCGGTCTGTTCTTGTTGGTTTGTGCCTCACTAAATATCGCTCTGAAAAAGTAATTGCCCCTGGATTTTCCATTGCTCCGCTATTGAACTCTGGAACAAAAAGCTGATCATATTTATCAAATGGATAAGGATAATCAAAAAAATCAGAATAGAAATCCAGACCCTGCCTTGTCCAATTAAATATATCTTCTTTTGGAACGTACTTTTCCACCGATTTCCTAAAATAAATTCTCATCCTCATACCTTTGTAAAATTCCTCAAAATATCTATATTTTCCAAGGCTTAAATGGAAAAGATAAGTGCTTAGCTTTTTTGTTTCTTTAAACGAAACAATCTTTTTATCGCCTTTTTTTTCTTCAGTTCCAAGCTCATTAGAAACAGATTCCCATTCATGCGGTATTTCTATAGTTAATTTTAGCACAGCTTTTAAATCTGGCTGGTCAAAACAAGGAAACATTCTGTGAGCATCATAAGGTTCAAAATTACTGTAAATGTATTCGTTTCCATCTTCAGGATCTATAAATTGATGCAGTCCGTCACCAGTATGATCATATTTGGCTTCATATTCCACTTCAATTTCATTCTCCTTTCCTTCCTCTAAACCCTCTTCCAGCATAACGAATGCGCCATTTCTTTGATATTTAGCTTCTTTGCCGTTAACCCAAATTTTTTTTATATCACTGATGCTTTCAAAAGAAATCCCTTTACCTTTGTTTTTTAGATAAAATTTTATTTTGCAGTTTCCACTATACTTATCTGATTTTGGCTCAAAACGCAGAGACAAATCATAGTATATATCTCCAATTTGTTTTTTTCTGGATTCTGCAAATTCTCTTTCAAGCACACTTTTCATTTTAAAAAAATAACATGGTGCTTTAAAACAATTTCTATGTAAAAAGCCCCTTCCGAAAACTTTATAAAATGCAATTATCTATAAAATCTATAGGATTATTCTGGTGAAATTAGGTGGATTTAACTTAAAGAATAAAATCAAACCCAAAATAAAAATGGAAATGGACGCAGAATTAAAAAACTCAATTTTAAAGACAGGAACTACAATACTCGGAATTGTCTGCAGAGACGGCGTTGTAATGGCTGCCGATAGGCAGATTACTATGGGCCATGTTGTTTATAGAAAAGATGAGAGAAAAGTTTTCCAAGTTAATGATTATATTGTGATGGCTGGCTGTGGAATTGCAGGAGATATTCAAAGAGTCCCAAAATTTATCTCCGCAGAATTGAAACTTAAAGAGCTTAGGTCAAAATCACGACCTACCGTAAAACAAGCAGCAAGCTTACTAAATAATATTAGCTATAATGGAATAAGACAACCCTCGATGATTCCCCAACAAGCTGGATTTTTAATAGGTGGCTTTAATGAGGACGGTTCTGCTGAACTTTATAGTGTGGAGGCTGCTGGAAGTGTTTCACATGTTACTGATTATGATGCAAATCAAGGAAGTGGAATGCCTTATGTTATCGGTCTTCTTGAAAGGCAATACAAACCAGGAATGTCTGTAAAAGAAGGCGTGGAGCTGGCAGTTGAAGCAATAAAGTCTTCCACACAAAGAGACACTGGTTCTGGTCATGGTATCGACGTTTTCACAATAACAAAATCTGGAATTCAAAAAGTGATTGACCAAGAAATTCTTCCAGAATACAGAGATAAAGAAAAGGTAAAGGTTGTTGCAGAGAAGAAATGATTTTGATAAAAACAATTTGATAAAAAATATGATATCTACTGTTAATTAGATAAATTAAGATGATAAAAATAAGACTCTTAGCAATTTAAATTTTACTTAAATCATTCATAAATTAAACAAAGGAAAATCGAAAAAAACCATAGGTTGTTTTCATGACAGACATTCTTAAGCATATAACTGATAAGCTGGAAGGCAAAATAACTGAAGCCAATTTTGAAGGAGCAAACATAGTTCTCTACACGGAAAATGAAAAATTCTTCAAAGAAGGCGAGCCTAAGATTAAGGAACTTGTCGATGAATTGAAAAAAAGAATAGAGCTGAGAGCAGATCAGAAGATTCTTCTAGACCAGGAAAAAACCAAAGAAGAAATAAAAAAAATCGTTCCAGAAGAAGCTGAAATAACAAATATCATCCTTGATTTTCACAGAAGTATTGTCATAATCGAGGCAAAGCGGCCTGGAATGGTTATCGGAAAACAAGGTTCTATCCTGGATGAAATTAAAAAAGCAACCTTATGGACACCGCAAATTAGAAGATCTCCTGCAATAAAAAGCCAAATCACAGAAAACATAAGAGAAGTTTTGTATGCAAATAACAATTACAGAAGAAAATTCTTAAATGACGTCGGGAAAAAAATATACAAAGAATGGAATCCTGAAAAAGTCGAGGAATGGGTAAGATTGACATTCTTAGGCTCTGCCAGGGAAGTAGGAAGAAGCTGCCTTCTTTTGCAAACACCAAACTCTAAAATTCTGCTTGACTGTGGAATAAATGTTGCCGGGCATGGAAAAGATAAGTTCCCTTATTTTGATATCCCTGAATTTGACATAAGAAACATAGACGCGGTAATATTAAGCCACGCACACCTAGACCATGTTGGTTTATTGCCTTACTTGTACAAAATGGGCTACAAAGGCCCAACATACATGACACATCCAACAATGGATCTTGCTGCACTTACTTCTTTAGATTTTATCGGCGTTGCTTACAAACAAGCAGCAACGCCTTTGTTTAGTTCCAAAGACGTCAAGGAAATGGTAAAACACACAATCTGCCTTAATTTTAATGAAGTTACTGATGTCACGCCAGATGTAAGAATAACAATGTATAATTCAGGACATGCATTGGGAAGCGCAATGGTGCATTTTAACATAGGAAATGGTTTGCATAACTTCCTTTACAGCGCAGATTACAAATACACTAAAACACGGCTGTTAGATCCGGCGGTGACTTCTTTCCCAAGAGTAGAATCTGTTTTGACAGAAGCAACTTATGGTGCAAAGACAGATATTTTGCCCCCGAGAATCGAGTCAGAAGAAAAACTGATTGAGCTAATAAACAAAACTATTGAACGAGGCGGAAAAGTCTTAATACCAGAGCTTGGACTCGGTCGTGCACAAGAAACCATGTTAATAATTGAAGATGCAATCGCTTCAGGAAAAATGAAGAAAATTCCTGTTTATATCGATGGAATGATATGGGACATCAATGCAATTCATACAGCCTATCCTGATTTTTTAAGCACACAAGTTAGATCCTTAATCTTCCAGGACAAAAATCCTTTTGTTTCTGAAATTTTTTCACGTGTTGGAAGTCCGCATGAAAGAAAAAATGTCATTGAAGGAGGCCCTTGCTTAGTTCTCGCAACTTCGGGAATGCTTGTCGGAGGAGCTTCTGTGGAATACTTCAGGCATTTTTCAGACAGCGAAAAAAATTCAATGATTTTTGTTTGTTATCAAGGCGTCGGTTCTCTAGGAAGACAGGTTCAGGAAGGCTTGAAAGAAACAAGAATGATGGTTGACGGTCGCGAAGAATCTGTAAAAGTTAATATGGAAGTTCATACAATTACAGGGCTCAGCGCCCATGCAGGAAGAAACGAAATAATGAGTTTTTTCAACAACATGAGGCCAAGGCCAAAAAGAATCATGATAAATCACGGCGAAGTTTCAAAATGCCTGGATTTGGCTTCTGCTCTTTACAAACTAAGCCATGTAGAAACAAATGTCCCAAGAATTCTGGAAACATTAAGGCTGAGATGATTTTCTTGTATAATTTGTTTCATCTCACCCACCTAACCAAATTTTAATATAAGAATAATAAATTAACTTTCTAATAAATATAACCTGTTTAACTTAACTTTCTAATAAATATAACCTGTTTAACTTAACTACCTCATATTAATTCTTACTTATTAGCAACTTAAATATTTCGGGCGAGTTTACGAGCGAGTTCATTAGTGAGCAAACACACTAAACTTTATAAGCATTTTTTCCATTAACATTTATAATTTATAAAATAAAGAGAATCATATGAAACACAATCCAAAAATAACAGCCATTCTTCTGGCAATGTTTATAGTAACTCAGTTAATTGGAATTTATGTTGTTAGTTATTATTCTCCTGTCAAAGTCGTGAACCAACAAGTTACAGAAGTTACAAATGCGCCTTCGTTGCCACTTGGACTGGAAACACCAAGAGTCGAAAAAGAATCCCAATATCCAGGGCTTTTTTTAGGAATAGTAGTAGCATTTATTTTTGCGATTTTATTATTTCTTCTTCTTACCAGATTTAAGGTAGAATTTGTCCTTAAACTTTGGTTTTTTATTGTCGTCGTAATAGCGCTTTCAGTTTCTTTCCTTAGCATTCTCTCTCCGTTTATCACTAAAGCATTGATGATCTCTGTTATTCTTGCCTTTATTCTCGCAATGGCAAAAATCTACGGAAGAAACTTTATTGTTCACAACGCTACAGAACTTTTTATCTACCCCGGAATCGCAGCTGTCTTTGTCCCGATTCTGAATGTCTGGACAATCGTGGCTTTGTTGATTTTAATTTCAGTTTACGATGCCTGGGCTGTTTGGCATTCTGGAATCATGCAGAAAATGGCAAAATACCAGATAAATCAACTGAAAATTTTCTCTGGATTTTTTGTTCCTTATTTTGCTAAAGGCGTAAGGCGTAAAATAGCGAATTGGAAGAAAACGCTAAGCAAAACTCAGTTAAGAAAGAAAAAAATCAAAGTAAGCATCGCAATCCTCGGCGGGGGCGACGTAGTATTCCCAATTATAACAGCAGGAGTCATGCTTAAGACTTTAGGATTAACATCAGCGCTATTTGTAATTGCTGGAGCAACTCTTGGGCTTGCATACCTGTTTTTCTTTTCAAAAAAGAAGAAATTTTATCCTGCAATGCCATTCATAACAGCAGGAATTTTGCTTGGTATTGCGGTTAGTTATTTAGTTTTGTGATCTAAGAAATGTTTTAAGAGTTTAAGAATTCTTAATTTCTTTTAAAAATTTCGCACAATTTTCTCTCAACTTCAATTATTTTTTCTTTTTTTAAAGAACCAAATTTATAGATTATTAGCTTTTTTCTAAGTGTAAATAGCCTAGAAGGCCTAATAAAACTTTTTATTTTCAGACTTCCAGATTCTATATCTTTCATATTTAGCTCAATTTTATCTTTATCAGCTCTCTCTTTTGTAGTAATTTCACAGAGAATTATATCATCTCCATCCAAGTTTGCAACGACTAAAGCAGGCCTTTTTATTACCGATGTTAAGTCAGTAAATGGAAAATAAGTCACAATGATATCTCCTTTAGTATAAATTTGTTTCATTTTTTATAATAACGGAATTTTAGATTTTTACAAATCTTTCCAAGCCTCATTATCTTCTTCACTTAGCCAATCCTCTGCTAAAAGTTCCTGATCAGCCAATATAGGAGATTTTTCACTAATAATTTCTAATTTTTCAAGCTGCTCTACTCGACCTTCAATAATTTTTCTAACAAATTCACTCCATTTTATTTCAGAGTACCTTTTCATTTTTTTGTAAACTTTATCATCTATGGAAAGAGTTATATTCGTCATAATGTAATAAGTGGGCTCACTTATTTAAATCTTTCTGTATTAATAAAGTTTGGTTTTGAAAAAAACTAAACTAATAATTCAAGTCGAGGAAGTCCTCTTAGTTGCTTTAGTCTGGACAAATCACCCATAGTATGTGTATAAGCATGTTCTGCCTCGTATCCTATTAAATTGCCTGGATTAGAAACGACAAAATATCCTAAAGGAATCATGTTCCAAGAGCGAATTTCTGCGCAGCCAACATTTGCAAAAACCCCTCTTTTCAAATGCCCGTCTGTCATTTTTCCCAAATCATGCCAATTTACAGGCCCATCAGACGCAACCCATGTATGGTAATCTGCGTGTCCAACAACAAAAATATTTCCAAAATCTGTATCTTGAACTACCTGTCTTAAATCCTCAGAAGAAGCTCGTTCAACCAAATCAACTTTTCTTCTAAAACTAAATTTTCCCCTCTTTTTTTCCAATTCAAATTTTAATCCAGAAGCCGCGACTAAGTTATGATAATGGTCTATACTACTTTCACATCCATCTCCGCCACAACTTGAAACCAAAATTGCAGTTTTATCTCCTTTATTCGTTCTCTCAAGTAACCTTAATGCAAGATATTTGGGTAGAAGCTCTCTAACTAGCTTTTTCTCTCTTTCTTCAATGCCTGTTTTATAATTACTAGGTAAAAGAAAATCTATGTTTTTGTCTGGATATAAAATACTCATAAAAAATCTAAAATTTTTCATTATATAAGCTTTTCCCTTATGTTGTCACTTCAGAAAAGCAACATACAGAAAGATTTAAATACCTGCTATTTCTGAAAAAACTATGAGAAAAACACTAAGAAGTTTACTTGGGATTGCTACGGTTGGTTTAGCTTTGGCTGGATGTGAACTAGAAGGTTTCAGAGATGTAACAAGAGAAGAATTCAATAAAGCTGGGGCAGTTGTTAATTTAATTTACCCAGCCGTGGGGGATACTTTTTATAACTCTGGCCCATCAACTGGCACTTACATTGAAAGAGATTTGTCAATAGTGGACGTAGATGGAAACGGAACTGCAGATATAATCAAAGGTGAATTTGGCTTATCTATCAAATTTGTAGCTGATGAGTTTGCTAACCGAAAAATTGGCCGACTTGAAACTAACTACGCTAGATTAATGACTCCAGAAATGAGGGAAGCGGCAACAAGAGCGCTAAAAGCAGATCAAGATTTAGCTTATTTAATAGCTAAAAAAAATTATAAAGTATACCTAGAAATAAAAAGAAAGGAAGGTAAACAATAAAAAAATGCTCGTAAAACAAGATTTAATAAACAGAATTAAGGATTACTTTGACCTTAACATCTATGAAACAAAAGTTTGGCTGGCTTTGCTTGGAAAAGGCGTGGCTTCTGCAGGGCAAATCGCGGTAATATCTAATGTTCCTCGTTCAAGAACCTATGATGTCCTTGAAAGTCTTGAGAAAAAGGGCTTTGCAATTGTGAAGCTCGGAAAGCCTGTAAAATACCTTGGAGTAAAGCCATACATGATTCTTGAAAAATTAAAGAACAATGTAAGAAGCGATGCAGAAGAAAAAATAATAACTCTTTCAAACATAAAAAGCACAGACGAATTCCAAAAACTTGAAGAAATGTACAAAGGCGGCTTAGAACCAGTGAAGCGTGAAGATGTTTCTGCTGCATTAAAAGGAAAGTCAAACATTACAAATCATTTGAGAGATATCCTTCAAAACGCATCCAAGGAAGTAATAATGTGCACGAATGTAAGAGAAATGGGTTCAAAGTTAAAACTCTTCCAGCAAACAATTGAAAACCTTAAAAAAGCCAACATAAAAATAAGAGTTGCCTTGTCAGGAGACGAAAAACTCATCAAAAAAATGGAAGATGACTTACAGGTAAAAATCAAAAAAGTCAATGTAGATGCAAAGTTCTTCATAATTGACAGGAAAGAAATGCTCTTTTACATATCAAAAGATTCAAAAGAACCTGGCCAGTCCTTAAAGAACAAAAACCAGGAAGACATCGCCATTTGGCTTAATTCTGAATTTTTCGCCGGAGCATTCGCAACTCTTTTCGAAAAGGCTGTCGGTGGTGATTGAGAATGGCGGACGACGACTTCATTCCAAGAGCAATGAGAAGTTGTTTTTCTTCAAGAGAACTTGAGAGAATGACAGAGTTTTTTGATAAAAATTTTGATGGTTTAAATCTTAAAGATTTGCCAGAATATAGAACAGTAGTTAATGCTATGGGTGCTTATGCTGAAGCAGTAGCTTCACGTTATGTTACTGCTAAAGCTCAAAATCAAGGAGGGGAAAAATAAAATGACAAGAAAATTAGAAAAATTACTGATCGGATTTGGAGCGGTTGGCGTTGGTACAGGAATGGTTTTATCATATTTACCAAATGCCAAAGAGAACCCAGAGTATATAGTTGGATCAATTTTAGCCGGAGCAATTTCCACCCTTGTGGGAAGTTGGATTTATTCTGGAAATGAACAAAAAGCAATAGAAGAGGTTTATCGAAGATACCAGCAAGCAGCTCTTGAAGCAACTAAACAAAGAGAGCGAACTTAAAATGACAAACACAATAGAAGAAAGATTAATCGCTGAAGCAAATTTTGGCGATTTAGTAGAAGTTACTTTAAGAGAAGGTAACTTTTGCGCTCTGCATACTGAAGGTGGAATAACTATCTTTGAATCAAACGCTAAAGAATTACCTGTAGATGAACATAGAATTCTACATGCGGTTGGTTATTATGGTGGAATGACGGACACTAAATATGAAGATCAAGGAACTCAAATGGTTGAACATGCTGGGGGAGAAATATTAGTATGTTTAAATCCTACAGTTCATGATATAAATGCTGTTAGTCAAATACATTCTACTGGTGCAGGATACGTAAAAGTACCTCTTTCAGCTATAGAATCTTATTCAATTAAAGGAAAAGAGAGAAGAGGATTGAGGGTAGTAAATTAAAATGACAAACACATTACTAAGTTTAGCACTTGCTGGTGCAGTTGGCTTAGCTTCTGTTGGATGCAAGGATAAATTTACATTAAAGGGAGAATTAATAAAAGATTACGTCCATAAAATGCAACCAGAAGGCTATGTTTATAGAATAGTTGTCCAAAATTCTGAAGGAATAGTCACTTATCCGGTAATTGGAGATTCGGCAGAACTTGCAAGATTAGAAAGATATTTTGTGAGCAGAGAAGATAATGGTGTTAAAGGCGACTCTATAGCAATTAATCCAGAAAGCGTTATTTTTTCTTTAGATGAAGTAATTTTATTGCCAGAAAACATAAAAAAGATTAGACAACAGAAATAATTTCTTAAAAAAACTAAACTCCTAAACTTTAAAACTTACAATGTACATCTCTTTAATCTTGTCTGTATTTGACTTTTTCCAGCGGGCAATGAATTCTCTTAGACTGAAACTTATGTTTTCTTTAGCATAAATCCTACCGCTTTTGATAAAAGTTTTTTTGTGCCGTGCCTTAAACCTCTTTAGATTCTCTTTATCATCTGTTTTTGGGCCTTGGAGCAGAATTTCTTTTTTCGGCTTTACTGCAAAAGCGAATTTTGCTGTTTTATTGTCATTATATTGAAAACCTTTTTCTTTTACTTCAAAATATCCACTTAGTTCTTCGGCTAGGTGATTGTAAAATTTCAAGAGCTTGCTTCCGGCAATGTCTCCTTCTTGCCTGTCTGTCATTGCCTCCAGCAAGATAAACTCATTTTTCCTCTTTTTGGCGCTCTCCTTCAAGGTTTCAAAATCAACACCTTGGTTTTCAAAAGACTTTATACTTGGATTCTTTAAAAAATCAGTGCACGCTTTTTGGAATTTCTTAAAAGTTTCTTCAGACAATGCAGCAAGCACATTTCTCTGTTTATGCGTCGGGTCTATAAGAACTACCGGCGATTGCAATTTTGCAGCATTAACATCCATTAAAACAATGTTTTTGTTCTTATACTGTTTCTCGATGTCTATGACAAGCTTTTCTCTCGCATTAACTTTAGCCATGGCTGCTATGAATTTTAGAAAGCTTCCGTAATGGTAAATCAAAAGCTCCAAGCCATAACCTGAAAATCCCTTTATGTAAGATTCAGCGCCGTAACAGCCGTTTGCATGACAAAAAGCCTTGGCGAGCCTTACTTCATCCAAGAGATTTCCTTTTAATTTTCTTTTAACATAATTAACATGAAAATACGATAAATCGGTAATGTTCTCTGCTTCTTTCTGGTTTTTGATTTTTTTAACAGGGACAACCTCAAAGAACAGGTTTTTTGAAGCTTTGATTCTGAAATAATCTCTTGAGCCGTGAATTCTTTGCTTATTCTTGGTATTTTTCAGCATTTTTTCAGTTAAATCCGAGACATTGCTTTTTTTATCATTGCCAAAATACTTTTTATCAAATCTTATGAAAACATCTATGTCATAATGTTCTTTTTTTATTAGAGTCCTTTTGGCAGAGCTTCCCCCGACAAAAATCTCTGCGGCAATTCCTAGCGTTTTTCTGTTTTTTTCAAGACCTATGAGAAATTTTTCAAGAAGAATATTGATATTTTTTAGTCCTTCTTCCTTGGGTTTCACTTTTTCCAGCGCCTCTTTTAAAATAGAACTAATGTTTCTCTTTTTCTTCATGTCAAAATCAAGGTAATAATATTTATAAGGTTACCTCCATATAGACAATAAATGTGGATAGAAATTCTAAATTTACTTGTGACTCTTATGGGAGTTTTAATGAGTTTAGGGCATTTTCCCCAAGCTTATAAAATATATAAAAGGAAAAGTTCTAAAGATATCAGTTTGGTAACTTATTCTATATTTACTTTTGGCTCTATTATCTGGCTGGCTTATGGGATAACCTTGAATCAATTGCCAATAGTTATAACTTTTATTATTGCAGTCATAGGGACTTTAAGCGTTATGATTTTAGCTTTAAAATATAGGTAGAATCATTTTTTTCTCACATCAATCTCGTCTTCATCGGGATTCCGGATTTCTTTCAGGTCTTTCAGATTCACCCTAAGCGTTGAGGCAAGGTCAATTATGTATTTTCCTTCTTCAAGTTTGTAAATCAACGGGCGGTCTCTCCTGAATAATTTCGCAAGGTCAAGCTCAAATTTCCCCTCTCCTGTAACTCTTATAGATTCTATGTCGAGTATGACTGGAGCTTCTTCGTCCGTGATTCCAGCCATTTCTCTTATGTCTTTTTCGATTGATTTTCTTTGCTCTGCAGGAATCTCAATAATCCTTTCATTTATCTCTTCTAATTGCTCGTCCTTTATGTAAAAGAAAAAACGCCCCTTGCATTCTTTACAACCTTCAAGTATCTCCTTGCTTCCCTGAGGAATTATTCTTGAACACCTGACACATTGATGGGACATTTAAACTCAATGAAAAGCAGAATTATAAATTTTGTGGGGATAGAATTTGTGTATTGTCTACTTCTTCAGCAACAGCTCAATCTTCTTCGGATTCCTTTTTATTTCTTTTACTATTGTTGCAGGCCCGACTATCGTAACAGCACCCAAATCACCGCCGGCAATGGCCTTTACAAGCCCCGTTCTCATTTTTCCAAATATTCCCTCTTTGTCATTGCCGCCGATTACAGCGAGCTCAATCCCCTTGAAGTTTTTTAGATGCTTGATCATTGCCATTGTGTCTTCAATAAGCCTCGATTCCTCGTCAGCTTCCAAACGCCCCTGAATTAATAAAATATTATTTGCAAGAACAATATCAAGTATTTTTTTGATTCTTTGAGCGCTGGTTAAGCCGCGTATTTCCGAATATGGCAGAAATTGAATGCTGAAACCCTTTATCTTACCAAGATTTTTTCTGACCATTTTAATTTTCTTCTGATATATTTATTAAACCTTGAGTTATGAATAATAAAGATAAGATAAAGGATGTAATAAATATCACAGCAAAGCCTATTATAATATTTAATTGCATAGAGATCGTAATTAATTCTACACTCGGCGAGTAAGTTTCTTTTAAATTATTATATGGGATATATGTTAAAACTCCTCCAGCCACTGATATTATTAATAAAATTATTCCAATCCATAACTGAATTTTTCCTGCTACCCTCTTTTTGACCATTTTCTTTTATTATTGTTTTCTATTATATATGTTGTAATATATACTTTTAAATTTTATTTAAACCCTTTTTGCAAGCTTGAAGACAGACTCGTAAAACTCCTCCAAGTTTTTCCCATACTTTGCGCTAATGCCAACAACGTCATATTCAGGGAAAGCAGCCTCAACCTTTTTTATGTTCGCTTTTTTCATGTCAATTTTGTTGGCAACTATTAAAACAGGAATTTTTCTTGCAACAAGATTTCCTATTATCGTGATGTTTACCTGATTGTAAGGATTCTGCGTTGCGTCCAAGACAACAACAACAACATCCATGTCATCCAGCCACTTTATGCTTTCAACAACTCCTTGGGTTGCTTCTTTTGCCCTTGTTTTTGCCTCACCCTTCTTTAACTTATATTTTAAAAAATCTTCATAGTCTATTTTTGTGGCAATTCCAGGAGTATCGACTATTTTAAAAGTCATGGTTTTTCCTTTATAAGAAATTTCTACTTTTTCCTTGAATTGTACAGCTCTCGTTTCATGGGGTATCTTGCTGACATTTCCTATTTCTTCTCCGGTAAAATCTTTGCAGATTCTATTTGCAAGCGAAGTTTTCCCAGCGTTCGGCGGCCCGTAAAATCCAAGCTTCAGTTCCCTTTTCTGGCTAAACAAATTCGAAAAAATTCTCTTAAAGAAATTCTTAAGCGCCTTTGCCACCATATTAAATTTTGTTAAGCAGACTTATTAAAGTTTTTTATAATCCTTTAACATTTCCAGTTCCATATGTTTTTGGATTCTTTTTGAATAAGCTTGTTATAGGAATTTCAAACATGCCTGTTCTTTCACCAGCGTATTTTTTCATGGCATAATTTACTTGTTCAGAGCCCCATTTGGCTTTTTTCAGGTTCTCTGAAATGTCTTTATTGCTGAGCCCTTTCTTTTTAGAATTATGAATGTAGTTAGCCATGTTATAAAGATCGTTCCTATTTTTGAAAAGATAGTTTTCGTATCTTTTTCTGTACCATTCTTGGAGAATAACGTAAACAATGAATGCCGCGATTACTAGAAAGATAATAACAAGAATAAAGATAACCCATTTAGGCTTTTCTTCTCCAGGTATAGATTCCCCGGTATTGGTCAGAGAAAGCCTGTTAATTCCAGGAGATATGAATGCTGGAAGATTTGTAAAATCCACAGCGTCTGTTGTGTAAAATGAAATTCTTTCCATGTTGGTTATGTCAACATAAACATATCCTTGATCTTCACGAACAAGAACACCTCTTTCAAACCCAAGGCCTTCTAATTTCGGCATAATCAGGAAGTAACTGTCGCCAGTTCCTTTGTTTGCTACTTCTAATTCAAATACCTTAACAATAGACCTCAAGTCACCGTCGTAACTCCCGATGAATTCCTTGAAAGTTACTTTTGAGTCGATATTTTCTTGATTCCAGCTTATCACTGCATCAACATAACTGTCTTGATTATTGGAATCGTAGTCTCCGCCCGCCGCGTTTTTTATAACTTCTAAGTTTATGCTTTCTCTTTCAGGAGAAAAAGTGATTGACGTCGCAGTTTTTGTTTCAGAAATTGACTTTGGAAAAACTGGCAATTTTAAAAGCCTGGTTACAATTTGATTGTATTCTGCATCAGATTGTGCAGAGTTAAATCTGGTTTCGAGTGTTGCAATTTCTTGCGTCGTGTTTTCAATTCTTAAAACAGAGTCTATGCTTTCCTGGGAAAACACGTCGAAATTTGCCATTTGAGTGTTTATTCTATCAAGGTTATCTTTTGTTTTAATGATAGTTGTGTTTATGAGATTTTTAGGCGAGCGCACGCTTATGTTAAAGGTTTTTGAAGAGCTTAAGTTTCTGGTGTCTGTTACTGTCAGGGTAATTTTATAGTTTCCTGTTGCGTTGTAAGTATATCTTGTCGAGTTTGTCGTTGTTATCTGTGTTTTATTGTCTCCAAAATCCCAAAAGTATTTTTTTATGCCTGCTGCCGAATTTACAGAGGCTATAAAATCAGTTGGATATACAGAAGCAGTCGTTGTTGGATTTAACGAAACAATTCTTGGTATGTCTGTAACATTTACCTCTTGAGAAACCACATTCCTGCTCCCTAATTTAAGAGAGAAATTATACGATCCTACTGCTTCAGGAACAGAAAAGCTTCCATCGTTCAAATAAATAGGTTTAAATCCAGAACTTATTCTTGCCGGAGTTTCGCTTAGTTCATAAAACCTGTTTTCTGACACAAGCCCGGTTGTTTTCTGGTAGCTCATAGAAAGTTCTGTTATTGTTATTCTCTGGTTTGCTCCTGAAGTGAATTTTATTGGAACAACACATTCTGGATTGCAGTTGAGATTTCCATACTTGCTTAATATGTAGTTGTAAACCAGGCTTCCGAAATTTATTCCACTTGGCAGAGAGTTTTGAATTTGTAAGTTTCCTACAGGAGCAAAGCCTTTACCTTCTGCAAAAATCTCATATGCTCCTGGCGTCGAAGATGGTATTGGATTTCCGAAAAATCCACAGCCTTGAACAGGCGACGGATTTCCTCTTATTCTATAATCTCCTACACCAGAAACAGAATTTACACAAACATAAAATCTTCTCGGCGAAATCACAGAATAGTTGACATCACATGAAACTTCCTCAAAATTTCCGCTGGCATTTGAAAGCACACAGTTTGCAACTCTTGAATTATCCTCATAAATAACTGCTTCTAAAGTTCTTGAGCCACTGTTTTTCTTGACAAATGCCCCAATTTTAAACCCTTGGGAATTTGAGAGATTTATTCTTTGGCAATATGGCGTTTCTGATATAAGATTCTCTTCTTTTTCGATATTAGAATTATAACATCCATAAGTCCTTAGACTAGAACAGCTTGCAGAACCAACTTTGTTATTTACTACATCAACTTCTCCGTTGCTTAATATATCAATTGTTATCTGATTTTCACAGGATTCTAAGGCATCGCTGTTTAAATTGAAATTTATAGAATTTACTTGCGTGACATCTCCGGTGAATCTCAAGCCTAATGTTTTTGATTGTCCTATGCTTAAGTTGAAAGTTTTTGAAACCTCTCCACTAGCCGACGCATATCCTGTAGAACAATTAGTGGGCGAACACGAATAAACATAGCTGCTATTTTTCTTTAATAGGTCAATTAGTGTTATTGAATTGTTCCTTGAATCCTGAAAAAGAGAGTTTATCGGCTCATTAATCAGGCTGATGTTTACCCATCCTTTAACTGTTTCAGACTGCCCATACCGCGTTTCTATTGAATGGCTTTTGTTTCCAACAGCAAAATCAGCAGAAACCAAATTTACAAATAAAACTACAAAAAGCGCCAACAAAAAAAATGCAAACAATCCCTTAAAATACCTTTTAAAATATCCTCTATTTTTCACCATCTTTTAACCCGACTTTTTAACCCGAATTTATTTCTATGAAAGTCAGAAGATATTTATAAATATTCTTAGTTGCCTTTTAAAATAGCCAATATAAAATGTTTAATGTTAACTATGATATACTATGCAAAATAACTTTAACTTTATTAGAGATATTTTGACCTTTAATTAGCCAATTTAAAACTATCCTGTATTCTGTAAATCCATCATCATTCCTTAAGAAATTTGACCAATCTCACAGCAAAGGCAAATGGAAGAATCAAAATCAGCCCAGCTGCCATAAAGAATATTTCCATTGGTTCACTAAAATCTTTGAATTCCATAGAATTCAGCGCAAAAAACACTATTTAAATTTATTTCCTTGCTTAAATCTGGAGTTCTTTCTTCTTCCAAATTTCTTCATCGCCAAAACCCAGTAAATTAAACCAATGACAATTACGGCAACTATCAAATTATAGAAACTAAAGAAAGGAAGAGCAATTTGTGCAGGGCATTCAGCTATTCTTGAGCCGCTTACACACCGCAAGTGAAGTCCTTCAGGGTCATCTGCAGCAGTCTTTCCAGAAAACCATGTCCATCGTGTAGTCCAGCTGAATGTCAAAAATCCGTCGCTACAATCATCAGTTGTTTGCTGTGTGTAAACACACATTCCGACTGGTCCACTGACATTTGCATCACAATTGTTTGTTGTTGTGTTCCACGCGCATGAACAATCTACGTTTGGATAGTCGCAATCCACGCCGCTTGGGACACTATTCTCAGCTACATTGCATACATCATCATTACATGAACCAGAGTCAATATAATTACCACATGTTGCAATATCGCTACATTGAAAGATAACTGTACTTTGATTCACATGAAGCAGCTGGTTGTCTAATGTTCCGCTTGAAAGAGGCGAGTTTCCAGCACCAGAAACACTCGCTAAGAAATAATATTCTGGGTCATTGCCAAGAATTCCATCATCCTGCCATTCTGCTGCCCAGTTTCCTGTTGCAGTATTCCCAGAAAATGCAACACTAACAGGATTTACATTTACAGCGTCGTCAGTGCTTGTAGTATCGTCCTCCCAAACTACAAAAGAAACGCTTTGTGCATCGCAATTATTTCCCTGAACATTCAAGTTTACAGTTTGTCCTTCTGTTGCCTGTGTCCTGCTCCATGCTGCCGATGTTAATTGACATTGGGGTGGAGGTTCTGCTTGACAATTAACACTCACAGGACTTGTCGGATCATAACCAGCGTCACAAGAACAATCACTGCATCCTGTTCCACCATCACATTGTTCTCCACTATCAATACCTCCGTTTCCGCATGTTGGTGGTGGGGGAGGTTCTACTTGACAATTAACACTCACAGGACTTGTTGGATCATAACCAGCGCCACATTGACATGAAGCAGTACATCCTATTCCACCATCACATTGTTCTGAAGCTTCATCAACAACATTATTCCCGCATGATGGCGGAGGCGGCGGCACTTGCGTTACCGTTAATAAATTGCTTCTTGCTTTTATGTTTGCATCTGTAGTTAATTGTGCGTCAAAATAATATTCTGGATCGTTGCCAAATCCATCACTTTGCCATTCGGCAACCCATGTTCCTGTTGCAGTATTCCCCGAAAATGAAACACTAACAGGATTTGTTTGAACAGGATCATCGCCCGTAGTATCGTCCTCCCAAACTACAAAAGAAACAGCTTGTCCCCCGCAATTATTTCCTTGAACATTCAAGCTTACAACATTTCCTTCAGTCGTTGTCGTTGTGCTCCAAACTGCCGATGTGAACTGGCACGAAGGCGCAGATTCTATTTGACATATGCTCGAACATCCATCGTTGTTTGCAGTATTGCTATCGTCGCATTGCTCTACATTGGTTCTAACAATGCCATCACCACATCTCGCATTATTACATGAATTTGTGCAAGCGTCAGTATTCACAGTGTTTCCGTCGTCGCATTGTTCGCTTGCTTGGTTGACACTTCCATCACCACAAAAAGGTCCGATAGCACGACTTACTGTTAACAACCCACTTTGTGCATTTATACTCGAGTTTGTTGTTGATTGCGCAATGAAATAATATTCTGGATCGTTGCCAAGTCCATCACTTTGCCATTCTGCTGTCCAACTTCTTACTACCCCATTTGAAACAAACACAACATTGCTTGGGTTTATGTTTACAGGATCATCTCCGCTTGTAGTATCATCTTCCCAAATCACAAAAGAAACAGTTTGTCCCCCGCAATTATTTCCTTGAACATTCAAACCAACTGTTTGCCCTTCTGTTGCCTGTGTCGTACTCCATGCTGCAGACGTGAAAACGCATTTTGGTTCATTTTGACATGTGCTCGAACATCCATCGTTGTTTGCAGTGTTTCCGTCGTCACATTGTTCTACACCGGTTCTAATAATGTTATCCCCACAAACCGCGTTTTTACATAATGGGTATGTACATGCATCTGTGCTCACAGTGTTTCCATCGTCGCATTGTTCGCTTACTTGATTGACACTTCCATCACCACAAACAGGCCCAATAGCCTGACTTACTGTTAACAACCCACTTTGTGCATTTACACTCGAGTCTATTGTTGATTGTGCTATGAAATAATATTCTGGATCTCCGCCACCAAACCCATCATCCCGCCATTCTGCTGCCCAGCTTCCTGTTGCAGTATTTCCCGAAAATGCAACACTAACAGGGTTTGTTTGAACAGGATCATCCCCGCTTGTAGTATCGTCCTCCCAAATCACAAAAGAAACGCTCTGCTCAGCACAATTTGTTCCCTGGACATTCAAGCTTACAACATTTCCCTCGACAGTCGTCGATGTGCTCCACGATGCAGACGTGAAAACGCATTTTGGTTCAACTTGACATGTGTTCGAACATCCATCACCAGAGTTTGTGTTGCTATCGTCGCATTGTTCTCCATTTGATGGTTGAACAAATCCATCACCACATCTCGCATTATTACATGAATTTGTACATGCATCTGTACTCACAGTATTTCCATCGTCACATTGTTCTACTCCAGTTCGAATAATAGCATCTCCACATCTCGCGTTTTGACATGCCGGATATGTACACACATCATTAGTATTTGTGTTTCCATCGTCGCATTGTTCATTTTGTCCGTCATCGTTTGGAGTTTGCACAATTCCATCACCGCAATATTCAGGTGCTCCACAATTATTAGGTGTACATGATAAGCTACACGTTGCGGGACAAACCCCATTTTGAGCACCATCATCACATTGTTCTCCAGCTTCAACAATACTGTTTCCACATGAAACACAACTTCCCGTCGTTACAGAAGCCGATGCGTTCATATTTGGAATGTATGCGCCATTCTGCAGAGCCCTGATTAAATATGTATAAGGAGTATTAGGGTTGAAGGGGGATCCTATACCATCGTCAATAAAAGAATTAGTAGATGGTTGTGCAATAGGCCTATCCGATAAATCTAAACCCATATCACTACGCCAAACATTGTAATAAACCCCGGTTCCAGGAACAGCAGTCCAATTAAGAGTTACTTTGGACGGCGAACAACTATGTACAGCCGTCATTACTGGCTTAACAATAACATTAAGAGTTGCAACAGCATCTGCACAAACGCTCGGCGGACAACTTTGGCCAACTTGTGCTTTAAAATAATAAGTTCCCGGAGCCACTCCTGAAAGCGTCCATTGTTTTCCACCTGGACCAATTGATTCTATTCCACTCCATCCAGCATAATTTGATAATTTTTCTACTTTTAGATTTGAACTAGTTGTATCATTAAATTCTATTCTTATTTTAAAAGATGATTTATTTGTAATTAATGTAGGTTGATAACTAGTACTGCTATAGGTTTCTACATAACCGTCTGTTGAAGACGCAGCAAAAATAAATTGGTCAACAGCAAGAACTGGTTTCACGAATAAAAATAAGAAAACTATGAAAAAACTGAATAATACAATACTTTTTTTAAATTGTTTTTTCATTAAAAATTTAATCCTCTTCTCTTCTGATTAGCCATTTTTATCTTCTATTTTTTCTTTTCCCAGATTTCCTCATTACCAAAACCCAGTAAACCAAGCCGATGACAATTACAGCAACTATCAAATTGTAGAAGCTAAAGAAAGGAAGAGCAATTTGTGCAGGGCATTCAGCTCTTCTTGAGCCGCTTACGCATTGCAAGGAAAGTCCTTCAGGATCGTCTGCAAGAGTTTTTCCAGAAAACCATGTCCAGTTCGCAGTCCAGCTGAATGTCAAAAATCCGTCGCTGCAATCATCAGTTGTTTGTTGCGTGTAAACACATTTTCCAGCCGGCCCATTTACGTTTGCATCACAATCATTAGTTGTTACATTCCACGCGCAAACACAGACAATATTTGGATCATTACAATCCACGCCGCTTGGAACACTATTATCTGCAACATTACATAATATCTCATCATTATTACAATCATTTTGATTTACATAATTTCCGCAAGTTGCAATATCGCTGCATTGAAAGATAACTGTACTTTGATTCACATGAAGCAGCTGATTATCTAGTGTTCCGCTTGAAAGAGGCGAGTTTCCAGCACCAGAAACACTCGCTAAGAAATAATATTCTGGATCATCGCCGAGAAGTCCATCGCCTTGCCATTCTGCTGCCCAGCTTCCTGTTGCAGTATTCCCAGAAAATGCAACACTAACAGGATTTACATTTACAGCGTCGTCAGTGCTTGTAGTATCGTCCTCCCAAACTACAAAAGAAACAGTTTGTCCTCCGCAATTATTTCCCTGAACATTCAAGTTTACTGTTTGCCTTTCTGTTGCCTGTGTCCTGCTCCACGCCGACGATGTTAATTGACATTGTGGTGTTGTCGGACAATCCTGAAGACAGCTTGCCGAAGTTTCTCCCAAAGAAGGCTCACAAATTCCATTCCCACATGATGGAGGTGGCGGTACCGCTTGACAATTCACACTTAAAGGACTTGTTGGTTGATAACCAGCGCTACATTGACAAGAAGCAGTACATCCTGTTCCGCCATCACATTGTTCTCCACTATTAATAACACTGTTTCCGCATTGTGGAGGAGGAATAATTTGCGTCACTGTTAACAACCCACTTTGTGCATTTACCCTTGCGTTTGTTGTTGATTGTGCAATGAAATAATATTCTGGATCGCCGGCAAGAGGATCATCTTGATATTCTGCAATCCATGTTGTTACAGCATTATTCCCGGAAAACACTGCATTGCTCGCATTTACATTCACAGGATCATCACTACTTGTGCTATCATCTTCCCAAATTCCAAAAGAAACGCTCTGCCCAGCACAATTTGTTCCCTGGACATTCAAGCTTACAACATTTCCCTCGACAGTTGTCGATGTGCTCCATGCTGCAGACGTGAAAACGCATTTTGGTTCAACCTGACACGTGCTCGAACAACCATCTCCGCTTACAACATTTCCGTCGTCGCATGTTTCAACTCCGGTTCTAATAATGCTATCTCCGCATACTGCATTCAAACACGAATTTGTACAGCCGTCATTATTATTTGTATTTCCATCGTCGCATTGTTCATTTTGTCCGTCATCGTTTGGAGTTTGCACAATTCCATCACCGCAATATTCAGGTGCTCCACAATTATTAGGTGTACATGATAAGCTACACGTTGCGGGACAAACCCCATTTTGAGCGCCGTTATCACATTGTTCTGGAGGATTAATAACACTATTTCCACATAAAGGAGTACAAGTTCCAGTTGCAACAAAAGCAGAAACAGAATTATCTGCAGGCAAGCCACTGTTCTTTGTTGGTTTAACTGTATAAATATAAGCAGTATTAGGACTTATGGTAGTATCAATATAAGAATTAGTTGTTATTTGCCATGCGCTTGGATATCCGAGAGGGTTTGCAGAATCGTTTCTATCAACTTCATACCAATCAGCACTAGGAACAGCAGTCCAATTTAAAACAGCTCTTGATGGATCACATAAATGTGTTATAGATGTTATTGAAGGATTAACTTCAACATTTAAAGTTGCAACAGCGTTTGCGCAAACCCCACTTTCCCCACCTCCACAGCCCAATTGCCCGACTAAGACTTTAAAAAAATAATTTCCTGGAGGTACATTAGAAAAAGTCCAAACTTTTCCTTGACTATTGATTGATTCTGTACCATTCCAGTTAGCAAAATTTGATTGTTTCTCAACAAAGAGATTACTTTGAAGTGTATCATTAAATTCTATTCTTATTGTAAAAGTCTTATTAGTAGTTAATGTTGGTTGAGAAGAGCTGCTGCTATAAGTTTCAACATATCCATCACTTGCGGAGGCAGAAAAAATAAATTGATTAACAGCGAGAACTGATTGCGTAAGTAAAAATAATGAAGTTACTAAAAAAAGAATTAAAGTAAAGCCCTGTTTTTTCATTAAAAATATATCAACCTCTTAGTTCTTTATAACAGAAACTATTTTATAAAGATTTTGCTTATCTAGAATAAATTCCAGTAGAGCCTTTTTTCAATTTGTATTTTGTTGCGAGAACTAGGACTTCGAAAGGGGAAGGCGTAGGTGAATTAGAAAGATTAATTCCATTCATAATTTGATTTAGATAAGAGGAATGTAAAAAACCAAAAATATGACCCAATTCATGAGCAACAGAGGTACTACGAGCAATATCCCCAACTTGAGCCGGATTCATTTCAATTACCCCTTTTTTAAATAATATATTATTATTCCATCCGTGAGAAGCACCACCATTAGCAGTATAATCAACCCTAACCCCCTTAACAGGATCAGAGTTTACGATTTCCGCAAGATTTATTTGTCTTCCTGGTGGAAGCCATTGGTTTATAACAGGTTGCCATAAATCCATTATTCCTCTTCGAACAGCTCCCTCATATTCTGTCGATGGAGGACTACCAATGAAAACTTTAATTGGCATATCTGCGTCGTCCCATCTCGCAGGAAGCATATAATCTTGCGTGAAGCTCAGTAAATCTACTTTTATTATTTGATTTTGAACTATTTGCGTCTCGTAAGCTCTTTGAATTAGTTGTAAATTCCCTAAGTTAACATCTTGTCCACTTGCATTAATGGGAATCTTTACAATATAATATGAATCTTTGAAAAATCGAACATCTAAGGTATCCACGAATTTTGTGCTGTCAATTGGAGTTATTATTCTAAGAGTGTCATTTGAATTCGGAACCTGAAGCTCAAATTCTCCGTTGGCGTTTGCATTTATTTTAAGAGTATCATTTAAGCCTTTGACATATGAGAGTTGAATTCCAGGAACTCTCTCACCTGTTAAAACATGTTCAAGATAGCTGCGAATATCTGTTTGTGATGCGACAATTATGTTTCCTGTTCTTGTGTTTGCTTGTCTGCTTCCAGAGTCTGCAACAGCCCAGTCAATATAAGCAGGGCCTTTTGTTGAGCTCTCCCAATCTTTTGTTTTATTTGTTATGCTTGCCTGTAAATTGTTAGGATTTATTATAACATTTAAGTCAGGGCTTGTTGCAGTTATTGTTAAACTTGCTAAGGGATAAAGTGGACTCGTTACTTTTTCATTTAAATCCAAAACATAAGTTCCATCCTCATTAAAATTGAAACTAGAAATATTTACCACAGGACTTCCATCTCTTCTAATTATTTGTTCTAGTTTTTGTGCGCTTCTTTCTCCTTTAGCATCCTCAACAACCAATCCCACGTTGCCTTCTCCCGGATTTTGATAATTATAACAAGGTCTTACTCCAGAGGTTGAATCCATAACTCCTGGCTCAAAACTCCAAATGTATTTTACAATTGAACTTCTTGGTGCTGTGCTTGAACTTCCATCAAAACAAACATTAACGGGAGCGTAACCTTCTTTTGGATTTCTAGTAAAATTTGCAGTTGGTTTAGGATTTGGCTGAATTACATCATCATCACATCCATAAATAGGGCCAGCTAAAGCGCCGACTGTGAAAAGTACACGACTTTTTCTTACCAACCTTCCTAAAAGGCCATTTTCTACCATATTAATTTTAGCCTATTTTCGTATAATTATTTTACTATTTAAGGCTATTTAAGCTTTTCTTGCTGTTGTTACTAAAAAGGAACACTTTAACTTCTGGGTAAACGAAAGCTATATAAACTTTAAAGTAGTATCACAATTATGCTCCAGCAAGCCTCTTTGCAGGATTGTGAAGCATTGCCTTATTATATAGAACTTTCTAACTCATTTTATCAAGAACTATTAGGTATGTCGGAATTAAGTTATTTAATTTTTTTGAGTCTCAGGATTTCAGACAGATTATGACATAATTATTATGGAATATAAATAACTATTTAAAACAAAATCGGCAAAAATAATAAGACAAGAAAATGACTAATTATAACAAATCTTGGTGTGCACAAGGAAGCGAGAGTAATGGCATAAGATTAGCAATTGTTGGAATTGGAAATTGTGCAAGCAGCTTGGTACAGGGTATAACTTGTTATGGCAATATGAATGATGCGGGTGGCGTTCCTGGCATAATCCACCCACTTGTAGGATCCTATTCAATAGGTTCTATTAAACCAATAGTAGGATTTGACATTGACGAGAGAAAAGTCGGAAAAGATATATCTGAGGCTATATTCAAAAAACCAAATGTGACTACAAAGTTTTCTGATGTACCTAATTTGGATGCGAGAGTCTTTATGGGTCCAATACTTGATGGGCTTCCAAAACATATGGCTCTTATTGATCCCGAGATGAGTTTTGTTGCTTCAAAAGAAAGGCCTGTCGATGTAGCAAAGGTCTTAAGAGATTATTCTATTGATGTGGTTGTAAATTATCTACCAGTCGGATCTAAGAAAGCCACAGAATTCTATGCAAACGCTGCAATAGATGCACGTTGCGCGTTTGTTAATTGCATACCTATTTTCATAGCATCAGATGAAAAATGGATTCAGACGTTTGAAGAGGCAGGGCTTCCAGTACTAGGAGATGATGTAAAATCTCAACTTGGTGCTACTTGGACTCATAGGGTTCTTATTCAAGCATTTCTAGACAGAGGGGTAAGAATTTTAGATACAAAACAGGAGAATTATGCTGGGAATACAGACTTTTTGAATATGATGGATCCAGAAAGAATAAAAACAAAATTAGCCAGCAAAAAATCTTCTATAGAACATTTAATTGAAGATCATAAAAATGGTGGATATGAAATTCCTCCTGTGTATGCAGGTCCCGCGCAAGGAGAGAATAATCACGGATATGTCCCAGGAAGAAATGACAGAAAGATGGCAAGAATAACTATTAATGGTGTCAGTTTTGGTAACCAACCCATAAATATTAAAGCAGAACTAGAAGTAGAAGATTCACCAAATTCTGCTGGAATAGTGGTAGATGCGATTAGATGCGCAAAACTATCTTTGAATCGGGGTGTAAAGGGGGCTGTTCCATCAGCTTCATCATTTTTCTTCAAACATCCTTACGAGAAAATTCCTGATTCAGAAGCAATAATCCGTCTTGAGTCTTTTATTAGAGGAGATATAAGGAGATAATATGGGAAGTATTTTTAACAATTTGTATGAAGACATTAAGAATGAGTTTGAGATGCGTAAACCTACTGGTGTCCGTTCAGCTGGAATCTATGGTTCTTTTTCTAGAGGCGAAGCAAAAGAGAATTGGTCTGATATGGATGTAATGATTTTTACAGATGAAGATAAAATAAACCCCGAATTATTTCGCATATTAGAATCAATGAATAAATCTTTGTCCAAAAAATATCCTTCTATTCCTATAACATTTCGCATACATTCTTTTGATGAATTTCCCAGATATCGTCAGCACGAGGGTTCCATATGCCCTTATTCGCTCTTTTCATATTATAAAGATATGATATTTTTCTACGGGAAAGATCTCAGAGAAGAAATGAAAATCATATTAAAATCAAGTTCAATAAAAGAATCTATTGCAGATCTTCGTTCTAAATTATTAAGCAGCCGCCACGAATCCCGAAGTCTCATTACATCTTCAAATGAATTCCAGCCGTTTATTCAATCATTTCATGTGAACATTCATACCGAAGATATTCTAAAATATAAAATCAGTAAATTTGCTGATATGGTGCTTGAGTGTGCCTTATGTTGTAATGTTTTAAAAGGTTATTTTGTAAGAAAAAAAGCTGAAATAGCTGAAAATTTTAAAGCTCTATTTCCAAATTTCAAGTATTCTAATTTACCATTAGAGTGCAATACAATAAGGGAGAATTGGTCTAATAAAAATATAGCCCTAAGCAATGATTTTTTCCAAAATTGTGCTAATTTTTTTGAAGAGATTATAGATTTATTTGATCAAAATATTGATTATAATCAGATTAATAATGCTTTTGAAGGTTTTTTGATAAATGATAGTAAATTAAAATATCGTAAAAATGTTTGTGCGATAGCAATAGATGAAGACAATCGTATCCTAATTGTAAAAAAAGAAGAAGATAATTCTTGGCAGTTTATTCAGGGCGGAGTTAACGAGAATGAGTCTCTTCTGGACGCGCTAAAAAGAGAAATTAAAGAAGAAATAGGACTAAATCCTGAACAATTAAAGACTATTGCAGCAGCAAGTCATCTAAATATTTATGATTGGCCAACTGAGTTGCAAACAAAAAAAGGCTTTCGCGGACAAGAGCAGAGTTTTTTTGTTGTGGGAATAAGTGACAAAAACAGGTTTAAACTAAATGAAGAGGAACTTATGGATTATAAATGGGTAGATATAAATGAGATTCATTTTTTTATCACACGATCAGATTTAATAGAGTCACTTAATGCTATTAAAAAACAATTTCCAGAAATGCTAAAATGACCTTTTATGTATTTGTTTACGGGGCAACAGCAACTGGCACAGGAAAAACATCTTTTGCTTCTAGTTTAGCTTATCTTTTCTCCACTTATGGCTTATCGACCAGTGTGATAAAGTTTGATGGAATATTAAATATAAGCATGGAGAATATGTTCGCTTCGAAAAAGTCTGGAGAAATAATCTGGGCGGGCGAAGAAGTGTTTATAACACGTGACGGAAAAAAAGTAGACTCCGATGTCGGGGTGTATGAAAGATTTTTGAATAGGGATTTTAGTGGAGAAAATAATATCCTTAATGGGGCTTGTTATTTTGATTTATTACAGAAGCAGGTTAATCAAGAATTCTTAAAAGGAGAACCTTTAAGTTCTAACAAATATCTAATCCCTCTTTATCTAGAGAAGATTGAATCTGTATTTAAGAATGAAGAAGTGGGTATAATAGAGATTGGCGGCACGTTGGGCGATGACGATTCTTCTATGTTTTTAAGAGCTTTAAGAGCTCTGAAACAAAAAAACCCCAAGAATTGCATAACAATTTGTTATACATATCTCCCTCTTAAATCTAAAGCAGACATAATAAGTAACGACGAACCATTTCTTTTGAAAATAGTAAAAAATAATTATGAAACGGCTTTTAAATCTGATTTGCCACCAGATATTCTTGCAGTAAGGTCGGATTTTTCCCTCAGCGTAGACCATATAGGACGAATAGCGAGAGACACTTTTTTGGATAAAAACAATATTGTTTTTGTTCCCACAGTTAAAGAACTTTATGACCTCCCAATACAATTAATCAAAAAAGGGCATATTCTGAAAAAAATTGATAGCCTTTTTCCAGGAAAAATAAGGAAGCCGGGACATCTTGAAGAGTATAACAAGATTGCGTTTTCTGGAAGAAGTTCTGTATTGGTAATTGGTGAAACGGAGTCATCAGGAACTTATATTTCCCTAAATGAAGCGATAAAACATGCACTTCGGCATCTAGGTAAAGAAGCAGACATAACCTGGCTTAAACTAAATGAAATTAAAAATAAACCACAACATTTTGATTATATCATTGTAACAGAAGGAGAAACAGCTATTGAGGAAAAATGCAGCTTAATAAAAAACCTAAGAGCGCCCTTACTTTGCATAGGAAAAGTAAATGAGGCATTTAAAGGATTACCTCACTCATATATTATAGAAGACCATTTAGAGTATTTATCCAGACCAATGAGGCCCAAATTAATTAAATTTTTTTCTTCACAATGAAAGAGTTATTAGTTAGATCAGGCAATGAAGAAGTTTTATTAAAAACCGAATTTGAAAGTCTAATAGAAAGAATAAAAAAAAGTCAGTATATAAGACATATAATTCCGGATTTGGAGTTATGCGATATTTCTAAAGTAGGGGGAGCACCTATCAATCTTGAACTTGTCGCGGGTATGGGAGATTATGAATATTCTGGAAATACTATGCGCATATCTGCAGATTTTGATACAGTAGAAGAAGGCCAAATAAGTTTTATGATATTTCATTGTCTTCAAAGTCTGTCTTTAAAGAATTCAAGATATTTTGTTCATGGGGCGGCCGTACAACATGAGCAAGAACCCTATTTATTTCTGGGATCGCCTAAAGCTGGAAAGAGCACGATTTCTCTTGATTTGGCGTTGAATGATGGCATGAAAATTTATGGTGATGACTCAATCAGTTTAAAAGTCCAGGATAGTATTCTCATTCTTAACAATGGCAATACCCATATTGGGATTAATTCTAAGCTTAAGGAAAATCCAAAAATAAAAGCCCACTACCCTGGAGAACTTCTGCCCTATATAGATAGCAGGGTTTTAAATTTGCATACGAGTGATCCTAGGGAATTAAGAAATGTTATAATTTTAGAGTCGGATTTATTTGCTACAAATGGTAACCATAGAATTCTGGCCAATCGGGGAGGATTGTATTTATATGAATATATCTCCAGAGAGAGTCGGGGAGCAGGATACTCCATATTTTCTCATGATCTGCCTTTCCCATCTAATGATACTTTTTCTACAGCAAGAAATCTAATTAGAGCAATAAGAAATTCTGATATTAATTATTTTATAGTATCTGGGAGTTATGAGGATATGTTAAGTTCTTGCAGGAGGATTATCAAAGAAAAGGATGTTAAATAAAAAAATTGTTATTATCTCGCAAAGTTCACTTGATTTATTTGAGGATAATCTCTATTTAGGGGGGCCTGTATCCTATGGGGGCTCTCTTTTAAACAATCTTGGTGCAGATTTTACAGTTATACCGATGTTTAAAAAAGATTTCCCTTTTATAGATTACTATAAACGCAAAATAAAAAATTACATGCCTATTTTTTCTAAAAATACGACAACATTTGTTATGAATCTTATAGAAAATAAAAGATATGTAACTCCGATAAAAAAAGCAGATAAATTTGATTGTTCTATGATACCTGATGAAGCATTTAATGCAGGATTTATCTATCTTTCACCAATCATAAATGATATGCCTATTAATTTTATTAAAGACATTAAATCAAAATCTAAAGCTATAATCGCTATAGATCCTTTTAATAATGATTCAGGCCATTTCAGTAAGGAGGAGATGTCTTATTTTAAAGAATTAGTGAAATATACGGATATTATCAAATTATCCGAAAATGAATTACTTGGGCTGGCAGGAAAAAATGAGTTCTCAAAGGCAGTAGACTTTCTAAAAAATTTTGATAATTTATTTTTAATAACTCTTGGTGCATTGGGAACATTTGTTTTTAAGAAAGAACTGATAAACAAAATTATCCCAACTTTAAGAATGAAAAAGATAGTAGATGCTACCGGATGTGGCGATGTCTTTTTGGCTGGTTTCTTATATGGGCTATCTAATGATTACTCCCTGGAAAAAAGCGTCCTATGGGGAAATGTGTGCGCTTCATTATCAACCTCATCAAAAGGACCTGGGTATATGCCAGCTAAAGACCAAGTTATCCAAAGTCTAGAGTCATTCAATAAACGTGATAAATTTAAAAAATAGGTATCCTATAGGTAGTAAAGGAAAACTGGAATGTAACGAGAAAAAGTTATAATAAAATTTCTTATGAATTCTAACTAAGTCTTAAGAGAAAATGAAACAAAAAATATTATCTTTTATTGTACATGATAGAAAGTTTTTAGTACTTAGAAATAACCCCCATCCAAAACACGGAGGAGATTTTTGGTTTGTCGTTACAGGGGGAGTTGAGAAGGGAGAAAACCAAGTTGAAGCCGTTAAAAGAGAAGTTTTTGAAGAGACTGGATTAATAGTCAATGAAATTTTTGATTTAAATTGGGGTTCAGTTTATAAATGGGAAAAAGATTTGTGTGAAGAACTAAATTTTGTCTCTTTTGTTGATTCAGAAAATATAATCCTCAATGAAGAACATACAGAACATGAATGGTTAAATCTTGATTCATTTATAGATAGAATCAAATGGGAAGACGATAAAGAACTATTAAGAAAAGTGTTAAAAAAAGCGTTGAATAAAAAACAATATTTTAAAAAACAAGAAATAAAGGACTATGGGGAAAATGAAAAGAACTAATGATCTTTCTGTCGCTATCATGAATTTTAATAATGAATCCAATGTAGGAGGCCTAATAAGGACCGCAAATGCAGCCGGATTAAAGGAAGTTGTTATAGTTGGAAGAAAGAAATGGAACATTGGAGCTGCTACAGGGGCTCAATCTCTTACAAAAATTGTCAGAATGCCTACTACAGAAGAATTTTTATATTATTGCAAAGATGGGGGATATAATCTTGTTTCTGTAGAAATTGGTGAAGATTCTTCAAATATTTTTTATTATAGTTATCCTGAAAACCCAATTTTGGTTATCGGAAACGAAGGCACAGGAGTTCCACTAAGAATCTTAGAAGCTTCTAAAGGGATAGTTTACATTCCTCAATTTGGAGAAGTTGAATGCCTAAATGCAGCAACATCAGGAAGCATAGCAATATATGATTGGATAAGAAAAAATAATGCTTTGGAAGAAAAATATAAAATTATAATTTCTTTTTAATTTCCAATAATATTTTATTTGGGTTTGTATTAATTATTGATTTCCAATCTATCTTTTTAGTTCCTTTCAAATATTTTTTTAGTTGTTTTCTTATTGGCGAATCAATATAAACTATTGGGCTTCTTAGCCATTCTGCAATTTGAGGATTTGATTTAATGCTTAACTCTACAAATTTCCTTATATCCCATCTCTCAACATCAAGATTATTTTTATTTAGGTTAATTTGTTTTGGAGAGTCATCTAAACCAATATAACTATCTAAATTTCCTATATGTATACTTCTAACATCATAATCTGAATCTTGTGAGGCAAATCCCCATGCCCGAGATCCGGATTCTATTGCCCATAATATTTTTACTTTATGCTTTTTTTCTATATCTTTTATTGCATTTAATACCTGTTTTTTCATGACTTAGTTAGAAAAATATTCTTTTAATATCTTATTATTTATTTTACCCCTTCACAACAACTAAAGGTCTTGTTTTAGCGACGAGGTTCCCTATTCCGAGCTCGTGAGAAACTCTGACTACTTCGTCGACGTCTTTGTATGCTTCTGGCATTTCTTCGGCAAGCCCTTTTAAACTTCCTGACTTAACTTCAATGCCCTTTTTAGCAAGATCAATTTTTACTTGTTCTCCTGTTTTTGTTTTTATTGCGGCATGTCTGCTCATTAATCTCCCTGCCCCGTGTGCAGTGCTTCCAAAAGTCAAGTCTTCTGCTTTTTTCATTCCGACTAAAACATAAGAAGAAGTCCCCATGCTTCCGGGAATAAGTATTGGCTGTCCTATCTTCCTATAAGACGCCGGAATTTCTTTTCTTCCTTTTCCAAGACTTCTAGTAGCCCCCTTTCTCATGACTAAAAATTCCTTTTCTTTTCCATTTACATTATACTTTTCAAATTTTGCAATGTTGTGACATACATCATAAACAACATCGACTTCTGATTTTGGGAAAAGATACCTCATTTCTTCTCTTACCCAGTGTGTTATAAGCTGCCTGTTAGCAAAAGCAAAATTTGCAGCCGCAGCCATTGCTTTAAGATAGTTCTGTCCAAGCTTGCTTTTTATCGGCGCATTTATTAATTCTCTATCAGGCAAGTCTTGTATTCCATACTCGTCTTCCATTTCTTTGATATAATCTGAAGCAACCTGATGCCCCAATCCTCGAGAACCGCAATGAATCATTATAACAACCTGTCCTTTTTTCAATCCGAAAGCCTTTGCAATTTCATTATCGAAAATCTCGTCGACAAATTGAACCTCTACAAAATGATTTCCTGCTCCAAGAGTTCCTAGCTGTCCTATTCCCCTTTTCAAAGCTCTATCAGAAACCATCGAAGGGTCAGCTCCCTCAAGACATCCTTCTTCTTCTGTATGTAAATAGTCTTCTTTTTTTCCATATCCTTTCTCGACAAGATGCTTTGCTCCGCCCCCCATTATTTTCTTTAACTCATCTTTGCTCATATTGAATTTGCTTCCACGACCGACGCCAGAAGGGATTTTTCGGTAAAGAGCCTCGACAACCTCTTTTTGTCTTTTCAAAATATCTTCCTTCTTTAAATTAGTCCTTAAAAGCCTGACTCCACAATTAATATCGAATCCAATCCCTCCTGGACTAATTATACCCTTTTTACCGTCAGAGGCCGCCACCCCCCCTATAGAAAATCCGTAGCCAGAATGTATATCAGGCATGCCTATAGAATGTTTTTCTAATCCTGGTAACATAGCCACGTTTACAACTTGTTGAATTGCATTGTCTTCTAAACTTTCTAGCATTTTTGGAGAAATAAAAATCCTTGCTGGAATAAGCATTTTACCGTCCTTGGGTATCTCGTAAATGTTCTCATCAATTTTTACAAGTTTTTCTTTTATTCCCATTTTAAACATCAATAACAACTTGCGCTGTCCATCTTCCGGCAGATTTTTTTATAAACATATCGTTGTAAGTTACAGCCTTAATATAATGTCTCGCCCTTCCAGCCAATTTTTCTTCTCCAAAAGCTTCTACCTTTAAATTTTTTTTATCGTCGCTTAATTTAACTTTTATATTAGAAATTAAAAATCCTTCTGTTTCAAACAGAAATAAAATTTCTTCTAGAAATCTGAACATAAGCGCTTCAAGGTCATTTCCTTTAATTAAAAATTTCTTATTCACATCTTTTTTAATTTTCCCATCGTGTAAAACACTGGTAAAAGCCAGAGCAGAATTTTCAAATACCTCATTAAGGTTTTTTCCAAAAGCCCTGAATTTTATGTCTGCCGTATGCTCCAGAAACACGAATTTTTTCATGAAAAAATAAAATCAAGGGACTTTATTAAATTACCCACAAGGTTTTTAGAAAAGTTTATAATCTCGAGAAACCCCCAAAATAACATGAAATCAAGGCCCTTTTTTGTTGTGAGTCTAGTAGTAATTCTCTTATTAACAAGCGTGGCATTAGTGTCTTCTGCACGGGACGATGGAAAAAATAAACGAGACAACGGGGAAGATAAAATCAGAGTTGTTGCCCACACAGACAAAGAGGTTTCTGACGCGTTGGCAAATGGCTGTAAGGTGGTAAGAGAGGCAAGAGGTTTAAAAGCATTAACTTGCTCTCAAACTGTTGTTTCTTCGTTAGGGCTTCAAGAAGATATTAAGGTTTTTGCAATGGATTCCAATGCTAATAAGCAAATAAGGGCTGATGTTGTTCAAAGCTCTGGAAACAATGGACAAGGAAGAAAGGTTGTTATATTGGATACAGGATATGATTACAATCATCCTGAATTAAGTTCTAGTTATCTTGGAGGAAAAGATTTTGTAAATGATGACGATGATCCTTTTGATGGCAATGGACACGGAAGCCATATTGCAGGAATCATAACTGCTGACGGAATAGATCCAAAAGCAAAAGGAGTCGCACCTGCAGCAGGAATAATATCTGGAAAAGTTCTTAGTGATTCTGGCGCAGGTTACTTTAGTGATGTTGTTGCAGCAATATACTGGGCAGTTGACGGCCCTGATGGAACTTTTGGAACAGGAGACGATTTTGGTGCAGACGCGATAAGTATTAGTTTAGGAACAGCACCGCCTTATACCTACAAAGGATTTTGCGATGGTGTTTTGCCATCGTTAACAGACGCAATCAAATACGCAAAAGATAAGGGTGTTTTAGTTGTGGTTGCATCAGGAAATAGCGGAGGCGCAGGAGCTTCAATTCCCGGTTGTATAAGCTATTCAACAACTATCGGAGCAGTTGACAGCAGAAATAGAATTGCAAGTTTTTCTGGAACCGGTAACTCAGTTGATTTAACAGCTCCAGGAGTTAACATATATTCATCTTGGATTGGAAATTCTTCTTATGCAATATTAAGCGGAACAAGCATGTCAACACCAATGGTTTCCGGGGTTGTCGCCTTAATTAAGCTAGCTCACCCAAGTTACACCGCAGCACAAGTAGAAAATGCATTATTCAAGACGGCAAAAGATCTTGGAAAAAAGGGTAAGGACACAAGTTACGGATGGGGACGCGTTGATGCGTATAGCGCAGTAAGTTTTGTTCTTTGATTATTAGTTTCTAATTTTTTTTATTGCCCCGTTTATGGCTGTGATGTAATTTATTAGACTTTTTTGAAGCCCTGTTTCAATATTTTCATCAGATCCGGAGCCAAATCGCTCAGAAAATTCTAATTTAATTCTTGCACTTTGGTTAAAGAGCAGCTCGCCTTCAACTAGTGTAAAATATTTAAGATAAGTATGGTTTGGCGCGAGGTTTTGCAAAACAATATAACTATCTCTAGCTTGATGAAGCAAATCCATAAGAGATTTTGCCATGGTTTTACTAAGATTTTCTACGCTTTAAACTTTATTCTGATTAAAAGCTACTTTTCCCAGCAGAACAATTTTAACAGTCTTGGTTTGAAAGTATTCAGCGTGGAAGTAATCATGACAGATTCTGCATAGATGTTTTTTTCCTGAGTTCCTGAAAGCGCGCAAGAACCAGATGGGTTGCATATTTTTGCCTCACAATTAAGATTTCTTGGTATCTTGTTTTCTATCGCTATCTTTGTGCCTGGTGCTTGAGACGCAAAAGCAGCCCATTCAACTTCCCCATTTGTTGCTAAAACCTCTGCTCTTAATGTATTGTTTAATTCTATGCTTCGTAAAATTGAAATTTCAATATCTTGAACTAAAGCAGACGCGTCTGACCCAACGTCATTGCTTCCTTTGCTTATAACAAAAAGCACGATGCCTGCCAATAGTAAAATTGCAACAAAAGCTTCGGCAATTTTTATCCAGCCGCGTTTATTTTTTTTCATGTTTTATTTATTCTTATTGCTCGCATTAAAAATACTCAAATTTATTTTATTTTTAATGTAAACTAACCATTTATACTAATTTTTATTTTTAACATTAGCCCATAATATTTATATCTAATTTCTTTTACTTAGCTATATTTTTACTTAACTATTTATTTCCTCTTTTTTCAATTATTCAATCACCATATTTTTACGTTTAGGAAACCAGATTCTTCATTAGCCTTATCACTTATGTAAACTATTGGAACATCCTTTGCATAGATGTTTATATTGCTTGAAATCGTCTGATTTTTACTCTGTGTTGATATTTCTGTTCCGTTACCATATGTAAAACTAAAATCGAATTCATTTCCTTGTGAAATTTTTAAATCATCTTTTAAACCATCGTAATTACTGCTGTAATTTTCAATTAGTTTTACAATTTTTGTCTGAAAAATGCTTTCGTCTGTTTTTACCAGTCCAAGAACGTAGCCGCTTCCTTGACTAAGTTGCGGGCAGGGATTTATTGCTCCAGTTACCGTGGCAGAAAATTCTTCTGATCCATAAACTTTGAAAAAGGTAGCACCATTTCTCACAACCAGCAAATCATCGACGTCAACCCGTGTTTGCAGGGTATTTCCAGAATTATCTCTTGATATGACCTTGTTTCCAATACCTGTTGTGCTAAAAAAACCAGAAAGCCTCACGCAATCTTGAGAAGGGCTTGGTGGAACGATTGCTACAGAAACAGATGTTAAATTTGCCGAGATTTTTTCCATTAAACCTGTCGCCAAAAATTCCAGGGAGTTATCCTTTTTCTCTGTTTTTAATGCCGGCTGTGTTATCAAGTAAATAAAAAATATGAATGTCATAAATATAACAAATGACAGAACAACGCCAACATGAGAACCTTTTTTTTGTTTCATTATATACACAATTTTAATTAAATTTTTAAATTTTTACAAATCTTTCCATGCCTCATTATCTTCTTCACTTAACCAATCTTCTGCTAAAACTGCTTCTGACATTATTGCCGCAAAAATCGCATTGTTCATTTCATCCTCCGAAAAAAGCATTTGCTCCCGCAGAAATAATAAATGCCATTACCATCAGTATAAAAGAGTGTTTTATTCCTGGTTTTATAGTGCCTTCTGAAAGTTTTCCTATTGTTAAACCAGAGAAAAATCCCTGGATTAAGAGAAGATAAAGGAAAGCATTAGATAATTCTGACTGGCTTATTGGCGCCCCGCCACCGCCACCGATAAAGCCGGCAACTCCGCCCAATCCTCCACCGCCCGAACCCCCGCCAGGAGAAGCAATTCCGCCGAGCAGAGGAATTATTTGGAATTGAAGAACAAGAATTATAATAATGAAGACGACAAAGATAATGTAACCCTGAACAATTAATGTGGATATGCCCGCCTTTCTTTCTTTCTTCAGTTTATCAGTCGTGCTTACTGCCTCTGCAACAGATTCAAGTATTCCGCCTATTTCTCCCCCGCTTTTTTCTGCCTGTCCTATCAACGTCAAAGATCTTGAGATTGTCTTGTTTTTTACATCATTTGCAAAAGTTTGAAGTGCGGCGCTTAATGGAATTCCTACAGAAATCTGATTAGCCAATTTTTTTATGTTTTCGCTTAACACACCATAGTACTTTCCTTTTACCTGGATTATGCTTTTGCTTACCGGTGTTCCTGTCTTTACACTCTCGACGAGGTTTCGCGCAAATTCAAGAAACATCTCCTCTTTTTCAGAAGCAATTCTTGTTTCTCTAACAATTGAAATAACAAATGGTAAAGCGCCAAGAAGTATCCCCATTCCGAAAATAAAAAAGAAAAACCTCGTGTTAATAAGAAGCAAAGAAACCAGCATAATTGCTAAAGCAACTCCAATTCCAAACCAATGTAGTTTTTTTATTTCCATTTAAGCTCCTTCTGGCTGTTTAATATGTAAAAACGCCAAAAATAAAATGTTGATAAGAGAAACTGCGAGAATCATTATAAGTGAAATCATTCCAGTGCTTAACGATATTCCCAACCCGCTTATTCTCATCATCATTAACAAAAGCATAAGAATCATCGGAGCAGCGATGACAGCGCTTATGTAAATATCCATAAATGTTTCAGAAGCCTTTGCCTGTTTTTCTTTTTCAAGCCTATGGTCAAAAAGTAAGCTCTGAGAGCGTTTCTCAAAAAATTCAGGGAGATCTCCACCAGAATTAATTGTCGTCGCCAAACCATTAAACAGCTCTGAAAGTTTTTTGCTCGGGCTGTTGAAAGAACGGTTTCTTAAAGCCGTAACTAAATCATATCCATAAACATTTATTTCATTTTGAATTTTTATAAATTCTTTTTCGAGTGCAGGATACTCTTTTGTTGAAATAATTATGTTGAAAATCTTACTTGGCTCTATCATAGAACTCGATATAGCTGACATATGCACAACAGCAAAAGGAAGCTCCTGATTAATCTTGCCTTCGCTGGATTTTTTCTCCATTGTTGGGTAAAAATAAGCAAAAAGTAAAGTTACTCCCGGTATTGCAAATAAAAGCCAAAAAACTTTCAAGAACCTGATAGCCAAACTTCCTTCTACAGGAACAATAAAAGGCGGCAATGCTACAAGATTAAAAAACAAAAAGAACAGCATTATGAAAATAGCCGCAAAAAAAGACAAAACAGTGCTGAAAAAAATTACAGACACATAAGCCGCAGGCACGAATTCCATGTTGGCTTTAATCAAGTCTCTGCTTAAGTCTTTGAATTTCCCTTTATTGATTAAGTTTGTTGAATAATTATGAAACATCTTGCTGGCGAATTTTACATACTTTCTGGGCTTTCTTTCCTTCGTCTTCGAGATTTTCTCTCCTTTTTTTCTCATTCTTGAAAGAGTCAGCTTCTCTAAAGAATCTGGCTTCACTCTTCTAACATCTTTGACAGAAACAGGTTCTGGCTGAGTTTTTTCCAGATTTCTCTTAATTTGGTTCTGAACAGGAATATTTCTTTCAAGCTCCAATTCTTCCATTTCTTCTGTGCTCTTGAGAGGCTTAAACACGAAGATTTTTTCTGCATTGGCAATAACTTCATTTCCGGTTTTCCTAAGCTCGTTTTTCAGCATCGAAGTCTGAGAAGAAATCATTCTCTTTTCTCCAGGACTATCCGCGTTTCTATAATGATTAAACAAAGAACTTAGCTCGTTGAGGATTTTTCTTTCTCTGGAAATACTTCCTCTAAGCTGTTCAATTAAGACATTTTTATCTAACATTTTATTTAAAATTTTAAAGCTGAGTCAGCAAATCTCGAATAATTTATTTCTAAGTTAATACAGAAGCTTGTTAATAGCTCATCACTGTTTTTGACATTAACATTTTCTATATCCTCTTTCATCATTTTGCGACCTCAAAAATCCTCCTTTGTGTTTGAATTAAAATGGCTTTTGACCTGTTGAAATTTTCTGGGTCTTGCTTTTCGTAAGCTTTCTTAAGTTTTTCAAAAGAATCTTCTAATGTTTTTACAAGTTGATTAAGATTAGAAATTTCCTCTTCCACATTACCCTTTTTTTGTACTACCTCTTTTCCCATTTTGAATTCCAATCTAATAAAAAAGAGGATTTACGTTATTAAATATTTCTTTTTATTGAAGAACAAGCCTTTACTGAACCCCATACTGGCTAAGAACTTCTGCAGGCTTCTTGTAATACTGTGTTATAACATCCTGGAATTTCTGGAAATCAAAAACTTTTTCCTCATAAAGCCTGTAAAGCAATTGCACTCTTCTTAAAAACTCTTTTTGTAATTCTTCGTTGCTTATTCCGAATCTTTTTGAAATTTTTTCCAGTATCTTGCTGTTCTTCTTAAAGTAGAATTGGTCCTCGGCAGGATTCCATGTAAAAGGAGTATTTGTTACTGCAATGCCTTCAGGAGTCACATTTATTATTTCAACTATCTCCCTGAGTTTTCTTGTTTCCTGCTTTTGTGCTATTGCATGTGTCATAATGCAAATACAATCAAGAACATTCAGCAGCGTCGGAGAAAGTTCTATTGGCGGAGTTTCCAGTCTTTTTATGACAGTATCAACAGAGTCTGCGTGAAGAGTGCTTATTGAAGAATGCCCAGATGCCATTCCCTGGAAAAGAACATACGCTTCTTTCCCCCTTACTTCACCGACGATTACATAATCAGGGTTTTGCCTGAAAGAGCTTTTTAACAATGCAAATAGGTCGATTTCGCCAACACCACCCACACCAGTAGCACTTCTTGCAACACTTGGAAGCCAGTTTTCTCTAGGAAGGTTTAATTCTCGGGTGTCTTCAATACTTACAACTCTTGCTTCCGGCGGAATGAAAAAAGCAACAGCATTCAGCAAAGTTGTTTTTCCTGAAGAAGTTCCTCCGGCAATTAATATGTTCATTTTATACTGAACAAGAATCCAGAGATAAGCAAGCATTTCCGGACTTAAAGTTCTGAAAGAAAGAAGCTGCGGAGGAGTCCATGGTGTTTTAGTGAATTTTCTTATTGTGAATGTCGGCCCTTTTGTGGTAATGTCTTTTGTGTATGTTGCGTTTATTCTGCTTCCATCAGGAAGACTCGCGTCAAGAATAGGAGAAGCGTACGATATATACTTCCCGCAACGCTGCGCAAGTTTTTCGACAAAACTCTCGAGTTTTTCTGTATCGTTAAAACGAAGCGTCGTTTTTAAATTTCTAAATATTCTGTGGACAATATAAACAGGGCTTTCGTTTCCGTTGCATTCTATATCCTCGACAAAATAATCTCTAAGAAGAGGATCTATTTCATTGAATCCAACAAAATCACGAACAAGATAATAATATATTTTTTTGTAAGATTCATATGACATGCTTATTCCCAATTCAAAAGCAATCATCTTGAATTTCTTGTCAATATAGTCTAAAAGTTTTTCAGTATCTTTCTCTACAACAGCATCAAAATTAATCATGTCTCTCAAGGCGGCAATAATCTGCATTTTGTACCTGCTCTCACCCTCGTCTAGCACAGGTTCTTCTATTTCATAAACGACTTCATAAATCTTAGGGTCCCAATAAACATGAATAAAAGCAAACGGCGCAATGACGCTGTATCTAACATCAATCTTAGTCTTGTCTCTGACTTTTTTCAAAGGAGGAACTGCCGGCGAGAAATTTATTGCAACTCTCGGATAATCTTGTATGCTTTGCATTTTAAAATTTTTTATTCTAATTCATCGTGGCAGGACAGGGAATTGAACCCTGCTCTCCAACTTGATGAGGGTTGGCGACTGAACCAATCGTCCATCCTGCCGTAAAGTTTAAATAGTTTGAATATATCAATATACTATTGATGAGGGTTGGCGAATTCTTATTTTTAATATACATTTTTTATTTATGAATTTTCATATTTTTTTAGTTTGTTACATCTATGTTTATGACGCTTCCTCCTTTGTCTGAAATAATAAACTTATAAGGGGTTGAGGCTCTTGTTACATCTTTTAATTCATCTCTATTTTGAATAGTAATATTGTACTTTCCTGAATAACTCTTAATTAAAGTCACTTCATTAATATTTCCTTTTTTTTCTGTGTTCGCGATTATACCCCTAAAACTTACATTTTCACCTGGTTCACTATACTTATATCTGCTTTCTATTTTAAAATATAGCCTGTCATTTACTCCATCGATAGAAAGTGTTCCTTTGTTTAAGCCAACTTCAAGAACCCTCTGATTTCCAGGTCCACCAAAAGTTAACTCTGATACTATAGAGTCTATATCTTCTAAAATGCGAACAGATTGTTCTATTATTCCCTTGTCTTGAGTTTCTTGTATTTTTGGTTTTACAAAAGTTAAAACCAACCCAATCAAAGCAAATGCAATCAAAGTATAAACCATTGTCTCTACCCAGATTTGCCCACGTCGAGAGAACCTCTGATTTTTGCTTTTCTTATTCATCACACCCTTCATTAACTTAACAGGAAAAAATAGTTTATTAATTTTCCCTACTAGGAATTCTAAATTTAAATAGCTTAGAGAAATATTAAGGAGCTAAAGAAAGACAATTGTCAATTTCTTCAATAGCATCTGAAACCTCGCACTGGTCATTGCCTATTACAGGAGCTATTCTTATAGATTCAGCAGGGCCCGAAAGTCCTGCTGCGCCCATATTAAAAAGGTAAGTAAGTCCGGAGTTTTTCCCAGGCAACTTGACGTTTGTACTTCTGTCAGGATAAGCAACAAGATTAGCTACCTGTGTTACTCCGCTGGTTAGCCTAAAACTTGCAGAAGTTCCCGCAGCAGAAACCCCGATAAGGAGTTCATCTAAATTTACGTCGCCGACACTTATCGAAAATTGGAGTTCATTAGAACTGCTATTGTAGCAAGTATAATCATTGTTGATACTTATTTTCCCAAAAGTTTCGAAACAGCTGGATTTAGAAAGATTGTCTTCAACAAGATTGTTAACAACTGCCCAAACAATTCCCACCAATGTAACTGTTAATGCTAGAATCAAAACCACGCTGACAATTTCTGACAAACCTTTTTTACCTCTTTTAACCATTATTTTATAAAATGATTTTGAAGTTTATAAATTTTGGTTTGGTTATTTTTATAGAATCATATTAAAAACAAGGGTTTTAAAGTCAAGACCTCGTTAGAAAAGATACATTTTTATTTTCTTATTCTTCCTTCGTATTCTAAATGCCCAATTTTAGCTAAAGCTTGAATAGTTGGACCGCCAGCACTTCCTAAATTTGGTCCTTCCCCCATTAATTTAAGTTCTGCAATTCTTAATCCTACTGGAGTTTTTTCTTGTTCATAAAACATTAGTTGGTATGCTGTATCTGGAATATTAAACGCATATCTAAAATATCCTTCTCTTTCAAAATTTGGAAGTAATTGTGATTTTTCTACTTCTTTACCGACTAAACTATCTAATGTTTCTAAATAGGGATTTAGTTTTGCAACTACGATTGGCCGTTGGTCCGGTTGTTCTCTATGATAGTTTCCTATATCCCATTTACCTTTTAACGACCATTTCCATCCATTATGAACATAACCCTTTTCTCTTTCATTTTTCTTAAAAAATTCTAATACCTCTTGTGGCGGTCTTTTATTTACTGCATCAGAATTAGGTCCAACAAAGATTGCCGCATCATAAAATGGCAAAACTAAATCTGTTGGAATTTCAACTCGCTCAAATTTTGCCACATAAATTAGAGGATAATCTTGTAAACCTTGAAATTCCCTTTCACAAGTTGGACATTTATCATTATCCATAGTAAAACTTCATAATTGGGGGTTTAAAAAGTATTGTATACTAGAGTAATTGTATAGGTTCAGGACATATATCCTGGTCTCGCACAGACTAGAGTAATTGAGTACTTATTTTAAATATCCCATTATAAATGAAGACTTTAAAATTAATCCATGTTTTTATAAAACTAATTCCTGTCCCTGCCTCTCTTCACAAACATGAGTTTTTTCCCCGCTTTCAGAGCTTCCAACAAGAATAGGAATTAAGACAATTTCGGTTGCGCCAGAGAATTGCAAGCTTAAATCCTCAGAAGAGAAAATGCCGCCCTGCTTCAAGCCCGTCGCTGGCCAGAGGGTTGATAGAACTTTTATTTCTTTTGTTTCATGGCTTCCTGACCTTACTATTTTTACATTCATCCCAAAAATAGGAACATTTCCGACGTTTGATATTGTGAGCGTTCCAAAAGAATAATCAGCAGAAAAACTAACATCATCGCATACAAGCTCTATGTTTGTTCCGCCGAATTTTGTTATAGACTCTTTCGTCAGTCCTCTGAACCAAAGAAAAATTATCAGCGCCAGAACTATAACCATGACAACCAAAAGAACTGTTGCAACAACAGGCGAAACACCCCTTTTTTGAATCATGTTTTCTAAAGACATTTTGAATTTATAAATTTATATTTAATCTAAGATATTCTTGTAACATTAAATCCATCAAAGTAAAAATGATCATTCTCATTATTCATATACCCTTGGAATTTTATTGCAACAGAACTATCAAATGTATACTGTGAACTACTTATAATTACGCTTTGTGTTATCCAGCTTAATTGTGTAACAATATTTGGGTTGTTCATGCAATTAAGAGTTCCCCAGCCGCTTACATTAGTGTTATCTACTTTGAGTACAAGACAATCACTTTGGGTATTTTCAAATCCAGAATAGTACCCCCACCATTCTAATTTAATTTGATTTGCGCCGGAAAAATCGAAACTTTGTTCTGTATAAGAATTTGCGTTATTATCTCGAATACGCCAAGACCAAGTTCCACCGCTTGCTCCGTTATCAAGAACTTTACTTCCAGGAGGATTTGAATTGCTTCTATCAGAATCTGCTCCAGACGGATCTACCCAACCTTGGTTCGGAGGAGTATTTGATTCAAATCCAAAATATGCTATTTGTACTTGTTGGAATGTACATGTGCTTGGTGTTCCAGAACAAACATATCCAGATTCAATTTGACATGTTGAAGAACATCCATCTCCATTTGCGATATTTCCGCTTCCTTGGTCGCATTGCTCTACCCCGCTTTGAATTATTCCATCACCGCATGTAGCATTTTGGCAAGTATTTGTACATGCATCTGTATTCACAGTATTACCATCGTCGCATTGCTCGCCAGTATCAACAACATTGTTTCCACAAAGAGGTCCGCCACCCACAGGGCAATCTTGAGGACAACTAACCGAATTTTCGCCAGATTCACAGGCACTATTTCCACAAACAGATCCTCCGCCCGTGGCCGGCGCGCCGACAATCTGCTGAACTCTTGCATCTCCACAGCTTACAAATCTCTGCCTGTTGTTTTCTTCCTGGAATCTCGTCGGTATGACCCTTACAGAATAAATATTTCCTATAGCTGCAGGAACGTTGAAGGTATTTGTCTTTTCTTCTCCTGGACTTAAAGAATTATCTCCTGTTACAGAAAACAAGACAGAATTACCGAATTTTATTCCTTGATCATCTTCATTAAGATAACTAGAAAGGTCAATTGAAGGCAGCTGTTGAGCTGAGGTGTTTGCAGCATGGATGAAATAACCTGCAGCATCAAATCTTCCATTATTCCTTATTTTAATGTTTAATACAGAAGTTGAAGAATTAAAACTAGCTTCTTTTGCAAATAAAGAAACACCATCAGGGCAGTTTAAAGGCTCGTTTGGAACATATGTTTTGAGCCAGGCATAAACACCGACGCTGATTACCATTGCGAATACAACCAAAAGCACATACCCAATTATTACGCTGACGCCTCTTTTTTGTTTTAGTAACATCTTTTAGTTTGCCTCGCTTCGTTTGGATTTACTTTATTATTGGTATATAAACTAATTTAACAACCTTTTTATTATTAAACCCTTATTTAACATTTTATTATTAATCTAACTTTTAATCTAAACCGCCGCACTTTTTATATTAATATTTAATCTACTTTTACTTTATTATTCTTTCTTCATTAACATTTAATATTTATTTCGAGCAGTTTACTGCTAGCAAATCACCCCGTGACAACATATTCTCCCCCACCAGTATTTTGAGCTATGACGAAATAAAAGTTTTCTGCCGCGCTTAAATTAAAACCGTATGCATCTCCGTCAATGGAAAGAATTATCGTGTTCCCACTTGGATCAATACCCCCTGTAAAATTTCCCTTTGCCTGTGTTATTGTTGCCTGTGAGCTTCCAGAAGAAACAGAAACAGTTTTATCTTCTTCCTGATATCCTGAAACAGTTAAATTATTCCCGTTTCCGAATATAAAATAAAGATCTTTCTCTGCTCTTGACTCGTGATTAACATAATAATTTGTAAAATTCTGCATAAGCCGATACATTTGTGTGCTATTGAGGTTGTTTCCAGTTCCGTAATCTAAAGTTTTTTCACTTTCTATGCCGATTTCTTCTTTTAGCTCATCTAAACCAGGACTCTTTTCTTTTTTTGAATAATTTGAAATTGCAGAAATGCCTATGATTATCCCAGCAAGGACAACAGCCGTAACAAGATAGAACTGTCCCGATTTACTCATCATCCGCTTCATTAATTAAACAAAGAAAAATAGTTTATTAATTTTTGTTTAGGGTTTATTTAACCACAACTTTCTTTTCTATTAGTCCTAGGCTATTTTTTACAAGAGCCCAATCGAGCTTTATAAGATTTAAAACAAATTGATTTTCTAGGTTCATTTTGTAATAATCAGATTTCCCGACTTTTCTTGTTTTTATTACTATACCAGATTCAATAAATTTATGGAAAAAAGCCTTAAGAGAGTTATAACTAACATTAGATTCTCTTGCAATCTCAGTTACAGGATAATCAAAAAAATGATTGTCAATTAAAAAATCCAAAACTCTCAACTGAGGAGTATCTCCAAAATGTTCCAAAAATATTGATTTATTTTCCTTGCGTCTCATTTTTAATTATATACGCAAATATTTATAAATCTTTCTATATAATTATAGTTGTTTCATAAATAGAAACATTCAAAATGGAATTACAAAAAGCCCGGTTGATGTTTAAATTAATAAGAAAAAATAATTGGGGCGCTAAATACGATAGATTAGAGCATTTTAAAAGTTTTCAAGAATTAGATAAAATAATTAAAGAATTATCTGGAATTGGATGGATAATTGTTCATAAAAAACCAAAATTTGTTGGAATTTCTCTTGACACAGAATATAAACCTCAAATAAAGGAATTTGTGGAAAAATACATGTCTTATCTAAAAGGAACCAATTGGATAGCTTAATTTAAGAAGATGCCCGTGATATTTCGTTGTTTATTTCCGGATCCTTTACTCTATAAAAAGTAGTTCGGCCGTTAATTTGAGTATTTCTTTCAGATATGTAAAGAGATATAATTCTTTTGCCTTCCGGCTCTCTATAAGCCCAAGCCCTTTCAACAAACCCCTTCTTGACCATAAGTTTAAGAATATTTCCATCAAGCCACGACGCTCTAAAATACCATTCTCCTTCATGTCTAAAAGCAGTCAAGGGGCTGCCCTGGACTTTTGAATCCAAATCATACCTGCGAACATAATCAACCAATCTTTTTCTTGGTTCTGTGGATAAATTAGTCGTCCCCTGGTTTCTAAATTTAACTTCAAGTGTCATTTAAACTTAAGATTAAATTTGTTTATAACAATTATTGTTTTGAGAAATATAAGTGTAGACTCGGAAGAATAAGTGTAGACTCGGAAGATTGCTTCAGAACGACAACACTTTGGCGTTCGTGCAAAAAAGTAGACTCGGAAGATTGCCTCAAGTCGGCCAAAAAGTTTTTCTTATTCTTTCTCGGCTCTGCGACCTGTCAAGCACCTTAACAAATGTTTAGGGCTGCTCCGATCAAGGCCTGACCCGTTTCGCATCTGCAAGATCGAGACAGACAAAGCTTCAACGTCCGAATAAGGACATTTTAACTAAATTGTCACGCACTTCCTTGCAGTTTGCCATAAAGCCCGTTTGCAAATGGCGGAGGGCTATCCCGCCGACCTAGTCTACATTAAAACTAGGTATATGTCTATTTATAAAGCTTGCGAAGAATTTTATTTTCTCAAGTTTTAATTTTTTCCTTTCCCGCTTGCAAAGAATATTATAATGAGAATAGCAATTATTGCTAAGGCAACTGATGTCAACATTTTTTTGTTTTTTTCTCCAAATCCAATCACTGCTCCTGTTATCGAAGACAAAAACCCTGGCTTTAAAGTTTCTTCCAGTGTTTCTTCATCAACATCTGCTTCTGATGAGGTTTCATCAGATAAAGATTCTCCTCCAGCGCAACCTGATGGACTAAGGCAAGGACCTGGACCAGAATATGTTATAGTTGTTGCTCCTCCTCCACTACTTCCTCTTCCTGAGCTTCCTCCCCCACCCCCACCACCATTGCTAGAGCCTCCCTCGCTGCCCGAACTTGAATCAGGACTTGTTGAGGAGTTGCTTTGGTTTTGATTTGTATTTGTGAATGTGCATGTAATGGTTTCTCTTGCTGAAAGATTTATCACGTCTAGATTGCTTCCATCATCGCAGCTGGCAGTTGTAGTGTAATTTACATTTGATGTCTGCGATACGTCATATATTCCTGGCAATAGATTTTCAAAAGTTATTGTGCTTAATTTTCCGTCAGACCCGTTGCCGTTGTCTTGTAACACGAATGAGCTATTAAGCGCGTTGCTTGTGAATGAGAATTCTGTTTCATCATCTGGTATCGTGTTTTTTATAATAATGATTTTTCCAATTTCGCTGGGATTAGTATAATTGACAGTAATTGTAATGTAATCAACTCTTGCTAATTCTAATCCACCTGGGGTGCCGATAACAGATAAAGCAACTCCGAAACCAGCATTATTAATATCTTCACTCGTCCAATTAATCCCCCAAAGATCTGTCGAATTACCATATGTTATTATCTCATCTGAAGGCGGCCAATTTTTGTTTGTTAAAGCTTTATTATTTCCGATAACTGTGCCATTTTTCAACAATTTTACACTATTATCCCTAATTATTCCTGCCTGTATCTGAGTTTGACTTTTTTCTATATCTACTGAAATTCCATTTATGACACTTCCGGAAGAAATATTGAAGCCAAAACCTTTTACAATAAGATAATTACTAACCTCATCCGGGTTGCTTATTTGCACTGTCGCTCTTAGGTTATCTGACATATTCGTATTATTCGCTCCAGTCCAATCAATGTCTCCTGAAGGAGCAGAAACATTTCCTAAGAAAGTCGTGCCACTATTTGGTCCAATTGAAGTAGCCATGACATTTTCAGAAACGAAAAGTAAAAGAATAAAAATCAAAATAATAGAAATTTTCATTTTTTATTTACTGACTTTTACAAACTTGACTATTGCAACAGATATCACAACTAGTATCAAAAGGAACAGGTTAAGAGCGAGGTAAATCGATGCAGGGCTTTGACTTTCTTGTTGCGATGTTTCTGTTGTTCCTTCTTTTTGATAAATAACAGCGCCGCCTTCTGTTGTCCCTTCTTGTCTGAGAACGTACACTGTCGCTGTTCTTGAGTCTTCTGTTTCATCTGCGACAATTCTAATTTCTAAATCATAATCTCCTTCTCTTGCATTAGAAGGCACCCGAATACTCAAGATTTTGGTTTCTTCGTCGCTATCCCCGTATCTTTCTAATTCAAACTCTTCTGATTTCTTTAGTATGCCAAGCTCGGAGTTTTTAATTTCAACATAAACATCTTCGTCTTCGCTTCCTTTATTTTGTACCTCTACTGTCAAATCAATGGCGTCTCCAGGGAAAAGCGGTTCTTGGTTCATTATTACATCTTTGATAACTATTTCATGATCTTTTCTTTTAATATCTACGTAGATAAACTGTTCATTACAAAAAACACCTTCACCATCCCCGTTTCCTTCTGCCGAAACAAAAATTGCAAAGTCACTGTTTTCAGTATCTTCTGGGATTGTTAAATCGAAATTCACGGTTTTATCTTTTCCGCTATTAATGTTCACACTGTCTTTTTCTTTTTCTACGGCGTCTTCTTCGTCAATGTCATACAAGTAAACATTTACATCTACATCTACATCTAAATCCTCTGTATGTTTGTTTTTAATCTCAATACTCACGCCGATTTTTTCTCCAATTTCAAATTCATCTCCATCATCGGGATCTTTTACCGAGATTTCTAAATTAGGATTCTTAACTTCACATCTGTCTACGTCGCTGAATTCAGGAGGAATTCTTTTGTCTTTTACAGAGATTTTAACAACTTCCTGGCTTGATAAACCAGTTGAATCCCTCACAGCGAATGTAACTTCATAATCTCCTGCCTGCTCATATGTTGGCACCCATGAAAATACAGCTGCTCCACCAAGGTTGTCGACGAAACCAACGCCTTCTGGAGCGTTTTGAATGCTAAAAGTTACATTGTTTAGATCCTGGTCTGTTGCCGAAACTGTAAATTCTAAAGATTCATTTTCATTCACGGATTTTTTCCCTATTGGCGCTAAAACAGGAGCGTCAGGGGCACTTATATTCAATGTCCTGTTGTCAGGAGCAAAGGCATAGTTTCTGCCGTCGTAACATCTTACACCCCAAGTATATTTTCCATCAGCAGTGCCATTCACTAGAATACTTTCAACAGTGTTATTCTGAATACTTTTATCTGTTGTCTTTAAGTTTCCGTTGAGATAAGCATCACATGTGAGTACGCTTGCTAAGTTATCAGTTGCAGTGAATTCAAAAGTTATGTCTCTTGTTTCTGTGAATAATGCATTGTCTAGAGGACTTGACAGTTGAACAACAGGAGCAACCATGTCTGTGTTATTTGGCAATGCTTTTGTAGGATATTTGAATATTTTAAAGTCTGCAGCATCATTACCTGTATCTAAACCATCAGGACTTCTGCCTGCAGATTCTCCGAGTTGTGGAGTTGCCGCATTATCAAGAAGATTTCCGTCGTCCCAAACACCATAAGCTACGCTGTCAACAATTTTGTCAGAGCAATACAGTGTTAAAATATCTGCTAAATTGTTTAGCTTGTTATTTATTTCAACAATCACAAATTCGTTTTTTCCAAGTGTCCCGTTTAATGTGAGGACATTGCCTGCTCCATCTTTTACAACGCAATTGCTGAGATTAACAACTTGATTAAAGTCATTGTAAAATTCTATCCATTCATTTCCTGTTGTTGGATTTGGAACAAATTCATTTATGTAGAACTTTTGCAGGATTTGTATGTTAAATTCCTGTGAATCGCTTCCTCCATTTCCGTCAGAAACTGTTGCAGTTACTTTCTTAGTTCCTACATCTTGCTGGTTTGTCTGCCACTTTCCTTCATTGTCAAGAAGCAAGTTAAAAGTGAAACTTAAAGTGTCTCCGTCGGCATCTGTTGCAGTTGGATTTATGTCAACAAGCCCGCCAGCCAAAAGCAACTCATCATTAATTAGGTTGAGCACAGGAGCATCATTCACAGGAGAAACTGTCAAGTTGATTTCGTTGCTTAAAACATTAAATTCTCCGTCGCTTGCATTTATTTTTATTGTTTCTTTGCCATTCCAGTCTTTCGCAGGAATCAGCGTTGCCGTGTCGTCAGAAAAATTCACGCTAATCTGCGAGTTCCCTACAGCAGAGTAATTTAATTTGCTGTCAACATCTGTGAAATACTTGCTTAAATTCAACACAAGAGATGTATCTTCATTCCAGATTTGATCCGGGATTGAATTCGTTAAAACAGGAGCATCATTCACAGGAGAAACTGTTAAAGTTACATTGTTTGATTCGGTTTTATCGTCGCCGTCATATGCAAAGAATATTATCCAGTCAAGGCCGCTCCAGTCGCGCTTTACTATGAAATTAACAACACCATTGAGAATTGACTCAACAGTTATATTCTGATCTGGGGAAGTCTTGGAAACCCCGAATGTTATGTTGTCTTGCGGATCTGGCTCGTAGAAGTAATCAGAAAGGTTCAATGACAAGTTTGTGTCTTCATTCCAGGTTTGGTTTTGAATTGTTGTATTTAGTGCTGGGGGTTGATTCTTATCACTAATACTTACCTTAAAGTTTTTTGTCGCGTTAAGATTTCCGTCGCTGGCTATAGCCATGAAAGTATGATTTCCTGCATCATAGAATCCTGTCTGCCACTGGAAATTATTGCTGCTTGTATTTGATTGTATGAATCTTGAATCATTTACATAATAAACAAGGGAATCGCCTTCAGGATCTGTTGCACTTACAGATAAAATAACAGCCTGTGATTCTCTGATGATGAAGTTAGGAATTGTTGAAATGATTGGAACATCGTTTACACAATTTAAAGATTGACTTGCACTTCTTGGATTTTCATTGAGGTTATTATCATTGCAGTCTGTTCCTAAAGCACTTGCTTCGCTAGGGCATTGTGCTGAGGCATTTTTTATCAGATACCCTAATTTGCAATAGCCATCGAAATCCACATCTGCTAAGTCGTAGCCATTGCAATCTTGGTCTATTAAGTCATAAGCTATATCTTCTTTGCCAGGATTTATTCCAGCATTACTATCATCGCAGTCTTTATCAGTGTAAAATCCATCTTTATCATTGTCCTCGCCAATTAAAACCCATTTGAGAGAATTCCTGAAAAGCTGCCTTGAATCTACTGTCCAATATTTTGGCTCGACAATTCCGAAGAACAAACTTCTTGCTTGTCCGGTTTTTCCGTTCAAATATTTTGTTCCAGGATATGCAATTGAAAGAACAGAATCAGAAGCCGCATGCCCGTCTACTTGTGTTATTAATTTAATTCCCGTTGCCTTTTTTCCAGTTAAATAATATGTATTGACCCCTGTATCTGTTACAGTGTATGCCTTGAACAATTCAGGAACGCCGTCTACTATTGTCGTGTTAATTGTGCTTAATCTTAACTTTGTTGGGCTCGACGCAGCACCACGTCCAGCACTCCATCCCCATTGCGAATCACTAACAATGATAACGCCTTTTTGATAAAAATGATACTCGTTGATAATCAATGAACTATATTTTTCAACAGGTATATCTCTGAAGTTGTCAAAATTATCGTTTCCAATTAAAATCATTTTGTATTTTGAAAAATTCGTTGAAGTTATGTTTGAATCAAGAATAATAGTATATGTCAAGCCTGCGCTGCTCAGTTCACTCGTAAGAAATGGATCAGCCTTTGTTTTTACAACATAAGCCACGTCTGCAGCCAATACAGAACTAGCTAGAAATATCGTCAAAAAAACAGCGAATACGAGTACTATTTTCTTCATTTCTTTCTCCTTCCATTTACTTTCCTCCTTTTCACACTCTTTTTTGACAAGGCAATTATTAAAGCCACAAGAACAAGCAACAAAACAAAAACACTTCCAATCAACAATCCAAGCGCAAGAGCAGGGCTTTTCTTTTCTGGATTTTGATCAGTAACAATATCTTCTGTAGTAGTTACTTCTGTGTTTTGGTCTTCTTCGTCCCTAATATTATCTTCATTTGTTCCGCTGCTCCCCTGGTCTTTTTTTGCAATTACAACGATCTCAGAAGACAACGCAACGCCCGCTTTTTTATCTCCATCAACAGGAGAGAAAAAAACAGCAATTTTACCTTTGTATGTCCCTTCGTCTTTCACCTTGACAATGAATTCTGCTTTTTTTTCTGTGTGCGGCTCCAAAATAAAAGTCTCATCAATTAGTTCTATGAATTTCGCGGTCTCATTGTCTACCTGAAGGCTGATATTTATCGGAACATCGTTAACATTTTTTGTTAAAATGCTCTTTTCAATTTTAGTATAAGTAAAACCGTTTACTTCTGGATACAAAACCATCTTCGCGTTTCCCATTGCGCCCGTAATAGCACTCGCAAAGCTAGCAATTATCAATAAAATAAACAAAACTGCTATTACACCAACGCTTAGCCTTTTAATCATATTATTAATTTCATAGTAGTACCCTATTTAAGCATTACTGTCGTCGAAAGAATAGTTTTTGTTATTACTTTTTTTTGATGAAATTAACAGAAAAAATAAGTTATCCATCATTCAAAAGATGCTCATCCTTCAAAATTATTGTCAATAATATCTTCAAACTCGAAATCAACATCCCCTACTCCAACCACCTTAATCTTTCCAGTAAGCAAGTAATAGGTTACATCAACATAGTCTTCTTCTATTGCTTCGGTTCCTTCCCCATAAACCCAGTAAGTTCCTCTTGCAGAATTTCTCCAGGTTACCTTTTCACAGTCTGATTCAATAATTTCTATGACTGTAAACTTAAGATTTATCTGAACCTTTGTTCCATTGCTTGATGTTCCTCTTGCATGCAAACTTCCTTCGCCATCAACTCTTCCATCTTCCTGATAAATCCATCCGTGAAAGAAATCAACACGTTCTTCACTGAATGCAGAAAATCCGTCTAATAAAATCACATCTCCAGTATTTACTGCGCTATATTTTAACTTTTCAAATTCATTTCCGAGGCCCTCATCAGTTAAACCATTACAGTTATTGTCTTTTCCATCACATATTTCATTTACAGGCTTGATTTCCCCGACACATGCCTTTCCCCTGTCACTTTCCCACTCACAACTCGAGGTACATTGTACGACTATCTCTCCGGACCTGCATTCCCCAACATCTGTTCCGCATTCTATTGCCAGTTCTTCTCCAAGTTCGCATTCTGCCCCGCACATGTTTGCATTGCATGTATGCGTGAACTCATAAGTTCCTATTGTACAGGAATCTGTTCTTTCATTACAGACAGAAGTGAATCCAGGAGCAAAGTCTAATGTTACTGGATTTGAATCAGGATTATTAGTGCACATGAGAATTTCAGGAAGATTGTTTGCAGTACAACTCACGGCAGTTCCTGGCTGACAGCCTATTAGGGGATTGCAATATTCTGTTCCATCGCAGAACAAACCATTATTGCAGAGATTATCATTAGGCTGATGCACAATCTTATTCAGGTTTTCATCACAGACATCAGTTGTGCACGCGACACTGTCATTAACAACTAAAGGATTGTGCAATACTTTATCTTGAGATTCATCACAGGAATCAGTTGTGCAGAATAAACCATCATTGACTACAGGTGGCGTTCCAGCTACACACTCATAATTTTGGTTGCATATTTCTCCTCCATTGCAGAATAATCCATCACTGCAGTCAGAATTCTTTGTGCATTCTTTTTCTTCCTCGCAAATTGCGGAACATCCATCGCCATCAGCAGTATTTCCGTCGTCACAAACTTCGCCAGTTTGAACTATACCATCACCACAAAATTCAGTTAAACATTGATTCGTGCATCCGTCATTATTATAAGTATTTCCGTCGTCACACTGTTCTTGTCCTTGAACATACCCATCTCCGCATTGAGGCAGTTCACATTGATTCGTGCATCCGTCATTATTATAAGTATTTCCGTCGTCACATTGTTCTACTCCAGTTCTAACCTTCCCATCTCCACAAAATGCATTTTGACATGAATTCGTGCAAGCATCAGTATTGTTTGTATTTCCGTCATCGCATTGTTCTCCGTTATCAAGATTTCCATCACCGCATTGAGGCTGTCTTATTGTACAATCATTTCTGCATAAATCATTATTATTTGTATTGCCATCATCACATTGTTCTCCAGATTGAACATATCCATCCCCGCATTGAGGTAACTCACATTGATTTGTACAAGAATCATTATTGACAGTATTACCATCGTCACATTGTTCTACTCCTACTCTAACAATTCCATCACCACACAGAGCAGTATTGCATTGATTTGTACAAGAATCATTATTGATTGTGTTTCCGTCATCGCACTGCTCTACTCCTACTCTAACAATTCCATCACCACACAGAGCAGTATTACATTGATTTGTACAACCATCCCCATTTGCAGTGTTACCGTCATCACACTGCTCTCCGGCTTGAACATACCCGTCTCCGCATTGAGGCAGTTCACACTGATTCGTGCATCCGTCGTTATTGTAAGTATTTCCATCATCACACTGCTCTCCGGCTTGAACATATCCATCTCCGCATTGAGGCAGTTCACACTGATTCGTGCATCCGTCGTTATTGTAAGTATTTCCATCATCACACTGCTCTCCGGCTTGAACATATCCATCTCCGCATTGAGGCAGTTCACACTGATTCGTGCATCCGTCGTTATTGTAAGTATTTCCATCATCACACTGCTCTCCGGCTTGAACATATCCATCTCCGCATTGAGGCAGTTCACACTGATTCGTGCATCCGTCGTTATTGTAAGTATTTCCATCATCACACTGCTCTCCGGCATCAACATGACCATCTCCACAAACAGGAAGTTGAGGACAGCTTACAAGCATCCAATAAATGCTGTCTTCTGTGTCAACTGAAAGCTCATAATTTCCAGATGAGCCTATTGTGTAATCTCCAACAACAACGCCTTGGACTCCAACTGGCGAAGGTTGAGTAAATGTTTGATTTTCTATGACATTTGTATTGTTCTTAACAACAACATTCAATTTTCTTAAATCTGGGCTTACATCAGTTTTTGCATTAAATGTGTATTTATCAAAGAATACATAAGAATAGCTATCTGGCGTCAAGAACATGTTGTTTGTTCTTTCATTATCAATAATAACCTGAAGAGAATTTATGTCATAAACCATGTTTGAAAGATTTTGTGAAAGATAACCCTGAACAGCTCTTGCATCGCCCTGTACAGGAGCAGAGCCCTCAATTGTAACAATGTCTCCTACTGATGTATTCAAAGAATAAATTCTGACTCTGAAAGGAGTTGCAACTTCTTTTGCAAGAGTTAATGCCTTTGGAACATTGTTTACCTTTGCATTTAAAGTTACGTCATCTCCTTTAGTGAAAATAAGCAAATTATCTCCATCAACTTCAAAAGAAGTATTTATTGGCTGGAATGGATCATTGCCTTGGTAAACTAAAAGTTCTCCTTCACCCTTACATGTATTTACAGGAATTTTTTCCAAGTTTGTCTTACATTGATTGGTGCAGCCATCATCATTGTTTGTATTGCCATCATCACATTGCTCTCCAGAATCAACATAGCCGTCACCACAAAATGGAAGGTTAGTTAATTTGCAATCTTGAGTGCATTCTTGATTTTGTCCGACGCCGTCATTGCCATCACATTGCTCTTGCGGACTTTGTTTTACACCGTCTCCACAGAATGGCCCGTGTTTTGTTTTTGATTCACATGAGCTGCTGCAATATTGACAAGAGCTTTCATATGAAGGAGTACACTGATTTCCGTTGTCATTGCCTTCGTCACATTCTTCACCATTTGATATTTGAATAATTTCATCGCCGCAGAAAACATCCACTGAGCAACTTAATACGCGGACAACGACAACTACATCTTGATAATCCATGTCTGATTGGCTTACAAGCAGGTCTTCAAACGCAACCACATATTCATTACAAGAATCAAATACAACTACATGATCTTTTGAATCGGAATTTAAAGAATTTTCAGTGGCAAATTTCAATGAACTGCCATCAGGAGTTTGGGAATCTATGGCAAATCCTAATTTTGAAACATCACTAATTGGAATGTCTACTGTTATTTTATCACCTTCATTCAGCAAAGGAGCTCCGGGATAGCTAGAATGGTTTTTCGCCTTGAATAAAGCAACAAAGTTATTCAAATCAGAATCAGTATAATAACCAAATACGTTTTTGTTTTGGGCTATTCCTTTCACGAATTCTATCTCTAATGTTACCGTGTCTTTTTGATTATCAGTGAGCCAAATTTGATATTGTTCCTGATCTTCTGTTGCATTAATACTAAATCCATTGTCATCAAGAACTTTTTGAAGAGAATTATCCTCGTCACCAAAGCTTTGATTGAATAACTCTTTTTCATTGTCTCCTAAAGAATCAGGAAAAATACATTTACCTTCGCATTGAGGCTCTTCAACCATGCATTGTGAACTGCAGCCATCGCCGCTGATTGTGTTTCCGTCGTCACACTGTTCATGATGAAGGCTTATTATACCATCGCCACAAACTGGTGGATGATAATCTCCACCGGCATTTATTAAAGAAACAAAACTAATGCTTAAAAAAACCATAAAAAGCATCAATAAAACAATGTTTTTTGTCATTTACTTTACTCCTCACTTCCTTTAACTCTTATAAACATCATTTGTAATTTAATGCGTTTTTCTTTAAAAGCATTGTTGTCGTCGAAAGAATAGTTTCTGTTATCCCTATTTTTTGGTGAACACTTGCCATCTTCGTCGGTAAAAACAGCCTTTCGTCATTACTTAGAATAAATGAATTTACCTAAAAATAGGCGAAATAAAACCAATTACCGTCGAGAAAAATTTAAATTAAATCTGTTTCAGCCAAAAAATGATTGCCAAAATAATCAAGAGTACTATCAATGCAAGCAACCAGAAAGATATTTTTATAGTTAACCCTGATTCCTTTACCGGCTTTGCTGCTTGAAGTTCTTCGATTAAGACTACTGGAGGATTAAACTGGCCGAGGTATTTTGCATTGTAGAAATCATCGGTAGGCAAGACTCTAACTGGTCCGGGGTTTCTGCTTTTGCCTTTGCCACCGTCATTAGTATCTTTATGTTCAGTATTACATGTTGAACTGCAGCCATCACCATCAGCCGTATTTCCATCATCGCATTGTTCACTTTGCTGATTTACAACACCATCCCCGCAGAATGGAAGATTTGTTAATGTACATTCTTGAGTGCATTCTTGATGTAAGCCAACACCGTCATTGCCATCACATTGTTCTTGCTGCTCAACAATGCTGTTTCCGCATTGGGCGACAATCAGAATCTCTCTCGATGCAGGGTTGTCAGACATGTTGCAGTCTGTTTCATTGATTTTTTCAACAAAAACAGTTACATTATGGCCTGAAAATGTTAAATTGGAAACATCAAGAACTACTTCTTTGCTGTGGAAAACATTTATTGAATTATTGTAATTTGCTAAAGTTTGATTATCAATCTTAACAACGACATGGATGTTATTCATGGTATTTTCTATTTTGTTATCGATGAAGTATTTTATTGTGTAGTTTTTTCCTTTTGTTAGCTCTGCAGGATTATCCAAAACCCAACCAGTTGCATTTGATTCAGGTCTTATTGCAATACCGGTTCCTGCGCTATTAGAATATGAAAATCTTATTCCAACATCATGCTCGCATACTGGCTCTTCTTCATTACAAGTTACCGAACAACCATCACCGTTTGCAGTATTACCATCGTCACATTGTTCTACTCCTACTCTAACAATTCCATCACCACATTGAGGTAACTCACATTGATTTGTACAACCATCACCATTTACAGTATTACCATCATCACATTGCTCTCCAGAATCAACATAGCCGTCACCGCAAACCGGCGTATGTGGTGGTTCTACACATCCATCAATCATCCAATAAATACTGTCTTCTGTATCAACCGAAAGTGTATATGTGCCTGATGTTTGCACAGTAAAATTATCTGCAATAACCCCTTCTACAGGGCTTGGAAGTGGCTGAGTATAAGACTTATCCACAATATTTCCAGAAGTTCCATTTATAACTACTCTTAATAACCTGTTATCAACCCCCTGCCCAGGCGCATTTTCAGAATATTTATCAAAGAAAATATATGAATAATTATCAGATGTTAAATTAAAAGTGCTTGTTCTTTCATCATCGATAACAACTTCTAATGTATCAAGATTAAAAACCGGATCTTCAGAATCTTGAGCTAAATATCCCTGAACCGACCTTGATTCATGTTGGTGTGTTCCATTAATATCTACTGTTGCCCCAGGAGAAGTTTCTAGAGAGTAAATTTTTACATGAAATGGGCTTGAAACTTCTTTTACAAGAACTAATGGTGTTGGCACACCGTTAACCTTTGCAGAAAGAGAAGGGTCATCTTTCGTAAAAACCAAAACCTGATTTCTGTCAACAACAAAAGAGGTTTCAATATCTTGAAATGGTTCTTGCTGATAAAGGAATAACTCTCCTTGCCCAATACAAGAATTCACTGGAATTTCAGCAAGAGGGAAATTATCCCATGCGCTTAGAATAGAGATAAAACTAAAAGTTAAAATAACTGCAATAAAAGCAAAAGAAATAAAAGTTTTTTTCATTTTTTCATGATGTCAGTCATTATTTCACTATTATTTTTCTTTAAAAGCATTATTATCCTCGACAAACTACCTTTTGTCATTCCTTTTGCTTGATGAAACTTAATAATTACCCTCCGGAAAAGTTTTTTTTATGAAAATTAAAAACAATTAATAATGCTTAAGCAACATCTAGGACGAACAAGGAGAAGATTTATTTAAGCATATCTCTTCTATGGAGAATAAATAAAATGGAAAAGAAAAAGGAGCGTATTGCGATTTTTATTGACGGGAGAAATTTTTATCATAGTACGAAACGTCTAGAAAGGAAAGGATTTAAAATAAATATTGAAGAATTAGTTAATGATTTAGTAGGAGGTAGAGAACTCGTTACTGTATATTATTATAATGCTCTCTTAGACAAAGAATATGATCTAAAGAGATACGAAGAACACAACGAATATCTTGATGGTTTGAGAAAAATTCCTAAATTTAAAGTTATCTTGTGCGATTGGAGAAAAATAACAGAAAAAGATGGAAGTGTGAGATATGACATAAAAGGAGATGATGTTTATCTAGCTCATGATCTTTTGATAGCAGCATTTGATGACCTCTACGACATTGCCATTATTGTGAGTGGCGATGCAGATTTCATTCCTGTGATTAATACAGCAAGAAAGAGATTTAAGAAGAGGGTTGGGAATGGATTTTTTAGAAGAACTTCATCGTATAAACTAAGGAAAGCATGTGACTTCTCTGTAAATCTTAATAAAGTTCTAGTTAAGCTCAATCAGGAAAAATAATAGAAAAAGGAAGCGTCAGTGCCATCCGAAGATGGCACCTCGCAAGTATGATTACTCTTCGTCTTTAAAGTTTATAAAACTTTCGCGAGATCATTTTTCGTTGCTGTTAGTAAGTCAATGGCTCAGCATTGCCCGAAGACCATGCAGAGCATATATCAATATACTAATGATTGCCGCCTTTATAGAATTTCCTTTCAATTATCAAAATTAATTAAAAATCTTAAGCAACATCAAAGCTAACTGCTTCACTGTCGCTGTTTCCTGCTTTATCTGTTGCCTTGATTACCAGGTCATGCATTCCTTTGCTGAATGTTTTTGTTTTTAGCCTATCCATACCATAGGAATCACAATCAACGCATAATGTCTTAAAAGAACCCCCACCGTCACTATATTCAAGATCAACTTTCTCACTAACACCTATACTAAAAGGAACTCTTCTCCCATAAGTCTCATCATCAACCGGCGAGTTTACAGTTAAAACAGGAGAAGTTGTGTCCACAAGAACATTAGTCGGAATAGAACTATCTGTGTTATTAGCAATATCTGTTATGTTGAACCAATATTCAATTTCTTGTCCGTCAAAAGCCGTTAAATCAACTTGTATATTGCATGTTACATCTTCTCCAGATTCATCACATTCATCAGTAAGATTGAGAGTGGGATTCCAGCTCAATAAAACTTCTTTTAAGTTATCTTCTGTATACTTGACATAAAAATCAGAACCATTTGTTACAGAACCTCTTCTTGGTTCTGTTCTTAAAATTTGCGGATCATTGCTATCGATAAAGAAAGATATACTCTGCGATACAGTTCTATCACTGAATATAGCCAAAAACTCCAACTCATGAAATCCTTCATCAAAACCCATTATTCTAGTTGACCAGAAACCAAAGTCATCACAATTCCTGCAAAGCGTCCTAAATCTTCCGCCATTATCGCTGACCTTGAAAGTGTCAACTTCATCGCTAAACAATATTATAACAGGAATTCTTCTATCATCATAAATTTTGTCTTGCATAGGTGAAAGGATATTTATGTCTCCAGTTAGAACAGTTACTATCAAACCCTGTTCCATAGTAAGTGCAAATACAGCTCCGACTAATAAAATTCCTAAAACTAAAAAAGCTATTTTTTTCATGTTAATTTTTTCCTTTTATTATAAATTACGAATGCCACAATCGCAAGTATAACCAAACCAGGCACGATTAATTTTTTAGCATTTATATCTCCCCAAATAGCTCCACCAGTTATTCCAGAGACATAATCTTCTTGAGTTTCTCCCTCTGTTCTTGCTTCTGCATTTAATCCTAAATTTTCAAATCCTATTCCAGAACTGTTTGTTGCATTTGTAGAATTTTTTGTGGCAACAATTCCTCCGCCACCGCTTCCACCACCAGCGCCGCCGCCAGAACCCCCGCCTGACGAACCGCCAGAAGAAACTACTGGTTTCTCATTTATTAAAACTTTAAGCCAAACACCAAATTTTATAATAGAATTGCCTTGCTGTTCTTCTTCAAACAATAAAACCCCATGATATTCTCCAATTTTATTTCCAGACAAGCAAACTTCAACTTCTCTTTCATCAATAGAAAGTTCATTGTCATAATTTATTGAAATTTCATGCTGGCTTGCTTCTGTGTCGAACGAACTAACCTTCCATTCAACGCTTTCATTCTCTGCCCAGCTGTCTGAAGCTGTTATTGTTTCCGATTCTGAATCTATTGTTATCATTTTACATTCTTCCTGATTTTGTTCAAGGCTAAAGGTTAAGCTGCTCGGGGAAAATCCTACAGCTGAAGCCATACTTGTACTAACTATTACAAATACGAATAATAAAAATAAAAAATCAAATTTCATTTTTTATGGGCTTGGTGGTGATCCTGTTACAAGGTATGTAATAGCTCCAAGATAAGTTCCTTGAGAAGTTCCTACTGGGACATCTAATGTAGGCACTGTACTTCTAACCACATATGTACAAATATCATCTTCAGGTACACATTCTAAAAACCAAGATTTTCCTATAGGATCATCTCCGTCTAGGAATAATGTGGCGCCCGCAAAAGGAAAACCAGTTACATCATCAACGGTAACAGTTACATCAACATTGCTTCCATCAGCATCAAATTCAATAAGTCCCCCATTTGTTGTTGCGGGATTATCAGGCCCAGGCACAACTGTTCCAAAATCTACTGGATTTGGAGTTATTTCAAGATTAATGTCTTGTCCAATAATTACTGTTAAACTTTGATCATCGGCTAAGATAAAACTTACAGTGCTAATAAGGATACCAAACATCACCGCAAAAACTAAAAGTTTTTTCATTTATTATTTACCCCCTTTCATTATTAAAAATGCCCAACAAAGTTGAGAATAATGCATACGCTGTATACACTGCTCTTTTTTTAATTACAGCTCCTTTTTTAATCACCATCGAATACTTAAAATCTTCTTCTTTAAAAGCATTGTTGTCGTCGAAAGAATAGTTTCTGTCATTCCTTTTGCTTGATGAAAAGAAATAATTTCGTCGGTAAAAACGTAGCAGAAAGTTTTTTAAGTAAGCCTTATTTTAAGATAACATGGAATTTAATGTTATAATAGAGAAAGATGATGAGGGATGGTATGTGGCCAGCGTTCCGCAAATACAAGGATGTTATACACAAGGAAAAACAATACAGGAAGTATTGGAAAGAATCAAAGAAGCCATTGAAGTTTGCCTTAAGGCAGATGGTGAAAATGTCAAGCCAATGAAATTTATTGGAATTCAAAAAATAGAGATGTGAAATGACTAAACTTCCTAAGATTTCTGGTAAGGAGTTATGCAACATTCTCGAAAAACTAGGATTTAAAAAGATTTATGGGAAAGGAAGCCATGTAAGATTTAAACATGACGATGGAAGAAGAACAGTTGTTCCTGTTCATGGAAACGAAGATTTAGGACCAGGACTTTTAACAGCTATTTTAAAACAAATAAAAATAACCAGAGAAGAATTTGAAGAATTAATCTAATTTTTTAATCAAGTTTAAACTATTGTGAAACTAACTGCTTCAGTGTCGCTGTTTCCCGCTTTATCTACTGCCCTGATTACTAAATCATGCGCCCCTGTGCTGAATGTTACTTTTTTATTGCAAACCCCATTCTTCAGACTTGAACATAATTTTTTCTCTCGTGGGTTACTTTGACTTAAATCAACATAATTTATTTCATCAAAATTAGTTTCAGTCACCTGAATAGTAAATTCAACAGTTTTTCCGTTTATTGAATGATTAAAGAAATTTATCACTGGTGGCGTCGTATCAACTAAAACCTTTGTCGGCTTTGTGCTGGCTGTTCTATTAGCAACATCTGTCATATTAATCGAATAATTTATAAATTGTCCGTTGAAAGCCGATAAGTCAAGCGCGAAATCGCATACAACATTTTTTCCTCCTTCGTTGCATTGGTTTGTCAAATTGACGGTTGGATTCCAGCTTACCAAAAGTTCTTTTATATTATCCTCTGTATATTTTATTGAAAAGTCAGAGCCGTTTGTTACCTTGTTTTTTGCAGGCACCACTCCATGAATCTTTGGAGCTTTGCTGTCTATGAATAAACTTACATTCTGCTGGCTTGTCTGCCCAAGGAAATCTGTTGCCTTTATTCCAATTTTGTTTTCACCTTCAAGCAATGTTTTGTTCTTTTGTTTGCTATAACCCGATTCGTTGCAGTCCCTGCATAAAATTTTAAAGCGAGGATTTTTGTCATTGTAATTTATGTATTCTAATTTTTCAACCTCGCTTGTTAGACTTATATTAAAAGGAATTTTTTTTGTACCATAGGTTATATTCTGCGGCGAATAAACAGTCATGTTAGGAGGGGCTGTTTGGTTTATTGTAAAATTCCATGTTTTTGATGAAAATCTTCCTGCGTTATCTGTGACATTTACATACACTTGATGATTTCCATTAGCCAAATCAAAGCCAGGTGTGAAACTAACAATTGCGTCAAGAGAGTTGTTTATAGAAGCGTTTGTCACATTAGGCGCCACAAGAACTCCATCAAGCCTCATAGAGACATTGCTTTTGTTGATTCCAGAGTTGCTTCCATAAACTTCATCTAAAAGAGCGCTTATCGTCGGCCTTGGATTATTAAACACGGTTGAGCCATCTGCTGGTTGTGTGTCATTGATTTCAGGATTTGTTAAATCAATACGTAAAATCTGACTTTGAGCGGTTTCATTTCCACAACTTCCAAAAGTTGTCCACCAGTTTAATTCTAGGGTTCCTGCAGATATGGGATTAGGGTTTGGAATGTCTTCCAAGCCAAAAGGCCCAGAATACATGAAAATAGCGTCGGCATCCCATTGATACCAAGAATCATTAATGCTGTCATTGGTTTGAACATCTTGAGTTAATGTAAATGTTGGTTCTGTAACCCACCAGCCATTTAATCCATCTGCTGGGAAAGGTACAATTCCTAAAAATGTTGAATTTCTCACGTAAAATGTTTTATCTCCATTATGAAATTCAAATCCAGAAGAATCATTTGCCCAAACATTCCACACTATATTTTGTCCGCCAATTAATTCAGAGGAATTTATTGTTGCAGAATAATTATTTCCTCCGACGTTTAAGGCTGTTTTATTGCGATTAGTTCCGTTTAAGAAAGTATAGGAAAACCAAACATCATCTATAGGCAAGGTATTTGATAAAGAAGTGACATTTGCGGCATACAATGTTACATTTTCTGATTTCTCTGCACAAGCAACATCTGCTTTCAGATTTATGCAGACCCCAAGCCAAGGACTGAAAAGAACAGGAGCTGTTGTGTTTACAATACTATCTCCTGTTCCAGGAGGATTATATGTTGGATAAGTTGGCCCTGTGCAATCTCCCCACCAGTTATATGTTGCGTTGAAACTGAATGCAGCTTCGTTATTAACTCCAATCGTATTTCCAGTAATAGTATTTTCACTAGCAACGTTATTCCCCCCTGCAGAAGTACCAGCATCTATGCCGAATAATGTGTTATCAACAATTAAATTACCAGTAATGATGTTATCTGTAGCAGTGCTTTGCTCAATTCGAACACCTTTAACATTATCATGCAAATTATTATTTTCTATGTTGGAAAAATTTGTCCCCGCAATCAAAACAGCATCATCAACATCGAAAATTTCATTTCCAGAAACTAAAATTCCAGTTCCTGCCTGATACAATAACACTCCAGAGCCTAAAAATGTGACACCCGTATAATGATTTGCGCTGATTGTGTTATTTGTTACATTTCCCTTGGCGTTGGCAATAAGAACTATTCCGTTAGGAACATTTGCAGGCCCGATAGAACCTGGACCAACAACTACATTGTCATGAATGTTTGCTAAAATATTTGCACCTTGGGCTTGAATAGCTGTTCTTGCAAAATCATTTACTCTGCTGTCTTCTACTTCTATGTTTAAGGGATTGGTGACAGAACTTACATCAATTACATATGTTCTTATTGTATAACCAGGTGTTTTAATGTTATTTACAGTTACGTTTGAAATTAATCCACCAGCTTCTCCGTACACAATTCCAGCTAACCTATCTGCACCAACAGGAAGTGCGTCCACATTTATCCCATCCACCTTTAAAGTTTTAACAGTAACATTTTGGGCATTTTTTACCAAAATTGGGCTTGCAAGTTTAAGCCCTTCCCACCCAGATAAAACTCCTAAAGGATATGTGTAAAAAGTAGCAAGAATACTTTCAGAAGAAGGCATTATAATTGTTGTATCCCCCACACCTTGCAATGTCAAGTTTTTTCCGTCAATCACAACCTGTTCGTCATAAGTCCCGGCAGCAACATTAATAGTGTCTCCAGAAACCGCAGCATTAACCGCTGCCTGAATTGTTGCCTGATCTGCAGGAACATTAATCACAGCCGCAGAGATAAATCCAACTAGAAAAATCGCCAGCGCTATTGTGAAAATAATTTTTTTCATGTTTCATTATTTAATTCCTTTTGTTTATATACTTTATTTGTTACTTTTTTATTATACAATATCAAAACTTACAACCTGCCCGACACTGTTTCCGGCTTCATCTATGACTTGAATTGATACATCAAAGTGTCCTGTCTTGAAACTTAGTTTTTTCTCGCAGATGCCGTCTTTTAATCTCGAACACATTCTCCCTTCCCTTAGCCTTCCATTTGTGTCTGTGTAAGAATAAGTCATTTCTTCAAAGTTTTCTTCTGTAATATCAGCCCTGAAGGTAACATATTTTTTATTAATAGTGTGAATTAGACTATTTATTACAGGTAGCGTTGTGTCGACTGTTAATACATTTTGTCTTCGGGGATTAGCTTTATTGTCGGCTGTGTCTGTTAAGTTTGCCCAATACAATATTTCATTTCCATCGTAAGCAGACAAGTCAATATGCGTGTCACAGTAATATTTTCCATTGTTTTCATCTAACTGGCACTCACTATCTATATCAACTTCATAAGTATTAAATCCGGGGTTTGTATCCCCGAATGTTATATCTAAACTAGTTGGGTTTTCTTCTTTGAATTGAATTAAAAAATCTCCATTTGTGAATCCTCTTCCTGGCTCTGTTTTTAGTATTCTTGGTTTATCACTGTCGATAAAGAACGAGACATCTACATAAGCAATATTTCCAACGACGTCTACTGCTCTAAACCGCAGTTCATTAAGTCCTTCCCTGAAAGAACGCGTTCTCTCGTATCCAAAACAATTTGAACACACTGGCGTCCAACGCCCTCTTCCGTTGATTAAATCAAGATAATGAATATCTGATTCTTCATTTACAGATAAATCAAGTAAAACAACTCTAGAATTATAAATCCCATCTTCTACAGGATTATTTACTGTTAATACCGGCGGTTCTGCGTCAATTCCTCCACCGCCACCACCAATATCTGAACATTCTTGGGGAATTTGATTACACTTTGGCCAAACCCCATGAACATAACAATTCGTTGTCTCATTATATTTTGACATGCAATATGTACATCCATTAGGCGAATCGCAAGTCTTCGAAGGCTTGTAATTATTGCAATAATTTATAACTTGTTTGTAATCTGCACAAGCCCAGAACTCTGCACCAGCAAATGATAAGGTTAAAACTAATGAAGCTGTAAGCACCGCTATCATCAAGAATGCCTTTGCGTTCATGTTTTTTTCTATTGACATTTTTTATTGACCATTTCGCATTTTAACGCGAGTATTTTTTTTGTGTTTGGGTGATTTCTTTGTTTTGGTTTTCCGTTTTACTTTGTGATTTTCTTTTCCTTTTCTTTCTGTTTTGTTATTTTTCCTTCTTCGCGTTTCTTTCCTCTTCTTTTTAGTTCATACTAATGATTATGAAGAAGCCCGTTGAGGTCGGGCCCCCCACGGATACATAAAATAAAAAATAAAAAATAAAATTAAGTTCAGTTAGATAGCTTCTCCCCAGAAGTATAAACTTCCAGTATCGAAGTCACCGTTACATGGCTCTGGCAAAGTCAATTTGAAGGTCAATGCCATTTCTGCTCCAGGTGCAAGGACATTAGCAAGGTCATAAGGTCCACTCGTTGGTCCTGCCTGAAGGATTTCAGCGTTATCATAGAATGGTACTGGATCGTTGAATCCTATTCCATATTCTATATTCAAGTAACCTTCACCATCAACACCCCTTACATTACCTAAAGCAGGCGCATCGGTTAAATCATCTTGAGCGCTGTTGTAAGCACCATTTGTAACATAGTATCTGAATTGACTCAAACTTAACTGGTTTGTTGTTGGGCACATTGCTCCACTGCTTGATGAATCATAAAAGTCTGTACCTGTTATGAACATATCAAGTAGAACTCCTGAACCATCATCAGCGTCGTTTCCAACTAACAATGTGTCTGAGTAAGATTGTGTTCCTGGTCTAACATCATCAAATGTTAAATCTCCTATAACGCTCAAAGCGATTTCAGGATTAAGGAACCAATATTCATTCTCATCCATTGTTCCAGACAAGCCATCTAAGTCAAGAGCTTCAACAGTTATCCAATGCTCTCCATACATGCTTTCAGGTGTTTCAACTGTAAGAGTACATTTATAGAATTCCATCATGTCTTCGTCAAATCCTGTTATACTTTCTTCCAAAATTCTTGCATTACAAACACTTGGAATTTCACTTGGCCGATAAAAAGTTTTCTGACAGTTCACTTCAATGTCATTTCCTTCACCTTGAGAGGTTCCTACAGTGGCAAAAACATCTTGAATTTTTTCAACTCCGTTTTTGTCCATAACAAGAACTTTCCACTCAATTTGCTCTCCTTCGAAGGCATAGTTGTTTATTCTTTCAACTAGTTCCTGACCATCGTAAGATATTCTTCCAGGTTCAGTTGCGTCGTCATAGACAACTCTATTATCACACATCCAAACCAAAGGAGCGAAGTCCTCTGTTACGATGTCAACTCCTATGCCGCTTCCAACGCTTACAGCAAGTACAGCAGGCATAACAGCCAATACTAGCAAAGCCATTACTGATAGCGTAAATAAGCTTTTCATTTATTTATATTAACCTCCTTTCAGCAATGTAAAGGCTCCCAACAATGTTGGGGTGAGTGAGCATTTCACCCTGCCGAGTGTCATACATATTTAATGCATAACTATGATTTCTTTGAACAGTTGCGATTTTTGCAAATGCCTGGGTGCTTGCAACTGTTTCAAAGGTTGTGATTGTTGTTACTTTCATTTGGATTTCTCCTGAATACGAACGAATGAAAATTTCCTATTTGCTTTCATTTGGATTTCTCCTGAATACGAATGAATGAAAATCTTTGATTTGCTTTCATTTAGGCATAATCTCCTGTTGTGTTGTTTGTTTTCTGAAAAATATTTGGAGAGGAATGTTCGTCAATCTTCATCAATCGCTTATGAGTTACTACTCTTTTGTTAATCCGCATTCAATCCATAAAATCGTTTTCTTTAAAAGCATTATTGTCATTAACAGAATAGTTTTTGTTATTACTTGTTTTGAATGAACTGCTGTTACTCTCGTCGAAAAAACAGCTTTTTGTTGTTACTAAAAATAAATGAAGTTTTTAGGAGAAATAGGGAGAAAAAATTGAGGTTTTTTAGTTAATTTTAATCTAAAAATCATTTTCTGAAAATTTTATCATGATGATCGTAGTCTAAAATTCTAATTGTTTTTTCACTTTCTAAAATCTCATACGTTAAAACAAAACTCTTTCCAATGTGAACCCGCCTTATTCCCGCCATTTCGTTTCTCAATGGTTTGAATTGATAAGGATTTTCTAAGATGTGTTTTATTTTATTGTTTATTATCTCCAATGATTTTTTATCTTTTTTAGAAAGTTTTGCAAAAACTCTGTCTAAATTTTCTGAGATATCTAATTTGTAATTCATTGTAAGCCGTATCGCTTAGCAAAATCATCAACTCTAATAAACTTTCCTCTTCTTATTTCTTCTAATTTTTGAAGATATTCTTCTCTTACATCTTCTTTATCTTCAACCCTAGATTTCATAAAAATCTCTATCTGTTTGCTCATACTAATTCCATTATCTTTGCAGAACCGTAAAAACTTTTCATATACACTTTCGTCAACATTAAATGTTTTAATCGCCATGTTATATAATATTATATAGGATTATATAAACTTTTCCTTATGATTACAATTATCTTTATAAGTAACGAAAGTTATTTAGATAAGTAATTCTAATAAAATAATATATAAACCTTACCCTTTTTATTTGTTATAATTAAAATAAAGGGTAAACGCTTAAATCCCAATTCCAATCTTTCTTTTTGTCCAGAAATAAAATAAATGAAGTTTTTAGGAGAAATAGGGAGAAAAAATTGAGGTTTTTGAGTTAATTTAAAATCATAAGGGCTTTTATAATTGAATCTTACTGTTAATGGGTAAACTTTTGTGTTATTTTCTTAACTCGCTTATCTTTTTTACTTGTTCTAAGTCTATATCAAACTTTTTCTCAACAAAAACCCCCTTAAAAGAATCAATAAAATTTTTATCATTTACAGTTTTATGTAACTTTGATAAATTTTCTTTTAACACCTTTAAATTACCTATAAACAAGAATTTCTTTATTAATTCTAAATCAGTATCCTTTGCTAATGCAGCTATGTCTCTAAAATCCGTTAATCTTCCAGAATGTAGTTTCATTACTATCAATAATTCCTTTGTTGGAATCCTTGCAGTAACCTCTTTTTCAATTCCAATGATCTTTCTTTTTATAGAATTATCAAAGACTAACTCGTAGCCAAATGAAGAATTGGTTGTTCTTGAAGCTAAAGCATCAATCAATATGTCTACACTAGCTTGTTCTTTCTCATACCTGACAAATTTTGAAGAATAGATATTTTCTAACTCTTTTGTAATTGTTTTCTTAAAGCCTTCTTTTCTTAAGATACTTTCAAATTTAAATAAATCTTCAGATTTAACAATTATATCGGCATCTACAGAAAATCTATGCTTAAATGCGGAAACAGCATATCCCCCAACTAAAATGAAATCTAAATTAGAGCTTAAAAATTTTTGTAGTATTTCAAAAATATCATTCTCTTTTTTAATAAGCTCTTCCATTATAAATAATTAACTTCTTTGTATTTAATGTTTAACTTTTTCTTATACATCTCTTTAATCATTTCCAAGGCAGGCTCAAAATTATAAATATTTGCTTGCATAAAATTAATAGTTTCGTTTAATGGTTCAACAAATGAATTCTTCTTTTTAACACACTCAAAACCATCTAAAACTTCAACATTATAAAAAACCCCACTGCCAGAATTAATCTTTAATCCCAACTTTTTACAGTACTCTAAAAATATGGGATAGTCTAACTTTTTTATTTTAACAAAAATAGGGTAATATCCTTTATATCTCGCGATGTTATATCTTCCCTCTGTCCATAAATAAACAGCATCTGTTTTTGTAAAACAGTATTCTATTCCGAATAAGTTTAAGGCAGAGTAATAAAAGTTAATATCCTTTAAGTTTTCTTTAATAAATCTTAAAATGCTTTGATAAGCCTTATTATCTTCTTGCAAAATAACCCCCCTCCATTTTTCCTTTAATACCCCCTCTTTAATCAATTCATTAACCCACTTATTAGTCCAGCCATAAGATAAGTTGATTCTTTTAGAAATAGAGCTGATGCTATCTTCTTTTCTTAATGATATTAATATCTTTAATACATAAGGATTTAACATTTCTATTTTCATTTTTACCACCAATTGTATATTATCATTATAGTGATAGTATTATTTAAACCTTTCGATTTAAAATTTTCTTTCGGCATTTTTCAATAACTCTCCCACAAAACCAAGTCGCCGGAATCATCTCGCAAGAACAATCCCCCTCCGGAATTTTCCAGATCCAAAGAAAACCCTGTCTTTGCGTTTGGGCTTAAAGTTTCTTTAAAAATAAATTTTTCGCGGCCCTCGCCCTTTATCCACCAGCCAGAAACATCGCAGGAAAATGAACAAGAATTTACGATTTCATTATCTCTTATTGCTATGCAGTTAGCGCAAATGTCTCTTGATGGTTTGCATAGGTTTACTTTGTTATTCATGCAGCTTTTCCACACCTCAAGCAAATCGTCAGAGTATTTGTCTCTGCCAGAATAAAAATAATAATTGGCAAAGCCATTCCTTACAATTTCCACGTTTATGTTTTCATCGCTTTCAAAAACATAGGCTAAAGTTCTTCCATATTTGTCTTTTCGGTCCCCAGCAAATTCCAGTGTTACATTTTTACCAAGAACCCTTCTTTCTAAGAAACTTTTGGCTTCGTTATAATACAATTCACCTCTTTCAGGCGTGTTGATTCCGAGAAGCCTTATGCTTCTGTTCCCTGTGACAATAGTGTCCCCGTCAATCACTCTGTCTACAAAAACATCCTCGGTTTTGTAGCCCTTCAAAAAACTTTCAGCTTTTTTATCTAGGAAAGAATAGTTTATTACTAAAAACAGTATAACAAGGAAAATAAGAGTTATAGCATCTCTTTTTTTATTAAGCATCCATTTAAAAGATAATGCCCCTAAATAAATTTAATTATAGATAAGCTTTTTAAGTAATTCTATACTAGATATTCTATGGAAAAAGAACTAGAAAATAGACTTAACGAATTAGTACACAGAATCTCTAAATTAAAATTCGTGTCCGCGGTATTTTTATTCGGAAGTCAAATAAAAGGAAAACCAAGAAAAGATTCAGATGTAGATATCGCAGTAATAATTGATAAACCAACAAGAGAAAGAGAACTAAAAGTTATAGGAATGGGAAGCGATTTATTCGATATATCCATTTTATCCAAACTCCCAATAACAATACAATTTAGAGTAATTAAAGAGGGAAAATTAATCTTTATCAGAGATGAAAAAGCAATTCATAACGCCAAGATAAGGATTTTAAGAGAATACCTGGATTATTCTGTTTTTCTTAATAAATTTTATAGGAGAATGCTTTCAAATGTACGACATTGAAAGGATAGGGAAAATTATTGCAGACATAAGTAAGTATTGCAAAGAGCTGGAAAGTTATGGAATATCAAAAGTAGATAATTTACATGATAGCAAGACATATAATGCTTCTTCAATGGCTGTTTTTGCAATACTTAATAGGTTAATTGATTTGGGAAGCGAAATTATTTCTGCTGAAAATCTTGGTGCCCCAGATACTTATCAAGACATTATGCCTATTTTGTCGAAAGCCGGAATAATGAATAAAGAACAATCTGAAAAACTAAATAAATTGATCAGGAAAAGAAACGTACTCGCCCATTTTTATGAGGACATGGACGAAAAAGAACTTTTTAAAACCATAAAGGAAATCCCAGAAGCTCTACGTTTTGCAGAAGCTGTAAAAAAAAGAATAAAATAGCTTCCCGTTAGCCAAGCTAAATTACATCCTTCTGAGCCAAAAGATGATTATTAAAATAATCAGCAGAATTATTAGAATAAACAACCAAAGCAGTATTTTTCCAGCTAAACTAATTTTGCCCTTTACTGGTGCTTCTGGCTCTTCACTTAAGACTATTGGAGGATTAAACTGGCTAAGATATTTTGCATTGTAGAAATCATCAAGAGGAAGTGTTCTTATTCTTTCTCCATCTCCGTCCTTTCCAGAAGGCCCATTGCTTGGCGGCGGAACAATAGGAACATTCTTCACTGTTAGAGTATAAGACTGTGTAACAAAACCAGTTCCATCAGAAACCTTTACAGTTACGCTGAATGCAGTATCAGCATTAACTTGAGGAGCTGTCCCAGTTATCAATCCTGTTGCAGAATTAATTGATAGCCAGCTAGGCGCCGTTGTCAGTGAGTAAGTTAAAGTGTCTCCATCAGCGTCGTTTGCATTAACATCATAAACATAATTCTGTCCCTCGTTAACCTGTGTAACTGGCGTTGAAGTTATTACAGGCAAATTATTTACTGGCGGAACAACAACATTCTTTACCGTTAAAACATAGCTTTGTGAAACACTTCCTTTGCCATCTGAAACACTAACAACAACATTATACTGTGTATCAGCATTAACTTGAGGAGCTGTCCCAGTTATCAATCCTGTTGCAGAATTAATTGAAAGCCAGCTAGGTGCTGTTGTCAACGAGTAAACTAATATATCACCGTCTTGATCAGTAGCATTAACATCATAAACATAATTCTGTCCCTCGTTAACCTGTGTAACTGGCGTTGAAGTTATTACAGGCAAATTATTTACTGGCGGAACAACAACATTCTTTACCGTTAAAACATAGCTTTGTGAAACACTTCCTTTGCCATCTGAAACACTAACAACAACATTATACTGTGTATCAGCATTAACTTGAGGAGCTGTCCCAGTTATCAATCCTGTTGCAGAATTAATTGAAAGCCAGCTAGGTGCTGTTGTCAACGAGTAAACTAATATATCACCGTCTTGATCAGTAGCATTAACATCATAAACATAATTCTGTCCCTCGTTAACCTGTGTAACTGGCGTTGAAGTTATTACAGGCAAATTATTTACTGGCGGAACAACAACATTCTTTACCGTTAAAACATAGCTTTGTGAAACACTTCCTTTTCCGTCTGAAACAGAAACAACAACATTATACTGTGTATCCGCGTTTACTTGCGGAGCTGTTCCAGTTATCAACCCCGTAGCAGAATTAATAGACAACCAACTCGGAGCCTGTGTTAACGAATAAACCAACGTATCTCCATCAGCGTCGTTTGCATTAACATCATAAACATAATTTTGTCCTTCATTAACCTGTGTAACTGGTGTTGAAGTTATTACAGGTAAATTGTTTTGTGGTGGCACAACAATATTCTTTACAGTCAAAGTATATGCTTGACTTACACTTCCTTTTCCGTCTGAAACTGAAACCACAACATTATAGTTTGTATCTGATGTCACTTGTGGCGCTGTTCCAGTTATCAATCCTGTTTGAGAATTTATTGAAAGCCAACTAGGCGCTGTTGTCAATGAGTAAGTTAAAGTGTCTCCATCAGCGTCGTTTGCATTAACATCATAAACATAATTCTGTCCCTCATTAACCTGCGTAACTGGTGTTGATGTTATAACCGGAAGATGATTTACTGGAGGTGTTGGAACATTCTTTACAGTTATAGTGAAGACTTGAGTATCAAAATCTTTTCCATCATAGACTTTAACTGTTGCAATAAATTCGTAGTCAGCATCTAGCTGAGGAGCCACGCCTGTTATAAGTCCAGTCTGAGAATTAATTGACAACCAGCTTGGTTTCTGTGTTAATGAATAAACTAAAGTATCACCATCCGCGTCAGTTGCGTCAACATCATACACATAATTTTGTCCTTCATTAATCTGACTTATTGGAGTTGAAGTTATAACTGGTGGATTATTTACCGGCGGCACAACAACGTTTTTCACAGTTAAAACATAAGATTGTGTAACAGAACCCTTTCCGTCAGAAACACTAACAACAACATTATACTGTGTATCTGCGCTTACTTGTGGTGCTGTTCCAGTTATCAATCCTGTTTGAGAATTTATTGAAAGCCACATTGGTGCTGTTGTCAAAGAATAAACTAATGTATCACCATCAGCATCTGTAGCCTGAACATCATAAGCATAGTTTGCACCTTCATTAACCTGAGTAACAGGCGTCGATGTTATAACTGGTAATCTATTTTGTGGCGTTGGCGCTAAAACTTCAAGGTATAAATAATCAACATCAGTTTTTCCGCTTGGCGAACCAGTTACAGTCGCTTTTATTGAGTATGTTCCTGGATACAGATATACTTCTTGTCCGAAAACCATATGTTTGAAATATGAATCTTGTATTGTGTCAACATCTAAAAGATTTGTTTCAGAAGTGCCAAGAAAATCCACTCTTACATTCATGCTATTTTCAAAGATAGAATCAGCACTAACAACTATTCCAACGTCATCGCCATTCATTATTTGAAGGCTGTCTGAAGTTGTCGCATCATAAAATAATGAAACAGTTACGCTGTTTCCTGATGCAGAAACAAGCACGGCTAAGAAGATTAATGCCAAGGGCAAAATTAATAGTTTGTTTCTCATTAGAATGTATACCTCAAATTTAATCTTCCGCTATTTTTCTCTCCAGTTCTGTTAAAAGAAGTTCCAACAGAGAAATTTTTAGTAAGTTTATAATCTGCACCAAAGCTAAATGAAAAATTTGTTGAATTGCTTGATTCTCCTTCCATAGGATCTCCTTTTATTGTTTCTCTTTTTCCCAATAATTTCTTGTTTCTTTCATGCCATACATCGCTTTCTCCTTCAATTGTCTCTTCTCTTCCGGAAAAAACTACTCCAGCTCTTACCGGAAATACCCATTTTTCTGATCTGAACGAAAATTCTGCTCCTAACTCTACCTTGGCATCGTCTTCAGTTTTTGTTGTTGTTCTATCTACTCTATGTTTGTAAGTACCAGGACCAATCAATTCAACTCCTCTAAACAAAGTATCTGTTACGCTGCCAGAAGAAATAGGATTTCCTCTTAGAACATAAAAATCTCCGTAACCTCCAACACTAATTGTTTTGCTCAAAGGAATATTTACAAAACCACCAACAATTCCTTCTAATTCATTTTCTCCAGATAAATTTGTTCCAGCCCCAACTTCAAATCCATATCTTGTCTTTAATTTTTCTTTTCCATGAGATTTTCTTGGCCCATATGGTTTTGTACCAACAATTACTTTTCCTCTTTCCCTCGCTCTTTCTGCGTCAGCTTCTTTAATACTATCACTTACAAATTTGTCTCTTGCAACTTTTTCTCTTTCCAAACTATCTCTCACCTGTCTTGATACTCTATCTCTGATAGCCTCTTCCAAACTGTCAACATTAACTTTTGGCTTTGCATAACCATCTGAATCAGTTTTAACATCAACTATAAAAGGGATGCTATTTGCTTGGTATACAGTCCGAATTCCTCCGACATTTTCAACAACTTCTGGACTTCTTACGACAAAAATATATCTTCCATCTTTAATCCTCTCTTGTCCGCCGCTAAAAAGTGAATCCCCCCTATCAACCTTTCCGTCTCTAAGAGATTTTTCAAGCAAACTTACTGATTTTGGATCACTATCTTCAGTACTTTTTGAAAGTCCCCTGAAATAATCTATACACGCTTTGATTCTATCTGTCATAGGTTCGCTTTTCCCTAAATATGATAATATATCTGTATATCCTCTTTTTGTGCCTACGGCAGTAAGAGTAACTTGTCCTTTTTTAGACCTAAATGCCTTTTTTATATCGATGTCTGTATCTGGCTCAAGTTTTAAATTATGAACAAAATCTTTTAATAAAACCCCGTCGCCGCAAGCAGAGTAGTTAAGTTCAGAATCTGTAGAATAAATTAAATTTCTAAAAGTTTGAGTTTGTGACTGTTTTTTAGTTGAATCTGGAGCTTGCTGCGCATTTGCAGAATTATAACCTAAGCTTCCTAATGCAATCATAGCCGCAGGAATAATTGAATTATACAATGATTTTCTCATGTATTCTCTGAGAAAGGGGCTTTTATAAACTTTGCGGTAATGTAGTCATTATGAAATTACACTTCATCAATAGAAAAGAGCATTTTCACTCGATAAAATATATGAGGGAGACAGGATTCGAACCTGCGCAGGCACTAAGCCATAGGATCTTAAGTCCTACCCATTTGACCGGACTCTGGCACTCCCTCATTAGAAAATCAAAACCGAACAGCCTTAAAAAACTTCTTGTTTTATAGAAAAATTATAACCTCTTTTATCATTTAATGTTACTTAAGACTTCTAATTTCTTTAAGAAAATCTTGAGTAGACATTCTTTTGAATTTTCCTTGGTTATATTCCTTCCAAGCTTTTTCTGTTCTTTTTACAAATTTTAAGTCCTGTTCATCACTAAAAACAGGTCCCGAAACTTTTTTACGCATATCTTAAATAATGAAACGTAATTTATTAACATTATTGTGATAAGCCCATAAGAAAACTTTTATTAACAATCTTTCTGTTTAACTTATATGAAAGAAGCCATAGTCCGCATTTTAAAAAAAGCGCTGAAAGAAAAGGGTATTAATTTATCTGAAGCGGAAATAGAAAAATTCATTGAAATTCCGCCAAGTTCTGAAATGGGGGATTATTCTTTTCCCTGCTTTTTCCTTGCAGAAAAGCTTAAAGACAATCCTTCCCAGATTGCAATAGAACTCCGCGAGAAAATAGGAAATGCTTCTGTGGAATTTGAAGACATCCAGACACAAGGCCCGTATATAAATTTCTTCGTAAACAGAAAAGCCCTCGCAAAGCGGATTGTCTTCCAGATTCTCAGCCAAAAAGATGATTTCGGTAAAGCAAATATTGGAAAAAAAGAGAAAGCCCTTATTGAACACACTTCAATAAATCCGAATGCCTCTCCACATGTCGGAAGGGCGAGAAACGCAATAATAGGTGACAGCATCGTGAAAATTCTTGATTTCCTCGGATTCAAAACAGAGACGCATTACTACGTCAATGATGTTTCAAAACAGATAGCAATGCTTGTCCTTGCCAATGCAGAGAGTCTTAGTTTCGACAAGATGCTTGGCAAATACATTGAAATCTCAAAGAAAGTTGAGAAATCCAAGAAGCTCGAGCAAAAAGTTTTTTCTTGGCTGAAAAAATTCGAGTCCGGAGACAAAGAAGCCGAGAAAAAATTCGAAAAAATCACTAGGACATGCGTTAAAGGGCAAAGTGAAATTCTAAAGAAGCTCGGAATTCAATACGAATTTTTTGATTATGAATCAAATTACCTTGAAAGATCAAAAGAAATTCTCGAAGCCCTGAAGAAAACAGGAAAGCTTCGTAAAGACAAGGACAACAGGCTTTACCTTGACCAGTCCAATACAGAATTAAAGGGCATGATGAAATCCCCTGTTCTTGTTTTGACGAGGTCGGATTCAACAGGGCTTTATCCTCTAAGGGACATAGCATATACTATGGAAAAAATGCAGATAGCTGAAAAAAACATGATCGTCCTTGGCGAGGACCAGAAACTTTACTTTCTGCAGCTTAAAGAGGCTTTGAAACTTCTTAGTTCTGGTTCGCCAGAGGTTGTTCACTACTCTTTCATAAACCTTCTTGACTCAGAGGGCAAATCAAAAAAAATGTCAACACGAAAAGGAGACGTTGTCCTTTTGGAAGATTTTTTCGACGATCTTGTGGCCAAGGCAAAAAAAGAAATAACAAAAAGAAAAACAAAAGGCAATCCAGAAGTTGTTGCAATAGCTGCCTTAAAATACAAAATTCTGAAAAATTCTCCAAATAAATTAATCCAGTTTGATCCTGACGAGGCTTTGAACTTCGAAGGCGACACAGGCCCCTACATTCTTTACAGCTATGCCCGTGCTTCTTCAATTTTGAAAAAGGAGCCAAAATTGGAAAAATTTGAAGTTCATGATTTGGAAGAAAAAGAAATTGAACTCGTAAAAAAACTTTCACAATTTCCAGAAGTTGTCTTAAGTGCTTATAAAAACCTGAATCCTTCATTAATTGCAAATTATTCTTACCAATTAGCACAAGTTTTTAATGAGTTTTATCACGCTTGCAAGGTTATCGGCTCAGAAGAACAGGAAGCATTTAGACTTTCTCTTGTACAATCTTTCAGACAGGTTTTAAAAAACGCTTTGTGGTTACTTGGAATAGAAACTGTCGAGAAAATGTAGCCCTAATAATTATACCTAACAAAGGTACTTACCCCTTTATTTCTTGGAATTGCCTTGTTTTTAATGCTTAAATCACCATACAATTCAAAATGTAATTTTGGAGATAAAGTATATCTTATGCCGTTTCTCAAATTCAATAAAAAGTCTCCATTTCCCTTAACTAAATCTACTAGGCCTGTTGCAGTTCTTATTCTGCCCATTTTATAGCCGGCTACAAAACCCATTGAGACCTCATTTGGCGGATTAACCCTGTCACGATTTCTTCCGGTATTATTATATTCAAATGAAGAGGTTAATTCGGCATTCTTATTGTTGAATAAATAAGTTATTGCTATGCCGGCTTTTTTGTCTATTCTCCCATTTCCTGTGGCAATGTTTTTACTTTCCCCAGTTGGAAAAGTTAAGGAAAAATATGGAATTAGATTTAAGTTTTTAATGCTGCTTCTTGGGCCAATACCAATAGAAACATCTCCAAATCCTCTTCCAGAACCATTTGGCGAATCTATAAATTTGTAGGGTATACTAACAAAACCAAATTTTCCAAATTTGCTTCCATCCCAATATTTTAATATCAAAATATTAGTTAGCAAGCCAACACCATTCTCATTTTTAGAGAAAGAAAGCCTCTCATCTAACTGCAAATTTGTCGGTCCTCTTAAACCCTGAAAAATAGTCTGCCCACTAACTTTGCTGGGTAAAAGAGATGCTACTAGTGCTAAAGGCCACATAAACTTTTTTAGGTGCATATGTTTCCTTGATACGCGATGCTCTTAAATCTTTGTGGTATCATAACAATACCATTAATTTTATATACCAAATAATACTAAAAATACTATGATTGAAATATCTCTTAGGAAAATTGGATTGTCAGAAGGAGAAATTAAAGTGTATATGGCTTTACTTAATCTAGGGGCTTCCCCTGTAAACAGAATCCATGAAAAAACAGGGATAGAAAGAAGAAATATTTATGATATACTCAACAAATTGGTTGAAAGAGGTTTAGTCTCTTATATCACCGAAAATAAAAGAAAATCTTATGGTATTAGCCACCCTAATAAGATAGTTGGTTATATTGAAGAGAAAAAACATGATCTTGAAAAAAGTAAGCAAGAAGTAAGCAAAGACATTCCCTACCTTATTGAAAAATTTAATTCTAAAAAAGTTGAAATAAACGCAGAAGTTTATAGGGGAGATGAGGGAATAAAAGCTGTATGGGAAGATATGCTTAACTATAAGGAAATTCATTGGATTGGTTCTGGGCGATATGTTCCTAAGAGATTTCCATACTTTTTTGATAATTGGAATAGAAGAAGAATAAAAAAGAAAATTAGATTCATTAATTTAATAAGATATGAATTAAAAAAAGAAGTTAAGCCTCTAGCTCTAGAAAAATTAAAATTCCTTCCAAAAGAGTTCAGCGGAAACCCCACAGTTATATGTACCTATGGAAATAAGGTCGTTAATTTTCTTTATGGTGAAAATCTTTTTGCTTTTTTAATCGAAAGCAAAGAACTGGCAGATAATTACCGGAAATATCATAAGTATTTGTGGAATAAGATAGCAAAAACTTAGATCCCAAATCTCTCAAAATCAAAACCTATTTAAACCATTTTCCCTTAAAGAAATCGTTAGTTAGATATAAAATAAAAGGAGGTTGAGATGGCAAAACAAGGTGGTATGGACGTTCTAGGAAGATGGGCTTTTCTTATAGGAGTTATCCTAGCCGTAGTCCTCGGATTTTTAGGCCCGGTTTCAGGAACATGGGCAATGGTTCTGGTTGTTATCGGAATTATTGTAGGATTACTCAATGTTGCTGATAGAGAAGTAACACCATTCCTAATGTCTGGAGCAGTTTTGATAATTGCAAGCGCTCTTGGTGGCAACTTACTCGGTGGTTTACCTTACGTAGGAGCTATACTTGATGCATTACTTGCAATATTCGTACCAGCTACAGTTATCGTAGCGGTAAAAAACGTCTTCAGCTTAGCAAGAAGTTAACTTCCAATTTTTATTTTTTTATTTTTTTAATTTATGTTTTTATGATTTGAAAATTTAGTTTAGTGAAAAATGCAAAGGTTAGACATAGAAAAAAGAGTTAGAGATGTAAGGCAAATTCTAAGTAATCCAAGAGTTCAATCTAAAATTGAGGCGGCTCAGCAAAGATGGGAAGATAAATATAGACCATTAACAGACCCTATTCAATGTTCAGCAAGATTGGCTACAGAAGATTACGAAGTCACGATAACTTCTCCGCCGGTTAGGTATAGACATTAGCCTTCCTTTTATTTAACAAATTCAACGTTATCTAAGTTCTCAAATTCATTATCTCCAGTGAGAAATTTAACTCCAAGTTGTTTTGCAAAGCAATAGCCTATGCAATCAGTCATTGATACATTTCTTTTATTCAGCTGATTTTTTAGTTTGGCAGCTTCTTTAATAACTTTATCGTCAAATTCTTTTACAAATTTATAATAGATATTAAAAAATTTGTCGGCGTCGGTTTCTCCATATTCTCGAAGCAAAGCCAAATAAATCTCAAAAAGATTTAATTTACTAGTTATAATCTTGCTATCGCCATAAATTTTATAGCTCTCACTTCCTTCATATATCTTATAAAAAGCATAGGTATCAAAAAAGAAAGCTTTTTCTTTAATTGTAAAGATCTCTTCTGAGCTCATCTTTTATTTGTTGCGCTGATTTTTTTATTTTACCTTTTCCCATACCAAAAGTTTCTTTGAAGGCGTTTTTCGAATCTTTTAAAACAATTAATTTTAAAGAATCGTTTTCTTTAATTTTTTCTTCCTCGATGATTTCAATAGGTATTACTACGCCAAATGAATTCCCCCAGCGCTTAACCTTTGTTTCTATAACTGTCATAATTATACTTTGTATAACTTATTATTTAAATGTTTCGATTCCCTTTATTTCTTCTTTACTCAATCTCTCTCTAGAATCAATCACTTCACAGTCTTCATTTCATGCCAGGCAAGTTCAAACAATTGCTCTAGAGCACCGGCAAAGAAGTCTGTGTTTATCCAAACCCCAATATCATAATTAGGGTGGAATTTTTCGTCGTCGAGAAGCATGAACATCAACTGACTCGAATCAATTATTGCAAATCTTGCTTTTATTTTTTCCATGTTTTTTACTTCTGCAACTCTCTTAAGCTCTCTTGCAACTTTTATATTGTTACTATTTATTGGAGCAGCTATTCTTATTTTTATGCCGCGTTTCTTGCATTTTTCAAGACTCGGCATTAAGACTTCCATCTTTCTATTCAAACCTTCTGCTGTTGTTACGATGGTTATTGTTTTTTCAGCATCTCTTACCATCATATCAAGATGATTATACAAATTTTGGCGCCCTTTCAGGCTTCCAGACATGTCAGAAGGCTCTACAAATTTCACACCTTTAGTAAACAGAGAATTCAATTCATTAAGAACCTCATCACCCTTCAACGTTTCCAAACGCTTTGACCTTTCCTTTGCATCAACCATAAGATTTTTCTTGACTCTTTCAACGACTTCTCCCGGCTTTAGTGCAATGAATTTTATCGGCTTGCCAAGCTTCATAATAATAAAGCCCTTTTTCTCAAGACTCTCGAGAATATCATATGTTCTGGACCTAGGAACATCAGATATGCTGCTCAGTTCTCCAGCAGTCGAAGTTCCACGAGAAAGAAGTGCCGCCCATACCTTAACCTCATAAAGATTAAGATCAAATATTTTTCTAAGCCTGCCTAAAAATTCTTCTTTGACTATCATATTATATTTCTAATTGCCCATCCTCTTTTTAAAGATTGTTATGATAAAAGAGTAACCGATTAAGGATTACCTGTTGGTAACAATAATCGCGATTGAGCCCTTATTATCTTTTATTTTAAACTCAGTTTTGTTTTTAAATCTTTCCGTACTGCTTTTGAAAATTTCAAGTTTTTTTGCGTTTGTCCTTTCTTTTATGAAGGATTTTTGTTTTTCAAGGATATTTTTAAAATCATCATCGGTGATTATGAAAAGTTCAATTCTGTCTTTTTTCTGCAGCCCAAGTTTTTTCCTGAAATCCTGCACAAGCCTAGACATTTCACGAGCATAACCCTCTGCTTCAAGCTCGGGTGTTTGCCTTGTGTCGAGCTCGACATATTCAGTATAACTTTCATCTTTTTTTAATTTTGGCATTTTGAACTCTACTTCCTTAATATTCAACTGAGACTTTATTATATCTAAAAATTGATTGTAAGGTTCTTTTGTCCTTATGAATACTTTCATTTTTTTAAGCGGCCACCTCAGTCCTATTTTTTCCTTGTCTCTTTCTGCTAAGCCTTTTTCAATTATAACTACTACATTTCCAAATTCTTTTTCTAGTCCCTTATCAATTTTATTCTTATTAGCATTTGGCCAACTCCTTAGATGCACGCTTTCTTCTTTAACAATTCTTTTTTTTCTTAAGCTTTGCCAGATATTTTCTGTTATAAAAGGACAGAAAGGCGCGAGAAGCTCCAATAGGCTTAAATAAACCTCTTTAACAACAAACAAAGCTTCTTTATCCTCAGCAGAAATTCTTTCTCTAACAAATTGTATGTACCCCCTGCTAAAATCATTCAGCCAAAAATTCTGCAATTCTCTCGTTGCGGTATGTGGATGTAACGCATTTAATTCTTCAGTTATTTTTTTTACAAGAGAATTTAATCTTGACATTATCCATTTATCCTCTATCCGGCTTATCTTGGTTTCTTTTGAATTTTTCACTAGATTTTGAAGATTGTAAAAAATATTAAGATTATTTCTAGGCTCTTTTGCAACATGGAATCCAAATCTCATGTCTTGGCTTGGATCTTGAAGGCAATATAAAAACCTCATTGAATCTGCGCCAATTTTTTCAGCTGCTTCGTCAAATGGTATTGAATTTCCTTTACTTTTGTGCATTTCCTCGCCTTTTTCGTCTTTAAGAGTTTCATATCCAAAAAGAGACTTAAACGGAGCCTTTCCAGTTATTGCAATGCTCGCCCACATTAGTGCATTAAACCAACCTCTTGACTGTCCGGGCATGCTTTCAGATATCAGATCAGCAGGGAACCATTTTTCCCAATATTTTCTGTCTGTTAAATAATTTAAAGTGGAAAATGACACAATTCCAGCATCGAGCCAGGCATCTCCGACATCAGAAATTCTTGAGACTTCTTTGCCGCATTTTGAGCATTTTACCTTTATTTCATCTATCCAAGGCCGATGTATATCTTTAAGGCCATCAACTTTTTTCTTGTCAATAGCCCTCTCTCTTAATTCCTGTAAACTCCCCGCAACAAAAACCTCTTTGCATCCAGGATTTTCGCATTCCCAAATCGGAAGAGGCAAGCCCCAGTATCTCTCACGGGAAATTAGCCAGTCCCCCATGTTTTTGAACCACTCTTCTTGCCTTACTTTTCCATATTCTGGATACCAATTGACTTTTTTATTTTCTTCAATTAATTTTTTTCTTATTTCGTCGCATTTTATGTACCATTCTGAAACCAATCTAAAAACAAGCTCATTACCACAGCGCCAGCAGTGCGGATACCTATGCTTATAAGGAACTATCTTGTAAGAAAAGTCTCTTTTTTCCAAATCAGCGAGAACCTCTTTATTTACTTCTGAATATTTCTTTCCTGAAAAATCTCCGAATCCAGAGGAATAAATTCCTGCCTCATCCAAAGGAGAAATAACATTTAGATGCAAATTTTTTCCTAGTTCATAATCATCTGTCCCGCAGCCCGGCGCAATATGAACGATTCCCGTTCCTTCTTCTTCAGAAGCAAGTTCCCATAAGACAACTTTATGAAGAGATTTTTTTTGTTCCAAGAAGTTTTTATAAGGCATTTCATAAGACAATCCAGAAAGTTCTTTTCCCTTTTTCTTTTCAGCGACTTTGTATTTCCCATTCAATTCACCAAGCCTTTTTTCAGCAATCCAATAACGTTCGCCATTCTGTTGTTCTGCTTTCACATAAACTATGTCTTTATTTACAGCAATTGCAACATTTGCAGGAACAGTCCATGGCGTTGTTGTGAAAATTAAAAAGTATTCATTATTCTTTCCCTTGATTGGAAATTTCATGAATAATGCCGGATGCGTTACTTCTTTGTAACCTTCTGTGACAATATCATGCTTTGAGCTCGCTGTTCCGCATCTCCAACACCACGGCACAGCGTCTCTTCCTTTGTATAACCATCCTTTTTTATGATATGTTTTAATCAAAAACCAATTATGAAGATTATTGTTATCTGTCATGGTATAATAAGAATTTTCCCAATCCATCCACTGCCCAAGCCTTATTGATTGTTCTGTCTGAATCTTTGAGAATTTTTCAACTCTTTTTCTGCACGCCTCTACAAATTTTAAAATTCCGAACTTTTCAATGTCTTTTTTGTCTTTTAATCCAAGATCTTTTTCTTCCTCTCTTTCAACCCATAGTCCCTGGCAATCAAATCCGTTTTGAAAACGCATCTCGTAGCCTTGCATTGACTTATATCTGTGAAATAAATCCTTGTAAGTTCTGCCCCATGCATGATGAACTCCCATGGGATTATTTGCAGTTATTGGCCCATCGATAAAACTCCAAGTTTTTCCTTTCTTGTTCTTTTTTCTGAGTTTTTCAAATATCTTTTTTTCTTTCCAAAACTTCAAAACTCCTTCTTCACTTTTCTTAAAATCGTACATATTAATTTTAACAGTTTGACATTTTTAAATTATTTTAATTCTTCTTGCGGACTTTCTTAAGCTTTTTCGGCTTCCACTCAACAATCTTTCCAGCTTCTATTTCTGGCTTGTCTGCGAGCCTTAAACCGGAAATCTGGCTTCTGGTTAATATGGGAAAGTGTTTGACTTTTGCAAGATAATCATCGACATACCATAAATCATCTTCAGAGATAATCCAGTTAAGATAATCAAATCTCGCCAGATTGACAGGCATCGAGTAACTTCTTAGCGTTTTTCTGCCAGAATCGTCGAAATATTCATGAAAAAAACTCATGACTAATTCTCTTATACTTTTGTAAATAGGTTCTCTGTAACGAAGAACAGCATGATTTGTCTTGCTTATTGCCCCCCAGTATCTGCCACGTTTAAACACGCAGATAACATGATCAAAATCTTTTTTAACAGAAGTTAAATCAACAACAAGCGGCTTTTCCCCATGAATTCTTAAAGCAACAGCAGCCAATAAAGCGCCTTCAATGCAATGCGCTTTCCATTCCCTTAAAACCATTCTTGGAGAAATGCACGTGTCTTTTTCATCTTCCTCAAAGTTTATTGGGATCTTATTAAGAAAATCCTGAATTTTTTTCGGGGTGTTTAATGCCTTCAGGATTTTCATCTCCTTTTCATTTAAGCCGAACATGATTTGATTAGGGATTTTTAATACTTAAATGTTAGGAAAATACCGCAAAAGTTCAATTAAATTAGCTGTTGGGATTAAAAACTTTTTATTGTCTATTAGCTAAAACCTTCCAAAACTTCCTTCTCAAGAAAATGCAGCTCGCTCGGAATTATTATGCAGAAAGGCGCTTTAGCTTTTTGTTTTTTAAGCTTGCTAATATCACCATAATGAATATGAGAATCTTTAAGCCCAAGCCGTTCGCATATAACTACCTTCTCTAACTTAACATTCTTATTTCGGCAATCTTTTTCTAACTTTCTTAAGGCGTCATTAAAACTCATCCCAATATCAACAAGAATTAATGTATGCGCTTTTATACTTAAATTTGATTTAACAACATCGATATAACTATCTGCATCAAGATTTGGCAGACTCGTTGTTTTTCCAAATTTGTAAAGCTGAAGTCCTGTTTCTCCAATAGCATTTAAAATAGAAGCGTTATGAAGAACTTTGACTTTTATCTTTCTTTTTCTAGCTTCTTGAATCAGAGAGATATGTGTTGTCGCTGCCAGCGGGCTTCCATAAACAAGCAAAACAATATCCTTGCTTTTTGCCTCGCCAAGAACCTTAAAGCTTTCAACAAAATTTCTGTCAACAGGAACAACTTCTTGGTTAATCTCTTTTTCAAGTTCAGAAAATTTGTAAGGAAATTCAACAGTATAATTTTCAATGTAAACCTTGTCAGCCTTTTCTATTGCCTTATACGCTTCCCAGCTAAAACCTTCGTGATTCAAACCAAGTCCGATTAAGTGTAACATAAAAATAAGAGAAAAAACCAGTTTTTAAGCGTGTTGATTATCAGAGAATTTTTCTTCTATAATTCTTGATATCGGCTTCCCTGTTTTTTCTTTTAATTTCTTAAGCTTGTTTATAGTCTCGACTGAGAGAGTTATGTCTATTCTCTTTCTTTGAAAAGGCAGCTCTCTAGTTTTATCATAATTTTCCAAGATTTCAAATACTTCTTTATATTTCTTCAAAATTATATCTTTATTTAATTGCATTTTTTAGCCTCCATTCAATTTTTCTTATATCCTGAATATTGTTTTTTGCGATTGAAGTAATATGATGTACAAGCAAATCACGATCCACGCCTTTTTTGAATTCGTGAGCAAAACTTAATGATACATAAGCTGCTGTTCTTTTATTCCCATCTGAAAAAGGATGATCAACCAAAATTGATCTTAATAGATAAGCTAATTTTTTATAGTTTCCGAGTTTTTTATTGCCTAATTTATCTAAAGCATAGTCCAAGCTAGAATCACTTCTTAAATTTCCTCCAAATCCTTTGTTTATTCTCAAAATTTCTTCCTTACCAATTTTCATACACATAAATATTGGTGACATAGTTTATAAATCTTTTGCTCTTAAACTTAAAATCAAAGGAGGTGGAAAATGGTTTTAGGAGAAAGTGTAAATTTGTGGGCTGTTTTGGTCTCGGCAATTGCAGCCATGATTGTAGGCTCTTTGTGGTATGGTCCATTATTCGGTAAAGCCTGGATGAAGTTATCTGGAATGACGCCACAGAAGATGAAGTCAATGAAAACAAGTGTTACTCGGTCATATCTGCTCGCATTTATTGGAGCCCTTGTTTTGGCATATGTCCTTGGTGTGATTATTGGATGGGCAAACGTAACAACACTATGGTCAGGAGTTGTTGTAGGATTTTGCGTTTGGCTCGGATTTAGCGCAACACATGCCTTAGGAGCAGTTATCTGGGAAGGAAAACCTTGGACAGCGTTCTGGCTTAATGGTCTTGGTGGATTAGTTAGCTTGGTTATCCAAGGCGCAATACTTGCCGCCTGGTAGCTCTTTTAATTTATTCTAATTTTTTCTTTTAGAGTTCTTTTTTATTCTTGGTTTTGATAAGCTCCTGCTTGTAACAATTGCAATAAAAGCAAAAGTAAAAAGCAAAGCATCATTTCTAAAAATCAAGCTTAAGATAACCCCTAAAAAACTCGCTAGTATTATTAATTTAAACCAAAATTGTCCCTGCTTTAGTTCTTCTTTTGTTTGCTTTGCAAGATAGTTGCCAATGGGAAAGCCTAAAATTAGTATAACGATTCCAATTAATAGATTAATTAAGTGGGCCATAAAAACCAGAGGAAAAAGATATTAATAAATCATTTGATTAAACTTCACGAAACACGCACTCTAGTTCGCCTTCAAGATCAATAGGTTTGCCATCATTTTTTTCCTTAAGCAATTTAAAAACTTTTTCTCCTATGTCATCATATTTCTCGTCCGGAAGATCACTTTTACTTAAGATGAGCTTCATATCCTTAAATCTAGCTTGTTTATTTAGTATATCTTCTTTTACCATTTCGTAAAGATTTAGACTAACACAAGGAAGAGCGTAGTATTGACCACCAGACTCATAGACTAAAATCCTCCACGGCATAAAACAAATTACCCTCAGTTTTATTTAAATTTATATGTGTTATTCTAATATAGGGCTGTTTTTATTAATCATAAACTTTAAAATCCAGCCTGTTTATCTAAAATCATGGCATATGAGAAATTTTTGATAGCGGCTTCGAAACTCGATAAAGCAGGAATCAACATAACAACCCAGCTAAGCCAGTTTGGAGATTTTAAGTTTTATCTTGTTGACGGAGAGATAATCCATACAGAAAGTCTAGACCTTGAAAAAATAAATTCTTTTGATTTCGTAGTCTTTGCATCTAAGCATAAGTCTGAAAGTCGCGAGAAGACACTTTCTGTCCACGCTCCTGGAAATTGGCGCTCTGCCGAGTTTGGCGGTCAACCAGGACACGTATGTAAAAGCTCTGCATTCTTCATGAAACAGATGTTTGAAAAAATGCATGAAAACATGCTGCAATACAATTTGAAAGAATACAAATTGACTCTCGAAGCGACGCATCATGGTCCCTTAATTGACAAGCCATGTGTTTTTGTTGAAATCGGCTCTACAGAAAATGAATGGACAGACAAGCGTATTGGTTTCATTGTCGCAAAGGCAATTTCCGAAACCCTGAAAAACTTTAAGCCAAATCCTTACAATGAAATAGCTGTTGCAATCGGCGGTCCGCACTACTGCCCAAACTTCAATAAAATTCAACTGCGTTCGAATGTTGCGATTTCTCATGTTATTCCCCAATACGCCTTTCCCTTTACAGAAGAAATGATAACCGAAGCCGTGCATAAAACAGAAGAAGAACTCGACTTTGTACTTCTAGATTGGAAAGGGCTTGGAAATGCAGAACAACGCCAGAAAATTATCGAAATTCTCAACAAGCTTTATATAAATTACAAAAAAACAAGCGATGTTGGTAAGTGAAATAGTTCAATAAAATCAAGCAGCTTCTTCTTTAGGCGCAAGGCTATCCAAGAATTCAACTTCTCTGGAAGTAAATTCTGCAAGCAGTTCACTCATTGATTTATGGTCAGGTCCTGGAAGACCAACAGCATTGTTTTGTATCAACGTTTCCAAAGGATTTCTAAGAGTTGTTCCTCTCATTGTGACCCCGCGAAATTCACCGCCCACATATTTTGTGTGCGAAATTAGTACACCATGTACATTAATATCATAATTATAAACTGACATAACAGCTTCTGGTAAATTTTCAGTTATTCCCTTGGCAAGTTCTCTATCGTCGCCTTCATAAAGAACAGCATATCCTTCTTCTACTTTTTCCTTAACAAAATATCTTTCTGCCATGAGATTTTTAAGAAGCCCTAGTTTTTAAATATTTCTATTTGTTACTCTTTTAGAATTAATACTATCTCTTTTTCTTCCACGCAACAAATCCGATAACAATACCATATGCTAGGGTTCCCAGCCCTCCAGCAATAAAACCAAGCAGCGGGGAAAGAGCCAGCCATCCAGGATATCTAAGTTTTTCAAAAACTCTCCAGTTAGAAATAATAAAAAGAGCCCCAACTGCAATCCACCCTAAAATAGGAATTATTAATAGGAATACCCATGCCCAATGAAATCCTCCAAGTTGCAGCCACATTGCTATATTAGCAAACGGAATCCACGCAAGCCAAGGATGCTTATGACCGCGTTTCTTTGCAACAGTATACCATGCCCATGCAAAATAAATGTAGACAGCTATAAGAATAATTAAGGCAAGAATAATAAAAGCCGCAATAGTAGCTCCTAAAGTTGAAGCTAAAACTGTTTGTTGGAAGTCAGGACTACCCCATATATCCCATCTGCTAACATTTGCTAAATCAAAAAAGGTCATTCCAAAAATACGCGAATCCTGTTTATAAAACTTTTTACAAAACTTTATTAATATTCCTTCTTTTTAAGTTCATGGACAAAAAACTCGGAAAGAAAACACCTAAGAAGTTACATACTTTTGATCTTAAAACAAAGGAAAAAATCGAAGAGCTTTTTGGCGACGCGGATCGCCGCCAGAAGAAATATATTTCTTGGCTCTATGAACTTGCAACTCGTGATGAAAAGACAGGACTTTACAACAACAAGTTTTTTGAAAGCATTCTTGGAATGGAAATGGAAAAAGCACAAAGAGGTTATGGAGAACTTTGTTTGTTCATAATAGACATTGATTTTTTCAAGAAAATAAACGACAAATACGGACACATAAAAGCCGATGAACTTCTCAAGCGCTTGGCTTTGGTTTTAAAAAAACAACTTAGAAAATCAGACATTGCCGCAAGATTCGGAGGTGAGGAATTTTTCATTCTCCTTCCAGAAACAAATTTAGAGAAAGCAAAAAAGATAATTTCTCGTTTTCAAGCGTCAATAAAATCAGATAAAACTCTCAAACGTCATGGAATTACTGTTTCCGGCGGTTTGACGCAACATCAAGAAAAAGACACAGAAAAATCCTTCAAGGAACGCGCAGATAAGGCGCTTTACAAGGCAAAAAAAACAGGAAGAAACAGGTTTGTTGTGGTGGAGTAAGATTTTTTCTCACTAAAATAATAGAAACTAATTTATACCTTAAGAAAAAGTCAGTATGGTTTTCGTAATTAAATGTTAAGGCGAGCTTAGAATAAATTAGGATTATTAATAATTAAGCGAGCGAATATATTATTAAATAAAATTAACTAATTTATAACTCTGCTGTTTTCATACACGCCCATTTTTCTTTTTCTTAGTTCTTTGAAGAAAAGTTTAGGCGGCACAATGTCTTCAGGAGAATAACTGCCTGGTTTATTTATAACTTTCTTGAAAATCATTTGTGCCATTATACTCGCAGGCATCCCAGTGTCAATATTGCACCCAGCATCTTCCCAGCCTTTTAATGGCGGAACAATGCATTCCATTAATATTTCCTTATTTTTTCCTAAATGTTTACCTTTTATTAAAACCCAAAGATTTTCTGTTTCCTTGTAACCTTTTGGCATTCTCAATCTTTTAAGTAATTCAGTAAGAAATTCATCTGGCCAAATATCCATGCCTTTAAATTTAACTGGTTTTTTACTTTCAAATCCTAAATCTACCAACTTTTGAATAACTTCCATAGAATGGTCTGGGAAGCCAGCATAAAATTCAATATTCTTTACCCCCTTCTTTTTGCAAAACTTATGAAAAGTATATGTCTCAGGATGATGTCCGACATTGAACTGATTTTCTTTTCCAACCGCCTTATGATAAACCCTAACAATGGAGTCTGTTGGCCTTATTTTCATTACCTTGTGATTGTGCCAATAAGGCGCAATCATTGTAAATTCTTCAAGAATGCTTTCTATTGAAAAAGGAACTACAAACTTTTTTATGTTTGAATCCCAAGCAAAGCCAACCTCAACAGTATCTATCTTATCAAATTTTCCATCAGCATAATTAAGCATCACATTTCCAATTCCAGGCACAGAGCCACACCCTGTTATGTGAATTAACTTACTTTTCTTTAAGGTTTTATTCAAAGCGAGCTGTTTTTTTAACATAGGAATATCAGAACCAAGATCAATTGAATGAACTCCGGCTTTAATACAAGCTTTCAGACAATTTAAATTCCAGTCTCCTTCTGCAGCACAAACAACGACTTTTGCACCTGATCTTTTTATTACCCTAACAGCATTCTCCATATCACTTAAATCAACATACATAAAACCGGTTTTTTTCTTGAATTTCCTTAATAAATGTTCTACTCGACTTTTATCTCTACCGCACATTAAAACAGAGCAGCCGCTTTCAGCCAAATCTCTTGTAACAATTCTGCCCTGCATTCCAGTAGCGCCAATAATACAAAAATCAAATTTCATTTTTCCCTCTTTTACTACTTTTCTCTTTTTATTAATAATAGGACTTAATTTAAAAATATAACTAAGATAGTTTAGGTTTGAAAATACTCATTTAAATGACTCAGTGCAAAAGTTATTCTTTTTCCAAGAATATTTTTTAAGTATTTAGGAACAAAAAATTTTCTGCCTAATTTTGTGAATTCAGATAAATCTTCTACTTTTTTACCTATTATTCTTCTTGCTATATAGTCCCCACAATATGCAGCCCAAGGAAGCCCTGCACAGCCCAAAGCATATTGAATAGATTTATTATTTTTATCATAATCTACAATAGGTTGGAGATCTTGTGTTACGTCAGCTAAGCCAGCCCAGTAATAAGAGAACTTGACATTTTCTAAAAGAGAAACTCTTTTTTTTAATTCATTGATAAATTTTTCTATTATTTTTGAAGAAAAATTTTCAGAAGAATAAGTTGTCCAAAGTCCAGAACCACCAATAATAATTCTGTTGCCAGCTACCGGTCTATAATGCATATAAATTATCCTAGTGTCCCAACACATTAGCTCTTCTTTTGGGTATAAAGCTTCTATTTCATTTTTGCTTAAAGGTTCACTGACCGCCAAATAACTTTGAATGTGATAAATTTTTTTTGAAATCTCTTCATTAAACTCAGCTTTCATTTTATCAATGCAAATCAATATATTTTTTGCGATTATAGAACCAAGACGCGTTCTTGCGGTGTTTCCCTCAATCTTATGGACTTCGCTGTCTTCGTAAATTTTCACGCCTTTTTCCAAAAGCAGGTTTTTCATTTCCTGGCAATATGAAAATGGATTAATTCCATAAGAACCAGGATACTTTAAACCAAGAGTATAATTTTTTACGGGATGAATTTTTTTAAGGTTCCTTTCATCAATCAATTCAAATGGCAAATTTTCTTTTTCTCTAATATTAGCTTCCTCTTTTAACCACTTTTCATGAGACTTTTTAAAGGAGAGATATAGCGAATCCTGTTTTCTAAGATCACAATCAAGGTTATATTTTTTAATCATTTTTAAAATAAGATCAACACCCTTTTTTGGAATTTCGTGAAGTGCCTTGGCTTTTTTTTCTCCATAAACTTTGATAAGTTGATCCACATCTTTTTCACTTTCAGGAGTTAGAAAGCCCGCACTTTTTCCAGAAGAGCCGCCGCCGCAAAATCTTTTTTCAAGAAGAACAACTTCTTTTCCCGCATTAGCTAGGGTTAAGGCAGCATGCAAGCCAGCAAAACCACCTCCAATAACCAAGCATTCAGTTGTAATATTTTTATCAAGAGGCGGGCAATAAGGCGATTTTACTTTAGAAGAGATCTCAAACCAATTTTCATATATCATTTTATCACCTATTTTTATAATACAAATTTAGTAATTAACATATAAAAACTTACCTTCCTTGACGTCTAATAATCAACTCTATCTATAGTTATACTACTTTAACAATTTTAGCATGGTTTTTTATTAACTGACTATTTTTGGCTATTCTCCAAACAAAAATTTCCTCAAAGAATAATTTTTTATTTGCGACTTCTTTAGCTTTAAAACCCAAGCCATTAAAATTTACACTTTCTGAGTGTGAGCTTGTTATTAAAAAAATCTTGCCCTCTTTAGTTAAATGTTTTTTTGCCTGTTTTAGAAACTTAATAATTATCTCATTTCCTTTTTTGCCACCAGTCGTTTCTCTCCTAGAATTTTTCGGTTCTTTTTCATCCAACGGCAAATAAGGCGGATTGAAGACAATGACGTCAAAGCGTTGTCCATCAATTTTGCTGAATAAATTAGATAAAATAACTTTAAACCCTAAACTCCTACAGTATTTTACTGCTTTACTATTAACATCTACTCCTAGTATATTGTCAATTTTAATTCCTGATGATTTAGCAGTCACTAAATTAATTCCGCTTCCAGCTCCCATCTCTAATAATCTCAAATTAGGATTAACCTTTAATAATTTTGGCAATTCTTTTCTTAGAGCTTCAGACATTAAATAAGAATCTTCTGCAGGCTCGTAGATTGGCATTTTAAGAAGTAATCATGACTAAGAATAAACTTCTTGTTCCTCTCCTTTTATGAAGTTCCAATCTAGCTTCAAAAGTTGTTTGACGGCAGGATTATTCGTATTAAGCTTATACAAATCTGATTTTCCAACCCTTCTTGTTTTCATAACAATATTGTTTTTTTCTAACTTATTCCAAAATGTTTGAAGAGTTGAGTAACTAACTCCTGAATTTCTTGCTATTTCTGTTAAAGGATAGTCAAACAATTGATAAGTTATAAGAAAATCTAAAGCCTTCATAATAGGATTATTTCCAAATATTTCAATAAAGATACTTTCGTTTTTCATTATAAATTTTAGCATTTCTCACTTTTAAATGTTTCTATTAATGTTTTTATATTCCAATTATAAGAACATTTAAATATTACTTATGGTTTAATATTTTATGGAATTTAATGATGAGGATAAAATTAAAGCAACTATCCTTTATCATTTAAGAAGAAAAAAAGTTATTGGCGGTGTTCATACCCCCTTTGATACTGTTACAAGAGGTTTTCCTTCTCATTTAGGTAAAGATGTTAAAAAAATAGCTGAAGAGCTAATTAGAAAAGGATACATTATTAAAAAAATAACAAATTATGGTTTGCATATTAGCTTAAATAAAGATAAAATAAAAGAAATTGAAGAATTCATCAAAAAAATTCTTGATTATAGCTTTTGATTTTACATCACAGAAGCTTTCTTTATAACAACCCCTTCCAAAGGTCTATCTTGGCCATCTGTTTCAACTTTGGAAATTTCATCAACAACGTCCATTCCTTCAACAACTTTGCCAAAGACAGGATGTCTTCCATCTAAGAAGTTATTGTCAATAAGATTTATGAAGAACTGGCTTCCTCCAGTATTCGGGCCTGCATTTGCCATTGATATTGTGCCACGGTTATTTTTATCCAACGCGCTTTTTGTAAATTCATCTTTAATTGTGTAACCTGGCCCGCCCATTCCAGTTCCTTTAGGATCTCCGCCTTGAATCATGAATCCTTCAATAACTCTATGAAAAACCACACCGTCGTAAAAACCCTTGGAAACCAGGGTTTTGAAATTTCCTACAGTGATTGGCATTTCATCATATAATTCTATTACAATATCTCCGTGGTTAGTTTCAAGTTTAACTTTAGCTTCCTTTGTTTGCACCATATTATTTATTCCGAATCCGATTAGCAAAACTAAAATAATTGCTGTTATTATAAAGATTGTCTTTTTGTTTGGTTTCATTTTCAGATTTGTTTAGGCATATGAGAAAGAGAAGAAATTTTGGTTAAATAATCTTTCTAAGAATAAAAGCCAACAATACACACAAATAGACAGCTATTTAAGGGGGGCAAATCTAATTTTCGGAGAGAAAAATGAACGAATTTCTTACTTATGCCATCGATAAGAGCAAGAATATTTACTGTTTAAGGGGCATTATAACAAAGAAAAATAAATTAAAAGCGAGTCTTGTATATGTTAATGTAAAAAAGAGTTTAGCAGATAGATACAATCCTAAGGGTGGCTTTTTCTATGCGCGTAGAGTATTAGACACAAAATTGGATAATTCTTATATGGGGGATTTGGATAAAAATACTCGGGCTAAAATAAACAAGTATAAAGTAAAAAATCAGAATGACTTTTTCTTAGAAGTCCCCCTAGTAGAAATAAAAAAAACAATTCCTCCTATGAATCTAAAGAAGAAATATTCATCTTTATCAAAAGAAATAAAAAAATTTGTAGATTTTTTAGAAATCAAAGGAATTCCTAAAAGTAAAATGTTTTTATATGGAACAGAGGTTTTAGGACTAGAAAGACTGGGAAAAAAGAAATACAAATATCCACCAGATTTTGATTTAGCAATTGTTGGTTTGAAATACAGCGAAAAACTTAATCAAATAAAAGACCAAGATTTTGTTAAATATACCGGCTACAAAAGGGATAAGACTATTTATTCTAAATACAAGGGAGATAATAAGTTCTTGCTTGCCAAATATAGATCCAAATCAAAATTAGCATTTATTTTACCAAAAAGAAAGGGTAGGATGATTGATATTAGATTTATAAGAGAATCTCCTAAAAGATACATGATAAAAATTCCACCTGGGCATTCTTCTCTTATTATTAGTGGGAAGGTTTTAGATGATTTAGAAGGCCCAACAATGCCCGCAATATATTCAGTTATTACAAAAAAAGGAAAACCCATCACAGTAATAACCGATATGTTTAGATATCTTGGTGCTGCTTGGAAAGGAGATTATGTCAAAGCCAGAGGATATTTTATACGCAAAAATAACACCCTTTTCGTGACTAAATATGATCATTATATCTCTCCAATAAAAAAGCCATTTTAAAATACGCCCACTGCAGGAATCGAACCTGCGAGCCCCGAAGGGCCGAGATCTTTGCATCCTCTTTTAAGGGAGGGTGATGGTCAGGGAACCGTACTCTCCCAAAGGAGATGGTGCGGAAGAACTTTGGTTCTTCTGCTTAGCAATCTCGTGCAATACCATTATGCGAAGTGGGCATAAATCTATAGAATTCCTAGACATTATAAAGATTTCTTAAAGAAAAAAATAGCAGTGATTGGATTTGAACCAATGATCCCCGGGTTATGGGCCCGGTGAGGACTCCAAGCTCCTCCACACTGCTATACTATTGCTCTAACGAAATTTACTTATAAAGCTTTCTTTTGTAAAAAATGATTCCTAGTCGTATAATCTTGATAAATGTTGTCTTTTCTAAATTAACAAGATAGTATAAATATTGAATAAAATTAGAGGCCATGTAATGGGTACCATAAATAAAGAGGTTGCAGAATGTGTTGGATTATGGCTAGCTGAAGGAGATAATAAATCTGCACGGGAACTCACATTTACAAATAATTGTTGGGAACTCATAGAATTTTTCAATACAAATATGAAAAAATTATTTAGGGAATTTAAATATAATAAAAGAATTTATGTATACACCCCTGATGGTTCAAGGCCAGAGATACAATTAAAAGATTGTCAAATAAACTATTATACTCATAAAAGAGCCACAAAACCTTATTTTATATTCAAAATTGCCTCAGTAGAGATAGTTAGAAAATGGAAAGAGATAGTTGAAAGTTTATTAAATAAAAATGAATTTTATCCTTCTATTCTTAGAGGTTTTTTTGCAGGAGAAGGGAATATACATGAAGGAAAAAGAAGTGTAAGGGTAATAAGGATATCGCAAAAAGAAAGAAAAAAATTTATCGACGAAATTTTAGACTCTTTAAGTTTGAAATATAACTTTACAAAAAATAATAGAATGTATAACTTATCAAATAAGAGAAATTGGGACATTTTTGCTAAGCACAAGCTCGCGAATTTACATCCTAAGAAGAAAGATAAGTTCTGGAGACTTTATAACAGCTATAAACAAGAACATTATGACAAGTTTTATCTAAAAAATAAGATATTGGAATTATCTAAAGATCCTCTTACTACTAAACTACTTTCGAGTACCCTTAACAGATCCGAGGCCAGGATTTGTGAGGTGCTAATCGATCTGAAAAAAGAGAATAAGATAAAAAATTATCGGGTGGGAAGCGTTAGCTATTGGATTTCCGATAAAGATTTGATTATCATCTCAAAACTTAAAAAGGACTATCTCTTATTTTCAGATAGGCCAAAACAAACTTCAGAATTTGCAAAAAAATTTAACGTAAGCTGGAAATCTTCCTTCAAAAGGCTTAAGGAACTTGAAAAATTAAATTTGGTAATAATAGACAATACAGGAAAATGGATAAAAACTCAAAAACCCAAGGCAATACTCGCAATTTAATAATGGGCCTAGATGATTCGGGAAGAGGTCCTGTTTTAGGTCCAATGATCCTTGCTGGATGTCTCATTGACACAGAAACAGAAAAAGAGTTCAAACGTCTTGGCGTTAGAGACAGCAAACAACTATCACAAAAAAGAAGAGAATTTCTAGAAGAAATAATAAAAGAAAAAGCAATTAGTTTTGAGGTCATTGTTGTAAGTCCTGAAGAAATAGACACGAGTAATAAAGAAGGAATAAAACTGAATGAAGTCGAAGCTTTGGCCATGGCAAAAATAATAAATAAACTAAATTTTTCCGAGAACACAAGTGGTGCAAAAATAAAAGTAATCGTTGACTGTCCTTCGAATTCTATAATTAAATGGTGTGATTTCCTCAAGATGCATATAAAAAATCTTTCAAACCTTGAAATATCATGCGAGCACAAAGCAGACATAAATCATATATCTGTTTCTGCGGCCTCTATCCTTGCCAAAACCCAAAGAGAAAAAGAAATGGAAAAACTAAAGAAAGAATACGGGCCGGAAATTGGCTCTGGCTACGGTGCAGATCCAGTCACAAAGAAATTTCTTGCGAAAAATGCTAGCAATAAAAAACATCAAAAAATCTTCAGAAAAACATGGTCAAACTGGAAACAGGCAAATAACAATATGGGCCAGAAAAAATTGATTTAAATTCTATTAAAATTTATATTAAATATGAAAAAAGCCGGCATTTTTGAACCATAGTTTCATAAATTACATTATTGCTGTCTTTTTACTTTAAAAACCCCAAAATTTCATCAATAAAAACCTTTTAAAGAATTCCCGAATTCTTTAAAAATAGTCTTTGGCTAATTTTTACAATGAGTTATATAAAAAAAGTGGTGATGCACGGCTTCAAAAGTTTCCCAAGGAAGACAGAGGTTCCATTCACACCAGGAATCAATGTAATTTTCGGCCCAAATGGCTCCGGAAAAAGCAATATTTCTGATGCACTTTGTTTTGTTTTAGGAAGGTTAAGCATCAAGTCTATGCGCGCGGCAAAAGCAGAAAATCTTATTTTCTTAGGAACAAAAGAAGCATCTCCGGCAAAAGAAGCCTCTGTGGAAATGGTTTTTGACAACACCCGGAAGATATTTTCCACAGAAGGAGACGAATTGGTAATAAAGAGAATAGTAAGAAAAACTGGGCAAAGTGTTTACAAAATAAATGGCGAAACCAAAACAAGGCAGGAAGTCCTTTCCTTGCTCGCCCAAGCTGGAATAGACCCAAACGGATTTAACATAATTCTTCAGGGAGAAATACAAAATTTTGTAAGAATGCAGCCTGAAGAAAGAAAAAAAATAATAGAAGAAGTTTCTGGTATTTCAATCTATGAATCAAGAAAAGAAAAATCCATGCATGAGCTGGAAAAAACAGAAGAAAGGCTGAAAGAAGTAAGTTCAATTCTTCGCGAAAGAACTGCTTACCTTAACAATCTTGAAAAGGAGCGCCAACAAGCTTTGAGATATAAAAAACTTGAAGCAGATGTTAAAAAGTTAAAGGCAAGCATAATAAATCATGACTTATTAAGAAAAAAGAAACAGGCAGAAAAAGTAAATTCAGATATAGAAAATGAGAAAAAAGAGACTGAAAGGCTAAAAAAAGCAATAAACGAGATAGAAGCCAAAATAAGTGGTTATAAATTAAAGGTGGAAGAAATTAATTCTAATATACAGAAATCAACTGGCTTGGAGCAGGAAAAGCTTAACCACGAGATAGCTAATTTAAGAGCCGAACTTGCCGGGATAGATGTGAATTTGAAAAATCAGGAAACCCGTTTGCTAAACCTATCCAAACAGAAACAAGACACGCAAGAAACATTAAAAGAAAATGAAACCTCTCTCAAAGAGCTTAAAAATGAGCCGGTAACAGAAGAAAAGAAAAAAAGAGAAATTCAAGAGAAAAAGAAATTGTTCGAAAAAATTGAGGAACAAAGAAAAAGATTTTATATGCTAAAATCAGAGTTAAATTCTGTAAAAGAAAGAATCCAGGATAAAACCAACCTTGTCCAGAATTATGATAGTGAATCGAGCTTCCTTCTAAAACAGATAGAAGCAATTTCTTTAGGAGTTTCTGACCTAAAGACAAACCACTCAAAGCTTGATAAATTAAATGAGTATTTTTCACAGCTTAAAGTTTCCCTGAACAAAAAATCAAAAAGGCGCGTGGAGCTAGAGAAAAAAATACTGTTAAACAAAACAGAAATAGAAAACCAGAAGAAAATGATAGAAAAAATCTCAAAACTTGACATATGCCCTGTATGCAAAAGCAAGGTAACAAAGGAGCACCTTGAAGAAATTAGGGCTGAAACTTTGCCAAAGACAGAATCATTGAAAGAGGAGATAAATTCTTATTCTGCCGAGCTGAACGCTTTGTTGAAAGACTATGAAAATTCTATAATAGAAGCAGAGCAGACAAAGGAAAAAATTTCAAAGACAGAATCCGACATTAACAAAATTTATAGCATAGAAGAAAAGAAATCCCAAATTAAAAGCCTCCATGAAAAGTCAGAAAGAACCAAGGCAGAGATTTCTCTTTTAGCTAAAAAAATAGAATCTCTTGAAAAATACCTTAGAGAAAATTCAAATATAGATGAAAAATACGAATCTTTGAACCTTGAAATCCAGGATATATCTCTCAGAACAAGAGAGACAGTGCAGCCAGAAACAGGGTTTAAAGCCAGAGAGCTTGAAAGGTTTAGGATTTCTTTAAAACAATTATTAAGGGAAGAGCAGGATGTAAAGGACGAGCTCGTTAACACCAAAAAAATTTTTGATGAAAAGCAGAGAATCCTTGCCGAAAAAAGACGCCAGGAAGAAGAATTAAATAAAAAATTCCACAAATTAATCTCAGAACGTGAAGAATTAAGCAAAAAGATAAGAGACGATGAATCTGAAACCTTTTCTAAACAGCATAATCTAAGAGCGACAGAAGAAAAGATGAATGAGATGAAAATTGAAAAGGCAAGGGTTGATGCAGAAGCTGAAAATCTTCAGACAGAAATGCTTTCATTTTCTGACATAGAAACAATTTCCGGCAACCGAGATATGTTAATCGAAAGACTTGGAAGAGTCCAAGAAGAATTTTCAAGAACAGGCACAGTAAATCTTAGGTCTTTAGAAGTTTACGATTCTATAAAAAAAGAATATGATAGCATAAAAGAAAAGTCAGAAATTATTATAAAAGAAAAAGAAAACATCTTAAAAGTTATCAATGAGATAGATGTGAAAAAGAAAAAAGTCTTTTCACAAACCTTGAAAAAACTAAATGAGCTTTTCTCAAGAAACTTCTCAGAGTTGAGCACAAAAGGGCATGTTTTCCTTGAAGTGGAAAAGCCGGAAACGTCCGAAGAATCCCCGGAGGAAAATTCAGGCGTTAAAATAATTGTAAAAACAGGGCACGGAAAATATTTCGATGTTCGCTCTTTGTCAGGAGGAGAACAAACACTCGTTGCCCTTTCCTTAATTTTTGCGATTCAGGAATACCGCCCATATTATTTTTATATCCTTGATGAGATTGATGCCGCGCTTGACAAAAGAAATTCAGAAAGGCTTGCCGGTTTGCTGAATAAATATATGCAAAATGGACAGTATATAATCATCACGCACAACGATGAAGTCATTCAAAGAGCGACAAATTTATATGGCGTGAGTATGCATGATGGTATAAGTAAAATAATTAGTTTGAAGGTGTAAAATGAAGATTATTTCCTGGAATGTGGCTGGATTAAGATCTTGTTTCAGTAAAGGTCTTTTGGATTTCATGAAGAAAGAAGGCGCAGATGTTTATTGTTTTCAGGAAGTGAAATGCCAAGCAAATCAATTTCCACATGAACTTAGCGGATTAAAAGGCTATGAAGCATTTCATTCTTTTGCTCAGAAAAAAGGGTATAGTGGTGTCTCTGTTTACACAAAAATCAAACCTATTAATGTCATATCTGGAATTGGTAATGATCTTTTTGATTTTGAAGGCCGCACGATTACACTGGAATTTGGAAATTTCTTTTTAGTTAATGCATATTTTCCTCACTCTCACAGAGAACTGAAAAGATTAAGCTTTAAATTAGGTTTTAATAAACATTTTTTGAAATTCTGCAAAAAACTTGAAAAAATCAAGCCAGTTGTTATAGCCTCCGACTTTAATGTTGCTCATAAAGAAATTGACCTTAGAAATCCTAAGCAAAACCTAAAAAATGCCGGTTTCACAAAAGAAGAAAGAGAATGGTTTGATTTGTTCTTAAAAGAAGGATTTATAGACACCTTTAGAGAGTTTACTCAAGAACCAGGACATTATACTTGGTGGACTTATCGAAATAACGCCAGACAAAGAAACATTGGTTGGCGTGTTGATTACTTTATAATAAGCACGAAGTTAAAAAGCAAATTGAAAAAGAGTACCATACTTAAAGATGTGCTTGGATCTGATCATGCCCCAATATCTCTAGAGATTGATTAGTTTCTCAACATATATAAATTCCAGGCACTTTGTTTTTATATGGACAAGCTCCAGCTTCTTCAAAGCCTTAAACAAAAGAATTTTCCCGAAGAAGTAATAGAAGCCTTTTCTGAAGTTAAAAGAGAAGACTTTATCTCTGAAGACCTTACTGAAAAAGCCTATGATGACACTCCTCTGCCGATTGGACAAGGGCAAACAATCTCGCAACCACACACTATTGCGATAATGCTCTCTGAGTTAAATATCAAAAAAGGGCAAAAAGTCCTCGAAATAGGTTCTGGTTCTGGATATGCCCTTGCTCTGCTTTCTGAGCTTGTTGGAAAAGGCAGTTCGTCTAAGCGTAGCCGAACCGAAGGAAAGGTTTTTGGCATAGAAATAATTCCTGAACTAGTTAAAATGTCAAAAAAAAATTTAAGAAATTACAAGAACGTTAAAGTATTCAATCAAAGCGGCTCTGACGGCTTTCCCGAAAAAGCGCCGTTTGACAGAATTCTCATAAGCGCCGCGATACACGAAATTCCCGAAAAATTAATGGCACAGCTGAAAGTTGGAGGGGTTTTAGTCGCGCCTAAAGGCTCTCGTTTTGAACAACAAATTATCACAATAAAAAGAATTTCAGAAACAGAATTTATGATAAAAAAGCTTCCCGGGTTTTTTATTTTTGTGCCGTTTGTTGAGTAAGAAGAAAGTTAAGTAATATTGGCCCAGCTAAACCAATTAAAAATATAAAAATAATAAAAAAGAAAAAATAAAAAGAAAAAATTTAGTAATAACTTTCGCCGAACTCTTCTTTCTCAGGTTTCTTTCCAATCAGGACAATCAAAACTACAAGCAATATAACGAAAATTATTGCAAGTATGACTGTCAAAACAACGATTGGACTTGAAGCGCTTCTTCCTTGTGTAGTTGTGCTAAAGTTTACTGTGTCTACAAGTGTTCCGTCTGCAGTGAAAACATTCACAGAATAAACCTGTGTTCCTTCTACAGATGATACTGCGCTAACAGTTACTGCCTTGCTTGATCCAGCAGGAACAGCAACCAAACTATCGCTAACACTTACTGACAAAGTGCCTGTTGATTCAGGAATTAATCTGTATACAACTACCTCATTTGTCGGATTGACAATAAGCAATTGATTTCCAGACACAATAAAGTTTCCTGAAGAAAAGGCGTTCTTCACAACAAGCTGAGCACTCTCGCTTGAGGTAGTATCTTCATTCTCTACCATTACATCAAGTGTGTAAGTTCCTGACTTAGCATCATATGGAGCCTGAAGGAAAAGTCTTCCATTCACAGTATCTTCGTCGTCTTCATTACATTTTCTGTTAATGTTGACGCCGTAGTTTTCCACAGCTGTATCGTCATCGTCACACTCAAGAGCAACTAGCTCACCGAAGAAAGCTGTTCTTTCGACGCCCAAAGCAGATATTTTTGCAGTTACAAACACATCATCTAGGTCGTTATAACCCGTATTCTTCAAAACAACATCAACCGGGAATGTTTCCCCAGCCTTTACTGTTTGAGGAACGCTAACAGATACTATGTTTGCATTGAAAGACTCTCTCTGAATCCTTAAGGTATAACTTGCTTCTGTTCTGAAACCATCTCCGCTTACTTCAACGTTAACGGTTGCAAAATCACTAAGTGAATCCTTAAGATCGAAAGGAACTTCAAGCCTCAATGTTCTTGTATATTCCCTTCCAGATTCAACATCAAAAGATCTTGTCTCTGCTTTAACATCTTTTTTGTCCCCTTCAATTTCCACTTCTACTGTAACGTCAGAAGCGTTAACCAAAGAACTGAACTCTACTCTAACATCAACTGAGTCACCTACAACAAGAGCAGGATCACTGTTGACATTAAGTCCGTCAACTTCAACACTTGAAAGAGTTGCAAGCTGAGCAGCACTAACAGTAGCTACTAGGAACAAAACACTTAAAAGCATCACGAAAGAAACCAAAAGTTTCTTTGTATTCATTTTGTATCTCATGTAATTTATTTGGAAAAAGGAAACAAAGTTTCCTAATTTTTTACTATTTCTAAACACTAATAGTTCTTTATAAACTTTACGGTGATGTTGTAATTATCCAGTTACACTAGTACTAAGTGTTAGTAACAAAAAGTGAAAGATTTTTTGCTTCCCAATAAATCTAAAAACTCAATAATTTTATCTTTGTGTCCGTCGTCGTGAAATTCTTAGCAACTATAATTTTTATACCCGTTTCTTCTGCATCGCTTATTATCATGTTGTTTGCAGTGCCATCAATGACTATCGCAAATGTTTTTCTCCCAGATTTTTTTAATGTTCCAGAAAGACTTTTCACTGAAACGCTCTTTATCTCTTCAAAAGAATCATCAATCAAAATTGCTTTTCCAGTTCCTTTGTTTTTGTTAAAAATTTTCTTTAGTTTTTCAATAGATTCATCATTAATATCTGACTCTTCTTTCATTTCAGGTTCTTTAGAACTCTTCTGGGAGAAAGCAGAACCAGATGCCCTGCTTGAATACTCCCCAGTTTGGCCAAGCCTGGACGAGCTCTCCCTAGAAGAATTTAGATATTCTCCAACAGACATTTTTCTTCTCAAAGTCATGAGAATTTCTTTGCCTTGAAGTTCCTCAACTTCTTTTCCATCTGGCGCAACAACAACATACTTTATGCGGGCATTGTCTAGAACGTTTTGAATAATGAGTTTACCGCCACGATCCCCATCAACAAAAAGAGTTATGTCTTTTTCCTGGCTGAGTTTCTTTACCCCCTCAGGCAGCTTTGTTCCATTCATTGCTATAACGTTTTTTATCCCAGCTCTCAGTAAATTCAAAACATCAGCGCGTCCTTCAACAACAATCAATTCCTGCTCTGAAAGATCCCCATAAGGAAGTTTTTCCTCTCCATACTCTTTAACATCAGAGGTTCTTGCAGAATCTTTGATTGTCTTAGAAATTTCCCTAGAATCTGTCTGCCCGCTGATTTCTACCATTAACTTTTTAGCACGCTCAATGATATAATCCCTCTTGCTGCCACGAACATCTTCAATTCTTTCAACCTCAATTTGCGCGTCACATGGACCTATTTTTTCAATTGTCTCAATAGCAGCAGCAATCAAAGTTGTCTCTGATTGGTCCAAGGCAGTTGGAACTTTAATCACTCCAGATGTAATCTTATCTTTTCTTTCTAATTCAACTTCAATTCTTCCTATTTTTCCTTCTTTCTGGAGTTCTCTCATTTCTAAATCCGAGCCAAGAAGTCCTTCTGTTTGCCCGAAGATAGCTCCGATTACGTCCGGCTTTTCCAAAGCGCCTTCTACTCTAAAATTCGCATAAATCATGTATTTTATAGATACTGGACTTATTTTTGCCATTTTGTTTTTTACTCCTATGTTTTTATTTAATTATATAGAAAAATATTGAAATCTTTTGCGTAGTTTCTAAAATAAATTCAACTACATGAATCTTTTACATTACTTTCTCAAAAAGGGAAAGTCAATGAAAGTGAACGTGAATGTGATTATTCGGTATAATCTCAGTACTTTTCTACACGAAAAGTACGATTATGGGGTTTTTAAGATTTTGGGTTCCAAAATCTTACTACCTATGGCTTCCTCTCCAACGAATGCAATTCCTTTCTTCAGATGCGTTTCACAAAGAAACCATCGCAGAAAGCATTATTTTCTTTCAAGAGAGTGTAACTCCTTTCTTCTTCCTAGGTTTTCATATAAAACCTTGAGTTTTTCTCTTATTTCAGCTCTTTCTGATTCAGTTATCCTCATTTCCAAAAGCTTCTCGTAAATTTGCATTGCATTCGTTCTTTTCATGTTTTTTTCAAATATATCTGCTTGCGTTTTGTAAAGCCTTAGCGTCTGCTGGTAGATTTCTTCTCTTTGCACAGAATTCGCATCTGACATTGCTTTTTTCATTGCTTCTTCACTGCCAACAACATCACCGCCTTTAACATATGTCTCAACGCTTTTCATATGGTGCTTGATTTTCTCAACGAAAGTTATTGAAAGACCTGCCATGTTATCATACATTTTCGCGGCTTCCTTAAACATGTTAATTTTCTCATATGTTTCCCCGAGTTTGAGATAAACAAATTTCTTCATGTCCATTGTCAAAGGCTCTTTCAGAAATCTAGTAAGCCAGTCTATTTGGACATAAGTTCCTTTTTCCGCAATTTCTTTTTCAATCTCGCTTTTCGTCATCCCTGCTTTTAACATATGAAAATAAAACAAGACTTCTTTTTAAGGATTATTGTTGAAGAAATTATTTAATGGCCTAAAGTAAACCAGAGAAACTAGGGGGCAGGAAATTACATTTTGGAAAAAACAATGAGCCCAATACCTATAATAACTATGGCAATGCCAAGAATTTGTAAACCAGAAACCGACTCTTTGAAAATGAGCCAACCAGTTAATGAAGCTAGAGCGATAGTGCCGCCGTAAATCAGAGGAACAACATATGGTAAACCACCTTTTTCAAAAATCTTTATTAGTAAAATAGAAAACAATGCAATCGCGATACCAGCAAGTATAGAATAAATTATTCCAGAGCCCGTTGTCGCAATCAATTTTACACCTTTTGAAAATTTATAGAACACATAAATGATCAACGGAAGTATGGCACCCAATCCATTAAAAATAACAGAACCTAAATTTGCGTCGATTCCTTTGCTCGCCTTTGAAACGAAAATATCAAAAAGAGTATATAGGATTGTCGCGATAATAATTAGTATTATGAGAGACATAAATAAAGTAGAATGGCAGGATATTTAAAATTATTGTTAGAGAATTTGTTTAAATATCTTTCTAAGTTTTTAGTTACTATGGTTTTTAAGAATTATTGTTGAAGATTTTGATGTCTTACTGCAAATTAGCTTTAAAACCAGCACAGATTTTCTTTGAAAATCGCCGAATGCAAAGCATTCGGTTCGTGCTGGTTTTGTATAAAAATTAATTAATAGAAAGCTGATATTTATTAGAATTATTCTCTTTTATATTTACCTACACCATACTTTTTATCTTGCTCATCCATTTTTCTTAAACTTTCTTGAATTCTGTACCTAATGCCATCTATTTGAACTCCTAAAAAACTTAAAGCGCTACTTATTAGCAGATAATCTTCGTCTTTAATCTCTTCATCTAGTGCCATTTTTTTCTCTTCAGAATTCTTAGGCGATTCTTTACCATCACCTTAAAATCAACCCTTCTTTTTCACAATCTCGTTGCAGATTCCGGCAGCAACTGTTGCGCCGGCGTCTCTTACTGCAAACCTGCTCATGTAAGGATTCTCTTTCTGAGTTTCAAGGCAAAGATTTCCCTGCGGCTTGATTCTTACTTTTGCAGAATCTCCGTTTTTTAAGAAATCAGGATTTTTCTTAATTACTTCTCCTGTTCTTGGGTCAATCTGTTCAATCAATTCAACAAACTGGCATGGAACCTGAGCTGTGTGAACATGGAACACTGGTGTGTAACCTTTAGCCAAAACAGTAGGATGATTTATAACAGTGATTGTTGCAATAAATTCTTCAACAATGTTTGAGGGTCTTGCTGCCTCGCATATAACATCGCCACGTGCTATATCTTTTTTTCCAACACCCCTAATGTTTATTCCAACATTGTCACCAGCAAGAGCTTCAGGAATAGTTTCATGATGCATCTCTATTGTCTTAACCTCGCCAGTAATTCCTGTTCCTGTTCTTCCAGGAAGCACTATGACTTTTTGTCCGACTTTCATAATTCCTGTTTCAATTTTCCCAACAGGCACTGTTCCAATTCCTGTAATTTCATAGACATCCTGAACAGGCATTCTCATTGGCAAGTCAGTAGGAAGCTTTGGTTCAGGGAACTGATCAAATTGCTCAAGAACTGTTGCCCCTTTATACCATGGCATGTTCTCAGATTTCTTTACAACATTATCTCCCTTTAATCCAGAGCATGCGATGAATGGAGTAGTCTCAAGCTTTATTCCCACGCCTTGCAGTAATTTTCCAACTTCTTCTTTAACTTTGTTGAATTTATCTTCTTTGTACTCTACAGCGTCCATCTTGTTGATTATGACAGCGACGTTTTTTACACCCATTGTTCTAAGAAGCCAAAGGTGTTCTGTAGTTTGTGGCTGAACTCCGGCAGGAGCAGCAATAACGAGGAAAGCGGCATCTGCTTGGCTTGCTCCTGTAATCATGTTTTTAACGAAGTCCCTGTGTCCAGGCGCATCAATGATTGTGATTTGGAATTTCTGTGTTAATATTTTTCTGTAAGCAAGATCTATTGTCACGCCACGCTCTCTTTCTTCCTTAATTTTGTCCATGACGTAAGCGAACTCAAAACCAATTTTTCCGTGCTTTTCAGCTTCCTGTTTTAATTTTGCCATTTCCTGCTCAGAAACAGCGCCGGTGTCGAAAAGCATTCTTCCTACGACTGTCGATTTTCCTGCATCGACGTGCCCGACGAAAACAACATTCATGTTTGGTTTTTCTTTTGCCATGTTAACTTGAAAAATTCTTATAAGAATTTTCTGATAATGATTAATGAAAATTTAGGTTTAAAAACTTTTTGTTTAAGGACTTAAGAAAGATTTTGTTTTTATTCTAATGATTAGCTCTTTGTAAAAACTTATTATCTGGATCTCTTACAGGGTCTTCTTTTGTTGAAAAATATACCTCAAAATCTGGAGTAAGCCATAACGCATCATAATTTTGACTGTTTATTACAACTTCCAAAGGATTTAATAATTTTTCAAGAGAGTCTCCAAATTGTCCAATATCTTTTAAGGGTTTCCAGTCATCATCTAAATAAGATTTTTCATCATAACCTGGATATATAATTCCTTTATCATCTATAGTAATGAAACCTAATGGCACCCAAGCATCTGGTTCAGGAGGCCTCATAAAAAAATGAGTTATTTTTCTTCTTTCAAAATCCATCAAATTTTAGAAAAAACATACTTTATAAATTCTTACTGATTCTCCGCCAATCCCTTTCTTGTTCTTATCTTTCTTATAACCTCAGCCTGGATGCTTGCAGGTGTTTTTTCAAACATCTGGTCTGCTAAAGCACTCGTGCCACGTCCTTCTGTGGCAGAACGTAAGTCAGAACTCCAGCCGATCATTTCTGCAACAGGAAGTTTTGTTTTCATTTCAGTTCCAGATGCATCTTGCTTTACTTCTAACATTTGTCCTCTCTTTCCGCCGACGAGTTTTGTAACAGCGCTTAGGAATTTGTCAGGCATTTCAATAACATGAATCTGCATTGGCTCTAAGAGTGCAGGGTTTGCCTTTCTCATTGCTTCGTGAATTGCTTCTCTGACTGCAGGATAAACCTGAGCAGGGCCACGATGGATAGCATCTTCATGTAGTCTTGTATCGTCAAGAGAAACTTTCATTTTTATGCAGGGTTCTCTAGCCAAGGGCCCCTGATCGACGACCATCTCGAAAGCGTCAAGAACCATTTCAATTACTTCCCCAATATGAACTTCACCACGAGTGTCATCCATGAAAATATTTCCTTTGTAAACATCTCTGACATTTCTTATTGAATCTCCTGTCCAGCCGAGTTTAGAAAGAACGCTTGCGAGCTCATCGCTTTTTTTCTTTACCCTTCCTTCGTGCAGCTCTCCGCTTTTTATTGCGTTGTAAATTTCATCTTCCAATGGCTCAACTTTTATGTAAAAACTATTGTGCTTATTCGGGCTACGTCCTTCTACAACAGGAGATTCTTTTCCTATGGTTTCTCTGTAAACTATGATTGGCTCTGAAGTTTTCACATCAAGGCCTTTCTCTGTCTTAATTCTGTTTTCAATAATTTCAAGATGAAGTTCTCCCATACCAGACATAAGAGACTCGCCCGTTTGTTCATTAATCTCTATTTTTATTGAAGGGTCTTCTTTTGCAACTTTTTTAAGAATTTCGACGAGTTTTGGAAGATCGCTCGTTTTTTTGACTTCAATGGCTTTAGTGATGACTGGTTCGAAAATATGTTTTAGTTCTTCGAAGGGAGTTTCTGGTTCAAGGGTTATTGTTTCCCCGGCTTCTCCGGTAACTCCAGATATTGCCAAAACATTTCCTGAACCGATTTCATCTATCTGTTCTGGTTTTATTCCGTTATAAATAAAAAGCTGCTGTATTCTTTGTTTTTGTTTTGCAAGATTAAGATAAACTTCTGTTCCTGTTTTTAACGTGCCCGAGAATAATCTTCCGGCTGAAATTTCCTTTCCACTTTTTGGCTCGATGACAATTCTTGTAATTACAAAAGCAATTTTTCCCTTTGGGTCACAGTTAATCAAGCTTTTTCCTAATTCAGAATCTATTTCTCCGTGCCAGATTTTTGGAATTCTGTACTTCTGCGCTTCCAATGGATTTGGAAGATGTTTTACTACCATATCTAAAAGAACTTCGTATAAAGGAGCGTTTTTCCAAACCCATTCTTTTTTCTCTTTCTCTTCCATTTCATAAAGCTTGAATATATCTTTGAAAGTTATTGCTTTTTTCTGCATGAAAGGAACAGAGAGTGCCCAGTTTTCTCTCGCAGAGCCAAAAGCAACACTGCCATCTTTTATGTCAACAGCCCACTTGTCCTTGAATTCCTGATCTGCAATTTTTTTTATCAAATCATTAAATTCATGGAAAATATCTATGAATCTTTGCTGCATTTGCTCTGGAGTAAGCTTCAGTTCCTTAATCAATCTGTCAACTTTATTGATGAACAAAACAGGCTTGACTCTTTCTCTTAATGCCTGCTTGATTACTGTTTCTGTTTGAGGCATTATCCCCTCGACAGCACAGACAAGAACAACAGTTCCATCAATAGCTCTCATCGCCCTCGTTACATTTCCGCCAAAGTCCACATGACCTGGCGTGTCGATAAGATTGATTAAATATTCTTTACCGTGAAAATCGTGGACCATAGAAACATTTGCAGCATCGACAGTCAGCAGCCTTTCCTGCTCGTCGGCGTGCTGCCATGTCGTCATTCCTGCTTCCAAGCTTCCGGCAAATTTCTCGGCCATGTGTCCAGACGCTGCAAGAAGATTATCTGTCAGGGCCGTTTTTCCGTGATGTATGTGCGCACTGGTTGCAATATTACGAATATGCTTCTGGTCGCTGCTAATTCTTTTTATCTTCAAAAATTGTGTTTCTTTTTCTGCCATGGTAAGACACCTACGGTTTCTTGACCGTCAACTTCCCTTACGAGAAGAATAGTTAAGGAAGAAAAAAATTGTTTTTAAAGTTGTTGGTGAGAAAACTTATTCACGAATGAACTTATTTTATCTATTCTAATGCCTTTCTTTCCAACTCATTAGCTATGTTTTTTATATCACGTCTAAATAGTGGGTCTCTTAGAACATCTCTTATCATGGCATGGGGTAAACTCCCTAAAAATCCAACTAATTTTTTCGCTTCTTTAGAAGGGTTATAAGCACTATTCGGTCTAGCAATCAATTCAATTCCAGTCCCGTATACTTTTTCTTGGCCAGTTGGAAGATAAATTTCAGTTACTTTCATGCAAAAAAATAGGAACACTCATTTATAAGAATTATTGTTGTGAATCATCGCGCGCTGTCCGCCTGTTTCTCAGATTCATTTTTTTTCTTCATGGCGAAACTTTCCTGGTTTTTATCAGCTGCGAGCATGATTTCTTCTGCAAGAGTTTGTGAAACATTTTTTTTCTTGCCAAAGGCTTTCTCAGAAGCCCCATGTACAATATGTTTTAAGGCAAGACTAACACGCCTCAAAGGAGACACATCAACTGCCTGAGGGTATCTTGCTCCACCATATTCTATGACTGTTATTTCATCTCTAGGCGCAGCATTTTCAACTGCTCTTACAAGAACCGCAATAGGATTCTCTCCGGTTTTCTTTTCGATGGTTTCAAAAGCTTCTAAAATAATTCCCGCGTTTCTTGTGTATTTTCCTGTTGCCGACCCTAAAATAATTCTGTGCTTCTTGCCACGATGGCCCGCAACAGCAAATTTATTTATGAGTCTTTCAACAAGATTAACTTTTATCTGCCCAAATTTTTGGAAATTTCTTCCATGGCTTTTCAATGCTAATTTAGGATGCAAGTTTATAACATTTCTTAGCCCTTGATCTTGAATGGTAATTCCGCTTACATCATATTTGTCAAAAATCTTGAATAACATTTGTTCTGTCATTTGGCACTCCTGTGACGCGAATTTCCTGTTCGCGGAACCTTTTGACGAATGAATGAAAATCTTTGATTTGCTTCCATTTTAAACTCTATGCACCTCAAAATCATGATTTCTTTGATACAACGCTCTTTTAATGCGATTTTTTTCAAAATTAGTCATTAGCCCAGTAATTATTGCTGTGGGCACAATCCCAAGATTTAAATTTTCTTTTAATATTCTTCCTTGAACCGAATCGTCAGGGTGCCATTCAACCAATGAAAGTTTTTCTAGTCCTGGAAAATACTTCACTTTTCCGTTATTTACATAAAATCTGTACTGTCTGATTGGTGCCATTTTATCTTCTACCCTTCAGATGCGTTTTTGCAAAAAAACCATCGCGGGTTGTATTATTTAAAATTTTTATAATCATCTTCTACCCTTCTCGATTTTGCCGAGCCACAATAAATGCAGCGGCTGATCATTTACTTGAATAACCTGAAACCTGACACCAGGAATGTCTCCCTTTGTTCTTCCCTGCTTTCCGCCGATTCTTTCAATTAAAACCTCGTCGTGCTCATCGATAAACTTTTGAGCCAGGTTTCCAGGAATGAAAGCAGTGACTACCTTGCTATTTTTTGTTAACTGAACTTTGCAGCATTTTCTCATCGCAGAGTTTGGCTGTTTTGCCTCTTTCTGAACTTTTTGAAGCACAATTCCCTTTGCTTGGTTTGCTCCTTCAAGAGGATCTGATTTAGCATAAAGATTTAGAGTTTTCACTTTATATTTTCTATCTTTCCATCTAAATTTCTTTCTGTTTTTCTGCAGTTTTAAAGCGTTTTTTAATCCCATTTTGTATAGAATAATTAATTAGAAATTGGTTTATAAAGTTTCTGTAGGAACTTGCGTCGAATGTAATTAATAAAAATCTTCATTTAAACAAAACTTTCTAAGATAAGCCCTAATAAAACCCATCGTTAATTCCCTTGGATGATTGGCTTTAATTTTGTAGCTTCCATAAAAAGTTGGTTTGTGAGTCTCTGTAAACTTCTCTCCTTGTAAAGGATGTAATCCCAATGCTGTTAAGAAGCTTTTGTCATTATCTTCACGCATTTTTGGAAAAGTTATATCTAAACTATCGCAAATATCCTTAGTACCTTCTCTTTGCATTCTAACAACAAAAAAAGGTTCTATATTTAAACTCAAACAAAGAGTAGGCTTTACTCCCTCTAATTCCGTATTTATTTCATGTACTAAAAATGGCTTTATTCTTTTTTCAATACCTTTGTTAATATCATAAACTGCGAAATATAATGATTTTGGCCATCTATGTAATCTAAGATTTTCAATATAACTTTCATCCGTAACTTCTCTTATAGAGTTCCAAGGGCTATGCTGTTCCTCTATCTCTTTTAAAATAGCATCATGTGAAATTTCTTTTCTTCTGCCCACAGCTCTATTTTTATTATAAACCTCAACCATTCTTTGAGAACTTAATGGAGAAAACCTAGTATACTGAAATTGCAAAACCCTTACTCTACCACCCTTTTTTATAATCGCAGGTTTAGATATTCTAACAAGTTTTGTTCCATTTACAGGATTAATTTGAGCAGGAAGTAATTCTGTTCCAAAAGAATTACATATTTTTTCAAGCAAAACCTCTGTTGTTGAAGGATTATATTGTGAAATTCTATTTTCGAATCTGGCTCTTCTAGTCATTTAATTCTTGAATTAAGCCACCTTATAAGAATTATTGTGATTTAATTAAACAATCCTAAACTCCTTTCCGAAAAAATCCTTGACTATCTTTTGCATTTCAAACAATCGGCGTTTGTTTCTTCCTATAAGAATTGCCTTGTTGTCCCCGCCGCTGATTAAGATCTCATTGCCCCTTATCTCGAAATTTCTGAAAGTCGTCGGGCTTACAACAGCTCTTATAAAATATTCAGCATCTCTTAATCCTTCTGGCTGCGCTACTACTTTTATTCTTCTATCTAAAATCTCACTCATTTCTCTTATGTTTCTTCCGCCTTCTCCAACTGATTTATGAACAAGTGGTTTTGGAACACAGAAAACTATTGCTTCGTTATATTTAAAACAGAAACGTGTTCTTACGCCCATTATCCTCTCAAACAAATTCAGATAGCGAATTTCCTGCATATCAATCGTGCTGGCCATGTTAACTAAAATGTCTAGAAATATTTCTTTTATAAACTTATCTTTTATTTTTTGAGAATTAAAATTTATTTGTTTTTTATTATTATACTCCCAATTCTTCTTATGAAAACAAAAGCATAACCCCAAATTATCGGAAGCCATATAGGAACTCCTAACAAAGTAGAGTCCTGCCAATATTGCATTCTATAAAATAATCCAAGAATAACTTCAATAAAAAAACCAAGGATTAATCCTATAAAAAATAAAGCCCATTCACCTTTATAATATTTTATTTTGAAATTAATTAATAAGACAAAAATAACCGTTATAGTAAAAATCAGTTCATTCCCTTTAGTTATTGTCAGAATAATAAATGCTATTATTAAACTTAATATTTGAAATAAAATCTCCTTTAAATTTTCTTTCTTCATTCTATTAAACTAAATCTATTTATTCGTTGCTTCAACAACCTTACTCTCCGCCCTTTTCTTATCAGCTTCTTTTTTTACGAGGGGCCCAACAACCTTGACAAGCAATCCCGGTAACCCGGTACCGACGGGGACTGGCTGATTCAGAATTACGTTTTCTATCACACTTAAAAGATGATCTTTATTTCCTTTTATTGTTGCATTAACAAACTGCTTTACAGGAGTTTCGAAAGTCGCTCTTGCAAGTATCGAAGATTTCTGCGCGATAATTCCTATTCTCGTTACTCCTTTAACTTCTCCAGTGTTAGTCATGGCGTCTGATACAAGTTTCAAATGTCTTTTGTCTATGTTCAAGCCTTGTGTGTTAAGAACTTCCTGTATTTCATTGATTATAAGCTGTCTTGCAGCCTCAATTCCAAACACGCTCGCAACTTCATGAAGATCATTGGAAAGTAATTTCTCTGGAGCAACTTCTTTAATCTCAAGCATTTTCTTAAGATTTGTCCCTAAAGTCATAATTACAAAATCCCTGTCTTTTTTCACAATTAAAATCTGCTTTATTCCTTTGACCCCAGAGATAATTGTTTTCTTAAGTTTTTCTTTAATCTGATAAATCTCTTTGAAATTCATTTCAGAAGCACCAATAGTTATTGAATCTTGTTTTTCCTTTGCATTAAATCCCAATTCATTGAGTTTTTCAACAACTTTTTTCAAAGAAATGTGGCTGTGCCTGATTCCTTCCTTGTCAATTTTTATTTCTATTTTTTTGTTGCTGAAATCAAGGTCAATTTCAGACGCAATGTCTTTTATCGTAACCTCTTTAATCTTTTCTGCAAAAACTCTGGCGTCTTTTTCATTATCGTATTCTTTCTTTAGATATATTTCCATTTTAGGCGAGCTCGGTTTCTTTCTTGCATCAAAAATTTCTATCAAACGCGGCAGTCCTTGAGTAACCTGCATTTCTGAAACACCGGCAAAGTGGAAAGTTCTTAAGACCATCTGTGTAGAAGGCTCCCCAAAACTTTGTGATGTCACAACGCCAATCGCTTCTCCGGCTTCGAGTTTGCCACCGAGATGAAGTTTTGAAATGTCCATGCCGTCGTCTCCATATATGAACTGAATAATATTATTATTGCTGTCTCTTATTGTTTCATCATACTCTTTTCTTAAATCCTGCATAGCGTTTGCAAGCCTTCTATATAAATATCCGGATTTTGGCGTCCTTAATGCAGTGTCCATAAGCGTTGCCCTTCCCGTCATTGCTCCAAAGAAAAATTCATCTGGCTTCAAACCCTTGATGAATGGGCTTCTTATGAACCCCTTTGCTCTTGGGGAAAGATCTTTTTCTTTGAAAAAAGAAAGAGTTCTGTTATTGTAACCGATGTCAATTCTTTTTCCTTCCAAATCCTGCTGGCCAACACAACAAGCCATTTGCGTAATATTCAAAATATTTCCTCCCCCGCCAGATCTTATCATGTAAGTTACAGGATTCTCCTCTGGAAATTCTTTTTTTACAACCTCTCCGATTTTAGTTCTTATCTCGTTTAGAACCTTGAGAATTTTTATTTCTCTTGATTCTTCTGCAGTCTTGCCCTGAATCACCTCGAGAGTTCCTTTGCCATAATCATTAATTATTTCTCTGGCTCTTTCCTCTGCTTTCTTTACTATTTCTTCGCTTATGTCAACAACTTTCTCCTCGACGTCAAGATCATTAAGAGCAATTGTTATTCCTCTTTCTGTAAGATGATTTTTTCCAAGATTGAATGCCCTTTTTATTGCCTCAAATGAATCTTCTCTTCCCATTTTCTTATCAATCTCCTTGATTAAAGCCCCGTCTTCGCTGCCGAAAAGGCTGTTGTCAACAAAACCATGAGTTATTTCCCCGTCTTTAATTTTAATTGCTTCATTAGAAAAACTAATCTTTGGAAGAATGCTTGAAAAAATTTCTAAACCAGAAACGTTTTTCTTCGAGAAATGATGATTTATTCCTGATTTGTAGAGAAGTTGATTAGCGTCTTCTCTTGAGAAATTACCTATGCTAAGAAGATAGCCTCCTGTGATTGCGTCCTGAGAGCATCCTATCCAGTTTGTGTTGTTTTTTGGAGATATTAAATTCTTCTTTACTCCAAGGAGAATCTTTGCTTCGGATTTAGCTTCTTCTGTCTGAGGGCTGTGTATGTTCATCTCGTCTCCGTCGAAATCAGCGTTATAAGGTGCTGCGACAGAAGGATGCAATCTGAACGTTCTTCCAGGAAGAACTTTTACATAATGAGCCATGAGGCTTCCTTTGTGCAGGCTAGGGTGCCTGTTGAATAATACAATGTCTCCGTTTTCAAGATGCCTTTCCACTTGGTATCCAGGAGAAAGCTCGCTCATTATTTCTTCTTTTAGCTCAGGTGTTATTTTTTTTCTTTTTCCGTCTGGCCTTATGACATAATTTGCTCCAGGATATTCTGAGCCGCGTTCCACGAGTTTCTTTATTTTTTCAATATTCAAATCATTGACTGTTTCAGCCACTGTCACAACTCTTGCAATTTCATACGGAATTCCGACTTCGTTAATTTCTATCGACGGATCCGGAGAAATAACTGTTCTTCCGGAATAATTCACTCTTTTACCAGCGAGGTTTTTTCTGATTCTTCCTTCTTTACCCTTGATTCTTTCTGTTATTGTTTTTAATGGTTGCCCAGAACGATGCCTTGCCGGTGGAATCCTTGCCACGGTATTATCAAAGAAAGTCGTTATATGGAACTGCAACAAATCCCATAGGTCTTCAATGATGACTTCAGGAGCTCCCGCATTTAGGTTTTCCCAAAGACGTTGATTAGCTCTTATGATGTCTGAAAGTTTGTGTGTTAAATCATCTTCGCTTCTTTCTCCAGATTCAAGAATAATGCTTGGCCTTACAGTTACTGGAGGAACAAGCAACGTGGTTAGCACAGCCCACTCTGGCTTAAAGTTTTTCGGATTCATTCCTATTTTTATTAGCTCATCATCAGGAATCTTGACAAGAATCTCTCTAATTTCAGTAGGGAAAATTCTTATCTTTCCTTTGTAAAATGTCGTCGGCTTGTCTAGCCTTATTTTTTCCTGATTAGCATTGCAATGGGGACATTTTTTTGAATCCTTTGCCTTTTTGACCCTAGTGCTTGGGGTGTTTTTATCAAATTCTTTATCAGTAATCATTAGTTTTCCGCAATCATGACAGAAAGATCTTAGACAAAGCTCTATTACCGGAACATATTTAAGATGCATCACAGAACGAGCTAAGTCAATGCTTCCAGAGTGTCCTAAACATTCTTTAAGCCTGCCCCCGCAAGTTCTGCAACGAACTCCGGGATCTATTGCACCAAGTCTTAAGTCCATCAATCCACCGTCGACAGGATAACCATCTATGTCATAAAGTTCAGGAGTCACGATTTTCGCAACCGAAATTTTTTTGATTTTTTCAGGGCTAAGAAGAGAAAATCCTATTTCCCCGATCTTTTTCTTTATTATTTGCATTTTTATTTATGAAAGTCTCCTAATCTTTATTTTTGAAAATTTATTTTTCATTCTAACTTGAAAATCTTTGTAAAAATTTAAATTTACCATTACCCGTGCCTATTGGAATCTGATTCTGCGCAGGCCTTTGTGGCATTTCTTTTACTCTATGGCCATTACCATTGCCATTAATTATGCGCCCGATTTCAAATTGAACAACGCCATCAACCTTATCAGATAATTCAATTGTTCTTTTTTGATCATTATATCTTATAACTCCATCATTGTCAAAAATATAGTAACTATTTCCATTTACAGAAATTTTACGGAGTGCTAAATCTCCAGCCCATTCAATTATTTCATCATACACTCTAGCATCTTGAACTTTAACCATTTTAGTGTATGTTATTTCTTTTTGTGCCATTGTTTGCGTCGTCATTTTATTCTTGATGTTCTATTTTCTTAGGTTTAATTTCAGCCGAAATTTCTTTTAAATCGTCATATATTCCTTCTGGGCATTCAAGAACCTTTACTTCTATCCCCCCAAAAGGATTTCTAGATGTTTTTATTTCTCCCCCATTATTTAACCCATAAATTATTTCACCATTTTCATGCTTAACACTACCTACAACTTCAGGTCCTAATCTAGTTAAATAAGCGACAATAGTGGGATATGTTGTCTCTGCATTAACATACCAGCTTCTATCTAAGCGTCTTCCTTCTAAAGAAGGCGTTCCTGCATACATTATCTGCGTACCATCATCTTGTTTAATAAATTGTATGGCCATTTTTATTCGTACTTGTTTTTTAATCCGAAAGTTGTGTGAATATGTAACCCTTGAAGCTCTTCCATAAGAAGTTTGAATGCATAAGAGATTTCAACAGATTCAACTTCTTCGCTTCCACAAACAGAGCAGACTTTTTTATTTCTGATATTGTCTTCTATAGCAACAGAGCCGCATTTACTGCATATAGGAAGAACGACTTTATCAGAATCATATCTTTCTTTTAACAACAGTGCTGCTCCATGCGCAACTAATGCCTGCTGTTCCATTTCTCCCAAACGCAAAGCGCCACCACGAGAACGCCCTTCCACTGGCTGTCTTGTTAACAAAGCAACTTTTCCAGAAGCTCTCCCATGAAGTTTGTTTGCAACCATATATTTAAGCTTCAAGTAATAAAGATTTCCAACGAATATTTTTGCGCTTATTTTTTTTCCAGTAACGCCGGAGCGCATTGTTTCTTTGCCGTCGTAGCTGAATCCAAGACGTTCTAATTGCGTTTCAAGTTCTTCCTTGCCAACGCCTGAAAACGCGGTTCCGTCGACAATTTCTCCGCTTAAACATCCTACTTTTCCAGCAAGCAACTCAAGCAAATAGCCAACAGTCATTCTGCTTGGAAGTCCGTGTGGATTAAACATGATATCAGGTCTTATTCCTTTTGATGTGAAAGGAACATCTTCTTCTTCGAGAAGCAAACCCAAAACTCCTTTTTGTCCGTGAGAAGTTGCAAATTTATCTCCTGGCTCAGGAATTCTTTGATCCCGGACTTTTACCTGAACAATTTTATTTCCGTCTTCGTCTTCTGTAATAAAAACAGCTTCGACAGTTCCTTTCTCTTCCTGTTTCATTGTCACGCTTGATTCTTTTTTTGTTCTTACAGAAATCTCCCTTGCTTCAGATAAGAATTTTGGAGGAGACATTTTTCCGATTAAAACCTCGCCTTCATTGACTTCTGCTTCTGGATACGCTATACCGTCAGTTTCCAAAAAACGATAGCTAGCTTCTGTCTTATACCCAGATGCATCTTTTTCAGGAACAGCTATCTCGTCTTTCAAGCCTCCTGCATAATTCATTTCAATTGCGCTGTAAGGCCTGAAATAAAAACTTCTGCCTACGCCACGGTCAACACTTCCTTTGTTGAGAACAAGAGCATCTTCCATGTTGTATCCTTCATAAGGCATTATTGCAACAACAAGATTTTGTCCAGCAGAATAGGCATTTAAAGTGTCATAAACAAAACTTCTTACAATTGGCTTTTGCGGATACTGCAAAACAGAAACGTCTGTATCGAGTCTTGCAAGATAATTTGCAGCATACAACCCAAGAGATTGTTTTTGCGTCTTGCTTCCACGATTTAGTCTCGAACTTTGGTCGTGGTTGCCATAAGGAACTAAGCTCGTAATTACGCCAAACAAATCCATATGGTCGACTTCAAGATGTGTATGTTCTGGCGTAATGTCTTCTTCATTTAAGACAACCAGCGCACTTTCCTCTTCCGAAGCGTCTAGGTATTCTATTATGCCTTCTTTGATTAAATCATTCCACATCATTTCTCCTTGTTCTATCTTTACCAAATGTTCCTCTTTGAGTTTTGAAGAGCTGTTCTCAATAATTATCAATGGCCTCAAGACTCTTCCTGGTTCTGTTGAAATCAAGACGTTTTGGAAATAAGGATCATATCTTATGTTCATTTGTATCGGCAACGCGCCCTCCCGTCTCTTCTTCCTTATTTTTTCAGTAAATTCCCGTGGGTTTTTAACAGAGCCTATGAAAATTCCATTGAAGAAAACTTCTGTATCTTCTGGACCTTCTTTTACAAGCCCTTCTGATTCAAGGGTTTTTAAAAAATCTTCTTGATTAAGCTCAACCCTTGTTGAAACTTTTGCCATAATCGCCAAGTTCTTTCTCAGCCCGATTTCAGTTCCTTCAGGAGTTTCAATAGGGCAGAATCTTCCATAATGCGTCGGATGTAAAGTCCTCGCGGCGAAATTTTCCTGATCGCTTGGAAGCATAGAAGAAACACGCTGAAGCTGGCTTATAGTTGCAAGATAATTTGTTTTGTCCATGTTCTGTGTTATGCCAGACCTTTCTCCTGTCCAGCTTCCTGTTGCGATTGCAGATTCAACCCTATGAGAGAACAATGTTGACTTTGCAATTATTTTTATTGAAAAGAATTTTCTTCTTTTAGTTGCTTTTTGTAAAGAATATTGGATATCTCTTATTAAAATTCCAAGATTAACTCTGAATAACGTTGCCAGTAAGTCTCCAGAAAGTCTGACACGTTTGTTTGCATAATGGTCCTTGTCTGTTCTTAGGCTCGGGTTCTCTTTTGCAATTAAAAACTGTTTTATCAGCTTGCAGAGAGTTACTGCCTTCTTCATCCTGTCTTCTTTTTTCTGTCCGATGTGCGGAAACAAGTAGGAGTCTATTCTCTGCCTTACTCTGTCGAGAATTTCTTTTTTTGTTCCCTGAAGGTTTGCCTTCTCAGAAATATACATCATCGCATCTTCCTTAGTTGCCACGTTGACAAATTCATAAAGATTCACAATGACAGAATCTGTTTCTTTTCCTAAATATTTCTGAATGTCAGACTCTCTTGTCATCCCAAGCGCTTTGAGAATAATAACTGCAGGAATATCTTTTAGTTTGCTGAACGAAACTTCAAAAATTCCTTCTTTACTTTCTGATATTAACACAGGAATTCTGTATGTTCCTTTTAATGAAAATAGTTTTAAAGAAAGTCCTCGTCTTGAATCTGATTCTATGAAGGGCTGGTTTTCTGCAAGATCTTCTGCCATTACCATAACTCTTTCGTTTCCTCTTATGATGAAATATCCTCCTGGGTCAAGAGGATCATGATAACTTTTTATTAGCTCATCACGTGACATGCCATTGCTGTTGCACGCCTTGCTTTTCACCATTATTGGAATTTTTCCTATTTCAACAATTTCTGAGTCGACTTGGTCGTCTTTCTTGACTGTTATTTCTAAGGTCACTGGCGCAGCATAAGTCAGATTTCTCATTCTTGCTTCTGAAGGAGTTATCAAAGAAGAACTTCCGTCTGCTTCAATGACTCTTGGCTTTCCGACTGCAATTTTTCCAAGGGTGATTTCAAAATCTTCTTTATCTATTGTTTCAGAAATCTCATTTACGATTTCCTGCATCCTTTTTTCCAGAAAATTATTGAAAGAAATAACATTAGATTCTACTAGGGAGTGCTCTTTAAGATATTTTTTCACGATTAGATGTTTTCTGTTTTCCATTGTGTTTTTTGTTTACAAAAAACGCAGCTAAAGTGAGCCTGCGAACTTTTGTCTTTTGGTTTTAATTTACTCGCTATATTCATTCGAATTAATTTTGGTTACTAATATTCAAAACTTTTACATTAAAATTTTGATTTATCCTTGCGAGTTTAATCTCTTAGTTGCAGGAGATGCAGAACCCGCGGGTGGTTCTGCGAGCAAGCTATTTTCATTAATTATATTATTACTTGATATTATTTTTCCCATTTCATACAACAACCCTATAATAAAAGACTGTGTCTTCTCCGTCCTTTCTTTCAATTTTGATTATGTCCCCAACTTCAGAACCTTCAGGTAAAGCAGGGTCATCAGAGAAAACCTTTGGAAGCTGGGCACGAGAAATATTAAATTCCTTAAGTAGTTCCTCAGCCTCTTTCTCTTTGAGTTTTATGTGTTTTGGTTGTAGAATATGCATGGTTTTGGGGTTGAATGGAAATGCGACGCTTTAGACTTTTATCGTCGGTAAATTTAAATGATGAAATTTGTTGAAATTGTAATCTATTTAAGTTGCTTTAGTGACTTGCCGATAATAAAAGATACCAAAATTTGCTTTAAAAATCTTTCTATGATTGAGGGTTTATGTTTTATGACCTTAGTTTCTAGAATAATCATCATCACATCTAAAGGGCTTTAGTCCGGATTCTCCGGATTCTTGTTTTTCGCTAAACTCTTCAACTGCTTGTTTAATCATTCCTTCCAATCCACCCATAACCCCTGTAATAAGATCTCTCCCAAGAATACATTTAACAGTTTCCTGCATCATTGAAGAGGCCATATTTCCTAAAACCTGAAACGATGTATCTTTAACCTGAGACATAAATTCCAACGAGTTTAGTGCACGATAAAGCAGTCTAATTTGATTAGTAACATTCTGATAATCTCCAAAATTTCCCGCAACAGAGAAAACATCAGAATCTTTTACTCCTCTATCAAGAAGATAATCTAATTCTAAAATATCTGGAAACGCCCCATTTTCCAAAAGTCTGATTTTTAGATACCATTCTTCTCTACCTGCTTTGTCTATCAAATAATTGTAAACACCTACCCCCTCTTTTCTCAATCTTTCTGGCACACTATCTAAAAACTCATCTGGAACGATCCCATTTGCAAACAGAATATAATCTCTTCCATTTTGAAGTTTGCCATCTTTATAATGTTTTTTTAAGTGTTCAATGATTTCTTTGTCTCCTTCTGCTATGCCTTTAATTTCTGGTACAGGCAGTAGTCTTAAAAAATAAGTCTCTTTAATCTCTTCTTCTGTAGGTTTACTTTTTCCAAGCGAACCCAAGTCTATTCCTTTTGCACTCCTTCTCACAAGATCAATAGCTTCTTCTCTTTCTGGAATTCTTGATTTTGAAATTGTTGCTATCTGCGTGGCTTTTGCCTTTCCCCCAACTAATGGTCTTTTTAATGGCTTTGCTCTTCTGCCAAAAACTTCGTTAGGAACAATCGCTCTATATGTTGGTAATTCTATTTCTGTCATGTTATAATTCTCCTCTCAAAACAGCCATGGCTGCCCTGGGATTTTTCTCAAAAACTTGAAAAGATAAGCTTACCATTTCAAATTGCCTTCTTAATTGCTCTGGAACTTCTATATTTAAATTTATCCCTGTTTCTTTTTCGAATTGAGTTGTTACTTGCTGATTTCTTAAATCTGAATAAGAAGCAACTGTCAAAAGGACATTATAACCAGGAGCTGTTACTATTCCATCTTTTTGTTGAGATACCATTAGTAAATAAGGTTCTGTCGCTTCTTTGAATACAGCATATTTAACAGTGCTTCCTAGTCCAACCAGAACATTTGTCAATGGCTCTGAACATTTTCTTACAGCTTCTTCTAAAGAATCATCATATCTTCCAAGTTTTACTAATGTTCGCGGTGTTTTAATTGAAACCATTTTATAATCTATCTTCCAACCCCAAATAATTATCGAAAGGATCGCCCAATCCAATTTTTCTATTTATAATACCTGTACCTTGAATACAACTTGAACAGTTACAACGACCTTCTTCTCTCCTTTTTTCTAACTCTTTTCTTCTTTTTTCATCTGGTGTATCTGAATAATATAGATAATCCCATCCAATTTGTTTTTCTGGTATATCATCTCTAGAAACAATTGCTCCTCTAAATCTCGCCCTTGTATCTTCTGGGGGATGTTCAACAGCGTGTTCTATTTGTTCATCAGTTAACATTCTATCAACCAATCCTCTTGACTGAAGCATATAAAATAATCCAGTCTGTCTATTAACTTCATGATATTGTAAGTCAATGTTTCTAACAGCAGTATCATTTAAGCCCTTTCCAGTTCTAGCCATATAAGAATCTATCAATTTTTTCTTAATTACCCAATCAAGCCATCTATCCAAGCTCATTGGATTTCCCTGAAGAGAATCTAAAACAAACTTCCATCTATTGAGAATATCATCAGTCATTTCATCTCGGCCTCTATAAGCAGCTTCTGCAGCTTCCTGATAAACTCTTTGAATTTCAATTGCAGTCATTTCTCCCTGGAATCTAACACCATACCTTTCAGAAAAACTTAAATCACATGAAATTCTATGGAAGGCATCTAATCCATCTATAACCCCGAATGGTTTTAATTTTTTGTCTTCAAAAAGATCAAGGACTAATCCCATTGTTCCAAATTTTAAGAACAATGCCGGTTCAGACCTATTTGCATCACCATTGATAACATGAAGGCGGGCATATTTATTTCCGTTCATTAATGGGTCGTCTTTTGTATTAAAAATCCCCCTACTATCGGTGGCCCTTCCAGATATTTCATTTTTGGTTACTCCGGCTCTCTGAGATATTTCATACTTCCCCCTTTGGTTAATAAACCCACTACCAGCAAAAATAATTCTTGAAATAAAAAACGGCAAAGTAGTATTAATAATTGAATCAAAATCAGCCAAAATAAGATTAGCCCTAGATAAGCTATAACTTTCGTGTGAAGCAAAAGAATTTCCTTGCGAATCTCTGTTATTTTTAAATAACCTAACTTCATTCCCTCTAACTTTTCTTTGAACAAGTAATTCTCCGGCTTTATCGTATAAAACAGCATCTAGTGGATTACTTGTTTCTGGACTTGCGTATTCAGGGTGACCGCAGTCTACATATAAAAACCCCCCATTTCTTTGAAATGATCGATCCCCGTCTTTCAAACCCCAACAACCATCATTACCATAATGAGAACACATTCCTTCTCGAGCTCTTTCATAGAATCTACATTTTACTAAAATACCATACTCTTGTTCACTTCCCATAATTCTTTTTCTGGAATATTTTGGGCTTGAATTTGATGCGATGCTACTTATAGCTTGGTCTGATGCTTCTAGATGTGCTTTATTTTTTGAGGGCAACATTACTGTCCCCCTGTTTGTTTATATTCTCTTGAAAGATTGCTTTTGCCGACTACTTTGTCTATTTCTCCAAGAAGATCTTCAATTCCTGCAGGAGGTTTGATTTCTCCTCTAGGCCCTTCTTCGCAGATTTCGTTTCCTTGGTCATAAGCTCCTTGATCAAGTCTTTCATATTCCCTATTTCTTTCCATGTTTTTTACCTCCCCATCCTTTACTTGAAAATTTAAAATACCTTCTTTCTTCTACATATCCCTTTTCTTTTAATTCTGCAACTAATTGATCATTTGTAAATTTTTTTCCATCAAATAAATATCCCACTTCGGTTTTAGTTCCCATAAAGGGTTCTGGTAGTAATACATCTGCCATATGGCCATCTAATGATAACCTATCCCAATCAGAATTTGAAACTCTATTTCTTCTTATTAACTCTCCCCTTAAATATGCCCTTGTATCTTCTGGAGGATGTTCAACAGCGTGTTCTATTTGTTCATCAGTTAACATTCTATCAACCAATCCTCTTGACTGAAGCATATAAAATAATCCTGTTTGTCTGTTAACTTCATGATACTGTAAGTCAATGTTTCTTACAGCGGTATCACTTAAGTTTTTTCCAGTTCTAGCCATATAAGAATCTATCAATTTTTTCTTAATTACCCAATCAAGCCATCTATCCAAGCTCATTGGATTTCCCTGAAGAGAATCTAAATATCACTTAAGTTTTTTCCAGTTCTAGCCATATAAGAGTCTATTAATCTCTTCTTAATTACCCAATCAAGCCATCTATCCAAGCTCATTGGATTTCCCTGAAGAGAATCTAAAACAAACTTCCATCTATTGAGAATATCATCAGTCATTTCATCTCGGCCTCTATAAGCAGCCTCTGCAGCTTCCTGATAAACTCTTTGAATTTCAATTGCAGTCATTTCTCCTTGGTCTTTTACATCAACTCGCGTCTGAAGAGTTGGATCTCTTGAGATTGCATGAAACGCTTTAATTGGAGAATCTAGTTGAAAAACCTCTATCTGTTTGTCTTCAAATAAGTCTAATGCTAGTGCTGCGGTTCCCAGCTTTAGATAAGTAGCAACTTCTGACATATTTGCATCGCCATTAATAACGTGAAATCTTAAGTATTTGCTTCTATCTGATAATGGTTCGTCTCTTGTATTTATTATTGGTCTGTCATAAGTAGTCTGTAAGCCCATTAATTGACTGAAAAAATCAGCGCGTTGAGATATATGAAATACAAATTCATCTTTCCTCATTTTTCCAATAATTTCATCCAAGCCGTTTCTAACTCTTGAATAAATCTCTGCCAACTCTCCAACAGCCAAACTTTCCAAAGAAGAATAGCCTTCTAGAACATTACCCATTACTCGTTGTAATTCTCTGCTTCTTTCGTCTACAAAACCTATCTTACCGCTTCCTGTAAAAATTGGTCTCGAAACAAAAAAAGGAGTCATAAAATCAGCCAAATTTTGAAATGCTTGTAAATTTATTCTATCGACAAAATAATTTTCATGTGCTCCATAGGAAATAGTTCCATCTGTATTATTCTTAAAAATTCTGGCGATTTTTCCGTTATTTGATGCATCTTCCAAAATTCTTTCTCCTGCTTTGTCAGCAACCACAGCAGAAAGTGGATTTGAACATTCTGGCGTAGAATATTCTGGGTGGCCCATGTCAATATAAAATCTTGCTCCATTAGCCAACATTTCATCTCTACAAAAATATTGCGAAAATCCCCCATAAAAACCCTTCCCATGAGACCTTGTTGGGGTTACTCCAAATCCTAAACTGAGAGAGAGGTTTTCATCCATTTCTTGCCCTTGATAATCTCCTCCAAAATGACCTTCGTCACTCATCTGAGGAATTGCAGATTGATTTGTTGGAGATTTGTTTTCATGAGTCTTACTTTTTCCTTTGTAATTATCAAGAACTCGTGAAGCACTGCCTCCAATTATACCGTACTCAGTCTCAGTGCCCATAACTCTTTTAATGGCCATGTTTCCCTCTATTGTATGATCTATTTAGTTCAGCAATAGAATCATATCTTTTAGGGAATATTTCTCTTAAATCATCTGCATCACAAACTGCTAAATCTTTAAATTCAGAATACTCGTCTCTAATCGAATCAGTTAAATCATCTTTTGTCAAGCCTTCTTTTTTCCCGCCTATTTCTCTTTTAATTGCTTTTCCTGCTGCTCTTTGAGAAATTGATTCTATCATTGCACCACTTGTTAAATGCTCCATTCCAACATAAGCAAAGTCTCCCTCTCTGAATCTTACATCAAAAATAGGATACTCGCTTCCAAATAAATGTTCGCTTGCATATTTTGCAAGGGCAAGGGTATTATGGTCATCCCGTGTAGCTCCGTTACCATAAACGGGCATTCCACCAAGATGAATTCCAAATATATCTCTAACAGAATCTTGATTATTTGGTCTTCCCACCCTAATTCTTTTATCTATTCTGCCAGGTCTTAAAACTGCAGAATCAATCATATCTGCCCTATTTGTTGCCAATATCAAAACAATATTATGATTTGCTTCCATGCCATCCATCTCTGCCAAAAACTGATTAACTAAAGAGTCGTCTATATGTCCTCCTCCCATCTTGCTTCCCCTTCTTCCGAATAAAGACTCTGCTTCATCCAGGAACATTACAGTTACATCCCCAGTTTGCCTTGAATTTTCTCTACCTGTTGAAAAAAGTTCTCTTATTCCTCTTTCTGATTCCCCATACCACATAGTTTTTAAATCTGGACCTTTCACACTTAAGAAATAACCATTCCCGTTTGATTGGCCTCCCTGTTTTTTTAATCTCTCTGATAGATTATAAGCAACTGCTTTACCCAATAATGTTTTGCCGCATCCAGAAGGTCCATGTAACAAAACTCCTTTTGGCGCTCTTTTGCCGTATCTAGCATAAATATCCTTATAAATAAACGGTTCTTCTATCGCGTCTCTTAAAGATTGTATTGCTGATTCCAAACCACCAATTTTACTCCAAGGAACAATAGGAATTTCCGCAACATGATGTTGATTAGACTTCTTACCAAAATTTTGTAAGATTATACGAAAATTTGGGTCAACAGTAATTCTATCTCCCTCTCTAACTTCTTCTTCGGTTTTCAAAACTTGTCGTCTTCCCCCAACATTCACCACAACGCTTCCATCTTCTAAAATTTCTTCTATACTTGTTAAAATGTTTCCCCCTTTTCTTTCTCTTGTTTCAATAACTGCATAAGTCTCTGGATTTAGTCTCGCACCAGCACCAGGAATAAGTTCATCTAAAATTTCAGGATTATAACCAACTTCCATGACTCTTCCATTAACATCGACATCTACAGAATCCTCATTAACACTAATAACTGTTCCATAAATAAATGGCGGACGAGTTACATGAACTATAAATTCCTCTGCTTCCGATAATTTTTCTCTAGCTCTTAAAGCAATATCTTTCAGCTGTTGTATTTCCCTTTCTCTGTCTTCTTCTCTTGTCATGTTAATCTAAGAAAATGGCATAAATATAGTATTTAAATATTTCTATTTTAGTAACTATTAAGTTAATACAGAATTAAAAATGGCCCCGATGGGATTTGAACCCACGACACCTGGATTAAAAGTCCAGTGCTCTACCAGGCTGAGCTACGGAGCCATATATTATCTTACTCAAACATATGCTCAGATGGTCGTGCATTGAAGCACTCTACCAGACTGAGCTACGGAGCCGTATCTCAGTAAGTTAAATTGTATTTAAAAAATGTTTTGTTTATTAAACACAATAATCTTTATAAATTAGGGTGAGCCTTAAGAAAAATGAAATATGATGTTACAATAGTTTTTAAAGCAGAATCTAATCCTCAAGAAAAGGTTAGAGCCCTTGAAAAAGACTTGGGCCTTTCAGAAAGTTTTATTCATGTTAGAAATATTGAAGGTCATGCTATTGATGTTTTTGATTATAAATTGAATAGAGGTGAAGTGTTGAGAGTGATAGACAAATTTTATGAAATTGGTGACGTGGCTTTTGTTGAAGTTCACAAACGCTGAGCCAATTATGTTTAAAAAATCTTTCTAAAGATGTTCCCTTAATCTATCCTGAAAATCTTCTTCAGACATCGCCCCAACAAATCTGTCTTTTATCTCGCCGTCTTTAAAGAGAATGAAGTTCGGTATCGAGAAAATCTTGAACTTCTGCGCTATTGCGATGTTCTCGTCAACGTCAATCTTTCCGAATTTTATTTTCCCTTTGAACTTTTTGCTAAGTTCTTCCATGACAGGAGCCATCATCACGCAAGGCATGCACCAGTCTGCAGAAAAATCCACGAGAACAAGCCCCTTTTTTGTAAAACCATCAAATTCTTTTCCCGTTAATTCAGAAACGCTTTGTGCCATTTTCTTTGATTTAGAATTTAATCTATTTTAAATATTCTACAGCAATTCTCTTTAATGGATTATCTTCAATTTCTCTAACATACAAATGAAAATCTTCAGAACACGCGTCTATTTCTCCTAATTCTTTTTCAGGTTCAGAGGAATTAGCGCATATCTTATAAAATGGATAGCCTTTTTTTATTTTTAGTCCACTATCTCTTATTTTTTGCATTAATCCTGCTACTTCATCTTTTTCAAAATCAATTCTTGTTGAATGTGTCTTAGCCATTTTCAAAAAACCAATTAAGAACTTTATAAATATTCTGCTTCTTTAATTTACTTTGCCACACTAGATTTTTGGATTTTTAGTATAAAAGCCTTTGGTATTGAAATATTTAATTTGATATTATTACTTAGCTCGAGAATGACGACGAGGCAGAGGACCCAAACTTAATGAATCATATTGCTCAACAAACTTTTCCAGTGGATTGCCTTCAACATTTAAAACATAAAGACGGCAGCGTCCATAAAATAAATCAATCTGTCCCATCGCTATGTCTGCTGGCATTGATTTATGATGTATTTCTTGTATGGGCCAGCCACCAGTGACCTTAAAGCCATTATCTTTTAGTTTTGCAAATAAACAAACTTCTTCACTTTTCTCAAAATCAATCACTGCTGTTGCGTATATCTTATATTTTTTTGGCATTAGAGGAACAGCTAATCTAAAGTTTATAAATATTCTTGGGATTTGTTTTTATAAAAGTTTTCTTATTGATTTTTGTATTGAACAACCCCTTCTTCGAGAATATCTAGTTGCACGCCAGCCATCTTAAACAGACTCTCAGATTCTTTTCCCGCGTGATACCTTCCTTCACATACAACCCTGTTTATCCCTGAGTTTATTATAATTTTTGCACAAACAGAACAGGGAGTCATTTTACAATAAAGTGCGGCCCCCTCTATTGATATACCCAACTTTGCAGCCTGGCATATGGCATTTTGTTCTGCATGTGTTGTTCTGACGCAATGCTGTGTTTGGCTCCCATCTTCATGGATTGTTGTCTTCATTTGGTGTCCCACTTCATCGCAATGCGGCAATCCTTTTGGACTTCCGACATAGCCCGTTACCAAAATTTGTTTGTCTCTTGCAATAACACATCCGCTCCTTCCCCTATTACATGTTGCTCTTCTTGCAACAGTTCTTGAAATTTCGATAAAATACTCATCCCAGTTGGGTCTGGGAACACGCCTTTCTACTTCTTCATATAGTTTCTCTATCTTGGCTTTTATATCCTCAAGATTTCCTTCATTAGTAACAGTATAATCAGCAAGTTCTATACATTTCCCGACAGCCTGTCCCGATTCTTCTTCCCCGATGCCGATGTCTCTGTTATCAACACTGATGAAGGCTTCCCATGCCTTTGGATCGCTTTCCCTGTCCCTCTCAACCATTCTTTTAAACCTTAATTCTTGAGGAGCGTCAACAGAAACGAGAAAAAAATCCTTGTGTCTTTTTAATACAGCAACTTCTCCCGGATTTCGAATCCCATCCACCACCACATTTTTTAGTTGCTCTGTCTTTATTCTGTTATCGATCTGCTCTGCCAAAAATCCTGCGCCATATTTTTCGCGATATGCATTGCCAAGATCCTGAAGATTTTTTCTGGTAATCTCAATCTTCTCTCTTTTGGCAAGTTCTCTCAATTCGTTGGATAATGAGAGATAGACAAATCCTCTTTCTCCTAAAAATTCAGCAACCACACCCTTTCCAGAAGATAACGTGCCCGTTAACCCAATAATCATGTTTTATAAAAGTTAATCCATCTTTAAAAGATTTATATGTTACAACAAACTATTTTTCTTAACCACATTCAGGGCAAAGCTTTTCTGAAATTCCTTCTGGGACTTTTATTATTTTTTTTCCACCAAGAATAGAAGGCATTGGACCATTACCATCTTCTATTTTTATTTTTCCTTTTGTATTAATAACTGATCTAAGTGAAATTTCTCCAATTTGATAAACCCTCATTCTTTCATTAATTTTTTCAACATCAAAATCCTTCCCATCATCTGTAAGGAACCGTGCTATATAGAGGGCATTTAACAAATCTTCACTTGTCGTCGAACTTTCAACTTGATATCTTAAACTTTCTTTAGATCCGTTCATGACTGCTTCATCAACTAAGACACCCCTTGTTCCAGAAAGCTTTGTTTTTTCTAAATCAGAAATAACTTTTTCAAGTTTTCTACCTTCTTTTAATCTCGCAGATAATTCTCTATTTGCCCTGGTTAGTAAGCTTGTTATTTCAGGGTTTGTTTCAGGCGTATTTTGAAATACTCCTGTTAAATGCCCATTAATTGCATTGAAAGTTAATGTTGTAAAACAGCTTTCAGGATTCCAATCAACATCACCAACACCTTCTTTTGGAGATGATGTCATGTATGGCAGTTCTAGCGTTACTGACCATTGAAGTAACGGCCTTCTAGTTTTTTTCCCATTTTTACTTAATTTATCTTCTAATCCCGATGTTACAACATTTAATATCTGGAAATCTCTGCTTCCATCCAAATAGACTGTTCCCCCCTTTGAGCCAGATTGCCATAAAAACTTCCATGTATCTCTTATGTCCTTGGGAGTAGCAGAGACGGGAAGATTTATTGTTTTGCTTATAGCGCTATCTGTCCATTTTTGGAATATTGAAGACATTCTTGCATGCTCCTCTGGTTTTATTTCATAAAAATCTTTTTCTCCGCCAGCAGCAGTTACTAAAACATCTCTAACTTCTTTAGGTATCTGTTCAAGGACTTTAGCAACTTCGGGTGTTGTATAAGAATAAACATGGACGCTTCCTCTATTTTTTCTTATAGCCCCAAACATCTCTGTAGAATATAATCCCTCTCTTCTTAATAGTTCTGCAGCAGCTAAAGAAAAATCTTCAATCCTTGTGTTTATTATTTTTGATTCCTCCAATAACGAAAAGAAAGGTTCTATTCCAGAAGATATTGCAAGGTTTTCTAAGCCTAGTTCAAGATTACTCTCTCCAACAGTTCTTCTGATAGTTCCTGTAGGAGCTTGTGTGGTCTGATAAGAATTTCTAACAGGTATACCATAAGTCATATATTTCTCTCTTTGAACTTTGTCACTTAGTCTTCTTGATCCCCTAAATCTATCTCTAATAGTTGTTGGATTAGAAGTGAACCATTTAAAGTGTTCTGATTCTGGATTGAAGAAACTTTCTTCCCAGAGTGGGAAAACACCTCTTTCTTCTGCAAGTTTCATAGAAGTCTCTCTTGATTTATCATGAAGTCTTTTAGCTAATGCCTCTCCAAATTCAAAAGACTCTTCAGAGCCATATCTTTTTTTCATTAGAACCATCGCATCATAGACACCCATATACCCTAAGCCAACCTTTCTTGTTCTGGCTACAGCTTCAGTTACTTTATCTGTAGGAAAATCACCCCTATCAATAACATTATCTAAGAAACGAATTCCATCTTCTATAGCATGATCAAGTCCTTGCCAATCAAAATAATTCACTGAAACCTTACCATCCCTTGTTCTTTCAATTTTTGTGAATGGATCAAGGAATAATTCTCTTCCTAAAACTTCTCGAGCCTTCCCCTCATCCTCAAAAACATTATATCTTGCAAATTTTCCTACATTAATAGATCCAAGATTACATGCGGTATGCGGAGGTAATGGCTGCTCTCCACAAGGATTAGTTGCATCATATTCTACTACGTTTAATATAGGGTTATTCTCATTAATTCTATCAATAAAGACCATTCCAGGTTCTCCATTAGAATGTGATAATTTTGATATAATATCTAAAACAGAAGAAGCGTTTATGTATACAATATCATTCATAATTGTTCCAATTTTTTCTCCCGTATAAGCATTGATAACATCTGTTTCATTTTCTGCTAAATACATATTCGGTGTAGTAACTGGAGAAAAAAGATTTGCGGCGTTTGCCGTCATAATTCTCTCAAACTGCTCCTTCGTTGCAAGGTCCCCCTTTCTTACTACTTCTGGGTTTTGTACTCCAAATTTCTTTTCTAAAACACTCTTTATTTTTGGATTAGCTCTGTGTGGGTTGTAAAGAGTATACATCCCCCCATTAGCTGCAGCCTCCATAAATTCATCTGTTACAGACATGCTTAAATTAAAATTCTTTAATCTCCATTCTAATCTATCTTTATTTCTTCCGAATTTAGCATAAATATGATCTAAAAAATCCATATGGTCAATTCTTTGTATCCCCATATTTGCTCCTCTTCTAGAATTTCCTTGTTTTACAGCATCTGTGGAAGGATTAAAATAGTGTTCTAAGAAAGATTCAAATCCGGAAGAAACGTTTCGTGAATGCGCCCAGTCCATTGACTTCATTCCATCTACTGCAGGATTATATCTAAGTATAGAGCCTTTTGGTCTTAAAGCACATCCAGATAAACCAGTGCCTCCACCACCTTTTTGCAATAATTGTTGTTCAACCCATGCAGCAAGGATTCCATCAGATTCATATACTGTTTGAGCATGATCTCCAAAAGTATCTTCTATAGGAATAACAAAGCAAGCAGAACCTAATTGACTAACCATTTCATAGCCAGTTAATTGTCCACTTTCATCATACGTTGCATTCCATCGGCCAAAATTAATGTTAGTTGGTGTATTTGCTCTGAAAATATTGTCCACTTGCATTTCCATGTATCTTCTGGCTCTTTCTGTCACATAGCCTAATTTTTGCTCAAGCGACATTCCTTCAGGAAGATACCTTAAATCATTACTCGCTACATCTAAAGAAACAGCAGACATCCTTTCAGCTATTGTTTCAGGAACACCAGTTTCTAATTTTTTTCCATAAACATCTTTGTAAACTAATTCTGCATTAGGACTCATATTAATTTTGCCTTCATATTCTCTTGCTAGTTGAGTTCTCATGCTAGAAAAAGTTCCATAATCCAATAATTCCTGTGGCATCTTACAACCCTCTCAACTCCTTTTTGAAATCTTTGATGTCTTGAAAATCCCTGTAAACAGAAGCGAATCTTATGTAGGCAACGTTGTCGAGTTTTTTTATTTTCTTCATTGCCATCTCGCCTATAGCAGAACTCTTGACTTCTTTCTTTCCCCTGCGCATTAGATGTTCCTCGATTTCGTTTATCATTTTTTCTATATCCTCTTTTTTAACAGGACGCTTTTCAAATGCCCTGCCAACTCCCATTTCAAGCTTTTCCCTTGAAAATCTTTCTCTGCGCCCGTCTTTTTTTACGACATACAAATCTCCACGACTTATTTTTTCATATGTCGTAAAGCGTTTTTTGCACTTGAGACATTCTCTTCGACGCCTCACGCCTTCAGGCGACTCTCTTTTGTTTGTTACTCTTGTTTTCCCAGAGCAAAATGGGCAATCCATACCATATACAATATGTTGTATGTTAAATATCTTTCGGTTACTACAGATTGTATAAGATAAGAAGTTATATAATAAGACTATTTAAAGAATTCTAATTACTTTTGTATGGTTACAAAATTTGGTGTTGCACGAAAATAAAAACCAAAAAATCAATATCTTCTTCTTTGCCTGTTTGCTCCGAATGAATTTCTTCTTCCGCCGTCTCTGTTATCTCTGCTTCCAGAGCTTCTGCTTCCAAATCTTCTTCCAGAACTTTGACCTTGACTACTTCTTCCTCTAAAATTTCTTGGAGTTGAAAATCTACTACCAAAGCTACTTCTTCCGCCAGAACTAAATCTCCCTGCACCGCTACCGCGTCCTTGTCTTTCGCTTCTGTCATGCATCTGGACAAAAACAGTTTCAAACCTTGGCAATGGAATATTTTTTATGTTTAAAGAATCATACTTTGTAACACGACGGAAATTTTCATAATCCCTTTCTGATAAAACTATTATCGCCTTCCCGTCTTTTCCTGCGCGAGCTGTTCTTCCGATTCTATGCGTGTACTCGTCTTTTGTTTTTGGAAAATCATAATTGTAAACATGAGAAACGCCCTTTATGTCAAGCCCACGCGCCGCGACATCTGTGCAAACCAAGATAAATTTTTCGCTCCTATGAAAGTTCTCAAGAACACGATTTCTTTTTGCTTGATTCAAATCTCCGTGAAGTGCCATAGCATCAAACCCCTGCTTTCTTAAATTGTTAGAAATTAAATCCGCATTTCTTTTTGTATTGCAAAAAATCATCACAAGTTTTGAATTTTCTTGTTTAAGCAAATGAACTAAAAGAGAAAATTTTTTGTTGGATTCCACATCATAAAAAACCTGTTCTAACTTTAAAGGATCAACCTCAGCCTCAGCAGAAACTTCTCTAGGCTCATTCATATACCTTTTTGAAATTTTTGCAATTTCTTCTGAGATAGTTGCAGAAAACAACAAGCTCTGCCTGTTTTTCGGACAATGATGTATGATATCTGTAACATCGTGAATAAAACCCATGTCAAGCATCCTGTCAACTTCGTCTAAAACAAGTATCTTTATCTTTGAGAGGTTGATTGTTTTTCTAGAGATGTGATCCAAGATTCTTCCGGGTGTGCCGACAACAACTTCTGCTCTTTCTAAGCCATCTATTTGCGGGCCTATTGCGACGCCACCATAAACTGTAATGATTTTTAGAGGATTGTATTTAGAAAATGATTTTATTGATTTTGAGACCTGTTCTGCCAGTTCTCTTGTTGGAACTAAAACCAAAGCCTGCAAACCATGAGCAACTTTTAATTTCTCGATGATTGGAACACCGAAAGCAAGTGTTTTTCCAGAGCCAGTTGCGCTTTCTCCTATAACATCATGTCCTGCTAAAGCCAGTGGAATCACTTTTTCTTGAATTTCAGTTGGTTCTTTGAATCCAAGCTCTTTGACAACATTTAACAGCCCGGAATTCAGCCCAATCTGCTTAAACTTTTCCATTATAATTTAAATTAAAAATACCTTTTAAGCTTATTCTTCGCATAAAAACCAAGAAAAATCATTCAATATTTTCACAACAGCAAAACATTCACGAAGATAAAAATCGTTATCAAAGCAGAAGCCAGGCAGTAAATGCAGAAGTTCTTTATTTTTTTAATCTGGATATAAACCAAAAAAACCGAGAATACGAAGGATAAGCCTGAAATAGCCATTAAAGCAGTTTTAGTTCCTTGCAAAAACCCCCATTTAAAAAAAGAAAAATTCCCACACCAACAATAAAAACATAAAACAAAAATCCAATAATCTCGTTTTTGATAAAAAATACCTTATTCCACCTGCTTTCAAGAACAACATTGCAATTCTGCCCTATTGGGCACACTAATAGTTGTTTTTTCTTTTGTTTCCAAATCAAATAGCCAGTGTCTATCATCCCTAAAATTCCAAGGACAATCAAGGTTGCTAAAAACTCCGCCATTTTATTTAATGTAAATTTATTTGTAATATTTTACTGATTTCTGAGGCTAAGCAATTATTTTCATCTCTTTTTGTGAGATAAAACAGCCAAGGCGACAGCCATGAAAAAGATTGCAATATCCCTGAAAACTAAGTCAAGCATTGTTATATTAATTACTACGATAGAGAACATCGTTAAAGCAGCGACCACTGAAGCGTAAAACGTTTTTTTGTTGGACAAAAGCCACAATCCTAAAATAATCTCATAAATTGAGAACAGGGTTAGCATAAATGGCGTTCTTATAAAAGAAGGAAGAAAACCTATCCAATTCTGGGGCAAAAGCAATGAAGCAATAGCAGCATAGAAGAGCACTACTGTCAAACCAAGTCTTAAAAGAAAAGAAACCAGTGTTTCCTTGTTATACTCTCTTGCCATTTTAGTTGTTTTAAAATTTTTTAGATAAGTCTTCTTATCAAATTCATTCCATCTAAAAATACCCAAAAAGTAGTTGGATATAATACTCCAAAAATAAGAAAAAACGTTATGATTTGAGTTTTTGTTAATATCATTTTATAAAATTTAAATTTATTTAACAGTTATTTTTCCAAAGTGGGTGGGATTTAGATGGTCGTGATAACCCCAGCTTCCAACTTCATTAAACGTGAAGACATAGGATTCTCCATTTTTCAAACCCTTACAAGCATCGAAAATTGAACCTTCTTCAGCAGTTCCGCATTTGTTTATATTAGAACCAGGATAAACAGTGTGTGTAGGATGCATTGCTGAAGCAGGCCAGCTGCTAGAAGAGCCCATATTAATCCAGGCAACTGCATCTCCCTGATTAATCTCTAAGTCCTTTGGAAAAAAACCAGAGTTATTTATCTCAACTGTAAATTCTTGGGTATTTGATGAGCCCACACCAGAAGTTTCCTGGTTTCCAGTTTCCTCGCTAACTTCACCAGTTTGGGTATTTTCTGAATTGCTTCCGGTTTCAGTATTTACTTCTGTATCACTTTGAGTAGTACTAAAGCCGCCGAAAATTATCCAAAAGGCTACTACTAAAACCACTAAAACAACAGCCAAAACAGCTATAATTGCTCCGGTTTTCATTGTAAAAAAGAGTAAGCTAAACTGGCTTTTAAAGCTTGCGAAAACGCTGATTTTCCCCTTTATTTGAAAAGGTAAAAATAGCCAAAAACCAGGATTTCCTTTAAAAACCTTATGTTGTTATTCCTCAATTCTAAAGATTTCTCTTCTTCCATAGAGATACATTTCTGTGTATTTTGACATTTCTTCTGCAACTTCTGGGTTCATGCTTGGATGTGGTTTTCCAGATTTATACTCTTCCATGGATTTTTCAAATTCTGCCAAACTACCTACTTGCATCTCCATTACAACGGTGTTATAATCTCCAACTGAATCAGTCATTATTCTTACATTTGGATCGTGTCCAAATACTCTTTTGAATAATTTGGCAAGCTTTCCAGCCTGTCCCGGCTTTGCAACAAAGATTTCACGAACGATTAACATTTTATTCTTTTATTTAGTAATTCAAATTTATAAACATTATCTTGTTATGGTTTTTATCGAGAGGTCACTTTTACGTCACAAAAACATCAAAATTATGTAAATGTTGCTTTAATGAGAAAAGAATAAAAACTAAATCACCTTATTTCATTTATGGGTTATAGGCTAACTCCAATAATAAAAGATATAATGTCTATTTTGAATAAGCATGACTTGGAGATTAAAAGGATGCGTGGAGATCATATAATAATCAATAGAAAAGAGAGTTTGCCTAAATTGAAGAGACCTATTGTTTTAGTAAACGAGAAAAGACCTAGCAATGCTGTAAGACTGAATTTGCTTAAAGAGTGTGAAGAAATCGGAATAAGCAAAGAAGAATTTGATGGGGTATTTTAATAAAGTTTAAATAGATGAACTAATATAAGTTAACATGGACCACAAACTTGAAATTGACATTGTAATTACACCTGAAGGCGAAGGAGAAAATAAGATTTACAGCATAAGTTCTATACAATTTCCTAATGTAGTAACACAAGGAAACACTATTGAACAGGCTAAATCTAGATTAAAAGAAGCTTTAGATCTTTATTTCGAAGAAGCCCCAGAGGAAAAAAAGATACTATTTACTATCAAAAGTGATGAAACCATGCCTTTAATTTCCAGAATGTTTTTGTGAATTTATTATTTTTCTCAGTCACGCCTTTGCAATCAAACACGTCTTAAAAAACCTTAAATACTACTATTTTACTCCTCAAAACATGACAAAAATAACAGAAGCCAAACTGCGAAATCCAGAAGAAATTGAACAGGTTTTACACCCATTGGTTAGAAAATGGTTTTTTTCAAAATTTGAAGAGTTTTCTTTGCCGCAGAGGTATGGAGTTTTAAGCATTTGGGAAAGAAAAAACATCTTGATTTCTGCAGAAACAGGCGGAACAAAAACATTGACTTCTTTTTTGTCTATTCTTAATTATCTTATTGTTTTAGCAGAAAAACAAGAACTCGAGAACAAAGTCTATGCTGTTTATAATTCCCCTTTGAAAGCATTATCGAACGACATTCATAAAAACCTCATAGAACCATTGCAGGAAATTGAACAGATTGCTGAAAAAGAAGGCACCAAACTACAAAAAATTCGCATAGGACTCAGAACAGGCGACACAACAACAGCTGAAAGGGCGAAAATGTCTAAAAATCCTCCGCATATCTTAATCACAACGCCAGAGTCTCTTGCAATTATACTGACAAGCAAGAATTTCGTGGAACACATGAGAGATGTCGAGTTCTGCGTAGTGGATGAAATTCACTCATTGGACAACAAACGCGGCGTCTATCTTAGCCTGACTCTGGAAAGACTGAATGAAGTCAGCAAAACCTTTCCAGTAAAAATAGGATTAAGTGCCACTATAGAACCAATGGACGAAGTAGCCCGTTTCTTAGTTGGAATTTCCGATGACAGAAAAGTAGAGGTTGCAAAAGTTTTTCTGAACAAAAAAATTGACATTCAGGTTTTAAGCCCTGTAAAAAACATAATAAAGGACGAAGAAATCCACAGGAAAATGTATGAACTCATGTCGACGCTGATTCAGCAGCACAAGACAACTTTGGTTTTCACAAACACAAGATCTGCAACAGAGCGAGTTGTGAACTACCTGAAGGAAAAATTTCCTGTAGAATACGGAGACGATAATATCGCAGCACACCATTCTTCATTAAGCAAAGCGCATAGATTTGACATCGAAGAAAGGCTCAGAGACGGCAAGTTAAAAGTCGTTGTTTGTTCAACCAGTCTTGAACTTGGAATTGACATTGGTTTTATTGATTTGGTTCTTATGCTCGGAAGCCCAAAGTCTTCTTCAAGAGCATTGCAGAGGTTAGGGCGTGCAGGGCACAGCCTGCATGAAATTGCAAAGGGCAGGTTTATCATACTTGATCGCGACGATTTGGTTGAATGCTGTGTAATACAAAAAGAGATGATTGAAAGAAAAATAAACAAGATAAGATTCCCAAGAAACTGCCTCGATGTTCTGGCACAGCAAATTTATGGAATGGCAATCTACAAAATATGGAATGAAAACGAACTTTTTAATCTGATTCGCAAAAGCTATTGTTATTCTGATTTAACAAGAAGTGATTTCCTTGACATAATCAGCTACTTGTCTGGAGAGTATGCTCTTGAAAAAAACAACATATATGGAAAGATATGGTACGACCCACAAAGCAAAGAAATAGGAAAAAGAGGAAAACTTGCGCGCGTTCTTTACATGACAAACATCGGCACGATTCCGGAAGAGTCTTTCATCACTGTAAAAACTGCGGCGGGCGACGAAAACATAGGATTCATCGACGAGGGTTTTTTAGGAAGAATGAAAAAAGGAGATGTATTTGTTCTCGGAGGAAAAAAGTATCTTTACAGGTACACTAAAGGAATGAACTTGTATGTTGCTCCTGAAGTAAGAAGAAACCCAAATATTCCTTCCTGGTTTTCAGAAATGCTTCCATTGAGTTTTGATTCAGCCATTGAAATAAACAAATTCCGTTCTTTGATGAAAAAAGGAATGGCTTCCAATAAATCAAAACAAAAAGCCATTGACTCCATAATCACGCATCTTTATGTTCCAAAAGAAACAGCAGAAGCCATTTACAATTATTTTCTCGAGCAACATTCTTTCTTGGAAATTCCAAGCGAGGACTCAATAATTATCGAGAAATTCACAGACATGGGTAAAAAATATCTTTTGTTTCACACTCTTTATGGACGCAGGGTAAATGACGCTTTGTCGCGAGCATTCGGGTATGTCATAGGAAGTCTTGGCGGCAGGGATGTTGAAGTAGGAATTACAGACAATGGTTTTTATCTGGCAGGGGAAAATATGATGTTAACACGCGCTCTTTCAGAAATAAAAGAAAAAAACCTAGAACCAATTCTTAAAGAGGCAATAAACAACACAGATGTGTTAGCTCGCCGCTTTAGACATTGTGCAGCGCGCTCCCTGATGATTTTGCGAAGTTATAAAGGACTTAGAAAAACAGTCGGAAAACAGCATATGAAAAGCCATTTTCTCCTGGCAGCAGTAAAGAAAATAACTTCAGAATTCCCGATTCTCAGAGAAGCCCGTAGAGAAGTTCTTGAGGATTTAATGGATATTGAGAATGCAAAGCTTGTTCTAAGATGGATTGAACAAAAGCAGGTAAACGTAAAAATCATTGAAACACAGCTTCCATCACCATTCGCACTGCACTTAATTCTTCAAGGACATTCTGATTTAATAAGAATCGAAGACAAACAAGCCTTTCTCCGAAGAATGCACGAACTTCACATGAAGAACATAATAACACAAACACAAGGCATGCTGGAGTAAACAGAAAAATATTTAAACCTGTGTATGTACGTGTATGTATGGCAACTAAAACAATATCTATAACAGAAAACGCGTACAAAAGGCTTGCAAATCTAAAAAATGAGAATGAAAGTTTTTCTATGGTAATTGAAAGAGTTACTAAAAAAAGTGATTTTGAAAATCTTAAAAAACTGTATGGGATCTTAAAGGGAAAAGCTGGAAAAGAATTTGAAAAGAGTATCCTTGATGCGAGAAAATCAAGAGAGAGGTTACGCGATAAAAGAATTAAAGAACAATTAGTTCAGTGGAGAGGTTAATGGTTTGTTTAGACACTACTTTTATTATCGACTTGATAAATGGAAGAGTTAGTATGGATTATTTAGGAGAAAATTTTAGTAAAGAAGAAATTTTCATAACCTCTCCAACGATTGTCGAACTTATTAGGGGACTTAATTTAAAACAAAATATTAAAAATATAAAACCTAGAGAAAAAGAAGAGACAGAAAGAATAATTTCTCTTTTTCCAGTGCTTGAGCTTGGAAAAGAAGAAGCTATCTTGGCTGGAGAGATAGATGCAAGACTTTCTAACGAAGGGAAAATAATTGATTTTGAGGATATATTAACTGGAGCTATTTGTTTGTTAAACAACGAGACTCTAGTAACACGAAATGAAAAACACTTTGAAAAAATCTCCGGGCTGAAAATTATTAGTTATTGAATGTGAAGAAAAATTCTTTAAACTCCTTTAGAATTCTAACCTCATGACAGAAAAGGCACAAGAAAAAACCTACGAATTCATAGACAAAACCTTGTTTTTTCCTGAAAAGGGGATCTTGGTATTTGGAGATTTGCACCTAGGTTACGATTATATGCTACGGCAGTCAGGGGTTCTTATACCAGAACGCCAGTTAAAAGACATTATTTCTGATTTAAAGGAAATCTTCAAAATTATTAAAACCAAAAAACAAATCGTGAAAAAAGTTGTTTTCCTTGGCGATATAACTCATGCCTTTGGATTTGAATTCCAGGAAAGGAACGAGTTTCTTGAAATCATGGACTTTATTAAAACACAAGTTCCAGAAGAAAACATAATCCTGATAAAAGGAAACCACGATACAATGGATTTCAGCCGCGGAAACATGAAAGACTACTATATTGAAAATGATATAGCATTTCTTCACGGGCATAAATCTTTTCCAGAAATCTTCGATAAAAAAATAAAAGTTATTGTTTCAGGACACCTGCATCCATCAATAATACTTACAGAAACTCCCGGTGTGAAACGTGAAGCTTACAAATGTTTTCTAGAAGGAAAATATAAGAACAAAATTTTTATAATTCTCCCAAGCTTTTTTGGTTTCATAGAAGGAACAGCCGTCAACGATTACAAAGAGGATTACATCGAATCTTTTTCAATAATCCCAAGAAAGGAAATGCTCAATGCTACGATTCATGTAATCGGCGACGATGGAATTTATGATTTTGGGAAGGTGAGGGATTTGTAGAAGTTATTTTGAAGAATCATCTACTTTTATTTTGGCGAGCCCTCTATTATAAAGATACATAAACTCTTTAGCAAGTTTTTTTGCTGATTCTGTGTAAGTATTAGTAATATCTTCTCCTTCAACGGTTTGTGTTTTATCATCTATCACCTGAATAATTTTTTTATCTTTGTGATATATTATTCTAGTTTCACTACCTTCAAAAATAAGTGTTATAAGGGGGAATTATTTTCTACAAGATCAGAAATATTATCACAAACCCCCGTGCATTCTTCGTCGTATAAATGGCTAGAGAATATACTTCTATCATCTGCCCCTCTTTTTATTAAAAGCAATTTATCTTCTTCATATCCTCGACTATCTTTAGTAAAAACACGCCTTGCCTCCAAACTAATGCTTCCTAAGTTTGTTTGATAAAAAATATTTGTTTGATTAAGAAGTTGGGAACTTATCTGTAGCCCTAGGTATAATTTAAGTGTAAGATCTCTTTCTTTTGGAGTTAATGTTGTTTGTGTTATTTCTTCTAAAGAGGGCAAAGTCCCGAAAAACCTCTCTTCAAGTTCTGCTTTTCTTGATTCATATTCTAAAATTTTTTGTTTTACTTCGGGATCATGACGTGCATAATAAGCCCCAAAACCTGTACCCCCAACAGCACCCAATAAACTAGCAGCAATTAGCCCCTTAATGTATACAGCTTGTCTTTTTTTTCTTTTTTCATTCCTTTGTTTCTTTTCGACCAGAGTTTTTCTTTCTTCTCTCAATAAATCATCCATTGCTGCATAAACATCATTAGCAACTACGGGAAAGCCTATTCCTTTTATTCCCTCTGCCATCGCATCAAATGAAAGTCTTTGGTCTCTTTCATCTTCACCCCTTAGCCTTTTTTGTTCAAGTTGTGTAATCACCCTCCTGCTTGTTCCATCTATGTCTTCAGAAGTGGGGTCGCGATTAAACCTTCTCTTAAACTCATAAACCATTTCTTGGTCAAATGTTTTTGGCATGACAATTCATTAAGAATAAGGTATATAAATTTTTTGTTTTGTAATAATTTTAAAGTTACAAGAATTTCAACAAAATGAAGGATTTGTAAGAAATTATACTAAGCTGATTAAAAATCAACGAAAAACTTGATTGAGTACCTCTAAAGACATTGGATTCATATTCATTGCTTCTCTTATTCCACCATATAACTTTGCCTGCCAATGCAAATGAGCGCCGTTTGTTCTGCCTGTTTTCCCAATTCTTCCTATAGAAGTCCCAATTTTCACGTATTGGCCTAGCTTAACTAACTGTTCACCCATATGGGCATGTAAAGTATACAAACCAAGACCATGATCAAGAACAACTGTATCTCCCATGTAGAAGAAATCTTGTTCTGTTAGTTTAACAACACCAGACATAGGAGCAACAATTAAATCGCCAACATTCCCCCTACAATCTGTTCCTTTGTGAAAACTTTTTTCGACTCCATCATAGAATCTCCTAGAACCAAAACTTTCAGGGTTACATCTAGGTCGCGGAGATATGAAACCATCTTGAATATAATTCGCGATAGTTATTCCATCCCAAGAAGGATAAAGAATTCTTGTTTCTCTTTTCTGGGATTCAACATCTTCTGGACTACTAGGAGAAACATTTTCTACATTTGCAGATTCTAAATATTCTGATTTAAACTCTCTGTCTAAAATAGGAATGTTAAAAGAATCTTTATTTCCTATATTTCTTCCTTTAGCAATAAGAATAACCTCAAGCTTTGTAACCTGTTTAGGATATTCAGCATCAATTCCAGCTAGAGTATAGATTTTTCCATCTTTTTCTAATTTTGGTAAGGTAAATTGTCTAGTGGTATTTCTATTGGTGATTGCATTATAATTAAATGTTGAACTTTCTAAAGGTTCTTTAGGTTCAGCTTCAATTACAACAAAGTCTCCTCTTCTAAAACCATCGCTATATGCTTTAAGGGTAAATCTATCATTATCAGCCAAAACTCTAACTCTTGGATCTTGTGAAGAGTTTAATAAATGAACCAAATCATTAAAATTTCCAGTTCTCACTGATAGTCCCGCTAAAGCTCCACTAAATAAGAATTGTCTTCTGTTCATTTTTATCTCCTAACTCTGTCAATTAAAGCGTCTGCGCCCCAGCCAGCTAATCCACCCAAAGTTCCGCCCAATAAACTAAAAAGGAAAGGAAGCCATAATCTGTAACTTGTATCAGGATTTCCATTTGGAATATTTTCTTGATAAAGTTTTCTTGAATCTGAAATTACTTGACGTGCAAGTTTACTTTTAGAGCCTTTAATCTCATCTTCTTTTATTTCTGGGTAATGGGCCGTCATAGTTGGGTTTTGGCGCAAAAAGAAAATTTTTATTTTATTTTCAATTTTAGGAATATTGTAAATTGCGTCTTTCATGCCGTTAGTTATGTTTTGCTCATGCTCTATAAAATCGCCCAGCCTTCCTTGAACTTCTTGAGCAAATTCATATTCAGCTGGTCCAGAAGTAGAATGGCATCCGGTTGTTTTTCTTGTAGTTTTTGCAGTTGATAAATATCTTTGCCATTGTTGAGAATCTTGATTTGTAATCTGTGTCCATAAACTCCTAGCTTCATCTATGTTTAGTTCATATTGGGAGCCTGTTTTATAAAATTGCGCGGCCTGCAACATTTCCTGTTCAGTTGGCTCTCTTTTATGCAATTTTTTAAAACTCTCTCTAATAACTTGTTCGTTCCAGGCTTCTGTACGGCCCGGCGTCTCAATTTTTAATCTTTTTATTCCTGGAACTTTTTCTTTTGCTTTGGTTAATTCTTGTGACGTTTTAGCGCCTTCTTTAGGGTGGTGTGTCCATGTATGATGATAGTAATCGCATTGATAATGCCAAGTTGTAGTACATGAAGTATTCCCTTGTGAATCGGTTGTGCAAGACTCAGTTGTATACCAATGTCCTTGCTCATCATAGTCATAATTCCACGTTTGTCTAACATTTTCACGTAAATTATTACTTTCTTGACTGGCAGAAACTAAATCACTAAGTTCTTTCAATGCGCCTCTTCCGTGTTTTGGAATTATCTTTGCAAAATCTCTTATGTTACGTCTATATAAACGCCCGGTAGTATCCATGGCTTCATCTAACTTAAAAGCAAAATGTCTGCGATGTAAATTTGGAAGCGAACTCCATACACTATTCCAGTTATATGCTTCAGCAATTTTAGATGTAAAATCATTAACTCCAACATAAAACCAAGTTAAATCATTAATTTCTCTTCCTGTGTTTCGTGCATTGTCTTCTACTTGTTCATATTCGCTAAAAGAAATTGGTTGAAATGCTGCCCTATACGTTTCTTTCGCGTGCCCAAAAGCGCCTAGAGCAATTGCTCCAGCTACAGCTCCCACAGCTATCTCAGCTTTTGTATGAAAAGCAAGTTCTTTTACATAATCCCTGGATTTTTCATAAACTTCACGAATTTTTTGTAGCATTTTAAATTAAGTTAAATTATTTCCTAAAAAGAATTGTGGTTCCGTTTGGTATTGCCCTTTCCGTAACGTCTTCACCAGTAATTATTTTACCATCTGGAAGTCTATAAAGTGTTGAAGGTAAATTCCAACGTTTTCCAACTACTTGATAAGCGCTTCTATTTCTTGAGATGTGTCCGCCGAATACATAGCCAGTAGCAACCCTTGTTTCAGGCTTAATCACATCAAAGTTAAAATCTTCTCGTTCTAATTCATCACCACGTCTTACACGTCCATCTGGAAGGAAGTAAGTAGTAGTAGAATCTGCATACTCTCTACCAGCATATGCCCAAACTGATTCTCCCGCTTTAATAGTAGCAATTGCGTTTTCCGGACTATCAGATATGTCTGCAATTTCTACAGAAGTTGGAACCGGTTGCCTTCCTTCATACAAAACCTCATCTAAATATCTATCTGCAACAACTAGTCTTCCTTCATCTACATCTGGATCATATTTTGGAGCTTTACCTATACCAAGAGCTTTTCTTATATCTTCTTTAGCAAAAAGCATTCCGCAACGTTTTCTTCCTCTATGAGAATCATCATGCCATCTATTTGGCCTTCCATAAGCCACCATTGAATGGGGCATTATATCTTCGCCATTAATTCTAGGATTAGCCTTTACTAATTCCGCAATTAATTCTCTTCCATTTCCAAGTTGTTTCTTGGTTGGTCTTTCGTTATGATATCCAACAAATTCTATGTTTATTGCATGATTATCTAAGTTTGTTCTGCCGTTCCACATGCTTCTGCCAGCACCTATAGAAATTTGCTTGGGATTCATAATTCTATAAACATCCCCATTTGTGTCGACCACATAATTAGCCTGTCCAAATCTCGTGAGACTATTTAAAGAATTTGAGCCAGGAGCTTCAGTTGTATGAAGAAGAATGAAATCTGTGCTTAGTCTATTAGCCCTCGTTCTTCGTTTTGGGCTTGGATGATCAATTATCTCAAGACCAGGTGATGCTTCCAAAGAAAAATCATTATTGAAAGATATTTCTCCATTTGCAATAACTTGATCATTTCTTACATTTAGATTTCCATCATTACCCGATAAAACAATATTCCGTACATTCGCATTTAGATAATCAGGAACCAAAAGCCCTGCTAGTCCTACTGCAGCCGCAGTACTTGCTCTTAAAAAATCTCGTCTGTCAAGGTTTGTCATTTTTTATTAATCCTAAATTTCTCTTAACATACAGCGATTTCCCCCTGGATAAACTTCAACCATCACTGCCTGAATCAGCCCGTCTCTTTTTGCTCTTTTTAACGCTTCATCGTCGCATCTAACATCATAAACATTAATTTGTCTCTCTGATGGTTCATTTTCTCCTACTCTGTAATGGCCTTCTATTCCATACATTCCTGAAATTGTTCCGTCTGTTCTTTTATCCATTATTACTAGTTTTGTCATTCTAATTTTTTTCTAATGCCTTTTTCATATTTTTCAGATACTCTTTATCTTTATAAATCTTCCTATTTGTCACCACTACATAATAACATTTAGATTACATTGATTCAAGACGTTTGATGCGTTCATCAAGGGGCGGATGCGTTTGAAACAAGCCGCTTACTTTTCTCTTAAAAGGATCTGAGATGAACAAAGGGGCCATTGCCTTTGCTACGCGATGTTTTCTTTCACGTTCAGAAACATGTTCGCTCTTTATTTTTTTAAGCGCGCTCGCGAGGCCAGGAGGATATCTTGTAAGTTTCACGCCTGTTACATCTGCTAGATATTCTCTTTTTCTTGAAATAGCCAAAGAAACAAGCTGAGCAGCTATTGGTGCCAAGATAGCAAATAAAATCCCAAGTAAAATCAAGAATACCTGAACTCTTCCATCACGATTTCCGCCGCCAACATTAGAAAACCATAGACTTCTAAGAAACATTTGTGCAATAATAGAAACCATTCCGATTAAAACAGCTGTTAAAGTCATGAATCTTATATCATAATTAGATATGTGTGACATTTCATGCGCTATAACTCCTTCAAGTTCCTGCTTATTGAGTTTCTTCAATGCCCCAGTAGTAAAGCAAATAACAGCAGTTTTTGGATTTCTTCCAGAAGCAAAGGCGTTAATTTCCTCTGATTCCATGACATAAAGCCTAGGCATTGGCAGTCCAGAAGCTATTGCCATATTTTCTGCAGCAGCATAAAACATCCTGTGTTCTGTTTGCGAAGCTGGTTTGGCCCTTACAGACGCAAGAGCTATTTTGTCAGAATTGTAATAGCTAATCAGTACATAAAGTAAAGAAAAAATTATTGAAAAAACCATCACAACAAAAAAATAACTTGGATCCAGAACCATCGAAATTATATAGCCAAGAACAATAAAAAAAGTGAATATTACAACAATTAAGATAAATGACTTTACCTTGTTTTTCTGTATTTGGTCTTCAAACGAGATTCTTTCCATGATTTTACTATAATTTTAGTGTATAAAAATATATTTGATAATCAGTAATTTATTCAAGCACTAGTTTTAACCATAAACTAGCCGGTTTTATTGCTAAAGGTGGTTTTAACATTGCTTACTTAATTTTAAAATTATATTAGAACATTCTTAAAAAATAAAAACCTTAAAAACCAACTTTAGGAACAGCCCTTTCTTCTGCGGGAATCTCGAGATATTTCTTCGCTGTTCTTCCGTACATTGAAGCAAACCACATTCCAGGAACTCTCTTTGTTAAATTATTATAGCTTAATATGGAATCGTTGTAATGCTGTCTTGCGTATGCGATTCTGTCTTCTATGTTTGCCAATTCATTTTGTAATTGTAAAAAGTTTTCATTGGCTCTTAACTGTGGATAGTTTTCTGCAATGGCAAACAATCTTCCTATGAATTTTTCAAGTTCTGCTCCGGCTTTCATTCTTTTTTCAAGTGTTGGAGCCTTGATTAACGCCTGCCTTGCCCTTGTAACATCAGTCATTATTTCTTTCTCATGTTTTGCATATCCTTTGACAGACGCAATAAGATTTGGCACTAAATCAGCCCTCTTTTTCAACTGGACATCTATCTGGCTAAGAGAATTATCTATTCTGTTCTCAAGTGTTACAAAGCGATTGTAATAAAACAAAAACATAAGCGCAATAAGAACCAGCAACACAATGATGATAATTAACCACAATACCATGATTTAACGTCGCTTATTGTATTTATAAAGTTTTTGAAGTTTTTATCTAATCTTCTTTTTCCAACTCACACGTTATGCAAATCCATTTTTGTTCTATAGAGCAATAGCTAGTTTCTTCTGAATGTTTTTTGCAAATAAGATGTGAGCCATCATAACTCATAATTATAACCTCTTGATTTAATAAAAATGGGCCTGGAGGGAATTTAACCCCCTTCTCCTGGGCTGGAGCCAGGTATTCTAAACGGTGAACTACAGACCCTTGTATTTTAAAAGAAGATATTGGTTTTTAAGACTTTTCTATTCAGATTTTAATTTACTTAATTGTGCATTAGAGTTAATTGAATTGTTAAAAGTAGATATATTTTAAATCACCATTAAATTAAATTTCAGCTCCTTGCTATAACTTACTTCAACCTCTAACTTGGCTACGCTTAGACGAGTTTCTTCATCTCTTCAATTTCTTCGCTGGAAATAGAAGCGCCTTTGAATTTCATTGCATAAAGAAGGGCATCGAGAACATCTGCGTTTTTCAATTTCACAAGTCCTTTTTTGTACGCAACATAGGCAAGCTCTGTAGACCTTATGATTTTAAAGCCATTAAAAAACCTTAAGCTTTCGTGATTGACTTTTATTCTTACATGAAGTTTTTTCTCGAGAAATTCCCTCATATTTTCATGTTTTTCCACAAGCATTCTAGTTGTTCTCTCATCAATTGCAATAATGTTTTTTATCCCTCTTTCTGTTAGGATTCTGCTTAACGCAAGGCATGAACTTTCCCCCGAATCAAGAAGATGTATTTCTCTTCCATTTCCTATAAAAAAAGAGTTCGCTGTGCTTAGGATTTCATTTCCTTTTTTACTTATTTCAGAATCTGTTATTCCCAAGGAAGAAGGCATTTCAAGGATTTTATCATCTAGAAGTTGCTTAATTTTTAATGCCTCAAGCTCAAATTTTTTTATTCTTAAAGGAGTATCAATAATCTCTTTTTTTACTTCAGATGTTATTAAAAATTTCCCTTTGAAGATGCCCCTTAGCTCTCTTATCAAATCTGTAACACCATTCATTGAAAAACTTATCAACGTTCCAGAATCGAAAATGATTGCTTTACTTTGGCCAAGCTTGGATGAAGTAGATTGAACTTGTGAAAGTTTTTGTATTTGCATTGGCCTTTGAATCTGTGCTATTTGTTGCATCATTTTTCAAACATCTCCATGGCGAATTTAACTCTATCTTTAACACTTACAGTAATTGATTCGGGAATATCGTCTTCTTTTTCGCCAGCGTATCTGGCAAGTTCAAATAGCGTAACGCCTAAAAGCCGTGCGGTTTTTTCCATGGAAATTCCGTGCTCATAGATTCTTGAAGCCTTGTTTATTTCTGCGCTTCTGAAAACATCTTGAATATAATTTTTGAGTTTTCCAGAAAGCTTTCCTATTGCTTCTCTTATTTGCGTTATGCTTTGTCTAAACCCTTCGTCGTTTCTTCTTTCTAAAGCATCAATACTTTTGTCTATTGCCCCCATATAAACTTTGTAAAAATTTTCCCATCCAGGAAGTGTTTTATAATCTTCTCTTTGAAGAATCTTGCTTAAAGAATAAATAATAACTGCGGCAGCAATGTTATCCGGATCATGAGTCAGAGAAGCAGTGTTAGTTGTCTGATCGCTGAGATTTTTAATTTTTGCCACATCATCTCTTAAAACAGCCCCTTTTGTTTCTCTAAAGATTCTTAGAATGTTCTCTCTTTCTTGCATAATAATGACCTCGCTAGGGCGTTATTTGACGAAATTCGTAGAATTTCAGTCTAAGCCACATTTAAACAATTAGGGAAATGAATTAATAAATGTTAAGTTTTTATATCTCTTTTCCTTATTTTCAAGTATGAAACAAGTAATTCTTGACACGAGTTTTATTTTAACCTGTGTTAAACAAAAGATAGATTTTTTTGAAAAACTTGAGCATGATGGTTTCAAGATACTTATCCCAGAACAGACAATTGATGAATTAATGGGACTTGGAGCCCAGCTGGCGTTGAATATAATCCAAAAACATAAATTTCAAATGGTTAAAATTAAGGGCAAAGACGCCGACGCTGCAATCATTAACTTTGCAAAAGAAAATCCAAAAGTCATCGTTGCCACGCTTGATTCTGGTTTAAAAAAGAAAATCAAAAGCCAGAAAATGGTAATCCGCGGAAAGAAGAAAATTGAGATTGTATGATTTTTATAACAACAATTTTTATAAACAACATTAATGATAAGACTTTTATGTCAGACTTAGAAGAAACATTGGAAGGGGAATTTGACGAACTAGGAAAAAGGCTAACAATAGAATTTCCGATTCCAATAACTTATGATGAAGTTGAGAACGGAGTATTTGAGTATTTAAGAAGTAATGTCGACTGCGAGATTCATTATTATCCGCTAATTCAAGCAAGAAAAGTCACAAAGCAAGGAGTAAATCTTCGTTCTTTAAGTGGAGAAGATGAAAAATATACTAGAGAGATAAGGGGAGATATCCGAAGACCTTTAGGTTCTGGGGTGATAGCAACTATACCGTTCCAAATGCCGCGTGGAGATCATCGTGAAGTTATGCTTCCATTTTTCTTAGGAATAAGGTTTGAATCAATAGGACATGATTCTCTGCAAGAACTTCAATTTAGTCCTTCAGGAAAAGATGAATTAAAACTTATTGATGAAACTCGAAAAGCTATAGGAGATTACTTCTCACAAAGACCTAAGTAACCTTTTTAAACCGATTTTTGCTATTTTTCTAGGGTAAAACATAAAAATGTTCTATTTTGCAGAAGTCGATGATCATGTAAGAGTTGAGCCAAAGTTATTTGGGCTGCCAACTATGGAAGCTGTCGACAAACAGCTCCGTGAGACATATCATGATCATTATGACAAGGAAATGGGAAAAGTCATATCAGTCATCGACGTTCTGAATGTCGGAGAAGGAATTTTAATACCTGGAGACGGCGCAGCATATTACAAAACAAAATTCATACTATTGATTTGGAAGCCAGAAGTTCATGAATTAGTCTATGGTGTAATTTCTGAGATAACTAGCTTCGGAGCATTCATCAGTTTGGGCCCAATGAGAGGAATGATTCACATAAGCCAAACAATGGAAGACTATGTAAGTTTCAGCAAAACAAATGCCCTGCTTGGAAAATCAACAAAAAGAACTTTGAAGCCAGGAGATTTGTGCGTTGCGAGAATTATTGCATTAAGCCACAAAGGAAATGATCCAAAAATCGGCCTTACAATGCGTCAACCTGGGCTTGGAAAGATAGAGTGGATTAAAGAAGATCAAGCTAAAAAAGAGCGTGATGCTAAAAAAGCAGAAAGAGCAGAAGAAAAAGTTGTAAAGGGAGGAAAAAAGAAGAAAAATGTGTAAACTAACAAGATGGAAAAATAGAAACCCCCGCCTTCAAGCGCCAGATGGAACAGTATACGAAGGAAGAATCTCAAGAAAAGTTGTTAATAGAACTTCTCCTTATTTAGGAAGAGCCCATATTCATTATAGTTATACTTATTTAACAAATGATGGAAAGAAAATTGATATTAGTAATGGGCGTGTAAAAGCAGATTATTTAGATGGGCGCAGAATTTTAAGATTAAATTCAGAACCAAGATTTTTACAATAAAAATGCCAAAACAAAAAGCTTGCAAGCTATGCAACACGATTTATGAAGGAGATAAGTGTCCAAAATGCGGTTCTAAAGAACATAGCGAAAACTTTAAAGGCAGAATCGTGGTTCTTAATCCAGAAAAATCCGAGATAGCAAAAAAAATCAATATAAAAGACAAGGGAAACTTTGCAATTAAAACACGATAAACAAAAAATAAAAATGGCAGAAATAAAAGTTCTAGAAGAAAAAGAAAACCCCCTTTTCAAAAGAAAAGAAGTTCATGTGCTTATTTACTCAGAAAAATCTCCAAGCCGTGAAGAAGTCTCAAATATCCTCTCAAAAAAATTTTCTGTCCCTTCAACAAATGTAAAAATAAAGGCAATTAGCGGAAACTTTGGCTCTAAAACTTTCAATATTGAAGCAAATCTTTATTCCTCAAAAGAAAATAAAGATTCTATAGAATTAAAAAAGAAAAAAGAAACAGCAGCGGAAAAGAAGCCTGTCGAGGCAGCAGTTTAAATATGGAAACAAGATATTATTACACGAGTCCAATGAACGAGCATACGAGAACGCTTTTTTTAAGCAGGATGTCGGATTATCAGTGCCCTGAGGGAAATGTTTTAGATGCAACGATTCGCGTAAATATAAGTCCAAGAATACCTATTTCAATAACAGCCCCAACAAAAAGACAAATTTTAGACGCTAAATCACATGTGGAACAACAAATAGGAATTAAACTTGCTGAAAAATTATTCTAAATCTTAGAAAATGCCCAAAGACGTAAAAAAAGGAAAAAAGAAGCATAAGAACAAGCCAACTAGCAAGAAATATAAAAAATATAAAATTCAAGGAGATAAATTAGTTAAAGAAAGATTCTGCCCTAGATGCGGCCCTGGAGTTTTCCTGATGAATTCTCAAGGAAGATTCTACTGTGGAAAATGTCACTACAGCGAATTCCAAACAGGACAAAAAAAATAAATTTTTGGTCAAGTTCTAACTAAGTTTTTTTGTTAAAATTGCATAAAAACCATCAAGTTTATCACCTTTACTGTCGAAAGCAGTTGTGCCAACAAAAACTTCTAAACCTCTGGAAAGGTATCTTTTTTGCACTGATTCAAGAGATTCATGATTACAATTTTGGGCAAATTCATAGTCTCGATTAAACATATCCGCATAATGCAGACGCATTTTCTCTATTCTTTCTGGTTGGTTAATTTCAGCTATCATTTATATTCTTGATTAATATTGTATTTAACTATTTATGTTTTAAAATATATAAATCCAGATTAGTAGTAGAATTATTAAATATAAGTTTGCTTAACAAATCATGATAGAAGCATTGTGTGCAAAAATAGGTGGAATTTGGTGTTATTGGCCCAAAAACAATACCACATTTTTTGCAGTGGTTATAGGTATTGTAATAATTCTCCTGATAATTCTATGGCTTTTGGTAAAAAAAGTTAGATAATTAAATATTCCACTCATTCTGTAAACTCTTCTCTAGGAATTTCTGTTTGTTTTATTATATATTGCAATACAAAAACAGATACTTTATTGCCGTGCGGAACCCATGTTGTTAAGACTTTTCCCGATGGAAGAAATTTCTTAAAGGTTGTATGTTTCCTTGATCTAACTTCTTTGAACCCATGTTTTTCAAGAATTCTTATTACTTCTGCCGTATTAAGCGGCCTGAGTTTTCCCATTTAGAATATCTCCCTGGAACAGATATATAAGAAAGTGAAATTGTTTGGACAGCATTTATGTTTGGTTTTAGAGTATCTTCATCATTTAGATAATCCTCTATCAAATCTGCCATATTCTCTTTTACTTCTTGCTCTGTTTTTCCTTGTGTTGCTATGTCTAAAGGAGGGCATGAAGCCACGAATAAATCATCCTCTTTCATAATAACAAT